>Ga0207799_100014_pt1:0-97500 | contig 321666 bp, 261 predicted proteins | sample TtanPargueraPR_4_FD_187742 | JGI IMG/M metagenome (GOLD analysis project Ga0207799, IMG submission 187742) | Aerobic enrichment media microbial communities from Bioluminiscent Bay, La Parguera, Puerto Rico - Tt and M2 (SPAdes) | ecosystem: Environmental > Aquatic > Marine > Unclassified... | reverse complement strand
CATCATATTCGAAGAAGCGGTTAGCTTGATCCCGGAAGAAAAATGTATAAAAAACCAGATCCCCAGGAGCCATTGACCGCAACGTTCCCAACAGGTCGTGCATGGCAAGGTTATCCAGATAGACGAATTCGGCGCGATTGGCAAAATCAGGGGTAACCTCCCGCAACCGTTCCATCACCCTGGACCCGGTGGGGGTGCGATCATTTATAACGTAAATGGTGGTTGTATCAGGATGAAGTCGCAAGGCCAGGTCCAAGCCGGACTTCAAATCGGCTTCTTCGTTGACGCCGGTAAACCCCTCCAGACCGATGAGATCCTTTTCGCGAAGGAAGTTAAAACCGCAGAAAACAACGGGGATGCCCGGAAATAATTTGCGCCCATAAGACGACATGAACTCAACAGCATTGTTATCCGAACAGACAATGATATCGAATGTCTGCCCGCTATATTTTTTTTGATAAAAATTGGATAGCGTTTCGTAGTACCCATAGGCGGTCGCACGTTTGGTGTCCATATATTCAATATTCAGCACCATACGCAGAGGGCTTTTGGAAAAAGCGGTCTTCAGACCTTTGGCAATGTCATCGGTCCATTTGTATCCCTGATGATAGGAATGGAGCACCAGAACTTTTCTTGGCTTGGTATTGTGCGCATAGCCCGGGCAGTTCAGCCACACGGTGGCAAGGAGGATTATGAGAATTATACCGGCCAGTCTAAGCCGTAATTGGTCTTGGGGGGATAACCTTGATCGAAAATGACGGATTTTCTTAAATAGATTCAGGATCATTCATACCCTCAGTATCGCATCATCAAATTCTAACACGAACTTGCCAGTGCCGCAACACGAGTGGTTGTCACAAGATTCTGGCTCATTTGATTTTGACATTGGCTTATGCTACCTGTTTAGATGCGTCAGTCCCCGGTAAACATGCGTATCCGGCCGGTTTGGGACATCCTACCACCTCAAAAATTGCCGATGGGAGACCGGATGGCATGTTGCTGAAGAGCCTTCGTACCAACATCGTCTTGAACCTGGCCGTTTTGCTCCTGATATCCATGCTGTTGATTAACCTGGTCATGCTTATCGTGACACAGAAGATGCTCGTCGGCGCACATGTTGAAAAGGGCCGCATCCTGCTTGCTGCCCTGGCCCGTAACCTCCAATCCTTTCCTTCCGGTAGCGGTGTGGAATGGCGCATAACGCATACGGAGCAAATCAGGCCATTGATTGATGCGGTCGACGGATTATGCGCTGTAGCTGTGACAGTTGATGGACGAAAATTTTATCGCGATGGTCTGGGATGCCTACCGCAGGCGACCATGGCCGAAATGGCGCATAAGGCCGCCATGCAGGGGAAGGAAATTACCCAAACACCAGGAATGATACGGGGTATTTTAGGGCGGCAATCCAGTGCGTTTTTTTTGGCCGCGCCTTTGAAAACGGGCCGCAATATCGTGGCCGGCGCATGCCTCCTGATACCTTTGGACGGGATTTATGGCCTTGTTAGACGCTCTCAGCATATCCTTTTAATTTACATACTGATCAATACAGTGATTTTAACCCTTCTGGGGAGCTATCGTTTAAATCGCATTACCATAAAACCCCTCCAGCGATTGGTGCGGCGGGCTGAAGCCTATCGGGAATCCGATGACACGGTTTTTGTAATTGAGAAAGGGGATAATGAATTTAGTCAGTTGTCGAAGTCTTTAAATCGGATGCTGATGCACTTGGCACAGGATAAAGAGATGTTGCAGGATTCGGTCGATTCTCTGGAAAAGGCCAATCGGGAGCTTGCAAAAGCCCAACGTGATCTGGTGCGGGCAGAGAAACTGGCGTCGGTCGGTCGTTTGTCGGCGGGAATCGCCCATGAAATCGGCAACCCCATTGGCATCATCAAGGGGTATCTGGCCTTGCTCAGTGATCCATCGATTTCTGAAGAGGAAAAATCGGATTTTATCGCACGCACCGAAAGCGAAGTCGAACGTATCAATGCCATCATTCACCAATTGCTGGATTTCGCAAGGCCTTCGGGAAAAAATCAGGAGATCGTATCCGTCCACGACATCCTGAAGGAACTAGGCGAAGTTTGCAGTTTTCAGCCGGCATTATCCTGTATTCGGTTTCAATTGCATCTGGAGGCAGACAGAGATCACGTGAACGCCAACGCCCGGCAGCTTCGCCAGGTATTTCTCAATCTGGTACTGAATGCGGCGGATGCCATTCGCGAATCCGATGCCGACGGAGAACTGAATATAGAGACAGCGATTCTTCCTTTACCTCAAAAGGCTGATAAGCCTTCGGACCGCCTCATGGTTCGCTTTGTCGACAACGGGCACGGCATATCAGACGAAAGCTTGCCCAACATCTTTGACCCATTCTTTACGACCAAGGATCCCGGAAAAGGAACCGGACTTGGGTTGTCGGTAAGCTTCAGCATCATTGAAAACCTGGGCGGTTCCATAAGCGCGGAACGTACTGAAACAGGAGGAACTTGCATGACCATCATGTTGCCTCTGGTTGGGGGGTAACCCCATTAAGCAACTTTCCGATTGCCGATTTCGTACATGATGTGACCAGGTTCGTATTATTCACCATCAATGGATATAGGCTATGAATGCACCTGCGGAAACCAAAACACTATTAATAATCGATGATGAAGACAATATGCGTCATATGCTCACCGCATTGCTTAAAAAATCCGGTTATCGCATTGATGCCGCCGCTGATGGTGAGGAAGGCCTGAAAAAAGTTAAAAATGCGGTCTACGATTACATCCTGTGTGACATTAAAATGCCGCGGAAAGATGGTATGGCCTTTTTGGAAGAGGCGCGCGCTTTCGTTGAGGCTTCGACCGTGATCATGATGTCCGCTTATGGAACGATCGATATGGCCGTTGAAGCGATGAAACTGGGCGCCTATGATTTCATATCGAAACCATTTAAGCCTGACGAGGTCTACCTTTCTTTAAAAAAAGCCGAGGAGCGGGAACGGCTGAAGAAAGAAAATTTGCGTCTTAAGGAACGGATTCAGGAAATCAGCGCCGATTTCCAGTTTGGCAACATGATTGGCAACAGCCAATCGATGAAAACGATGTTTCGGCTAGCCGAAAAGGCAGCCCAGTATGATACAACGGTTTTAATCACCGGAGAGAGTGGCACCGGGAAGGAATTGGTGGCGCGTGGCATTCACTTTTCCGGGGGGCGGGCCGCGGGAAACATGGTGCCGGTAAACTGCGGTGGCATTCCTGAAAGCCTTCTGGAAAGTGAGCTTTTTGGCCATGTCAAGGGCGCTTTCACGGGAGCCGATCGTAACAATAAAGGGTTGTTCCAAGAAGCTCATGGTGGAACGATTTTTCTCGATGAAATTGGCGAACTCCCACTTTCTCTTCAGGTCAAACTACTGCGCGTTCTTCAGGAAAACGAAGTCCGTCCTGTGGGAGGAGCGAAAACGCGCAAGGTTGATGTGCGTGTTGTTGCCGCCACCGCAAAAGACCTTGAAACCGAAATGCAGGAAGGCCGGTTTCGGGAAGATTTGTTCTATCGCTTGAATGTATTGCGTATTCACTTGCCGCCATTAAGAGAGCGAGCGGAAGACATTCCATTGCTTTGCCGGTTTTTCATTGATCGCTACATCAAGCAGCTTGACAAGAAAATCGAAGGGGTGTCCCCCGGCGCCATGCGGTTATTAATGGATCACCAATGGCCGGGCAATGTGCGGGAGCTTGAGAACATGATCGAACGGGCGGTTGTTTTGGCCGACAAGCATATTATTCTTCCCGAGAATTTACCGATCGAATTTGGTATCAAAAGGGCTTCGAACCGGATGGATGATTTCTTCGAGGGTTTTTCATTGAAGAAAGCACGGAAAATAATGGAAGAGCGGCTCATCACCCGGGCATTGGAATCCACAGGCGGCAACCGCACACAGGCTGCCAAGCTTTTGGAGATCAGCATACCATCCTTGCTCAGCAAAATGAAAGCATATGAGATCAACATGTAAAAACCCCTATAGAATTTCCCATTGATGCCCCGCCCGGATTCAGGCTTTACATCTCTTATTGCGTTGCCATCTCTGACGGTCTTTTGAGCTATTGGTTTGTTGTGCCATGTACCAGAACGTAACCTGAATAAGGTGACCAGGAGAGGTACATTATGGAAAAGATGAATCGTATCGAGGACCTATTAAACCAAATATACGGAAAGTCCAAAGGGCAAGAGGCCTTTAACCAGCTTCGGGATCTCATGACATCGTATTCTGAACGTTGGGCGCGCCAAGGTTTCCGCGGTCCTGATGAAAAAGAAGTCGTCTTGATTACCTATGGTGATTCCATAAGGCGTGATGGGGAACCCCCCTTGAAAACATTGCGGGCTTTTATCCGCGCCTATTTGAAAGCCTCTGTTTCAACCATCCATTTTCTTCCGTTTTTCCCATATTCATCGGATGACGGATTCTCGGTTATCGACTACCTCAAAATCAATCCGGCGCTTGGAACCTGGACCGATGTCCAAGCCTTTTCCTCTGATTTCAGGCTCATGTTCGATTGGGTCATCAACCACATATCCGTCCAGAGTCCATGGTTTGAAGCCTACTTGGCGTCTAAGCCGGGTTACCGTAATCTCGCCATTGAAGTAAATTCCGATGAGGATTTGTCCATGGTGACACGTCCCCGATCGTTGCCTCTTTTGACGCCGGTTGAAAAACGGGATGGCCGGACGGTTTATGTTTGGACGACGTTTAGCGCAGACCAGATCGATTTAAATTTCCGGAGTGTTGACGTCTTGATTGCCATGATCCGGGTCATGTTGGAATACGTCCGGTACGGTGCAAGTATTTTGAGATTGGATGCCATTGCCTATCTCTGGAAGGAAATTGGAACGCCCTGTATTCACCTTCCGGAAACCCATCTGATGGTCAAGCTTTTTCGGGCCATTCTCGATTGCCTTGAACCTCATGTATGGTTGATAACGGAAACCAATGTACCCCATGCGGAAAACATCAGCTATTTTGGGGATGGGGGTGATGAGGCGCAGTTGGTGTATAATTTTTCCTTGCCGCCCTTGCTTCTCCATGCGTTTTTAAAGGAAGACGTGTCGCTGCTAAGTCGTTGGGCCGCGACACTCGGTCCACTGAACGATCACACCACATTTTTTAATTTTACGGCGTCCCACGATGGTATTGGTGTGAGACCGTTGGAGGGCCTCGTCCCATCGGAAGACATCGCCGCCATCATTAAGGCGGTAAAGGCCAGCGGTGGCGATGTATCCTATAAACGCGACCCGGATGGAACGAATAGCCCTTATGAACTCAATATCACCTATGTGGATGCGGTTCGCGGAAGTGGCGCAGGCGGGGATGAAATGCATGCCAGACGATTTTTGGCAACTCAATCCATTGCGCTCGTTTTACCGGGGGTTCCGGGGATCTATATCCAAAGTCTTTTGGGGTCACGGAATTGGTACGAAGGGGTTGCGCTGACCGGCCGTGCCCGGTCGATCAACCGTGAAAAGCTCGATGCGGATGGATTGGTTCAAGAAATAGAAGACCCCGAAACGTTTCGCTCCAGGGTCTTTACAGCTTATACGGCAATGGTTGTGGTGCGACGCGCTCAGTCGGCCTTTCACCCCAAGGCCGGATTCAAAGTGCTTTCTATCGATAGTGACGTATTTGCCATTGTACGCTCAAGTCAGGACCAGACGGTGGTTGCCCTCACCAACGTTACATCCCGAGACGTTGAGGTTGATATCGGTACGGCGACAACCGGCCCAACGCGGGATCTTCTTTCCAAGCGGTTGTTTGCTTCAAGGAAAGTGACGATGGCGCCCTATGAAGTCTTATGGCTGACCATCGCGTGAGACGAAAGTCTCGCGGTGTTAAGGGGCGCCGTTGATCTTATTGCGCAATTTTCCTGAACACTTAAAAGTGACCACTTTGCGTTCTCTGAGAATCAGATCCGAACCTGTGGCAGGATTTCGTCCACGGCGTTTATTCTTTTGTTTTACACAGAATTTACCGAACCCCGAAATCAGGATATCATCGCCCTGTTCAAGGGTCGATTTCATGATTTCCAGCAGGGATTCGATGATATCGACAGACTTTTTCTTGGTGAAACCGAGTTCGTGAACCCTTGCAACGATGTCACTTTTGGTTAATGCCATAGCACCTCCTAACGACCGCGTTCCACAATTCCGACAATGAAATTTTCATTTATTTAAATGGTTTGAGACCAAAGGTCAATGTAAAATTATCCCGTGGGGCTTTGGGGCGGCAACACACCATCCTCAGGTGCAGCGTTTTCTGGCTCAACTGGTTTCGGTTGGGGCGGATACAGGCGATCCACTTCCCTCATAATCGCGTCGATTTTTTTTGAAATCGCATTGATTTCCTCTTTCAATGCGATTTCATCAAGATCGTTCATGGTCGCCAAATCCCCATTTGTCATCATTCGGTGGCTTCCATGGCTTCTGGAAAGATGATTACGTCACCATGGCAATATTGGTTATATGTATAAAAGACGCGCATGTATTTCAAGCTAAAAATGTTAAAAAAATCTATATGATAGATGTCACTACCCGTTATCTCCGGTACAATCGGGCCGGCATCTGAAAATCAACCTGTATCGATAACGTCTGCAATGCGCCCAAAATCGTAACATTCCGGCTTCCACTTGTTTTCGCAAACCAGTTATAATATGGGAGGTAGGCCTCACGGCGTGTAATATGCCAGCCGTGAGCATTGTCCCGATGCCGTTAGGGGATGGCACGGTAACCATTACAGAATGTTGTTTAATGCTGGAGCCGGCGAGCGGACTTGAACCGCTGACCTGCTGATTACGAATCAGCTGCTCTACCAACTGAGCTACGCCGGCACGACGAAATAGCCTCTACTTATTTTATGATTCAAAATCAAGAAAAAATTTTACCCTCTTTTGATGACAAGGCCTTTACACAGACAGACGCCGACCTGGAATGCAATGGTTTAAAAGGTGCTGCAGCGGCGCTATTCCTCTGGCGCCTTTATTGCCGTGAACCCAGGCCGATGCTGATTCTGGCAGCAGATTCCCGCCAGGCGGAAACGCTTTGGTACGATTTGCTGTTTTTCCGTAACGATGCGGCGGTCCCGGTCCTTTTTTTCCCGCCCTATAACATTCTGCCTTACAAGGTTCTTGCCTATCATAATGAAACCGCTGCCCGCAGGATGAGGGTCCTTTATACCCTGTTGGAAGCGCCCCAGGCGCCCATCGTGATCACCACCATCGGCGCGTTTCTGAAACGGATCATTCCGCGATCGGAAGTCGCCGGCTATGCGGAACTCCTTATGATCGGTGAGGATCTGGACCGGTCCCGCTTGGTCGAAAAATTGATCGATGGTGGCTATACCCATTCCCACATCGTGGAAGAACCCGGTGATTTCAGTGTCCGGGGAGGGATTCTGGATATATTCTGTCCGCTGTACGACAACCCTCTGCGCGTTGAGCAGTTTGGGGATACTATCGAGTCTCTGCGCTATTTTTCGGCGGATAACCAGCGTCGGTTGGATGAGGTGGAGGAAGCCATTGTGTGCCCGGCCAGGGAGGCGATTCTGCCGGGCAACCGACTGGCTGAAATCATTTCCCGTATCCGTTTGCAGGCCAACGAACAACAGCTGCCCAAACACGAAACACGCCGTTTGATCAACGGGATCAAGGAGGAAAGACGATTCCCCGGTATCGAGAGCCTGATGCCGCTTATTTATCCCGATCAGGGTCAATTGCTTGATTTTCTTCCCCGCAACGCCCTTGTCGTGGAAATCGAACCCGGCGATCTGGAGAAAGCGGCCGAGGATGGTTTTCAGAAGGCCGAGCAATTGTATGCGGCGGCCTGCGAGGAAGAGAAACTTTGTATCGCGCCGGCCCAGTTGTTTCTGTCCTGGCAGGAAGCCAGCGAGGCGTTGGGCATGCGCCAGTGCATATGGCTGCGGGATTTGCCCGTCACGAGGATTGACTTCGCCAACCAGGCGGGGCCCCAGACCATGACCTTTGATGTCCAGGACATTGATGCCCATGCCAGCACTATGGCGGGCGGGGAGACCTCCAAAGCCCCCGCCCGTTTCCAGACCCTGGCGAACTGGCTCAAGGATCAATTGGCATCGGGGATGACGGTATATTTCGTTTGCCGTAATGCCCTGCAGATGGAACGCGTGGAAGGGGTTTTCGACCCTTACGGCCTTCAATTCGAGCGTCTGAACGTGATGGCGCCGGCGGCACCGGCGGTGGATCACAAGATCTTGATGGTGGAAGGCCAGCTTTCGGCTGGATTTGCCTGGCCCACGGCCGGGATCGTGGTTTTGACCGATGTGGACCTTTTTGGCGCCAAGCGAACCCGCGCACCCAAGTCGGCCCGGAAGCGGCTCAGCCCGACGATCACGTTTGGCGATCTTCATCAGGGGGATCTGGTCGTGCATGAAGAGCACGGCATCGGGCAGTATGATGGCTTGACCAAGCTCAACTTGAATCGAACGGAGAATGACTACCTGACCATCATTTACCGGGGGGGCGATCGCCTCTATCTGCCGGTGGATCGCATGGGGCTGATCCAGAAATATATGGGGGTGGATGGCATAACCCCTGTCCTGGACAAAATGGGCGGGAAATCCTGGGATAAGGTTAAAGCCCGGGTCAAGCGTTCGGCGGAGAGGATCGCCGGTGAACTTCTGAAACTCTATGCGGCCCGCAGGGTTCGCACAGGCTTCCCCTTTCGATCTGTCGATGAATATATGGCCGAATTTGAAGCGGGTTTCCCTTACGAGGAAACCCCCGACCAGTTGAATGCCATCGAAGATGTCCGGGCGGATATGGCCAAGGCGGCTCCCATGGACCGCCTGATTTGCGGTGACGTTGGGTATGGCAAAACCGAGGTTGCGTTGCGGGCGGCTTTCATGGCGGTTTTCAATGGCAAGCAAGCCGCTGTCCTGGTGCCAACGACGGTCCTGGCCGAGCAGCATTTCGAGACCTTCCGGCATCGTTTCAAAAGGTTTGGGGTTCACGTGGATCGTCTCAGTCGTTTCCGCACACGCGCCGAACAAAAAAGCGTTCTCGATCAATTGGCCGCCGGCAGCGTCGATATCGTCGTCGGCACCCATCGGCTGTTGCAAAAAGATGTCCTGTTCAAAGACCTGGGGCTCTTTATCATTGATGAAGAGCAGCGTTTCGGGGTTCGACACAAGGAAAAGCTGAAAAAACTGCGTCGAACCGTCGATGTCCTGGCACTGACGGCAACTCCCATACCGCGGACACTGCACCTTTCTCTGGCCGGTATTCGGGATATCAGCATCATATCGACACCGCCCGAATATCGCCGGTCGATCATCACCTTTGTATCGGAATACAATGACGGACTGGTCAAGGAAGCCATCCAGCGGGAAATGGATCGGGGCGGCCAAGTATACTTCGTCCATAATCATGTCGCCAGTATTCACCGCATGGCCGATAAAATCCGGACACTCGTTCCCATGGCACGCATTGGGGTGGCCCACGGCCAGATGGGCGAGGATGAACTGGAAAAAGAGATGATGGCCTTTCACCGACGGGATATTGATGTGCTGGTGACCACGACCATTATCGAATCCGGACTCGATATCCCCTCGGCCAATACGATCATGGTGAATCGCGCCGATCGGTTCGGTTTGGCGCAGATGTACCAGCTGCGGGGGCGGGTGGGCCGTGCCGAGGAACAGGCCTATGCGTTTCTGTTTATCCCCAAAGAAAGCCGCTTGACGGCGTCGGCCCGCAAGCGGTTGAAAGTGCTGATGGAGCACAGCGATCTGGGGTCCGGATTCCAGATCGCCATGAACGATTTAAAGATTCGTGGGGGTGGCACCATACTGGGCGCCTCCCAGTCCGGCCACATTGCCGCCGTGGGCTATGACATGTTTTTGCAGCTCATGGAGGAAACCATGGCGGAATTGAAGGGGGAGACGGTACCCCAACCCCTGAATCCGGAAATCAACGTTCCTTTTTCAGCCTTTATACCGGAAAGTTGTATCCCGGACCTCGATCAGCGGCTGGCCATGTATCGCCGCCTGGCGAAAATAGACGACCCGGGTGAAATTTCTGATGTCAAAGCCGAGTTGGAGGATCGTTTTGGCGAGCTGCCGGCCGTAGTACGCAACCTGTTGACGAAAATACTGTTGAAGAGTTTGGCCGTCAGGGCGGGTGTCAAGCGCCTCGACCTGGGCAACGGCAAATTGACCCTGATGCTTTCCGAACCCCACCAGGAGAATCCGGCCGGCATTGTGGCCGTGATTCAGAAAAATCCCAAGCGGTTTCAGTTGACGACGGATCACATACTCAGTTTCGACATGGAGCCAAATGGGGCGGGGGGAGCCATTGCTCAGATTAAAAACATCTTGCAGGAAATAGTCCATCATGTTAACAATTAAAAGATTATCTATTTAGAATCTTTAGCAATAATGAGTGATATAGTGCCTTTGATCAAAGTGCTATGCCCTCTGAATGAAGGACGTGGGTGCCATGCGGTTTAACCTGATGGCGATTGCTGCCTTGCTGGCGCTTGCGGTTGGCTGCGGCTGCCAGCGGGAAGATGCTGTTTACGACAATGCCATCCTCATGACGGTCGGGCAACGTGAGTTCCGCCAGGATGAATTCCAACGCGCTTATCGCGTGTTCCGATCCGCATACGCAGCCGGTGTGGATGAAGATCCCGCTGCTGAAAGGGCCTCCAAGACCCGATTTATTCAGCAATTGGCGGATCAGTTGGTTCTATTGGAATATGCCGACGAAATTGGGGTAACAGTTTCTCAAAACGATCTGAATGCCGCCATCGATGACATTCGGACCGACTATCCGGACGATCTCTTCGAGCAGATGCTGCTGGAAAACGCCATTAATTTTGAGGATTGGAAAGAGGCGTTGCGGGTACGGCTTGTCATTGACCGATTGGTTCAACAGGAATTGGCGCTGAAGGTTCAGATCACGGAGAAGGATATCGCCGACTATTATCAAAAAAATGGCGCTAAACATGGCGCAACGCCTTCAGAGGCGGTGGACGTAGGCCCCGACCAAGTTGATCAATTGTTGGTCAAGCAGCTACGACGCCAGAAAGCGGAGCAGGCATATGCCCCCTGGATCACTGATTTAAAAGCCAAATACCCGGTCTCGATTGATCAGAGGATTGTATCACGAATTATTGCCGATAGTGGCCCATCTGTTTCCATAGGTGGACGCGATGAGAGTGCCCCTTAATCTTTCGGGGGCCACGCAATTGAGGAGCAGGATATCGAATGCATTCTAATCGAATTTCATGCCGATGGATAACATCGGCGATGGCGGTTTTGTTGTTGGGCGCAGGCGCGATCACTTTGGGCGCCGTCACGGGTGCCCGTTCGGAAGAAGGCGTGATGATCGATCGGATTGTAGCGCAGGTCAACGATGACATTATCACCCTCTACGAGTTGAACCGTAAGGCGGCGCCCTATATCCGGCGGGTAAAAGCCATGGCGCGTCCCCTTGATGAAGAACGACGGATGATCTATGAACTGCGCGAAAAGGTGCTGAACCAGATGGTCGATGAAAAGCTGACCGAACAGGAAATACAGCGTTACAACATTCGTGTCAGTGAGGAAGCCATCGATAAAACGATTGAGGAGATGAAAAAGCGGACGCTTATGACGGATCAGCAGTTGCGCGCATCCCTCGAAAAAGAAGGCCTCTCGATGGAAGAATACCGGGAGCGAATGAAAAACCAGGTTTTGCGTGTTCGACTCGTCAACCGCGAGGTGAAGTCGAAGATTGTCATTACCGATGAAGATATACGGGCTTACTACGAGAAACATCGAGAGGACTATACCGGGTCGGGAAGCGTGCATTTGCGGCAAATTCTCCTGGCGTTTCCACCCATGGCCTCAGAGGCGGATAAACAAGCTCTTCGAAAAAAAATGGACCAAATTCGCCAGAGGGCCATGGCGGGTACACCTTTTGAAACTTTGGCACGGGAGAATCCGGCCTCGCCGGGTGCCGCGGATGGGGGTGAACTGGGTACATTCCAAATCAACGATTTGGCGCCCCAGATCCTGAAAGCCCTTGAGGGCCTGCAAGCCGGTGAGGTCACCGAGGTTCTTGAAACCGGCCAGGGACTGCAGCTTTTTTATGTCGAAGCACGTGATACAGGCGAAGGCAAATCACTCGAAGAGGTTTCCGCCGAGATTGAAGATATCCTCTATGGCGAAATCGTCAATCAGAAATTCCTGACGTGGCTGAACGAGTTGCGGCAACGTTCGCATATCAAAATTATTCGCTGATCAAAACAGTGGGACGCAACACTGGCTTGGCGTCTCCATGTTAGCGAAGCGGAGGATGGTATGACGAAAACCGATAAAACCCCTTCCTACGGTCTGTACCTGCAATCCGTAAGGGTGAAGAAAGGTTTTTCCATCGAACGCGTGGCGGCGGAAACACGGATACGTGGGGAGATCCTGCGCGCCATTGAGGCGGAAGATTACGATAAGCTGCCCGGTGACGTATTTGTCAAAGGATTCCTGCAATCGTTCGCCCGGGCAATCGATGCGGATACGGAGGAGGTTCTGAAGCGTTTCGAGCAGCGACGCCAGAACCTCACGCCGGAGCCGGTTTATGCCGAGGCGTCAACTCCGGAGGGGAGACGGTTCTGGTTGACGGTTTTATGGGTGACCGCCTTGATGGCTGTTCTGGTTGGCGGTACGTTATGGACCTATCAGTTGTTTGATACCCACTATACGGAAACCGCTCCACAGACCCCGCCCACCGACAAATCAAACGATGCGGTTTCTCCGAATCACGAGGTCGCCAAGACCGTACCGGCCGGTGTTCAGACGGTTGAGACAAAAGAAACCGGCGTCAAACCGAGGGAAAAAGCTGAACAACAAGCACGGAACTATCGCCTGGAAATCATCGCCCATGAAGAAACCTGGTTGAAGGTGATCGCCGATGAAGCCCGTGCAACGGAGCATATCCTGAAACCCGAGGAAGTGTTGCAGCTTGAAGCGGACGCCATGTTTAATGTGCTCATCGGCAATGCCGGAGGCGTCACGGTTCAATTAAATGGAAAACCTGTTCCGGTGCAGGGGCGCACCGGTCAAGTGGTCAATCTGCAACTGCCCTGATAAAAAAACTTTTGGCACGGGGTGGCCGTCGCGGTGAAGCGCATGTTGAACAATAATAAAATTTTGGTGGACAGTATCAAACGTCTGCTGCGTCGAGGCGCTACGACCAATTTGCGCAAGATTATCGACAAGACCCACGCAGCTGACCTATCGATCGTCTTCCGGTCCCTTTCGGTGGCCAACCAGCTTCAGCTATTGAACATGATAAAGGATACGGAGAAAAAGGGTATCCTGTTCAGTGAGTTGGACGAGGACACTTTTTTCAATCTGTCCAACGAGCTTAAGCTGGAGGATATTGTCGAAGTCTTGGAACAGATGCCTTCCGATGACGTGGCAGACCTGATTGGTCGTCTGCCGGAAGACAAATCGGATGCCATTCTGGAGAAGATGCAAAAAGAAGGTTCCGAAGAAATCGAGGGCCTGCTCAAGTACGACGACGATACGGCCGGCGGCATCATGGTAAGGGATTTTATTGCCTTGCAGCAGGACCTCACGGCCAGAAAGGCAATTGAAAAGATCCAGACCGAATATCATGACGTCGAGATGCCGTTTTACCTATACGTTGTGGATGAATACGGCAAACTCGTCGGCGTCAGTTCCCTGCGTCAGTTGGTTGTGGTGCCTCCGGAGACGCCGCTCAAACAGTTTATGACCACGGATGTTTTTGCCGTCGGCACGGATGTGGATCAGGAGGAAGTCGCCAAACTCGTCGAGCGCTACGACATCCTGGCGGTACCGGTTGTCGACGAATCCCATCGCCTGGAAGGTATTGTCACCGTTGATGACGTCATCGACATTCTTCGTCAGGAGGCCACCGAGGATATGTTGAAGATGGCCGGTGTCGGTGAAGAATATGTGGAGACCCAGTCTGTCTTCCGCAGCACCAAGACCCGCCTGCCTTGGTTGCTGGCCAGCTGTGCCGGTGGGATCATGGCGCTTTTCATCATCGGTCGTTTTGAAGGCGCCCTGAACCGGTTCGCGTATCTGGCCGCCTTTATTCCTGTGATCATGGGTATGGGAGGGAACATCGGCACCCAATCGTCCACCATCGTGGTGCGTGGACTGGCAACCGGCCGGATCAACGTCCGAGAATTTTGGCACGTGGTGTCCAAGGAATTTGCGATCGGAATGATTTTGGGGGTGTTCTATGCGGTCCTGATCGGAACGGTGGCCCAGTTTCACTATGCGGTACCGATGCTGGCAGCGGCTGTCGGGTTAGCCGTTATCGTTTCAATGACCGTGTCCGCTTTGGTGGGCTCAGGAGTACCGTTGCTGCTGGCGCGCATCAATGTTGATCCGGCGGTGGCAACGGGTCCCTTTGTAACGACATCGATTGATATCATTAGCGTCTACTGCTATTTCATACTGGCAACGATGCTGCTTGGTATTTAACGGATGGCCATGGACGCCACAACTGCTGTTTTGCTTCGCCGGATCGATTACGGTGACGACGACCTGATCTTGACCTTTTTCACAGAAGATGCCGGCAAGGTCGCGGTTATTGCCAAACATGCCAAGAAAAGCAAAAAACGTTTTGCCGGTGTTCTGGAACTGTTTTCAGTTCTGAAAATAACCTGCCAAACACGTCGGCGGTCCGGCCTGCCTGTGCTGCAGGAGGCGGTGTTGGAAGAGCCTTTTGCCGTCATCCGGGAAAATATACTGTCGACGGCATATGCCAGCTATTGGGCGGAGCTTATAAGCTCCTGGAGCGAGGAGGCGCAGCCCCAGGAACGCCTGTACGGTTTGCTGGTGTTTGTCTTGGACGCCTTGAATCGTCAGAAGATGGATTCCGCACTGTTGAACCTGTTGTTCCAAATGCGCTTTCTCGATATTGCGGGCCTGTGCCCGAATCTCAATTATTGCTGTGTCTGTCATACCGGCCTGGACAGCCTGCCCCACCACGTCGCAGGATTCGATTTGCCCCGCGGAGGGTTGCGATGCCATGGCTGTGAGGATCCGGAGGGAAAGCATGTTTGCCTTTCCCGGGGCACGATCAAACAGCTCCAGTGGCTGGCCCAAGGCGACATGGACCGTGTGGGGCGGCTGCGTTTTTCTCCCCAGGCATTGGGGGAAGCGCAGCGATTTCTGGAGACGTTTGTTCCCTATCACTTAGGTAAAGAGCCCCGTAGCTTAAAAGTGTTGCGCCAAATACGGCCGGCCGTGAAACGACCTGAATCCCGGGTCATGGACGGCCATTGATGGAGAGCGCCGTGGTTTCTTGGATTAAAAATGCCGTCAATACCCACATCGTGCAAGCGTCGGCGCCTTGCCGTGTGGACATGGGGGGCACTCTGGATATTGGGACGTTCTTTTACGCGCTGCAGCACGCGCGACCCTGCACCTTCAACATGGCCCTGAACCTGCGCACCCGTGTGGAACTGCATCCTTACCGGGAGGGCTGGATCAAGGTGAGTTCCCGCGGATTTGAAAGTGCGGCCTTCCCGTTTGAGAAAGCGCCCTTTCGTCATGCTCTGGGCCTGATGTTTGCCGTGGCGGTGCACTTTGGGGCGGCCGGTTTGCACATCATGATCGACAGTGCCTCGCCGCCCCGCAGTGCTTTGGGCGGGTCCTCGGTGGCGGCCGTGGCCCTGGTGGGGGCGCTGGCCCGTCTGCGTGCTTTGGCAGGTTTCGAGGATCTGGACCTGGATCAGATTGTGCAACGGGCCCATCGTATCGAAGAAGCGTCGGCGGGCGTTCCCTGTGGGATGCAGGACCAGCTTGGCGCGGCCTACGGCGGGCTGAACACCTGGCACTGGGAAATCGGTCAGGACGGACTGGCCATCCGCCGCAGCGCCGTGCTCACGCGCCCGGGGCCGAAAGATTTTGATGCCCACTTCCTAGTGGCTTATTGCGGAATTCCCCATGCGTCACGGGACATCAACGGCACCTGGGTCCGCCGTTTTTTAGCGGGGAAGGACCGGCTTCGGTGGGCTCAGGTGGCGGACTGTGTGCAGCGTTTCAGCCGTGCGATAGCGGAAGGACAATGGACCGCGGCCGCAGCCGCCATGAATGAAGAAACCGCTATCCGTCGTATGATGACCCCGGAGGTGCTGGATGATATCGGTGCGGCACTGGTCGATGCTGCCGTGGCTGGTGGTTGTGGCGGACGGTTTACCGGGGCCGGGGGGGGCGGCTGTCTGTGGGCGGTAGGTGCGCGTGACGCCATAAAGCGCCTCCGCCAGGAATGGCGCTCGATTTTGGCACAACGGCCCGAAGCGCAACTGTTGGCGGTGAATGCCGACATGGAAGGCTTGATGATTGCCTCCCAACTGCGCCGCAGTGCTCGAGGGTGATGTCGGGGGGCAGGTCGAACCACTGTTTTTCTACGTCGATAAGGTTTTCGCGTTTGCGATGAGACCCCAACATATGGAACCATACGATTCGATTGCCGAGGAGTTTTTATGCATTTTCAAAACGTCATTTTAAAATTGCAGCAGTTTTGGGCCGGCAAGGGGTGTGTGCTGGCACAACCTTACGACATGGAAGTGGGGGCGGGAACCTTTCACCCGACGACCCTCCTGCGCGCCCTGGGACCGGAACCCTGGAATGTGGCGTATGTGCAGCCGTCACGCCGGCCCACGGACGGCCGTTATGGCGAGAATCCCAACCGGCTGCAGCATTATTACCAGTTCCAGGTTATTTTGAAGCCGTCACCGTTCAATGTGCAGCAACTCTACTTGCAGAGTATGAAAGTGCTTGGCATCGATCCGCTGGAGCACGACATCCGTTTTGTGGAAGACGATTGGGAATCGCCGACCCTGGGCGCTGCCGGTCTTGGCTGGGAGGTCTGGCTGGACGGTATGGAAATTACGCAGTTTACCTATTTCCAGCTTTGCGGGAGCATTGAACTGTCGCCGATTTCGGTCGAGCTGACTTACGGTCTCGAACGGATTGCCATGTACCTCCAGGGGGTCGACAACGTCTACGACCTGACATGGAACGACACCGTCAAGTATGGGGATGTGCACCACCAACAGGAGGTCGAGCAGTCAACCTATAATTTCGAAAAAGCCGACGTGGAAATGCTGTTTGGTTTCTTCTCCCAGTATGAGGCCGAGTCCAAACGGGTGATCGAAGACGGCCTGGTGCTGCCTGCCTACGAATACTGCCTGAAATGTTCCCATACCTTCAATCTTCTGGATGCGCGCGGGGCCATCAGTGTCACCGAACGGACCGGCTATATCGGCCGTATCCGCACCCTGGCGCGTCTCTGCGCGGAAGCCTATGTCAAGCAGCGGGAGGCCATGGGATATCCTCTTCTGGAACACGGCATTCCCAAGCTGTAAGATTGCGCGCATCGGAAGGCACGCGACCGATCTGGGTGGAATGAATCCTGAGAAGAATCAACGAGGTGAAACCAATGGAAAAATTACTACTGGAAATCGGGGCCGAAGAAATCCCTGCCGGTTATCTTGTCCCGGCATTGCAGGCCATGCAGAAGTCGTTGACGGAGAAACTTTCGGCCGCCCGAATCGACCACGGATCCATACGAACGTTCGGCACCCCCCGGCGCCTGTCCGTCACCATCGACGATGTGGCCCCCAAGCAGCGCTCCGAATCCACGGAGGTCATGGGGCCGCCGGCCCGGGTGGGGTTCGACGCTAACGGCCAGCCCACGGTGGCGGCACAAAAATTTGCCGAGAAGGCCGGCGTGCCGCTGAACCGGCTCAAGCGCAAAGTGACGGAAAAGGGCGAATATCTCGTGGCGCGCAAGACCGAGCGCGGTCTGGCAACCCGCACCGTATTGAAAGCCCTGCTGCCCGAGGTGGTGTTGGCGGTACCGTTTCCCAAGTCCATGCGGTGGGCCGATCTGGACATCAGTTTTGCCCGGCCCATTCACACCATCGTGGCCCTGCTGGGCGACAAGACGATTCCGTTCAAAGTGGGCAACGTCAAAAGCGGCCGCAACAGTTGCGGCCACGTTTTCATGGCGCCCGGCAAAGTGAAGCTCAGCCATGCCGGCGATTATGCCGACAGTCTGGAAAAGGCGCATGTTATCGCGGACATCGGGACGCGCCGGCAAATGGTGGTCGCGGAAGTGACCCGGGCCGCTGCGGAGGCCGGCGGCCGCGTGCTGGAAGACGACGAACTGGTGGATATCGTCACCAACCTGGTGGAGAACCCCGTGGCCACAACGGGCCGCTTCGAGACCGATTTCCTGGAAGTTCCCCGGGAAGTCCTGATCACGGCCATGCGTGAACACCAGAAGTATTTCGCCGTGGTGGACCCGGCCGGCCAGCTTATGCCGGCCTTTGTCGCCGTCAACAATACCCGCACACGCGATCTGGCGCTGGTGGCCAACGGGCATGAGCGGGTGCTGCGGGCGCGCCTGAGCGATGCCCAGTTTTTTTACCGGGCCGACCTGAAGGTTTCCGCGGATGAGCGTTTCGAAAAGCTGAGCGGTGTTCTGTTTCAAGCGGATTTGGGCTCCATGCGCGCCAAGAGCCGCCGAATCGCGGCCCTGGGACAGTATATTGCCAAAGCCGCCGGCGGGGATGCGGCGCTTCAGCGGCAGGTGGAGCGCGCCGCCCGTCTGTGCAAAACCGACCTGGTCAGCCAGGTCGTCGTGGAATTCCCCAAGCTGCAGGGGGTCATGGGACGGGTTTACGCCAAGGTTGCCGGCGAACCCGGAGACGTCCCGGCGGCCATCGAGGAGCACTACCGTCCCACCCGTTCCGGGGGGGCGCTGCCGGAAACCCTCACCGGGGCGATTGTGTCTATTGCCGACAAGATGGATTCCATCTGCGGTTGTTTCAGTGTGGGCCTGGAGCCCACCGGGGCGGCCGATCCCTACGCCCTTCGCCGGCAGGCCATCGGGGTGGTGCAGATCATACGGGCGACCAAGATGGCCCTTCCCTTGAAGGAACTGATTCGTTTCGGGCTTTCCCAGTTTGGTGACAAGACCGAAGGCCGCCTGCCGGAATTGACAGAGGCCATTTATGTTTTCTTCAAACGCCGCATCGACCGCATCCTGGCCGACGAGGGATTTGCCAAAGACAGTGTGGCGGCCGTCACATCGGTATCGGTCGATCATATCCCGGATGCCTGGCAGCGGGTCGCGGCCCTGGACCAGGTCCGGTCCGATGCGGATTTCGAACGGCTGGCTGCGGCTTTCAAGCGCGTCGTGAACATCCTGAAAAAATCCGAACGGGCGGACAACAAGGGTGACACCCTGCCGCTGGATCAGGGGCTTTTTGAAAAGCCGTGCGAAACAAAGTTGCTGCAGGCCTACGAAGGCGTGCGCGAAAGCGTGGCCGACGACGTTCAGCGGGGGGCTTATGACGCTGCCCTGCGCCACATTGCCACCCTGAAGCAACCGGTGGATGCGTTTTTCGATGGGGTCATGGTGATGGCGGAGGACCCCGCCGTCCGTGCCAACCGCCTGGCATTGCTGGAGCGTTTGACGGAGTTGTTTACCGATATTGCTGATTTTACGAAAATCGCCACATGAACGACAGTAACGTGCTGTCTGTCGAAGGACAAAAGGAGTATAGCACTTATGCCTTACGAACCGGATAAAGATAAAGTTATCCAGGAATGGAAGTGTGCCGAGACCGGCCTTATGGTCAGCATCAATCAGTATGCCGATGGCGAACCCAAGGTGCAGATCGGTCCGCGGATTCTGAAAAAAAAGGACGGAACCGATCGGGCCCCCACGCGTGCCGGGCGATTGACCATCGAAGATATCATGTGGCTTTATGATATTATCGACGAGGTCAAAGAGGAACTGGGCCGTCGGTCCGGACCGATGTAACGCTAAACCCTTAATTCCCAATATCCTGAACCCCGGAGTTTTTTTGGAAGAGGCCATTGTTCAGCCACCCGCCCGCGGGAAAGGCAAACCACCGCTTCCGCCGTGGATCATCATGGCAGCTACCGGGCCGGATCTCCAACGGCTGAGGCGGGGACTGGCGTTTGGCGGCGATCACGGCGAATCGCTTTACCTGAGCCGTATTTACACTTCCACAGAAGAGGTGCCGCGCTATGGCTTGGTGGGCCCTTTTATGGGGGCGCCCCAGGCGGCTATGCTGATGGAAGTGCTTTCGGCCTGGGGCGGTCGGTATTTTCTTTTGGTGGGCTGGTGCGGCGCCGTGGATGAGGGACTGCAAATCGGTGACATTCTGCTGCCGAACGCGGCTTGGATCGACGAAGGTACTTCGCGCGGATATGGCGTGGCGGACGACCGGATAAAGCTGCCGACGGACGGACTGCACGAAAAAGTCAAAACCCTGCTGGAAGACCAGGCGCGGCCTTATCATGAAGGGGCGGTCTGGACCACCGACGCTGTTTTTCGGGAGACCCCGGCCAAAGTGAATCGGTTCCAAAGCTGCGGGGCCCTCGCGGTGGAGATGGAAGTTTCCGCCTGCCTGACGGTGGCCCGCCGCAACGGACTCGATTTTGCCGCTGTTCTGGTGGTATCCGATGAACTTACCGGCCCGACCTGGCGGCCGGGTTTCCGTGATCCACGTTTCCAACAGGCCTGCCATGCTGTGAGCCGGATGATTGAATCATTATGCCAGACGATCTAACCCCCGACATCGAAGCACGTGCGCGTTTCCTCGCCGAAGAACTGACGCGCCATAGCCACCGCTATTACGTTCTGGACGATCCTGAAATCGCCGACAGCGAGTACGATCGCCTCATGCAGGAACTGCAGGATCTCGAACAGCGCTGGCCGGAACTGGTCCAGGACGACTCCCCCACCCATCGGGTGGGCGCCCCGCCCCTCACCAAATTTGACCCGGTGCCCCACACGGTGCCCATGTTGAGCCTCGACAACGCCTTCAGCGACGACGATGTTTTCGAATTCGAGCGGCGCATCCGTCGGTTGCTTAAACACGAGGGCCCCATCACCTACACGGTGGAGCCGAAGATGGACGGCGTCGCGGTGGAACTGGTCTACCGTGACGGTCTTCTGGCCCAGGCCTCCACCCGCGGGGACGGATACACGGGGGAAGATATCACCGCCAACATCCGTACAATTCGTGCCCTGCCGCTCCGATTGGAAATGCCGAACAATGGGGCACCGCCGGCCACCCTGGAGGTGCGCGGCGAGGTCTTCATCCACCGGGAGGCGTTCCGGAAATTCAATCGGGAGCGCTTGGCCGCCCAATTGCCGGCCTTCGCCAATCCGCGCAACGCGGCGGCCGGTTCCCTGCGGCAGCTTGACTCCCAGGTTACAGCCAATCGCCCCCTGCACATTTTCTGCTACGGCATGGGCACCCTGGAGGGCCAAGCACCAACCTCCCAAAGCGGGCTGCTGGCACTTTTCCGAACCTTCGGCCTGCCGGTGAACCCGCTGGTGCAAACCTGTGCGAACATCGGGGAGGTACTGGCATTTTACCGTTCCCTGGAGGGTCAGCGGGACACGCTGCCTTACGACATCGACGGCATGGTCATCAAGGTGGACGACCGCGATCTCCAGGACCGGTTGGGGGCGACCTCCCGCAGTCCCCGCTGGGCCATTGCCTGCAAGTTCAAGGCGGTCCAGGCCACAACCCGGCTTGAATCCATCGATGTCCAGGTGGGCCGTACCGGCACCTTGACACCGGTCGCCCATCTGACGCCGGTTTCGGTAGGCGGTGTCGTGGTCAGCCGGGCCACCCTGCACAATCAGGATGAAATCGACCGCAAGGATGTGCGGGTGGGCGATACGGTTTTGGTCCAGCGGGCCGGCGACGTCATCCCGGAAGTTGTTATGCCCATTGTCTCCAAACGGCGGGGTGACGAACGCCCTTTTCACATGCCGGCGACGTGCCCCGCCTGCGGGGCGCCGGTGCTGCGAACGGAGGGAGAGATTGCCCTGCGATGTGTCAATGCGGACTGCCCGGCCCAGATGAAGGAGCGCATCCGCCACTTTGCCTCGAAAAATGCCTTCGATATCGACGGTTTGGGTGAAAAATTGGTGGACCAACTCGTTTCCCGCGGCATCGTCAGATCGTTTCCGGATCTCTTCGCCCTGGATGAGGCTACCCTGGCCGGTCTGGACCGCATGGCCGCCAAATCAGCGGCCAATCTCGTTCAGGCCCTGCAAACAAGCCAGACCATTTCCTTTGATCGCTTCATTTTTGCCTTAGGGATCCGGCATGTGGGCGAACACGTGGCCCGCATCCTTGCCCGGCAGTTTCCTGATCTTACCGGCCTCCAATCGGCAAGCTGCGAGGCTCTGGAAGCGATCGAGGGCATCGGACCCGTCGTGGCGGCCAGCATTGCGGCTTTTTTCAGCCAAGAAGAGAACCTTGCCATGATCCAGCGGCTCCTGGCCGCGGGCGTCCGGATTTCCACCGAACAATCCCGCCAAGGCGCTGACCTGGCGGGCATGACCTTTGTGCTCACCGGAACACTGGCGCGCATGCCCCGCTCCCAGGCCAAGCAATTGATCGAGGCGGCCGGGGGCAAGGTGACCGGTTCGGTCAGCCGCAAAACCGACTATGTGGTTGCGGGGGCTTCGCCGGGATCGAAACGGGAAAAAGCGCTTCAATTGGATGTCGCCATTCTGGACGAAGAAGGGCTCTGGGCGATGCTGGGGCTGTAGTTTGGAACGACACGACTCGATTCTCTTCACTGTGCTCATTCGATGGCCGTATCCTTGTCTGCACGGCGCCAGATAACAACTGAAACGATCACGCGTTCAAGCGGAGCGTTGCCGCCGCTATCCGGTTGTTTTAAAAACATTTAGGGGGGCGTGGAGAGCAATCATGGGATCGAACGTCAGGGCAAGAATTTTGATTTCCGGGCGTGTGCAGGGGGTCGCCTTCCGCTGGGAGACCCTTCAGGCGGCCCGGCGTTGCCAGGTAAGCGGATGGGTGCGCAACCTCCCGGATGGCCGGGTGGAAGCGGTGGCGGAAGGCCCGCGCCAGCAGGTGGACGATCTTATCGACTGGTGCCGCCAAGGGCCATCCATCGCCCGTGTCGACAGCCTCGATATCCAGTGGGAAGACTACGCGGGGGAATTTCAGGCTTTCGATATAACGTACTAGACCGGTTATTTCACACGCCCGCAGGGTGAAATTTTTTCTGCCTTTTTGGAAATCGGCGCAGGTTACAAACTGTCACGAACCCAAAACAAAATTTTGGTTTCAGATCAAGGCAAACGCAATGCTCGAAACGCTTTGGAGCGCCCTTCAACCCTTTGGGCGGCACCTCACGGCGTGGTCAGAACAGGGCCTCCACGAACTGCCGGGGATCGAAATCCTGCAGGTCGTCGATTTGTTCACCGACGCCAATATACTTCAGCGGGATATTCAACGTGCTGCAAATACTGACGACAATGCCGCCCTTGGCCGTTCCATCGAGTTTGGTCAGCGCCAGGGCGTTTAAGGCAATGGCTTCGTCGAAGAGCTTGGCTTGTGAGAGGGCGTTCTGACCGGTGGTGGCATCCAGCACGAGCAGGGTTTCATGGGGGGCGTCGGGACACTTTTTGGACAGGGAGCGTTTGATCTTTTTGAGCTCTTCCATCAGATTGACCTTGGTGTGCAGACGGCCGGCCGTATCCACCAGCACAATGTCCGCGCCCCGGGCCGTTGCCGCTTCCACGGCGTCAAACGCCACGGCCGCCGGGTCGGCCTGGTCTTTGTGTTTGACAATGTCGGCCCCGGCCCGTTCGGCCCAGATGCTCAGCTGTTCGATGGCGGCCGCCCGGAACGTGTCCGATGCGGCAATGAGGACCTTTTGGCCGTCGCGGCCGTAACGGGCCGCAAGTTTGCCGATGGTGGTGGTTTTGCCAACGCCGTTGACACCCACAATCATGACCACCTTGGGCTTCGGCGTTGCCGTGCTTTCATCTTCAGCCGGTGCGGTATCGACGATGGTTAGAATTTCTTCCTTTAGAATGGCCTTGAGATCGTCGGCCGAGGCGATTTTGGAAGCTTTGCGGGATATTTTATCCACCAGCGCCATGGTGGTCTGCACGCCGATGTCGGCGGTAATCAACAACTCCTCGAGCTCTTCGAGCAGTTCGTCGTCCAGTTGGCGCTTGCCGCTGAAAAGGTCCTCGATGTCGGTGTTCAGGAAATCCCGGGTTTTGGTCAACCCCCGGCGCAAACGGGACATGAAACCGCCTCGCTTGGGCTTGGCCGCGCCATCGGCGTCGGTCAAGACCGCTTCTGGCTCCGGCGCTTCGGCCGAATCCTGCCCCTCCCGGGTTTCTTCCTCCGCCGTTAGTTCTTCCGGTTTCTCGCTGACAATTTTTTCAGCGGCTTCAGGCTGATCCTCCTGGGACGCGTCGGCCTGAAGGGCCTGATCGCCTTCAGACGGTGGGATGTCCTGCGGATCCTTTTTACGTTTGAGCCATTTGAAGGCCATGGTTCGGTTTCTCCTGTCCTGCTATGGGCAAGGCCGGTGCGCAGACGCGTTTGTCAGTTTTAATCTAAACCCTCCACCTCTGGTGGAGGACCCGGAGAGGTACGACCGGTCCGGGGTGATTTTATGGAGGTGTTTCTTCATTTTCTGTCCCGTGACAGAAAACGAAGCAAAAGAGCACGCACGTGTCACGCTTAACCCTGCGCGTCGTCCAACCGGCCGATGAAGCGGCGCCTCATGCCGCCATGCGGCGTTATCACGTTTGCTGGGGTGCTCACAATCTGGCGATTGCTGCGCGCCTCGCTTCACGTGATGCCTTGCCTGGCAGCATGATGCTTGCTGCATCGACCGGTTGAAGCGGCCGGAGCGCGCGGAAACTCGCCCGCCTTCGCATAGGCTACGGCGGGCTCAGACAGTCCGCACGCTTTTTTCCGTCCGCCCCGCCGATGCTCGGCGCGGGACAATGGGAACACCAAAAGCTGCAAACCATTTTAAGCCCCCTTCGAGGGGGCTACCTGAGGCTTCCCGCTCTGCGGGAGGAGCCTCATTGGCGGTGGATTTTCTTAAAATGATTTGGGGGAAATTGCAAGTGTTGCGGCTTGGCTGCCAGCGGGTGAGCTGTTAAGCTCATAAGCTGTTGAGCAACTTCGAAACGCTAATATGAGTTCCGAACGGATAACGAATTCTCTGCTTTTCCCGGCTGCTTTCCCTTGCTTACCAGCTAACCGGCTCAACAGCTCATCATCTGCCGTATTGCGCTGATGCTAGGCTGCCTCCTTCTCCAGATTGACCGATACGACTTTAGAAATTCCCTTTTTTTCCATGGTGATGCCGAAAAGGGTATCGGCAAATTCCATACTTTTCTTGTTGTGGGTGATCATGATGATCTGGGATTTCTGGCCGATGATTTTGAGCAGTTCGTTGAAACGGTAGACATTGGCCTCGTCCAGCGGGGCGTCGATCTCGTCCAGCAGGCAAAAGGCGGTCGGCTTGATCAGAAAGATCGCGAAGATGAAAGCGATTGCCGACAGGGCCTTTTCCCCACCGGAAAGGAGGCTCATGCGGGTCAGCTTTTTGCCGGGAGGATGCACCATGAATTCCACGCCCGACTCAAGCGGTTCGTTGGGGTTGGCCAGGATGAGTTTGGCGGTGCCCCCCTCGAAGAGCTGCGGGAAGACTTCACCCAGCTTTTCATTGACATTTTCCAAGGTGATCAGAAATTTTTCCTGGGTGAACTTGTTGATTTTGCGAATGACGGTTTGTAGGTCCTCGATGGCCTGGTTCAGATCTTCCTGCTGCTCGATAAGAAAATCGTAGCGAGCCTTGTACTGCTCATATTCCTTGATAGCCCCCATGTTGACGTCATGAATCTGGGCCAGCCTCTGGCGGCAGCGTTCGAGTTCGCTTTCCGCCTCTTCAATGGTGGGGTTGAACTCTTCGTTGAGTTTGGCCTGCAATTCGAACCGGAAGGTATCGATATCGCCATGGTAGCGCTCGTTGAGACGGGTGACAATATGCTCCCGTTTCATGCGCCGCTGGGAAACGTCCACTTCCAGCAGCCGCAGCTTTTCATTGCTTTGCTCGCGTTGGGACTGCAACTGGGCGATGGCCTTGTCGCTGTCATGGAGCTGGCGGTCGATGGCCTGGTAGACCTCCTCGTTGGCGGCGAGGGCCTGGGTCAACTGCTCCAGTTCATTGTAGCGCAGGGCCAGGTCTTCCTCGAATTTCAAGATTTGGCGCCGGGCCTCCTGGCTCCTCTCCCGCTTGGCTTGAATTTCATGGTTCAGGTTTGTAAAGCGCTGGATGCCGTCGGTCTGAAATTCTTTCAGCCGCCGAAGGCTGTTGGCATTGTTTTCCATCCGGGCCTGAAGGGCGGTCAGACGGAGCTTGATGTCCATTTCTTTTTGCTGGAATGCCTCCATCTGGTCGGCGATGGTGTCCAGTTCCGCAGTTGCGGTAGCCACGTTGCCCTGGGTTTGTTCGATGTCGGCGGCAATTTCTGCCAGTATTTTGTGATACCGTTCGATCTCTTCCCCGATGTCACTCTCCTCGCCCTGTAAACGGTCTTGTTCGAGCTGGACGATTTCGTGGTGGCGCTGGGCGGCTTTCAAGTCTTCCGAAGCCCGATAGCATCGTTTCTGGGCCTCGATTTCTTCCTGCACGGTCTGGTGCTTTTCGGTCAACAGGACTTGAAGGTCGGTTTCCAGGGTGCGCACCTCGGATTCCAGGGCGGACCGGACTTCCTGGGATCCGGCGATCTGTCGATCCAGAGCCTGGATTTGGGCTTCGAGTTCCCGGATTTCCTGCTTTTGGGCCAGAATACCGGCGGTGGTGTCACCGCCGCCGCCGACAAAGGCGCCCTGGTGGGTCACGATTTCACCCGTGCGGGTGACAATGGTCTGGAAAACGCCGTTGCGGTTGAAGCGTGCCGTGGCGGCCTCAAGATCGTCCGATACGGCGACATGGCGGAAAAGGGCTTCGGCAATCGGCTGGTAGCCGTCGTTCACCCGGATATGGTTCAGCAGGCAGTGTTCCGGCGGGGGCAGTTCGGCCGGTGATTTGGCCAGGGAGCGAAAGGTGTCCACCGGGACAAAGCCACTGCGCCCCGAGGACTGCTCCTGCAGGTAACCGATGGCCTGGTGGGCGTCCTGCTGGGCATCCACCAGCACATATTGCAGGGCTTCCCCCAGGGCCGCCTCCACGGCGATCTCATAGCCGGGCTCCGGTGCAATGATATCGGCAATCAGTCCGCGGATGCCCCTTTGGGCGCGCTCTTCCGGCGAAAGGCGTTGCATGATAGCCTTGACGCCGTCGCGGTACCACTCGTAGTTGTCTTCCATTTTTTTCAGGGTCGCGTGGCGCGACTGGTGCTGGCTGCGCTCAAGGTCCAGGGCGTTGCCCTTCTTGATCTGGTCGGCCAGCTTGCGGCCCTTGTCCTCGAGTCGGGCACGGATTTCGCTGATCTGGCGTTCGAGCACCTTGAGGGTCTCCTGCTTCTCGGCCAACTGGCCCTGGGTGCGGGTTTCGGCGCTGCGGGCGTTGGTCAGGGCGCGGGCGGCCAGGGCGGCTTCCTCATCCGTCTTTTTCAGCCGCCGCTGGAGACTCTCGCGGTTGTTCTGGGCGGTCTGGTGGATGTTGCGGTAGCGGGCCTCCTGGCCGACGAGATCCGTCAGACGGCTGCGATGGGTTTCCAGCGTGGCCTTGACGGCCTCCATTTGGGCGGCAATGTCCTGGGAGCTTTTGCGTTCCGCGTCGATTTCCCCGCGCACCGCCTGAACGGACCGTTCCAGCTCCTGCTGTTGGTTTTCCGATTCGGCGATCTCCGACACCATGCGGGCGTTTTTGGCCTCCAGGTCTTCGCAGGCCTTTTCCAGCGCCACAATCTCCTCGTCCAGCCGCTGGATGTCGCCCCGGGTATGCTTGAGATCGTTTTCGGTTTTGTCCTGAAGGCGCTGGAGTTCGTGCTGGCGGGATTTCTGCTTGGCGATTTCCTGGTTTTTCTCCCAACGCTGGAGCTTGATGTCCTCGACGGCCGCATCCAGTTTTTTGATCTCGGAAACGTGGCTCAGGTCGGCATCTTTCATTTCCTGCAGTCGGGCGGAGGTTTCCTGCAACTGCGTCGAGTAGGCATCGAAATAGTGCAGGCCGATGAAGATGTCGAACGTCCGGCTGCGCTCCTGGTAGGTTTTGTAGAGTTCGGCCTTGCGGGCCTGGCGTTTGAGGCTGGCCATCTGACGCTTGATTTCGCCCACGATGTCCGTGACCCGGTAGAGGTTCCGGCGGGTGGACTCGATTTTGCGCTGGGTTTCGATGCGGCGGTGTTTGAAGCGGGTGACACCGGCCGCCTCTTCGATAAAATGGCGGCGTTCGTCCGGACCGGCGTCGGTAATGGCGCCGATATTGCCCTGCTGGATCACGGCAAAAGATTTGGAGCCCAAGCCGCTGCCCAGAAACAGGTTGTGGATGTCCTTGAGCCGGCAGGGGCGTTTGTTGAGAAAATAGGCGCTTTCCCCCGAGCGATAGAGGCGCCGGGTGATCATGATTTCGGAATAGTCCCGCAGCTCGGCGGGCACGCTGCCGTTGTCATTGACCAGGGTCAGGGCCACTTCGGCCATGTTGAGGGGCGGTTTGCCGCTGGCGCCGGCAAAAATGATGTCTTCCATGGATTTGCCGCGCAGGGTTTTGACGCTCTGCTCCCCCATGACCCAGCGCAGGGCGTCGATGACGTTGCTCTTGCCGCACCCGTTGGGTCCCACCACAGCGGAAATGCCGGGCGGAAAATGGATGGCGGCTTTATCTAAGAACGATTTGAATCCCAAAATTTCAAGTTTTTTGAGTTTCATCCTACCTGTGTCTCCTGAATGATGACCGCCTATCCCTGCGGCAGGGTTCCGTCTCGGTCTGGCTCGTGTGGGAAGGTAAGGCAACAGAACCGTGCAGGAAAGGGCGACTGAACCGGGACAAAATCGTGTGGCAACGGTGCCCGCTACTAGCGTTTCAAAGCGGTTTGACGACCATCCCGACCGATCGTGCAAGGTCTATCAAAATTCAAGGGGTGTGTAAAGGAAAAACACAATGGAGGGTATAAGAGGTGGAAATGGTGCACAATATCTGGTGCTAAAGGCTGGGGCTCATCCAAGGTTATTCATTTGTCGAAGTCCCTGTATGAAACGGATCATTATGAAGGTTCGCCCGATTTCGCTGTAAAGGTGGGGGTACTACGAAGAAGAGGTCTTGTCAGATCATAGTGGACATAATGAGGGACGATCTGCCTCTGGGTCGCGGCAAAGCGATCGTCCCCCGGAAATCAAACGTATAATGTCGCTACAGAATCTGGCTCAAGAACAGCTTGGTGCGGTCGTGGGTGGGGTTCTGGAAAAAATGCTCCGGCGTGCCCACTTCCACGATGGCGCCTTCGTCCATGAAAATGACCCGGTCGGCCACCTCGCGGGCAAAGCCCATTTCGTGGGTCACCACCACCATGGTCATGCCTTCCCGCGCCAGGGCTTTCATGACATCCAGCACCTCGCCGATCATTTCAGGATCCAGGGCCGAAGTGGGCTCGTCGAAAAGCATCACCTTGGGGTCCATGGCCAGGGCCCGGGCAATGGCCACGCGCTGCTGCTGCCCGCCCGACAGGTTGTCCGGATAGGCGTTGGCCTTGTCCTGGATGCCGACTTTCTGCAGGAGGCTCATGGCCTTGTCGTGGGCTTGGGACTTGCCGCGCTTGCGCACCACTTTCTGGGCCAGGGTGACGTTCTCCAGCACGGTCTTGTGGGGGAAGAGATTGAAGGACTGGAACACCATGCCCACTTCCGCGCGCACCTTGTTGATGTTGGTCTTGCGGTCCAGGATATCGACACCGTCGATCAGGATGTGGCCCGAATCGGCCGCTTCGAGATGGTTGAGGCAGCGCAGGAAGGTGCTCTTGCCCGATCCGGAGGGCCCGATCACCACGACGACTTCACCGGGCGCGATTTTGGTGGACACGCCCACGAGGGCCTTGACCTTGTGGGGGACAAAAAACGTTTTATGGATATCGGTGACTTCGATCACTGGATTGCCATCTTCCTTTCCATGTATTGTACGGCCATCGACAGTGTAAATGTCAGAATCAAATACAAGATAGCGCATACAAACCAGAATTCATAGGGGGACAGGCTGATCGTGATGGCCTCGCGGGTGGCCTTGGTCAACTCGCGGATGGCGATCATGCCGAGCAGGGACGAGTCCTTGATCAGGCTGATGAACTGGCCGGCCAGGGGCGGCAGGATGCGGCGCATGGCCTGGGGCAGAATGATGTAGTACATGGCCTGGGGGCCGGTCATGCCCAGGGAGCGGGCCGCTTCGCTCTGGCCGCGGTGGATGGACTGGATGCCGGCCCGCACGATCTCGGTGACGTAGGCCCCCGTGAAGCAGGCCAGGGCCGCCACGCCGTAGTACAGCGCGTCGATTTCGCTGAAGCCGTAGACCATGAGCAGGCGATTTACCAGGGTGGCTAGCACGAAATACCAGATGAAAATCTGCACCAACAGGGGGGAGCCGCGGATGAGCTCGACATAGCAGATGGCGGACCATTTGAGCGCCGGGTTCTTGGAGATGCGGGCGATGCCGCCCAGCATCCCGATCAGGATGCCGAAGACGATGGCGTACATGCTCACCTTGAGGGTCAGCCACATGCCCTGGAGCAAAATGCCGGGTTGCCACTTGTGGTAGATCCCCAGGATCTTGCCGGGGGTGACGAAATCCCCCTTGGTGACCCAGATCTCTTCGGCCTCGGCCATGGCATAGGATTCGCTGTCATCGCCGTCTTTGACGATGACCACGGCATCTTTGCCCTCGCCCTCGATGGCGGCCACTTCGCCACCGATGCCGGCCGTTATCTCGATGCGCTCCTGGTTGACGATGTACTTGGGAACATCGAACCAGTGCCAGACGTAGTCGATCTTGGCGGTGGCGCCATAGAGCAGGGCGATGAGCGCGAAGACACCGATAAAAAAAACGCCTACCCACAGGAAATAGGCGCTTCGGTATCGCAGTTCCTCTAATTTGGCCATTAAGTTCATTGGCCTCCCCATCATGTAAGGTGTGAATGGGTTATGGTTGCCGGCTGTCGTTGGAAAAGCAGGGGGCCGCCGATCCGGGTAAATCAGGCCCGGACCAGCGGCTGGTCAGCGTTCAACCAATTGCCTAGACGATATTTCAACCAGCGTGCGCAACCTTTTTGGCGCGCTTGCTTCTACTGCACTTCTTTGATCCAGTCCGTGCTGGTGATCCACTTTTCGTAGATCTTGTCGTAGCGGCCGTCGTTTTTCATCTGGCGCAGGAAGTTGTTCAACCAGTTCATGAAATCCGGGTCGCCCTTGCGGATGGCCCAGGCCAGCGGCTCGTAGGTAAACGGTTTGTCGAGGAAGATCAGCTTGCCCGCACCTTGCTGGGCCATGAAGGTGGCGCAGAAGGGCAGGTCGTAGACCGTGGCGTCGGCTTTGCCGCTGAGGACTTCCAGGGCGGCTTCGGCTTCGACCTCGAAGGATTTGTAGGTGGCCTTGGGGATCATGCGTTTGATGGCCTGCTCGCCCGTGGTGCCCAGTTTGGAGGTGATGACGAACTTGGGATCGTTCAGGTCCTTGTAGGATTTGACGGTGTCCGCGTGCTTTTTGGCCAGCAGGATGGTCTGGCCGACGATGATGTAGGGATCGGCGAAATTGATTTTGAGGTTGCGCTGCTGGGTGACGGTCATGCCGCTCATGATGATGTCGAACTTCTTGGTAACGAGGGCCGGAATGATGCCGTCCCAGGCGGTGTTGACGGGCACGAACTTGACGCCCATGGCATCGGCCATGGCTTTGGCCATGTCGATGTCGAAGCCCACGAAGTTGCCGTTTTTGTCGGCCATCTCAAAGGGCAGGTAGCCGGCTTCGAAACCGACCCGCAGTTCACCCCGTTGCACAATTTCTTCCAGTGTGGACTGCCTGACCAGATCCATGCGGGCGGTCATATCCCCTGCATCCTTACCCTGATCGGCTAAAGCCGCCTTTACGGCTTTTTCCACCTCGCCTTTGATATCGACCTGTTCCCCCGTTTGCTGCTGGCAGCTTGTGAACACGAAAAACGATGCCGCGACGAGAACGAGAGCCAACAATCCGACCAATTTCAAGTTTTTGTTCATGCCTTCCTCCTTAGGTTGATGCAAGATAGGGTTGTTTTTTCAGAACCCAAAAACGCCGCATGCTATAATCAACGATGCGATACAGCCATTGCAAAAGAAATGCCGTGTGCTCTGAGTGATGGATGGTAAATAATTTGGCCTGAGGAACAAATCCGCATGCAAGGGATAAATGGCGATTCACGTGTCAATGTTCCCGCTATGAAAACGTTGTTTTGGAATTCAACACCGGCTGTGCAGAGAATGAACAGTTCGCCCATCTCACATAGAATATGTATGCCGTTTGGTCAAGCTAAATGGCGAAACCCGTTGTATTCCTCATCTCCCTTGTGATAAGCAAAATGGCATATTGCCAGCCCGGTTCCCCTTCCGGGAGCCCCGTAAATCCGCTTTTCGTGAAAGCACAAACCGATTCACCGGGAGAGACCCATGACATCGAGCGACAAGCCGCAACTGCAGGAACTCATGCAACTGCCGGAAGTCCAGAACGCCATCAGCAGCATCAATCCCGGACTGGTCCAGCGGCGGGCCTTCCGTCCCCCCCGCTGTCCGGTTTTCGACCAGCCCTTCACTGTTCTGGAGGAGGTCGACGGCTACCGCTTTGAAATCGACGCCGAGGCGAAACGGCAAGTGCCCCGCATCATCGACAATCCGGTTCAGGTGGTAATCGGCCGGGATGACCTGCCGGCCGCGGAACTCCAGGCGTACCGGCGCCCCCACACCGTGGGGATCGTTTTTTCCGGGGGCCCGGCTCCGGGGGGGCACAACGTGATTGCGGGCCTGTTTGACGCCCTCAAAGCGGCCAATCCGGAAAGTCGCCTGATCGGGTTCCTGATGGGGCCCGATGGCATCATCGAGAGCGAGTATGTGGAGATCACGGAAGACTTGGTGGACCAGTACCGCAATGTCGGCGGTTTCACCATGATCCGCACCGGCCGGACCAAGATCGACACCGCGGAAAAAATGGCCCTCTCGCGCCAGACCTGCCGCGACCTGGGGCTGGATGCCCTGGTGGTGGTGGGCGGGGACGACTCCAACACCAACGCGGCTTTCCTGGCCCAGGAGATGATGGACGACGGCATCCAGGTGATCGGCGTGCCCAAGACCATCGACGGCGACGTGCAGGTGCGGGATGCCGACGGCAAGGTGCTGTGCGCCATCTCCTTCGGGTTTCATTCGGCGGCCCGGGCGTTTTCCCAGGATATCTCCAATCTCTGCAACGATTGCAGCTCGGACCGCAAATACTGGCACATCTGCAAGGTTATGGGCCGTTCGGCCAGCCACCTGGCCTTGGAGGTGGCCCTCCAGACCCATGCCAACATGACCCTGATCGGCGAGGACCTGGCGGATTTCGTGGATGAGCGCCGCATTGCTTCGGCGGCTCCCGGCGAGACCGATTTCACGGCCTACGGCATCACCCTGCGCCATCTCTCCCGGGTCATCTGCCGCGGAATCGTGCGCCGGGCCGCCGTGGGCAAAAACTGCGGGGTGCTGGTGATCCCGGAGGGCGTGCTGGAATTCATCAACGAGATCCAGGTCTTCATCATCAAGCTTTCCACCATCATTGCGGACTACAACAACAAGCACGACCGGAGTTTTCACGCCGCTTTCCCGCGCATGGAAGACAAGCTGGAATACCTGCGGCGCCTGTCCAAGGACATCCCCGGCGACAGTGCGGCCGGTATCTGGAGCGCCCGGGACGATGAACTGTTCAACGACATCCCGGTCTTCTTCCAGGAAGGGCTGCTCACCGAACGCGACAGCCACGGCAATTTCCAGTTTTCGCTGGTGGAGACGGACAAGGTGCTCATGGGCCTGGTGAAGGATTACCTCAAGATCCTCAGGGAAAAGGGGCTCTACAAAATGGGGATTGAGCGGGCCTACTACAAGAAGATCATGCTCAAGGGCGGACTCGATCCGGAAGATTATGCCGAAGCCCTTTTCGCCGACCCGGCGGCCGACTACCTGCTGGTCAAGGAGGCGATCATCTCCCTGAAAACCCTCCGGCAGGCCCTGGTGAAGGCCGGGCTGCTGGGCGAAGACGACCCCATCCCGCCGGCGGCGGCGAAGGTCTTCCAGAAGTCGGTCCCCAATTTCAAGACCCAGACCCACTTCTACGGCTACGACGGCCGGGGCAGCAATCCCACCCGGTTCGACTGCAACTACACGTACAATCTGGGTCTGACCGTCTTCAGCCTGATCGCCAACGGCGCCACCGGGCAGATGGCCGGTATCCGCAACCTGGAGAAGGATTTTGCGGAATGGGAGCCCATCGGCATCCCCATCGCACCGCTGATGCACCTGGAGGAGCGCAAGGGCAAGCTTTCCCTGGTGCTGGAAAAAAGCCTCGTGGACATCAACTCGGTGGCCTTCCAGATCGTCAAGGCCTGCCGGGAGGAGTGGCTGGCGGCGACCCCCGGGGAAGATTACTACCGCCGGCCGGCACCCATTCTGTTCGACGGCCAGAGCGAAGACGAACGGCCGTTGACCCTGGAGCTGAACCGGTTGGCCATGTAGTGTGGTTAAAAAGAAGTGATTAAGAAAGAAAGTGGTTAAGGGGTTGAACAAAGGGGCCAAGGGGTCGAGGATCCGAGTGAAATGCCAAGATCTCTAAGATCCTTTACATCCTTGAATCCTCAGGACTATAGCCGTTTTTCTTTCACTTGGCCCCTCGACCTCTGGAATCCTGGAATCCTGTCTTTTTTTGACGTTCCTTTACCACCTAATCCCTTCGTAACGGATCGCATCATCCATACCCCGCTTTACCGCCGTCCCTGGACCCCCTGGCCCCTCGGATCCTCGGCCCCTTCCCAATAGAGGCGTACACCGGTAAGCCGCAGCGACGAAGGCCGCCGGGCAACGCCGAGATTGGGCCAATGCGGCCTTCGTCTCAGAAGGCCACGGCCTGGCCATCCTTCCGTGGATCCGACCCCGCGCAATAACTCTCCCCGTTTTTCAAAATGAGCTGGGCGCCGCCATAGCCCCAGTAGGGATCTTCATCGATAACTACATGCCCCCGACGGGTCAGCTCCGCCCCGATGGGCCCCAAAATGCCGGCTTCCAGGCTGATGCGGCCGTCCTCGGCGATGTGCCAGCGGGGGGCGTCGCAGGCGGTTTGCGGGTTCTGGCCGTAGTCGAAGAGCCGCACCACCATCTGTACGTGCCCCTGGGGCTGCATGTAGCCGCCCATCACGCCGAAGCTTAATACGGGTTGGCCGTCGCGGGTGACGAAGCCGGGGATGATGGTGTGGTAGGGGCGCTTGCCCCCGCGCACCTGGTTGGGATGCCCCTTTTCCAGGGTGAACCCCCGGGCGCGGTTCTGAAGGCTGATGCCCGTTCCGGGTACCACGATGCCCGACCCGAATCCGGTAAAATTGGACTGGATCATGGAGACCATGCCGCCGTGGTGATCGGCGGCCGTGAGATAGACCGTGCCGGCCTCGGCGGGCACTTCCCCGGCCGGTTCGCCGGCCCGGTCCATGCGGATGGTTTGGGACTGGCGGTCCAGAAAGTCGGTGGCCAGGAGGTCTTCCGGCGCGATGCGCATCCATTCCGGATCGGCGATATGGCGGGCGGCCAGGGCGAAGCCGATTTTCATGGCCTCGATCTGGAGATGCAGACTGTCGGCGGAATCCACCGGCCGGGCGGCCACATCGAAACGGTCCAACACCCCCAGGGCGATCAGGGCGGCCAGGCCCTGCCCGTTGGGCGGGATTTCGTGCACCTGCAGGTCCCGGTAGGCCACGGCCAGGGGGGTGACCCATTCGGACCTGTGACGGGCCAGGTCCGTCTGACTCAAGACAGCACCGTGGGTCCGGGCATCGGCGGCGATGCGTTGGGCCAGTTCTCCCCGGTAGAACGATTCCCCCCGGGTGGCAGCGATTTGCTGAAGGCTGGCGGCCATGTCCGGGCAGCGGAAGATTTCGCCGGGCCGGGGGGCGCGTCCGCCGGGCAGAAACGTATCGGCAAAGGCGTCGAAGGCCTGGTAGGTTTCGGCCGCCTCGGCCCAGCGCTGGGCGGTGATGGGGGACACCGGAAAGCCCCCGGCGGCATAGGCCAGGGCCGGGCCGAAGAGGGCCTCGAAGGGCAGGTTGCCGAAACGCTCCGAGAGGTGGACCCAGGTGTCCACCGCCCCCGGAACCGTGACCGTTTCCCAGCCGTGTTCGGGCATGGCACCCAGGTCGCGGAAGCGGTCGGGGGACCATTCTGCAGGGGCCCGGCCGGAACCGTTGATGCCCGTCAGGGACGTGCCGTCCCAGACGATGGCGAAGGCATCGCTGCCCAGGCCGTTGCTGGTGGGCTCCACCACGGTAAGGGCAATGGCAGTCGCCAGGGCGGCATCCACGGCATTGCCGCCCTGGTGGAGCATATGCAGGCCGGCCTGGGCGGCCAGGGGCTGGGAAGTGGCCACCACGTTGCGGCCCATGACCGGCATGCGCCGGGACGAGTAGGGGTATTGGCAAAGCGAAGACGGGTGGCCATTAAATTTGCGGCTCAATTGTTCCTCCAGTAGAAGCGGATCTCGTTAACAATTCGGTTGGTGTAAATCGCTTTCGGGTTCGGTATCCCTATCGAAATCGAAAATACATGACCCGATCCCGATAGCGATTTCGATCCCGACGAAAATTAGCCATTTCCATACACCATCTTAACCACCTACCTATGGCTTCAGACGGTCCGCTACAATCTCCACCGGATGGCGGATGGGGAGCGTACTGAATTCTTCCATCTGGAGGCGGCAGGTGGGGCAGTCGGTGACACCGAAGTCGGCGGCGGAGCGGTTCAGCTGGCTGATCAGGTCGTCGCCGATGGCCCGGCTGAGGTCATGGTGATCGGCGGTCATGCCCCAGCTGCCGGCCATGCCGCAGCAGTGGGTTTCCAGCGCGTGGATCCGGACGCCTGCCAGCCCGGCCAGGAGATCCACGGAAGCGCCGGGGTCGGGCTGGATCCTGAGGTGGCAGGGGGTGTGATAGGCCAGTTCCAGCGCGGGGCCGACGGTCTGCAGGCAATCCCGCAGGCGGTTGATCAGGCGGCTGATGTGGATGGTTTTGGTTTGCACCCCGGCGACTTCTTCGGGCGGCATCAAATAGGCCCACTCCTTCTGAAGGGCGTAGCCGCAGGAGGAGCAGGTGACCACGATGGCATCCGCTTTCTCCGCCAGACGGCCCCATTGCTTGAGATTGGCGCTGATCTTCCGGCGCGCGGCGCGCGTCATGCCCTTGGAAAAAAGAGGCAGGCCGCAGCAGTGCTGGGCCGGCACTTCCACGGTCAACCCCAGGTGTTCGAGCACCCGGATGGCGGCCCGGCCGATTTCAGGGCGGATATAGCGGGCATAGCAGCCGGCAAAATAGAGGATGCGCAGGCCCGCCGACGGGCGATTGGGGGTGGTATAGGCCGGCAGGGGGCGCGGTGCGAACGCGACAAACCGCCGCCGGCGGGAAACGCCGGTGGTTTTTTCCATCAGGGTGCGGGCCGGAGCCAGGTCCATGAGCGGTTTAACGAGGGGCGCGAAGGGGTGGGTGTAGCGCCCCGACCATTCCACGTGGGCCAGCAGGTGGTCCGTCAGGGGGGAGCCGAATTTTTCAGCGTAGCGGGTGCGGGCTTCCAATGCCATCTGGGGAATGTTGACATTGGAGGGGCACTCGTAATGGCAGCTGCCGCAATTGACGCAGTGCCGCATGACGGATTGGAAGGCTTCGGTATAAAGGGCCTGGTCCTCGATGGCCCCGCTGATCAGGGTGCGCAGGACATTGGCCTTGGCCTTGGGGGAGGCAGCCTCCTCCCGGGTAAACTTGTAGATGGGGCACATGCGGGTGGCCGTGGTCACGGTGGTGCACTTGGAACACCCGTGGCATTTTTCGATTTCATCAATAAACCCGGCCTCCCAGTTGAGCCGCGGCACCTCCGGGTCCCGGCTGCGGTAGTCGCCGCCGAAACGCAGGGCGCGGGTCATCTGCTCCGGATCGTGGCGGGTGATGATCTCCGGATTGAGGATTCCCCGGGGGTCCAGCAGGCGTTTGGTCTCCTGGAACAGCGCGTAGATGTCCGGGTAGCGGCGCTTGATATAGGCGCTGCGCAGGCGGCCGTCGCCGTGTTCGCCGGATACGGTGCCGCCCAGCCCCTGCACCAGGTCGTAATAGTCGTCGGCGATGCGTTTGAGGCGGCCAACGTCGCCCGGGTCTTTCAGGTCCAGGAGGGGGCGGGTGTGCAGAAGCCCCTTGGCGATGTGGCCGTAGATGACGAAGGCCACCCTGTTGTCTTCCATGACCTTGTAAATGCCCTGGTAGAAGGCCACCAGGTTGGCCACCGGAACGGCGGCATCCTCCACCAGGGCCAGAATTTTCCGGCGACCCTTGAGTTTGTAGAGAATCGGAACGGCCGCCTTGCGAACGGCCCAAAACCGCGCTTTTTCTTCGGCCGATACGGCCAGGAAGGCGCGTTGGCTGTAGCCCTTTCGTTTCAGCAGGTCCTGAACGTCCCGGGCGCGGGCCTCGCAGGTTTCGGCCTCCCGGCCGTCGAACTCGATCATGAGGGCATTGTCGACATTATCCGGCAGGGCGGCGGCCAGGGCGGGATCGTTGGTCTTGGCCACATCCAGAAGGGATTTGTCCATGATTTCGATGCCCGAGGGCCCCATGGGCAGAATGTCGAGCACGGCTTTGGCCGAAGCCACCATGTCGTCCATGTAGGCCACCACCAGGCTGTCGTGGGGCGGGCGCTCGAGCAGCCGAAATTTGAGGCGGGTGGCAATGGCCAGGGTGCCCTCGGATCCGGCCAACAGCCGCCGCATATCCAGGCATTCGTCCCGGACCAGCCCTCTCAGATTGTAGCCGGCCGAGTTGTAGGGCGTGTCCGGATAGGCGGCTTCGATGCGGCGGGCGTTGTCCGTGTATAGATCCGCCAGGGCCTGAAGATTAGGGGGCAGGGACCGGCGCGGGGTTGCCTGGACGGCGGACAGCCGCAGGATGTCGCCGATGCCCAGGACCACATCGGCATCCACGATATAGTCGGCCACGTTGCCGTATTTGACCGAATGGGAGCCGCTGGCATTGGTCGCGGTCATGCCGCCGAAGGTGGCGTACTCCCCGCTGGAGGGGTCGGGCGGGAAGAACAGCCCTTTGGTTTTGAGGCGGGCCTGGAGCTCGCCGAAGCGATACCCGGGTTCGCATTCGAAGGTGCGGGCGTCGGTATCCAGCCGGATCAGGCGGTTCATGTGACGGGTGAAGTCGATCACGATGCCGTCGCCCAGGGTGCTGCCGCAAAGCCCGCTGCCGGCCCCCCGGGAATGGACGCTGATACCGTTAGCGGCGGCAAACAGAACGGTCTGGCGCACGTCTTCGGCCGTGCGGGGGTAGATTACGGCCCCCGGTGTCACGCTGAAGATGCTCCCGTCGGTGGCCACCATGGCCCGGGAAAGCGGATCGGTCAAAACGTCGCCTTGAATGCGGTCGGCCAAGGGGGAAAAATCGATCCGGCGGGAAACAGGGGGGGTCATGGGCGATCGGACTCCATCGGCTCTTCTGTGGTGCGCGTCGAACGGGCGATTTTTACGGCATACTCAAGGTGCCGGGCCATGGCCCGGCGGGCCGCCGGCCGGTCGCCCGCGCGAATCGCCGCCACAATGGCGGCATGCTGGTCGAGCAGACGGTCGTACACGGTGCGGTCGTCCGAGGGGCCGGTATAGACCCGGCGTGTCACGCCCTCGATCCATGTGGAAATGGTATTCATGATGTGGACGAGAAAGCGGTTGCGTGAGGCCGAAGAAATCAAGAAGTGAAGACGGACATTGAGTTCGTGACTGATGTGGTTTGCACTGCGGGCCCTGCGCATGTCTTCCAGGCAGGCTTCCATGGCATCGATCTCTTCCGGGAGGGCGTTGGCGGCCGCCGCCGAAGCGCCCCAGGTCTCCAAAACGGCCCGGATTTCCATCAGGTCGTCGATAAAGTCGTCCTGCTTGATGAGATCCTGGAGAAAGTCGGTCAGCGGGGTTTCGGTCACCGAACGCACGAAGGTGCCTTCCCCGTGGCGCTGCTGCACGAAACCAAGGCACTCCAACTTGAGAATGGCTTCGCGCACGGATGAGCGGCTTACCTCCAGCAGGCCGGTCAGTTCCCGTTCGGGCGGCAGACGGTCACCGGGGTGCAGCTGTCCGGAAGTGATCAGGGTGCGAATCTGCTCGAACACCCGGTCGCTCACTTTTTTCTGGGGTATCTTGCGAAAGAGGTGATCCATGGGGGGCGATGTCCTCAGCTTGGATTTTCAGCCGCACGGCGGGCCATGATTTTCTGGGTGATGAACAGCATGACCAGCAGCACCAGCCCGGCCGCATGCAATGGCAGCAGCGGCCACAACAACAGCACGGCGGTGGCCAGGTAGGCCAAACGAAACCCCCAGTTCAGGGCCACCACGTGAAAGCCCTCGAACATGACCGCGGCACAGAACAGGCCGGCCAGGGCCGCCACGGCGGTTTCAATGGTCTGCCAGAGCGGGCCTTCGAAAAGAATCGGCGTGTAAACGAAAAGCAGCGGGATGATGTAGATGCCCTTGGCCAGTTTCCAGGACTCGACGCCGGTCTCCAGCGGCCGGCTGCCGGATATCCCCGCGGCCGAGTAGGCGGCCAGGCAGACTGGTGGGGTGACGTTGGCGTCCTGGCTGTACCAGAAAATCAGCATATGGGAGGCGATCAGTGAGGCGCCCAGCATTTCCATGGAGGGGGCCGCCAGGACCGCCAGCACGATGTAGGAGGCCGTGACCGGCAGGCCCATGCCCAGCACCAGCGACGCCAGGGCCACCAGAATGATGGTGATGAAGAGGCTGCCGCCGGAGATGGTGGATATCATGATGGAGAACTTGATGCCGGCCCCCACCATGAGCACGACGCCCACGACGATTCCCGAGCACAGCAGGATGACGCCGGTGGAGACCATGTTGCGCGCCCCCTGGGCGAAGGCATCCAGGATGTCCCGGAAGCCCATGCGCGTTTTCTTGTTGAACCAGGAGGAAACCACGATGGCGCCGATGCCGGCGCAGGCCGCAAAGGTGGGCGTGAACCCGTAGATCAAAAGCCCCATGAGCACCCCGATGGGGATGAAGAAGTGCCAGCCTTCCTTGAGCACGCCCCAGATGGGCGGTATCTCGTCCTTTCCCATGGTCCGCAGGCCCTGCTTCTTGGCCCGCAGGTGCACGAAGAAGGCCACGCTGATGAAGTAGAGCATGGCCGGGATGATGGCCACGCCCACGATGGTCAGATAGGGGATCTGGGTCCACTGGCTCATGATGAAAGCACCGGCGCCCATGATGGGCGGCATGAGCTGGCCGCCTGTGGAGGCCGCCGCCTCCACCCCGCCGGCAAAGCGCGGCGAGAAGCCGACCCGTTTCATCAGGGGAATCGTGATGGAGCCGGTGCCCACCGTGTTGGCCACGGCGCTGCCGGAAATGGAGCCCATCAGGCCGCTGGCGAAGACCGCCATCTTGGCCGGTCCGCCGATCATGCGCCCCATGACGGCTACCGAAAGCCGGATGATGAAGTCCCCGGCGCCGGATTTGAGCAGAAAGGCGGCGAAGAGAACGAAGAGAAAAACGAAGGTGGATGAAATGGTGGCGATGGTGCCGAAGATGCCGTCCGGGGCGAAGTACATGCGGTAGAGCATGCGTTCCACGGTCACCCCGGGGAAGTTCCACAGACCGCCCATGTATTTACCGTACCAGAGGGCGTAGCCCAGAAAGACGGCCGCGATGCTGGGGATGATGTACCCGGCGGTGCGGCGGGTAATGTCGATCATCAGGACAATGGCGATGCCGGCGAAGACCAGGTCGATCAACAGGGGGACTTCGTTGCGTGCGTGCAGGGCGTCTTCGAAGAGCACCAGGTAGACGCCGGTCACCACCGCCAGAACGGCCAGGCCGTAGTCGATGAAGCGGGCCTGCCGGGCGAAGCGCCGGCTGACGGGGTAGATGATAAATCCCATGAAGAGGATGAAGGCGAAGTGGATGGCATTGCGCTGGATTTCAGGCATGATGCCGATGGTATTGACCCACAGATGAAAAAGGGCCATGAGCACGCCGGCCCAATAGATCACCTGGGCCTGGCGGCCTTCCAGGCGCCGCTGGGTGGAGCGGGATTCGCCGCTGGCGTCGGCTTTGGTATCGGTGGTATCGGTTTTGGCGGTCATGGGCTGGTTTTCCCCCCGTGGGCAGCATGATGGTATGGGAAGCCCTCCACCATCGATGGAGGGCTTCGCAGCGTTAGACGGTGTGCGATTACATCAGGCTGGCGGGGATGTCGATACCCTGTTCCTTGTAGTATTTGATCGCGCCGGGGTGCAGGGGCACCGGCAGGCCGCTGATGGCCCGTTCCAGCTGCATGGCCTTGGTGGCCTTGTGGATGTTGTTCAGGAACGGCAGATTTTCATAGATGGTTTTCGTGATCATGTAGACGGTTTCCTCGGCGACATCCGGATGCACGGCCAGGAAGTTGGGCTGGGAGATGGTCTGAATGTCTTCTTTCTGCCCGGGGTAGGTGCCGGCCTTGACGACGTAGCGGTTCCAGATGGGGTACTTGGCCTGAATGGTGGCCAACTGATCGTCCGTGAAATCCAGGACCTTGATCTTTTTGCTCCCCATCTGGGCAAAGAGCTGGGTGACGGCGGCCACGGGGGGGCCGGCCGGGGTGTTCATGCCGGCAATGCGGCCGTCCATCATGGCCTGGGCCGACGGGGTGTAGGCCAGGTACTCGAGGGTCATTTCCTTTTCGGGATCGATGCCCAGGGCGGCCAGGATCGTGCGGCCGGAGCCCTCGGTGCCACTGCCCCGCTTGCCGATGGAAAACTTCTGGCTGAACTGCTTCAGGTCGTCGGCCGTCCCGGTCTTCTGGTACTTATTGAGAACGGTGAAGTGTTCGACGTTTTCCCACAGCATGGTCACCGAGCGGAAGTCCTTGACGGCCTTGCCCTCGTAAGGCCCCTTGCCGTTATAGGCGTTCAGCCCGAAAAGGGATTGCAGAATGGCGAGCTGGGCTTCCTTGTTCTTGAGCATCTGGACATTTTCACCGGAGCCGGCCGAGTTGATGGCCGTGGCAGTGATCTTGTGCTGCTTGGCGAGCTTGATGCTGATCAGGGTGCCGATGGCCACGCCGACGGGGTAATAGGTGCCGCCCGTGGTGGCGGTGGCGATGATCAGGCTCTCGGCGGCCTTGGTCGCCTGGGGCGCGACCCCGAGCATGAGACAAAGGGCAATGACGGAAATAACGAGTTTTTTAGCCACGGTTTCCTCCTTGGAATGAATAGAGTTGCGGACAGGTGATGGTAACGCCTTTGACAGCATTGGGTTCCGGGCTGACGTACGTCCGCACCGGAAATCCGTTGTCGGGTGTTGGGCGGTAGCCCCTTTACAGCGGATCACCATCCCGGTAGGATGCTTGTAAGCCGGAGGTCAGACCAACAGACCTCCCTATAGGGGATTGACGGTTCACTGTCAATAGGAAAGACTAATGGGTGAACTCCATTCATTTTTCCCGACAATTTCTGAAATGAAAGGGCGACCGGCATGCGCTACCCGCCGTTTATCGAGGCTGACTTGGATTTTCCTGATTTTTGGCATGTGATCATGCATCATCCGCGGCCGCGCGTGGATGATGTCCCGACGGCGGTCTCCGCCGCCCTGTCCCGGGTGATGGAAGGGGCCGGGCTCAAGAAGGGTGACCGGGTGGCCATCGGGGTGGGCAGCCGGGGTATCGCCAACCTGGCCCTGATGGTGCGGACCCTGGTGGCGGAACTCAAGCGTCTGGAGGCTGTGCCGTTTATCGTTCCGGCCATGGGCAGCCATGGCGGGGCCACGGCCGAGGGCCAGCAGGCGGTCCTGGCGCGCCTGGGCGTCACCGAAACCGATTGCGGTGCGCCGGTCTATCCGGACATGGCCACGGAGACGGTGGGACATGTGCTGGGTGGCGTGCCGGTGCCCTTTGCCCGCACCGCACTTCAGGCCGCGCATTCCATTGCCATCAATCGCGTGAAACCCCACACCAAATTCAAGGGCGCCCTGGAAAGCGGGATCGCCAAGATGCTCTGCGTCGGGCTGGGCAAACACGACGGGGCCATGACCTATCACCGCGAAGCCATGCAGTACGGCTTCCTGCCCCTCCTGAAAGCCATGGCCGGGGAATTGCGGGAGCGGTCCAATTTCCGCGGCGCCATCGGGGTGGTGGAAAACGCCTATGATGAAACCTGCCGGATCGAAGCGGTGCGGTGCGACAGCCTGTTCGCCCAGGAAGAAAAGCTGCTGGAGCAGGCCAAAGCGCACCTGCCGCGTCTGCCCTTCCGGGAACTCGATCTTCTGGTCATCGGACAGATCGGCAAGGAGATCAGCGGGGCCGGCATGGACCCCAACGTCACCGGCCGGGCCTTCGACCTCATGGAAAGCGACTTCTCGGAGCAGTTCAAGGCCACCCGGGTGGCGATCCTCGAACTTTCCCCGGGGGCGGGCGGCAATGCCATCGGCATGGGCAACGCCGATATCATCACCGAAAAGGTATTTCGGGCCATGGACTACGAGGTGACCCTCATGAATGCCCTCACCAGCCTGTCGCTGCACAAAGCCTTCATCCCCGTGCGGCTGCCCAGCGACCGCAAGGCGGTGCAGGCCGGGTTCACCACTCTGGGGCCGGTCGCGCCCCAGGCGGTGCGGGCCGCGATCATCCAGGACACCCTGCACCCCACCGCGTTTCTGGCCAGTGCCGCCCTTATCGATGAATTGCGCGGCAATCCGGCGGCCGAAATTATCGCCGGCCCGGCACCCCTGGCCTTCGATGGCGATGACAATCTGGTGGCGCCCTGGGGGTAGGTGCATCGCCTCCCGCAGGACGGGAGGGCTGACCGGAATATCGCATGAAATATTCGCGCTTTGGCAGCCCTCAGAGGAGGGGTAAATTGTTTTTGGGATTTTAGGTTTTCCCCCTTTGTCTCGCGCCGAGCATCGGCGGGGCGGACGGAATAAAGCGCGCGGACTGTCTGAGCCCCGCTGAAAGCGGGGCGAGTTTCCGCGTGCTCCGGCCGTACCGACGACGCGCAGGGAAGTGCGAAGCACCGCGGGACAAGGGCGTTTTCTTTTCACGGGAAAGAAAATGAAGAAACAAAAAAGAAAAAGTTCCAAGGTTAATAGAATATCTCCAGCCTCCACCATAAATGCTGATTTACAGGGGGCCGAGGGGCCAAGTGGGTTTTGGAATCCTTGACCCCTTGGAATCCTTGGACCCTTTACCTTAAAGCGATAAAAAGCAAATAGAGCACCGGCAGGGCGAAGAGGATGGGTTTCAGGGGGCGCACCCAGGGGGCCCTGGGGAAGAAGACCACCAGGCACAGCCCGGCAAAGACGGCCGTGCCCCGCAGTCCCATGGCCACGTAGCTCCACTTGAGAATGGCGGTATCGAGGCTCAGCCAGGCGAGGACGGTGGTCAATAGGACGATCAGGAAACAGCAGGTCCGCATGATCACCATGCTGTTCCAGCGTCGGCGCATCCATGTGACCCGTGCCAAGAGGTCGCTGTAAATATTGGTGGATACGCCCAGGGCCAGGCCGGCCCCGGTGCCCAGCACGGCCAGCAGCAAACCGGCCAGAAAAAAGGCGGCCACGGCCGGCGGGAAAGACCGGTTGATGAAAAACGGCAGGGCGCGGGCCGTGTCGCCGGCCAATTCGGGGGTGCTGACCCGCAACGATAGCCCCACGATGATGCCCAGCAGGCCCAGGGGGGGCGTCAGGGCGGCACTCAACAGAGCCCCCCGGCAGGCGGTCTGCACGGACTGAGCTGAAAACAGGGCCTGGAGATAGATCTGGGTCGACAGGACACCGACGATCATCGAGCCCAGATCGACGACAGCCGCCCGGGCACCATAGGAAAACAGCGACAGGTCCATGCCTTTGGCGCGGGCGGCGTCTAGGAGGGCTTCCCACCCACCGGCGCCATAGAGGGCGATGGCGGCGCAGAGGAGCATGATCAGGTAGAGCAGGAAACATTTCAATTTTCCCACCAGGCCGGCACCGGCAATGCCCCCCGACACGATCATGCCCAGGGTCAGAAGGGCGGACAGGGTGATGGCGGCGACATGCCCAAAACCGAAGACGGCGCTGAGCAGGGCTGTGGCGGCCAGGAACTGGGCCACGATCTGCATCAACATGCCGCTGGAGGCGACGATGCTGCTGTAGGTTCGGAAGCGCGGGCCGAACTGCTGCCCCAGGTATTCGGCCACGGTGACGGATTCGCTCTCCCGCAGGGCCCGCGCAAAGAAAAGCCCCAGAATCAGGCAGGCCAGGCCGCTGCCCAGCGTGAAATGCCAGGCGGCAAACCCGTAAAGGTAGGCCATCTGCACGGTGCCCACCGTGGAAGCGCCCCCCACCAGGGTGCCGATGATGATCCAGGCGACGTCGGCGGACGATGCATTACGCCCGGAGAGGGCGAAATCGGTCCCGGTGGCCAACCCCCGTCCAGTGCGTGTGGAGAGAACCAGCACCGCCACGAAAACCACGACAAAAATGACATAATACAGCATCGACGTCTGTTCCTGAAAGAGATGATCGAGAGCGCACGTGCGCGGCAGTCCCGGTGGCTATAATCGATTTTGCCGTGGCGGGCAATCGATGATTTGCAGGGGAGGGGCCTGCGTTGACAATGGCGGGTGGATCATGCATGACGGTATCGACGCCGATCGGTTTCACCCAAGAGTTCACGAAGGGAGCTTCCATCATGTGGCAGAGTCTGGCCGGTCTTATGGTATTCGTCGGGATAGCCTGGGGTCTGAGTGAAAAGCATCGCGCGGTGCGGGTGAAGACCGTGGCCATCGGTCTTGGTTTGCAATTGCTGCTGGGCTTGATGCTGACCAAGGGACCTGTCTTCCGACAGCTTTTTCTGTCCCTGAACGATGCCATCCTGGCCCTGGAGGCTTCCACCCGAGCCGGGACGGCCTTTGTCTTCGGGTATCTCGGCGGCGGTCCGCTGCCGTTCCAGGAGACCTTTCCCGGCGGCAGCTTCATCCTGGCTTTCCAGGCGCTGCCCCTTGTTTTACTCATGAGCGCCCTGTCGGCGGTCTTTTTCTACTGGAAGGTGCTGCCCTGGGTGGTGCGGGGGTTCGCCTGGGGGCTGCAGAAGACCCTCGGCATCGGCGGCACCGAGGGGTTGGGGGTGGCCGCCAACATTTTCGTTGGCATGGTGGAAGCCCCCCTTTTTATCCGGCCTTACCTGACGCAGATGACCCGCAGCGAGATTTTTGCCATCATGACCTGCGGCATGGCCACCATCGCCGGCACGGTCATGGTCTTGTACGCCAGCATTCTCGGGCCGCTGATTCCGGATGTGATGGGGCATATCCTGACGGCGTCCATTATCAGCGCCCCGGCCGCGATCACCATCGCCAAGATCATGGTCCCGGAAACCGAACCCCTGACCCCCGGGCAGCTGTCGGCCCCGGAGCCTGCGGCCAGTACCATGGATGCTTTGACCAAAGGCACGATCCAGGGCGTCAGTCTGCTGATCAATATCGTGGCCATGCTGATCGTACTGGTGGCCTGCGTCCATCTCGTCAACCTGGTGCTGGGGTTTTTGCCTTCGGTGGCGGGCAGTCCGCTGACCCTGCAGCGGATTTTGGGGTGGGGCATGGCCCCTGTGGTCTACCTGATGGGGGTGCCCTGGTCGGAGGCCTTCACTGCCGGTTCCCTGCTGGGGACCAAGACCATTCTCAACGAGCTGCTGGCCTATATCGACATGAGCCGGCTGCCCGAGGGAACCCTTTCCGACCATAGCCTGCTGATCATGACGTATGCCATGTGCGGTTTCGCCAATCCCGGCAGTCTGGGCATTATGATCGGCGGACTGGGAACCATGGCCCCGGACCGTCGGGATGAAATCGTCGGCCTGGGTCTCAAGGCCGTCGTCGCAGGCACCCTGGCGACCTGCATGACCGGGGCGGTCGTGGGGTTGATCGGATGACCCCTTTTTGTCAAAACTTTAGGCAGTTGTTGCCAAGATCGTTGGCATGGCCTTCCGGCCGGCTTTGGCCAACCCCCCATTGTGACAGTAAAAATGATTGCCCGCCGGTTCAGGCACGCCAATTGCTGTGTAGCCACAGGAGAATGGATTGCAACGCTGATCTGAGGGGGGGCACGATGGGGTTGACGTTTGCACGGGTATTCATGCTGCTGCTGGCGGGTTCGACAGGGTATCTATTGATTGACGGGATTGGCATCTGGTGGGGGCTGGTGACACTTGGCTCGGTTGGGGCGCTGGTTGCCCTGCATCGCCATCTCCAGCGCGTTCCGGCCGATCGACCGGTGGATGCGAACGTTCACGACCCCGCGTCCCGGTTGCCCTGGCGGCAAGGCGCCGCGGTTCAGGATTCCCAGCGAAACCGTCATCTGGAAAGCCTGTTGTCAAAGGCCCGTTTCCTGGCCACAACCTGCCAGGATAGCTACGGTGCCCGGACCTATTGCATGGACATCATCCGTCAAACCCGCCCGGAAGATCCCCTGTTTGTCCAGGCGTTCGATCTGTATATGCATACCGTTACCACCCTCAGGCGGCGTCCGCCCAGGGCCATGCCGCCCGGTCTCGACGTTCCATCTGCAGAGATGGGCGACAACGTGATCCCCTTTCCTCTGAATGCCTGCCGCAATTAACGGCGGATTATTCCCCGGGGAACCGCGCCCGAACATTTTATGCGATATCCGGATAGTGCTTTATGGACGCCATTTCAAAAAGGCTTTTTGGGGATAACTTCTAATCATCCTTCTTGATGAACGCATATATCGCTTCGTCCTGCGGGGTGAGCGTTTCCTGGCGGTCGTGGATTTTGTCCAGGAAATAATGGTAGAAATCATGCCGGAGACTGTCCCGGTTGGCGATGACGAACCAACGGTTCCGGGTCCAGATGACCGGCGAGGCCTCTTCCTGGCCCATTTCAAAAATGCCAACCAGGGCTTCCGATCGATCCACGATAATGTCGATGGATTCCCCCCCCAGTTTCGTCGGCAATGCGGCCACCTCCGGATGGGTCACCTGGATGTCGCAGATGCGCGGTATCGGCCCCATTCCGATCAAGCGTACACCCACACCCCGTTGAACGGCCTTCCGGATCGGCTTTTCCAGGCGTTGCCAACTGTCCGGAAATAGGCGCAGATAAATCTCCTCCCGGGCGCCTTCGATAATGTCGACAGCTTTGGCCATGGCTTCCGTTCGGCCGCGCAGGGTCAAAAGATACTCGTAGTCCGTGTCCGGATTGAGCTCGGCCACCTGTTTCTCGAGCAGGGTCAGGTTGGATTCGAACTGGTTTTGCAGGCGTTTTTTGAGCTCTTCGAAGGGCAGGGGCACGAACAGGCCTTTTTCGATTTCGAAGACGACCCCCTTGCGGGCCAGGCTGCGCAGCACGTCATAGATGCGCGAGCGGGCGATCCCGGACAGTTTGCTCAACTGGGAGCCATTGCAGGGATGCTGGGAGAGCAGGGCGAGGTAGCAGGACGATTCATATTTGGAGAAGGCAAAGTCCGTGAGCAGGCTGGTGATGTCCATGATTGTTTTTTCCGGGTTAGTAAAAAACCTTAAAAAATTATCATAAAAAAGGGCGGCATAAAGGTCAATACGATCCCGTGGCGGTATCGGGCGGCGCCTTCCTCTCTTGATTGACAACGCCTTTTAAATGATGATATTAATGTTGCTACAAAGATAGCAACATTATGCCAAGGAGGCCGTCATGCTGTCAACACTTACCGCATTGAATCAACCACCGGTTTTCGGGTTTTCCAACACCCCGGACGACACCATCCGGGCCCTGGAGGAAAAATGCGGCGCCCACCACTATGAACGCCTGAATGTCGTGGTTCGCAAGGCCCGCGGAAGCTGGATCACGGATGTCAACGGGAAGCGCTACCTGGATTGCCTGGCCGCCTATTCCGCCGCCAACCCGGGGCATCATCATCCCAAAATCGTCAATGCCATGATCAAGGCCCTGCTGGGGGACTACGGTTCGGTGATTTCCAATGTAGTCTACACCGATCCACTGGGCCTCTTTTTGTCCCGCATGGCAGCGTTCGTGCCCCAGCTGGGGCTGCGTTTCGGCACCGAAGGCAACAAGGTGCTGCCCAAGAACGGCGGGGTCGAATCGGTGGAGACGGCCATCAAGATGGCCCGCTATTATGGATGGAAGGCCAAAGGCATACCGGACGGCAAGCAGGAAATCATCGTCTTCGACCGCAATTTCCATGGCCGCATGATCACGGTGGTATCGTTTTCCTCGTCGGAAAAATACCGCCGCGGCTTCGGTCCGTTGACCCCCGGCTTCGTTTCGGTGGAATTCGGCAACCTCGATGCCGTGGAAGCGGCCATCACCCCCAATACATGCGGCATTCTCGTGGAGCCCATGCAGGGGGAAGGGGGTATGCAGGTGCCGCCGCAAGGATTCCTCAAGGGGCTGCGCGCGATCGCCGACCACCATGACCTGCTGCTGATGTTCGACGAGATCCAGGTCGGCCTGGGGCGTGCCGGCAAACGCTTCTGCTTCCAGCACGAAGACGTGGTACCCGACGGTCTGGTATTGGGCAAGGCCCTTTCCGGGGGGCTGGTGCCCCTGTCCGTGTTCGTGACCAATGCCAAACTGATGGATATGGCCTTCAACGTGGGCTCGGACGGCTCGACCTTCGGCGGCTACCCGCTGGCCTGCGTGGCCGGGGTGACGGCGCTGGATGTGATCGAAGAGGAAAAGCTGGCGGAAGCCTCGGCCCGCCAGGGGGCCCGTCTCAAAAAGGCCATCGAAGACCTGGCCGATCGTTCGCCGCACGTCAAGGAAGTGCGCGGCAAGGGATTGTTCATCGGCATTGAAGTCAAAGAGCGCAATGCCATGGATTTCTGCCGTAAGCTGGTCCAACTGGGGCTCATTATCAACGACAGCCACGGGCACACCATTCGCGTGTCGCCGCCGCTCAACATCACCGATGACGATGCGGACCTGCTGGTCGACCGCCTGGGGCAGGTCCTGCTTTAATCCGTCCGCCCCGCCGATGCTCGGCGCGGGACCATGGGAAAACCAAAAGCGGCAAACCATTTTAAGCCCCCTTCGAGGGAGCTACCTGAGGCCTCCCGCTCTGCGGGACTATTTTCTATTCGTACGAAACGTTACGATCACCGGGTTTTCAATTCCCTGCCGATCATTTTATAAAATGAGAGGAGATAAGCCATGAAAGGATGGATGGGCAAGATACTTCGGGTCGATCTCACGTCCGGGGCGCTTCGCGACGAGATCCTGGACCCGGTTGTGGCCAAGGACTATATCGGCGGTCGCGGTATCGGCATCTACTACATGAACCGCGAACTCGACCCGGCCTGCGATCCCCTGGCACCGGAAAACCTGCTGGTCATGGCCACGGGGCCGCTGACCGGCACGGGTGCCCCCACCGGCGCCCGCTACATGGTCATGACCAAGTCCCCTTTGACCGGCGCCATCACCTGCTCCAACTCCGGGGGGCGGTTTCCCACCGAACTCAAACGCAGCGGCTACGATGGCATCATTTTGACGGGCCGTGCGGATCATCCGGTCTACCTCTATATCCACGACGGCCGGGCCGAATTGCGGGATGCGGCCCACCTCTGGGGCCAAACCACCCATGAAGCCACCGACCGATTGAGGGGGGAGACCGACGCCAAGGCCCGGGTCGCCTGTATCGGCCCGGCCGGGGAGAAGTTGGTACGGTTTGCCGCCATCATGAACGACAAGGATCGGGCCGCCGGCCGCTCCGGGGTCGGGGCGGTCATGGGCAGCAAGAACCTCAAAGCGGTGGTGGTCAGGGGGCAGCAGCGCGTCGAACTGGCCGATCCGGAACGGTTCAAAGCCTTCAACACCCGGATCCTGGACACGTTCAAGGCGGGGGTCAAGGAAACACCGCTGGGGCTCACCGTCAACGGCACGGCCGGGGTCGTGATCACCACCCAGCATCTGGGGGTCCTGCCCACCAAAAACTGGCAGCAGGGAACATTCGATGGTTGGGAAAACATCCATGGCGAGCAGCTGACCGAAAAATACCTGGTGAGCAACAAGGCCTGCTATGCCTGCCCCATCGGATGCGGCCGCAAGACCCGGGTGGAAGATTCGACCTTTGCCGGCGAAGGAGAGGGGCCGGAGTATGAAACCATCTATGCCATGGGCGCCAACTGCATGATCGACAATCTGGCGGCCATCATCAAGGCCAACTACCTGTGCAACGAACTGGGTCTGGATACCATCACCATGGGGGCCACCGTGGCCTGTGCCATGGAGCTGGTGGACCGGGGCTATCTTTCCGAAAAAGTGGTCGGGCGTCCCCTCCCGTGGGGTGACGGCGAGGCCCTGGTGGACTTGACCCGCAAGACAGGCTATCGGGAAGGGTTCGGCAACCGCCTGGCCGAAGGCAGCTACCGCCTGGCCGAGAGCTGCGGCCACCCGGAGCTGGCCATGGTGGCCAAGAAGCAGGAGTTCCCGGGTTACGAGCCCCGCGGAGCCCAGGCCATGGGCCTGGCCTACGCCACGTCCCCCATCGGCGGCTCGCACATGCGCGGGGATCCGGCCTATTTCGAGCTCTTCGGCGTTCCCGAAAAAGTCGACCCCCATGAATGGAAAGGCAAGGCCAAGATCACCAAGGCCTACCAGGATCTTTCGGCGGCCATCGATGCGGCCGGCCTATGCATCTTCTTTGCAGTGCGCAACCTGGCCGGGAAGACCCTGGACGTGCCGCCCGACGGCATTCTGGAATACCTCAATGCCGCCACCGGCGCGGATTATACCCTCGAAGAACTCATGCAGGCCAGCGAGCGCATCATCACGGCCGAGCGCCAGTTTTTGGTCCGGGCCGGCATCTCCCGCAAGGACGACGCCCTGCCCCGACGCCTGACCCACGAGCCCATGCCCGCCGGACCGGCTGAGGGAATGGTATGCCACCTGGAGGAGATGCTGGACGAGTATTACGAGGTCCAGGGCTGGACCCCCGACGGCATCCCCACCGCGGAACGCCTGGCCGCGCTGGGGCTGGCCTGAGGCGCAGCGGCATGAAGGTCCGGGTGCGCTGCTTCACGGGCATGCAGCGCTATGCCCCGGGGGGCGCAGGGGATTTCGAACGGGCGCTGCCGGCGGGGTCATCCGCGCGGCAGCTTCTGGAAGCGCTTGGCGTGCCCCGCGACCTGGACCCCTTTGTGGCGGTCAACGGGGGCAAGGTGGCGCTGGACCATGTTCTGCAAGACGGTGACGAGGTGGTGTTGTTTCGCCAGATGGAGGGTGGGTGATATTCATCCGCCCTCCGGATCGTTTTTATCTGTGCCTGTTTTCCATTCTTATGGTCTTAAGCCCATCCTACCATTGATTTCTTTTCCCTCTCGTATATAACGCTCTAAAATAAAAATACCTGCATTGCACGGACAGGATTGACGATGAACGGTGAGAACGGAAAGGTGATGACGCTGGCCGAGGCGGTGCGGCGATTCATGCATAACGATGCCCATATCTCGATCGGGGGATTTACCTTGAACCGCAACCCGATGGCGGCGGTCTACGAGATCATACGTCAGGGCTACAGGGGGTTGCATGTTTATGCGCACTCTAACGGTACGGGCATCGACGAACTGATTGGCGGCGGTTGCGTGGACAAGCTGGAAATCGCCTACGCCGGCAATGGCAAAGCAGCACCCACCTGTATACGCTTCCGCAAGGCAGTGCAGGCGGGATCGCTCAAGGTCGAGGATTACTCCAATTTCATGATGAGTCTGCGGTTTTTAGCAGGGGCCATGGGCGTGCCCTTTATGCCGACCTTGTCCGGTTTCGGTTCCGAAATGACAACCCACTGGGGGTTTTCCAGGGAAATGCGGCAAGCCGATCCTCGAATGGTCGATGAAAAACTGATTGTTACAGACAACCCTTTCGGCGATTGGGGGAATACGAAAAAGGTGCTGCTCGTCCCAGCCATCAACCCGGATGTCACCTTCATCCATGTTCAGAAGGCTGACACCATGGGGACCTGCCGTATTGAGGGGCTGACGTTTGCCGATGTAGAGCAGGCCAAAGCATCCCGCCATGTCGTGGTGACCTGCGAAGAACTGGTCGAACCTCAAGCGCTTCGGGACCACCCGGAACACAATCAGATTCCTTTTATTCACGTGTCGGCGGTCTGTCATGTGCCCTATGGTGGCTATCCTACCGCGGTCTATCGACATTATGATTATGACACTGTTTATCTCCGTGCTTATGCGGACGCCGCAAGGGATGATAAGCTATTCCAAGCCTTTCAGGATGAGTATATCTTCGGCGTTAAGGATCATCCATCCTTGTTGGAAAAGGTGGGTGAAGAACGTTTGTCCGCCATCAAAGCTGATCCCCGAACGGGGTATGCCGTCAACATGAAAAGAGGCTGATCATGCCATCGTCAATGGACTATTCTTCACGGGAAATGATGGCCATCATGGCGGCCCGAGAAATCAAAGACGGCGATATCGTTTTTGCCGGGACCGGCATTTCCATGCTCGCAGCAACGGCGGCCAAAAACATCAACGCACCCAACAGCGTCATTTTTTTCGAGACCGGGGCCATCGATTCCCTGGTGGAGGAGCTTCCACTGGCCGTGGCCGATCCACGCGTCATGTACTATGCCGCTTCCAACACCGGATTATTGGAGGCCTTTGCCACCATGCAGAACCGCATTACCGGCGATAAGGTCATCGCCATCCTCGGCGCGGCCCAGGTCGACCGGTTCGGCAATTTGAACACCACGGCAATCGGTGATTATCACCAGCCGGCGATACGCTTTTCAGGCAGCGGAGGGGGGTGTGATGTGGCCTCCTTTGTGCCGCGTTGCATCGCGTTCATGCAGCACGAAAAGCGCAAATTTGTTAAGGAACTGGATTATCTTACCAGCCCCGGCCAACTGACTGGCAAGGGGGCCAGAGAGGCCGCCGGTTTAAGGCCGGGCGGGGTCAATGTGGTGATCACCAACAAAGCGGTCCTGCGAATGGACGCCCGGATGGGTGAGATGTATCTCGATTGCTATTATCCCGATGTAACGATTGAAGATATCTTGGACAACATGGCTTTTCGGGTCGACACCACCAAGGCCCGCGAGGCGGAGCCGCCCACCGACAAAGAGCTCGCGACATTGCGGCAAAAATGCGATCCTCAGCGGTTGATTCTGGGTTCGGTGGCCGGGTGAAATCGATCTTGCCCCCAAATTCGTCCCATCCCATTTCGCAAAACTCCCGCCAACCATTCTCGTTCGGCCATTCCGAGAGCTATAATACTGTGCCGGCATCCGCCCCCCCTCACTGCCCGGACAACCCCTGACAATAAGCGATATCTTATGCCGATATCGTCACGTTGCCTTTGACCTTCGTTAAAGCGTTGTGTCTTTTGTCTCAGAACCATTCGGTGGGAATGTTTTGCAGGGTGTGCTCGTGGCGTCCGAAATCCCCGTTGAAATTATCGATGGTTTCGATCATCACTTCAAGCAGGACATCTTTTTCCCGTCTGAACAACATGGTCGGTTTTTGAAAGATCATGTCGGCCTTTTGAATGTCGCGGTTAAGCCGAACATTGTTGGCGAGGAGGGCCGTAATCCCATTGTCGTCCAGGCTTTGAATGTGGCGCAGGGCGGCAATGTCATCTTCCGCTTTCTGGAAAGAAAAAAACGCCAGATCGTTTAGAAATCCATAGCAATGCCGGACCATGTGCCATCCTGTGAAAATGTCTTCCCATAGGATCATGGCCCGCACGGTCTGGTAATCCGTTTCCAGGAGTTCCTTCCGGTGAAACTGGCCCTCGATGGTGCAGCCGGACTGGATGCTGGCGATATCGAGCAGCCGGGAGGTGTAGGCGATCAGATAATTGGTGAAATTGTGCACCACGGAACCGATCATAAGCTGCGGATGGTGGCCGGGTGTGCACATGGTGGGATACGCGCCGTTGATAATCTTGGTGTCCGGATTAATGGCAAAGGCCAGGGCCATGCCCGCCAGGAACTCCGCAAAGGCCAGCAGGGCGATGCCATAGGGCGTCATGGGGCCATTTTGGCCGCTGAAAGGCTGGGTCGTAAGCATCACCGGGATTTCCCGGTCGACGCATTGCATGAAAATGTCGATCGACTGCCTGGAGGACAGCGTCAGGGGGGAGGTGAAGATGGTATGGTTGGTAATGAGGAAATGGCCGTCCCGTTTGAATTTTTCAGCCTCCGCAACGCCTGTCTCCTTGGCCACGCTGAAAAACATCGGGCCGTCAAATATATTGGATGTGATCTCAAACTGCTCGAGTTCGTATAGTCCCAGCTGCCGGGCGCATACGAACGTAAAGGGCATGTCATGGTTTTTGGCCATCATGGCCTGCTTGAGAATATGATTCAAGCTCGGCGCTTTCAGCTCGAAATGGTCGCCATCTTCGACATGGATGAAAGCGGCGATGCCGCCGGGTCCGAAGGACTTGTCGAAGATGGGAAAGTCAAAACGGTAGGCCTGGTCGACGATGGTTTGAATGTACCCGGGCTCGAAGTGAATGCGCCGCGTGGCCGGGTCATAAATGGCACCATAGTCGGTTCCCTTGGTGGTCCGTTCGATGAACGTGGCATAGTCGTCCCGGTCACCATTCCCTTTGGGTTTGGGCACCATTAGGCCGCAGTAGAGCAGAACCTGCTTGGCATCGTAGATGAGGTCCCGCGCCAGGCGGTTCCACAGATTCTCGTGATCGATCTGACGCGGTTTCTTCAGCATGTGAATCTCCTGTTGTCGTCCGATCCGAATCGCCGCGCGGCACAGGAAACCTTATGGGACGCCTATCCTATCCCCGGATAATGCGCGGCAAAATCATCTGGTGCTGGGGGCAGATGGATTTCGGGTTCTGGTAGGCCGCCCCGGCAAAAGCCGTCAAGTAGCGGCGCAGATCCCTGATGGCCACGATTTCGTCCACCAGGCCGGTGCGGGCACAGAACAGGGGCCGTGACTTGTCGTGGTAGTCCTGGGCCAGTTCGTTCATTTTTTCCACCACCGGTTCCAGGGGGCGCCCGGCCGCATCCTCTTTGACCAAGCGGCGGGCGTAGGTGGCCACGGCCGCGGTCTCGCCGTGCATGACGTAGATTTCGCTGGCCACGGTCCCCAGGGTAAAGGCGTTGTGACGGTTGGCCGTAGGGCCGCCCATGACGTAGTGGGCCGCCGCTGTGCCTTTGCGCAGCACCACCAGCATCATGGGGACATCGGTCTGCTGAATAGAGTAGATCAGGGACTGGCCCAGCCCCAGGAGTTCGGCCTTCTCTGCGGCATCGCCCACGTCGATGCCGGTGGTGTCCTGAAACCAGACGATGGGGATGCGGTCCCGGCCGCAGAGGGTGACGAATTCGTTCATCTTGATCAGCCCCTGGCGGTAGAGCTTGCCGCCGAAGCCCGGATAGTCGGCATATTCCGGGTAGTCCTTGCCCAGATACCCCTGACGGTTGCCGATGCAGGCCACCAGGAAGCCGTCGATTTTACACAAGCCGGTGTAGACTTCGGGCCCGCTGTCGGGACGAAATTCCATGTGCTCGCCGCCGTCCACCAGGCGGGCCAGGATCTGGTCGAATTCATAGACCCGCTTGGGTTCCAGGGGCAGCAGGCTGTAGATGTCGTCCACCGGAAACTGCGTGTCCTGGGGCGGGGCGACCCGGAAGAATTTCGGATGATAGGCCGGCATGTCTTTCATGTAGTCCTTGAGACCGTCCAGAACGCCCTGCTCCTCTTCGAAAACATAGCGGAAAAAGCCGGTTTCGTCGTAGTGGGTTTTGACGGTGCCGGGCGGTTGGGCCTTGAAGTGCTTGGCTTTATCGATGAGGCCGGCGGCCATCTCCAGGTCGAAGTGGCCCTTGGGGGCCATGCCGCTGACGATGCCGGCCCCTCCGACCGCGATATTGCAGTTTTTATGGGCGAAGAGAATGGTCGGGCTGATGCTCTGGTAGCCGCCGCCGGCCGGGTTGGTGCCGTAGATGCCGGCCAGCACGGGGATGCCCATCTGCTCCAGCTCGGCATGCCGGAAAAACGGCGTGCCGGCGCCCCGCCGGTTGGCATAAAATTTCTCCTGCTCGGTGAGTTTGGCGCCGCTGCAATTGACCAGCCAGACCAGGGGAACATTCAGGCGTTGGGCCAGATCGGTGACCCGCAGAATGTTTTCCGACTGGCCCGGCAGCCAGGCGCCGGCCATGACCTTGTTGTCGAAGCCGATGATCACCGCCCATTTTCCGGATATGCGCCCCAGACCGTCGATGACATTGGTGGTGCCCTCGTCGTTGTCCATGGGGTTGTAGAGCATGTGCAGTGGACACCAGGTGTCCGGATCCACCAGATAGTCCAGCCGCTGCCAGACGGTCATCTGGCCCCGGGCGTTGATTTTTTCAGTAGGGAAACCGGCCGCTTTGACGTTTTCAACCTGTTCCTGGATGCCGGCTTCGGCGGTTTCCAGGGCCGTACGGTTTTTGGCGGTTTGCTTGCGTTGGCTTGGTTTGAGTTCCCGGCCGATGGCGGCCATTTTTTCGAAGTAGGGGCGCATGGTTCACTCCTTGCGGCGGTTTCCTGTTGAAATTGCCTCGATGCGGTTGGATTAAAATCAGTTGTCAATAACGGCCAGGACGTCGTCTTCTTCCACCGAGTCCCCTTCCTTGGCTTTGATCGCACTGACGGTACCGCTGCAGGGGGCGAATACCGGGGTTTCCATTTTCATGGCTTCGATCACCAGGACTTCTTCGTCTTCTTCCACGCTCTGGCCCACTTCCAGATTCAGCTTAATGATTTTGCCCGCCAGGGGGGCTAAGATTTCTTCGGACATAAAGGTACCTCCTGTCTGCGTTTTCCATAAAGGGGTTCGATTGCCTGTATCTTCTTAATATAGTTTGCGAATAGGGCCAAGGATCCCATGGCTATTTTTTTATCTAAACTGTTCACCTCTGGTGGAGGAGCCGGAGAGGTTTGGCCAATCCGGGATGATTGTTTTTATTATTCCTTTTCTTTCGCGGGAAAGAAAAGGAATCAAAAGAAACCGCCCGTGCCCCGCTTAACCCTGCGCGTCGTCGGTGCGGCCGGAGCACGCGGAAACTCGCCCGCCTTCGCTTGGGCTACGGCGTGCTCAGACAGTCCGCGCGCTTTTTTCCGTCCGCCCCGCCGATGCTCGGCGCGGGGCAAAGGGAAAACCAAAACCTAAAAAGCATTAAATCGTTTTAAGCCACCTTCAAGAAGGCTTCCTGAGGTCTGCCGCTATGCAGGATGAGCCTTGCTTGAATCCCTGACCCCTCGGCCCCTTGAGTCCTTTTCACCTACCCCAGCAGCGTCAAAAAAATCCCCGCCGCGATGACGGTGCCGATGACGCCGGCAACGTTCGGGCCCATGGCGAACATGAGCAGATAATTCTTTTTGTCGTACTGGGAGCCGACCTTGTGGACCACCCGGGCGGCCATGGGAACGGCGGAAACCCCGGCGGCTCCCAAAAGGGGATTGATCTTTTCCCGCCGGGCGAGATTCATCAGTTTGGCCAGCAGGATGCCCGTGGCCGTGCTGACGATAAAGGCGAACAGGCCGAAAAAGAAAATAAACAGCACCCGGGGCTGCAGAAAGGTTTCGGCATTCATCGTGGCCCCCACCGGCAGCCCCAGGAAGATGGTCACGATATTGAGCAGTTCGTTCTGGGCGGCGTTGGTCAGGCGCTCCACGACTTTGGCCTCACGGAACAGGTTGCCCAGCATGAACATGGATATCAGCGGGGCCGCCGCCGGTACCAGCAGAATGATGACCAGGGTGGCCACGATGGGGAAAATAATCTTTTCCAGTTGGCTGACCTTGCGGCCTTTTTTCATGCGGATGGTGCGCTCTTGAGATGTGGTCAAAAGGCGCATGATGGGCGGCTGGATGATGGGCACCAACGCCATATAGGAATAGGCCGCCACGGCACAGCTGCCGAGCATGTGGGGCGCCAGTTTGGCGGCCAGGAAAATGGTCGTTGGCCCGTCGGCGCCGCCGATGATGCCCATGGTGGCGGCTTCCTTGAGATCGAACCCCAGGGCCGTGGCCGCGAAAAAGGTCAGGTAGACGCCGGCCTGGGCCCCGGCGCCCAGGAAAATCAGGACCGGCTTGGCGAGCAGGGGGCCGAAGTCGGTCAGGGCGCCCAGCCCGAGAAAAATCAATGGCGGAATTATCTCCCACTGGATGCCGTAGTGGTAAAATCGCCACAGCAGCCCTTCTTCGGGTTCCATCAGGCCGGCCAGAGGCAGGTTGGCCAGCAGGATGCCAAAGCCGATGGGCAGCAGGAGCAGGGGTTCGTATTGTTTGGCAATGGCCAGGTAGATCAGGGTGCCGCCCACCAGCCACATCAGGATTATGCCCGGCGTGAGATGGAAAACGCCGGCCGTCTGGAAAATGGCCAGAACATCATTTGTCATTGGGGCCGCCTTTCGACAGGTGGTCGGCCGCCAGGCTGGTCAGGCGTATGGCGACATAGAGCAGGGCCATGCCGATAAAGACGCCCCCCAGTCCGGCCGTGAAGATTTGCAGGGCTTCGTTCATGATGTCTTCTCCAAGGGCCAGTCGCCGTTTTCCTCGAGCACGCTGCGCAGGGTCTTCAAGGCCGTGTTGGTGGCCGGTACGCCGCCGTAGATCGCCGTCTGGAAAATGGTTTCGGCAATGTCGGCCACGGGGCAACCCACGTTCAGGGCCGCCTGGATGTGCAGCTTGAGTTCGTCCGTGCGCCCCAGTACGGTCAGGGCGGCCACGGTGATCAGCTGGCGGGTGGGGTGGGGCAGCTTTTCCCGCGCGTACATCCTGCCCGTGATGAACAGCGAGAGATCCTTCGCAAGTCCCGGATCGAAGGCTTTCCAGAGCTCAAACGGTTTTTCATCTTCGACCCCCTGGAAATACAGCGCCGCCGTCTTCTTGGTTTTTGCGATCAGATCGTCTGACATGGGGGCGAATCCTTTCTATTGGGCAGCCCGAGTGACAATGGGAAAATTAAAATTACATAAAACCGTTATCAAACGCGCTTTTTCGGGGCTACCTGAACCTGTTGAGAAGCCTTGCTTATCCAATAGCAGCGGGGGAAGCATTCGTTCAAGATCAAGGCGTACAAGCTCAGAGAAGCGAGGCGTACTCAGGTACGCCGCAGCGCCGAAGAGCGCCGTACAACGCCGATATTGAGCGAATGCTTTTCCCGCTACCGGTTGGCTTTGCGGTAGCCGAGCTGGTCTAACGCAATAATCCACTTGCAGATATTCGAGGAGCCCTCCACCATGGTGTAGGTGGGGGCGTCCCGGTAAAAGCGCGCCACCGGATATTCGGTGGAATAGCCGTAAGCACCCAGCAGGCGCATGGCGTAGTTGGCGCATTTAACAGCGGTTTCGCCGGCCAGGTATTTGGCCATGGCCACATCCAGGCCGTTGTTGAGCCGGCCCTGGTCCTTGGCCCAGGCCGCCTTGTAGACCAGGAGGCGCGAGGCTTCGATTTCGGTGGCCATCTGGGCGATCATGTCCTGGTTCATCTGGAACTCGCCGATGGGTTTGCCGAACTGCTTGCGTTCGCTGCAGTACTTCAGAACCGTTTCCAGGCAGCCCTGGGCCACCCCCACGGCGCCGGCCGCCGCGGAAAGACGGGTCTGGTTGAGGGAGCCGAATACGATCTTGGTCCCGTCCCCGGGTTTTCCGATGATGTTTTCCTTGGGCACCCGCGTGTCGCTCAGGAAAATTTCACCGGTGGGTGACGAATAGGACCCCATTTTTTCCAGGGTCGTTGTCTTGACCCCGTTGAAGTTTTTAAGCTCCACCACAAAAGCGGACAGCCCCTTGGCGCCCTTGGCTTTATCCGTATAGGCATAGTAGATGGTCACATCGCCCATCGGTGCGTTGGAAATCCATGTCTTGGAGCCGTTCAGGAGCCAATGGTCGCCCTTGTCTTCGGCCGTGGACGTCATGGCCATGACGTCTGAGCCCGCATCGGGTTCGGTGATGCCGAAGCCCCCCACATATTCCGCCCGCACGAGTTTGGGAACGTATTTGGCGGCCAGTTCCTCGCTTCCGTAGTGATAAATCGTGTAGGCGCACCCCAGGGTCTGCATGTTGATCTGCACCCGCAGGGAACTGGACACCCGGGCGATTTCTTCCGTGACGATCATGGCCGACAGCCAGCCCATGTCCTCGCCGTCGTACTTTTCGGGGATGACGGTGCCGAACAGTCCCAGTTCGGCCATGGGCAGCACGGCCTCCTTGTAGGGAAAATGGTGGTTCGCATCCCATTCGTCCACATGGGGGGCCAGTTGTTTGTTGGCGAATTCCCGAACGGCTTTTCTCAGCATTTCCAAATCTTTGGATAGGGCAAAGTCCACGGTATGCTTCCTTAGTTTGTTTAATAATGGGTTAAATGATTCATTGGGGTTTCGTACCAATAGACGGTTGATTCATCATAACTCAAACTCTAACCCCTTTACAAAGAACATAAAAGTTTACCACTTTTCTGGGGATTTTCTTAAATAGCTTCTTCATTTTCTTTCCCGTGAAAGAAAACGAAGCAAAAGAAAACGCCCGTGTCCCGCGGCCCCTACGGGGCTTCCCTGCGCGTCGTCGGTGCGGCCGGAGCGCGCGGAAACTCGCCCGCCTTCGCTTAAGCTACGGCGGACTCAGACAGTCCGCGCGCTTTTTCCCGTCCGCCCCGCCGATGCTCGGCGCGGGACAAAGGGAAACCTTTGAAGCCCCATTTAATCTCTTCGATTGCAGGTTTTAGATGAGCACCTCATTGTCCTGTTGTTTCCTAATGATGGTCTCGATGGGGCGTTCTTGCTCAAGTATCATTTGCCCCTTGTGAGGTCATCTTATCGACGACGGCCTGGGCCAGTTCCCGGACTCTGCCACTGAAGCGGATGTCCAGGGCCGACTGCAGCATGGCCGTGTCGATGGCCGCCTTCCGGGTCGCCATCAGGGCCAATGCCGCCAGGGCCCAGTTCGGTTCCCGGATGCCGGCGGCTTTGAAATCGAACGTGATGACGTCGGCGGGGCTATCCGGCACATCGATGCCGGCCGCCCGGACCACGAGCGTATCCTCCGGGAGATCGGCCAGCATTTGTTTTCGACGTACCACGCCTTCTTTCGCCAGGGCCAGAACCACCGCCGGACGGTCGATGCCGGTGAATCCGATGCTGTCCTTGGACAGGATGACTTCGCTGACCGAGTGGCCCCGCAGCACCGTGATGGGGTAGTCGTTTTTCTGGGAGGCATGCAGCCCGGCCGAGGCGCCGGCCAGGCAGATCAACTCGCCGGCGGTGACGATGCGCTGCCCGGCGCTGCCCAGGAGAACCACCTCCTGCCGGGTTTCCGCAGGCGGTGTGTTGATCGTTTCGATCCCCGCCGGGGGCGGTGCCGATGGTAAGGCCCCGGTCGCCTCCCGATAGTGCCGGCCGTATTCCCGCCGGTCGTTGGCCTCTCTGAGATGGTCGAGGGGCGGCATGCTGTCGAGGGCGGCGGCAATGGATTGGGGGGACAGTTTGTTGCGCTTGGTGTAACGGCCCGGACAGACCCCCCAGATGTCCAGCAGGGCGAAACCGTCGTAGCGAAGGGCCGCTTCCATTAGATCGGGCAGGCCTTTGTCGTAGGCCGACGCACGGGTGAGGTGGGCCGCACCGGCAGCGCCGGCCACCTGGCAAACATCGATGGGTTTTTCCAGCTGGTTGAGAAATCCCGAGCCCACATGGGCATCCGGCGGCGTGGTGGAAGAACACTGCCCGCCGGTCATGCCGTAATTGAAGTTGTTCAGAACGAGCAGGGTCAGATCGATGTTCCGCCGGCAGGTGCTCAGCAGATGGGCCCCGCCGATGCCCAAACCGCCATCCCCCATGGTGACCACCACGTGCAGGTCGGGGCGGGCCATTTTGAGCCCGGTGGCATAGGTCAGGGCGCGCCCGTGCAGGCCGTGGAAGGCGTGGGTGTGGAAGAAGGTGTCGAACAGGCCGGAGCAGCCGATATCCGATACGATGACAACCTCTTCACCTCTCAAGCCCATCTTCTGAAAGGTATTGTCCAGCGCGCGGACCACGCGGTCATGGGCGCAGCCCGGGCAGAACACGGGCGGGCGATCGTGATTGAGAAGACTATCCATGACGCACCACCTCCCGGATCTGGTTAGGTTTGATCAATTCCCCGTTCATCTGGCCCAGGAACCGGATATCCCTGTCCGGCAGGACCCGCTGGATTTCACGAACGTACTGGCCGAGGTTCATTTCCACCACGACGATGCGATCGTAATCAGTCGCTTTTTGACGCAGTAAATCTTCAGGCACCGGCCACAGGGTTTTCAGGGTTAACAGGGACGCCGGTGTGTCGGTTGCCGACAAGGTTTCCACGGCGGTTTGGGCCGCACGGGCGGTGATGCCGTAGGCGATGATGAGGGTGTCGGCTCCCGGCGTGGTCATTTCTTCGAAATAGGTGAAGCTATGAACGTCCGATATGATTTTCCGCTGCAGGCGGGACTGGTTCCGGGCGATCACGTCCGGATCGGTGGTGATATAGCCGTCCGGGCCATGGGTCGAGGACGTCTGCCGCACCGGGCGATCACCGCCGATCGGCAGAAAATCAGGCGCTGCGTGATCGTTGGACACCCCGAAAGGTAAAAAAGAGGCCTCCGGATCGGCCGCACGGCGCTGGACAATCTCCGGCAGGTGAATGGCGGCCAGGTCCACGGTTTCCCGGGTCATGGAAATTTCCTTGTTGGCGGCGATGAAGACCGGGCAGCGGTAGGTTTCGGCCAGGTTGAAGGCCTCCATGGTCAAAACGATGCAGTCTTCTACATCCACCGGGGCCAGCACGATGACGGGCAGCCCGCCGCTGTTCCCCCACCGGAGAAACTGGATGTCGCCGTCCGCACCTTTGGTGGCGGATCCTGTCGATGGGCCCAGGCGCTGGACATCCACGATTACAACGGGGATTTCGCTGCCGATGGCAAATGATATCTGTTCGCTGTAGAGGCTGATGCCGGGACCCGAGGTGGCGGTCATGGCCTTCCAGCCGGCCATGCTGGCCCCCAGGCAAAAGCCGATGGAGGCGATTTCATCTTCCCCCTGCATGCAGATGCCGCCCTCGGGGGGCAGGTGCCTCAACATGGCATTGTATACCGTTGTGGCCGGTGTGATCGGGTAGCCGGCGAAGAACCGGCATCCGGCCAACCGGGCGCCCCAGGCAATGGCCTCGTTGCCTTCCATCAGTGTCAGCGCCATGGCGCGTTTTCCTCCCGTGTCGGTCTAAATACCCGCCTGGTTGCGGGCATTGGTGATTTGCCGGAGTCCCTTGAGGACGTGGTCCCGGACCCGTCGGATATGGCGCGACAGGATACGTCGGGCGGTTTTCAGGTCACCCTGGGCGATACTGTCGAACAGCGCCTGGTGGTCGGCATCGGCCGATTCCATGGAGGTGGAAAAGAGCACGTTGCCGCTGTATTTGAGATAGAGCAGATCAAAAAGATCCCTCAGGATCTTGCCGCGCACGTTGTTGCCGGAAAGCTCTGCCAGGGTGAGGTGAAACGCCATATCACGCTTGAGCCGCTCGGCCAGGTAGATTTCCCGTGACGCCTTGAGATGGGCGTCCAGGGCGCTCCGCAGGGTCTGAAGCCCCTTTTTATCGATACGCTGAATGACAGTGGGCAACAGGCTCAACTCCAGGGTTTCGCGGACTTCGTAGATTTCCGCCACTTCCTGCAAGTCGATGGGCGCCGTGAAATAGCCCCGGTTGGCCTCGTGCCGCACCAGCTGCTGGAATTCAAGCCATTTGAGGGCCTGGATGATAGGGGTCTGGCTCATGCCCAGGCGTTCGGCCAGATCCCGATAAGCGATTTTTTGCCCGGGGGCCAATTCGTTGTGCAGCATCATGTTGCGAATGCCCAGATAGGCTTTGCGGGTGTGGCCCATGGCGGCATCAGCTGAAGGTGAGGGCGGTGGTGACACTGAAATTTTATCCTTAATTCGATTAAATATTTGATCAAATCACAAATCGAATAATCCGCAATGTTTGTCAAGCATAAAAAGTATATAGCTCTGTCTTGCTGTGTATGGATTTATTTCCAGCCCGATCGGAGAATTCCCAACATATTCAGCTTGGCGGGTTTCAGTGCGAGCAGCCAGCGCATGGAAAAATAATACCCAACGGCAACGAGGGCATAATACAGGTAAAGTGAGGCGGGCGCGTGCATGCAATTGAGGCACGGCAGCAGATTTGGATACGGCTTTTCCAGGCGGATTTTAAAGCAATTGTAACCGAGGCTTTCGACGATCACCATCGTGATCAGGCCAAAACCGAGGTAGTATGGAAACGGCGGAGACAACCGAAAATGATTGATGAGCATCATGGAAAGAAAGTAGCAGATGTTCAGGACATTGCATCAATTCAGGACGAGGGCAACACTGACAAAACCTATTTTGAGCTGCAATACGTCATTGTAGGCATTGAGTTCCGGGCCCAGCCAAAATTGAAAACAAAATCCTAAAAGCGCCGCCCAGAGAAAAACCAACATCGTCCGCCACCATGACTGCAGGCAATATCGGTTCACCAGAGCGAACAGAAAGATAACGATAAGAACGACGCTAGTCTCGACCAAAGTCATAGCGGCTTCCTTGGGTACGCAAACCAGCCTGAAACGACTGCCGCAACCGATGTTTCCGATACAGTTAACCTAATTAAGGCCGATCACAGTTGTTGCCGACCCTGTAATGAGATCAATTTGTAAAGGATGTTATTCAATTGGGGCCGCATCGGTCCATTTCGTGTGAAAGAATTCGCCCCGAGGGCGATCCACGCGTTCATAGGTGTGAGCACCGAAGAAATCACGCTGGGCTTGCAGCAGATTGGCCGGAAGGCGGGCGCAGCGCAAACCGTCGTAATAGGTCAAGGCGGCAGCCAAGGCCGGAATGGGAAGGCCATATTGGAGCGCGGCGGCGGAGACCCGCCGCCATCCCGCCTGGGCACTGTCAAGTTTTTGCTGGAAGAAGGGTGATAAAACGAGATTGGGCAAATCGGGAGTGGCTGCAAAGGCCGCAGCGATGGAATCCAGAAACCCCGAACGGATAATACAGCCGTTGCGCCAGACCATGGCAATATCCGTATAGTCGAGATGCCAACCATAGGCCTCAGAGGCCGCTTGCAGGAGGGCGAATCCTTGGGCATAGGAGATGATTTTGGCCGCCAGGAGGGCCTGCTCCAGATCCGCTACGAAGGCTTGTGGAGCGGCAACAGGCGAACTGTCGGCGGGTGGGCTCAGAATACCGGCGGCGTCCGTGCGTCTATCCTTGAGGGCGGAGAGGCTGCGGGCAAAAACCGACTCGCCGATGAGAGTCAGCGGGACCCCCAGGTCGAGAGCCGCGGCCACGGTCCAGCGACCCGTACCTTTCTCCCCTGCGGCGTCAAGGATGCGCTCCAGCAGGAGTTTTCCGTCTTTCTCACGGAATGCCAGGATGGCGGCCGTGATTTCAATCAAATAGCTTTGCAGATCCCCCTGGTTCCAGTCTTCAAAAATGGCCTGCATGGCGTCACCGGGCAGTTGGAGCATATCGCGCATGATGTGATAGGCTTCGGCAATGAGTTGCATGTCACCGTACTCGATGCCGTTGTGCACCATCTTGACGAAGTGCCCGGCCCCCCCTGGCCCCATCCAGCGGCAGCAGGGGGACCCGTCCGGCGCGCGGGCGGCAATGGCTTCGAACAGGGGACGCAGGACGCCCCAGGCCGCTTTTGTCCCTCCCGGCATGATGGCGGGTCCTTTTAAGGCCCCCTCCTCACCACCGGAGACACCGGTGCCGACATAGAGCAGCCCCCGCTTTCCCACAGTGACTGTGCGCTTTTCGGTGTCGCGAAAGTTGGAATTGCCGCCGTCGACAATGATGTCGCCAGGTTCCAACAGCGGTATCAGGGCTTCGATGGTTTTCTGGACCGGAGCACCGGCTTTGACCATTAGCATGACCCGCCGGGGCCGTTCGAGGGCTTGAACCAGTTCTTCAAGGGATTCGGCGGCGATAAATCGTTTGCCGGCGGCGCGGCCGGCTTTGAAGGCACGGGTTTTTTCCGGGGTCCGGTTGTAGACCGCCACACGATATCCCCGGCTTTCCATGTTCAAGGCAAGGTTTTCGCCCATCACGGCCAGACCGATCAGGCCGATCTCGGCTTGGTTTGTCTTAGATGCGTCTAAAGCATTCATCCGCTTTTCTCCTCAGCCAAAATTCTTTGGCCCATCAGCGTCGGGTGGGACGTTCTGTTGCAATGCGTTTATAATCCGTGTCACAATCACCTCAGGCGGATCGTCGATGTCAACGACCAGGCCCTCCCGGGGTACCTCCAGGGTATCGAGCTGGCTCTGCAGCAGTTCCGGTGGCATGAAATGCCCCTGGCGGCCCGCCATGCGCTGCGCCAGCAGATCGATCGTCCCCCTCAGAAAAATTGTCTTCACTGTTTGCTGATCGACACCGAGCCGTTCGCGGTAGATCTCTTTGAGCGCCGAACAGGCCAGAACAGCGGACTGCCCGTCCCGGATATGGACGTCGATTTCCCTGCGCAAGGCTGCCAGCCAGGGGCGCCGATCATCATCGGTCAGCGGCGCGCCGGTTTTCATTTTGGCCACATTGGCCGCGGGGTGAAAGTCGTCGCCGTCGATAAAGGGCCACGCGATCCGGCGGGCCAGAAGGTGTCCGACCGTGGTTTTGCCGCAGCCCGTCGGGCCCATGAGAATCAGGATCATGTCAATTCAAATCGATGCCGAAGTAGTTAACCGCGTTGCGGTAACAGATGTCCCGGACCATCCCGCCAACCAGGTCGAAATCGTGGGGCAGTTCGCCGTTTTCCATATCGGTGCCGAGAAGATTGCACAGGACGCGGCGAAAGTATTCATGGCGCGGGTAGGAGAGAAAACTGCGGGAATCGGTCAGCATGCCCACGAAGCGGCTCAGCAGCCCCATGTTCGACAGGGCGTTGATCTGGCGTTCCATCCCGTCCTTCTGGTCGTTGAACCACCACCCCGAGCCGAACTGGATCTTGCCGGGAACCGAGCCGTCTTGGAAATTGCCGATCATGGTGGCGACGACGTCGTTGTCGCTCGGATTGAGAACGTATAGGATCGTGTGGGCTAAACGGTCTTCGCGCGCCAGGTGGTCCAGAAACCGTGCCAGGGGGGTTGCCAGAGGCCAGTCGCCGATGGAATCGTAGCCCGTGTCGGGCCCCAATTCCCGAAAAGCGCGGGCGTTGGTGTTGCGCAGGGCGCCGAAATGAAATTGCTGGGTCCAATCCCGGTCGGCGTCCATGCGGGCCAGTTCGAGCAGAAGGGCGGATTTGAACTGGTCGATTTCCAGCGGGGAGGGCGTTTCGTTGCGGCGCACGTTGGCAAAGATGCGGGCCACATCGTTGGGTTCGAATGCGGCCGCGTAAGGACGCTCCAGGCCGTGGTCGGAAAGGCGGCAGCCCGCCTGGTGAAAGAAATCGTGTCGCGCCTTCAGGGCGGCCAGGAGAGATTCATAGTCGCGGATCGGGACGCCGGAAACCGCGGCCAGCCGGCCCAGATACGCGTTGTAGACCGGGGGATCTTCCACCGCCATGGCCTTGTCCGGCCGGAAGGCGGGCAGGACCCTGACCGCGAAGGCCGGGTCAGACGCAAGGGTGCGGTGGTGTTCGAGGCTGTCCACGGGGTCGTCGGTGGTGCAGACAACCCTGACCTTCATGCGGGTCAGGATGGCCCGTGTACTGAATTCGGGCGTCTGCAGAAGGGTGCTGCAGTGATCGTAGATCTCCCGGGCGGAATCACTGTCGAGTAGGCGGTCGGCGATGCCGAAATAGCGCTTCAGCTCCAGGTGGGTCCAGTGGTAGAGCGGGTTGCGAAGGGTTCGGGGTACCGTAACGGCCCAGGCTGCAAACTTCTCCCAGTCATCCGCATCACCGGTGATCAGGCGTTCTTCGATTCCGTTGGCCCGCATGGCGCGCCATTTGTAATGGTCGCCGTTCAGCCAGACTTGGGTCAGATTGAGGAAGATCCTGTCGGCGGCGATGTCTTCCACCGGCAGGTGGCAGTGGTAATCGAAGATGGGCATGGCGGCGGCATAATCGTGGTAGAGGCGGCGTGCGGCAGCCTTTTGCAGCAGGAAATCTTCCGACAAAAAGGGCGTCACGGTTTTATCCCCCTATCTTAGTTTGTAGAGCATCTCGCCGGCGTGCGCCACGCAAAGGATGCCTTCCGTCTCTTTGTGGCGGTAGTCATCCATGGCGATGCTGCTTGGATCCAGGTATCCAAGGTTGATCTTACGGCAGATGGCTTCGGAAATTCCGGTGGCCAGCACGACCTCAATGCGCGGTTTCTCGACGCCGTTTTCAAAGGTGCCCGTACCCCGCACGTGGGTGGAGTGGGCCAGGATACCGCGGGGCACCTCACGGAACGCGTCCATCTGCTTCAGGAAGTAATCGCGTACATGGTAGCCGACTTTTTCGATCCAGTCTCCCCAGGTGCGCGAGACATGATTGATGTGGGGGCCGTAGATGATCAGCCGCCCGCCGTCCGCCACCACCTGCTCCAGTTTGTACATGACTTTCCCGGCCACCCAGATCTCGTCGTACATGACGGGTGCCTGCCCGAACACGACCGGGAAGGGCGCGTCCCGGTAGACGATGTGAACCCGATCGGAAAGTTCGGCGGCCCGGGACCAGGATTCGATCACATCGCCGACATAGAGGCCGCAAAGCTGGTTGGCGGGGGTCACGACCATGGCGATATTGTGCACCGGTACCCGCACCATGGCCAGAGCGCGGTGGATGACTTCCCGGACAGGCGTGTCCCGGGTGCCGATAATGCCGGCACAGGTGATGACCGCACCCAGCCAATGGAAAAAATGGAGAAAGTCGCCCCCGGCGATGCCGGGGAAAAGATATTTGGCCCCGCCCGAGAAGCCCACCACTTCGTGGGGAAAGACAGGTCCCAGAATAAGGATGATGTCGTAGTCGAAGATGGCGCGGTTGATGGCCACGGGCACGTGCTCCTGCAGCCGTCCCTGGGATAGATCTTCGATCTCCGCGGCCTCGATGGCACCGATGGTGGTGAGCGTATCGGGCCGATTCCAACGGTGGTTGAGAAAGCGGCTGGCGGCGAAGCGGGTTTGCCGTTCCCCCGCTGTGATCCCATACAGGTTCAGGATCGCTTTTTCCGGCATAGGTGGATGGGTGCCCAAAGCCACCATAAAATCCAGGGCTGCGCAATGGGGACCGATGACTTCCCCCAGGGCCCTGATCATCATGGGCAGGGGGCAGGTGCGGGTGGTATCCGGGGTCAATACCAGGACACGCTTGCCAGCATAGAGGGGGCGTGGGGTGCCCTCCTGAATAAGCCGGCGGACCTCGTCCGCGCTGATGATTTTGTCGGGGTGACCAATTCCGGAAACCATGGCGGGCTTTCCATTGATGGTTTCGTAAAACGCCTGATTCCCCCGGGGGGACCACATATCGGCGTTACGCGTATCCCTCGTCACTGTGGCGTACGTTACTAAATACGCATCCCTGCTCGGGATTCGCAAGGCTTGATATCAGACGGTTTACCAAACCGTCCGAAATCTGACGTTTTGCAGGTCCATCTCCATTGTGCGCTAAATGTTATGAATCAGATAGCCCCCGTCCACCGGAATGGAAACGCCCGTAACGAACCCGGAGGCCTTGCGGCTGGCCAGGAACAGGGTGGCGCCCACCAGTTCCTGAGGGGTGCCGAAGCGCCCGAAGGGTGTACGGGCGATGATGGCCTGCCCCCGGGGCGTGTAGTCGCCGGTAGCCTCATCGATTAGCAGGGCCCGGTTCTGCTTGCCCAGGAAAAAACCCGGGGCAATGGCATTGACCCGGATACCGTGGCAGGCAAATGCGTTGGCCGTGGCCTGGGTAAGGTTCAATACCCCGGCTTTGGCCGCGTCATAGCCCCATACGCCCGAGAGGGGATTGTAAGACGTCATGGAGGTCAGGTTGATGATCGTACCAGCGATGCCCTCGGCGATCCAGTAGGCCGCCGCCACCTTGGTCGGAATTACCAGCCCGGCGACCAGGTTAAGGCGCAGCACTTCCTCGAACCGGTCCGGGTCGATTTCGACAAACGGGCTTTTGCCAAGATTGCCGCCCACCGCGTTGATCAGGATGTCCGGATTGGCAAACTGCCGGCAGGCGGCCTCGAGCGCCTGATCGACCTGTTTTTCGTCGCCGGTATCGACCTGGCGGCCCTGCAGCCGCTGGGTCCGTTCGGCTTCGGTGCCCAGTGCTTCGAGGGCCTGGTCGACGGAGGCCTGGCTGCGGCTCCAGATGACAACGTTGGCCCCCGCATCCAGCAGGGCGTCGGCCATGACGGTGCCGATTACCCCCGCGCCGCCGGCCACGATGGCGGTTTGACCGGTGAGCCCGTAAAGATTTTCCAAATAAGACATGACACCTCCGCTGAGGATCAGGCTGCAAAAGGTTTCAAATGGCGGTCGAAATGCCGGGCCACCAATTCGGTGTAAAGGTTTTCTTGCGCCCTCAGAATCTCGAACAATGTTGCGCCCAGGGACGGGTGGTTCAATACCGATCCGTAGGTCACGTGCAGGATTTCACGACCGTTGAAATCGTCCAGGAGTACGCCCAGACCCTCATCAGGTCCGGCCAAAACAGGCTCCAACGCGATGATTTCGGCGGAAACGTGATAGCTGGCCCGGTCGACGGGGTAGCGCTCGACAGCCAGGTCGACGATTTGGCGAAATACGGCCGGCGCAACACGCGCCACGGTCCGCAGGGCTTCGAGATAACTGGTGCCGGCCGTTTTGAGGTGCACGTGGCCGCCGGCCAGCCGGGCGACAATGGGGTAGATACTGAATTTGTCGGAGCCGGAATGCAGGCTCAACTTGTAGGGCCCGAAAGCACGCGCCACGGCTGCGTGCTGGGCAAAGGAAGTCCTAAACACTTCCAAATCCCCGATGTAATCCACCCCTTTTTCAAAGTCGCCCACGTAACGGGGCGCCAGACTGACCCATTGAACACCCAACCGCTTCAATTCGGAAGCGATATAGATATGCTCCGTCAGCGAGGTGACCGTATCGGTCTCGTCCACACTGACTTCAAGCTCGAAAGGCCGCCCGGCCATGTGGTCGATCAGGTAGCGGTTCATGGCAACGGTGTGCGCAATCACCCGGCCATATTTGACCGCGGCACGGTGAATCGCGTCTTCGGCTAGCGGCACATGACCGGAATCCAGGGCGATGGGGTTGGCGGCCAGTGACCTCACCAGATCGGCAGGCGTGCTCTCCAACCGGTCCCAGGGCAGGTCCTGAAACAGGCCGGCCAATTCACTCAAGGCGGCGCTATCGGCGCGGGCGTCCACATGATCGCCGGGATCGATGGTAAAAAACGTAAACCCGGCGGCGGCAAAGGCATCGATGTCTGCCGAGGTCTTGAGGTGATCGGCGTCGGCGCCGAACCCGCGGCGCCAGCCTTCCTGGAAGACGCCCCATATGGCATCGGTCATGACATCCCGGGGCGAGCGGCCGGTGCGCTCATTTTCGCGCACCGACTGTTGGGCCAGGATCGGGGCCATCCGGGAGCGGGCCACGGCCTGAAGATGACCCGGGGTAGCGATACCCAGGCGGTCACCGCATCCGACAGAGGGCGCGGATCCGATAAGCTGGGGCTTTAAAAATGATAATGCTTTTTGGATTACGCCCGCTGTGTGTGTGTCCGCCTTAGTCAAGGCCAAGTGGCAGGCTGTATTGTTCAGTTGGACGGATCTGGGCGTTCCCAGGACGGCCGCCCGGTGAGCTTCGGTGGAGATGATACCCACATACTTCCGGGTATCCCGTCGGCCCAGAAAGTAGATACAGTAGTTCGCGGCTGCGATGGATCGGGGATAAACGTTTAATTCGGCCAGGGGGCCGATGACGGATTTCGCCAGGGCAATTCCGATATCGACGGGCAGGGCCGGGACCAGGGATTCATTTTCAAGGCTTTGCAACAGAAGCTGTTCCATCGGTGGCTCGCTTTCCTCATGCGGCCGTCGTCAGCCATAGCGGCCGATGCCGCCGGACAACGGCGATTCTTGCAGCCGGCTGTGAACCGTGCGGCTTTGCGGCGCCGGCCCGGATAAAATCGCGGAGGCGACTACTCGAAAAGATTGGGCAGCGTCATCGATATGGCCGGCACGAACGTTACAAACATCAGCGCGATCAAAATCGCCAGGTAGAAGGGCCACATGGTTTTCACGGCGTCCTCCAGTCGTACATTACCGACAGCGCACCCGACAAAAAGAACCGATCCCACGGGGGGCGTACAGAGCCCCAGCCCGAGGTTCATCATCAGCAGCATGCCGAACTGGTAGGGATCGACACCGATGCGGGTGGCGATGGGGAGAAATATCGGCGTGCAGATGAGGATCAGGGCGGCCATATCCATGATCGCGCCAAGAAACAGCAGCATCAGGTTGATCATCAGCAAGATGACGATCGGATTGTCCGAAATCGATGTCAGGAAAAGCGACATCAACTGGGGCACCTGATAAAAAGTCAACATGTAGGCGAAGGCCCCCGAGCATGCGATCAGAATCATGACCATCGATGTTGTCCGGACGGAGTTGTTGACCGCCAGCTTGAAATTTTCCCACGACAGCGTCCGATAGACGATAATGGTGACCAGGAAGGCATAGATCGCTCCGAAGGCACCGGATTCGGTTACCGTGAAGATGCCGCTGAGCACGCCGCCGACAATGATGACGGCCGTCATCAAACCGGGAAGGGCCGTGATGAAATCCTTGAAGAGAATGATAAATCCTGGGAAGGCTTCGGAAGTATAACCCCGTTTCACGGCCACAAAGTAAGATACGGCAGCCAGGCACAGACACATCAAAACCCCGGGGAAAAATCCGGCCAGAAACAATTTGGAGATGGAAAGACTGCCGCCGGCCGCCACGGCATAAATAATCATGTTGTGGCTGGGCGGAATGATGATGCCGGCAATGGACGAGGTTACCGTTACGTTGACTGCGTAATCGTCGTCGTAGCCTTTTTCTTTCATCACCGGTATCAGGATGGATCCCAGGGCCGAAACATCGGCGATGGCGGAACCCGATATCCCACCGAAAAGCATGGACGACATGACGTTGACGACGCCCAGCCCGCCTCTCACCGCTCCGACGGCCGAGGATGCAAATCGAACCAGTCGCATGGCGATACCCCCGTGAAACATCAACTCACCGGCAAAAATAAAGAAGGGAATCGCCATAAGGGAAAATATGCTGATGCCGGAGATGATCCTCTGAAAGGCGATCATCATGGGCAGGCCCTCATAAAAGAAAGCGGAGACCGCGGCAACACCGAGTGCAAAGGCCACCGGGAGTCCGATAACGACGCAAATCGCGAAAACGGTGATTAGGATAAACAGGCCCATTGGTCAGCGATCTCCCGATTTAATCCGCATCTTCATCATTGTTACGGTAAAAGAAGAAGTGAATTAAATGCCCGATTGAATAGAGAAGAATCAAAACCCCGCTCAAACTGATCGGCAGGGCACGCCATCCCTCAGAGATCCGGATCAGGGGGATCTCGGTACTCCACTTGAACACAGTTAATTTGTAGCCGTAGACGGCCATTAGAATGCCGAATCCGGCCAGGATGGCATGGGTCAGGAAATCAAAGATCCGCTGCATCGGTTTCGGACTCATTTCCCGGAATACGGATACACCCAGATGGGTTTTTCGGTGGACCCCGATCGAACCGCCTAGAAAGCTGATATAGACGATCAACAATAAAGAAACCTGCTCAACCCAGGTCGGTGTTGCATTCAGGACGTAGCGTCCGAAAACCAGCCAGCCGAAGATGGCCGTCATGACCACCATGGCAATGCCGGTCAATACCGTGTTGATCCGGCTGAACCTTTCCAGCAATTTGTCGAACGATGATTTTTTTTCCAATGCTCTGCCTTTGGACATGCGTCCTGCCCGCTAGCGTTGCGGCCGGGAGGGCACACGGAGAAAGCGGCAATTATGAAGGGTCACCGGCATGTGCATGATGAGCCATACCGGTGACCGTGATGGCTACGGAAACGACCTTAGGGTGTATTCTGGATCATTTCGACCAGTGGTCTCAGATTCGGGTTGTCGGCCAGAAACTTTTCGTAAACCGGTTTCATGGCGGCCTGAAAAGCACTTTTGTCCGGAATCGCATTGGCCACCGCACCCCCGGCCAGTACTTTTTTCTCGCTGGCTTTGGAGCGCTCTTTCCAGAGTTTGCGCTGAAGAAGGGCAGATTCCTGGGCCGCCTCTTTCAGAATTTTTTGCTCATCGGCCGACAGTTTGTTCCATGCAGCGGCATTGATGCACAACGTCTCAGGGATGATCAAATGTTGCGAGATGGAATAATACTTGGCAACTTCAAAATGTCCCGTGGATTCGTAGGAAGGCCAGTTGTTTTCGGCACCGTCCACAACCCCTGTTTTCAGGGACTGGTAGACTTCCGAAAACGCCATTGGAGAGGGGTTCCCCCCCAAGGCATTGATCATGCCGGAGTAGAGATCGTTGTTCATCACCCTGATTTTCATGCCGGCAACATCGGCGGGTGTTTTGATGGGTTTTTTCGAGTTGTAGAACGAACGTGCGCCGCCGTCATACCACGCCAGGGAAACCAGGCCTTTTTTGGCCATACCCGCGTTGATCATGTCGCCCGCTTTTCCTTCAAGCACACGGAAAGCATGATCCGGGTCTTTGAAGATAAAGGGAAGCGAAACCACATTGGCTTCCGGGACGACCGGCCCGAGAGGCCCCAGGCTGAAGTTGGCGATCTCCAGACCACCGAGGCGCACCTGCTCAATGGCGTCCGGCTGACTGCCGAGCGTCCCAGCATGGTACATTTTTAATTTCATTTTGCCGCCGGACTTGGCGTTCAGCAACTCGACAAATTTGTCCAAGGCGATCGTGTTCGGGTATCCTTCGACATGAATGTTCCAGCCTTTCCATTCCGCAGCCTGGACCGATAAAGAGAATCCGACGGTCAAGGCCATCACCAAAACTGCGCAAAAGAATTTTTTCAGATAATTCATTTGACCCCCCTCCTTGCATAACATGCTAAGATGGTTTGCAGTTAGGTCACCCGAAATTTAAGATGACATCAACAGGTGTTAAAAGGCGTTAAGAAAGCCGGTTGTGCCTGAACATCACCCCTATAATTCTCCCTCCTTTCTTTGCGTTGTATGAACGACCCACCCAGATTTCGCACTGTTGTCATTGTTGCCATAATCCACCGGGTGACATCGGCCCGTTTATGCGATTCATTGATTATCCAAAGTAAGCGCCGCCATTGATATCCATTATTTCACCGGTAATGAAAGCGCCCAGATGCGTGACGAAATACAGAACCGCATTGGCCACGTCTTCGGGGGTGCCCCCCCGCTTCAGCGGTGTACCGCCGATGATTCCCTCAATGACGTTTTCGCTGGTAAACGTTTCGTGAAAGGGGGTTTCAAGTATGAGCCCGGGTGCCACGGCGTTTACCGTTATCCCCCGATCGGCAACCTCCTTGCAAAGACCACGAGTGAACGCGATGATGGCAGCCTTCGATGCCGCATAAGCCGTTGCCCCGTTGCCGCCACCGTTTCGGGCCGCCAGGGAGGACATATTGATAATGCGTCCCCATCCCGAATTCATGTAGGGCAATACGGCGCGGGTGCAGAAAAACGTACTGGTAAGATTGACGTTGATGGTCTTAAACCAGTGTTCATCCGACATATCGGCGATAGGAGAGCGGCCCACAAGGTGGCCCGCATTATTCATGAGGATGTCAATATGGCCGTCCAGGGCCTGGGCCACCTGTGCCACCACATCGTCAACCTGGCGGCTGTTCGTGGCATCCAACTGGAAGGCGATGGCCTCTCGGCCCATCTCCCTTATGGCGTCAACGGTTTCTTCTCCATGGGATTTGTGAGTGAAGTAGGTCAGCGCAACATTCGCACCGCAACGGGCCAGCGCGAGCGAAACGGCGCGCCCGATACCGATGTTGCCGCCTGTGACGAGGGCGGTTTTACCATTAATCGTCAGGTCCAAAATAGCCCCCTTTGGATCCAATGGGCCCTACACTGCCGGTGCGGCCCTTTCCGGGCACTGGGGCCGGCCGCCGGCGTCTGCCGCTATGAGAAAATTAATCGCCCATATGTTTGCACCCCATTTGGGCGGAAATGGCGATGGCCGTTTCAGATATGCGGTTTTTTAAATCCGTTTTGATGCGTTCTATGGTAATGCGCGTGGTAGGGCCGGAGATGCTCACGGCCGCTTCAACCCTGCCGTTGCCATTGCGGATGGGCGCTGCCACGCAACGGATGCCTTCCTCGTTTTCTTCGTCATCGATCGCATATCCGTTCTGACGAATGACTGACAGGTGCTGCATCAGTTTTTGGGGATCCGTAATGGTATTCGAGGTTCTCCTGTCGAGCCCGGTACCGATAATTAATCTTTCGGCCTCAGGTTTTTCCATGTAAGCCAGCAATATTTTGCCGACTGAGCTGCAATGCAGGGAAATGCGGGATCCGAGTCGGGAAACCATCTGGAGGCCGCTGATTTTGGGGTGCAAATCCACTTTGTCGACATAGAGGGCTTTGCCGCGGTCCAGCACAACCAGATGAACGGTTTCATTGACCGTTTCCGACAACTGGATCAGGAAAGGGCGCGCCTGGGTGCGCAAATCGATCTGACTCAGCAGGAGATTTCCAAGATCCGCCAGTTTAAAGCCAAGGTGGTAGTTTTTTGTGGTCGGTTCCTGGCGAATAAGGTCGAAATAGGCCATTGAAGACAGCAAACGATGGGCTGTCCCCTTCGGCAGATGCGCTTTTTGGGCAAGTTCACCCAGGGAGAGTCCATTGGGGAATTGGCTCAGAATGTCAAATATAAAGGCAGCCCGTTCAATGGTTTGAACAAGGTTTTTGGGTTTGGATCCTGGCATAGCGTCATATCCGAAGTGAAGGTGAGTATTTCGAATTGCGGAACGGCATTTCTTATAGCGATACCATTAGCGTTTGACGGTTTCGTTGTCAAACGTTTTTTACACGCCAACGACCCTCGCAGCCCGATAGCATAGACATCCATTTGGAATGGAGATCGGCTTGTGCGTATGGGAAGGGTCTAATTGGGCGTTACGTGAGAACTACAGAAAATCGTCCCGAATCGGTGTGAAAGTATCGACAAGGCGCACTTTAGCGGTCAGCAGTTGAACGCTGTGAGGCACGTTGCCGGGTACGGTAAATAAATCCCCAGCGTAAAGATGGTGTTTTTCATTTTCGATGCAAAAAAAGATTTCTCCCTCGGCCACGTAGGTGATCTGTTCGTGGGGATGTGAATGGGGCGGATCGGGTTCACTGGTGGGCCCGTCTTGAAAGTCAATCACGGCGGTCATCAACCGGTCGGTTTGAGCCAAAAAACGCGTTCGGCCTTCAGCGATCACATGCTTTGTCGTTTCGGACTGTTTCACGATACCCATCGTACGCCTCCATTTGTTTTGGACCTTCCGTTAATCTATGATCCGATAATTTTGAAATCGTAAAACCGCCCCGCTGGTTTTTCAACGAAATTTTTAAAATGAAAAAGCTTGACAAACTGATCTGTCTTCATTTAGCTATATCGTTATACGGAATATGGTTTCATAATGCGAAACGATATTCAACTGTCTGCATCTTTTTTGTTCTTATCGCAACGCCCTAAAATTCAAGTTCATGCGGATCCGCTATTTCACATGAAGCGGAATCCGCGTTTCGCTTGCCATGCCGGCATGCTCCATACGCCGTGATTGGATTCAATGAAACGATCCTACACCGAGTAAAGGAGGCAATATGCCGTCCGACTCCCTTATCCAGGTACTGAATCACAAGATCATTCCCGTGGTCGCTATTCAAGACGCTGGCGACGCCTTGCCACTGGCCGATGCCTTGATTCAAGGCGGATTGCCTTGTGCTGAAATAACCTTTCGAACCGCCGCCGCTCCGGATGCCATCAAGGCCGTTGCGCAGAGGGGCGACATGATCGTCGGCGCCGGCACTGTGCTTAAGGTTGATCAGGTCAAACAGGCCGTGGATGCGGGCGCCACCTTTATTGTCTCACCTGGGTTCAACCCCAAGGTGGTCGGCTACTGCGTTGACAACAACATCCCGGTTACCCCGGGCGTGAGCAATCCCACCGATATCGAGATGGGGCTCGATTATGGATTGGATGTCCTGAAATTCTTCCCTGCCGAAGCGTTTGGCGGGCTTAAAACGCTTAAAGCCATGAGTGCCCCTTATACGATGATGCGGTTTATTCCGACCGGCGGTATCGGACCGGGCAATGTGCTTGAATACCTGACGCATCCCAAAGTCCCGGCCTGCGGCGGCAGTTGGATGGTGAAATCCGATCTGATTGCCGATGGCCAATTTGAACGCATTACCGAACTGACACGTGAGGCGGTTTCCATCGCTGCCCAGGTGTAGATCGCGAAGATACAAGCCCGAGTTTATTTCTTCAAAAGGATCGAAACTCATGAATGCTCTCCAAATCAAACCTAAAAACAATTGCCAATATGATCTCCTTTCCCTGGGCGAGATCATGCTGCGATTGGATCCCGGGGAAGGAAGAATTCACACCACCCGCACCTTCCGGGTTTGGGAAGGCGGGGGGGAATACAATGTGGCTCGCGGATTGCGCCGCTGCTTTGGCATGCGAACCGCAGTGGTTACAGCCCTGGCCGACAATGCGGTCGGCCGCCTTGTGGAAGACTTGATCCTACAGGGTGGGGTGGATGCCGCCCTCATTCGCTGGAAGGCGTTCGATGGTATCGGCAAAAGCGTGCGCAACGGTTTAAACTTTACCGAACGCGGTTTCGGCCTGCGGGGGGCGCTCGGTGTCTCGGACCGTGGCCATACCGCGATATCGCAACTGAACGTCGGCGAGGTGGACTGGGAGGATATCTTCGGTAAAAGGGGCGTACGCTGGTTCCACACCGGCGGTATTTTTGCCGCTCTGTCGGCATCCACGGCCGCAGTGATCGAAGAGGCCATGGTGGCCGCCCGTCGTCACGGCACGATCATCTCCTACGACCTGAATTACCGCCCCTCCCTTTGGCAGGACATCGGCGGCAAGGCCAAAGCCCAGGAAGTCAACCGGCGTCTGGCGCAATACGTGGACGTCATGATCGGCAATGAGGAAGATTTCACCGCATGTCTTGGGTTTGAGGTTGAAGGGGTCGATGAGAACCTCTCCTCCCTGAATGTGGACAAGTTCAAACAGATGATCCATACGGCCGTGAAAAGCTTTCCCAATTTCAGGGTAACCGGAACAACCCTGCGTACGGTCAAGACGGCCGGCATCAATGACTGGGGCGCCATCTGCTGGGCGGACGGTGCGTTTTACGAAGCACCACTGCGCGAGAATCTGGAAATCCTGGATCGCGTCGGCGGCGGAGACAGTTTTGCTTCCGGGTTGATCTATGGGTTCATGACCACCGGCGATCCTCAGAAAGCCGTAAATTATGGCGCCGCCCACGGAGCGCTGGCGATGACGACGCCGGGCGATACATCCATGGCAAGCGTCAAGGAGGTGGAAAAAATTATGGGCGGAGGCAGCGCCCGTGTCGTTCGCTGATAATTTCAGGGGGGGCGAAATCACCAGGGGAATTCTCCGAGGGATTGAGAGGCCGGTCAAGGGCCTATTGCGATACAATTGCAACGCACCATTCACAAGGGAGGTTTCGCATGAAAACGTGGCGATCAACGACTCTTATCGCCGTGCTGGCAATTGCTCTGGTTTTTACCGCAGGGACCGGCGCTGTTTGGGCCAAAACCTATGTCTTCAAGTATGCCAACACCCAATCTGAAACGCATCCGCGCAGCCAGTCGATGGTTTTCTTCAAAAACATGCTGGAAAAGGCATCGGGAGGTCAAATCAATGTCGAGCTTTATTTCTCCGGTGTGTTGGGGAAAGAGGCCGAGGTCCTGGATATGGTCAAGCTGGGCACGGTCCAAGGGTGTCGGGGCGGGCTTTTTGAGCGCGCCAACAAGAAATACCTCATGTATACCCTGCCGTTCCTTTTTGAGGATGCCGACAGCGTTGTGGCCGTCATGCGCAGCGAACTGGGCAAGAAGATCAACGAAGGTGCCATGGCCAATGGGTTCTACATACCGGCCACCGGTGTGGCCGGCGGCATGCGCAACATTACCAACAGCAAGCGGCCCATTGCCACCGTTGCCGATTTGAAAGGCCTCAAAATGCGGACGCCGCCCATCGATGTCACCATCCGGACGTTCAAAGCCCTAGGCGCCAACCCGCAGCAGGTGGCTTATACCGAAACCTACATGGCGTTGAAAACCGGTGTTGTGGACGGGCAGGAAAACCCATTCTCCAATGCGGTGGACATGAAATTTTACGAAGCACAGAAATACCTGTCGGTGGTGAACTGGCAGGTCCACCCCGACCCTTTTTATGTCAACCCGGCCTGGTACAAGGCGCTGCCGGATGATCTCAAGGCGGTTTTCGATGCCGTGGCCGAAGCGACGATGATCTACAGCGATACCATCTGGCTGAACAGTGAAGAAACGTATTTGAACATTCTGAAAGACAAGCTGGAGGTGAATTTTCCCGCGCCCGAGGCCCGGCCGGAATTTGTCGAAGGGGTCAAAAGCGTCTGGCAGTACTATGTGGATGAAGGTTATTTCTCCTGGGATGAAATCGACGCTGCACGGAAGATTGCCGCGAAGATGTAACCCGGCATAGCCTTTTCCCTGTATGAGGGACCTGGTCTCAGCGCATGCACCGAACGTCATTTGGGAGTTCGGTGCATCATCCTCCTACAATTAGGAACGATGCCGCGAGGTGGTTGTTTTGGAGCACTTGATCCAATGGGAAAAGCGGCTTGACCGCGTGCTTGAAACGATCGTGACCCTGATGTTTTTCGGTATCCTCAGCCTGACGATCGTACTGGTGGTCATGCGTTACGGCTTCAATTCGTCGATCATCGGCGGCAACGAGGCCATGAATTATCTCTTTATCTATACGACGGCACTGGGGGCCGCCGTTTCCGTAGGCCAGGGCACGCATATTAAAATAGCGTTCGTGGTGGACCTATTGCCGGCCACCTTACGCCGGACGATCGACATGGTCGGATATGGGCTGATCGCTTTTATCAATGCGGTCATGATTTACTACAGTATCCCCTGGATCAGATCGGCCGGCTATTTCGAGTCGCCTGTTTTGCGGATTCCCAATTGGATTGTCCAGATCAGCGTGCCCCTGGGCTGCAGTCTGGTGATCCTTTATTGCCTCAATCAATTTGTCCTGACCTGGGCTGGAGAAGCCCCTGAGTCGGAAGCGACCCCATGACCATCCTACTTGTCAGCCTGGCGGTTTTTCTGATTTTGGGCATCCCCATTGCCTATTCCCTGGGATTGTCCGGTTTCTGCTATTTCGCCGCGGTACACCCGGAAATCCTCTCGATTCTTCCCCAGCGCTTTCTGGCCGGTATGGATTCCTACGCCATGATCGCCCTGCCGCTGTTCATCCTGATGGGTTTGCTCATGAATGCCGGCGGCATTACGAGCCGCCTGATCGACTTCAGCCTGATTTTTGTCGGCCGCCTGCGTGGCGGCCTCGGAGCCGTCAATGTTTTTGCCAGCATGGTTTTCGGGGGGATTTCAGGTTCATCGGTTTCGGATACCGCATCAGTAGGGGCGGTGCTCATCCCGGAAATGCAAAAAAAAGGGTACACCGCTGAATTCGCTGCCGGCATCACCGTGGCCTCTTCCACCATGGGGATGATTATTCCCCCCAGCGTTCCCATGATCATCTACGCCCTGGTGTCGGAAGAATCGGTCGGCAAGCTGTTTCTCGGCAGTTTGATCCCTGGGGTCATGATCGGCGTTTTGATGCTGGGGATTACCGTCGGCGTCTCCTATTGGCGCAAGTATCCCCGGGAAGAAGTCCAGTTGACCCCGCAGCAGAAAATCAAACGGACCCGTCAATCGATATTGGCGCTCATCATGCCGGTGTTCGTGGTCGGGGCCGTGGTGTTCGGCATCGCCACTGCCACGGAGTCGGCCGGGATCGGTGTCCTGTACGCCTTCATCATCGGTGCCTTTGTCATTCGCGACCTAAAATTCAAGACAATCCCGCCTTTGATGCGGGACGCCATCATGACCAGTGCCAATGTGATGATTATTATCGCCTTGTCGAAGCTTTACATTTGGATCCTGGCCCTGGAGCGCATTCCGCAGGCGGTGGCGGCCTTTCTTTCCGGCCTTGACCTGCCGGTGGTTGTCATCTTATTTTTTATTGATATCATTATTCTGGCTACCGGCACGTTTGTGGATGTCAGCCCCGCCATTCTCTTGCTGACGCCGGTATTCCTGCCCAGCATGGCTGCGCTTGGGGTATCCCGCATCCAATTCGGCGTGATGCTGATATCCGGTTTGGCGGTCGGTCTGGTTACCCCCCCCGTCGGGATGTGCCTCAATGTGGCTTCGGCCATTTCCAAGCTCGGCATCGGGCAGATTTTTCGGGGGGCGTTGCCCTTTTTATTGGCCAATATGATTACACTGCTGGCAATCACATATCTGCCCCAACTCAGTTTGTGGTTGCCGGAGATGTTTTTTGAATAGATTGCGTTAAATTTTTAAAAACACATTTGGAAAAAGGTGAAGAAAATGATGGAAATTCGGCAAGCCGTGCATCCTGAACATGCCGCCACATTTGCAACCGATGAGTTGCGGGAGCACTTTTTAATCGAAAGGCTTTTTATTCCGGGCCAGACGCGACTGGTTTACAGCTATTACGACCGGCTGATCATTGCGGGTATCGTGCCGCAGGACAAACTGGAACTCGATGTGGACGAGAAAATCATCGGTGCCTCCCATCTGCTGGAGCGCCGTGAGATGGGTGTCATCAACATCGGGGGGCAGGGGACTGTTGTCGTCGATGGGACGTCGTACGCCATGGCGCCGCGCGACGGCCTTTATATCGGCATGGGCGCCCGCGAGATTGTTTTCCAGAGCGCCGAGGCAGGACAGCCCGCCAAGTTTTATGTGAACTGCGCCCCGGCCCATGCAACCCATCCCACCTCCCAGGTGGCTTTTTCAGAAGCCGAGCCCATTCATCTTGGGGAAATGGAAAACAGCAACAAGCGTACGATCCGCAAGTACATCCACCCTGAAGGCATTCGCAGCTGCCAGCTGGTGATGGGCATGACAACGCTCGAACCCGGATGCGTCTGGAACACCATGCCGGTGCATACCCACCCGCGCCGCATGGAAGCCTACCTCTATTTTGACATGGCGGAGGACAACGTGGTCTTCCACTTAATGGGCGAACCCACCGAGACCCGGCATCTGGTGGTGCGCAGTGAGGAAGTGGTCTTGTCTCCCAGTTGGTCCATCCATTCCGGGTCGGGAACGGGCAGCTACACATTTATCTGGGGAATGGTGGGCGAGAACCAGACCTTTACGGATATGGACGGGGTTGCAATGAGTGACCTGCGGTGACGATGGAGGGGGAAAAATGATTCTGAAGCAATTCGATCTTACTGGAAAAGTGGCGATCGTTACCGGCAGCAGCACCGGTCTGGGGGCCGGAATGGCTCAGGGACTGGCCGAGGCCGGGGCCGATATCGTTGGGGTTTACAATCGGGATGCCCCTGAAAACGCCGGAAAGATCGAGAGCCTGGGACGCCGTTTTCTGGGGGTTCAGGCGGATTTGTCAACCACGGCGTCGGTCAAGGATATCGTTGCCCGGGCGGTGGAAACCTTCGGGCGGCTGGATATCCTGGTGAACAACGCCGGAACGATTCGGCGCAATAAATCCCTCGAATTTTCCGAAGAAGACTGGGACGACGTGATGAATGTCAACCTCAAGTCCTTGTTTTTTCTTTCCCAGGCAGCGGCACGGCAGTTCGTGAGCCAGGGGGATGGCGGCAAAATAATTAATATCGCCTCCATGTTGTCATTCCAGGGCGGCATTCTGGTGCCGTCCTACACGGCCAGCAAAAGCGGCGTCATGGGACTGACCCGTCTGCTGGCCTGTGAATGGGCGCCCCTTGGCATCAATGTCAACGCCATCGCTCCCGGCTACATGGCCACCCGCAATACACGGCCGATTCAGGAAGACCCCGTGCGCAACGAACAAATCCTGGCCCGCATTCCCGCCGGCCGATGGGGAACGCCCGAAGATCTCCAGGGGGCGGTGGTGTTTCTTGCCTCGCCTGCTTCGGCCTATTTGCACGGGTACACCATTGCGGTGGACGGGGGGTGGCTGGCCCGTTAGCCGGAACATTGCATGAAATATCCGGGATAGGGCGTCACCTGGAGCGATTTTTTTTACCGAAATGGGCGCCGAACAGGGGTTTTTTTCAGCGGCAGACGGACGGGGCGACCGCCTGCCAGGGCCGAACGGTAGATGGCGAGAATGATTTCAATGGATTTACGGGCTTCCATGCCGCCCACTAATGGCACGATTCCCTTTTTGAGTGCTTGCACGACATTTTCGAAAACCCGTTGGTGAGGTTCAAAATCGATAGCCGCTGGATCTGCGGCGCCGGCCCCGGGAGCACCAGCCGGCGCAAATTTTTTCCGAATTTTCTGATCCCCGGAGCGTTTGCGGCGGAATTCCCACACGGTGAAACTGTTATCCTGCATGAAGATCGTCCCGTCGGTACCGGATATGTGGATCTCGGCCGGGTTGCCCGAGGGCGCATAGCAACCGGTGGATCCCTCGATGACCCCAAGGGCGCCGCTCTTGAATTTGAGGATGGCCACGGCATTATCCTCCGTTTCGATGCGTTCGTGACTGCGTCGATCGGCGAAACCGCACACCCATTCGACATCTCCGGCCAGGTAATAGAGCAGGTCGATGGTGTGGATGGACTGGTTGATCAGGGCGCCGCCGCCGTCCAGTCTCCAGGTCCCGCGCCATGCGCCGCTGTCGTAGTAGGCTTGGCTGCGGTACCACTTGATGTAGGCGTCCGCCAGGCTGATGCGCCCCAGCCTTCCGTCCTCCACCGCTTTTTTGAACTGCCGGGTCGCATCCAGGAAACGCCGCTGATAAATACCGGCCAGCATGACCCCGTTGTCACGGCAGGACCGGATCAAGCGGTCCACACGCTCCAGGGTGACTTCCAGCGGCTTTTCACAGACTACGTGCTTGCCGGCCCGGGCCGCCCTCTCGACCGGCTCCAGATGGGCCCCACTGGGTGTGGCGATGACCACGATGTCCAGGTTCGAGTCGGCCAGGAAGGCCGGATAGTCGGTGAACGCAGCGCAGCCATAGCGGTTGGCCAGCATTTTGGCATTGGCGGCCTGACGTGAAAATACACTGACCAGGCGTCCGCCCCGCATGGCAGTGATGGCCCGGGCGTGAAAATCCGCCACCATGCCGCAGCCGACGATGCCGAATCCGAATCCGTTTTTCTTGGCCATGGTCTGCCTCCATCAATTACCTGCTGGTTAACAGATGCGTAGACGGGGTTTTGCTTTGGCGAGGCATTTTACGCCTGGACTACTTGAGTGGTCATCATCTGTCAACTGACGGCAATGCCGGTTGCGTAAGGACGGACCGATGGATTAGGCTGCTTAAAAATTCTGACCATTCAATGGGAGAAATAGCGATGAGCGTTATTCAGTGGGGCATCATCGGGTGCGGCGACATCGTCCGGCGCCGGGTTGCCCCGGCGCTGGAAGCATTACCTGATTGCAAGCTATCGGCGGTGGCACGCCGCGATCCGGAGGGCCTTGAGGGCTGTCAGCAGGAACTGCGCGCCGAAGGCGGGTTTGCCGATTGGCGTAAACTGGTCCGGAATGATCTCATCGATGCCGTGTACATTGCCACCCCGGTTCGCCTGCACTGTGAACAGGTGCTGGAGGCATTGCACCAGGGCAAACATGTCCTGTGCGAGAAACCGCTGGGAATGGACGCGGAGGAGTGCCTTAAAATTCTAGCGGCCAGCCGAACGAGTACGGGCCATTTAGGCGTGGCCTATTACCGTCATTTTTATCCTGCGGTGCGGCGGGTAAAAGCGATTCTTGAATCGGGTGAGATTGGCAAACCGATTTTGGTAACAACCGAAACCTGCGAGACGTTTTTGCCTCCGGTCGATCACCCGCGGCGATGGATACTGGAAAAGCAACAGGCGGGAGGTGGCTGCTTGATGGATTTCGGTTGCCATCGCATCGAGGTGATGCTCAATCTTCTGGGCCAGGAGGCTGCTGCCGGGGGTGTCGGCGGTTGCGTCTACACGGACCACGATGTGGAAGATACGGCTACGGTGGCGATCCGATTCGCAAACGGCGCCAACGGCGTTGTCTCGGTTACGCGCGGGGGAACGATCGAACGGGATACCCTCCATGTCCAGGGAACCGGCGGTTCGCTACGGGTCGACAATCTCAATGGCGGCTGGCTCACCGTGAAAAGTGATCAAGGAACCCGGCAGGAGACGCTGCCCTGCCATGCCAATCCCCATTTGCCTCTGATCGAGGATTTTTGTCGCGCGATTGCCGAAGATCGTCCACCTGCGGTCGATGCTGAAACGGGCTGGCGCGTCCAGCGGATCATCGACGCGGTCTACACGGATTCCGCCTTCACCAAAGGAGCGCCGCAATGACACGTCGTATTTCCCTGGATACCCTGCAGAGCGTTTTTCGCCGGACGCTGATCTCGGTCGGATTTGAAGCGGAACGCGCCCGCCGCTGTGCATCGATTTTTGCCGAAAACAGTGCCGTCGGGGTGGCGTCCCACGGGTTGAACCGTTTTCCCCAGTTCGTTGATTTCGTACGCCGGGGGATTGTCATTCCCACGGCCGAAATGACCTGCACGGTCCGTTTGGGCGCCTGGGAGCAGTGGAACGGAAATCTGGGGCCGGGCCCGTTGAATGCTTACGATGCCACTCAACGGGCCGTCGCTCTGGCCCGGCAGCACGGCATTGGTTGCATCGGGTTGCAGCAGACCAACCACTGGATGCGGGGCGGCTATTACGGCTGGATGGCGGCGGAAGCCGGTCTGGCCTTTATGGCGTGGACCAATACGACCCCCAACATGCCGCCCTGGGGGGCGAAAGACTGCCGTTTGGGCAACAATCCCCTGGTGCTGGCCGCACCGCGCACCAGCGGACCGGTCGTCCTGGATATGGCCATGAGCCAATTTTCCTATGGGCGGCTCGAAACGCATTGGCGTGAGGCGACGCCACTGCCTGTGCCGGGCGGCTATGATTCGGAAGGTCGGTTGACCGCAGACCCGGAAGAGATTCTGCACACCGCGCGGGTTCTGCCGATCGGTTTCTGGAAAGGGGCCGGGCTGTCGATGATGCTCGATATGCTGGCGGCTTTGGCTTCGGGCGGTGACACCACCTGCCGCATCGGCCGCCGTAATCCTGAATACGGTGTGTCCCAGGTTTTTATTGCGCTCGATATCCGTCGCAACGGCGGGGCCCAGGTAGTTGATCGGCTGATGGATGAGGTTGTCACTGACCTGCACAACGCCCAGCCCGACACTGCTCACGGGCCGGTGCGCTATCCCGGGGAGCGGGTCCGGCAGGTGCGACAGGAGAGTTTAAAGCACGGCGTTCCAGTGGATGATACCATCTGGGAGCAGGTGCTTGCCGGGGTATAGGGCCCGGTTAGGCGCAAGGGCCACGGTATCCGAAGGCGTTTCCAGGCCTCAAATCGCCTTCAAGTCCTATTCGCCCAAATGGTCGATGAGTCGGCCGCTGGTCTGCCGGAGGTACTGGCTCATCTGTTTGGCGATTTTGAGCACGAGCATGATACCGATGCCGGGCAGGGCCTGGTTGAGATCATTGAATTGGTCGGACGTCATGACGAACAACGTGGCGTCGGAACCGGTCACGGCCGAGGCCGAGCGGGGTTCGCCGTCAATGATGGACATCTCCCCGATGGTTTTACCCGGCCCCAGGGTGGTGATTTTTCTGGGGGTGCGGTTGGAGTCGAATTTGACCACGTCGACGCGGCCCTTGACGATCAGGACCATGTAGGCGGCTTTCTGGCCCTCGCAGAACAGCACCGTGTCCTGGGCGACGGTGTAGACGGTCATGTAGCGGGCGAGTTTTTTGATTTGTTCGAAGCTGAATTCGACCGACCAGCGGGTGGCGTCGATCAGTTCGCTTTTTGCGATGATGGACAGGTCTTCCTTTGCCTGGGCAAGCAAACCCGGTGCGTCCCTAAGGTCCTGGGCTGAGAGCATTGCGGTCATTCCTGCGCTTTGATCCAAGCCCTCCACCTCTGGTGGAGGACCTATAATGATTCTGCCGATTCGGAGAGATTTTTAGGCTTCGGGCTTCGTAATGGACGTTAAAAACCGTTCCGTCAAGTCCTTTTCCAATTCCGCGGTCATATGTCCTGGAAGATCCTGCAGGACTTTGGTGACGGCCGCATCGACGATGTCGTTGCGCAGGGCCTGGCAGGCTTCACGGTGACGGGCATCGATAAGCCGGCGGGCCTGGCGCAAGCGTCTTTCGGCTTCCTGCCGTGCGGTTGCGATGATTTCGAGACGTTCCCTTTGAGCCCACCGGATAATGCGCGCGTGCCGGTCTTCGGCTTTTTGCTTCCGCGTTTCAAGGGTTTCCCGCAACGACTGAATCTCATTCCTGAGCCGGCCCTTTTGGGTTTCAAGCTCATCCAGGGTGCTTTGGATGGCATCCTGCTGGCTTTTCAAAAGGCGGCCCAGGGGCTTGCGGAGAAACTTGACCAGCAGCGCCACCAGGATGGCGAAATTGACCCACATCATCACCACGTCGTAGGTGGAACGCCAGTTGCCGCCGGTATTGGCGGCCAGTGCCTGCAGCGGAAACCACAGGGGTGCCCCCAGGGCCACTAGCGCCGCCTTCAATCGCGTCATCCGGGGTGCGAGGCGCGTCATGGGGCTTGCCTCCGGGCCAGAAGCTGTTGAATGATCGACACGGCCAATTTCTCCGCTTCACCTTTGACCCGCTGCCGGGCGTTGGCCAGGGCGGCGTTCACCTGCGCCTCCGCCTCCTTCTGGACGGATTTCATTTCTTCGCGGACATTTTCCATCAGGCGGCGGGCTTCTGCCAATCCCTCCTCGCGCAGTTCTTCACTGGTACGGCGTGCCATCGAGCGCAGGCGATGCTCTTCGGCTTCCGCCTGATCGACAAGGGCATCCATTTCTTCCTCGAGCAAATGAATATCCTGCCGCAGGGATAAAAAATGGGCCTCCCTGTCCGCCATGTTGCGTCGTACCGGTCGAAACATGATCCGGTTGATCAGAAAGAGAAAGATCAGGAAAAGGATCAGCTGAACCCAGAGGGTTTCGTTGATGGTGATCAAGGCCGTTGTTTTGATGATTTCCATGGCGCTACCGTTGTCTAACCTGTTTCAGGTGGGGTTCCGTATGAGACCGTCAGGCGTTATGGATTTAGCCTACATTGCCTTTAGACGGTTTTGAAAAAAGTCCGAGATCAAGGCTTGCGGATCTCGAGGAGAGAGGCGTACTTTTGTACGCCGCAATGACGAAAGATACGCGTAACGCTGATCTTTAGTCCCCCCAGGGGAATCGGATTTTTTACGAAACCGCTAAACCTATCCCGGATATTTCACGCGATCGAGATGTTCATTGACAAGGCATCAGGGGCGCCGCTGTACTTTTGCTACCGCAAGCCCCTGATAACGCCGTCAATGGGCATCTCGGGCGCGCCCGCAGGGTGAAACTTTTTCCATGATTCTGGAAATCCATGAAGGGCACAAAGTATCACCTGAAAATTCTACCCCGAATAGCGTTTATACCCTTGAATAGTTGCATAAAATTTATTGTGCAGAAAAAAATTTCATGAAATGTTCGGGCTAGACGACAAACAGAAGCAATAACGCGATCACCAGGGAATAAATGCCGGTGGACTCGGCCACCGCCTGTCCCACCAGCATGGTCCGTGTCAGCAAACCGGCTTCCTTGGGGTTCTGACCGATCGCCTCGCAGGCCTTGGCGGCCGCCATGCCCTCACCGACCCCGGGGCCGATGGCGCCAAGTCCCATGGATAGTCCTGCGCCCAGCAGGGCGGCTGCCTTTACCAGTTCGGCACCTTCGATAGCCATTGTGCATTCTCCTTTGTTAAACGACAAAAATGAGCACCAGGCTGACCACCATGGCGTAAATGGCGGTGGATTGGGAAACGGCCTGGCCCACCAGCATGAGCCGCATCAGATCACCGGAGTAGTCGACCCGCCGGGCCACCCAGCGCACCGCGCCTTCCGCCGTCATGCCATTGCCGATGCCGGGGCCGATACCGCCCAGCCCCATGCACAAACCGGCGCTCAGCAATCCCACCGACGCGCTCAATGCCGTCGATTCGGGAAACGATCGGAACATCAGGACAAAGCTGACCAGGAGGCCGAAAACCGAAGGCGTCTGGGCCACGGCCTGGCCCACCAGCATGGTGGTCGTTACCGCCGTGGTTGTCTCGGGTTGACGCGCAACCCCTTCGCAACTGGCCCCGGCCGCCATACCGCCGCCGTAGCCGGAGCCGATGGCGGCCAGTCCCGTGCTGAGGCCGGCCCCGATGAGGGCGGCCGATGTCGGGAAAGCCGCTATACCGCCGGCCGATTTGAAGAGCAGAATCAGGGCCACCACCATGGCAAATATCGCCGGGGTCTGGCAGACAGCGGTGCCGATCAGCATATTGGTGGTGATGCGTCCTGAGACCGCGGGCTGGCGCGCAATGGCCAGGCAGGAACGCCCGGCCGGAAGGCCGGCACCGACACCGGAGCCGATGGCCCCGAAACCCATGCACAATCCCGCCGCCAGGAGGGATGCGGCTTTGACGATACCCGGATCGGAAATGTCCATGAACAGGAGCAGAATCGCAATCACCAGGGAGAAAATAGACGCCGACTCGGAAATGGCCTGTCCCACCAGCATATTTTTGATGATGTCGCCGGCATGCTCCTCGCTGCGGGCAATGGCTTCCGAGGCGCGGCTGGCCGTAAAGCCTTCTCCGGTGGCCGCACCGATGGCCCCCAGCCCCATGGCGGCGGCGCCGCCGACATAGGCCGCGGTTTGCGTGAGGGTCAGGTTGTCCAATCCCAATAAGGTCATTTCAACTGTACCGAGATGTAGACCACAGTGAGCATGGTAAATACGAACGCCTGGATCGTTCCCACGAAAAGCCCGAAAAATATATTGAGAAACGGTGGGAGCAGAATACTGAAGGTCAGGTACGAAACCACCAGGATGATAATGGCGCCCCCCATGATATTGCCGAAAAGACGGAAGGAGATGGACACGATCTTGGCCAGCTCGCCGATGACATTCAGCGGCATTAAAAAGAAGACCGGTTCGAAATAGGACTTGATATAGACCTTGAAGCCCTTGTGCCGGATGCCCACGTAGTGGGCGACGACAAAACCGAGGATGCCGAGGCTCAGGGGTGTATTCAGGTCGCGCGTCGGTTCTTCGAGATGGGGCAGGATACCCAGCCAGTTGGAGATCAGAAGAAAGATGAAAACGGCGCAAATCAGCGGCGCATAGGTTTTGGCATGGGTTCGGCCCAGGGCTTCTTCCGTGAGGCCGAAGAAGGTCAGCACGATCAGTTCACCGATGAGCTGCAGCCGACCGGGAAGGACTTTTTTGGGCCGGCTGGCGATAAATCCAAACGTCAGGGCGAGAAGAAAAACGATACCGGTCATCACCAGAACTTCCAGATTGATGGTGATGGTGTATCCGGGCAACGGAATGAGCAGCTGATGAATTTCACCCAAACGGTCCATGACCTGTTCCTGTCTAAAAAAACGGTGCTTTATTGCCACGCAGAAAGTGGATAACCGCGTCCGCGATGATGCATACGGGGACCATGAAAAGACCCGCAATTGCGGCCGGCAGGTCCACCAGAGGCGTTTGTACCGCCACGACCACCGGCACCCCCCAAAGAAGGTAGCGGCCCAGTTGGGCTGCGGGGACGATGAGGGGCAGTCGCTGTTGGCGACCGGCCAGTTTCCGGGTCATTGTTTGCCCCAGAAGGGCGAAATTGAGCGCACTGAACAGGGCGCCCAGAAGCAGCCCCCGGGTGACGGCAGGGCAGCCCGCCAGGTAGGCGACGAGGGCCAGGACGACCGCAAGCGACAGGGCGCCCCCGCAGTAGCGTTTCTGAAAAGGCCTAATCGCTTCCATGGCGATTCCCGGAATCCCCTGATGGTGTGTCCGCAAGAATTTCCATGATCTGCCGATAGCTGACCACACCGCCGCCGATGATCCCGAACAGGGTCAGCACGACGGTCAGAACACCATTGCCGCCCAGCCAGCGATCCAGATAGCGGCCGGCGAAAAAACAGCACAGGATGCAGCCTGCCATGGTCAATCCGACCTGCAGGACAATGGACAGGCTTTCGGCCCACGGCCGGTGCTTCCGATAGTCGGGTACCATGACGGTCGCCTGCATCGTTCACCGGATGGTTGTTGATCGGGCGTGAGAAGGAGGTCGCGCAGCCAGTCTGTTTCGAAAGAAACGTGTATCCGAAGGGAGTGGAATAAGTGTCCTTCATTTTTTAAATGGCTTTGCGCCATTTGTCAAATGTTCAGGAATTTAGTATAGATGACGGGCAAGCAATCAGCAGCCCGCGGCCCTGCGCTACGTACGCGCCAATAGTGCTCCCCCCCCTTCCCACGACCTCATCCCCTCACTAGGTTGCTGCTGGCAACGGAAACCCATCCTTACAACAGGAGGTTGTCATGGCCGTCCTTACTATTTCGCGGATGTTTGGAACCGGCGCGGATGCCTTGGGGGAACTGATTTCCAAGCGCCTGGGGTACACATTTTACCACAACGAGTTGATCCAGATGGTCGCCAAAAAGGCCAAAGTCTCCACCGACTGGGTCGAGGCCATGGAGAAGGAGGCCGGCGGCAAATTCCAGAAGCTCATGTCCACCCTGGTGCCCAAAAGCCTGGTGGACAAAATTCTCGATTCCGAGCGCGGCTATCTGGATGAAGAGATCTATACCGACATGCTGCGCCACATCATCACGTCCATTGCCGATACCGGCGATGCCGTCATCCTCGGGCGGGGCGGCCAGTACATCCTGGAGGGGCGCCCGGATACCTATCACATTCTGCTGGTGGCCGACCTGGACTATCGGGTCAACTATGTCCAGAAGCAATACGACCTGGTCCCCAAGCAGGCGATGCTTGCGGTGGCCATGGAGGACAAGCGGCGGGTGAATCTCTACCGCAAATTCGGCATCGTGGACTACGACCAGACCGACCACTACCACGTGGTGTTCAACATGGCGCAGATCGAGGTGGAGAAGGCCTGCGATATGCTCTGCACGCTGTTGGGCAGTTGTCGCCTGTAGCCCGTATCTCATGTGGTGGCGGACCCGCAGAGGTTATACCGATCCGGGGAGGTACATTATTTGGAGTCCCAAAAAAAATTGGGGGGCGGACCCATTGGTCCGCCCCCCAAAATTAAGAGATGAGGTTACGACGTCCGGCAATTGACGATTGCGGCCATCTCATTCCCCAATGATCAGCCCAATCGATGATAAATGTGAGAATTGCCGGTGGTTGATTATGTTAAAGCAAATCGCATGCCGAAATATGGCTTTCTTCCAATTCCTTTCCCGGTATGAATTGTCTTGAAAATTGAATTTTCGACACGCTTTTTACGAGCAGATTAAGATAACGGGCTGTGTGTCTTTTTGTGCATATTGAAGGTGGCGGGATGCAAGGTGTGTCGGCAGCCAAAGGACGTGGCCGCCTTCAGGGTGATTTTCAGGGCAGTCCCCCATCAGCGGAAATCCATGCCGGGGCAGGGCCGCTTCCCCGGCCGCTATCGTGGGGCATCCATCAAGACCGGGACTGGTTTCGCAAAATATCGTAATAATTCAGAATACGGCTGACAAAACGAACCGGTTCGAGACCGCGGGCATATCCATAGCGGGTTTTGCTGTAGTATTTGCGTTGGCGCAGGAGGGGCAGGGTTTCTTTGAGCGAAGCCCATTTGCCGGGGGGCAGGCCCTTCTCGCGGGCCATCTGCTGGGCGTCCCGGACGTGGCCATAGCCCACATTGTAGCTGGCCAGGGTGAAAAGCATGCGGTCCAGGCCCTGAATGTCGTCAAAGCGGGCGTAGATACCCGCCAGATACTGGACGCCTCCCCGGATGCTCGCCTCGGGATCGAGGCGGTCTTCAACGCCCATCTCGGCGGCCGTCTCGAGTGTGAGCTGCATCAGTCCGCGTACGCCGGTGTGACTGCGGGCGCGGGGATTGAAGTGGGATTCCTGGTAAATGGTGGCCGCGATCAGGCGCCAGTCAAAGCCGTGGCGTTTGGCTTCCCGGCGGATCAAATATTCATAGCGGGGCAGTCGCTCTTCCATGGCATTGTGGAAGCTGATCACATCGACATAGTCGAACCGCTGCACGCCCGTATAATACTTGCGATCGATTTTATCGAAGGTGCCGTCGGCCTTGACGGCTTTCCAGAAGGCATTGATCTCCCTGAGCAGGGCGGTATTGTTCTTGCGAACCGCCCAGGCCAGATATTCCTCCTCCGCAATCGCGAAGCCGATGGCCACGGCAGGGTAGTAGCGTCGGTTCAGCTTGGCCACGTTGGTGTCCGCCACGGTGAGGGCGATTTCTCCGTCGGCCACCTGGCGAATAAGTTCCTCGGTGGGAACATTCGGGTGCAGAACCAGGTCCAGGGCAATGCCGTCCGCCTGCAGCTGTTCCAAGCGCTCCTGATACGACGATCCGCGCCGCACGTGAATCGCTCGGCCGGCCAGATCGGCAATGGTGCGCGGAGCAGGATCGCTGCGGTTGTAGATGATATGCTGACGGATTGCCAGGTAGGGATCCGAGAAGTCCACCGTGGACTTGCGTTGATCCGTAATGGTCAGACTGGCGGCGACAAGATCCCCCTTGCCTTTTCGTAATGCCGGAAACAATCCGTCCCATCCGGGGGTCAGCACCTCGAGATCGACATCCAGGTAATCGGCAAACGCCTTGGCCAGATCGTATTCGAATCCCATGGCCTGGCCCCGGTAGGTATAGTAGCAATGGGCATTGTTGTCCGTAATGACCACAAGCGTTCCGGACTGCCGAATGCCTTCCACCGAGCTGTCGCGGCCACATCCGACCAGGCCGGCCCAGAAAACGAAAAAGCACAGCGTCAAAAGAATTTTGGCGTTCTTCATGGTGTTTCGTTTTAATCTAAACCCTCCACCTCTGATGGAGGACCCGGAGAGGTTCGACCGATCCGGGGCGTTTTTATGAAAGCGTTTCTTCATTTTCTGTCCCGTGACAGAAAACGAAGCAAAAGAGCACGCCCGTGCCCCGCTTGACCCTGCGCGTCGTCGGTGCGGCCGGAGCGCGCGGAAACTCACCCGCCTTCGCTTGGGCTACGGCGGGCTCAGACAGTCCGCACGCTTTTTTCCGT
>Ga0207799_100013_pt1 | contig 335548 bp, 323 predicted proteins | sample TtanPargueraPR_4_FD_187742 | JGI IMG/M metagenome (GOLD analysis project Ga0207799, IMG submission 187742) | Aerobic enrichment media microbial communities from Bioluminiscent Bay, La Parguera, Puerto Rico - Tt and M2 (SPAdes) | ecosystem: Environmental > Aquatic > Marine > Unclassified ... | reverse complement strand
CCCGCCGATATGGGCTCCCCCTCCCCCGTCCCGGAAACCGTGAAAGTGGCTTGGCAGTGCTCCACGCCGGATGCTCCCTGGCAGGATTACGCCGATATGCAATTGACGCCCGGGCCCGACACCTCTGCCGATATCATCATCGATACCACGGATCAGGCACAGGTTATCACCGGCTTCGGGGGCTGCTTCAATGAAAAGGGCTGGGCGGCCTTATCCGTACTCCCCCCAGAGGAAAGGGAAACGGTGCTGCAGGCGATGTTCGATCCCGCTGAAGGCGCGCGGTTCAATCTCTGCCGGGTGCCCATAGGGGCCAGTGATTACGCAATATCGCGCTACACACTAGACGAGACTGCAGGCGATTATGATATGGAGCACTTCTCCATCGAGCGTGACAGGGAAAACCTGATCCCCTACATCAAGGCCGCCATGGCCTGCCGGCCGGATCTGCGTATCTGGGGATCGGCATGGACGCCCCCCACATGGATGAAAACCAACGGTGATTTTGACGGGGGACATATGCAGGACGACCCAGAGGTGTACCGGGCCTACGCCCTCTACCTCGCCAAATTCGTGGAGGCGTATCAGGCAGAAGGGATCGACCTCTTTGCCGTCGCCATTCAAAATGAGCCGAAGATCGAGACGAACTACCCCTCCTGTCTGTGGGGGCCTAACCAGTTTAAAACATTTATCAAGGATCATCTGGGGCCCTTGTTCACTGAGCGGCCCGTTGATGCCGCCATCATGCTGGGAACGCTCCAGGAAGGGAACTTCTGGACCTTCCCCTCGCTGCTGAATGATCCCGACGTCAACAAATACGTATCCATCGTGGGCTATCAGTGGAACGGGGTTTATTCCGTAACCCAGACCCGCAAGGAATTCCCCGATAAGATGATCTACCAGACCGAGACCGAATGCGGCAACTGCCATTGGAAAGACGGGTTTAACCCCGACCGTCCCCCCAACGACTGGGCCTACGGCGTATACACCTGGCACAAGATCAAGGAATACTTCGACGCGGGGGTAAACGCATACCTATTGTGGAACATGGTCCTGGATGAGGAGGGCAAGAGCATCGACGCCAAGATGCCCTGGCCCCAAAACGCCGCCGTTACCGTTGACAGCGAGACTGGAGAGATCACCTATACGCCCATGTTCTACGCATTCAAACATTTCAGCTACTATATAGAGCCGGGCGCGCGCTATGTGGATATCGATGGCGGAGACAACGCCGTGGCATTCCGAAACGAAGACGGCAGCCTTATCATAGAGCTGCAGAATGCCGATGAAGAACCCCGCAGCGTCACGCTATCCATCGACGGCGGCACCATGACGGTAGAACTTCCGGCCATGTCCTGGAACACATTGATCGTTCAGCAATGACGTCTTATCCTTGAGCGCAAGAAACCCTGCCAATCCGGCAGGGTTTCTTCCAAGTTGATATATTATAGTTCAATCAGGTTCTTGGGCGCTTCGGTGAGGTTTTCGATCCCATCCTTTTTGACCACCACGAAATCCTCGATTCGCACCCCGAACCGGCCCGGCAGGTAGATCCCGGGTTCCACCGTCACCACCATGCCTTCCCGGAGCACGCTCTTTGCCAGGGGAGAGAGCCGCGGTGCTTCGTGGATCTCAAGCCCTACCCCATGTCCCAGACCGTGGCCGAACCGCTCCTTATACCCGGCGTTGTCGATGATATCGCGAGCGAGTTTATCCCCCGCCACCTCTTCGATACCCTCCTTCAATCCATCCAGGGCCGCCTGCTGGGCTTTCAGGACTATATCATAGACAGCCTTCATCTCGTCGGTGGCTTTCCCCACTACGATGGTCCGGGTCATATCCGAGCGGTATCCCCCGTATATGCACCCGAAATCCATGACGATCATATCCCCGTCCCCGATGACCTGATCGCTCAGTTGGGCGTGGGGCATGGCCCCATGGGGGCCAGCGGCGATGATGGGGGGAAAGGCCATCCCCTCGCTCCCCGCTCTCCGGGTGAAGAACTCAAGTTCCAGCGCGACTTCCCGCTCCGTCATCCCGGGCTGGATAAAGTCGAGCAGATGGGAAAACCCCAGCTCGGCGATCTCCTGGGCTTTTCGGATCGCGTCGATCTCCCTGGGTTCCTTCACTACCCGGACGGACTTGATGGACCCATCATTGGGTATCAGTTCGATCCCGCCCATGGCCTCGTGCATCTTGGTATAGCGTTCCCAGGATATATCCTCTTCCTCCACCCACAGCCGCTTGACACCCCATTCCGTGCAGAGCCTGTCCACAGTTGCGAATGGCGCCGCCGCTTCGGGCTCGATGACGGTGAATCCCACGCACTCTCCCTCCGCCTGCTCGGTGTAGCGGAAATCCGTGAGAAACACACCGTGATCCTGATCGATGAGGGCCATGCTCTCGTCCCCGGTGAACCCGGTATAATACCGCACATTGATTTCGTCTGTCACAAGCGCCGCGTCGATGGATTTCTCCGCCATCTTCCGCCGCAGTTTATCCACCCGCTGATTCATTTTTGTTCCCCCTTAAGCCTCTCGTATGTCTCCTTCATCTCGACGGCGTCCTGCACCTGCATCCCCCGGGATTCACATATCAGTACGGGGGCGTAACCCCGCGTCACGATCACTTCGGCCAGGTGAGTAAAATCCGGTCCGAAATCCGTATCCTCAAAGTTGACATGCCTCCGCTCTCCGGACTTCCCGTATTCGATGCGGCTGAAATGGCAGTGGATATGGGAGGCCCGCTCCGTCCCCAGCGCCTCCTCGATCTGGTCAAATATCGCCTCAAAATCCGCGACGCTATTGAGGGCGCCGCCCCGAAGGGCGTGGATATGCCCGAAGTCAAATGTCGGGACCAGCCATTCATGGTCGGCGCAGAGTGCCAGTATCTCCTCCACCGTTCCCATCTGGTTCTTCTTGCCCATGGTCTCCGGACAGATCTTGATTCCCGCATCCAGCCATTTTTGACAGCGTTTCTTTACTATACTGAGGCCGTTTTGTATGTATTCCAGCGCTTTGTTTCGGTCTATTTTTGACGCGGACCCGGGATGGAACACCACCCGGCGCGCCCCCAGCCATCCGGCTGCCTCGGTGGCCCGTTCCAGATGCCGCACCGATTTTTCCATGGCCTCGCTATCGTCTGTCGCCAGGTTGATATAATATGGCGCGTGGACACTCACGAAGATTCCCGCGTCTTTCGCGGCTTCGCCGATCCGTTCCGCCGTGGTCTTTTTGATCCGAACACCGTGGGTAAGGCTGTACTCATAGGCCGTCAATCCCTTATCATTGAGCCATCCTGGCATCTGTTCGCTGGAATTGTGCCCTTCCTGGTAGAATAACTGTGAATTCCCCGAGGGGCCGAACAATGGGCCGTCTGTCGCCATTCTGTGTCTCTCCCGCCTTACAGTATAGGTAAAAGGCTCCTTAGCAGTATAAACCATTTTCCACGGTTCTATCAAATCAATCGTCCTGTCATAAAGGCAGGTCCCGGATGCCTATCCGGGACCGTACCGCTTTACTGATAATCCAGCTCTATGAGCTGCCCGATGTCGATATCCACTTCACCGCCTGTGGCGCCGCCTCCCGGGCCGCTTCCCCCCGGACCTCCGCCGGTACCTCCCGGGCCCCCAGGTCCTCCGCCCACAGGTACGCCGGTACCCGGCTCGCCGCCGCCCGGTTCATTTCCACCGCCGATGACACCGGGGATCTCACCTAGATGGGCGTTCGCGTCATATATGAGAGAGGCTCCGCCCGTCATTGTGCAGCTATTCGCCACCACGGCGCCACGCACATGACCGCTGCCATGTATCGTTACCAAGGCGTTGGGAGCATATATGACACGGACATTTGCGGATGCGTTGCCTCTGATATCGACGCAGTTCCCCCCGGTGATGATATGCCCGGTGACCCCGCCACTGCCCACGATCTCCACATTGGCGGTGTGGACATAGACGCTGCCTACGAGTTGGGTCGCACCGTCTACCCGAAAGGTATTGGCGCCGCCGTAGTACAGCATGACATTCCCCGGGTCGCCTCCGGCGTTGAAGGTACCGCTGCCGTTTAGGTTGAACGAATTTGTCACATACAGTCTCAGCAGTCCGTTGCCGATAACATTGACACGGCCGCTGCCTATGGTGAAATTGTCCACCACCAGCGTGCGAACGCCTTCCCCGATATCGATATTGAGGGTGTAGGATTTGGTGTTTATTTGGCTATAGTGCCCGTCCTGGTTGATCGTAACATTATCATGATTCCAGGCAAGTACTTCGTCGGCCCGCTGGGGCAGATCGGGCACGGCCGGGTATGCCGGCATGGGATACTGGGGCTCTTCTTCCATGACCAGCAGGCTGCCGATATGATCATTAGCGGTATGATTTCCGGGTACGGTGAAGATCGCGCCGGGATCGGCGTTGGGACTGATATAGAAATCCCCCGATACGCCGGCTGTCCCGCTGAAGCTGATGCCTCCTGCCTGGGTGTTGTTGGTGCCCACCGGGCCGATAATCCCCGCTGAACCCGTCATGTTGATAGGTCCGATAGAGAAAAGCGCCACATTCACATTCGGCACCACCGTATCCGGCGGGTCCTCCACCGGCGGCGGCGTGGGAGACGGCGTGGCCTCCGGCGGCTCAGAACCGGGCGATTCGGATGGAGACGGGGTGGCAGGCGGCGTGGGCGAGGGCGTTACCTCCGCCCAGTCAGTCCACTCCAGATCGATATCGGTGGCGACTTTTCGCTTGACCCCGCCGATATTGCCCTCCGAGACGATGGTATAGGTATGCGCTTTATCCCCTTCGCTCCATTCCCCGATGCCCTCTATGAAGACCGTAGCTGTGACGGTCTCCCCGAACTGCTCGTCAAAAATCTGAATTTGTTTTGAGTGGTCCTCCCCGGGATACTCCTCTTCAAAATAATCATCCATATTCCCGAAGAACTCTTGCGCGGTGGCGGAATCCTCGCATATCTGATCCACCACGTCGCTTAAGCCCTCCACCTCGTGCTGCTGGCCCGATTCCGCGATATAAAACACGGACTGGTAATTGCGGTCCATCTCCCCCATTTGCATATTGGAAGACGCGAGCCCCATCATCGACAGCCCCAGCACACTCATGATCAAGACCAATAACAGTACAATAATAAAGGCCGAACCCCGCTGATTTTTCGCACACAGGCGAATACGCTTCAATAAACCCATCATTCCTTCACCTTCCATCAATAACCCACTATACTATATACCCCCTATCCGAGATGCGAATCAAAGTGTCGGTATTCCAGTCAAAGCATGCCTGCAAATAATCACCAGATCAATAATCCATCTCCACCGGTTTGCCCACATCAAGCTCGATCTGGGGCGGGCTGCTGCTGCCGAATGTGATGCCGGTGATATCGTCCATACTGGCCGCGGCATTGTACGTCACGCTGCCGCCGCCCTCCATCTGAAATTCCTGAGCGATCACGGCGCCATTGACCTGGCCTCCCTCTATGACGCGTACCAGCGCCTTCGGCGCGTAGATCACCCGCACATAGGCCTGCAGGCCGCCGCTGACCAATACACTGTCCCCGCCGGAAATAATATCGCCCGTGATCAATACGCCGGTGCCGAGGGAGATGTCCGCCTGTTTCACATATACGCTGGCGTAGAGAGGTACGCCGCCGGTGGGATTGAAAGGATCCGTTCCGCCGTAAAAGATCGTGACCTGGGTGTCATCCCCGTTGTTATTGAGTTCTCCGCCTTCTGCCAGCACAAAGGAATTGTTCACATGCAGCAGCAGCGTGCCGCTGCCGACGATCTTCAGGGCCCCGTCGCCGTTGATGGTCAGATCATCCACGACGATCCGCCGCTTCCCGCTGCCCACATCGATGGTAAGCACGCCGGAATCCTGCACCTTGATCTCGTTGTAGGTCCCGTCCTCGCCGATGGTCGCTTGGACCTGGCCGCCCAGGATCAGATTTCCCTTGTATGTCAGATTGGGCGGATCGGGATATACGGGCAGAGGGTACTCCCTCTCCTCCTGCATCACGACGATATCATCGATATGGCTGTCCAGATCGTCCCATTCGTTGAGTCCGAACAAGTCGGTGGGGTCGGCAACGTCCGGGCTGACCAACACATTGTCCACAGTGGAGCCCCAGTCGAGATAGATACCGCCGTTTTCTATGGTATTGGCTCCTACGGGACCGTTTACAGACGTACCGTTTAAAAGCGTGATCGTACTCAGTGAGAATACCCCCACATCCACCGGATCCCCCGTTTCCATGATTCCCTCGGTATAGGAAAACGTGATGTTCGAGGCGACCTTCCGCTTGACACCGCCGATGGTTCCTTCCGATACGAGGGTATAGGTATAGGAGTCTGTTCCGGATGTCCAGTCTGTCATCCCCGCCACACTCACAGTGGCCGTGACCGTCTCGCCGAACTGATCGTCAAATATCTGGATATCTTCGGGATAATTTTCAGTAAAATACGTGTTCATGGCGGTAAAGAACGCGTCCGCGTCACCGGCGTCCTGACATTTCAGCTGCGCGGTCTCATGGATGCCCTCCACCGCGTAGTCCCGTCCCGATTCAGCGATATAGAACACGGACTGATAGTCCCTGTCCGCCTCACTCATCTGGGTATTGGTGACGGCGGATCCCATTACCCCCATCCCCAGCACCATGACGATACAAAACATCAGCAGCGTGAGGACGAAGGCCGAGCCCCGCTCATTATCCACACACGCCCTGATGCTCTTTTCGTTTCTCATATCGGTTCACCCCGGTTCATTCTCTGAGATAGATATCCATGGTTTCCGTCACGGCATGCCCCCGGCTGTCCGCTGTGCTTGTGATCGTCATGGTGATCCGCTTTCCGTCCTTATTGATACTCATGCTCTGGATCCCCGCCACCAGCGGTATCTCGTTCCCATCCTTTTTTTCACACACCATGTGGTCTTTTAGGTAGTATTCATAGGTCGTATCGATACTTAGTGTGGGACCGTTCGCCCCGTTTGGGTCGACGGTGATCGTCTCCCCTTTCCGGATCTGCCGGGAGAGATAAGTGAGGGCGTAACGCACATTGGACTGTGCCTCCACCTCTTCCGATTCCGCGGTGAAATTGGTGAGCCCCTGAAAAAGCACCCCGTAGGCCAGGGCCGCCACCACGGCGGTCAGCGCCACCGCGATCAGCAGTTCGATGAGGGTAAATCCCCCCTGCCTACTGGCAGAGCACTTGTATATTCGCTTTGCATTTGCTCTTATCCGCATCCGTATACACCCTCACCGTGATCTGCAAAAACGATGCCACATTGGTGGTATCGAGGTCCACCTCGTAGGTAAAGTCGCCGTCCGTTTTGGTATAGATATAGTGCGCATCCGCCGCCTTTTCTTCCTCCGTATATCCCTGGCCGCTCAGATAGGTCCGGGCATCGTCTATGCCGTTGGCCCCGAGGCTGTATTTGACCTCCTCCATCAGGGTCTGGCCGTAGTAGGAAGCGTCCATCATCACCCGGCTCTCCGCGTTGGCCCGGGCCGCCTGCACAAACATCGTGAGAAAGGGCGCGACGACCATCGCCAGGATAGCCATGGCGATCAATACCTCTATGAGGGTCGATCCCTTTTTGTGACGCAGGACTCTTATCATTCCACCCGCACCCTTCCCGTCCCCAGGGCGACGATGACCGATACGCTCCCGCCGCTTTGATTGGTCAATGTAACGGTCCCCGCCTCGTTGGGAGATCCCGTTGGTAAATAGGTGATATATGTCATATCTCCGCTATTGTAAAAATCTGATGATATACCCGTCACGCTGTCCCCCATCGACGCTTCCTTGCGGATATCCGTATTATCCTCCAGGGGATACACCCGGTAGGTCCCCGTGCTTTTGTTAAGCGCCAATTGAAAGTTCGTCCCTTCGCCCAGGGCGGCGTGCTGGGCATACCGGATGTCTTCGGCAAGCTTCAGCGCCTCGGTCTTGATCCCCATGCCCCCCACGACCCGTCCGATCACGGGGGCGGTCACCAGGGCCAGGATGCCCAGGATCAATACGACCAGCACGATCTCCAGCAGCGTAAACCCTCCGGACCGGTTCAACCGCGGCATGGCATTCACCTACTCTTCCCCTGCCGTATCCTCTATGGTCGGATAGACCCCAAATAGTTCCTCGTTTCCGTACTTGCCGTCATCCAGGAAGGTGTATCTGCCGGGGACGATATCGTTGACACTAAGCCCGATAAAGTCCAGGGTCAGCAGCATATCCAGCTTCCTGCCCACTCCGTCCGAAGGGTCCAGATCCACCAGGGCGATGGTAAGGGTATCGACCTTGATCTCCCGGACCAGATTGAGATACTCGCTTTTTTCCAATTGGTCTATGATACTGTGCATCTCAGTATAGGTGCAGTACATCTCCAGGACGATGGGTACGGCTTGGTAATACGTCCGTTCCTCCACAGGGTCAAAGATAACGCCCTCGATCCTGCCGTTTTCTTTCGTGATCCGGTCGATCTCCATCATGAGTTCGGCCTGGTCCAATTCGGCGGGTATCTTGGCGATCTCCTCCCGGCGCTGCTCGTCGACATTGGCAAGCTCCGCGTTCATCTCCTCGATCTTTTTCTGATAGGCCTCCATCTCCTTGGCCTTGAGGCGGTTATCCTGCAGGGCCGTTCGCAGTTCTTTTGTCTGTTTCTGCACCGGAGTCAGGAAATAATTAAAATACACAAACGCCAGGATAGCTGCCACGGCGACCGCGATCAGTATCTTCTCCCGTTTGCTCATGATGCCGCCTCCCCTTCCTGGGACGCCTCACCGGTATTATCGCCGCTCTGTGTCTCTGTCTGGTCTGCCGTATCCTCCGGCGCCGGCTCCTCCGGATATACCGATGCGGGCAGCTCACATTGCATCTCGAAATCCCAGCCCTCATCATCCCTGTTGTATGTGATGCTTAAAAACCGGGCCGACTCGATCATCTCAAGCCCCCGCAGTTTTACCAATAGACGGGACACGTCGGCGTTCTCGGTATAGATACCCATGATGTACAGGCCCCGCTCCTTGAATTCCATGCTCTTCAGGTGCACCTCGATGGGCATGATGTCCTCTATTTCCGATAGGAGACCCGCCCAGCCGAAGGCTTCCGGCAGGTTCCCCTCCAATCCCTGGAGTTTGTTATTGCTCGCGTTGAGTTTCGCATTCATGTCCTCGAACTCTTGCTTGACCGCCTGGTATTCGGTTTCATCCACCAGGTTCGCGTCCAGCTCTCGCTGTACTTTCGCCTTCGCTTCCAATGGCGTGTATATGCCGAAGTATCCCACCAGGAGTAGCGCGGCGATGATACCCCCGGCCCAGAGGGCCTTTCTATTGGCTGCCTTCTTCTTTTCCAGGTCCGGCGGCGGGATCAGATTGAGATCATTGGGCATACTACTGCTCCTCCCTGATCAGTAGGGACAACGCATTGAATATGACATACAGGTCCGATTTCTTTTTGATGGCCCCGTCGATGCTGGCGTAGTCCGAGAATTCCTTGACAGAGGATGTGGTCTGTTCCAGTTGGCGCCGCATAGTGGCGTATATGCGCTGGTCCAGGGACCCCCCTCCGATGATATACAGCTTGCTGATCGGTTTTTGATAATTCTGCGTGTGATAAAAATCCAGGACCCGGTTGATCTCCCCCGCCAGCTGGTCGGCGTGCTCTTCGTTGGTTAGGGATTCATCCTCCATATTGAGGATGCCCCAGGGGATGATCTTGCTCACATAGTAGGTCCCGTCCTGATATATGGATACGCTGGTGTATTGCTGACCGATATCCACGAACCCCAGCACATTTTGTTCAAATTCTTCCTTGCCCAATAAGACCCGCATCAGTTTTCCCTGGCTGTTGACCGAAAGATCGATGGCCCGGGGTTTGAGTCCCGCCTTTTTGAGCATGCTGATGTATTGAAACGCCGTTTCCTTGAGCATAGCCACCACCATCAGTTCGTAGCCGTGGCCCTCCTCACCCGCCTCACCGTCCTCGATATCGCGGCGAAGTATCCTGAAGTCGAGAGCATATTTATCCACCTTCACAGGCAGGTACTCCCGCAGTTCCACCTCCAGGTTCTTGCGGATCTGGTCCTCGTTCATCCGGGGCAGCCGCATCTTGCGGATGATGATATCGTCGGCGGAAAAGGATACATAGCAGTCCTTCGCCCTGAACCGGTTCCGTTTCAGCGTCCGTTTCAGACCGGCGGCGTATTCATGGAGATTGGTGATCGTATTTTGGTCGTGATTCACCCGCAGCGTGGGAAATATCCCGTACCGGAATACCCGCAGCTTGTCCGCGTAGGTCCCCTCCACGATCTTGGTGGAAAAGGTCCCTATGTCGATCCCCAATACCCTCTTCCCGTTTTTCATTCCAGTCAACCCCTATCGCATGTCTACAGAAATTGAGTCAAATACCAGCCGAGCAGCCGCTCCCCCCAGATGACCGTCAGCACAATGCCCATGGATAGAAAGGGGCCCAGCGGCATGGCGTCCTGCCGTTTCTTTTTTCCTATGGCCAGCAGGGCGACACCCACTATAGCCGCGGCGCATACCGATACAAACAGAGACACCAGGGTCATCTTCCATCCCAGGAAGAGCCCCGCCATGGCCATGAGCTTGATATCCCCGCCGCCCATGCCCTCTTTCTTGAATATATACAACGCCGCCAGGGCGATCAGCAGCAGGATCCCGCCGCCGGTTAACGCCCCTAATACTCCGTCCACGATCCCGATCCCCGCTCCGGCGATATTCATCCCGAGACCGACAACGGCGCCCGCGATCACCAGGGAGTCGGGTATGATCTGGTGGTCCAGGTCGATAAAACTGACGGCGATCAAGACGAGAAACAGCGCCCCGTAAAACCCAAACAGCCAGCCGAAACCGGTATACAGATACAGGCCGGTCAGCAGCGCCGCCGTCAACAGCTCCACCGCCGGGTAACGGATGGATATCCTCTCCCCGCAGTACCGGCACCGCCCGCCCAGGAACACATAACTCAATACGGGTACCAGATCCAGGGGCCTAAGCCGGGTCCCGCAGGCGCCGCAGTGGGACGGCGGGTTTACGATGGATTCGCCCCGGGGGATGCGCCAGATGCAGACATTGAGAAAGCTTCCCAATACCAGTCCCACTATGATCACCAACGCTGCATCCATTTTCCTCTTCTTTCAGAAAGCAGGTACAACCCGGGACGTGCATCCCGGGCTGTACAGGTCAATAATATTTTCGTATTAATTACTGGCCAACAGCTCCTGTCGATGCATCGTAAGTAAATGCATTGCCATTTGGCTCGAGCTGTGTTGGAACTACATCAATAAACCCATCTGTCTGTAAAATAGCCAAGCCCTCAGCCGCAGTAGGATATCTATTATTTGTCAAATAGAACATATTCACCGCAGTCTGAAGAACCTTTTCATTGGCGTCATCGGTGGCCGCATTGGCATCACCAATTGCGTTCATGAAACGGGGTACCGCGATAGCGGCCAAGATACCCAGGATCGCGATAACGACGACAAGTTCCACCAGTGTAAAGCCCTTTTTGTTCCTACGAAATAGTTTCATCATAATAAGTCCCTCCTAAAATTTGCCCCTATAAAACCCCGTATTCTCCCGCATTCTCTCACATTCACCCCATCGTAAGATATATATACCCCTTCTCCCAAACCGTGAAACATCATTTATCATTTTTTATTGGATTTTACCGAATGTTAATTAATGGAATTGTATTTGATTATCTAGATAAGAAAAGCCGCGGCATTCAGTCCCACGGCTATGGAAAAGGCCCACGACGCCCTTTTCGGGCCGCACACTTCCGACGCTACCGAGCCTCACAAAAAATGTGACGCCCCGGTAGGGAACGGCCTCCGTGCCGTGCCGCCCTATCCCGCCGGTAAAACCCTTTGCTATCGGCTTGTTTTTATAATTTACTGTGTTTCTTTTTCTCTCTTGCACGTGTATGATGCGAATATACCGCCATACAACGCCGCTTGCGGACGATATATTGGGAAAAACTGCTAAACGAACATCGTTGAAAACCTTTTCTGCTGGTATGGGGCAGCCGCGAAAATTGCTTTGGATGGCTGCGGGGGCAGTACGATATAACCAGCGGTTCTATCAGCCTCCGGCCAGGTTGACCATGTCGAACATGGGCAATGCGATGGAGAGCACGATGAACGCCACGATCCCGCCCAATACCACGATGATCGCGGGCTCCATCATGGCGGTGAGCCTGCCCACGCTGGACTCCACCTCTCCCTCGTAATAGTCGGCGGTCTTACTGAGCATGCCCTCCAGGGTACCCGACTCCTCCCCCACCTGTGTCATCTGGACCAGCATGATGGGGAAAAGGTCCAGTCGTTCCATGGATAAGGCGATGGAGTCCCCCTTGGTCACATCCTCCTGGATCTTGTAAAGGGCCTTCTCCGCCACGGCGTTGCCCACCACCCGGCTGGTGACCCCCAGGGCCTCCGCCAGGGGCACCCCCGTAGCGGTCAGTGTCCCCAGGGTCCGGGAGAAGCGGGCCGCGATGGTATTCTCGATCAGCTTTTTTACCACTGGCAGCTTCATCAGCAGGGAATGCCAGTTATACCGCCCGTCTGGGCTCTTGATGTATATACGGGCTACGATTAGTGCCATAACGACGCCAAACAAAAGATACAGGCCGTTCTCCTGGACAAAGGCGCTGGCGGCGAGAAGCATCTTGGTCGGCGCGGGCAGATCCGCCCCCATCCGGCCGAAAATACCCTCAAATGTGGGCACCACCTTGATCAGCAGAAAGACTACTACCAGGACGGCGACGATCAATACCGCCACCGGATAGATCATGGCGCTCTTGACCTTCCGCTGGAGCTTATAGTCCTTCTCAAAATGAATGGCCATCCGCTCCAGGCTCTCCTCCAGGGTTCCGCTCACCTCCCCGGCCTCCACCATATTGATCAAAAGGGAGGGAAAGACCTTGGGGTGCTCGGCCATACTCTCGGAGAGGGTCTTGCCTGTCTGGACGTCCTCATAGACATCCTCCAGGGCGTCCCGGAGCATCTTGTTCTCGGTCTGCCTGTACAGGATGAATAGCGACTGGGTCATGGGGACCCCAGCCTTGATCACGGAGGCGAACTGGTGGCAGAACATCGCGATGCTCTTCTTGTCCACCTTCCCGAACAGATTCAATTCCTTGATATCCTTGGCGCCCTTGATCTCCTTGATCTCGGTGGGGAAAAAGCTTTTCTCCCGGATCATGGTCACGACTTCTTCGTAATCCCCCTCAAAGACGCCCTGGATCCGTTTTCCTTCAAAATTCTGCGCTTCATACCGGTATCTCGCCATGTCCCTTTACCCCTCTCTTCCCGTTTAAGCCCCGACCTGCTTTTTCACATACTCGGTTTCCACCGAGTAGGTCAGCAGGTCGTCCATGCTGATGAGATTGCGCCGGTATAGATCGAGCAATGAATTATCCATGGAGATCATCCCCAGCGCGCGCCCGGTCTGGATCGCGTTATCGATCTGGTGTGTCTTTCCCTCCCGGATCATGTTCTTGATGGCGGGGGTGGTCACCATGGTCTCCACCGCCACGACCCGCCTGCTGTGGTCCTTCACCGGCAGCAATTGCTGGGATATGACCCCCTGCAGCACCATGGAAAGCTGGATCTTTACCTGCTGCTGCTGGTGGGGCGGAAATTGATCGATGATCCGATCGATGGTCTTGGCCGCGCCGATGGTATGCAGGGTACTGAGGACCAGGTGCCCCGTCTCCGCCGCCGTGATGGCAGTGGCCGTTGTCTCCAGGTCCCGCATCTCCCCGATCAGTATCACATCCGGGTCCTGGCGCAGCGCCGCCCGCAGGGCATTGGCAAAAGACAGGGAATCGTTTCCGATCTCCCGCTGGTTCACGATGCTTTTATTGTGGGCATGGAAATACTCGATGGGCTCCTCCAGGGTGATGATATGCCCGTCGCGGGATCTATTGATCTCATCCACCATACAGGCGAGCGTCGTGGATTTCCCGCTCCCCGTAGGCCCTGTGACCAGGATCAGCCCCCGTGTCTTATTGGTAAGCTCCTTGACCAGGGGCGGCAGCCCAAGGGTATCGAAGGAAGGGATCTTACTAAACACCACCCGGATGGCCATCCCATAGCTCCCCCGCTGCTTGTAGGCATTGAGGCGGAACCGGTGAAATCCCGGGATCGACAATGAAAAGTCGATCTCCCCCCGCTCCTTAAGTTCCGCAAACTGCTTATCGGAGGTGATCTCTTTCACAAAGCCTTCGGTGTCCGCCGACTTCAATATCTGGTCGCTGATCTTCTGCAATTGCCCGTTGACCCGCACCGTCGGCGGGATGCCCACCGTCACATGCAGGTCGGATGCCTTCATCTGTACCGTCTGTTTCATCAGATCATGGATTGTCATATGGTTTTCTCCTTGTTACGCGCGGGAATAGGCGGCGCGGATGACCTCCGGCAGGGAGGTGATACCGTCCTTGAGAAGGCGTACGCATTCCTGCCCCAGGGTCTTCATCCCCTGTGACACCGCGACATCACGGAGCTCATCCACAGACGCGCCGCGGTTGACCATGGCGCGAAAGTCCTTGTCTATCATCAGAAATTCATGGACAGCGATCCTGCCCTTGTATCCGGTATTATTGCAGTAGCTACACCCCACGGGCTGCTTGATGCTGGTGATGCCCGCGTAGGCTTGTCCCAGTGAGGCCATCTCCCGGGGGTCGGGTGTCACACTCTCCGCGCACCGCGGACAGAGCTTCCGCAAGAGCCGCTGGGAGAGAACTCCCACCAGGGACGCGGAGAGCATATAGGGCTCTATGCCCATATCCATCAGTCTCGCCACGGTCCCCACCGCGTCGTTGGTATGGATGGTGCTCAAGACCAGATGGCCGGTGATGGCCGCCCGGATGGCGATCTCCACCGTCTCCTGGTCACGGATCTCACCGATCATGATGATATCCGGGTCCTGACGAAGGATAGAGCGCAATGCCGACGCGAAGTTCAATCCTGCCCTGGCGTTCACCTGGACCTGATTGAGCCCTTCCATCATAAATTCCACCGGGTTTTCCACGGTAATGATATTGTCGGATACGGTATTCAATTCGTGCAGCATGGTATAGAGAGTGGTGGATTTACCGCTCCCGGTGGGGCCTGTGACCAGTATGATGCCGTGGGGGTTTTTCAGAAGCTCGTCAAACTTAGTCAGGTTCTCATCGGTGAACCCCAGTTCGTGCTTTGGCAGCAGGAAACTGGACCGGTCCAGGATCCGCATCACTGCCTTTTCTCCATGGACCGTGGGCAGTGTGGAGATTCTGAGATCCACATTGCGGCCCCTGATCTGCTGCTCCAGCCGCCCGTCCTGGGGGAGCCGCCGCTCGGCGATATCCATATTGCCGATGATCTTGATACGGGTGATGATGGCGGCATGGGCGTTTTTAGGTATGGTCATCTTCTGCATCAGCCGGCCGTCCACCCGGTACCGGACGCGCACGTTTTTATCGGTGGGTTCCACATGGATGTCGCTGGCCTGTTCCAGTACCGCCTGCTCGATCATGGAGCTTACCAGGCGGACGATGGGCGCGTTGCTGATCTCATTGAGGTTGCCGATCTCCTCCTGGACTTCCGTATCCCCCGTCTCTTTCTTGAAGTCCTCGATGGCCTTTTCAGCCATTTCATTCCGATACAGCTGCCGGATAGCGTTCAAGATGGACTCCAGGGGGGCCACCATGGGCTTGATCTCCAGCTGGGTGACCATCCTTAGGTCCTCTATGGCGATGAAATTCATGGGGTCGTCCATGGCCACATACAGCGCGCCCATTTCCAGCTTGACAGGCACCAGATTGTACCGCCGGGCCAGATTAACAGGCACCAGATCCTCCAGCGACGGGTCTATGTGCATGCGGTCCAGGTCGGCATAGGGGATCCCCAGCTGCTGCTGCAATGCCAGCATGATCTGCTGTTCGCTCACCAGTCCGCTGTTGATCAGGGCCTTACCCAGTCGCTCACCGTTTGCCTTCTGCTGTTCCAGGACAGCCTTCAGTTGTTCCTGGCTGATAAGACCCTTTTCAACGAGTATGTCACCCAGTTTTTTTCTCTTTGGCATGGTTTATGTTCCTTTTTCGTGATGCTGCGGGCCATGCCCCAGCAGTTTTTTTCCCTCAATGCGCCGCAGCGCCTTTGTCCAGAAATGATCCACATCGGAGCAGGGCGTCACCAAAACGGTATAACAGCCCATCCGCCGGCCCATCCATATGTCAGTGTAGAGCTGATCGCCGATGACGCAGACTACCGACGGATCTGCAGCCCCGAGCTTCCGAGCGGCTTGCCTATAGCCCCAGCCCGTGGGCTTCATGGAATAATAGACGCCCTCGACCCCAAATAACCGGGCCAGCTTCAATATGCGTTTGCGTTTGCTGTTGGATAACAGGCATACGGAAAACCGCTCTTTCGCCGCCTCCATCCACCCATACAGTGTATCCGGGATATCGCTGGCCCCGGTGGGCACCAGCGTATTGTCCACATCGACCATCAGGTACCGGATACCTGAGCGATACAGTCTGTCCAGATCCAGTTCATAGATCGTGTTGATCCGTTGATGCGGGGTAATCCGCCTCCTCGTCACTGACATATCCTCCATTTACAATCCACCGTATATCTATACCCAGGAAAGCGCAGGCTCAATCAGGGTTTGATTCGGCAGGTTTTTACATCACGATGTAGCCCTGTAGGCCGGTTTCGGCCCAGCAATCCTTGGCAGAGGTATTCCTTTTTATGATTGAACGGCCAGACCGCGTAGTACGTACCGGTCAGATCCATCTTGGATATCAGATCGTCTCGTCCCAGCATCCCGAAGTCCAGGCCGTCCTCCCGGACAATCTCCTCCAACCGGCCGGCATCCCGGTTTTCCCAAAGACCGCCGACCGTTTTTTCGGCGTCCCCGCCCTTCGCCACCTCCACGATATCGGTCCATACCATAATCCGGCCGTAATCCCTTAGAACAGACAACAGCAGATCGTTATATCGCCCGATGAGACGCACCATGTGATGATGAGCGGCGGTCAGTATCCGGTTCAGATCCTCGTAGGGGTACAGTCCGTATTCATACAATATCTTTAGGAACACCTCGATCTGGGTGTAGACGAGCTGCGTGTATACCGGACAGGAGTAGACGAAGTCAAACCGTCGGCCCCGCAGTTCCTCCCCGCCACGCATCGTACCAAACGCCTCTCCGATGTAATCCGCGACCGCATCCGCCGGAGCGGCGTCCTGTACCAGGGTCTCCAGCTTTTCGAACAATCCGAAAGCGGCGGCTCCGGTATAATCGCACTGGATGATCTCTATCTTGCCTTTTTGCTCACTACCTATCCCCTGCTGGGCGATCCCCGCCTCGACGCTCTGCACATCCACATCGGTCAGGACCACTTCGCCGAATCTATCGCACAGATAATTAAGGTCGACATCGTTGAGCCCCCCCGCGCCGAATACGATCACGCTGCCCTGAGGCCCTTCCAGTGTCTTTCCCATAAAAGCGGTGATCTCCCGCCGGTAGGCCGACCATCGCGTATAGGCATCCTCCGGAACGCTTCCGTTCACGTCCCTATTGAACCGGTCCAGGGAGAAGTTCTTCAGTCTAAACGTCATATCTTCCTCCTCATAGAAAAAGGGGAGGCTACTTTGCCTCCCCGTCCATCATACCACACTATTTCTTCGCGGTCAGGTATTTGTCGATGCCCACCGCCGCCGTATGGCCGTTGGCCACGCCGTGTATGATGTCCATCCCCTGGATCAGGTCGCCCCCGGCGTACAGCCACGGGATACCCTCCACCTGGTTGTCCTCGTTGACCTGGATCTTGCCCCGCTCTATCTTGATCTGGTCCTTGATCTCCTCGGGAATATAGGTCAGATCCGCCATCTGTCCGATGGCCAGATACACCTGTTTGGTGTCCAGGCATATCCGCTGGTCATAGTCAAACTGGGGGCTGAATCGGTGGTTCTCGTCAAAGAGCCGTGTGCATACGCAGGCCTCGATGCCGACAAGTTTCCCTGCCTCATCTATGTCGATCTTCTGGGGGCCGCAGCCCAATTCCATGAGGATCCCCTCTTCCCTGCCTTCCTCGATCTCCTCGATATCGGCGGGAATCTGATCTTCCCGCTCCAGGGCCAGCATCTTCACCTTGCTCCTGCCGTACTTCTCATTCTGGAACCGGACAAGGGTTCTCGCCACGTCAAAGGCGACATTGCCGGAACCGACGACCACCACGTCGTCCTCGATATCCGGCATTCGGCCCGCCCCCCGCACATAGTCGGCGGATTGGGCCAGGAATTCCATCGCCATCTTGACATCCGTGTGATCGCTCCCCGGAATATCCAGGGGCCGTGTGACCGGATACCCTGTGGCGATGAAGACCGCGTCGCATTCTTTCTGCAGGTCCGCGAACTTCACGTCCTTACCGACCTCGGTACCGGTGTGGAATTTTACGCCGATCTTCTCGATCAGCTTCACGTCCTGATCGACTGCCGCGTCGGGGAGCCGGTACCGGGGCGCTCCGTAGCGCATGGGTCCGCCGACCCGGTCGTGTTTCTCATAGACATCTACCTCGTACCCCATGGCACCCAAATAATACGCCGCGGAGAGCCCTGCTGAGCCGGCGCCGATGATCGCGACCTTCCCATCACCTTTTTTGGATACCTCTGATAGCAGGGTCTTCTCGTACTCACCGTCGGGGACATTGTCCATGATATACCGCTTGAGCCACCGGATGGCGATGGCCTCTCCCCGATTGGACAGCGCGCAGGCCCCCTCGCACTTGTGGGTGCAGATGCGCCCGCAGATCGACGGGAGCGGGTTGGTCTTGTATAGGTAGTCCAGTCCCTCGTCCAGTTTGCCTTCCCAGACCGCGCGGATGTATTCGGGGATATTCATATGGGCAGGGCATGTCTTTTCACAGATGCCGCATTCCACACAGCGGGCGGCCTCTGCCTTGGCCTGCTCCCGGGAGTATCCCCGTACGATCTCGATGAACGATCCCTTTCGTTCCTCCGCACCGACCTCTTCCATCTCCTTGCGCGTCAGATCCAGCAGGTCGCTGTCCTCATCCTTGACATAGCCGAGCTTGTAGTCATTGCCGGTGATGTCCTTCTCCCCCGGCATATAGATATAGTCCTCGGGGTCGGAGGATATGTGCAGGTACTCCTTGGTGAGGCTTAAGGAACCGGAGGTGCAGATATCCACGCACAGCCCGCAGAAACAGCACCGGCCGTAGTCTACCACAGGGCGCTCGGGCTTGGAGCCTTCCTCGTCGGGGAGCTCCGCCCTCTCAGCCATGGTAATGGCGCTGGTGGGGCATACCTCTGCGCAGGTGCCGCACCCGATGCATGTGTCCCAGTCGTTCACATGGAACCCCCTGTAATTGTCCTGGGACTCCCGGGGATTTTTGAATATATCGTCCATCGGTATGGTGACCGGTTTCTGGAATAGATACTTCCACCCTTTAAAAGGCGCAAGGATGCTTTTCTTATTCATAGCCATCTCCTATCTGTCGATCTCCGGTGAGCAGACGCCCATCGTATCGAACCACAGCGCCGCGTCGTCGATCCTGTGTCCCGGCAGGTACTTCTCCACGCCCAGTGTGGCCTGGGGGAATGACGCCCCCCGCACGGCTACCCGGTAGGGCATGGTGCCCCCGGTGGACACGGTGTAGTACCCGTACTCCCCCCGGCTCGCCTCCACGGCGGTGTAGACCTGGCCTGCGGGGACCGCCCACCGGAGAGCGCTGCCGTCCAGGGCCTTTTCCCGGACCCTGCCCGCGGGCATCATGTCCAGCACCTGGCGGATGATCCGGATGATCTGGTACATCTCACGGTATTTCAGCGTGAGCCGGGTATGGGCGTCGGAGTAGGTGGCGGTCGGCACATCGAACTCGACCTGGTCGTACCGGGCGTAGGGCGTCACCTTGCGAAGGTCATACGCCTCACCGGTCGCCGAGCGCATCCCGATCCCCGTGACCCCCATCTCCCACACCGCTTCGGCGGAGAGCATGATCTGGTCCACCGTCCTGGCCTGGACGGTCGGGTTATTCAGCACCAGGTCTTCGTAGTCGGGGAGCCGCTTTTCCAGATCGTCCAGAAACGCGAGTATCTTTTTCTCGATCCCCTTGGGCAGGTCCTTGCGTACCCCCCCGGCCACGATGTACATGTGGTACACCCTATGCCCGGTGATCTCCTCGAAGATCGTGAGTATCCTGTCCCGATCGGCCTGGGACCAGTACATGGCGGTGTAGAGCCCCGTGGGACCACCGATCCCGCCGAAGGCCATCAGGTGGGCCGAGAGCCGCGCCATCTCCAGTATCAGCATCCGGATCCAGTGGCCCCGCTCGGGGACCTCGATACCAGCCAGCGCCTCTATATTGGATGCGAATACCATCTCGTTGGGGTCGGGCTCGGGGACGCAGATCCGGGGGATCAGCGCGATATTGTTCATCCAGGTCCGCCGCTCCATGGATTTCTCAAACCCGCGGTGCAGCATGCCAGGAAGCAGGTAGGATTTCTGTATGATATCCCCGTCCACATACATGTGTATGCTGGAATTCCCGTGCATGCCGGGATGCTGGGGGCCTAGAAACAGCTTGATCTCCTTCACTTGTCCTCACCTGCCTTCGTGTTGAAGTCTTTCTTGTATTCCCGCTTGGGGAATTTCCGGTCCGAATACGCCACCGGGTCGAAGTCTTTCCGAAGCGGCGGCATATCGTCCCAGTTCTCCAGGAACAACTGTTTGTAGGAGTCCGGGTTCCCCTCGAACTCCACCCCGAAGAACTCATGGACGTCCCGTTCGTAGTACTTCGCGCCCGGGTATATGTTGGTGACCGTGGTGAATACAGGATTATCCCTATCTATCCGGGTCCTGACCTGGAGCCTGACGCCCAGTTCCCAGTTCATCAGCAGGTATACGAGTTGGAATTCATTCTCTTCGATCCAGTCCACACAGGTGAGCATGGATAGCTGTATAAATCCCTTCGCCTTCACATAGGCCAGCGCCGAGTGGATGTCCCTGCTATGAAAGTCCAGCGCCGCCTGATTCCCCTTGGGTGTATCCACGCCCAGCACGTCGTATTTGTCCTGCAGTTTACTGATTATTTCATTCATCTTACTCATGGAACTCATCCTTTATCCGCAACTCGCCCAGGGACGCGATCTGGTTTTTATGGTACCACTCGTAATTGTCCCGGTAGTCTTTCCAGCCGTTTGCGGTCTTGTTCTTGATCTTGTCGATCAGCTCCTGGAACCCGTTCATCACGGCCTCCGGCTTGGGCATACAGCCCGCGATGTACACGTCGATGGGCAGGTACCTGTCCAATTGCTTGATCACCGCGTGGGAGTCGTGATAGATCCCGCCGTTGATCGGGCAGGGACCGAAGGCCACCAGGTATTTGGGCGTGGACATCTGCTCATAGGCGTATATGAGACGCCGGAGCGTCTTCACACTCAGGTACCCCGTCACAAGCAGCACATCCGCCTGCCGGGGCGTCGCCATGGGCCCCATCCCGAGACGCTCCATATCATAGCGGGAGGTCATCGCCTGGGGCAGCTCGATCGCGCAGCAGCCGGTGCAGTACATGAGCATCCACAGTGAATTGGCTCTAAAGAAACGGGATATCCCTTCCCAGCCCTCTTTCAGTCTCTTTTCTTGTTCTATGTCTTTGGCCATCATTTACACCCCCCAGCCTGCGTAGATCACGAGTATGGCCTGCAGGATCGCCAACGCGATCGGTACCCGGTAGAAATACTTGATCACCTGATCGATCTTGAACCGCCCCAGCACCTGTGATATCAGTGAAGCCACGACGTACACGGTGACGTATTTGAGCGCGAATCCGACGATGGTCGCCGCGCCCCCGAGGAACAGGTTCACGAAGAGGCTCACCTCGATGAATATGGAGAATTCATGGAGTATCATCAGCATCCCGAGCTGTTTGCCGCCGTACTCCACCATGGGACCGGAGGCGATCTCCGCCGGCGCGATGAATGTCTCAAAGGGCTTTTTGCCCAGCATGCCCAATAGGCAGATGAACGCCACGATCCCGCCAATGGGCATCTTCACGAAATTCCAGCTTAAAACTCCCGCCTGCTGCTGGATGGCCGCAAGCCCCGAGATCGAGCTGGTGTGGTGGCCGTAGATGATGGCGAGCACCACCACCATGAAAGGGACCTCATAGCCCACCATCTGGGTCAGGGCCCGCATAACGCCCACGCTGGCCAGGGGGTTCCCTGAGCCCACCGCGCTCATCGCCATGCCCAGCATGCCTACGGCGAACAGATACACGTAGATGAAGAAATTGTCAAAGCCCGGGAATGCCACAAAGTGGATCAAGGGCATAAACATCACCGTACCCATGATGCCCCCCAGGGCCATCATCACCCCGAAGTCGTAGATCCAGCCGTGGGTGACGCCGGTCTTGCTCATCAGCTTGAATATATCCCTGAATTCCTGATACCACTTGGGACCGTAGCGCTTGTGCAGCCTGCCGATGATCTTTCTGGTGACGCCGCTCAATGACGTCTGCCAGAAGAACGCGAATACCAATATCGCGAGGCCCGTGAGTAGTCCGATCAATACATCGTTAAAATTCATAATGCACCACCCCATACTAAGGAAACCGTCACCACCGTGATCCAGAGGATCACCGTGCCGGGTTTGTAGCTAAAGAACGCGTAACTGATAAGTCTGCCCAGTTCATCCACCTTCTTTACCAGCGCCCTGTAGAACGTCTCGGTCCTTGGGGCTTTTGCGTACAGCCTCTCGAAGGGGGCGTAGAAGTCATGGGCGTAATGCAATAGCTCCGGCGTGTAGATGAATTCCGACGCCGTGTAGGTATCCATGAGATCCACCTTCCTGGACTTGGGGTGCAGCAGAAACAATACCATGGCCACCACGAATCCCACCCCGAATATGATCACGATCAAAGTCGGGTCGATGGCTCCGTTGGAGCCGATGATCCTGGTGCCTTCCAGTTTCAACGAGTCCATCCCCACCGAGGTCTGTATCCTGCTGATCACCCGCAGGGCCACGTTTGGGAACACCCCGAATGCCAGTGTGATCAGGGAGAGTATCAGCATGGGGATCTGCATGAGCGCCGGGGCTTCCTTCACATCCTGGTGCTTGGTCGATAATTGCCCCAGGAACACCGCCGAGAGCGGCCGGAACACATATAGAAAGGAACCGATGCTGCCGAAGAACGCGGCCGCCGCCACGAACACCATTCCGTTTTTGATCATGGACTGGAACAGCATCCACTTGGAGATGAACCCGGCCATGGGCGGGATCCCCGCCATGGAGATGATCGCGATGAGATACACCATATAGGTCACCGGCATCCGGTGGATGAGTCCGCCCAGTTCGCTCATCTTGGTGGTGCCCGTCCGGTACACCACCGCCGCGGCGGCTAAAAACGCCGCCGCCGAGGCAAAGGCGTGGGCGAATATGTGCATGAACGCGCCGCCTACGCTCAACGCGTCCGCCATGGCCAGCCCGATGAGGATGTACCCCCCGTTCGCCACCGAGGAGTAGGCGATCAGCTTCTTGAAGTCTTCCTGGCGAATGGCCATGAGCGTACCGGCGACGATGCTGATCGCACCCAAGACCACCAGTATATAGTTGGGGATGGGCATGACCAGCGGTTTGCCCAGGAAGGTCATACTGGACGCGAAGACCCGATAGGAGGGCATCCCGATGGTAATCAGGAATACCGCAAATCCCCCGGCCTTCACGAGCCCCCCCGATAGTATGGGCGAGAATGTGTCCGGGGCGTTTCCGTGGGCCTGGGGCAGCCATATGTGGAATGGGAACACCCCGATCTTCACAAGGCCCGCGATGCCGATGGTCACGAAGGCCACGATGGCTAAGTGCGGATCGGCCGCCGCCTGGGTCAGCACAAACTGGATGTCAAAAGACCCCACCCTGGAATACAGGAACAGTATCCCGAACAGCATCGACAGGGACCCGAAGGCCGAGAACGCGTAGTACACGACCGACGCCTTCCGGGATTTGCCGAAGGGGATGATGAACATCGAGGCCCACACGATGGTCTCCCAGAAGATGAAGAGCCCGATGAAGTCCTTGGCCGTAAACGCTCCGATGGTCCCCATCAGCGCCAGCAGGTACAGAAAATTGTACGCCGCCGGGTGGATGATCTTCTTCATCCAGTAGATATTGAAGAATGACACGCAGGCGAATACCGCCAGCATAATCACAGAGAAGAACCATCCGTACTCGGTGAGGTTGAATTCCAAGAACCAGAGCCGGTAGGTCGTGTCCACGGCCCCGTGCAGCAGGTACATGCCTGCAAGAGCCGCGAAGGAACCGGCGACGGTGACCCATGCTCCCAGTTTTGTATTGACCCTTGTCAGCAGATAGGCGATCACCGCAGTGACCAGCAAACCGGCGATAATCAGCGGGACACCCATTTACATCACCCCCATGCTTTGCTTGATAAATGTCAGAAAGTCGGCCGCGAAGGGCGCGCCGATATTGCTTATGGTGAGTACTCCCGCCGCCACGATGACCACGGCGATCAATATAGCCACGACGCTTACCTTTGCGGAGCCTTTCAGTGTAAAGCCTTTCAGTTTATCCTTGGAGGAGAGTTCTCCCTCTTCCCCGGTGTTCCATAGATTCGCCAGTATCCGGATATAGTAGGCGCCCTCCACCACCGCTGTCAGCAGGATCACGATGGGCAGCCAGATATTGCCCGCCGCGAAAAGGCCGATCAGGGCGTTGACCTTCACGGTGAACCCGAAGAACAAGGGCAGACCGATCAAAGACATCGCCGCTACGGAAAATCCCACCCCCAGCACCGGGTATTTGGAGAAGACGCCCTTGATCGATGCGATCTCGTCGGTACCCAGGTCGTCCGCCAGTTTTCCCGCGATAGTGAACAGGATCAGCTTGGAGACCACATTATTGACAAGCACCAGCACAGCCGGAAGAGTCAATCCATTGACAAACAGGATCACCGAAAGCCCGGACTGGGCGATACTCGAGAACAACAGTACCTCCCGGAGGCTCTTCCGGGAAAAGGCCGACGCCTCCGCGAATACCAATGTCGCCGCGGCGATCACCGTGAACGCGATCATTAGACCGTCGGACAGCACGAATATGGTGCCCGCCAGCCGTCCGAATACCAACAGGACCGCCAATGCGTAGGCCGAGACGATCATGGTCCCCACCAGGGAGTTAGCTTCCCGTATCACGCCCTTGACCCAGCCGCCGAAGGGGATCAGCTTGGCTTCCACCGAGAGTCCCGCGAAGATGAGGACTAGAGGCAGCGCCATCGCCCCCGTCACAGGGACCTCAGAGGCATTGATCTTGTCCTGGATATCGGCGATATTCAGCGAGCCGAACATATTGTAGATCAGCACGATGCCGAAGAGAAACAGCCCGGAACCAAGGGTCCCGAGGACCAGGTAATTGAAGGTGTGCTTCAACCCCTTGTTGGCCGTGGTGATGATATAGGCCGCGATGGCCGCGATCTCCATGAACACAAACAGGTTGAATAAATCACCCGTGAGTATCACGCCGTTTAACGCCGCCAGGGCGATAGAGAGTACCACTGCGTATTTGCCCACGTGCTGGTAGGACATGAACAGGATCAGCGCGAACACCACGTTTAATAGCAGTATCCCTGCCAGGGAGTAGCCGTCCAATACCAGGCTGATGCCGAAGGGAGGCTTGAATCCCCCCATCTCGTATATCCGAGGCATTGTATACGCGGCCGCGATGATGACGTTTATGATCAGATTGGCAAGGGCTGCGATGGATAGAAAGACCTTATCCGCTTTCTTTATGGTGACAGCCAGAAACGCCCCCAGCAATGGTATGGCGATCAATAGTACAGGATTCATACTATCTCCCCTCCATTTCATCCAGCTCGTAGGTCCCGTAGGTCTGGTGCATATTTCTCACCAGTGCCAGAGCCAGGGCCGTAATCCCCACGCCGATGACGATGGAGGTCAGTACCAATGCCTGGGGCAGCGGGTCCACATACAGAAGCGCCGAAGTATCGTGTTGGGATGTCAGTATGGGCGCGAGGCCGTTCTTGACAAACCCAACGGACACGATAAACACATTCAATCCGATCTCGAATATATTCAGCGCCACGATGAGCTTGATCGCGTTTTTATTGGTCAGCAGGCCGTAGATGCCCGCCAGTATCAGTGCGATGGAAAAATACTGTATCATGCCGCCTCCTCCTCCGTGGTAAATCCCGCGATCACGCCGGAGATCTCACTGCCGACCTTCAGCCCGATCAGGATGTAGACGATGGGCACCACGCCGGCGCTCAATACATCACCGACCACGCCCGTAGGCAGTAAGTTGGAAAGGAAGTACCCGCCGACCGCCAGGCCGAGAAGCCCGATAATCACGTATAGAGACCCTGCGATCCCCTCCGAGACCTTGAATGCATTGACCTTCGCCTTAAACTCGTTGTCCGAGATATACAGCAGCAGGACCGCCGCAGCGATGATGCTGCCCCCGGGGAAACCTCCGCCCGGAGTCAAATGCCCGTGGGTGAATAGATAGACGCCGAATATCACCATGATCCCGAATACCACCCGGGCGCCGTGCTTGAGTATGAAGCTCGGCTCATGGGCAAATGCCATCCGTTTCCGCCTGCCGCTCAAGAGCAGCCCAACCCCCAGGGCGGAGATGAAGAGTACCGTAACCTCACCCAGGGTATCGAAGGACCGGTAGTTGACCACCACCGAGGTCACCATATTGGCGGAGCCCGTCTCTTCATCGGCAGACTTGCCGTATTGTACGGTTGAATTCTCCCCGGTCACGTTTTTATCTACATAGCCCTGAGATACCCGATCCTTAAGATCAACATTGCCGTATTCATGGAAATTTAAGGGCCCGTTGTCGCTGAAGTATAGCGCCATAAACAGTAGCACACCTAACCCAAGTACAAGTAAGATTGATGCGATTTGCTTCATTTGCTTTCACCCGCTTTCTTCCTGGCAAACAGCGTGAATACAAACAGCGCCGTAGTCAGTCCGGATCCGATGACCGCTTCGGTGATGGCCACGTCCGGCGCCTTCATCAGCACGAACGCCACCACGGCCATCATGCTGAGGATGGATAGATAGATGACGGAGGTGATGAGTTTTTTGTTGTTGAGCGCCAATATGGCGAATACCAGCATCAGTACTCCCGCTGTGATCTCCAGTACATCGTATATGCTCATTGCTGCTCACCCGCCTTTTCTCTGTCCGCCTTTGTATAGGGCGTAATTCCCTTTTTGTACGCCGCCCGGGCCAGTGTGGAACTTCCTACCGGATTGGTGATCGCGATGAACACGATGATGAGGATGCTCTTTACGAGCCAATCGGGATTGGATACTCCTACGCCGAGGATCAAAGAAAACGCCCCCAGGGTCGTGGCCTTGGTCCCCGCCTGGATGCGGTTGTAGACATCGGGCATCCGAAAGACCCCGAATCCGCCTAAGCCTAAGAAAGCGCCGCCCAGTACCATCAATATCGCTGACGCTATACTCATTTTGTTCCCTCCAAAAATCTAGCGAACACTACCGTTTCCAGAAACGACAGTACCCCGTAGGCCAACGCGATGTCGAGATACAGCCCGTTCCGGAATAGATACGCGATGAACACGATCGACGCGGTGATGATGACATTCAGCGTATCAAGACCGACGACCCGGTCAAACGCCGTGGGCCCGATCAGTAACCGGAGTACCGCAAAGAGCACCCCGATACCGGCCAGCGAAAAGACAATAATATTGACAATCATTCGCTCTTCCCTCCCAATAGGTTTTCAAAACTCTGCGATATGTGTCTTTTGTAGTCGCTGCTGTTCTCTCCCTTGGCGTTGACCCAATGCACTAGGACTCCGTCCTCCTCTACATCGAGGGACAGGGTCCCCGGGGTCAGGGTGATTGAGTTCGCCAGTACAAGCTTGGCAAAGTCGTTTGTAAGGTTGGTGGGGATCTTGACGATTTTGGGATTGATGGGTAATTTCGGGCTCAGGACCCGATACGCCATGTCAAGATTGGCCAGCACCAGTTTATAGATGAAAACAGGAATATACACGAACACAAACTTGATCAGCGTCCATACGATGGAAATGCCAAAGGCGTAATTGACATACCTCCCGATGATCAGCGAGAGAATCAGCGCGACCGCGCCGCCAAGGATCACCTCCGCCGGGCCGAATCCCGCTACAAGCACCCATACGAGCCACAGCACGAGGAATGTTGGTATTGTTTTCTTCATTCGCTTCCCTTCTTTCTTAGTCAATATCCATGACCAGGCTATTGACAACCTTGATCACGTCCTCATTGATCACTTTGTAGTTGACCTGCACACCGCTGCGTTCTCCCACTACGATACCCGCGCTTTTCAGCTTGGCGAGATGCTGTGATACGGTTGATTGGGGTATCTTGAGGCATTCTTTGATCTTTCCGACATTGCAGCCCGGCTCGTCCAGAAGCCCGCTGATCATACACAAACGGACAGGATGGGAGATGGCCTTCAATAGCTCAGCCTTCTCCGCGAATTGCTTTAGTCTCTTCCCAGCGTCCTTTATGGCAATCACCTCAATACTACGAGCATAAGTATCTTTATATTCTTATATTACGTTATTATAATGTATTAGTCAATATTTTAACAAAGGTTTTTATGAAATCGAAGGCCTGGCCTAATTTGAATCATACTGATCGACTTTGTCTTAGACATATTGCAAAACAATATTCGTTATGGCGTTCTCTGTTCATCGTTAAATGTCGAATTGAGATCTGGTACTATTAAACATAATGCTGATAAATACCATTATTTTTGCAATCAAGCTTCTTACCTCACCGGTATAGCAAAGTTTCTTACTATTGCAATAAGAGAAGCATCGGGAACTCCGATGCTTCGTCGTCGTTATTAGAAATTGAGCATAATTAACAAGTAGTCATAGTATTCATTTACTTATGCAAAATATCTTTTTGTCCGCCCACGCTTCATAAACCAGCAAGAACATAAACGGTGGCCCCCATAGATAGTAGGACATCCGGTTCAATGGCCTATAAAACAATGTCACTGCAGCAAAAACCCCAAAAGCCAATATGAACAAACCATACAGAAAATGCTCTGGTTTTTGGAATATTATTAAGATTGATCTGACAAGGGTGTAAGCAAATACACCATAATATAGGATGAATCCGATTAATCCCAACTTAGTCAACACAGCTAGAAACGAATTGTGATACAGACTATGCTTGCCCAGTTCCTCTATATACACCCTGTCCCCCCATCCGCTTCCGATAAGGGGCGACTGCTTGTGTATTGGCGTCCAATATCCCTAACATAGAAATAATCCGGTGCCCTTCTTTACTTTGGTAATTAATCTGTCTTACTCCGAAACTATAATACTTGGGTCATTTATGAGTGTACTTATTTGGAAAGATATATCTATAAATTTCTTTAGGTTATCCTGTATTCCTTGCTGCATTATGTAAACGCCGCGCATGCTGACGCGGCGTTGGTCTATCTATATCGTTCTTTCGAATCTTATTCTCCCATCTGCTGTTTTTTTTGATCCTTCTCTATCGCCTTCTTCAGTTTACCGATCGCCTTTTTCTCTATTCGGGATACATACGACCTCGATATATCCAGCACCTTGGCGATCTCCCGCTGGGTCCGGCACAGCCCGTCATGGAGCCCGTACCTTAGCTCCATCACCACCTGCTCCCGGTCTGAGAGCACCTCGTAGACTTCCCGTGCGATCTGGCTCAATTGCAGCCGGGATTCCACACAGTCAAATACCTCGTCCGGCTCGGTCCCCAGTATGTCCAGCAGGGAAATTTCATTTCCTTCCCGGTCCGTTCCCAAGGGGTCCTGGAGGAATACTTCTCCCCGGCGCTTGCGTTCCGAGCGCAGCATCATCAGTATCTCGTTTTCTATACAGCGGGCCGCATAGGTGGCCAGCCTCGTCTTCTTGTTCGGATCAAAGGTAGTGATCCCCTTGATGAGCCCGATGGTCCCGATGGAGATCAGATCATCGGTGTCCTTCCCCACATTTCCGTATTTCTTGACCACATGGGCCACCAGCCGTAGATTGTGTTCGATCAGCGTATTCTTTGCTTCTTCATCGCCGTGTTCCAGTTTACCGATCCAAAAGGCCTCCTCATCCTCATCCAAGGCCTTCGGGAATGATGCCTGATCGGCCACATAGCCGAATAATAGTATTAGGCATTCCAAGAACGAGAAAAAAACTTCCGTACCTGGCACGCATAGGCCCCCTTTCCCCATCTATTCATAAATATGTGGGAGTCCCTTCATGTGTGCCTGTCAAAAAAAACGGGGACTGTATGCTTATTTTCATCCTAACCGATATCTTCCATCTTCATAAAACCGTATACAAAAAGCAGGCAGTTAAAACTGCCTGCTCAACCGTTTCGATATCGATGTCCTCCAGGCTATTCGTCCGTATTGGTATCCCATAGTGCCTCATACTTGGCTTTGTCCGCGTTATGGGCCGAGAGAGTCCGGTTAAACACGTGTTCCCCTGTGTCCGGGTCCTTCAGACAGAAGAACAGGTATTTCTGACCGTCCCGCATATAGTTCTCATAGGGGAACAACGCCGCTTGCAGGGCCAATCGCCCAGGAGAACCGATTGGGGCGATAGGAAGCCCGGGGTATTTGTAAGTATTGTAGGGTGAGTCTATTGCCATCTCCTCTTCTGTCAGGATCCACCGGGGTTCCCTGATCAGGTACTGGACCGTCGCACATGATTCCAGGGCCATGCCTTCGTCCAGTCTGTTGTGGAAGACCGCGCTGACCTTAGAAAATTCGTCGTCGATACGGGCCTCTTTCTGGATGATGGAGGCCAGCACCACCACCTCGTCCATGGTCATGCCCATCTCCACAGTCCTCTCCTTAAGGGTGTCGTTGTACACGTTTTCAAACTGGTTCAGCATCTTGCGCATGATGTCTTCCGGCTTGGCGTCCGCGTACACCCGGTAGGTGTCGGGGAACAGATACCCCTCCAGGGGTGATATGACATCCTCGTTTTCGATGCGTTCCTCGGGTATGTCTAGTAAAAACGGGTAATCGGTAAAATTCTCCACCTTGGCCGCGTCGATAAAATCATCCACGGTGAAATCAAAGCCCTTTTCGTTGACCAGATAATCCGCGGTCATCTGCAGGTCCCAGTGCTCGGGGATGGTGATGGTGACCTCGGGGACAGCACCCTTGCTGGTCAATAGCTCGTCCATGATCTCCTGCATGGTCATGCTCCTGGCGAACACATGCTTGCCCTGTTTAAGCTTGGACGTATTGTCGGAAAGGTCGACAAAGAGCTTGAACACAGCGCTGGAGCGAATCACCCCGGCGTCCTGCAGCTCGCTGGCGATCTTGTTCAGGGACCACCCGGATTGGATCTCCACCTCGACAGGAGCCGTGTCCCGCTTGTCCACCGGGTTGATATAGCGGGCTTTCAGGGTATTCACTACCGTGAACACCGTGATGGCCACGATGAGCAGGCTGATCACGATGATAGAGAGGCCGCGCCCGGCCCGGCGCACCAGTACGTCCACCGTATCGGTGGACTCTTTCTTGCGGTTCTCGCGATCCTCTTCCCGCTCGTCTCTATTGATATGGTTTTCCGCCATTATATTACCTCCAGGCAAAACTATGGGCTTTATTATACTCTGATATGGCTGTATCAGCAACCCAAAGCGAAAGGCCGCGAAAAAGCCCGATACCCAATGCTACGATGGGCACGCCAATGCCGGCATGCCCATAGCGTCTACTATATATGATAGATATAAATGACGTTCAAAACAAGAGGATGATTTTGCATCACTATCCATCCCAGTCATTGGTATCAGCGTTCAGCGGTCAGGGATTCTACTAAACCCAGATTCTGAATCCTTATTACTGAATCCCAATCTCATACCTCCACGATGATGGGCAGGATCATGGGCCGGCGCTTGGTCTTGCGGTACAGAAATTTCTGCAGCTGTTCCCGCACACGCGCCTTAAGAGTCGACCAATCCGAGACCTTCTGATGGTGGCAGTTTCGCACCACCTCTTTGATAAGCCCCCTGGCCTCGTCCATCAGACTCTCGGCTTCCCGCACATAGATAAAACCCCTCGATATGATATCCGGGTCTCCGAGAATCTGGCTCGTGTCCTTCTGGATGGTGATGACCACTACCATCAGCCCGTCCTGTGAAAGGTGCTTGCGATCCCGGAGCACCACATTGCCCACATCCCCGATACCCAGACCATCCACCAATACCTGCCCGGCTGTGACCTTGCCGGTGACCTTCATGCTGTCCTGGGTCAGCTTGATCACCGCGCCTACCTCGGGGACGATGATATTGCGGGGCTTCATCCCCATGGTCTCCGCCAACAGGGCGTGCTGCTTCAGATGCCTGTACTCCCCGTGGACCGGAATAAAGAACCGTGGCCGTGTCAGCGCGTGCATCAGTTTCAGTTCTTCTTGGCAGGCATGGCCCGACACATGAATATCCGCCAGCGACGAGTAGATCACATTGGCCCCTTTTTCGAAAAGAAGATTGATTACGTTGGACACCGTTTTCTCGTTGCCGGGGATAGCGCTGGCCGATATGATTACCGTGTCTCCCGTTTTGATCCCGAGCTGCCTGTGCTCGTCATGGGCCATCCTACTGAGGGCCGACATGGGTTCCCCCTGGCTGCCGGTGGTGATGACCACGACCTTCTTGTCGGGATAGTCCCCGATATCGTCTATGTCGATCAGCTGTTCCTTCTTGAATTTCAAGTATCCCAGATCCTCGGCTGTCCCCACCACATTGACCATGCTCCGCCCTGATATGCAGACCTTGCGGTTGTATTTGGCGGCGGCGTCCACCACCTGCTGAATCCTGTGGACATTGGAGGCGAATGTCGCCACGATGATGCGACCCTTGGCCTGTCCGAAAAATTCCTCAAAGGTCGCTCCCACCGTCCGTTCCGACATGGTATAGCCTGGGCGCTCCACATTGGTACTGTCCGCCATCAGCAGCAGGACACCCTCGTCCCCCAGACGGCCAAACCGGGCAAGGTCGATGGGCTGCCCGTCGATGGGGGTGAAGTCCACCTTGAAATCACCGGTATGCACCACGGTCCCCACCGGGGTCTTTATGGCCAGCGCCACCGAGTCGGCGATAGAGTGATTGGTCTTGATGAACTCGATATTAAAGGCGCCGATCCGGATATCGTCCCCAGGCTTAATGGTCTGGAGCTTGGGGTTCTTGATATTGTGCTCCTGAAACTTGTTCTGCAAAAGCCCCAGGGCCAGCCGGGTCGCGTATACCGGCACGTTGAATTCCTTCAGCACATAGGGCACCGCGCCGATATGGTCCTCGTGGCCGTGGGTGATGACGATTCCACGGATCTTTTCCTTGTTGCTCCTCAGGTACGTGGTGTCCGGGATCACCAGATCGATCCCCGGCATATTCTCCTCGGGAAAACTCATTCCGCAGTCCACGATGATGATCTCGTTGCCGTACTCGAATACGGTCATGTTCTTGCCGATCTCCCCCAGGCCTCCCAGCGGGATTACCTTCAGGGCAGGTTTACGTCTGTTTTTCTCCAATACTTTGTCTCCTTCCAAAATGCACACAAATCTAAAGACACCTATCTATTCTCATAGAAGGCTCCTGTGATCGCGTATACGGACACACCGCCCCGGATAGGAGGGCTGAACCATCCTAAGCCGTGGGATATGTTCCATTGTTATACAAAGGCACTATCACCGTGCCGTATCACCGATTGGCATTCAATTGATCACTATTATAGCACAACTTGGACAGGAATAGGGACCGTCCTAGCGAAATGTGGAAATATTTAAAACAGATCGAGCCTACTTATCTGTGGTACCCAGCAACGCCCGGACCTTTTTTGCCATATCGTCGGCCAGGCTCTCGGCGGCCTCCATGCTGGCGGCGTCGGCATAGATGCGGTATACGGGACGGTTCACATCGGGCAACACCAGCACCCGACCGTTGTGCCGGATCAGGCGGATGCCCTCCCGTGTCTCTGCCTCCTCCCCAGCCCGGCCCGCGTCCTGGACCAAGGTTCGCAGGACCCGTCCCTTCTCCTCCCAGGGGCACTCCACTTCCATCTCCGCCACATGGCATTCACCCGCCGTCTCCACCAGTTCGGATAGGCCGATGCCCTCCTTCATCATCCTGGCGGTCAGCAGCACCGCCTGGACCGCGGGGTCAAACCACGCGCCGAAGGCCCCCAGCATATCAGGGATATCCTCCGGCCCCTCCTGCTCGCGCACGGCTTCCATAGAGCTGTATCTGCTGGAACCCACAAAGAGGGGCTCCCCGCCCTGTGGCAGTATGGCGTCCACCAGGCTCTGGGGCATGGAAAAGGGCAGCACCGGCCGCATCTCTCCGTAAAAATCCATACAACACTGGGCGATGATCCCCGCGTTGATCTCGGGCCTCACCGCGCCCTCTTCGGTGACGATGGACAGGGCCGTCTGCGCCTTATCGAGGGCGAGCCCCCCCTCCTTGCCCAGCCGGGAAAGGACCCGCGCCGGGACATCGACCTGCTCAAACACTTCTTTCAGCACGCGGCGGATCTGGGGATTTGCGCAGGCGATGGGCGGCAGACTCACGGCGGCAGCCCTATCGATTTGCGGCCATATACGGGCGATCCCCGCCGCGTACATGGATTCAAATCCAGGCAGTGTCATGACCCGGCCATTCCCCGGCCAGGTCTGCTCTCCCACCGCCAGTATGTTTTCTATTTTTCTCTCTTCGGCGGGAGTGAGGTCGGCGCCTCCGCCGTCGCAGGCCTCCATAGCGACCCTGCGGGCGGAGGACGCCACGCTTAAGCCGCCCGCCATATTGAAGTACCGTACCGCCGCGCGGACCATGGGCATGGTGGCCTGGCCCATATCCCATGCCTCATACCCCGCCATACTGATACCGGACAGCAGACCGCTGTGGGCTCCCTGGGCCCGGTAATTCTCCCAGGCCACGGCGATCCGGCTGTCTTTCTTACCTTTGGTTACCTCCTCGGCAAAGGCCGCGGCGATCCGGCTGAGATAAGCAGGATTCATCTGGTCGGGACTGCCCGCGGCCACCCCGCCGCGGAATACTGTCTTTTGCCTGCCAGTTCCCCAGACCACGTCCTCATTGACGGTGACATTGGCACCGATCTTCTTGCCGGGCCAGAGCCGCACATCCGGCTTCACCATCACACCAGGACCCAGTCCGCACCGGTCCCCGATCACGCTGCCCTCCAGGATGGTGCTGTTGGCTCCTGTTTTGACTTTTTTGCAGAGCACGGCTCCCCGGATCTCGCAGGATTCCCCCACCTGGGTTTTGGCCCATAGTACGCTCTTTTTGATAGACACGTTTTTGTCTATGGTACAGCCGTCCCCCACCACCGCGTAGGGCCCCAGTTTGACCCCGTCCCCGATCTTCACATGATTGCCGATCACGCACGGAGGCGTGAGGGTGACGTGCTTGCCTATCTTGGCGGATTCGCTCACCCACAGCCGATCCTTCTTCTGAGGCATGGGCAGGGTGATCCCGGTGTTCCCGTCCAGGGTATCGAACTGGGCCGTCCGATAACTAGTGAGATCCCCCACGTCGCACCAGTATTTGTCCGCCGCGTAGCCGTAAAGGGGCATCCCCTTCTCCATCATCAGGGGAAATAAATCCTTGCTGAAATCAAATGGTTTCCCTTCTGGGATCAATGACAGCACCTCGGGCTCCAATATATAGATCCCCGTATTGACAGTATCGCTGAATACCTCGCTCCAATTTGGTTTCTCCACGAACCGGTTGATCCGCCCGTCGTCATCGGTGATTACCACCCCGTATTCCAGGGGCACCCCGACCCGGGCGAGCACCAGGGTCGCCGCCGCTTTCGATTCCCGGTGAAAGGCAAATGCCTTGGATAGATCGATGGATGTCAGCGCGTCCCCGCTCACCACCACGAAGGACTCATCCAGCATCCGCTCCGCGTTTTTCACGCTGCCGGCGGTGCCCAATGGCGATGTCTCGGTAAAATAGCTCATCCGCACACCGTATCCGCGTCCGTCCATATAGTGACTGCGGATACGCTCGGGCAGGTACTGGATGGTCACGCCGATGTGTTCCACGCCGTGATTGCGCAGAAGCTCCACGGCATAGGTCATGATGGGCTGATTGCAGATCGGTACCATCGGTTTGGGGCAGTCGCAGGTCAGGGGCTTGAGGCGGGTGCCGCGTCCCCCGGCCATGATCAATCCTTTCACGGGTATTCCTCCTGGTTGGCAGATTAGCAACCATAGTCTGCCCGCTGCGCTTTCCGGTATTCAGATCGATCTCTTCCTGGGTTCTTTTTTTGCAATATACATACCGGGTGTGACGTATTTTCACCCCAGTACATATTGTATAGTACAAAACCTGTAAAAAGGAGGTAACGCGATATATGAGGACACGCCAAGTATCCTGTCCCGGCGGCACGCTCCATACCATCGACGCCGGCGACACCCTATATAAATTGGCCAATTACTATAACACCAGCGTCCGGGCCATACAGCAGGCCAATCCGGGTATCGATCCCCAGAACCTGGCGATCGGCCGGCAGATATGCATTCCGGTCCCGCCGGTCCCCGGTCCCTGCCCGGGCGGCACCATCTACACCATCAAGGCGGGCGATACACTCTACAGCCTGGCACAAGCCTACAACACCACCGTCGACGCTATCATTGCGGCCAATCCCGGCCTCGATCCCCGCAGTCTCCAGGTGGCGCGCAGGATCTGCATACCGGGCCCGTCCGCCACGGGCACATGCCCCCCCGGCGGCACCACCCATACCATCATGTCAGGCGACACACTCTACAGTCTCGCGCGCCGGTACAATACCACCGTCAGTGCCATCCAAAAAGCCAATCCCGGCCTCGATCCCCGGAGCCTGCAGGTGGGACGGAAAATCTGCATCCCCACAGCGGTCCCCTGCCCCGGCGGCAGCATCTACGTGATCCGCTCCGGCGATACCTTAAACGCCATCGCCAGGGCCAACAACATGACCCTCAACCAGCTGTTGTCCGCCAATCCCCAGATCAAGAATCCCGACATGATCTCGGTGGGGCAGCAGATCTGCGTACCCGCACACAGATAGATACCATTCAAACACCGGGGCTATGCGCAGCATAGCCCCTATTTACGCACTGCGGACAATCCGGTATTTACAATACGCCTATAACGATGTACTATATTCGAAAAGCAAGGAGAACGCATATGGTTGATTTCGCTTCGCGCATGGATCAGATGAAGGCCTCGGAGATTCGGGAAATACTGAAGATCACCCAGCGGCCCGAGGTCATTTCATTCGCAGGGGGCTTGCCCGCCCCGGAGGTATTTCCGGTAGAGGAGATGAAACGGGTGTCCTCCGTCGTATTGGACGAGATCGGCGGCGAGGCCCTGCAGTACTCCACCACCGAGGGATACGCACCCCTGCGCCGGCAGATCGCGGACAGGATGAACACAAAGGTCGGCACATCGGTCACCGCCGATCATATACTCGTTACCACCGGCTCCCAGCAGGCATTGGATTTCTGCGGAAAGCTCTTCCTGGACCAAGGAGACACCGTGCTCTGTGAAAGCCCCACTTATCTGGCGGCCATCAGCGCCTTTCGGGCCTACCAGCCCCGACTGCGAGGCGTGCCCACCGACGAAGACGGCATGATCCCCGGCGCGCTGGAAGAATTACTGCGCGACGAAAAGCGGGTGAAATTCATATACGTGATCCCCGATTTTCAAAACCCCACCGGCAGGACATGGTCCTACGAGCGCCGCCGATCATTGATCGCTCTGGCGGAAAAATACGGCGTTCCCGTCGTGGAGGATAACCCCTACGGGGAACTTCGGTTTACCGGGGATCACCTTCCTTCTATCAAATCCATGGACACGCGGGACCTCGTGATCTATGTCAGCACGTTCAGTAAGACATTCTGCCCGGGACTTCGTATCGGGTGGCTCGCTGCCGCCAAGCCCCTTCACGAGAAATTCGTATTGATCAAGCAGGGTGCCGACCTGCACACCTCCTCCATCAGCCAGCGGGAGATCTCCCGGTTCCTGGACCTCTATGATTACGACGCCAATATCGCCCGCATCACCGATCTCTACAGGAAACGCCGCGACACCATGATAAAGGCCATGGCAGAATACTTCCCCGGAGATGTGGACTTCACCCGTCCCCAGGGGGGGCTGTTTCTGTGGGTCACGCTGCCCGGTCATATCCGGTCGGCGGAATTACTGGACCGCTGCCTGGCCCGGGACGTGGCGTTCGTCCCCGGCGACGCGTTCTTTCCCGACTCCACCGTCACCAACACCATGCGGCTCAATTACTCCAATATGCCGGAGGACCGCATCCTGGAGGGAATCAAGAGGATGGCAGCGGCGATCCGGGAGTATGCATAAAGTCGAACGGCCGGTTTCAGGCTGTCAAAAAGTCAGGGCGCCGAAAAAGCCTCAAGACCGCCGGGCGGGCGGTCTTTTTGAATGCCTCCAAAAACGATCCGCAAAATCGATTTGAACGATGTTCGTTTAGCACAATCTTCCATTTCAGCATTCCCAAGCAGCGCCGTATTGGGTATATTCGCATCATACACGGTTACCGAAAGAAAATAAACACAGCAAATACAAAGAAAAATCCGTTTGCTTTCCGGCAGGAAATGAGCGGCCCGATGGGGGCATCGGGCCCTGCGGGTATGGTACCATTCGGTATCTCTTCTTCCGGCGCTGCGCGTCACCTTCCTCAAACCGTCACCAATACCCTGCGGCTCAATTACTCCAATATGCCGGAGGACCGCATCGTGGAGGGAATCAAGAGGATGGCAGCGGCGATCCGGGAGTATCCCCGGGATTAAATTATCTAAGAAAATGAAAGGCAAGGGCGCTGCCCTTGCCTTCTCAAATCACGCTTTCCCCGACTCACTCCCCCAGATCAAAACTAAAAGTCCCCAGGGATGTCACATACCGCTCCGCCGCCTGCAGCACCACCACGTCCGGCTCGTCCTGGGTGATATACGAGGTATCGTAGTCGAACCGGTGAATGATCGCCGCTTGCGCGAAATCCGATTCGATATAGGGTATGATCGCCGTCCGGAACGAATCCCCCACAAACAGTACATTCATATCTTCATACAGCCCTTGATACTCGATTTTTGCCAGCAGATCATCCTGATAGTACCCGTCCATCCCGCCCCAGTCGGCGATGGAGTCGGTCGAGACCGTCCCGTCATAATAGACCGTGTATTGGTCCAGGGAGGACTGGGGCAGGCCCAGCTCGCCCAGGAAACATTGCTCTCCCACGAAAGCCCCCAGGTTGTTCCAGTGGGTCCCGTATTTGGAGTACAGTTGGTATGTATCCCGCGGGCCTTTCAGGTCCTCCTTGGGATACACGACGGGGATGCCGGCCTGATCCTTTAGATACGTAACGATTTGGTCCGCTCGGGTCATCTCCGCCGGCGGGCCGTAGCCCCCGGGCATATAGCGTTCATAGACCGTATGCTTGTTAGGCACCACCATGACGACCAGCCGGATCCCCCTGGCCCGCAGGGCATCGTATTGCCGGGTCACGTTCTGCGCCAGGTTTGTGAGTTCCGTATCATTCAGTAGATTTGTCCCCTGATAGTCGGCGACTGTATCCCCGTCCGACGGAGGCGGGTTGTAAAAGAGCCAGTCATCCTTCCCCCGGATGATCCGCTCGTCGCTGAACTGCCCTGAAAACGCGAAGGCAAAAGGCCCGTACAGGTTCTCGTAGGTCTTCTGCTTATAAAAATGCTGATTTACGGCTTCGTTCAGCGCGCCGATCCTGCCCGACAGCTTTTTTGATGTTTCGTCTGATACGGCATACACGCTGGACAGCAATGACTTGATAGAAGACGTATCGATGGCGATGCCGCCGGTATCCTCTCCGGCGCCCGCTACCACAGTATCCGTCCAACCGTGCGCCCCCGCCAGGGCGGACACACAGCCCCCCAGGAGCACGAGGATGAAGATACAGGCCAATCCTTTTTTGTATGTCATGTTGCACCCCATCAGAAATTAAAGTAGATGAACGGGTTGTAGCTGTTGCTCACCACCGCCGCCACAGACAGGAGAAACAGGACCGTCATGACGCCCACGGCGGATATCCGCTTCAGGCGGCTCCCCCCGATCCGGCTGTACAGCGTTTTTGGCAGGGTTGTACTGCATACGGCTCCCACGGCCACCAGGGGCAGCGCCCGGAGGACCATCAAAAGACCCTCCGCCGTGACCGGAGCGGCCCCTATGCCGAACATGATCCCGATCCGTTGACCCGCCAGGGCCAGGGTCTCCGACCGGAAGACCACCCACAATAGGCTCACGATCATCAGGGTATAGACGTGGCCGTACCATTTTTTATTTTTGTCAGCCCCGGTGTACTTCTCGATCAGCAGGAACACGAAATACAGAAGCCCCCACACGATGAATGTCCAGTTGGCGCCGTGCCAGATGCCGGTCAGCAGCCAGACCACGAAGTAATTGCGGATATGCTTAAGTGGGCCCACCCGGTTTCCCCCCAGGGGAATATACACATAGTCCCGGAACCATGTGGTCAGGGAGATATGCCAGCGGCGCCAAAAACCCGTGAGGGACGACGCGATATAGGGGTGATCGAAATTTTCGAGATAGTGAAACCCAAACATCCGCCCCAGTCCGATGGCCATATCCGAGTACCCCGAGAAATCAAAGTAGATCTGCAAACCGTAGCAAACAGCCCCCAGCCAGGCAACGGGCGTGGACAGTGTCGTGTAGCTATATATCAGATCGGTGAGCTGTCCCAGTATATTGGCGAGCAGCACCTTTTTGGCGAGCCCAACGACAAACCGCGGTACCCCGGCGGTGAAGCTTGTCCACGTGTCGGGACGGTGCTCGATCTGCCGGGCGAATGTCTCATACCGGACGATGGGGCCGGCGATCAATTGGGGAAAGCACGAAATGTAGAGCCCCACGTCGAGTATATTGTCCCTGGCCTCGCAGGTCCCCCGCCCCACGTCCAGACAATAGGACAACGCCTGAAAGGTATAGAATGAAATCCCGATGGGCAGGGCGATATCCGGAACGCCCCAGGTGCTCCCGATCCGGATCCCCAGGGTCTCGATATTCCAGAGGGTAAACCCCAGGTATTTGAATACAAACAAAAAGGACAGATTGAATATGACGGCAATCACCGTAAAGGGCTTGGCCCGCCTGTACCGCTTCATGCAACGCCCCAGCAGCCAGTTCCCGGTGATGGACAGGAGCATGAGCAGCACAAAGACCGGCTCTCCCCAGGCGTAAAAAACCAGGCTTGCGATCAGCAGAAAGACGTTCCGAAAACGCCTTCCCGTAAAGATCGGGTTGTAATAGATCAGCAGTACGACGGGGAGAAAGAGAAACAGAAATACCGTTGAGGAAAAAACCATAGAACCGACTCCCGTTCTAGATGCCCAAAGTCAAGTATGGTTTCGGCGAAAACCGCCATAAACCCTGCAAGTATAGCACAAATATTCGGACCCCACTACACCCGAACGGGTAGGTTGCCGCAATAAAAAACCGGCCTTTCGGCCGGTTTTTCATCAATATTCTTATTCCTCTTCGTCTTCGATGACCTCGATACGCAGCTCCTCCAGCTGTACCGGGTCCACCGGGGCCGGAGCCTGGGTCAATGGGCAGGAGGCGTTCTGCACCTTGGGGAAGGCGATCACGTCCCGGATTGAGTCCACCCCCAGCAGGATCATCAACAGCCGGTCCAGCCCGTAGGCGATGCCGCCGTGGGGCGGCGCTCCGTACTGGAACGCCTCCATCATGAACCCGAACTGATCCCACATCTTCTCATGGTCGAACCCGAGGGCTTTGAACACCCGCTCCTGGACATCCGTGTCGTGGATACGGATGCTGCCGCCGCCGAGCTCTTCCCCGTTCACCACCATGTCGTAGGCCTTGGAGCGGACCTTGCCGGGGTCGGTTTCCAGCAAGTCCATATCTTCGTCCTTGGGGGCGGTGAAGGGATGATGGAGCGCCACATACCGTTTGGCATCGGCGTCGTATTCCACCAAGGGGAAGTCGGTTACCCACAGGAAATTGAATTCCTTCTCGTCGATCAGTCCCAGGCGTTTGCCCATGTGCAGCCGCAGCTGCCCCAGGGCGGTGAGCGCGACGGCCTCGGTGTCCGCCACGAACAATAATAAATCCCCCGGCTCGGCGTCGAGACGTGAAAGGATCGCGTCCACCTGCTCGTCGGTCATGAACTTGATGATGGGGGATTTTAGCCCCTCTTCCTCCACCTGGATCCAGGCGAGACCCTTGGCGTGGTAGGTCTTCACGATATCCACCAGGCTGTCGATCTCCCGGCGGGGTAGTTCCCGGTTGCCGCCCTTGGCGTTGATGGCCCTGACCGTGCCGCCGCCAGCGACCACACTGGCGAAGACCTTGAAGTCGCTGTCCTTGACGATATCGCTGATATCATGGAGTTCCATCCCAAACCGGGCGTCGGGCTTGTCGGAGCCGTAGCGGTCCATGGCCTCACGCCAGGTGAGGCGCGGAAACGGCACCGGCAGCTTCACACCCAGGGCCCGGTCGAATACGAAGGCAACGAGCCGCTCGTTCAGGTCCATCACGTCCTCTTCCGTAACAAAGGACATCTCCAGATCGATCTGGGTGAATTCCGGCTGGCGATTGGCCCGCAGGTCCTCGTCCCGGAAGCACCGGACGATCTGGTAGTACCGGTCAAACCCCGACACCATCAATATCTGCTTCATGATCTGGGGAGACTGGGGCAGCGCGTAAAATGACCCCGTGTGCAGGCGGCTGGGGACCAGGTAGTCCCTGGCGCCCTCGGGGGTGCTCTTGGTCAGCATGGGGGTCTCGATGTCGATAAACCCCTCACCGTCCAGGAACTGGCGCACCCATCCCCCGACCTTGTGCTTCAGCATCATATTGCGCTGCATGTCGGGGCGCCGTAGGTCGATATAGCGGTATTTCAGCCGCAGATTATCATTTACCTGCTCGTCGTCCACGAAGAAGGGCGGCGTGTTGGCCGCGTTGAGGATGCGAAGCTCGCTGGCCTTGACCTCGATGGTCCCGGTGGGCAGGGCGGGATTGACGGTTTCCTCATCCCGTTCGATGATGGGCCCCGCCACCGCGATCACGTACTCGGTACGGATGCTCTCCGCCTTTGTAAATGTCTCCGGCGAGCAGGCCTGCTCGTCAAAGACCACCTGCATGATCCCGGTCCGGTCCCGTATGTCCACGAATATCAGGCCTCCCAGGTCCCTTCGCTTCTGCACCCACCCCATCATGACCACATTCGTTCCCAGGTCCTTTTCGGTGGGTACGCCGCACATATGGGTCCGCTTCATTCCATTGATCGATTCACTCATTGTCATCCTCCATCTTGATCGTGAGATAGTCCGTGATAGTCTCCATCATGACGCCGTGCTCGTCCCCGGTCTCCATATCCTTGATCCGGGCCTTGCCTTCTTTCAGTTCCTCTTCCCCCAGGGTCAACACGTAGGCTGCCCCGAGTTTTCCCGCGTATTTAAACTGGGCCTTTACGCCCCGTCCCGTGTGATCCATATCGGCGGAGATGCCGTTTTCCCGCAGTTCTGATAATACCGTAAATCCCTTTTCCCGCGCCTTGTTCCCGATGGTCACGATGAACACATCGCAGGGGCGCTGATCGGGGATCTCCACACCCAATGACTCCATCACCAGCAGCAGCCGTTCCATTCCCATCCCAAATCCCATTCCCGGAACCGGGGGACCTCCCAGGGATTCCACCAGTTTATCGTACCGGCCGCCGCCGCAGACCGTCCCCTGGGCGCCGATATCGTCGGAGATGAATTCAAACACCGTCTTGGTGTAATAATCAAGCCCCCGGACGATCAACGGATTGATCGAGAAGGGGATGTCCGCGGCGTTCAGATAGGTCTGCACCCCCACGAAATGATCCCGGCACTCGTCGCACAGATACTCGATCATCTTGGGAGCGTCCTTGACGATGGCCCTGCACCCTTCCACCTTGCAGTCCAGGATCCGCAGGGGGTTTCGGTCGAAACGCTCCCGGCAGGTCCCGCACATATCGTCCATGCGATCCGTAAGGTATTCCTTCAGCGCCTCGTGGTACACCGCCCGGCATTCCGGGCACCCCACGCTGTTGATCATGAGGCTCAACTTTTTCAGGCCCGCCCCTGTGAGCACGCCGTGGGCCAAGGAGATGACCTCGGCGTCCGTACTGGGCTCTCCCGCGCCGAAAATTTCCACCCCGAACTGATAATGCTCCCTGTATCGCCCCTTCTGGGGGCGCTCGTACCGGAATATGGGTCCCATATAATACATCTTCACCGGCTGGGGCTCGTTGTGCAGCCCGTGCTCGATATAGGCGCGGACCGCTCCCGCCGTCCCCTCGGGTCTCAGGGTGATGCTGCGCCCGCCCTTGTCCTCAAAGGTGTACATCTCCTTCTGGACGATATCGGTGGTGTCCCCCACCCCCCGCAGGAATAGCTCGGTATGCTCAAATATGGGTGTGCGTATCTCCCGGTACCCGTAGGTCCGGGCCATATCACGCATCAGATTTTCCACCCAATGCCACCGGTAGGCTTCCCCCGGCAGCATGTCCTTGGTTCCCTTCGGCGCATTGACCGCCATGTGTAAGACCTCCCTCGTAAGTATCCAAAATACAGAAAGACCTCCCGTCCGTAAAGGGACGAGAGGCCCGTGTTGCCACCCTTTTTGAAAGGATACGTGTACCCTTTCCACTCAAAGCGTTAACGCCGCCGTACGGGTCTGCTTACTCGTTGTTCAACAGACCGGCTCCGGGCCGTCCTTCCCCTGGTTGGCACGGGACACGCTTCCAGCCTTGGGAAACATGTTTCCCACGTCGCGTCCTCTCTATCATGCCTTAGCCCAAAGTACTCTGCCCTTCCAGGCCTTTCCGATATAGCCGGATTATACTTGAAAAACGCTGTTCCGTCAACCGGCCTTTTCCCATTACTATATCATGTCCGGATTTACTGCCGTTCTTTCATCCATTACGTTTCCGGTGTTCAGGGTATCCTTTGACTCGAAGAGCATCACGCGGACCTCTTCCCCGGCCACGGGCATGTGCTCGATCCCCTTCGCCACGATGATGAGTTCCCCCTCACTAAGGGTCACAGCCCGGTCCTGGAACCGGATCGTCAGTCACCCCTTCAGCGCGTAGAACATCTCGTCCGCATCATGGACATGCCACAGGAACTTCCCCTGGCAGTTTGGCGGCCTCCACGTTGTATCGGCATGTCCTGCAAGCGGCAATGGGGCTTCCGGTAGAATACGAAGTTACATATAATGAACAATTCCGACAAAAACAAGGATATAAATTGCACATTTGTTTAACGCCGCCATTCTTCGACGTAAATGGATGGACAGAGAAAACTTTTCCATGTAACATTTATATTGTGGTTATTGGCAGTATGTATCCAGCGGATAGGCATCAGTTCAAACGACAGGCGGTGATACCTTGGAAAGCGGACTCCCAATCAAGGATAAACATGTCGTCCTGGTAAATATCATGGAAGAACTCGTCAAAATTCAGGTGCGAGAGACGATTAGAGAGCTTGGCGCCTGCGAGTGCCGGACATGCTTTCTCAACGCGTGCGCGCTGGCGCTGAACACATTACAACCCCGGTATGCCACGTCGGAAAAGGGCGCGCTGCTCTCGAAATTCGACGAAACCAAAAACGCCGGCTCGGTCATCGTGGTCGCGGTGACAAAAGCCGTCATGAAGGTCAAAGAATGTCCCCATCACTGACCCGCGAAGTCTCTTTAATAACGACGGTAAAGGCACATGCACAGTCTCCGCTATTCCCCCCAGACAAGCCCCACCCTCCTATCTCATATACTTCCTTTTCCGTCCGATCATCTCGTCGATCTTGGGGATATAGTAGCGCAGGTTCTTCACGTTGGGCACCCGGACCACGAGGTCCCGGTCCGCCATGTACAGCTTGGTGATGGCGCCGGCCCCCACCCCCCAGGTGTCCTGCTTCTCCTCCATCATCTGTATATTGTAGGCGCACTCGGTCCCAGGCCGCGCGTAGCCCACGTTCTCGAGGTTCCCCAGCATGTACTTCTGCCGGTAGAGGTAATAGCCGCGCATCCCCAGATCCCCCGCCGCCTCCCGGCACAGGTCCATCATCTCGATCGCCGTGTCCGCATTGGGTAACGGATGCTCGTCCAGTGTGTCTTTCAGTAGAGACGAGCGCTTGATGGCCAGGGTATGGATGGTGAGATTGTCCGGGGCCATCTCCCGAACGGCCTGTAATGTCCGGGCCATCTCCCGGATACCCTCCCCCGGCAGTCCCACAATCAGGTCCATATTGATCCAACTAAACCCCATCTCCCGGGCGAGGCGGTAGGCCTCAGCCACATCCTCCGGAGTGTGGGAACGGCCGATCCGCGCAAGGGTCTCTGCATTCATGGACTGTGGGTTGATGCTGATCCGGTTGACCCCGTTGTCCCGGAGACAGGAGAGTATCTGTCTATCGATGCTGTCCGGCCGTCCCGCCTCCACCGTGAATTCCCCGGTTTCATGGGCTTTTTGGATGCTATGAAGCCGCTCCATCAGCCGCCTCAGCAGGGGCAGGGGCAGGGCCGTGGGGGTGCCGCCCCCCACGTAGATGGTCTGCACCTTCGCCCCGGTCCGATGAAGGTGAGCCTCCACCGTGGTGAGCTCCCGAAACAGGCAGTCCATATAGGCGGGCAGCAGTTTACGGGACCCCGCCACCGTATCGGATGGGAACGAGCAGTACAGGCATTTGGTCGGGCAGAACGGGATATGGACGTAGAGCGAGGCCGTACCGCCCCCCCCCTCCGCTAAAAAGGGCCGCTGTACCGCCGCAATATCCGCTATAAGCCGGGCTTTTTCCGGGCTCATGCGGTATTCATCCTGAAGATAGGCGGGGATGGCCGCCATATCCGGGTTCTCCCACAGGCGCTGGTGGACGAGCTTCACCGGGCGGACCCCGGTGACGATCCCCCAGGGAAGGTCTTGTCCGGTAAAGCGGGAGAGCAGATCGTAGGCGAGACGCTTGATGTGATTTTTCGACGCGCGTTTCACGGCCTGGGTGTGGATAGGCCCGGAAATAGGGGCTTTTCCCTCCTCTGCACGGGTCTCAAAATGAAACGCGAATGTTTCATTTGGGGGGGTAAACGTTTCGTTTGGGGGGGGCAGCGTTTCGTTTGAAGGGGTAATCGTTTCGTTTTGGGGCGGGCGTTTCACCGTCAGGGAGACGCGGGCGAAGACGCCTCCGGGAGTCTCGCGGTGGGCGCATTCTATGTAGATGTCATCGCCGGACAGATCCGGCATTTCCTCCACCTCGGAAACCGGGTACCCGGGGAAAAACACCTTGCTAAGCTCCATGATCTCTTTCTGGTACCAGGCCCCGTGGGCGCATATGTACAGCGTCATCGGTCTCCTCTCGGAAAGAATGGATTGAGCCTGCGCTCTTTAGCGATGGTCGAGGGGGCCCCGTGGCCCGAATAGATCCTGACGGTATCGGCCAAGGGCGCGATCTTTTCCCGCAGGGACCGGGTCAATGCCTTGGAATCGCCCCCATGGAGATCGGTCCGCCCGACCGTATTTTCCAGTACCGTGTCCCCTGCAAGCAGGGTGTCGCCGATGAGAAAACATACCGAGCCGGGGGTATGCCCCGGGGTGTGCAGTACCCGGATGTCCAGTCCACCCAGGCGCAGCTCCTGGCCGTCATGGAGGGGATGCCCGATGGTAATCCCGCGCCGCAGGATGAAGGAATCCGCCGGGTGCGCGTACAGGGGAATCCCGGTCCGCTCCTGGATCCGCTTGACCCCGCCGGTATGGTCGAAATGCCCGTGGGTCAATAGAATGGCAAGAGGCGCAAGGCCTTCCCTATCGATCCATTTGAGGACCTTTTCCCCGTCGGCGCCGGGGTCTATGATAAGCGCCTTCTTCTCCGTGTCGTCCCATAGGATGTAGCAATTGGTCTGAATCATGCCTACCTGGATGTGATGGATATTCACCTGTGATCAACTCTCTCTAAAAGGTCTGTATTATCTTATGCCTAGAATAGCTTTCTGCTGTCTAGCAGCATGGTCACCGGCCCATCGTTGACGCTCGCAACCTGCATATTAGCCCCGAAGACGCCGGTTTGGACCGTGAATCCCTGCTCCTTCAGTCGGTCGATGAGGGCCAGGTAATAGTATTTCCCGCTGTCGGGGGGCGCCGCCGCGCTGAAGCTGGGACGCCGTCCCTTGCGGCAGTCGCCGCATAATGTAAACTGGGAGACGACGAGGAACGCCCCGCCGGTATCACCGATCGAGCGGTTCATCCTGCCCTCGGCGTCGTTTAGTATACGCAGGTGGGTGATCTTATCGAGGATATAGGAGAGGTCTTCTTCGGTATCCCCCTCCATGACCCCCAGGTATACGAGGAATCCGGGGCCGATCCGGCCCGTGACCATGTCCCCCACCGTGACGCTGGCGGATCTGACCCGCTGTACGACCGCGCGCATGTGTCTCTCCTCCCGGGTAAAATTCTAAGTTATTGGCAAGAGCCGAGCCCTTGCCCCACGGTTTTACCGGAAGGATGGCTTCCGGCGGAATTCATTTGTGCTGGGATACCCTTGGTTCGAGATATCCAACAGGTTTACCATGGGCAATGGCATAATCAATCTCGCTCCGCGTGCTTTCTCCGATGTAGCCGTCTACATTGATTACGAAAACCCGGTCGCATAGGTCGATCTTTCTTTTGTGAACCTGGTCCACAATCTCTTTTACGCCCTCCTGGTCCTCGATGCGCGCCGTTTTCTCCGGCAAAGCGCACCAAGACAAAACAATGCATCCCTTCTTTGTGAGTTCCCATTGCGTTTCCAGCATGACGTCCGTAAATCTAGCTGATCCGCACAGACATACGATCTGGGGCTGATTCTCCCGTACCTGCTGGGCGCGGAGAGCGGAAAGAGCAAGGTCTATTGGCTTTCGCATTTTAGGGCTGCATGAGCATTTTCCGAGTTCCTTGATCGCCTCTTTCGCGTTCATTCCACTGCCCCTTTCCCCGTATCAAACTTGGATTTTCGGCACGGGGGCCGTTCCCTGCGCCCCGATAAGGGCATTGAGCTTTCGAGGTAGGACCCCTGGACGGCACGGGGACGATCCCTACGGCCCGATGAGGGCATCGGGCCCTACAGTCTCCCGACTTCTGATTCCCTACCCGTTGATCCGATAGACCCCCAGGACCCCTTCCAGGGCGTTGAATTTATTCATCACCAGCTGCAGCTGGTCGGTATTGGTGATCTCGATCTCCATATCAATGGCGGCCTGCTTGTTGCGGGTGGGGCGGGCGTTGATGGCGGTAAGGGTGAGGCGCATCTCATTGATGATCCGGGTCACATCCCCCAGAAGCCCCTTTCGGTCCTGGGCGGTGATCTGGATATGGGCGTTGTACCAGGCGTTGGGGGCCTTTTCCCACTCCACCTCGATGAACCGGTGGGATTCCACCGCCTCGTCCTCCAGATTGGAGCAGTCACGCCGGTGAATACTGACCCCCCGTCCCCGGGTGATATAGCCCACGATATCGTCCCCCGGCACGGGATTGCAGCACTTGGAGAAGCGGATCATCACATTGTCAATCCCCTTGACCCGCACACCCTTGGTGCCGGTCCCTTTCCCCGCCGCGCTGGTCTTGATATCCTCCAGTTCAATCTCTTTGTTGGCCTTCTGAAACGCCACGTATTCCTGGATGAGCCGCTGCATGACCTGGTTGACGGTAACCCCGCCGTATCCCACCGCCGCGTAGAGCTCCTGGGCGCTCTTGAACCCGTTTTTCTTGACGATGGGGTCCAGCCATTCGGGCTTGGCCAGCTCCGAAAAGGCGTAGCGGTGCTTCTTGGCCTCCCGCTCCAGCATTTCCCGGCCCTTCTCGATATTCTCTTCCTTGCGCTCCCGCTTGAACCACTGCTTGATGCGGTTCTTGGCCTGGCTGGTCTTCACGATATTGAGCCAATCCCGGCTGGGGCCGGTGGTGGCCGCGGGACCGGTGAGGATCTCCACGATGTCCCCTGTTTTGAGCTGGTAGTCCAGGGTCACGATCTTGCCGTTGACCTTGGCCCCCACGCAGCGGTTCCCCACCGCGCTGTGGATGGAGTAGGCGAAATCCAGCGGCCCCGATCCCTTGGGAAGATCGATCACATCCCCCTTGGGGGTAAAGACGAATACCTCGTCGGTGAATAGATCGATCTTTAAGGCCTCCATGAATTCCTTGGGCTCTTTCAGATCGCTCTGCCACTCCAATAGCTCCCGGAGCCAGGCGAGTTTCTTGTCCATGCTATCGGAGGTGGTACGGCCTTCTTTGTATTTCCAATGGGCGGCGATGCCGTACTCGGCGGTGCGGTGCATCTCCCGCGTGCGTATCTGGATCTCGAAGGGCTCTCCCCGCGGGCCGATGACGGTAGTATGAAGCGATTGGTACATATTGGGCTTGGGGACAGCGATATAGTCCTTGAACCTGCCGGGAATGGGTTTCCAGAGGGTGTGGACGATCCCCAGGACCGCGTAGCAGTCCTTCACCGTCTCCACGATGACCCGGACGGCCTGCAGGTCCAGTATCTGGTCGAAGTCCTTGTGCTGCATGTACATCTTCTTGTAGATGCTGTAGAAATGCTTGGGCCGCCCCTCGATCTCGGCGCTTAAGCCCACCTGGGCGATGTGCTCATTGAGCATGTCGATGACTTCCTGGATATAGGCCTCGCGCTCGTCGCGCTTCTTGGAGATCTTCTGTACCAGATCGTAGTACCCGTCGGGGTCGATGAATCTAAGGGAAACGTCCTCCAGCTCCCACTTGACACGGCTCATCCCCAGACGGTGGGCCAGTGGGGCGTAAATCTCCAGGGTCTCGTAGGCCTTGGCCCGCTGCTTGTTTTCGTCCACGTACTCCAGGGTGCGGAGATTGTGAAGCCTGTCGGCGAGCTTGATGATGATGACCCGGATATCCTTGGCCATGGCGAGCAGCATTTTCCGAAGGCTCTCCGCCTGGCGCTCTTCTTTGTTTTCATAGGCGATATGCCCCAGCTTGGTGACGCCGTCCACCATGTCGGCGATATCCTTACTGAACTGCTCGGTGATCTCCGTCACTGTCGCCGGGGTGTCCTCCACCACGTCGTGCAAGAGCCCCGCGATGACGCTGTCCGGATCCATCCCCATGTCGGCAATGATGGAGGCCACCGCCAGGGGGTGAATGATGAAGGGTTCCCCGGAGGAGCGGGCCTGGCCCGCGTGACGGCTGGCCGCGAAGGCATAGGCCTTCTCGATACGGGCCCACTGCTCGTCCCCGTATACCGACCGCATCTTTTTTTCGAATTCTCTAACTTGCTCATCCAAAGGAGCCATCAGGTAAATCCCTTCAATTGGTCAATATTCGATCAAAGTCCTCACGTCGTAATCGGTGAGCCGTTCCCGCCCGTGCAAGAAACCGAGTTCGATAATAAAATAGATACCCGCGATCACGCCACCCAAATCCTCGATGAGGCGGGCGGTGGCAAGAGAAGTGCCCCCCGTGGCCAGCAGATCGTCCACCAAAAGGACCTTCTGCCCCGGCTCTATGGCGTCCCTATGGATCTCCAGTTTGTCGGTGCCGTACTCAAGCTCGTACTCGTAGCTGGCGGTCTCTGCGGGAAGTTTCCCCGGCTTTCTGACCGGCACAAAACCGACCCCCAGGCCGTAGGCTACCGGCGCTCCCACCGTGAACCCCCTGGCCTCGGGCCCCACCACGATATCGGGCTTCACATCCCCGGCCATATCCACCAGGGTGTCGATCACGTGGGCGTAGGCCGGTCCGTCCTTCAGCAGGGTGGTGATGTCGATGAACTGTATCCCTTCCTTGGGAAAATCGGGGATGATGCGGATCTTGCTCTTCAGGTCCATGGGTTCCTCCTCTATGCGCTTATGCTTTCGTGCCATTCTTTCCATGCCGCGTAGGCATTGCTCTCGTGTAATTCCCTCTTGGGGGGATCGGGAACGGTGTCGATCCGTATGCCCTCTTTCCCCTTTTCGTACCGTATCAGGCCCAGCTCGGCAAACACCCCCAGGGCCAGCAGCAACTGCAGGGGGTTTACGGCTGTATTGCCGGCACCGTTGATATCACAAAGCAGGCGGTCGTACCCCGCCCATCGGCCCCGACGGCGGCTGTGCAGGTATCTGTATACCATCCCCAGCGTCTCCCGGTCAATCCCCGTCTCGGCGGCCACGGAGGCCATAAGCTCCGGCCCGCCGCGGTATACCCGCACCCTATCCAGCCACTCCCGGGGCAGCAGCCAGGACCAGATGGGCATCTCGGCCTCCAGCAGCCATATCCGTCCGATCCCCTGGAGGGGTATCCGGGACGGGTCGGGACCGGTCACAAGGGCGCTCTGCCCCGGCACCGCGTTTTTCGGCAAAGAGCCCAATCCCCAGAGCACCTGGCCGATGAGGCCCTTATCCGTGAGAAAATCCAGCCAGTGAGCTGCGCCGGCGAGGGTATAACTCAGCCATAAACTGCCCATGGGTCCCGCCGCTATATCTCCCGTCTCCGGGGACCGGGCATCCAGGGCAGGGGGCACTGAATCATTATACAGGATTTCCTGAAAAAACGCATCATGAAGCCGACGGTGGGTCCACAGCGCCGCGGCGGGATGGATACCGGGGGCGCGCTTCATATGCCGGATGATGAACTGGACGCTCGCGCTGCCCATCCATTCATTGATCTCCAGTGAGCCCACCATGGAAAAGGGCGTGGGGATCAGCAGGTCCTCGCAGAGCGATCCCATCCGAAACCCCACCGCCTCCAAACGGCCCCGGCCCAACCCGATCTGCATCTTGATATGGGCGTCCTCCGCGCCGATGGCGCGCGCCCCATGGGGCGTGCCCCCCTCGATATGGAACAGGGGCGAAGGATTGCCCAGGCCGAAGGGGGCCATCCTGCCGATGAGATCCATCTCTTTTTCGGGGATGTCGTGGGTGAATAGGGTGGCGTCGTAGCTGTATGCCGGGACCAGCAGCGCCGGGTCCAGATGGGACTGGGCGTAGGCATTGAGCCGCTCTTTTAATCGGGGGATCTTGTCGGCCGCCATGGTAAACCCTGCCGCCATGGGGTGTCCCCCGAACCGGTCGAAGAGGTCCTCCGCCGTCAAGAGCGCCTGGTAGAGGTCAAACCCCGCGATACTGCGGGCCGAGGCGGTGGCGACACCCTCCTCCACCGAGAGCAGGATGGCGGGCCGGTGGTATATATCTGTCAACCGGGAGGCGGCGATGCCGATGACACCCTTGTGCCAGTCCTCCCCGGACAGTACCAGGATACGCTCCTTGCTCAAGTCCGAATGGGTCTCGATATCCTCACAGGCCGCGGCGACCAGGTCCTTAAGGACCTCCTGGCGTTCCCCGTTGCGCTTATCAAGCTCCTCCGCCAGCGCCATGGCCTCATCCTCATCGTCGCAGAGCAATAGGTTCACCGCATCGGAGGCAAGATCCATCCGACCCGCGGCGTTTAACCGGGGTCCCAGGGCGAATCCCACATGCCCCGCCGAGATCGTTTTTTCGGATAATCCCGCCACCTTGATAAGCGCCCTAAGTCCCGGACAGGGGGATGCGTTCATGGCCGCAAGGCCCACCGTGGCGTAAATGCGGTTTTCATCGACGAGGGGGACGATGTCGGCGATGGTGCCGAGGCCCACGAGATCAAGGTGGCCCTCCACCGCCTCCCAGCCGCTAAGGGCCTGGGCTAATTTGGCCGCCACCCCCACCCCCGCCAGCATCTCCCCGGGGCCTCCCGGGAGCCGCTTGGGATTGACCACGGCGGCGGCGTCGGGAAGAACCTCCCCGCACTCGTGGTGGTCGGTGATGACGAGATCCACCCCGCATTCCGCGGCGACTTTCGCCTCGGGGATGGCGTGGATGCCGCAGTCCACGGTGATGATGAGGTCGATCCCCTCCTCCGCGATGGCGCGGATGGCATCTGCGTGGAGGCCGTACCCCTCGCTGTGCCTGTCGGGGACATAGATACGGACATTGGCCCCCATACTCTTTAGAATACGATACAGAAGCACCGAGGCCGTGACACCGTCCACGTCGTAGTCCCCGTAGATGGTCATACGCTCCCCGTGATCCAGGGCTTCCCGGATGCGGGCCACGGCCCGGTCCATATCGGGAATGCGCAGGGGGTCAGTGAGCCTGCCGACGGAGGGGTCTAGGAAACGGGCGGCACTCTCAGGATCGGCGACGCCCCGGTTGACAAGCAGCCGGGCGGACAGAGGCGGGTATCCCGCCTCTGTGAGGGAGTTTAACGCCTCAGTATAAGATTCGTCTTCCGTATAGGCCGGGCGGTATAATGCCATACTCTCCCCTCTCAACAAACAAAAAGAGGTTCCCTTGCGGAAACCTCTTGGTTTACTGCATTCCGCAAAATCGCAATATGCGACTTTGCTCTCATTATTTCGCTAGCTTGGCCTGCTTGCGACGGTCACGGGCATCCCCCATCCACGACCATATGGGGCTCGCGATGAAGATGGAAGAATAGGTCCCGCTGATGATACCGATCAGGATCGGGAAGGTGAATTCCTTGATGGACTCCACCCCGATGATATAGAGTGCCGCCACCGCGAACAGGGTGGTGAGCGAGGTATTCATGGAGCGGACGATGGTCTCGCTGATGCTCTTGTCCACCACTTCGTTTCTGGAAAGGCTCCGCGAAAAGCGCTTGCGGTTCTCCCGGACCCTATCGAACACCACGATGGTGTCATTGATGGAATACCCGATGATGGTCAACAATGCCGCGATAAAGGGGCTGTTGATCGGCACCTGGAAGATCAACACCGCCGCGGTCATGATCAATACGTCGTGGATCAGGGCGAGCACCGCCGCTACTCCGGACATCAGCTCAAACCGTATCCAGATGTACAATAGCATCAGCACGCTGGCGATGGCCAGGGACAATACGGCCTTGCCGTAGAGCTCCTTGCCGATGGTGGAGCCCACGAACTCGGAACTGAACTCGGTCTGGATATTGAGGTCGTATTTATCCGCCAGGAGCTCAATAACGGTGTCCTGCTGGGTCTTGATATCGGGATTGTCCTTCAACCGGATAAGGGCGTCCTGCTTGGCGTCCCCCGCCCGCATGACGGTGGCGTTGATGCCCTCATCATTGAGCATCCCGCGGACTTCATTGACATCGAAGTCCCGGCCTATCTTGGCGTAGATCTGGGTGCCGCCGGCGAAGTCGATCCCGAGATTGAACCCGCCGTGGATGAAATAGAACACGGCCCCTATGAGTATAATCGCCACCGAGATGCTGACCCACATCCGGCTTCTTTTCATAATCTGCAGTGTCTTCATTATTCTGCACCTCCGTCCCGGAGTCTGGTCATATACAGCCAATCCTTATTGATCCGAAGGTTGATAAGCAGCCGCAGGAGCCACCGGGTCAATACGATGGCCGAGAACATGCTGACGAGTATTCCGACCATCAGGGTCTTGGCGAATCCCTGGATCGGGCCGGTGCCGAAAACCAGCAGCACGACGGCGGCGATCAGGGTGGTGATATTGGCGTCGATGATGGCCCTGAAGGCCTTGTGGAACCCGGCGTCCACCGCGGAACGCAGGGTCTTGCCGGTGCGCCGCTCCTCCTTGATACGCTCGAATATGATGACGTTGGCGTCCACCGCCATACCGACGGTGAGTATGATACCGGCCACCCCGGGCAGTGTCAGCGTAATATTGCCCGCCACGAGGATGTACAGCACGATCAACAGATATGCCGCCAGGGATATATCCGCTACCAGTCCCGGCAGACGATAGAACAGCAGCATAAACAACAGTATGGCGATGATGCCGATGATCCCCGCCGTGATCCCCGTGTCCAGGGAATTGGCGCCAAGGGTCGCGCCGATGGTGCGGGTCTCCAGTTGCTTCAACTCCACAGGCAGGGCGCCGCTCTCGATCTTGATGGCCAAATCCTTGGCCTCCTCGATGGTGGCGCTGCCCTCTATATAGCCCTTGCCGGCCACGATGGGACTCTCCACCCGGGGATCGGAGATCGACGCACCGTCCAGCTTCACGCTGATGATCTGGCCCACGTATTTCTTGGTGGCCTCGGCGAATTTCTCGGTCCCGTCGGGATACAACTCGAAATTGACCACGGGCTTTTGCCCCTCGATATAGCCGGGGCTCGCGCTCTTCACGTCCTGTCCGGTGATCACGATATTACCCTCGGGGTCCACGAATGTCAGCTCCGCGGGCTCGGCCAGGAAATCGGCCAACCCCGCAGGATCCTCCACACCGGGAATCTCCACCACGATCCGGTCCGCTCCCTGCTGGGAGATGGTGGCTTCGTTCTGACCCTTGCGGTCGAGACGCTCCCGGATGACGCTCTTTGCCTTGCTCATCTGGGTGTCGATATCCGGACTGTTCGGATCGACCTGGGCTTCGTACACTACATACAGTCCTCCCTGCAGGTCAAGCCCCAGGTTGATCTCCTGGGTCAATGGCGCGACCTCCATGGCGTTCCACAGGGGTAAACCCTGCAGCGCCACGTAGCCAAAAAATATCACCAGCACCATGATGACCAGCAGCAGGATGCCGCTTCTTGTTCTCATCTTCAGCTTGTCCCCTTTCCGAGACGGTTAAAAAGTACAAAAACCTTCAAACTTGTCGTCGTTTCCGGGAAAGACCGAAGGCCCGTCCCGAAAAAAGTCACTGTATCATTATAGTACCTGGCACAGTGTGCGTCAATAAATAGTAAGCTCTGTGGAATAAGTGACAAAAAAGGCTGTGGCATCCGCCCCAATCACCGGTACCGGCGGGCGTACTCCCAGTAGCGGGCGGCGTGTTCCGACAGGGCTGCCCGCTCCTCCTCTGTCAGCGTCCGTGCCGCTTTTCCCGGCGTGCCCAGCACCAGGGACCCCGCCGGGATCTCCCTGCCCGGAGGTACCAGCGCTCCCGCGCCGACGATGCAGCCGGGACCCACCCTGGCGCCCGATAGAACGATAGCCCCCATGCCCACGAGGGTCCCGTCCCCAATGGCGCAGCTATGCAGCACCGCCCCGTGGCCCACGGTGACGTCGGCTCCGATCTCCACCGGCTCGTCCCGGTCCACGTGAAGCACGCAGCCGTCCTGGATATTGGACCCAGCCCCGATCATGATAGGAGCGATATCGGCCCGTATGACGGCCTGAAACCAGACGCTGGTCCGTTCGCCGATACGCACGTCGCCGATCACATCGGCGCTGGGGGCGACGAAGGACTCCTCCGCGATATGGGGGTATTTCTCATCAAAAGGAAGTATCATGACAACTCCATAAAAAACCGGCTGTTAAAACAGCCGGCTGTCCTTTAGAATCTTATTTGGTTTATCTTTTTTCTGGCACTGCTGGTTGGCCACGGTGCAGGACGTCTTGCACGCGGACTGGCAGGAAGCCTGGCACTCGCCGCATCCGCCCTTATCGATGGTCCGGGCCAGATCGCCCCTGTGGATCACTTTCAGATGTTTCATCCCGTATATCCTCCTTCACAAACTATGGACGATTATACCATAAGCGGCCGCAGGATGAAAAGAATTATCGAGTGAAAACCATCCCGATCATCCCCCCGGCGGCCCCGCCGCCCACAGCGATCAAAAGATCGATCCAAACCCGCTGCCCCGCGGTGGTCCACTGGGTGAACAGTATCAGCACGATCCAGGCGAGCACCGTATAGACCAGCCCCGCGGCGATCCCGTTCAGCCAGCCGTTGCCCTTATTGAACCGGGCGGCGAGGATGCCGGCCAAAAGCAGGCTCACGACCTTTATAATCTGCACGATCACATTGGCCGTGCCCTCCTCCATATCGCCCCCGAGCCAGATCAGCGCCAGCACCATAAACGCGATCAATGTCAGGGCGATGGCGATGGCGGCCGCGATCACGTCATTTAAGAGCTGCCCCGGGAAAGCGGGAGTCATGGCGGTGTTTTTGCTGGAACTCTTTGTGGATTCCGAAGCCATAAGCGTCACTTCTTTCTATAGGAATGACCGGTTCTCAAAGGCTAAAAATAGTGTGTCCGTAAGTCACCCGTATCAGTACAAGGCTATGCATGTGGGGAAATGATTATACTGAAAGCTATTATGGGTGTGGAAGAAATAATGCGCATACCCACTTTTTTTAGATAGTTTTGAAATTACTATTCCCGCAATAATAAAAAGCGCAACAGGAATGATCCCGTGCGCTTTCACATCGGTATTGTATCTTTTGGCTTATTCGGTCTTTCTGCCTTTAATCGGCGGCGACGGGCTTGTCAACGCTTTTGATGGCGCCGCGCTCGAATACCAGCTTGACCTTGTCCCGGCCTACTTCCACGGTGACCACGTCGTCGCGTAACTCGATGATCTTGCCGTAGATGCCGCCGATGGAGGTGACATTGTCCCCCACCTGCATGGCGCCGAGCATTTCCTTCTGGGCCTTTTCACGCTTGCGCTGGGGCCGGATGATCAGGAAATAGAATACCGCGATCAGCGCGACAAAGGGGATCAGGGAACCCCAGATGCTGAGGGAGCCGGGCTCACCCGCCCCCGCCCCCGCCGCCGGAGCCGCCGCGTCTAAAAACAAAGCTAACATGTGCATTCTCCTTTTCTTCGGAACTGAATCCGATTTCCTTCATATTATTGCCCGCATCGGGCCTCATGATATAGTCTCGGCCCGGATACCGGCTGAATGATATATAGTGTGGATTTCGCCCCCTAAATCCGCATGGGGATTTAGTCAGCAAGCCCTATTTTACCGTGTTTGTCCAATTTAATCAATACCCCGTACGTTTTTGTCACACTTTACTCACTCTCATAGAGAGGAATTCCGTAGGTTCGCATGAATCCTTCGGCAAATCTCGGCAGATTGTCCTCTAGTATCGCATGGCGGATTTGCTCCATCAGCCGCAGCAGGAAGTAGAGGTTGTGATGGGTGATCAATATGCTCGCCAGTATCTCCCCCGCCTTCACCAAGTGCCGCAGGTACCCTCGGGTGAAGTGGGTGCAGGTGTAGCAGCCGCACTCCGGGTCAAGGGGGGTGAAATCCTCCGCGTAGCCAGCGTTTCGCACCACCACCGGGCCAGACTGGGTGAGCGCCGTACCGTTCCGGGCGATCCGGGTGGGAAGCACGCAGTCGAACATGTCCACCCCACGTATGACTCCCTCGATGAGGCAGTCCGGAGAGCCGACCCCCATGAGGTAGCGGGGTTTATGTGCGGGCATCATGGGCATCACGTGGTCCAGCATCTCGTACATCAGGGGCTTTGGTTCCCCCACGCTCAGGCCGCCGATGGCGTATCCGGGGAGATCCACTTCCAGCGTGGCCTTGACGCTCTCCTCCCGCAGGTCCTTGAAGAGCCCGCCCTGGACAATCCCGAACAACGCCTGGTCGGGCCGGGTGTGGGACTCCGCACAGCGCTTTAGCCAGCGGGCGGTGCGCTCCAAAGCGTCCCGCACCTCGTCCTTCTCCGCCGGGTAAGCGGTGCACACGTCGAAGGCCATGGCGATATCGGACCCCAGTGCCTCCTGGATCTCCATGGAGGTCCCGGGGCCGATGAAACGGCGGCTGCCGTCCAGATGGGACTGGAAATGGACGCCCTCTTCCTCGATCTTGCGCAAATCTCCCAGGCTGAAGACCTGGAACCCACCGCTGTCGGTCAAAATCGGTCTGTCCCACCCCATGAATGAATGCAGTCCCCCCGCCCGTCGTATAAGCTCGTGGCCGGGCCGCAGGAACAGATGATAGGTATTGGAGAGTATGATCTGGGCCTCGATCTCATGGAGGGCCCGGGGCGTCATGGCCTTCACCGTGGCCTGGGTCCCCACCGGCATGAATATGGGGGTCTCGATCACACCGTGGGGGGTGTGCAGTTTCCCAACCCGGGCGTGGGTGTGGGGACATTCCTTGATTAATTCATACTCAAACATCTTATATTCCCTTCATAGGATCAGCATAGCGTCGCCGAAGCTGAAAAAGCGGTACTCCTTCTCCACCGCCTCACGGTAAACGGAGAGCATCTCCTCCCGGCCCGCCAGCGCGCTCACCAGCATCAATAGGGTGGACTGGGGCAGGTGGAAATTGGTGATGAGGGCGTCCACGGCCTGGAACCGGTAGCCGGGATAGATGAAGATGTCGGTCTCCCCCTCTCCCGGTTGTACCGTACCATCCCCATCGGATACGGTCTCCAATGTCCGCACGGCGGTGGTGCCCACGGCAATGATCCGACCTCCGGAACGCCGGGCGGCGTTGATGGTACCGGCGGCCTCCTCCGTGACTTGATAGACCTCGGCGTGCATGGGGTGATCCTCGATATTATCTTCCTTCACTGGGCGGAATGTCCCCAGACCCACATGGAGGGTGAGCTTGGCGACGGAGGTGCCCTGTCTGCGCATATCGCTCAATAGATCATCAGTAAAATGGAGGCCAGCGGTGGGAGCGGCAGCGGAACCCCTGTACCGGGCGTACACGGTCTGATACCGGCCGGGGTCATCTAGCTTTTCATGGATATAAGGCGGCAGGGGCATGACACCCACCCGGTCCAATATCTCGTGGAAGACCCCTTCATAAAAAAAACGGACCAGCCGTCCGCCCCCTTCGGTTTTTTCCAAAACCTCGGCGGTGAGCGCCCCGTCCCCGAACACGAAGCGGACGCCTACCTGGGCCCGGCGTCCGGGTTTCACGAGAGTCTCCCAGGTATCCTCTCCCCGATCCCGCAGAAGCAGAAACTCCATAGCCCCGCCGGTGTCCTCCCGCTTGCCCAGCAGGCGGGCGGGGATGACCCGGGTGTCATTAAGCACCAGGCAGTCATCGGGACGGATGTACTCCAGAATATCGCTGAAATGCCGGTGGGAGATGGTATCACTCTGCCTATCGTACACCAATAGGCGCGAAGCGTCCCGCCTGTCGGCGGGATGCTGGGCGATCAAGCGCTCGGGGAGTGTATAGTCAAAATCCTTGGTCTTCAATCTACCAATCCTTAATATTGTAGTTTCTAGTCTATTATAATCTGTCACGAATAAATCATATATACATCTAATGAGACCATTTCATCGTTTGGGGGAATAGAATGGCTTGCAAAATCATCATTAAGTGAAAACTTATAACCACAACAAAGAATATCTTTATGGGTAGGAACCAAACTAACGTTTAAATCAGCCCCACATTCCTGGCATTTCAAATCATCTAGCTGTTCATCTATTGTCCTTTGATATATCTCATCTTCTCTTGTGTACCAATAGTATTCCCCACAGTGTCTGCATCTTTTCATAATCGGTGCATCCCCGAAATCAGGCAAAGTATAATACACTGTGATTTCTTTGTCGCAATCAACACATTTTGTTTTAAAACAGTAGACCTTCACCTTCTCTTTTCTCATACTATTTACCTCAAAGAAAAGTCTGCTGTCCCTTGATGGGTTTGCCCAGGTGCTTATAGGCCGCATGGGTACAGACCCGGCCACGGGGGGTGCGGGCAATGAACCCCAATTGAAGAAGGAATGGCTCGTACACGTCCTCGATGGTGACATTCTCCTCCCCGGTGGAGGCGGCCAATGTGTCCAGTCCCACGGGGCCCCCGCCGAATTTATCGATGATGGTCAGCAGTATATTGCGGTCTACTTCATCCAATCCGATCTCGTCCACCTCCAGCATGGTGAGGGCCTGCTGGGAGACATCCAGGGTGATGATCCCCTCGGCCCGTACCTGGGCGTAGTCCCGGACGCGCTTCAATAGCCTGTTGGCGATCCGGGGGGTCCCCCTGGAGCGGCATGCGATCTCGGATGCGCCGGGGTTCTCGATCTCTATATCGAGTATACCCGCAGAGCGGTGCACGATGCGGGCGAGCTCACTGTGGGTGTACATCTCCAAGCGGCTGATGACCCCAAACCGGTCCCGCAGGGGGGATGTGAGCATCCCCGCCCTGGTAGTAGCCCCCACCAGGGTGAACTGGGGCAGGTCCAGGCGGATGGATCTGGCGCTGGGGCCCTTGCCGATAATGATGTCCAGGGCGTAGTCCTCCATGGCGGGATAGAGTATCTCCTCCACCGTCCGATTGAGGCGGTGGATCTCGTCGATGAACAATACGTCACGATCACCCAGATTGGTGAGTATCGCGGCCAGGTCCCCGGGCTTTTCTATGGCGGGGCCGGAGGTGATGCGGATATTGACCCCCAGCTCATTGGCGATGACCCCGGCCAATGTGGTCTTGCCAAGGCCGGGAGGACCGTACAGCAATACATGGTCCAGGGCTTCCTGGCGCTGCCGGGCGGCGTCGATGAATATCTGCAATTGCTCCTTGACCTTCTCCTGGCCCACGTACTCCTCCATGGTCCGGGGGCGAAGGCTGGCCTCCATGTCGAAGTCTTCCCCGGTCATGGTGGAGGTGATGATGCGTTCTTCCTGTGAAAACTCCATTGGCTTTTCTCCTATTGACGATCCATGGCTTTCAGCGCCAAGCGGACAAGCTCGGACACATCCTCGCTTTTATCCTTAACGGCGGCGTAGGCCTGGCGGGCCTCGCTGGGTCCGTATCCCAAGGCGGTCAGCGCCTGGATGACCTCCGTCCCCTCCCCGGCAGCTACGGGTGTCATCGTATCAAAGGACGCGCCGGTGAGAGAGTCGTTGTCGATCTTTTCCTTCAGCTCCAGAGCGATGCGCTGGGCAGTCTTTTTACCCACGCCGGGGGCGCTTGATAGCGCTGCGATATCCTCTGTTACGATGGCCAAAGCCGCCTGTTCTGGCGAAAGAACCCCCAGGATGGCCATGGCGGCCTTGGGTCCCACCCCGGAAACGGAGATCAGCTTAATAAATAACGCCTTTTGGGCCCGGGAGAGAAAACCGTATAATTCGTGGGCGTCCTCCCGGACATTGAAATAGGTATAGATCCGGGTGTCGCTCCCCTTTGCGGGAAGCTGGGCGATCAATGCCTGGGGCATGATGATCTCGTACCCCACCCCTCCCGCCAGGATCACCGCACGGTCAGTGTCCTTTTCTACCAAGCTGCCCTCTATAAACGCGTACATCCTATCGCTCCCATCCGGCCTGCAGTTTGCGGCCCATGGCCGCGCAGTGTATATGGCAGATCGCCACCGCCAGGGCGTCGGCGGCGTCGTCGGGTTTCGGTATCTTTTTGAGCGCGAGCAGGATCCGCACCATCTCCTGAACCTGTTTCTTCTCGGCCCTGCCGTACCCCACCACGGCTTGTTTCACCTGCAATGGGGTGTATTCATATAGGGGCTGCCCGCACTTGGCGGCTGCCACCACGGCGGCTCCCCGGGCATGTCCCACCATCATGGCGGTGGTAATGTTCTGGTTGAAGAATAGCTCCTCTATGGCTACAGCGTCGGGGGAAAATCGCTCGATGAGCTCCATGACGCCGTCGTATACCATGATAAGCCGCTGGGGCGTCTCCATCCCCGCCGGGGTGGTGATGGTGCCGCAGTCGATGGGCTTTAGGGCCGTCTGGTATTGGTCGACTACGCCGTATCCCACGGTGGCCAGTCCTGGGTCTATCCCTAGTACCCGCATTCTTCCTCCATACCGCATATAGTTCCTTTGATTGGTTCCACTGTAATAGTAGGCGTTTTACGGTATCCTGTCAATTCTACAAAAAATGCAGCAAGGGTATTGCATAAATATTCATTTTGATGTATATTTATTAATAACATCTGTAAAACACCCCTTCAAAGGGTGGATATATACGATCGAAATACGGGAGGCAGCGGGTAATGGCAAAGGAAAAAGTAATACTGGCCTATTCGGGCGGACTGGATACATCTATCATCATACCATGGCTCAAGGAAAATTACGACTATGAAGTCGTCGCCATGGCAGCGGACGTAGGCCAGGGAGAGGAACTGAATCCCCTCCATGAAAAGGCCAAGAAGACCGGGGCAAGCAAGCTCTATATCGAGGACCTTAGGGAGGAATTCGTCACCGACTACATCTACCCCACCCTGAAGGCAGGCGCGGTGTACGAGGGGAAATACCTGCTGGGAACGTCATTTGCCCGGCCGGTGATCGCCAAGCGGCTTGTGGAGATCGCAAAAAAAGAAGGGGCCACCGCCATCTGCCACGGCTGCACGGGGAAGGGCAACGACCAGGTGCGGTTTGAGCTCGGCATCAAGGCACTGGCGCCCCACATGAAGGTCATCGCTCCCTGGCGGATCTGGGATATCAAGTCTCGAAAGGACGCCATCGACTACGCCGAGGCCCGGGGTATACCCATACCGGTGACCAAGAAACACCCCTACAGCATGGACCGGAACCTATGGCACCTGAGCCACGAGGGGGGCGATCTGGAAAACCCCGAGAAAGAGCCGGGTGATCACGTGTACCTGATCTGCAACCCTCCCGAGAAGGCCCCGGATACGCCGGAGTACGTGACGGTGGACTTCGCGAAGGGAATACCGGTGAAGGTCAACGATAAAAAGCTGAAACCCGTGAAGCTGATCGAGACGCTGAACGAGATCGGCGCGAAGCACGGGGTCGGGATCGACGATATCGTGGAAAACAGACTGGTGGGGATGAAGTCCCGGGGCATCTACGAAAATCCCGGCGGAGCCATCCTCTATGCCGCACATAACGAGCTCGAAAGCATTACGCTGGATCGGCTCACCATGCACCAGAAGCACCAGTTGGCGCAGAAGTACGCGGATATCGTGTACGACGGGCTGTGGTTCACGCCGCTGCGAGAGGCATTGGACGCCTTCGTGGACGTGACCCAGCAGAATGTCACAGGCAAGGTGCGGCTGAAACTATATAAAGGCAATATCTACCCTGCCGGGGTTTGGTCGGATTATTCGCTATTCAGCGAGGCCTTCGCGACATTCGACGAAGATGAGGTGTATAATCAAAAGGACTCGGAAGGGTTCATCAATCTATTTGGCCTGCCCACCAAGGTACGGGCGCTGATGGAAGAAAAACGGAAGGGCTGAACGAAGTATGGCGAAACTCTGGGCCGGACGGTTTGAAAAAGACGTAGACGCATTGGCGAATGATTTTCATTCGTCAATTCGCTTTGACTGCCGGTTGTACAAGCAGGATGTCTGGGGCAGCATCGCCCATGCCAGGATGCTTTCGAAACAGGGCATCATCCCCCCCGCCGACGCGGAGGCGATCGTGAATGGGCTGGAAACAATACTCGCCGATATCGAGTCGGGGAACGTCTCGTTCGACACGGCGGCGGAAGACATCCATATGAATATCGAAACCCTGTTGATCGATCGGATCGGGGAGGCCGGGAAGAAACTGCACACCGGCCGCAGCCGCAACGACCAGGTGGCCACAGACATGCGGCTGTATATGATGGAGGCGATCAAAGACGTCCAAAACAAGGTCGCCGCGTTGGTCAGCGAACTCGTGAAAACAGCAGAAGCGAATCTCTCCACCGTCATGCCGGGCTATACCCATCTGCAGAAGGCCCAGCCCGTAACGCTGGCCCATCACCTGACGGCCTACGGGGAGATGTTTAAGCGGGACTGGGAACGGTTAGCCGACTGTTACAAGCGGACCGACGTACTGCCCTTGGGGTCCGGAGCGCTGGCCGGGACCACCTATCCTCTCGACCGGGAGTGGGTCGCAAAGGAGCTGGGATTCTCCGCGATCAGCATGAACAGCCTGGACGGGGTGAGCGATAGGGACTACTGCGTGGAATTTCTCAATGCGGCGTCGCTCATCATGATGCACCTAAGCCGATTCTGCGAGGAACTGATCCTCTGGTCCACCGATGAATTCGGACTCGTGGAAATGGACGACAGCTACAGCACGGGGTCCAGCATCATGCCCCAGAAAAAAAACCCGGACATGGCCGAACTGATCCGGGGGAAATCAGGGCGGGTATTCGGGGACCTAATGGGATTATTGACCATGCTGAAGGGGCTGCCCCTGGCCTACAACAAGGACATGCAGGAGGACAAGGAAGGGGTATTCGACGGGGTGGACACGGTGTCCCTGTGCCTGGATGTGTTCACCGGGATGTTCGCCACCCTTACATTCCATGAAAAGAAGATGGAACTGCAGGCCGCCGGGGGCTTCACCAACGCCACCGACGCGGCGGATTATCTGGTCGGGAAGGGACTGCCCTTCCGGAGCGCCCACGAGGTGATCGGGAAGATGGTCCTCTACTGCATCAAGGAGGGAAAGAGCCTGCTGGAATTGACAATGGACGAACTAAAAGAGTTCTCCCCCCTCATCGAGAACGATATATACGTGGCGCTTTCAATCAAGGCGTGCGTCGAACGGCGGGATCTGCCGGGTGGTCCCGCGCCGGAAGCGGTGGCGAAGACGATACAACGGATAAAGGAATGGCTGAAAAACGTAAAATAAATTAGTTTGTTTTATCATGGAAGACCGCTAGGAAGCGGTCTTTTTGTTTATTCAACACATCATCCTAATCTCAGGGAAACCTTTCTCTCGGAGTGAGGGCCGAAAAATAGGTTATCAATATTCACAATAGAAACCGAAAGGGCCAAATGATACCGGTCATAATTCCATTATTGAGTTAACCGCATCAGCTCAAAGAAATATTTGGCTTCGAAAGTCTTATATAATTGTTTCCACGCATCCAGTGTTTCAGGCAGGAAAACATCCAGTTTCATCAGGGCATTGGCTGCAAACTCAATCGGAGCCACTCCAGAAGCCGTAATTAAATTCCCGTCTATGACTGATGGACTGTTCTGATAGTATTGTTCACCGTTATACTCCAGACAGACCGTCATAAGAACCTCAAGGGCGTTACTCGTATGATAACGCTGATCCAATAAACCCGCTCTCGCAAGTCCCATTGTGGCACCGCAGATGGCGGCAACAATAATGTCAGTATCCAAACATGTTTTCGCCAACGCTAAAACCCCGTCATGAATCTGATCCGTCCAAGTATTCCCTCCCGGAAGAATCAGCGCCGCCGCATCATTCAGATTGAACTCATTAATCACAATATCCGGGACTATCTTTAGTCCGCCCATTGTTTCAACCGGCTTCCTTGAATTGCCCATTGTTATAATCCGCAGAGGTTCTCGATCTTTTCTGAAATACCGCCCGGAATGAATCTCCGCATTTAAATACCCGATTTCCCAGTCCGCTAACGTATTAAAAACATAAACGTATACTGCTTTTTTCATATCTCTCTCTTTTTACTTATACTGAACATGACGTTTATTCGCATAAACATATTCATAGGATATACCCCTAAATATGCCAACACCACGTCATATTAGAATAAGACTGAAAATAAATACTGCAAAATTGGACTAGGATGATATGAGCAGAATCCAGCCCCACCGGAAAGTGAATTCAAAACGAAAGGCGCTATGAACTTTAGCATATGGCCACGCCTTTTCTGGAACAATACCGGACTTATTAACGTAAAAAGGGTTTCAATATCTCCATCGCCTTGTCATAGTCGTTGGTATCGTATCCCCCCAGCCCCTTCTCCCGGGTGATCTCAAATCCCATCTTCCGGTAGATATTGACGGCCTTGTAGCTCCATGTCTGGGTGTGCAGGTACATGTCCCTATCCCCCTCGATGGCGATCATCCGGCGCATCCCCTCCGCCACCACGGATTTCCCGAGGCCCAGCCCCTGGTACCCGGCCTTCACGGCGATCCAATGGAGCCAGGGGTCCCGCCTCTCCCCGGTGTAGCTCCACCAGGCGGTGCATGTGGCGACCTTCTCCCCCTCCGCGGTCTCCACGAAGGTGCAGCGGCGGGCTAACTCCTCCCGGTAGGGCATGAAATTTTTTTGAAAGTAGGCCAGCGCGTCGACCCCCCGGTCAAACTCCCCTGCCGTTGACTCTATCTCGGCCCATTCGGTCTCGTCGCCCTCCTGGAACAATACGAACCGATACCCCCCGGGCAGGGGAAAATTCGGAATGGGCGCTCCCGCCTCCCGCTTCATGAGGATATCGACATAGGGAATGGATTTATCGATCATGGTATGACCTCCTGGATTCAGCTAAAGGGACGTGCCCCCCTTTGATAAATAAAACTTACTATAATTGACTAAACAAATCTTTAAACAAATCTCTGATCTCGCATCCCACATTATATTTTTTATCAATACGATGAAAGACTTCGATCACATCTCTCTTAAAATCGCCGCTGGTCTCCGCATGCCTGATATCGATAAAATCCAGGCTTACCAAAACCTCTCCCAATAATTGAGACGCGCTATGTATCTTTCCGCACAGATACTTTATGAGTGCGCGGTGAATTAATCTCAAAACTTTATACCATTCTGGTCTATCCGGGAGATACGTTGAATCAATTTCTTCTTTTCTATTGACCGTATCGCTTAAAACAAAACTAATGTCCTTCCGAACCAAGACGGTTCCTTTCCGTAACTCTTCCGGTGTGATGCTATTTCTGAGATCAATATCCACACAAATCCCATTTCGATATACAATAATAAAAATACCCTTTGGGTTTTCAGTGTAATTGGTCATAACAGGCGTATCATATCCGGATATCATCATATCCATAAGAGTTTTTGTTATCTGCCCCAATACGATTAGATCAATATCGGAATTTTCCTTGGCAGTACCATCAGCAAGGGAACCTTTCAAAACCACGGACAATTCATTTTCTTCACAGTATCCCGATATGTACTCTATATATCTTTCATAATCCTTTGTTGGGTACTGAATAGATTGTTTCATATGAATCCTCTTAGTTTTGGGAATGGATTTTCGATCATTGGCTCCACTTTGCAAGAAACTTTATGGTAATATACAGTAAGGAAATACGCTTTCTGCTTTGATTATAAACCAAATCCTGGGCTGGAGGAAAGCTTACATGCCGAATCTAACCACACACATCCACTTCGGGCTGCTGTTTTTTGAGCGGACACAATACGATATCTACCTGCCGGCCTTTATCGAGGGCGCCGTAACCCCGGGCTTTCATACAAGGATAGATACGTATACAATTGGGACTTCTGCCGATTTGGACACGACATACACTAATATAAAAGAATCCCATTGCGGCTCTTATAATTTTCACCTTGGGTATCTGAGTCATATCTTTCTGGATCACTTTTTTGATGCCTACAGGGCAGAGATTTTCTTATTCAAATCACCGTTAATGGAAGAAAGAATGCGGGCAATGTCCATGGCGGAGCAGATCGATATCATGCATATGAAAAAATATGAAACAGATCTACAAAGCCTCTCTGAAAAATACGGGGAAGAATTTAGCTGTCTATATCATGCTGTCGCACCAGAAGGAGACAGCATGGAGATAGTGAAAGAGTATGAAAATCTAATGAACGTCCTGGTAAAAAAATTCATTCAGTTTTTAAAAGCGTTGAACCATAGGCCGGTCTCAGATAATCTCATCACGTAAAATCTGAAAAAAAGCGTCCCGGGCGTACCTCTCCTCCCAAGGGGTATGTCCGCATTTCGTCAGCAGGAAAAACTGGAAATCGTCCAATATCCTCTCTAGGGGTTCTTCCACACCCCGATATGGGTGGGGATCGTAGTCGCCGTGGATGACTATGACGGGACACCGGATCTCGGCGGCCCGCTTCAATAGCTCCCCGCTTGCTCGCATGGTATCCGCCTCGGCCCACACCCCCGAGAAGACGGCAGAATCACAGGGGATCAGTCCGGAATCGTCTGCCTTCTCTACTGGACAGTATGTGTCGACCTCATCCATGAGCCCCCCGAAGGCGGCGAACTCGTCGCCTGTGAGCGTGCCTTCATGCATCGCCTTTAGGTAGCCTTCTGCCTCTTCCCTCTGTGAAGAAGTCATACGGCTCAGCCGTGTATCGAGGATACCCCCGGCGTAATGGGCCTCGAAGGGGCCGGAGGAAACGAGGATGAGTTTTTGCAGAAGATCGGGGTATTGGGCCGCGGTAAGGGTGGCAAGCCACGCCCCCCAGGAATGGCCGACGAGGGTCAGCGGCCCGTAGGGGCGGATGGTCTGGGCCAATTCAGCAATCTGGCCCTGGACAGTGGTCGCGGTCTGAAACGGCTCGATGGTACTGATGCCGGATGCAAAAAGCCCTCTTGCTACGAGGGCTATGCTGCCGGGGGCTCCGGGTCCGCCGTGGACGAGGGCCGCGGCGTAGGGGGCCTCTCCGTAGAACCGGACGGTATCCATTATGCCTCGGGGATGAAGAGGGTGCCGATCCGCTCCCCCTCCAATATGGACTGAATACTCCGGGGTTCGCTTCCATTGGTAATGACGGCGGGTATTCCCGCGTCGTTGCACAGGCAGGCGGCCTCCACCTTGGTCCGCATCCCGCCCCGGCCCCGGTCGTTGTCAGTATCCTGACTGAGGCTCCGGATACGGTCGTCGATTCCGCAGACCTCGGGGATCAGCCGGGCGGCCACATTTTCCTTGGGATTTTGGTCAAAAAGACCGTCCACATCGGAGAGCATGACGAGCATCTCGGCGTCTAGAAGCACCGCCACCATGGCGGAGAGGGCATCGTTGTCCCCAAAGGTGCCTCCCATTTCGATCTCGTCGGTGGCGACGGTGTCGTTCTCGTTGACAATGGGGATCACGTCCATATCAAGCAGTGTTTTGAATGTATTCAGCGCATTTTCGCGTCGGCCGTTTTCGGTCAGTTCATCCTTGGTCAAAAGGACCTGGGCGACCTTGTGGCCGTATTCCCCGAAGAGCTTATTGTACAGGGACATGAGCCGCACCTGGCCGATGGCGGCCAAGGCCTGCTTCATGGGCAGGTCTTTGGGTTTGCCCATATCCATAAAGGAGCGTCCAATGCCGATGGCACCGGAACTGACCAGCACCACCCGATATCCATTGTGCTTAACGTCGTGGAGTGTGCGGGCCAGCCGCTCTAAAAGGTCCAGGTTTGGCTGTCCGCTGGCATGGGTAATGGTGGCGGTACCGACCTTCACCACGAGTATTTTTTTCTGCGCGTTTTGTTTTGTCATGCATGTCCCTGCTATCTACATAAAGTTCAATTCATTGTAGCGGATATACTGCTAAACGTCAATTTGGGATAGGCATCAGTATTGCTTTCACTATGATAGGATGGTATATTCTGCATATATATATGCAGGGTTTATACGCAAGGAGGCAATAGACAATGAAAAAACCCCTGGCTGTATTCATATGTTCGGTCCTTATTCTGTTTTTGCTCACAGGATGCGAAACAACACAAAGTAATGCGTTAAAAACACCCTCAGCCGCACCTGTGGCCGAAAGTCCCGCTGATGACTCAGCACCTGCCCCTTCGGCGGAAGAAACTCCTGTGGATGTGCCAACATCTAAACCCGCGCAGACGGTAACATCCACTGTGTACATGACAACGGATATAAGCTCCCAGGGCCTGATGGATATCTACAAGGCATTGGGGCGTGAGGCGTCCGGCAATGTGGCCGTCAAGATCCACACCGGAGAACCCGGCGGAGAGCACTATCTCCATCCGGAATTGATCGGCGATCTCGTCCAAACGGTAGACGGTACCATCGTGGAGTGCAACACGGCGTACGGCGGACTGCGCGCCAGCACCGCCATGCATATGCAGGCCGCGGAGGATCACGGCTTCACCGGGATCGCGGAGGTAGACATCATGGACGCGGACGGGTATATGAGCTTGCCGATCGAAAACGGAAAACACCTGACCGAAGACCGGGTGGGCGCGCATCTGGAGAATTACGACTTCGTGATCGTGCTCTCTCACTTCAAGGGGCATGCGATGGGAGGCTTCGGCGGCGCGATCAAGAATATGTCCATCGGCATCGCGTCTTCCGACGGGAAAAGCCTGATCCACAGCGCGGGGACGGCGACCAGGGGTTTGAGCATGAGCACACCCCAGGACGATTTTCTGGAGTCCATGGCGGAGGCGGCCAAGGCAGTCGCCGACTACGAAGGGGAGAATATCCTGTATATCAACGTGATGAACAACCTGTCCATCGACTGTGACTGCGACTCAAGCCCCGCCGCGCCTACCATGGCGGATATCGGCATCCTGGCGTCCCTCGATCCGGTGGCGCTGGACCAGGCCTGCGTGGATCTTGTCTATGCGGCCCCCGACGGAGAAGACCTGATCGCGCGCATGGAGGCGAAAGACGGTATCCATACCCTGGAGTTTGGGGAGGAGATCGGCCTGGGGAGCCGCACCTATGAACTGGTAAGCATCGATGATTGACACGCTCCGGCGGGAAGGCATCTACCTGTGGTTCTACGTAACCGTATTGCTGAAACAGATCGCGCCATATTGGGCGACGGGTATTCTATTGGGTTCCGTAATCTCGGTATTCGGTAAGAAACGAATTCATCGGCTTTTTCAAAACATGCAACATAAACAGGTCGGAATATGGGGGGTCATCCCGGCCAGTCTGCTGGGGATGGCCTCTCCGATCTGCATGTACGGGACCATCCCCATCGCCGCGTCATTCTCGGAAAAGGGGATGCGCCACGATTGGCTCGCTTCGTTCATGATGAGCTCAATCCTACTCAATCCCCAGCTCATCATCTACAGCGCGGCCCTGGGGAGAACCGCTCTGATCATCCGGATCGGATCGTGCTTTATATACGGAATCGCGGCAGGGATATGTGTCAGGCTGTTCAACAGGAAAAAGCCTTTTTTTGATTTTAGCCGGTTCTCTCCCCCGGAAAGCCGGGATACTGATCCGGCTACACTCATGCGCCTGTTGAAAAATGTCTGGCGGAACATACGGGCCACCACACCGTATTTTCTGTTGGCCATCGTGCTGACGGCGCTTTTCCAGCGGTATGTCCCAGCCGACGTAATCGCGGGTCTGTTCGGCAGCCAGCGGGGATTCGGTGTGCTGATGGCGGCCACCCTGGGGGTCCCGCTCTACGTCTGCGGCGGCGGGACGATCCCCCTTCTGATGGAATGGATGCGGTCGGGGATGGGCATGGGAGCGGCCGCGGCATTCATGATTACCGGACCCGCCACCAAACTCACCAATCTGGGGGCGGTGAAAATCGTGCTGGGCAGTAAACGGTTTGCGCTGTATATCCTGTATGCAGTCCTGTTCGCGCTCCTGACGGGAGTGTTGATAGATTTATTCTCATGAAGAGTGGAAACAAAAAAGGGCAAGGATTTAAACAACCTTGCCCTTTTCATGACAGTATCATAAAAGCATTAGCTATCCCAACCCTCAATCAGGTGGTTGACTTCCTCAAGGGTTTTACAGACTTTACCCTCCGCAAGCTCCTGCTGGACAGAGCGGGGGAGCATGTCAATCCGGATGTTTGTCTGCTGGATCAGTGCCTCTTCGACCTTATTGCCCTCTACGTCACGTCGGTACACCACCACCATTCCCTGCTCGGACCTAAGCACATATTCAGTCTCGATCCGGGCGTAGATCTTTCGTACCAGGTTCACTTCCCGGATCGAAAAGCTCTGGATATGCCACTCAGGAAACGACGCGGCCATCGCCGCCTGGGTAAGGCCGATTTCTTCCTCCGTGGGCAGCCGCTCCTCCACGTCCTTGTCGCCGGTGGCGATATTTTCGGTGGTGAAGATGAGACTGGTATCCTCCCTGGTCATGGCCTCAAATGGTACCGCCGCCTGTTGATTCGGCTCAGGGGTCGCTGTGGCCGCGAGCCTCTCGGCCCCCTGGGGCGGATTCTCGGGAATGATGATTCCCGGATTGCTGAAATACCACCCAATTGCGAACCCTGTCAATAACGCTATGGCCAGCATGGATATGAACGCGACGGCTTTAATACCTCTGCGAAAAAACACGATAGTCTCCTCCTGGGCTATAGTGTTTCCTCTTTTTTATAGACATATACATCTTATACGTGCCGAAATGCAGTGTGATGGGGAGCATTCGGCCTGAAGCATGTTTCCTGGGAACTGGAAAAAGAAAAAGGACGCACAGTATGCGCCCCTAGATATAGATTCCGTTTAAGTTGCTTTATTCCTCTACTTCAAGGTTGTGGTAGACATTTTGGACGTCGTCATTGTCCTCCAACTTCTCCACCAGGTCCAATATCTTCTGGGCCTTGTCTTCCGAAAGTTTCACGGTATTCTGGGGGATCAGCGCTACCTCCGCCGAGAGAAAACTGTACCCCTCCCCTTCCAAACCATCCCGCACCGCTGCGAAATCCGCCGGAGCGCATAGTATCTCGTACACATCATCCAGGGTCTGCATATCCTCCGCCCCGGCCTCCAGCGCCTGCATCATCAGGGTTTCCTCGTCAATATCGTCGTTCCGCTCGATGACGATCTGTCCCTTGCGGTCAAACATCCATGCCACGCATCCGGTGGCGCCCAAGGACCCGTTGCCCCGGTCAAAAATATAGCGCATCTCACTGGCTGTCCTATTGCGGTTGTCACTCAATGCCTGGACGATGATGGCCACACCATCGGAACCGTAGCCCTCGTAAGTGATCTCCTCATAATTGACATTCCCAAGTTCTCCGGAAGCCTTCTTGATGCTGCGATCGATGGTATCGTTGGGCATATTGTTCGCCTTGGCCTTGGCGATGACATCCCGCAAGCGCGAATTGGCCGCAGGGTCGCTGCCCCCTTCCTTGACGGCTACCGCGATCTCCCGGCCCAGCTTGGTAAAAATCTTGCCCCGGGCGGCGTCCGTTTTTTCTTTTTTATGCTTGATGTTGGCCCATTTTGAATGCCCAGACATCTCTTCGTCCTCCTATTATGCATATGCTCGTTTTTTTCCGCATTTATGGTACCATATCCCCGATATGGCTGTAAAGGAAAGACCGTTTTAATCATCGGCTCCCGGGGAATGTTTTACCTTTGATCTAAAGACTGAATTCTTATAAAATCAATGTGGAAGTATCCTTGACGAATAGCATCCAAATGGACGATTTAAGCCATATTTGGTGATATTGACTTTCCCATTGTTTCATCACAGGGCTGTGGTATAATAGGTGAATACAAAATGCTGGGAGGACTCAGATGAATATCTGGATAAAGATAAAAGAAGGAGTGCGCAAGACTTTTCAGAAGATCGCAAAGTCGTTTTCGAAAAGGACAAGCACAGAGAATACCGGGGAAAAAGAGACGCAGGACAAGGACTTTATCAAGCGGAATTTCGTGTTTATGCGCCGCAGGCCCGGCTATCTGGTATCGGTTCTGACCACCACCTTATTGTTCTTCCTGATATTTGCCATGATGGTGGGGGTGGCCGGGGTGGGAGCCTTTTTGGGCGTTGCCCGGGGATATCTGGACGCCACGCCGGAGCTTGATCTTAAAGAACTCACCGACCAGAACCAAACGTCATTTATATATGATAGGAACGGGAATCTGGTCTCGGAATACTACGGGTTTGAGAACCGGGAGTCCGTATCCATCAAAGAGATACCCGAGAAGCTCCAAGAGGCGTTCATCGCCATCGAGGACGTGCGCTTTCGGGCCCACAACGGTATCGACCTGAAGCGGTTTTTCGGCGCCGTGGTCCACAATCTGACCAATGACTCGGTCCAGGGCGGCAGCACCATTACCCAGCAGCTAATCAAGCAGACCATCCTCACCCCTGAACAAAGCTACAAGCGCAAGATTCAGGAGATGTACCTGGCCATGGAACTGGAAAAGGTATACGATAAGGACCAGATCCTTGAGGCTTATCTGAATATGATCCCTCTGGGGAACTCTTCCTACGGTGTCAAAGCGGCGGCCCAGGATTATTTCGGAAAGGATCTGAATGAGCTCTCCCTGCGGGAATGCGCCATGCTGGCGGGTATCACGAGAAACCCCTGGCGGTATGATCCCCGGAAGAATATCTTCGATCGGGATACCCCGGAAATTACCGTGGACCGGACCAATCTCGTCCTCCACGAAATGTATGAAAACGGTTTTATCTCAGAACAGGAATATAAGGACGCTTTATTTGACGACGAGCATCCCGCGAATAATACCTTTACCGTACTGGAGGAAGGGACCAGTAACGACTACCCCATGAAGTATTTCCTGGAGTACGCCGTCAAGGAAGTCCAGACGCAGTTAATGAAATCAAACGGCATGACCAAGTCTGAGGCAGACGCTCAGATATACAACGGTGGGCTGCATATTTACACCACCCTGGATACCGATATACAAGCCTCCACCGAGGAGGCGGTGTTCAGCTATGAAGATCTGCCTCCTTTCCGCAACTCCATAGACACCGTCAGCAAAAACGGGGTGCCCCAGCCCCAGGCGGCCGCGGTAGTGATGGATCACAGCACCGGAGAGATTCGGGCAATCGTGGGCGGCAAGCAGCCACCCACGGGGAAGAAACAGCTCAATAGGGTCACTTCCCGGCTGGCGCTGGGTTCCGCCATTAAGCCCCTGTCAGTCTATGGGCCATTCATTGAGCTCGATTACCCGGGTGGAATTATATTTGACAATATTCCCGCCGATATAAAAGGCTGGCAAGGCACTGAGCGCAATTATCCCATGAATTATGCGGGCGAAAGTGAATTCTCCGGGCCGGTTGACGTACGGACAGGTATCCGCAAGTCCCTGAACGTTGTGGCTGCCCAGATCGTATGTGAGAGAATCACCCCCCAATACTCGGCGGAAACGCTGATCAATCTGGGATTCAATCCCGACGACGTAACCGAGAACCCCTCGGATCTAGCCCTGGGTACCTATGGAAACTCCATGATCGATGTGATCGGAGCCTATGGAACCATCGCCAACAAGGGTATCTACCAGGAGCCCATCTCGGTACTGCGTGTAACCGACAAAAACGGTAATGAGATATTTAACCGGAGCAATAACCGGATTAGCCGCCGGGTGTTTAAGGAGTCTACCACCTATATACTGACCGATTGGATGCAGGATGTGGTCCACGGCGGCACCACCAGCGTGTACATTCAAAACGAAGCTGGACAAAATATCCCGGTAGCGGGCAAGACCGGCACCAACAACGATTTCAGGGGCTGTTATTTCGCGGGATTTACCCCCGATCTGGTGGCGACGGTCTGGATCGGCCACGATGATTTCACCCCGGAATTCAAAAGCGGCTCAACCGGCGGTAAATACGCGGCGCCCCTGTGGAAGAATATCATGACGGCGGCTGAAAAGAACGCCGAACCGCAAAACTTCTATGACGAAACACCGGCGGATATGGGACGGTATACGATATGCGGACTGTCCGGAAAGCAGATCATACCAGGACTCTGCGACGCGGATACCATATATCCGCCTGTGACCGAGTGGTTCCCCAAGGACGCCAGACCCGATCCGGAAGATCCAACCCAAGTCTGTGATATGCATGTGGGCGCTCGGATATGCACCTACTCGGGGTATCCGGCCGGACAGTACTGCCCGGAGGAAGCCGTCTCCGACAGTCCCATGATCGTATTGCCAGCAGATTCCCGGTATCAGCTGCTCACCGACGAACAGCTCGCCCAGTATCTGCCTGGAGCGGTACGAAGCTATGAACAGACGGGCCTTGCCGGCGATCCGAATCAGCAGCAGACATGCCCTCTCCACGATTATGACTGGTGGAGGAGGGAACAGCGACGCGGTAATCTGCGCAGCCAGGCAGATACCCTCATCGGAACAGTCAAGGCCCATATGAAGAGCACGACATATGGGGCAAAAATGACCAGCGATGAGAAAAACGACTTGAAAAAGCTGATCAGCCAGCTCAATGACCTACTGGACAGCGGCAACAAAGGTCCTCCCCCGGAGGGGAGGTATTGGACCGAGCTCCCGGGATTTGATCCCGACGCCACTGAAGCCAAGATGGACCGCCTGGACGAACGGGATCAGGAGATCATAGACCGCATCGACGCGGAACTGAGCACTTATCATACGTTATCAATTCATATCAAGGGAGAGGGAACGGTTGACGGGGACGGAACCTATCAGCAGGGGGACGTAATAGCCATATCGGCCGACCCGGATACGGGATGGAAATTCTTAAAATGGGTGGGTCCGGTGGATGACTCCACTGACGCGACCACCACGATTACCATGGGTACGAGCAATATATCCATTACGGCGGAGTTTGTGGAGGAAGGCACCAGTCCGAGTCCAAGCACGAGCCCATAAAAGCGGGTCCCCCGGCAACGCCGGGGGATCGTTTTATAAAATCTATTTTTTACTCTTTGGAGAAAAGAACACGGCGGCAAGATACCCGAACACGATAGCCGCAGTGATCCCCCCCGCCGTGGCGGAGACCCCGCCGGTAAATATCCCCAACAAACCATACTCTTCGACTCCCTTTTTAACGCCTTGGGCCAGGGCGTGGCCAAATCCCGGCAGGGGAACCGTCGCCCCGGCTCCGCCGAAATCCACAAGGGGCTGGTAGAGACCCAGTGCAGAGACGATGACCCCCAGCGTCACAAAAAGTACCAGTATCCGCCCCGGCGTGATCTTGGTCCGGTCGATGAGTATTTGGGCGATCACACAGATCAGTCCTCCCGTGATAAAAGCCTTTAGATACTCCACTACAATCACCCTTCCGACTCGATGGCGATCGCGTGGGCGATCCCCGGTATGCTCTCACCCTGCATGCTGCTGGTGGTGCTCAACAGCGCACCGGTGGCGGCCACCAATAGTCTCTGGGCCTGTTTTGACTGTAGTAGGGACATTAGATATCCGCTGAGCACCGTCGCCGCGCAGCCGCATCCGCTGCCCCCGGCGTGGACGTCCTGCTTTTCCCTATTGAAAATCTCATAACCGCAGTCGATATAGTTTTCCTCGATTTGATATCCGTATTTATCCATCAATTCGATGGTCAGTTCCCTGCCGTATTTGGCCAGGTCCCCGGTGACGATTTTGTCGTAATATCCGGGATTGCGCCCGGTATCGATGAAGTGGGCTTGGAAGGTGTCGGCAGCCGCGGGCGCCATGGCGGCCCCCATATTATTTGCGTCCTTGATGCCGTAATCCACTACCTTGCCCGTGGTGGCCATGGTTACATGCGGGCCTGTTCCTGAACGGGCCAGGAGTACCGCTCCCGCTCCCGTTACTGTCCACTGGGCACTGGGGGGGCGCTGTGTCCCTTGCTCCAAAGGATAGCGGTACTGCCGCTCCGCCGTGGAAAAATGGCTGGCGGCTACGCAGAGGATACGTTCCGCGTACCCGCCGTCTATGAGCATGGCGGCCAGAGACAGGGATTCGGTTATAGTTGAGCAGGCCCCGTACAGCCCGAAAAACGGAATGCCCAGGTCTCTGGCCGCGAAATTGGCGGTGATGATCTGGTTCAACAGATCGCCGCCAAGTAGATAGTCAACATCCTGGGGGGTGATATTGGCTTTGCTAAGGGCCATACGGGCCGCCTGCAGAAATATCTGCATCTCCGCCTTTTCAAAGCTCTTTTCCCCGATTAGGTCGTCTTCCAGTACGGTGTCCATATATTCCGCCAGGGGTCCCTCCCCTTCCTTGGGCCCCACCACCGAAGCGGTGGCGAGAATCACCGGGGGGCTAGAAAACACCACTGTTTGCTTGCCTGCGCGTTTATCCGCCATCCTGTCACTTCCCAAATAACACTAAAATCAGTCCGTAGAGTACCGATGTGCCGATCCCGTAGACCAGGACCGCCCCGGCGATGGAGAACATCTTGGCGCCGATCCCCAGAACGTATCCCTCCCGCTTGAACTCCATGGCGGGAGATACGATGCTATTGGAAAACCCAGTGATGGGCACAAACGCCCCGGCGCCGCCGAATCGCGCCAGATTGTCGTAGAGCCCCAATCCGGTAAAGAACGCACCCAGAAACACCATCACGATGGCGGTAAACCCTGCGGTGGATTCCTTGGAGTATTCCAGTACGTCAGTGGCAAACTGTCCAACGGCCTGCCCCACCACACAGATCGCGCCGCCCACGATAAACGCCTTGATACAATTCTTGACGACTGGAGACGGGGGCGTCTTCTCATCGACCCTCTTTTGATATAGTTCCTCAAATGTCGGGTGCTTTTTCATAGAATTCCTCATTTCTGCATACCCGGGATTATCCAATACAAGACACTGCCTACAAGCTTACCCCCGGCCATCGCAATAATCAGCAATATCGCCGCCCGGGCAATTGCCCCATGCTTGACCGTAATCGTCAACATCTGCAATGCTTCCGCCAACGCCATAGCAAGCATGCCCACAAACGCTCCCATCAATACGGCCGCGATCAACAAGACCGCTTTCCCGGGGTCGAACCGCACCCATCCCAAGCTGACCATGGCTGCCGCCACCGATCCCCCCATAATCCCAATCGGCATAAAACGTATTGCTGAACGGCATCTGGCCGCCTGCAATAACCGCGGCACAATCTGCAGGAGGGTAAACAAGGCCGCCATGCCGCCGCCCACTAAAAGACCACCTGCGAACCCAATAACGGTCCCAACGACTTCTCTCATTGCTTATCATGATTCCTTTTCTTCCTCATCCCGTGTAAACTCATACAGACTCTTTTCATACTCGTATTCCGATATCTCCAGGGCTCCCGGCTGCTTTTTTTTGTTTTTACCGCCGATGCCGCCCATAAACAGAAAGACCCCCGCAGGTATACCCAGGGTATAGGCTATGTTGAAAGGCAGTGGATTCTGCCCTTCTTCCCCTGTCAGAAGCCCCCACATCGTCTTGTGCACCTCAGGCATATTCACATCCGCATGGAAGTACAGGATGGAAAGCATGGCGCCGAAAAAGAGGATAATGGCAACACCGGCAGCCCGCAGCCATAACATAGGGCCTTTTTGTTTTGCGACGTGGGCCGCCGGTTCCGCCATGGCCTTTCCCTCGCCCAATACATGGACGATGCACTCAGGGTACTTGCCCTGCAGGCGCCGTACCACATCCACAGCCTGGAGCACGATGGGGTCTTCGGTCGTGTGCTCCATCAGTATCAACTCCGCAGCCCGGTTGACCCCGTCCCCGCTCATCCAAACAACGTCCCTCATATGCAGGGACTGCCCCGGCTCATATGTGATGTTGGCTTTGAACTGCAGGTAGATATGCATCTGTGTACGGATCCTTCGTATCCTCTGTATAGGATTGTGCGTATACAAAATGGGCGCCGTTGTATTTTCTATCCTGGGCGCTCGGCTTATTCTGCATAAACCAGATCACCGCAAAGGCGGCGGTCAATATCAGAAGCCATATCACGTAAGTCAGCCCCGTTTTGATCCATCGCGTCGAGTGATGTATTTGACTCGCAGTGTTTGTTTTCATCATGATCACTCCCTCGTCCATTATTTTGTGCGAAAATACGATTTATAGACAGAAAAAAAATGTCATCAATGACAACATTCAGTACACAATATTGTGAAAAATAATCAGAGGGAGAACCCCTCTGATATGAATTTTAGGTGCAGAGTGAGCCCCCGCAACATCGGTAAGACTTATATCTGTCGGCGGCTGACTCTCAATAATCCCGGTTTTAGGCGCTGCCCTCCAGATGGGACCGCATCTTCAACAGCGCCCGGCGCTCGATGCGCGACACCTGCACCTGTGAGATATCCAGCTTTTTTGCAACTTCGGTCTGGGTCCTCCCGGAAAAAAAGCGCTCACGAACGATAAACTGCTCCCGTTGGTCGAGATTGCGGAAGGATTTGTTCAGCGCGACTCGCTCCACCATTTTATCTTCGGTATCCCCCTCTCCGCAGATCTGATCAATCCGGTAGATCGGGGTCTCCCCATGGTCGTGGACAGTATCGTATATAGAGGATGTGGGCGTCATGGCATCCATGGCCTGTACGATCTCTTCCGGATCACACTCAAGCTCCCGGGCGATCTCCTGGATGGTGGGTTCCCGCTGCAGCGTCGCAGCCAATTCGTCCCGGACGAGCAGTGTTTTCCATCCCCGTTCCTTGATGGTGCGGCCCACCTTGATCATCCCGTCGTCACGCAAGTACCGCCGTATCTCCCCCATGATCATGGGGACCGCGTAGGTGGAAAACCGAACGCCAAAGCCGGTGTCAAACCGGTCGATGGCCTTCAGGAGGCCTATAGCTCCGATCTGGAATAGGTCGTCACCCTCCACGCCCCGGTCGGAAAAGCGGTGTACGACGCTATGTATCAAGCCCAGATTGTGTTTGACCAGCCTGTCCCTAGCGCCTACATCCCCCCGCTGGGCCGCCTCGATCAGGGACAAGGTCTCCTCATGCCCCAGTAATTCTCTAGACGCTGCCCCCGTGGTCATGATACATTCCTGTTTTCCTGTCCCTGTAGGTATTTGGTGAGTGTCACCGTGGTGCCCTGTCCGGCGACACTGCGCACCTCCACCGCATCCATGAACGTTTCCATCACCGTAAAACCCATCCCCGAACGCTCCAGATCGGGACGGCTGGTAAAGAGAGGCTGGCGGGCCTGCTCGATATCGGGGATGCCCACGCCGCCGTCCTGTATACGAAATATGATCCGGTGGCGGTCGTAGGAGCCCTCCAATATCACCTGCCCTGACTGACTCTGGTATCCGTGAATGATGGCGTTTGTCACAGCCTCGGATACCGCGGTTTTGATGTCATTGATATCGGTGATGGTCAGATCGAGTTGAGAAGCAAACCCCGCGGCGCAGAGCCGGGCAAAGGCTTCGTTGCGCGAACGGGCGTCAAATACGAGTTTCATCCAATTTTCCATCCCTTATGCCTCCTTCTTTCCCTCTGCGCCCCCGCGAATGCGGACCAGGCGGTGGATCCCCGCCAGGCGCAGTATCCGGCGGATACTATCGTTGGCAGCGTCGATTTCGAGGACGGCACCCCGTTTGACGAGTTCCTTATATCGACCAAGTATCACGCCTATACCGGCGCTATCCATAAACGTCAGTTCGTTGAGATCCAGGATTACCCGGCGTACCCCTTCAGTGCGGATCTGGGCGTCGATCGCGCGCCGGACCATGCTGGCCGCATGATCATCGAGCTCCCCCCGGACCTTGACGCGCAGGATGGAGTCCTTCCGCGAAAAGGATAATGTGCACATAGCGATGCCTCCTATCGTCTTCCTCTTCTCCTCTCTTTTCTGTCCGAGGCGTATCTTTCCTTTGTCCATTATTGACGCTTCCCGGCTTGTTTTGCGTCCTGGCGCGGGCGAGAAGAATAATGGACCGATCGCGTCAAATAACCGCCGCAAAGGGGCATCAAATAACCGAACATGGGAAAAAATAGGCTATGGAGATGACTGCATGAATGTATCCCGCGTAGAGAAATACAAAAAGCACAAGAAGAATAAACCTCCAAAGCGAAGGCTGCTTCCCAGGATACTGGGACTCATCATCAGCATCGGTCTGGGGCTGACAGTGATTGCCGGAGTGGTGACGCTGATGCTATTTAGCGCAAACCTTCCGCCTTTGGATCTTGCCAGTATCAGCAATTACAGCCAGACCGCCGTGATTCTCGATAAGAACGGCGCGGAGATCAGCCGTGTCAGCGGAGTGGAAAACAGGATCAAAACCAATCTATCCGATCTCCCCGATTACCTAATCAAGGCGGTGCTCGCGGTGGAAGACACCCGGTTTTATCAGCACCATGGGATCGATTTCAAGCGAATCGCAGGAGCGTTGTGGGTGGACATAAAGACCTTGTCATTCTCGGAGGGAGCCAGCACCATTACCCAGCAGGTGGTGAAAAACAGCCAACTCACCCAGGAAAAAAAGGTGAGCCGAAAGATCACCGAAGCGCTTTTAGCGCTCCAGCTTGAACGTCTTTACGATAAGGATGAGATACTGGAAGCCTATCTCAATATCATCCCCTACGGCGAAGGCGTATACGGCATCGAGACGGCTTCGGAGCTGTATTTTGGAAAATCCGCCTCCGATCTGAACCTGGCGGAATCGGCCCTGCTCGCGGGCATCCCCAAGAGCCCGACCTATTACTCCCCCTATGATTATCCTGAGGCGGCCAAGGAGCGGCGAAATCTCATCCTGCGGCTGATGAACGATGCGGGTTATATATCGGAAACTGAGATGCGCGCGGCCCAGGCAGCTCCTCTGGAGGTCACCACTCAGAAGGCGAAGGGATTTCCACACGGGTATTTCGTGGACTATGTCCTGGACCGCTGCATGGAGTACCTGGGTATGACCCGGAGTGAGCTGATCGAGAGCGGTTACACCATAGAGACCACCATGGATCAAACTGTGCAAAACAAGCTGGAGGAGCTATTCTCCCAAACGGAATGGTTCCCCACCTCTCCCGCCAGCGGGGAGGCCTGCCAGTCCGCCGTACTGGTCATGGACCCCCAGACAGGGAACATATTGGGGATGATGGGCGGGCGTAATGAGGGTGACTATCAGCTGCGGTCATTTAACCGTTGTACGGGAGCCTACCGGCAGCCCGGCTCCACCATCAAACCCCTGGCGGTATACGGCCCGGCCCTTGAGTGGTACGGCTACACCACGGCGACACCGGTACTGGATGAGCCTGTGGAGTACGCAGGCTATCGGCCCAGTAACTACAGCGGCACCTACCGGGGGCAGGTCACGGTTAGGGACGCGCTGGCAGACTCCATCAATATTCCGGCGGTGCGGATCTATCATGATATCGGCCCCGGCAACGGAGCGGATTTTCTGGAAACAGTGGGAATCCATCTGGCCCAGGAGGATCAAAACAGCCTCTCAGTGGCTCTGGGTGGCGTCAGCCAGGGCGTAAGCCCGCTGCAGCTGGCCGAGGCCTACACGGTATTTCCCGGAAAGGGCGCCTATAGGACGTCCGACTGCGTACTGTCCGTCAAGGATACCGATGGGAAAGTGCTGTGGGAGAAGGTACCCGCTTATAAGAACACACTCAGCGAAGAGACGGCGTTTCTGATCAATGATATGCTGACAAGCACCACCGAGGAGGGCACGGCATCGGTACTCCGGGATCTGCCGTTTCCCGTGGCGGCTAAGACAGGCACGGTACAGCTACCCAAATCTGAGACCTTCACCGGGATATCGGGGCTGAACGACAGCTGGATGGTGGCATACACCCCCCGTTATCTGGTGACAGTATGGATGGGATTTGACAGGACAACACCCGATACATATCTGCCTGCCAATGCCACAGGCGGCTCCTATCCAGCCATGCTGGCCAAGGAGATACTCGCAACGGCTGAGAAAGATCAAGCCCCCGAGCAATTTCAAAAGCCGCTGGATGTGGTGCAGATACCCCTGGACAAGACGGGAACAGCCCAGGGAAAGATATGGATCGCCTCGACAGATACACCCCCCGAGGATATACTGAACGAGTATTTTGCCAGCAACAATATCCCAACGGAAACAGCCCCGCCTCGCTACTACCTGCCGGACGATGTAAGACTGACAATACTGGCTAACGGGTTCCCCTGCATCGAATTCACAGCCAAAGCCGGCGGCCGGTACAGGCTGTACCGGCAGGAGCGAAACACTGAGACCGAGACCGTCGCGGTGCTGTCGGGCGATGAAAACAATCACGTGCGGTTTGTGGATTTCTCCGCGGTACCAGGCACCGAATACGGATACAGTGTCAATATTCAGGATAAAACCGGGCCGGTACTGTGGACAGGGGATGTGCCGAACCCTCAATATACTGTAACACCAACGCCTACGCCAATAACGACACCTTCGCCGACGCCTACCTCAAAAATATCAGTGGTCCCCTAGTGCTGGTCTGAACCTTCTAGAAGCACAAGCTCCGCTTCGATCTCTTCCCGGGTAACGGCGCTCAACGGGTTGATATTGCGGGCAAGGGCCTTTTCGAGTTTTTCCCGGGCAAGAGCGGTCTCCCCTAGTTCCCGGTAGATACGGCCCAGATTGTAAAGCGTGCTGACCTGGTCGGATTTCTCATCTTCGGCTTTTTGAAAATACGTAAGAGCCTTATCCCTATCCCCCATCTCGTAGTAGACCATCCCCAGATTGTCCAGGATCACCGGGTCCTCGTCGTCGTATTCCAGGGCTTTCTGATTGAACGCAAGCGCGTCGGATAGATCTCCCCGTAATATCTTGAAGTACCCCAGCGCTCCGTAGCTCTTTGCGTTGGGCGCCTTCTGAAAGGCCTCCTCCATGGTCGCGTGCGCTTCCTCAATGAGGCCGAGTTTCCAGTACACCAGTCCCTGGTTGTATTTAGCGTGGGAACGGATGGTGTCTTTAGCGGAACTCAGGATTATCCGAGAAAATATATCCTTGGACTTTTCAAACTTCCCCATCCTGAGAAGTCCCAGACCGTAGCCAAGCTGGAACCGGTACCCCATTCCCTGCCGGTATCCCTTCTCGTAACGGGGCAGCGCTTTATCGAAGTGCCCTCGAATATGCCGCATATACCCGATATACCCGTTAATGTTTCCCAATAATGACATACATATCTCCCTTTTGAAAAATTAAATTATATTATATATTTTCTTTATTCTGGCATTTCCCGATGAAATGTGCTATCCTAATTATAAATTCATAGACAGCCTCTGTCCACCCGAATTATCATAACAGCATGATCCCAGACGATAGGAGTGTTGCACTTGGCCCGACAGAGTCAGATGAAATTTCTCGACCCCGAAAACCCGGACTTCGAAGTCTTGATCAATAAAATACCCGGCGTGATCTCCTCCCGTCTCGTGATGGAGGATCAGACGATCACAGAACTGCATATACTGTCCAACTTCAGCCGCACCCCCAAGCAGATCATCCGGGACGTACAATCGGCGCTGATGGCGGGATATGATATGGAACTGGATCACAAGGTGATCAGTGTCGCCCAGATCGAGGACGGCAAGGTTTCCAAACGGTCCTTCCGCCTGAAGCTCAAGCACATCGACCTTTCGATGGAGGACAATAGGCTTACCACCACCGTACACCTCACTAAGGGCGGTAAGGAATACACGGGCTCAGCCAACGGAGGATCCTCGATCCATAATCGATATAGGCTGGTGGCGGAAGCGACGCTCTCGGCGGTCAATGATTTCCTGGGGATCGACCCCATTTTCATACTGTCGGACGTGCTGGTGCTCGCGACCGCCTCCGGAAAAGCCTTCACTGTGGTCATCACCGATATCGCCGGCACCGGAGAAAGGAGCCTCGTCGGCTCCGCCATGGTCCAGCAGGATGAGCACCAGGCCGTGGTAAAAGCGACCCTGGACGCTGTCAACAGACGGCTTGACAGGCTCTCATAGATATGCAATGATTCCGTATAATCATACGCGCTCCTTGACATAATTCATAGCCAAAAAACAGGCCGAAAAAAAGCAAATAACTCCCAAGCGAAGCGGATATAGCCTGCCGTACTAGCGAAAGTGGCAGAGTCCAATTTGGGAGGCTGTATCATGAAAAAAGTATGGGCCAAAGTCGTAGTCGTTGTTACTGCTCTGGTTTCTTTGATCCTTGGCGGCGGCGCCATTTTTACCTGGCACTAAGCCAGGATAACTTTTCGGCCTGTTTTTTTGTACTATTCGGGACTTTTCGATAAATTTCGTTTATGGTATACTTTATACAGTCGCGGTTCTATTTCAGAAAATGCGGGAGAACTGTATGAATAATAAAATCAAAAGTTATGTCGGTCTTCTCACAGTGATTGGCGCTTCCGTATTGATCTATTCGATATACAGTGTGTCTGTTGCCAAGATTCCCCTTCTGGCTTTACTCTTCTTTATACTGGTCTCTGCTATCTGTGATTCGCTGTTGGTTTTCACAACAAAAGATAAAGGGGTGAGCGTAACCTATGCCATCATATTGGCAGCTCAATTATCATACGGCACGGCCTTTGCCGTCCTTGTAGCTGTATGCGGAACCTTGTTTGCTATTGTCAAGACTCCACGAGGACAATTAATCCATTTATTTAACAGATCGCCAATAAAGACAGCATATAACGTATCAAGCTATGCAGTTACGACTTTTGTAGCCGGATATGTGTATAGTTTGTTATATAATACGGTTTCTTTCAGCACTTTATCCGTGCGGCAATTGACCTTCCTGCCAATATATATCATAGTATTTTTCTTCTTTAATTCCTCCTTTATGGCAATTTTAATCTCGCTTCAAAGCAATGAACCGGTCAAAGACGTATGGATCAAGAGCACCCTCTGGACATTACCCAATATTTTGGCCATCGCCCCACTGGGGGTATTGATCAATGTGCTGTACGACAACGGTTCCGATGGGTACTGGTACATCCTGATCCTGCTTCTGCCCCTGTTTCTCGCGCGGTATACGTTCAAACTATATCTCGATTATAAAAATCAATATTTCAAGACCGTACAGGTCCTCTCCGCCGCCATCGAGGCAAAGGACCCCTATACGGAGGGACATTCCCGGCGGGTGGAATACTACGCGGAAGCCATCGCCAAACGCATGGGACTCCCCCAATCCAAGATTGAGGGAATCAAGGTGGCGGCCCTGCTCCACGATATCGGCAAGATCGGCATCGAGGACGCGATACTCCGCAAACCCGGCTCCCTCTCCGCGCCGGAATGGGATCGGATGCACATGCATCCCGAACTGGGTGTCCATATTCTGGAGGACATTGCTTTTCCCTACAATGTCAAGGATGTGATCCGTCACCACCACGAGCGCTATGACGGTACCGGATATCCCGACGGAGTCAAGGGGGACCAGACCTCTCTGGAGGCCTATATCCTCTGCGCGGCCGACGCTTACGACGCCATGTCCAGCGATAGGCCTTACCGCTCAGCCCTGGACCGGGAGCGAATTATGACCATTTTTAAGGCTGAAGCGGGCGGTCAGTTCGAGCCCCATGTGGCGGCGGTGGTATATGAGATGCTTAAGCGGGATATTCTCACGTTTCCCGATGAAAAACTGAACGAACCTCTCGTCAATAAATAGATAGGATAAAAATCATGTTGATCGCTGGTCTGATCCTGGCCTTTCTCTTCGGATGGGCTCGGGGAGGCAGTTTACGAAAACTAATAGAGCTGCCTATCCGGCAGGTCTATTTGCTGATCTTGCCCTTAGTATTGGAAGTAATCCAGTCCCAACTGCTTCTGCGGGCGGATTGGATGACGCCTCTGCTATCCTTCGGCATGACGATCCTGCAGTACCTGCTGATATTCATATTTGTACAGCTCAACAGCCATCTGTGGCAGGTCCTGCTGTACGGTGTGGGCTCTGGGTTGAATTTCTTCGTCATCACGGCCAACGCGGGAGCCATGCCCGTCAGCGAAAAGGTACTGGAGCTGGGCGGCAGCTCGGAAAAATTTACCGCCCTCCTGGAAGGGAAGTATTACACCTACGAGATCATCAGGGAAAGCACCCGTCTCCCCTTCCTGGGAGATGTGATCGTAATCCCCGGACTCCTGCCCCAGTGCGTCAGCCTCGGGGATATTGTCCTGATGGCCGGGGTGTTTTTCCTGGTGGTGAAGGGGATGGGCAAGAGAGAACAGAAGGAAGAAGATGAGTAAGTTACAAGAGCGGCTAAGGCCGTTCCTTTTTTGATAAGTCGGATTCAGTTTCATTACACTTCGACAGAGACATTTACAGATTCATGTCTGAACAGAAAAAATGGGGTGAGCGACGCTCACCCCCTACCTTGCACCTATGTTTGTTTTCTGGGAAGCTAATCTATTCCGACAGCTTCTTTCTCAGCAGCTCGTTCACCATCTGGGGATTCGCCTTCCCCTTGGTCGCCCGCATCACCTGACCCATGAGATGCCCCAGGGCCTTTCCCTTCCCCGCTTTATAATCCTCTACCGACTGGGGATTGTCCGCGATAGCCTTTTCGACGATCCCTTCCAGTTCCCCGGCGTCAGACACCTGGGCGAGGCCGAATTGTTTGATGAGAGCATCCACATCATTGTCTTCCTCAAAAAGTGCCTCCAAAACGGTCTTGCCCGCCGAGCGGCTGATAGCTCCCTCTGCCACCCGCGTGCAGATTGCGGCCAGACGATTGGCCGGAACGGGGATCTCGTCACTATCCTGATCCTTCATGAGGCGCAGCACATCCCCCATAAGCCAGTTGCTGATTTCCTTGGGCTCGGGGTAGAGCGCGATCACCGACTCAAAGTACTGGGCCAGCGTGTAGGACCCGGTAAGTATCTCTGCGTCGTATTCGGGGAGATTGTATTCATCGATATAGCGTTTTTTCTTGGCTTCGGGGAGTTCGGGCAGTTCGCTCCGCAGCTCATCCACCCGCTCGGGGGCTATCTGGATGGGCACCAGATCAGGTTCCGGGAAATACCGATAGTCGTGGGCCTCCTCCTTAGAACGCATCCCCAGACTCTTCCCTGCGCCGTCGTCCCACCGACGGGTCTCCTGTGTGACGCTCTCTCCCTTCTCCAGCACCTTGATCTGTCGCTTGGACTCATAGCGGGCGGCACGGAATGCCGACTTGAAGGAATTCAGATTCTTCATCTCGGTGCGGGTGCCCAGAGGCCCTCCCGCGGGCCGGACCGAGAGGTTGAGGTCACAGCGCAGGGATCCCTCTTCCATCTTGCAGTCGGAGACTCCGATATATAGCAGAATCGAGCGCAGCTTCTCCATAAAGGCCACGGCCTCCTCCGGAGAATTCATATCCGGTTGGGTGACGATCTCCATGAGAGGCACACCGCCCCGATTGTAATCCACCAGGGTGCCGTCGTCGTGGGCCTCGTGGAGCAGTTTACCCGCGTCCTCTTCCAGATGAATGCGCAGGATGCGGATTCTCTTTTGCGTTCCCTCCACCTCGATATCGAGGTAGCCGTCCCGGCACAGGGGCAGATCATACTGGGAGATTTGATAGGCCTTGGGCAGATCGGGATAGAAGTAGTTCTTCCGGTCCATTTTGCTGAAATTGGATATCTCGCAGTGGAGCGCGAGGCCGGTCTTCACCGTGTATTCCACGGCTTTTTTATTGAGTACAGGCAGTACCCCGGGCATCCCCACGCAGATAGGGCAGCAGTGGGTGTTGGGCTCGCCGCCGAATGCGGTGGTGCATCCGCAGAATATCTTACTCTCGGTAGCAAGTTCAGCATGGACTTCCAATCCGATGACCGTTTCGTATTTCATCATGCCACCTCCCATCCGGCCGGTTTGGCATTCGGGAATCCCCCCGCTTGCTCGAATGCGTACGCGATATCCAAGATATCCTGCTCCCCAAAGGCGGGTCCTATGAGTTGTACCCCAACCGGCAGACCGGATTCATCCAGCCCACAGGGCATGGAGAGCGCCGGCAGACCTGCGATATTGACAGGGACGGTATATGTATCGGATAGATACATGGAAAGGGGATCGTCGGTCTTCTCCCCTATCTTGAAGGCTGTCGTGGGTGACGTGGGAGTGAGTATCGCGTCGCAGGAGGCAAATGCCTCCTCGTATTCCCGGAGGATCAGCGTGCGGACCTTCAAGGCTTTCAGGTAGTAGGCGTCGTAGTAGCCAGAGCTCAGGGCGTAGGTCCCCAATATAATCCGACGCTTGACCTCGTCGCCGAATCCCTCGCTGCGGCTCCTGGCATAGAGATCGATGAGATCGTCGTATTCCTTGGCACGAACACCGTACTTGACACCGTCGTACCGGGCGAGGTTACTGCTCGCCTCGGCGCAGGCGATGAGGTAATAGGCGGCCAGCGCGTACTCGCTGGTGGGCAAATGTATGGTTTTAAACACCGCGCCGCTGTTTTTCAGCCGTGCCTTGGCGGCATCGATCTGTTTTACGATATCGGGGGAAAGCCCTTTCCCGTCCATCTCGACGGGGATACCGATAACCTTCCCCTTGATGTTTTCTGTAAGCCCGTCGAAATAACTCTCATACTTCCGGTCTACCGATGTGGAATCATAGGGATCGTGTCCGGTGATGGCGTCCAGCAAAAGGGCGCAATCGGAGACCGAGCGGGTCAGCGGCCCGACCTGGTCCAGGGAGGAGGCGAAGGCCACCAGCCCGTAACGGGACACGGTGCCGTAGGTGGGCTTCATCCCCACGATCCCGCAGAAAGACGCGGGCTGGCGGATGGAACCGCCTGTGTCGGAGCCCAACGCGCACAATGCTTCTCTGGCCGCCACCGCCGCGGCGCTCCCGCCGCTTGACCCCCCGGGGACTCGTTCGATATCCCAAGGGTTCTTGGTGACCGCAAATGCAGAGTTCTCAGTCGAAGAGCCCATGGCGAATTCGTCGAGATTGGCCTTGCCGAGTATTACGGCCTGCTGTTTCCTAAGTTTGGATACCACAGTGGCGTCATAGGGCGGATTGAAACTGGCGAGGATATTGGACGAGCAGGTCGTGGGCATATCCCTGGTACATAAATTATCCTTGACGGCGATGGGGATACCTGCCAGCGAGGGCAAATCCTCCCCCTTGGCCCTTTGTGCGTCCACTTCCTTCGCCTTTTCGATAGCACCATCGGGATCCAGGTGTCGGTAAGCGTTGATGGAGAGCTCTCTCTTTTTCGTACAGTCGATCACCGAGCGGGTCAGTTCCTCCGCGGATAGTTCTCCGTTTTGCATTTGTTCTCTGGCTTCACTGACGGTTAATTCATATGGCTGCATAGTATCCTCCTTATTCAACAACCTTGGGGACCTTGAAGCAGCCGTCCGCTTGCTCGGGGGCGTTTGCAAGCAGCTTTTCCCGGTCATAGGAGGGCCGGGACAGATCCTCCCTCAGCACATCGTGGATGGGCAGCACATGGGCGGTGGGTTCCACCCCCTCGGTATCGAGCTCATCCAGTTTGGCCGCGTAATCCAATATGGCGGCAAGATCCTGACCGTACCGTTCCTGCTCCTCCTCCGTCAATATAAGGCGTGAAAGCCGCGCCACATAGGCCACATCGATCTTTGTTTCCATCGCTCTATCCTTTCCGCTTTAATTCCTTCAAAACATTGGTCTCTCTATACACCCAGGGATGGACATGTCCAGTCCCATTTAACAGCGTCTCATTGGCAACAAGGGCACTTTCCAGGTCAATCCATACGGCCTCCAACCCCAATGCTGCTTCATAATCCTCCAGTTGGCGCGCCGTCATGACGCCGGACACTTCGCACTGGTAATAGTGGGATTCCATATAAAACACCGCGCCCGCATCGCACCGGTCGGCCCGTCTCTCAATCGCTTCACCCAGCTTATCCCCTACGCGGCTTAAGACGTACCCCGTCTCCTCGCTTACTTCCCGGCACAAGGCTTCTTCATGGCTTTCCCCTGATTGGACACCGCCCCCGGGGAAAGAATAGCTTCCCCAATTGGTGCGTACCATCAATAGCTTATTTTCCCGCGAAACGACCGCCCGGACCGCCTCTCGGCTTATGGCGCCGCCGTCTTCCGGCAATCCAAGTATAAGGTAAAACCGATCCAAACCCCGCCCCTTTATTGTTCCAGCAGTTCCAGCAAGGCCGCTTCGTCCAGTATGGGGACGTTTAGTTCCATGGCCTTATCATATTTGCTGCCGGGGTCCTCCCCCGCCACTACGTAGTCGGTGTTTTTGCTGACGCTCCCCGTCACCTTGCCCCCCATGAATTCGATCCGCTCCTTGGCCTCTGTCCGTTTCATCGTGGGCAGGGTGCCGGTCAGTACGAATGTCTTTCCGGTGACGGCCTCGGAAACTGCCACGGGGACCTTCTTCTCCTCCGTCATGCGTACCCCGGCGCCCCGAAGCCTCTCGATCACGTCCTGATTGTCCGGCTGGGAGAAGAAATGGGTCAGGCTCTCGGCGATCTTAGCCCCGATCTCGTGGATGGCGGTAATATCCTCCTCGGAGGCCGCCATGAGACTGTCAATCTCGCCGAATCGCTCAGCCAAGAGCCAAGCGGCCCGTGTCCCTACCAATGGAATCCCCAAAGCAAACAGCAGGCGGGCCAATCCCCTGTCTTTGCTCTCGCCGATAGCGTGAATGAGATTATCAGCGGATTTCTGTGCCATGCGCTCCAGCGGCAGTAATTGTTCCGCGGTTAATGTGTACAGATCCGCGGCATCGTGGATCAGATCGTTGTCAACCAGGCTATCCACCACAGCGGGTCCCAGGCCCTCTATATCCATGGCGTCCCGGCTGGCGAAGTGGATCAGGAGCCGCCGCTGCTGGGCGGGGCACTGGGTGCCGGTGCACCGGACCGCCGCCTCCCCTTCCAGTCGTATGACTTCCGAGCCGCAGGCCGGACAGCGGGCGGGCATCTCAAATACTTTTTCGTCACCGGTGCGCTTTTCCTTGACCACCTCGACCACTTCAGGGATCACATCCCCGGCCTTCTGGATCACGACTGTATCACCGATGCGGATGTCCTTGGCCTTGATATTGTCCTCATTGTGGAGAGTAGCCCGGGAAACGGTGGAGCCCGCCACCAAGACCGGGTCGAACTCCGCCGTAGGGGTCAGCACTCCCGTGCGGCCCACCTGTACGAAAATATCACGGATGACAGACGTTTTCTGCTCCGGGGGGAATTTATAGGCGATGGCCCAGCGGGGGCTCTTACTAGTGGCGCCTAGCTCTTCACGCTGGACGATATTGTCTACCTTGATGACGAGGCCGTCTATCTCGAAATCAAGACTATGCCTCTTCTCCCGCCAGATATCGCACTGCTCGATCACATCTGATATTGACCCGGCGGTGTATTTGTACGGATTGGTCTTAAGCCCGATTTCGTTTAAGTAACTAAGCCCCTCCATATGGGTGGAGAATGTCATCTCCCCAGCCTCCACGCTGAACACGAATATATCCAGAGGGCGTTTGGCGGTAACGTGGGGATCGAGCTGGCGCAGGGAACCGGCCGCGGCGTTTCGGGGATTGGCGAAGAGTGGTTCTCCTGATTCTTCCCGTTGACCATTAAGCTTTTTAAACGCTTCCTTGGAGATGAACACCTCTCCCCGGACCTGTATGGTCACGGATTTGTTTAATCTCAATGGAATGGAACGAATGGTGCGGATATTGCTGGTGACGTCCTCCCCGGTGACGCCGTCTCCCCTGGTGGACCCCCGGACGAGACTGCCGTTTTCATATTCCAATAAGACCGACAGACCATCAATCTTGTGCTCCAATACATAGGACACATCCCCCACAGTATTGCGGACCCGCTTGTCAAAATCACGCAGTTCCTGGGCGTTGAACGCATTTGCTAGGCTCAACATGGGATTATCGTGGCGAACCGTACCGAAAGCGGACACCGGCGCGCCCCCCACCTTCTGTGTGGGCGAATCGGGACTTTGGTACTGGGGGAATTCCCTTTCCAGGTCCTCCAGCTCCCGTAGCATCATATCGTAGTCCCTGTCACTAATGGTGGGATCGTCCAGCACATAATACCGGTAGCTGTGCTCCCGCAGCTGCTCCCGCAGCTCATCGATCCTCTTCTTGGCCTTGTCCGCATCCATTGGGTCTACCCCTTTATTTTTTTGATGGGGGCATAGGATGCCAGCAGTTTCTTCACCCCGCCCTGCTCAAACTTAATAGAGAGATGGGCGCCGTCCCCCTCCCCCTGAATATCCACGATTTGGCCCTTGCCGAAGGTCTTGTGTAATACCCGGTCCCCCACGCTGTACCTGCAGCCCGATGCGATAGGTTCGGGTTCAAGGGAGCGCTGTATATATTCTCCTCCAAAGGAGTAGGATTCATGAGTCTTAACGGACGCTGATCTTCCCCACTGGCTTTGCCGGGGGCGTTCTTTCAGCGCGTCTGGATCCGTCAAAAGCTTCTCCGGGATTTCCTTTAGAAACCGGGAAGGCATCCCGTAGCGGACGTTCCCGTGGATCATCCGACTGCGAGTTGAGGTAAGGTACAGCCTCCGCTTGGCCCGGGTGATCCCTACATAGCAGAGCCGGCGCTCCTCCTCCATGTCCGACTCGGTATCCATGGCCCGCATATGGGGAAAGAGCGTCTCTTCCATCCCCACCATGAAGACCACTGGAAACTCAAGTCCCTTGGCGCTGTGAAACGTCATGAGGCTCACGGTGGAGACTTCGGCGTCCATGCTGTCGATATCCGCCACCAGGGCCACATGCTCGAGATATCCGTCTAATCCCTCGTCGGGGTTGAGTTCACTGAATTCCCTGGCGGCGGAAACGAGTTCGTCCAAGTTCTCCAGCCGCGCCATGGCTTCTATGGTATTCTCCTTGGTGAGCGCGGCCCGGTATCCGCTTAAGTCTATCACCAGTTCGATGGCGTCTGCGATATCTCCGTCCGCTAGACGCAGGCGGCACTGCTCGATCAGCTCCCCAAAGGCCGCCATTTTACCCGCTGCGCTCTTCAACGTATCGGCATAGTCATTTGCCCTGCCGATGATGTCCATCATACTGACGCCCTCCTGGGCGGCCAGGTCGGCGAGTCGTTCCTCGCTGGTTTTGCCGATGCCCCGCTTGGGCTCGTTGACCACACGGCGCAGGCTCACATCGTCGGCGGGATTGACCAATAACCGCAGGTAGGCAAGTATATCCTTGATCTCCTTGCGGTCGTAGAAACGGGTGCCCCCATAGATCCGATAGGGGATCGCGTATTTGATGAGTGTTTCTTCCAGGGCACGGGATTGGGCGGTAATTCGATAGAGTACCGCCATATCCCCGGGGCTCAGACCCTTTTTTACCAGTGTCTCGATCCGGGCGCAGACCATCTCGGCCTCGTCACGTTCGTTTTCCACTTGGCAGTAATCCAACAGATCGCCCTCTCCGGCATCGGTCCACAGCGCCTTCGCCTTTCTATCTCTGTTCTGGGCGATGACGGCGTTGGCCGCGTCCAATATGCTCTGGGTGGAGCGGTAATTCTGTTCCAGCTTGATCACCCGGGCGGCGGGAAAATCACTCTCAAACTCCAGTATATTTCGGATATCGGCCCCCCGCCAGCCGTAGATGGACTGATCGTCGTCTCCGACGACGAAAATGTTCTGATGATAGGAGGACAGCAGACGGACCAGCTCGTACTGGGCCATATTGGTGTCCTGATACTCGTCCACCAGTACGTACCGGAACCGCCGGGCGTAGCGCTCCAATATCTCCGGATGGGTCTTGAAAAGCTCCACGGTGAGGTTCAATAAATCGTCGAAGTCCAGCGCGTTGTTTTCCTTGAGTTTCCGCTGATACAGGGCGTAAACTTCTGCGATGATCCCCTCCCGGTAGCCTCCCTCGTTTTCCACGTCGGCGGGTTTCATCATGCTGTTTTTGTAATTGCTGATGCGTTCGGATATTCCCTTGGGTGGATACTGCTTGTCGTTTAGGTTCAGTACCCTGACGCATTCCTTCACCACCACCAACTGGTCGTTGGTATCGTAGATAGTGAAGCGCCGATCATACCCCAGCGCCTCGATCTCCCGGCGCAGGATACGCACACAGGCCGAGTGAAACGTCGATAACCACATGCTCTCCGCTTCGGGTCCGACGAGCTTGACGATGCGTTCCTTCATCTCCCGGGCGGCTTTATTGGTAAAGGTGATCGCGATGATGCTGTAGGGGGACACCCTCTCCCCGCTGAGCCAGGGCACCATGTGCTCGGGGATGGGAATATCGGGATCCTCCTTCTTGTCCTCCCACAGCGCCTCCAGCTGCTGCAGAGCCTGACTGTTCATCTCCGGGGGAACGGTATCGGAGCCGTAAGCGTCACCGAAACGCAGTATATGGGCCACCCTTTGGGTGAGCACCGTGGTCTTTCCCGAGCCCGCTCCGGCGAGTACCAGCATGGGACCGTTCACATGGAGCACAGCCTCCCGCTGCGGGGGATTTAAGTGGGCGTATTCACGCTCTAATAAGCTATTGCGGATAGAATAATACCTATTTATCTCTGCCTGGGTCATGCATCGGGTCCTTCCATTTTTTCAAGTCTATCCAGGATGCGGCGGTACCCGTCGGCGCCGTAGTCCAGGGCGCGTTTTACCCTGCTGATGGTGGCGGTGCTGGCGGTGGTTTTTTCCACGATCTCGTGATAGGTACACTGACTTTTCAGCATCTGGGCCACCATGAGCCGCTGGGCCAGGGACTGGATCTCGTGGATGGTACAGATATCCTCAAAGAAACGGTAGCACTCCTCCTGGTCCTGCAGGCTCAAGATAGCCTGAAAGAGCCTGTCCGTTTCCTCGTTTTGCAGCCGTGATTGGTACGCCATGTGATACCTCCGAATCTAAACGAACAAAAGAAATCCATCTATCCGGCGATGGATTTCGGTACTACAGTATTTTATCATAGTGAATTGTGGGGTTCAACCAATGACTGGGAATGATTCTAGTATTCGATCCCTTTTCTGGCAAAGATGCCTTGGGCATAATAATGTTTGACCTCATGCATCTCTGTGACCAGATCGGCCTTCTCGATGACGGCGGTGGGCGCCGCACGCCCTGTGAGCACCCATTCCGCATGGTGAGGCTTCGTATCCAGCAATGCTATCAGTTCGTCTTCGGTGATGATGCCCGCATGCAGGGGCGCCAATATCTCGTCGAGGATCACCAGATCGGCAGAGCAGGCGGCGATCCATTTGCGGAACGTATCAAACTCGGTCCGGGCCCTTTCCCGGAACGCGTTGAACTCCCCGGGGGACATCTCGCCTATAAAGTGTTTCGTCTCCATGAATCGATGAAAAGAAAGGCCGGGGAGCAGAGCGGCGCTTACGCGCTCCCCGCACTCCCGGCCCTTTAAGAATTGACATATGGCGACATCCAGGCCCCAGCCCGCAGCGCGAAGCGCGAGGCCCATTGCGGCTGTGGTCTTGCCCTTGCCGTCTCCGGTGTAGACCTGGACGCGCCCCTTCGTCATCTAATGACCCGCGCCATCAATACGTCGGGGATAGAAAGCACCCGCTCCACCACCGCGCCGGGGATATCCCCATCGATATCGACGATGGTATAGGCGTATTCCCCTCGGCTCTTGTTCATCATGTCTGCGATATTGAGCCCGTATTCGGCCAGCACCGATGTGATCTGCCCCACGATCTTGGGGACGTTGCGGTTGGCGGCTATTAGCCGCTTGGCGGCGGTTCGCTCCATGGAGCAGTCGGGAAAATTGACGGAATTGATGATATTGCCGTTTTCCAGGAACTCCCGCAACTCTTCCACGGCCATGGTGGCGCAGTTCTGTTCCGATTCCTCGGTGGAGGCCCCCAGATGTGGGATCGGGATCACGCCTGTATTGGTCAATAGTTCCTGGGTTAATGATCCCGGGAAATCGGTCACATACCGGGCACATTTTCCGTTAGCAAGGGCGGCCTGCAATGCCGCGTTATCGACGAGCTCTCCCCTGGCGAAGTTTAGCAGCCGGACGCCGTCGCGGGTCTTTCCGAAGGCGTCAGTCCCGATATAGCCTACCGTATCGTCCATCAATGGGATATGCAGGGAGATGAAATCACTCTGTCCGAGCAGTTTGTCAAGGCTCGCGGCGCGCTCCACGTTCCGATTCAACCCCCAGGCGGACATGACCGATATATAGGGGTCGAACCCGATCACCGACATCCCCAGATCCTGGGCAGCGTTTGCGACCATCACCCCGATGGCCCCCAAGCCGATGACGCCGAGTGTCTTGCCGGCGATCTCGATGCCGCCGTAATTAGACTTGTTCTTCTCGATCGTCTTTGCCAGGCCGTCTCCCGCGCTCTGGCCGCGCATCCAGTCGATGCCGCCGGCGATATCACGGGAGGCGAGCATGAGACCCGCCAGTACCAGCTCTTTCACCGCGTTGGCGTTTGCACCGGGGGTATTGAACACCACGATCCCCTGCTCGCTGCATTTAGGAATGGGGATATTGTTGACCCCGGCTCCCGCTCTGGCGATGGCCTTGAGGTTCTCCGGGAGCTCCATATCGTGCATCTTGGCGCTGCGGACCAGTATCGCGTCGGGGGCCAGGCATTCGTCGGCGATCTCATAATTGTCTTTGGGCAGCTTCTGCAAACCTTCCTGGGCGATTTTATTCAGTGTCTGAACAACAAACATAATGCTCCTCCTTACTTATTGCGCGCTTCAAAATCCTGCATGAAAGTCAATAGTGTCTTTACACCCTCCACCGGCATTCCGTTGTAGATGCTGGCACGGATACCGCCCACCGAGCGGTGTCCCTTCAGGTTCACCATTCCCTTGGACGCGGCTTCGGTCACAAAGGGCTTGGTGAGATCTGGATCCTTGGGCACGAAGGTTAGGTTCATCAGCGAACGGTCTTTGGGATTGGCCACGGTGGGCTGGTAGAAGTCGGTATCGTCCAGGTAATCGTACAAAAGGCCCGCCTTGTATTCGTTGATCTTCTGGACACCGGGGACGCCTCCCTGTTCCTTGACCCATTCAAGCACCAGTTTGGTGATGTAGATGGAAAAGCAGGGCGGGGTATTGAATAGGGAATTCTTCTCCACGTGGGTCGAGTACCGGAGCATGGTGGGGGCGCACTCCTGGGCCTCCCCGATGAGATCATCACGGATGATGACGGTGGCGACACCGGCGATTCCCATATTCTTCTGGGCTCCGGCAAATACCAGCCCGAACTTACCGACGTCATAGACCTCGGAGAGTATATTGGACGACATATCGGCGACAAGCGGCACGTCTCCTGTCTGGGGCAGACGGTCCGGCGCGATCCGGGTGCCGTAGATTGTGTTGTTGCTGACCATATAGCAGTAATCTGCGTCGGGGTTGACCGGTGGGATCTCGGGAATATGGTTGAACGTCTCGTCCTTGGAGCTCGCGATGACATTAACCGTGCCGTAGCGCTTGGCCTCCTTGATGGCTTTGGTGCTCCATGAGCCGGTATCGATATAGTCGGCAGAACCGTATTTCGTCATCAGGTTCAACGGGATCATGGCAAACTGGGTGGACGCGCCCCCCTGCAGAAACATGACCGAATAGCCCTCGGGGACACCCATGACCTCCTGCACCAGAGCCACTGCGGTATTGTGTATGTCGTCGTAGGCGGGCGAGCGGTGGCTCATCTCCATCACCGACATCCCCGCGTCCCCGTAGTTGACAAGCTCCTTCTGGGCCTTTTCCAGAACCGGAAGGGGCAGTACCGAAGGACCTGCTGAAAAATTGTACACTCTCTCCATCTTTTCTACTCCTTTGTATAATTTGATAATAATAAAACCCGCCCCATAAAAGGGCGGGTCAAATAACGCGCGGTACCACCTTTTCAACACCCGAGAATCCTCGGGCCTCAATAAGCTGTATCGGGCTAAACCCGGACCGGTCCTCCCGGACTGCTCAGGGGTGGAATTCACAGGAACGTCACCGATGGCTCACAGCGCCGCCATCTCTCTCAAAGGCCGTTTTCCTATTACTTTTCCCCGTCATCGCCTCTTCGATTAACAGTATAACCCAAAATTATTTTTCTGTCAACCATTTTGTTCCTTTTTTCTTTATGTAGCAGATATTCATAAGGTTTCATATGCTGTAAGAGTGACGCCATACCCGAGAGGAGAACGTATTATGATCTATATCGTACAGACTGGCGATACACTGTACAGTATCGCCATGCGGTTCAATACCACCGTGGACGCCCTCGTACGGCAGAATCAGATATCCGACCCCAATATGATCTTTCCGGGGATGATGCTGCAGATTCCCCTCAGCTGTCCCCCCACCCAGGGGTTTTCATATATCGTCCAGACCGGAGATACCTTGTCCACCATCGCGGCCCAGTACGGCGTGACGGTCTACGATTTGGTGTGCTACAACGACCTGGTCCCCACCTATCTGATATTCCCGGGGCAGTCATTGTTTATACCGGGACAGCCGCCCGCGCCCCCGCCGGGAGGCAGGGTGTATATCGTAAAAGAAGGCGATACTCTTTTCAGTATCGCCGAAGAGTTCAATGTGTCTGTAGGAGGAATCATCGAGCTCAACAATATCCCCCGACCTGACCTGATCTTCGTGGGGCAGCGGCTGATCATCCCTCCCCCGGAATAATGATACGGTCGGGCAATGCTGCCGGAGCGGCGGTACCGTCAGATTCTCCGCCGGTCCCGGAGGCTGGCGCCGGTGTGGGCGCAGGTGAGACCTCAGCACCGGATATAGGGGATTCATCAGGCTTTGCGGCAGGTTTTGTGCCGGGTGTGGGACTTGACGAAGATCCGGGACTCGTACCAGGTGCCAACTGATGGGCCGGTGTCTGCCTGGGCAGCGTCAGAGGGTGCTGGCGGCCGGTATGGTCGATCCGGTAGTTATCCCGGTAGATGAGTTCGGGGACCGTCACAAATTGATACCCGTCCCCGGAGAGCGCCTCCAGGATACCGGGCAGGGCCTCCGCTGTATGAGCGCCGTTGTTGTGCATGAGTACGATGGAGCCGGGCTTTACCCGTTCCAGCACCCGGGCTTGGATCTCCTGGGCCGAAAGTTCCTTCCAGTCCAGTGAGTCCACGTCCCACTGGATGACGTAGTACCCGGCGTCTTCGCATGTCTCGATGACCGACTCATTGTAGTCCCCAAAGGGTGGACGGAACACCTTGCACTCGGGTTCTCCGATGAGCGCGTCCAGCCTTTCCTGGCAGTCTGATAATTCCTTCCGCATCTGCTCCGTATTCAAGGGAGACATCTTGGGATGGTTCTCGGAGTGGTTACCCACCACATGGCCCTGCTCATAGATCTCCGTGACCATGTCCGGGTAATGCTGCACCCAGAACCCAACCAGGAAGAAGGTGGCCTTGGCCTGGTACCGCTCAAGCACCTGTAGAAGCTCCATGGTGTGGTCCGCACCCCATGCCGCGTCGAATGTCAGCGCCACCATCTTTTCCTCCCGTTCCACACAGTAGATGGGCAGGGTATGGTCCTCCAGGCTGGTGACAGCGACGTCTTTCGACTGCAAGCTGTAATATACAAGGGATACCGCGCAGAGCGCGACTACCGCCAGCAGACGTAAGGTAGGAGAGCGGTATGAAATCATATATGTGAACCCCCCGGAAGTGTTCTACCATACTGTATGCGAGTTTTTTAGGGATATGAAGAAAGGTCATAGAAGAAAGGCGGACCGGACGGGGCATTGAGTTATGAGGGCGGATCGAAGGGGGTTGTTCCCTGGGCGTTTTCTGTTAAGTTTTTCGGCGAAACAAGAGGGACGGCCACAGACCGTCCCTACCGAAATCTTAATTTTCACGCCTGACTTCCAGCCTATTCCTTCGGATTTAGGTACACGTGCTCCACTTCATTGTCCATGACCACCATCACCACCGAGGAGCCCTTGGCTTCCCGGTCCTGCAGGGACAGCTTCTTGACTCCGATTTCGGTGCGGGTGCCGTCCTTCTGCTGAAGCACGATATCCACCTTGCCGGCGAGACAGTACCCGTCAATGACGCAGGTACCGTTGGCATGGTTCTTGTAAAAATCAATGGTCCGAAGTCCCACCCCGGCCCTGCCCTGGGGGGTGTAGTCCTCAGAGGCGGTGCGTTTGGCGACGCCCCGGTCGGTGAACACCACGATATCGGATTCATCCTCCACCTCAAATCCCTTGACCACCGTGTCGTTGTCCCTCAATCGGATGGCCTTGATCCCCTTGGCGGAGCGGCCCACCGTGTTCATCTCCTCGGGTTTAAAGCGGATGCAGCCGCCGTTTCGGGTCAATACCATGATATCCCGATCGCCCCGGGTGAGCTCGGTATGGACGATACTATCCCCCTTACCGAGACCGCAGGCCACGATCTTGGTATTGCGTGTATTGTATTCCGAGACCTTGGTACGCTTGATCATACCCTTGGCGGTATAGAACTGGATGTACAGATCCTCGGGGAAATCGGTGAAAGCGTAGAGTCCCACCACCGTCTCGCTACGATCGTATCCGTTGATCAATGTAAACAGGGGCTCGCCCCGATCCTTCCACTTGCCGTCGGGGAGGTTGTAGCAGTCAACCCCATAGCAGTTGCCCTTATCCGTCATGAAGAGCAAGCGGCCGTTGGTGGTGGTCTCAATGACGTATTTCACGAAGTCCTTCTCCCGTGTGTCCACGGTGAGCACATCCTTCTGGGAGCGGTTGAATGATTTCAGCGGCACACGTTTCAGATCCTGCTGATAGGAGAGCGTTACCACCACATCCTCGATGACCATCAGGTCCTCCGCCTTGATCTCCAGTTTCCCCGCCTCATCATGGATGAGTATGCTGCGGCGGGCTGATGCGAACCGGTCCCGGATCTCCTCCATCTCCCCGCGTATCAGAGCGATGAGTTTGGCTTCGCTGTTAAGTATCTTTTTGAGCCGGGAGATGAGGGCTTTGATCTCCTGGTATTCTTTTTTAAGGTTGATGACCTCCAGGCTGGTGAGTTTTTGCAGGCGCATATCGAGGATGGCCTGGGCCTGAATCTCGCTCAATGTAAACCGCTCCATCAAGCGCTGTCTGGCGTGGCGCGGGTTCTCGCTGGTCTTGATGATCTCGATGACCTCGTCGATATTGGCTAATGCGATCATCAGCCCTTCCAGGATATGCTCCCGGGCCTTGGCCTTTTCCAGCTCAAACCGGGTGCGGCGCAGCACGACCTCTTTTTGGTGGGCGATATAGTGAGAGAGTATCTCCATTAATCCCATCTGACGGGGCCTGCCGTCCGCGATGGCCACCATATTGATCCCGAAGGTCACCTGCAGGTCGGCGTATTTGTAGAGGTAATTGAGTATCTTCTCGTGATCGGCGTCCTTGCGAACCTCGATCACCGCCCGAATCCCTTCCCGGTCGCTTTCGTCCCGGATATCTGCGATGCCGGTGAGTATTCCCTTGCGATCCTCCCGAAGCTTCAGTATCTTTTCCAGCAAAGATGCTTTATTGACCTGATAGGGGAGCTCGGTGATGACCAGATTTGTCTTGCCCCCTTTGATATTTTCGACCTCCACCTTTGCCCGGAGTATGATCTTGCCCCGGCCGGTGGTATAGGCCTCCTTCAGTTCCTTGCCGTCCATGACGCTGCCCCCGGTGGGGAAGTCCGGACCCGGCATGATCTCCATCAGTTCACCCAGGGTGATATCCGGGTTTTCCATCTGTGCGACGACAGCGTTGATGACCTCGCTTAGGTTGTGGGGCGGTATATTGGTGGCGAGTCCCACGGCGATGCCGGAGGAGCCGTTCACCAGCAGATTCGGGAAGCGGCCGGGAAGCACCCGGGGCTCCTTCAATGAGTCGTCGAAATTGAGCTGAAAATCCACGGTCTCCTTCTGGATATCCCGGAGCATCTCCATGGCAAGGGGCGTCAGGCGCGCCTCGGTATATCGCATGGCGGCGGCGCTGTCGCCGTCCATGGAACCGAAATTTCCGTGGCCGTCCACCAGGGTCTCCCGCATATTGAATGGCTGGGCCATCCTGACCATGGCGTCATAGACCGAGGTGTCACCGTGGGGATGGTATTTGCCCAGGCAGTCACCGACGATACGGGCGGACTTGCGGTGGGGTTTTTCCGGGGTGAGTCCCAGGTCCATCATGGTATAGAGGATGCGTCGCTGGACGGGTTTGAGGCCGTCCTCCACCCGGGGAAGTGCCCGCTCGAGTATGACGTATTCCGCGTAGGGCATCATGGATTCGTGCATCATCCGCTCCAGCGGGCGGGAAATCACACGGTCCTCGGACTGCAGGGGGATGGCGCTGCCTTTCTTAGCCATCGTTTACACCCCCATTTCCTGTAGGATATCGGTTTTATTGAAATCGGCGTGGCGGCTGATGTAACTGCGCCGGGAGTCGACCTTCTCACCCATCAGGGTGGTGATCATCTTCTCCGCCTGGGCGGCGTCCTCGACGGATACCCGGATGATCATGCGCTTTTGGGGGTCCATGGTGGTGTCCCAGAGCTGCTCGGGATTCATCTCCCCCAGTCCCTTGTACCGCTGGATGGAATACCCGGTTCCGATCTCTTTGACAATCTGCTGCATCTCTTTGTCGGTATAGGCGTAGCGGATCTTGCCGCCCCTACTGATCTTGTAGAGGGGGGATAGTCCGATATAGACGTGTCCGTCGGAGATCAATTCCTTCATGTACCGGAAGAAGAATGTCAATAATATCGCCCGGATATGAGCCCCATCCTGGTCGGCGTCGGAAAGGATGATGACCCGCTCGTATCGAAGACCGCTGATATCAAAGTCATTGCCGATGCCGGTGCCCAAGGCCGATATGATGGTGCGGAATTCCTCATTGGCAAGCACCTGATCAAGCCGCTTTTTCTCCGCGTTCAACGGTTTGCCCCGCAGCGGCAATATGGCCTGGAACCGCCTGTCACGTCCCTGTTTGGCGCTGCCTCCGGCGCTGTCCCCCTCCACGATGAAGAGTTCGTTCAGGGATGTGTCCCGCCCGGTGCAGCTCGCCAGTTTCCCCACCAATGGCGCCCCGTCAAGGCTGTTCTTCTTCCGGGCGATGTCCCGGGCCTTCCGGGAAGCGGCCCGGACCTTGCTGGCCTTGATGGCCTTCTCCAGGATAGCGCGGATCACCGGGTCGTTATTGGTCTTCTCGATAAAATAAGTGAGTTTTTCTGCGGTGATGTACTCCAGGGCCGTGCGGGCCTCGGTATTCCCCAGTTTGGTCTTGGTCTGGCCCTCAAACTGTATATTGCGCATCTTGACGGCGATGACGGCGGTCATGCCTTCCCGCACGTCCTCCCCGGCGAGGTTGGGGTCCTTCTCCTTCAGAAATCCAAACCGGCGGGCAAAGTCGTTGAACACCTTGGTCAGCGCGGTCTTAAAACCCGTCTCGTGGGTGCCACCCTCCCCGGTGGGGATATTGTTCACATAGGAGAATATATTCTCGGAATAACCATCGGTGTACTGGATGGCGATATCGGCGGTGATGCCGTCCCGCTCTCCGGAGAGGCTGATAACCTCCTCGTGGAGGACGTTCTTTCCCTCGTTGAGGTAAGCCGCGAAGTCGGAGATACCCCCCTGGTAATAGAATACCTGACGGCTCTCTTCCGCAGGCAGCCGCAGATCGTCAAAGCAGATCCGTACCCCCTGGTTTAAGTAAGCGAGCTCCCGCAGCCGGTTGGCCACGGTGTCACCGTCCATGGCGATGGTCTCGAATACCCGGTCGTCGGGGGAAAATGTGATCAAGGAGCCTTTCTTGCGTGTCGTGCCCTGCTCCTTTAGATCAGTAACGGGCTTGCCGGACTGTATCTTGCCGGACTTCTTATCCGCGATGCTCTCAAACCGCTGAAAGTAGATTTTACCGTCACGGCGAACTTCCACCGTGAGCCAGCGGGACAAGGCGTTCACCACCGAGGCGCCCACCCCGTGGAGCCCCCCGGAATAGCTGTAATTCTTGTTGTCAAACTTGCCCCCTGCGTGGAGCTGTGTATAGATGACCTCCACAGCAGGCCGTTTCAGTACGGGGTGCAGGTCCACGGGCATCCCGCGGCCGTCATCCTCCACCGAAACGCTGTTGTCGGGATGGATGGTCACATAGACATGGGAGCCGTAGCCGTTGGCCACCTCGTCGATGGCGTTGTCCACGATCTCCCACAGCAGATGGTGCAGTCCCCGGGGTCCGGTGGAGCCGATATACATCCCCGGGCGCATCCGCACCGCGTCGAGCCCCTCCAGTACCTGGATGGAGTCCGCTTTATAGGCGTTTGTTGTTGAGGCCATTGGCTGTCTCCCCTTAAAAAGCTTGTACAAAATCGTAACGTAGATTTGGTTCAGCGTAATCTAGATCATTAAAAAAACAGTGGATGATAATTCCACTGTCTATTATAGGCCTCTCCCCCCGCCCAGTCAACAACGGGTAGGGGGTTATCGTACGATACGTACCATATATTGTTACCATGCTTACGGAAGCCTGAAAGCCGTCTCCCGGAATATCTCGGATACCGTGGGATGGGGAAACACGGTGCGGCGCATCTGCTCCACGGTAAGCCCATTCTCGATGGCTAAAGCCATCCCAAATATCATTTCAGAGGCCGGGTCTCCCAGGCACTGGGCGCCGATCAGCTTGCCGTTTTTCCGGTTTACGACCAGCTTGCAGAGGCCGTCGCCCCCTTCGTTCTCCACCACAAACCGCCCGCTGTATCGCAGGCTCAATCCGATGACCTTGGCGGGTATGCCCTTTTCCCGGACGCTGGCTTCGGTTTCTCCCACCGACGCGTATTCGGGGTGAGTGTAGACCACCGAGGGTATGGCGTGGTAGGACATACTGTCCTCTGTGCCAAGCATGTGATGGACGCAGACCTCCGCCTGGCGGTAGGCCGTGTGGGCCAATAGGCACGCCCCCGTCACATCCCCCGCCGCGTATACGCCGGGTATACCGGTGCATCCATGCTCGTCGGTGGGGATACGATCACCGCCTAGACCCAGGCTTTCCAGCCCGCAGTCTGCGGTCCGGGGCCGCCGGCCTATAGAGATCAGCACGCTGTCGCACTCCACCCGCAGCGTCTCTTTCTCGCTCTGGCAGGTGACGGATCCATCGGCGATTTCTGACGCCTGATACCCCAGGTGAAACGTGACGCCCCGTTTCTGCATGACGGCCTGCAATCCCTTGTTCATATCGAAGTCCATCTCTCCGCCAATATGATCGAGCATCTCCAGGACGGTGACCTCGGCGCCCGCCGTACTGAAATAATCCGCCATCTCCAGCCCGATGACCCCGCCGCCGAGGATGACCAGGCGCTTTGGCACCTCTGTCAGGGATAAGGCCTCCCGGCTGGTAAGCACCGTCCCTTTGTTCCTGCCCTCGATAAGCCCGGGGATGGGCGGCACGATGGCCTCCGATCCCATACAGAGCAGCAGCTTTTTGCCCTTGTAGGTGTCCCCGGCAGTCTCCACCAGGAAATCATCCCCGTCTTTTCCCTTAAGCCGTCCCCGGCTGTCCGCCACATCGACACCGGCGACCTTCAGTGCGGAGCGGATCCCCGACTCCAATATCTTCACGATCTTGTCCTTACGCTTCATGACAACGGCATGATCAAGTGTTATACCCTCCGCGCCCGTGAGTCCGTATCGGGCGGCCCGGGCCATCTGCTGTACCATATGGGCGGAATGCAGCAGCGCCTTGGTGGGGATACAGCCCTCGTGGAGGCAAACGCCCCCCACCTTCCGCTCTTCGACGAGAAGCACCCGCTGTCCGCCGTGACCAGCCACCTCAGCAGCGCGGTACCCAGCGGGTCCCCCGCCCAATATGATTAGATCGTATGTGTCCATAGGTGTCGCCCCTTTGCATATGTTTATGCCCTATAGTATACCTCACGCCGGCACATGTATGGATACGAAAAGACAAAAGGGATGAATACCGGACAAAAAACGCTTAATCCGGTCTCCTGAAAAGGATGTGGTTATTTATCCCTGCCGATCAGTATCCTTTGGTTCGACAACGTCAGTCCGCTTCCGCACAAAAGGCAGTTTATCCATGAAAAACAGTCCGACCCCGACGATCAGCATGATGATCGATATGAATTGAGACGTGGACAAAACGCCCACAACTCCCCTGTAGTCGCCCCGAAAAAACTCGATTGAGAACCGCGTCACGCTGTACAGGATCAGATATATCGCCCCAACCCTGCCGACTTTTCGATCCTTTCTGGCGTATAGGAGCAGGACCGCGGCGATGATGAAATTGCCCGCGCTGTGCATGATCTGGGTCGGGATGAGCCTGACGCCGTTGGGCGCATAGAGGGAATGACGGAATACGATGCCGAAGATGGAGTCTGTCTCCCGTCCATAACAACATCCCGCCAAAAGACAGCCGATCCGGCCAAAGCCCTGGGCCAACGCCAGGGACGGGGCCACCAGATCAAAGTACCGGATAAAGCTCAGTTTCTTGACCCGGCAGTATATGATCGCAGCCGTGACACCACCGAGAATACCTCCGTATATGACGAATCCCTGTCCGGAAAGCGCCCGCAGGGGGTTCTCGATAAAATACCGCCACTCGACCACGCAGTACAAAAGCTTCGCGCCGACAAATCCGAATATCAGCGCCACGATCCCCAGGCTGTATACCGTGTCCGCGCTTAGGCCTTTCCGTTTCGCCCGGAACCCCGCCAGCAAAACTGCGGCCAGGATGCCGATGGCGATCATCAGCCCGTACCCGTGTATGGTGACCGGGCCGATCGTCAGTATGTCGTTATGCATGTCGTCTCTCCCTTACAAGCCATTTTACAGAAAAAAGCCCCGCAAGGTGGCGGGGCATAACCTTATCGTGTGAAAGTCACGTATCCCACGTCCATCTGCAGGTCGATCTCCACCTGGGTAGACGCATCAGCGTAGCCCTCGGTCTGCTTGGTATCACCCTCCAGCACGAACGTAACGTCTTTGCTGTCGACATGCTGGATATCTCCACGGATACGATAACGCACACCGACATCCTCCGGTACCACGATGGTGATATGGGAGACGTCGGAGCGCACCGATATCTCACAGGAAGGTACATTGTCCGAAAGCTCCAGCCTGAGATTACAGGCATCCCCCTGAAGGTCCAGATCGGTGACCATCAGCTCCGCCATATCGATCTCGGTGTTGGCGGCGTCGGTCTGCACATCTATCGCCCAAGGAATATCGCTTGCCAGGGCGATATCGGAACGTAGCCCGCCAAATCCCCAAAACGTCGGATGAATGGCGTTGGCCCCGACCCTGACGGTCTGGGTATCCCCGGATGTCCGGGTGGTCATATTGATCCGCCGATCGTTGGTATCGATCACGGCGAGAGCGTTTCCGCCTCCAGTGATATCGATATCCCCCGCGTCCAGATCCAGATCGAGCGAGGCGCTCGCGATGCGGCCCTCGGCCTCCACCGTGTGTGTCCGCGTACTGAACCCCCAGTGGCCGGCCCGATAGTCCGGCTGGTTATAATAATACCCATAGACCACCACTATGATGAGAAATACGCCCCATGCGACGGCGACGATCCAGCGGCGGTGCCGGGCCAGTACGGAGACCCCGGCCACCACCAGCAGCAGCGGCCACAGCACCCAAAAGGAACGAAATACCGACCAATCGATAATATCCAGATTGACCAGCAGCAGGACCAGCCCAAAGAACAACAGGATGATCCCCCAGCCTAACCCCCTATGCTCCCGCATTTCTACACCCCTTTCACTGTTTCCGTACGAGGATATAGACCCCGGCGGCCACCAGTACGATCGCCATCACGACCTTGAAGTCAAACCAGGCGAACATGCGGCCGAGGAATACCAACGCGCCCACGCCAATCAGGATGCCGCCGATGAGTTTGCGGCGCTGCTCGGGGTCCACGTCCGAGGACCCTTCCGCGTATCCCGCGTCCTCCGGGACCAGGATCCAGGCCACGATATAGGCGGCAAGTCCCACTCCCCAGGTAAACAATATGATGATGGCACATAAGATGCGGACAACGGTGGAGTCAATCTCCAGATATTGGGCAAGACCCCCGCACACGCCGCCGATCATTTTGTCGGTGGTGGAGCGGAATAGTTTCTTCGCCATATGGTACCCCTTTCCCGGGGGCCGGGCCCCCGTCTCGATCAATTGCAAGCAAGATTATCCGGCGTTTTCCATGCTCTCCCCGAAAACCCGCTCGAAGGCGCCCATGGCCTCGTCCAGCTGCTCGGTGGTATGGGTCGCCGTGTAGCTGGTACGGAGCAGGCATTCCCCTGGCACCACCGCGGGGGGAAGCACCGGGTTCACATAGACCCCCTCCGTCAATAACTGATGGATGATCACCAGGGTGCGATTCTGCTCGTAGGTCATCACCGGTATGATGGGTGTCTCGGAATTCCCGATAGGTATACCGAGGGCCCTGAATCCCTTGCGCATGTAGTTGCCGTTCTGCCAGAGGTTGTCTACCCGCTCGGGCTCGTCGATCAGGATCTCCAGGGCCTGTAAGGCCGCGGCGGCGTTGGCCGGCGGGATGGAGGCGCTGAATATGAAGGGGCGGGAATTATGCTTGACGTAGTGGACCACCTCTTCACTGGCCGCCATGTAGCCGCCCAGACTGGCCAATGATTTGCTGAATGTCCCCATGATGATGTCCACGTCATCCTCCAGACCGAAATGGGACGCCGTACCCCGGCCCCCCTCGCCCACCATGCCCAGCCCATGGGCGTCGTCCACCATCACCCGGGCGTCGTATTTTTTGGCGAGTTCCACGATCTTGGGGAGGTTGCAGATATCGCCGCCCATGCTGAAGACCCCGTCGGTGATGATGAGTTTGCCCTTCTCCGGATCGGAAGCCTCCAGCAGACGCTTAAGGTCATCCATGTCGTTGTGATTGAACTTGACCATCTTGGCGAAACTGAGACGGCACCCATCGTAGATGCTCGCGTGGTTTTCCCTGTCACAGTAGATGATGTCGTTGCGCCCGGCGATGGCGGAGATGATGCCCAGATTGCTCTGAAAACCCGTACTGAATGCGATGGCGCCATCCTTGTGCAGGAATTCCGCCAGCCGCTCTTCCAGCGTCAGGTGCAGGGACAGGGTGCCGTTTAGAAACCGGGACCCCGAACAGCCGCTGCCATAGGTCCGTACGGCGTCCTCCGCCGCTTCCTTAACCCTGGGGTCGCTGGTGAGTCCGAGGTAATTATTGGACCCGATCATGATCACCCTTTTGCCGTCCATCGTGACTTCTGTGTCCTGGCCCGAATCCAGTGCGTGGAAATAGGGGTATATACCGGCCGCCATCGCTTCCCTCGCAGCTGTGAATTGGCGGCATTTCGCAAACAAATCCATTGCTCCAACCCCCTTTCCTGTAATATGCGCGTCAAAAACACGCGGATCCTGGTATGGATCGAATGGATAATTGCAATTCCTATTGTACATGGAACCATAGGTGTTGAAAAGCGCAAATCGGTTAACTTGACTATATTTTATCTATGAAATATCGGAAAAGGACAGGAAAAGTTGGTTTTTCCCTTATAAATTCTTTATAATGGATGAATGATATTTGGCACACAGGAGGGGTTGTATGGATAAACCATTGGTGATACTGGTGTCGGGGGCATCCTCAGGCATCGGCAGGGCCATCGTGGAGACACTGACCCGGGAGGGACACAGGGTCATCGGCACCAGCCGCCGGGCATCCGGGTATCCGGAAAAGGCGGCGGATCCGGGCGGCGCGGCTATGATCCCCCTGGACGTGACCGACCAGTCATCGGTGGATCAGGCCGTCTCCTATGTGTACGAACAGTACGGACGCTTGGACGTGCTCGTCAATAACGCGGGGTTCGGGGTGGCGGGCTCGGTGGAGGATACCTCCCCGGAGGAGGCCTTCGCCCAGTTTGACACCAATTTCTTCGGGGTGCACAGGATGGTCCGGGCCGTGCTGCCCCTCATGCGGGCCCAGGGAAGCGGACGGATCGTCACGGTAGGCTCAGTGGCCGCCATCCTCACCGTTCCCTACCAGGGGCTGTACAGCGCGACCAAACACGCCCTGGAAGCCCTGATGGAGGCGATCAGGATCGAGTGCTGGTCCTTCGGGATAAAAGGGGTGCTGGTGGAGCCGGGGGACACCAAGACAGGGTTTACCGGCAGCCGGGTCTACTGTGAAGACACGGCCGACTCCCCCTACTGTGAGGCGTTTCAAAAGGCGATGAAGACGATTGAGCGATCCGAACAGGGCGGTTCGGGGTTATTCAGGCGGTTTACCTGCCACTCCCCAAAGAAGGTGGCTAAAACCGTCTGTCGGGCGGTCCGGCGCAAAAACCCGCCTGTCCGCATCACCGTCGGGGCGGCCTACAAGCTGGCGGTATTTCTGAAACGGCTGATGCCCGACCGGGTGGCGGAGTTCTTCGTGGGAAATGTGTATAAATCAGATATCTGAACCACTACTGGTTAAAGAAAGCGGTCCGTACGGACCGCTTTCTCATTATTTCAGGTAATCCTCAAGCCGCCACCACGGGACGGTGAACTCGGTGACCGAGAAAGGGTCCAATCCACCGGGCTGGAATACCACTACGATCCCCTCGTCTGTGGCGTACCATTGCTGACCCTCCGATACTCCGGTGTAGTTTTTGAAGGAGGTGAATAGGCTGGATCCGGTTTCTTCGACTCTTTCCTGAATGAGGGCGATCTGTCGTCCCACGTCCTTCTCCAAAAGTATCCACGGGTCGACGCCTTGATCGAATAGATCCTCCAGATTGACGTGCTCCCCTGTGGCAGGATCAAAATTGTACCCATCCCGGACATATAGATTCTCCGCGTCACTGCTGATATCGGTCACCACGCTGATGATGGGCCCCGCCTCCCGGGAGAGACGCAGCATGGTATAAGGGCTGGCGGTCCCCTGGACTATCTCCGTTATTTCTGCTGATATCCACGTGGCCGCCATATCAAGCGCATCCTGATCCACCCCGTCCCCGTACAGGGCAGGGTACTCCATCATATCCCTGGTAAGGCCCGTATCGGTCATTTCCTCCCAGACAGCCAGATAGACCCGGGGAATACGCACCCCCGCGCCGGAAGCGTACCCCACGATACGGTCGGAAAAACCGTCCCATAATTGCCGGTATGCGGTCTCCCCCGCGACATCGGCGGCGGCAAGGGCCCGGATTTGTTCCCACCAGGCCGTCACAGCGGCAGCCGTGTCGCTCTCGGGTTGGGTATCCAGGACGTGCTGAAAGGCTTCCTGGGCATCGGTATTCATGGCAAAAGTACCGCTGTCAGCATAGAGCTGCATATCCAATACCGAGGGGTAATCAGCCCCGCTCAGCAAAAGGTACAGATACCGGACATATAGGCGCTCCACATCTCCCTGAAACGGCGTACCCGCAGCTTTTATGAGAAAATCCTCGCAGGCCAGGGTCCTGTCCGCGAGCTCACTATATCCGATCCGCAGTGCGCCGTCCACGGCGGGCATCGAACTTTCGTCCATCGCCATGAGTCGCAGGTACTCTGTAAACACAGGAGAACAGCCGGCACTGATATCCGCGAGGTCATCATATCGGATTCGGGGCTCGATCAGGCCCTCCAGGGTAATCCAGCCGATCTCGGTACCCTCGATCGACGCGAGAAGATCCTGTGCGATACTATCCAGTCCCGAAGTATCAAAGGAACCGTCATCCTGGTATGCGGAGAAAAGCGCCTCCCGTACCTCCGGTGTTAAGATATGGTGAAGATATGTGTCTTTGTACTCCCGCAGAGCCTTGATATACTCGCACACCATGGCGTCGGCGACCGTCGGGGACACCGCCGGACTCACCGCTTCCACATAGTCGCGCAGGTCCCCCAGACTGCCGGAAGCCATGATCAAGAGCTTCATGTCCATCCAGGCATCCAGATCTGACTCGCTCAGATCCTCCTCCGCGACCGGGCCCCATGTGTCCATATAGGGAGTCGGACTATCCCCGGGGGGATCTGTGGCCGCTGGCGAAAAGGATGGGGTATCGGTATCCCCCGCTGGGGCGGAACCACAGCCCCATATACTGAGCAACAGCATACAGGCGATGATAACGGTACTGACTATACGGACATTGACGCGCATGATTTCTCCTTGCAGACATACTTGAGCGGCAGCAGCCGCCGTACAGAAAATGTATAACCACAATGAACCGGGATAAAACCCAATCCTGGCTAAATGCGGGTAAAATCCTCGCCCGACCTTTGTCCTGCCGATAAAAAAGCGGCCCTTCTGAGGGCCGCGTGTGCTGAAGCGATATTATTTGAGGTAATCCTCAAGCCGCCACCAGGGGACGGTGAACTCGGGCGCTCCCATGGCGTAAGGACCGATCTCATAGGCCTGGAATATCACGGTGATTCCCTCGTCGGTGACGTACCATTCATGGGGCTGACTCAGTCCCTCGTACATATCATAGGGCAGGTATCCGGTCTCTCCCTCGGTCTCCCTGTACCGCTCCTGCAAGAGTGTGATCTGCCTCGTGATATCCTCTTCCAGCAGGGCCCAGGGATCGGCGTCAGCCTTGAATAGACCTTTTAGCTTCACCTGGTCCCCTGTCGTGGGTTCAAAATTGTAACCGGCCCGGTAGGGGGAGCCGTGGGCACCGCCGAAATACTGCTCCATGTCGGCCACCACGCTCACCACCTGTCCCGCGTTCCGGGCAAGACGCAGCTTATTGTAGAAACCGTAAGGGGGCAGTTCAAAGCCGTCCTCGGCGACTTGGTCATGGTCCGGGGCCGATTGATCCTGTACCTCGTAGCAGGCCTTCTGGATATCCGCGCTAATCCAATCCTCCACCTTGGCCAGTGATCCGTCGGGGATACCCTCCCCGTAGATCAAGGGGTACTCTATCTCGGCCTTGAATATGTCGGTGTCGATCTCATCGGTAGTGGTGGTGAAAAAGAGCCGCGGTATTCGTACGCCCGCCGCGGCGGCGTATTGGTCCAGCCGGGCGAAAAACCCGTCCCAGATCTGCTGATAGACCGTCTCCCCTGACGCGCCGCTCTCGATGAGCCCGCTTAAGTATCCCCACCAGTCCGTTACGGCCGCGGCTGTGGCGCTATCGGGCCGTGTATCCAGTACCCGCTGAAAAGCCGCCTCGGCCTGGGGATTCATCGCCAGTATATCGCTCTCATAGTACCGGTCGATATCCAGCACCGAAGGGGTGTCGGCGCCGCTCAAAAACAAATCCAGATACCGCACATACAGATCCTCCGCATCACCCTGATAGGGGGAACCGGCTGCCGATCCCAGAAAATCCTCGATACGCAGCACCCTCTCCCCCAGCTTCTGATAACTGATCTGAAGCGCGCCGTCCACGGCGGGGGGATCGGTGATATCCCGGGCGAGCAGCTCCACATACTCCCGCATCATCTCGGAAGCGGGCCCGATCCATTCCGCGATCCGGTCGTACCTGATCCGGGGTTCGATCATGCCCTCGAGCACCACCCAGCCGATCTCCATATCCTCGGTATTGTCGATGAAACTGTTCTGCCCCTCGCTTAGCATGGATCGGTCAAATGACCCGTCGGGCTGATAGGCGTTCAAGAGGGCCTGCCGCGTCTCATCGTCGAGCATATATCTGTTCATGGTGTCCAGGTAGTCTCTGAGCGCCTTGATGTACTCCCACACCATGGCGTCGGACACCTCCGGGGGTACCGCGGAAAATGAAGACTTGATAAAATCCCGCATACTAGGCGGACTGGCATAATCCAGGGCCTTGATCTTGAGATCCAGCCAGATGTCCAGGGCCGTCTCGGACAGCTCCTCCTCAACCACGGGCTTGTATGTCGTCTCCGACACAACCGGAGTCGACGGGGCTACCGATTCTCCGGGGCTTCCGGATTCACCGGGCTCATCGGACGCGGCGGGACTCTGGGACGGCACGGGGGTGGAGCCGGTATTGGCCGGAACGCCGGCGCACCCCGTGATGGACAGGATCAGCATGCAGGCCGCTATGATCAGACCGTACACCCGGATTTTGTTTCGCACAGTATCACCTCTTACTCTTGTATAGCGTCATTATATCGTATAATGTTGTATTTTCTATGTCAGAAGGTTTACAATTCATCAAAGGAGACATGCAATATTTGGTCACGCAAACCTTTTTCCGTTAGAAAAAGGCGGCAGAGCATGGCCGCCTCTCCCTGCGCCGGACAGATTATTTCAGCAGGATACCCAGCGCGAGCAGCACGTAAGCGCCGGTCATGAACCAGAATTTCTGGGCGGACACAAAGGGGATGTCGATAAAATACGATACGGCGGCGAGTATGGCGGCGGCAAGGGTGATGACAAAGACGATCGTTTTGGGCGCTTTCACCTGGGTCACCTCCTTTCCAAGGGTATGATATAAGGCTTCCAGTGGATTGTATGATATGGACGGCGCGTATAGGCGGGAAAATCAAATCAGAGGGCCTTAAGCGCGATTGTGGAGGGGGCAGCCTATTTTCTCTCCCGGGGATTAATAGACTTGGATACCATTGCATAAAAGGATATAATAGCCTAGAAATACCGGACAGGATACCGGGGAGGTATCCGGCCGGACAACAGGAGTCGCTATTTGGATTTTTTCAGCGTGATACTCATCGCCATAGGACTTTCCATGGACGCGTTCGCCGTTTCGGTGTCCTGTGGACTCGGGAAACCCGAGGAACGAGAAAAAAATTCCTGGCGGGCCGCTTTCTTTTTCGGCGGCTTCCAGGCGGGGATGACGGCCCTGGGGTGGGCCCTGGGGCAGACTTTCGCCCATGTGATCGAACCCATCGATCACTGGATCGCGTTCGTGCTGCTCGCGGGGATCGGCGCCAATATGATCAAGGAGTCCTTTCAGACCGAATGCAAGACCACCGATCTCAATGAGATCAAGATGCTCTTCACCCTATCGGTCGCCACCAGTATCGACGCCCTGGCGGTGGGGATCAGCTTCTCCACACTGGGATACGCCATCGGTCTGCCCATCCCCCTGATCGGCTGCACCACATTTCTATTCTCCCTGGCGGGGGTTCATATCGGCGCCAGCATCGGCAACCAGACCAGCCTCAAGCGCTGGGTGGATATCCTCGGCGGCGTGATCCTCATCGGGATCGGCGTCAAGATCCTGCTGGAGCACCTGCTTGCTTAGGTGCTCTCCTTTGTTTCCGCCGCGTCAGGCACCGGCTTCACATGGGCGCGGGAGCGGCTCTCCACCTTACCCAGCACGATAAACCCAACCATCATGATGATCGAGAGGACGAATGTCAAGGGCCATACCCAGCGAACCCCCAGGCTTACGATAAACATGCCCGTGAGCCACGGGGAGATGGCGCCCCCCGTCCCCTGGATGATGCCGTAGATCGAGTTGAACCGGCCCCGGTGGGTGACCGGGGAGTGGTTGGCGACATAGACGTTGATATTGACCGAGGAGATGATCTCACCCAGGGTCCATACGATGGTGGCCAGGTAGAACCACCAGGGAGAGATCTGGAAGAACATCATGCCGAATCCGAGGGCGTACGCCAGAGACGCCAGAGCGACGTTGAATATGGGGCGAAAACGCCGTGTGTGGACCATCAAACGGGTGGTCAAAAACACCACGACCAGTGCGTTGATGGTCGTCACGATGCCGAACTGGATCGCGCCGTCCTCCACCCCATACAGATCCGTCAGGTGCAGCGGTATGCTGAACCCGAACTGGGAGTACACAAAGGACGTAATCACGGTGATCAGGCAGAATATCAGCAGGAAAGGCCTTTTCAAAAGAGCCGTAAAGATCCCGCTGCTCTCCGATTTTTCATCAGTCCGCTCCTCGTTCCGGTCGATCTCTTCGATCTCCTGCTGTCCCGGGAGGGTATCCTTCACAAATATCATCACGAGGGCAAGCCCCAATAGGGATGTGATCATATCTCCCCAAAACAACCACCGGGTATAGTTCTCAAATAAGAATCCCGCCACCAGGGGGCCTACCGCCACCCCGATATTCATGCCGAGGTAGATGAGAGACATGGACTGCTGCCTGTTGTCAGGCGTGGTCAGGTCCATCACCATGGCGCCGTTGGCCGGCCCCGCGATGCTGCCGAAAAAGGAACCCACGATCAATAGCTGGGGCACCAGGATCGTGTCCCCTAAAAAACCGCAGGCCCCGAGTATCAACGCGGAGAGCGTCTGAAATGTGATCATGATAAACTTGCGGCCCATGTGGTCCGCGAGCTTGCCGCCGAGCAGAGACCCGGCGCCCCCCGCGATGGACATGATCAATAGGTATACCCCGACCTCGTCCTCGCTCACTCCGAGCTTGTGCTTCATAAAGAGGGTCAAAAAGGGGAACACAAACCAGCCCGCGGAATTGATGATACGCGCCAAAAACAAGAAATAGATCGACCGGGGCAGTCCCTTGTACTCGGTAAATATCATGCGCATTCCCTTGACGCCGTTTCCACTCATACGCCTTTTTCTCCATCCCTTTGATATGATCCCATTGTACTATATATCTGCTGACAACATTATGTCATATTTGTGGAAAGACCGCCCTACCCGTTTACAGCCGTTTCCCTGGACCGGCGCCCGCGGCCTGCCCGGTCTTCCATTTTCCCGAGGATAATAAACCCTGTGATGGCCACCACCGCGCAGCCGAATACCATGGGCCATGCCCAGCGCACCCCGTAGCTCGATATATACATGCCGGTCAGCCAGGGCGCCAGAGCCCCTCCCACCCCCTGGATGAGAAAGAAGAGGGAATTGAACCGGCCCCTGTGGGTGATCGGGGAGTGGTTGGCCACATAGACGTTGATATTGACCGAGGAGATGATCTCCCCGAGGGTCCAGATGAAGGCCGATAGGAAGAACCACCACGCGCCGACCTCAAAGAACAGCATCCCGAAACCGATGGCATAGGTGACGGCCGCCAGTATTACATTGTACACCGGGCGGAACCGGCGTGTGGCGATCATCAGCGGGGTGGTACAGAATACCACCACCAGGGCGTTTAGGGTCATCATCAGCCCGAAATAGGGCGCGCCCTTGGGTCCGAACAACACGCTTAGATGCTGGGGGATGGTGTAATTGACCTGCCGGTAGATAAAGGAGATCAAGATCGCGATGAAGCAGAACGCCAAGAGGAACGGCCGGTCCAAAAGCGCGCGGATCACGCCCCCCTGGGCCGCCTTTTCCCCGTCCCTGTCGCTTTGGTTGATCGCGTCGATTTCCTCCTGGTCAGGGGTGGTGTCCTTCACATATACCAGGACCAGTGTGAGGGCGACGAGCGAAGTGATCATATCCCCCCAGAAAAGCCACCGGGTCAAATTCTCAAAGAGGAATCCTCCCGCCATATGACCCACGGCCACCCCGATATTCATCCCCAGGTAGAGGAGCGACATGGCCTGCTGCCTGTTCTTCGGGGTCGTCAGGTCGGTGACGATGGCGCCGTTGGCGGGAAAGGCGATGGAGCCGAAGAAGGATGCCGCCATGAGCATATAGGGGACGAGTATGGTCTCCCCCAGAAATCCGCACACGCCGAAGATCAAGGCCGAAAGTGTCTGGAAAATCAGCAGGATCGCCTTGCGGCCCATGAGATCGGTGAGCTTGCCCCCCAGGACCGACCCCAGCCCCCGCAAAGCCGCGATGATCATCAAAAACAGTCCCGAGACATCCGCGTCCATACCGAGCTTCTGGGTCATAAAGAAGGTCAAAAAGGGAAACACGAACCATCCGGCGGAATTGATCAGCCTCGCGAAAAAGAGGACATAGACCTCCCGGGGAAGTCCCTTGTATTCGGTAAAGACGCTCCACTGCTTAATTGAACTTTTTGTACTCATTTATTCTATTCTCCGTGTATAATGCGTACTATGATACACCCATTCGCGCAATCGGTGCAAGAAAAACCCCGCCCCGGCGCCCATGACATTGAGCGGCACATCGTCCACGTCCAGGCTGCCCATGCCGGTTATGTACTGGACGGCATCCACGAGGAGACTCACACATAGGGCTATGAGCGCCGTGTGCCGCCAGCGGAAACGGTCGAAGCACCGGGGCATAAGAAAGCCCAGGGGCGCAAACGCGGCCAGATTGCCCGCGATATTGACCCAATCGGCGGGGTCGTCCATAGGGATATACCGCCGGATGGTGGCAAAGGGTCTGAGATTGATCCCCGCGTCCCCGCCGGCCTGCCGGAAGGGACCGGGAAACCAGGTGAGATAAAGGAGCAGGGCCATGTACAGCAGCAGCATGGCCCTGTATACGGATTTCTTGTTAGGCATATCGATGCACGCTGAAAAACTGATTACGCCGGATCGCAGGCCCTCTCATAGCAGCGGATCACCCGGTCCATAAAAGCGTTGCTCTCCTCGTGGACCGCCATCCGTTCGGGCTTTTGCTGAAACCATTGGATGGTCCGCTTGATTCCCTCCCGAAATGGTATGGTCGCCTGATACTCGGGGACAAAGGTCTTTATTTTGGTATTGTCAAAGATCGCGCAATTGGCCTTGTCTCCGATGAGGCTGCCCGTGTACTCCTCGTCAAACCGGGCGATATACTCGGAAGGGATATGGACGATATGGGGCCGCGTCCCCACCGCCGCGCCGATGGCCCCGTAGATCTGGTCCCAGGTCAGCACCTCGTCGGAGGTGATGTGAAAGGCGTGGCCGATACTCATCGGATTGCCCATCAGCCCCACGAAGGCCTTCGCGAAGTCCTCGGAGTGGGTGAGTGTCCAGAGCGACGTGCCGTCTCCGTGGACGATGACCTTCTCCCCCCTGATCATCCGGTCGATGAGGGTATAGTCGTCCCAGCCGCATACCGCCGTGGGGATCACCGTGTCATAGGTGTGGCTGGGCCGCACGATGGTAGCGGGAAATCCCCGCTCCCGGTAGTACCGGTTTAAAAGCTCCTCGCAGGCGATCTTGTCCCGGGAGTACTGCCAGTAGGGATTGGCCAGTGGCGTGGACTCGGTGATGATATGGTACGTGGGCGGCTTCTGGTAGATCGACGCGGAGCTGATGAATATAAACTGCTCTGTATTCTCCCGAAAAAGATCAAAATCCCGCTCGATCTGGTCCGGAGTAAAGGCGATGAAATCGGCCACACAGTCCCACGCATGGCATCGGATGGCCTCCCGCACCGCCTCCGTGTCATTGATATCCGCGTGAATCTGATGGACGCCGGGTATATCCGCCTCCCGGTGTCCCCGGTTCAATAGATACAGTTCGATCCCTTTTGACACGGCCAGACGGCTCACCGCCGCGCTGATATTGCCCGTCCCTCCGATGAACAATGCCTTCATTCTTTTTCACGCCTCCGTTTATGGATTTACGGACCAATTATATCACACAATATCACCGGATATGGTCGCGCCATCCATGCCTTTTCCGGGCTTTCCGACAGGGAAATTAACAAAACAACAAAAAAAGAATATCTTTCCAGGGGATTAATGCATGCCGCTGTGGAGATACTATTTTCTGAAATCTGTATGGACGGGAGATGTGAAAATGGATAAATTCGCACTGGTTTTGGTCATTATCGGAGCCATCAACTGGTTATTGATCGGTCTTTTCCAGTTTGACCTGGTGGCCGCCATCTTTGGCGGACAGGACGCGGCGTTCAGCCGGATCATCTATTCACTGGTTGGACTGGCCGGGCTGTACTGCATCAGCTTCCTCTTCAGGACTCGTACCGATGTGGAACGGGAGCCCGCGCGCCATTAAAAAAAGCTCCGGTTATTTCCGGAGCTTCTTTTCTTTTTGGCAAAGCGCTACGTTACCTAAATAACGTCTCCTTGATCTCATCCATGTGAGATATGGCGGCGGTATATCCCCGGTCGATGCACTCCCCGATGCGTGACACGTCCCGCAGGGCGACGTCATAGATCTGGGGATTGAGCACATAGTCGGCCTTCCGTCCGCTGGCGGCGTTGATATCCCCCACCATGATGTCCAGGGTCTGGTTGCCGATCTCGATGATGGAGTCGATATCATCCCGGCGCTGGCCGCTGTATCCCAGATTGACGGCGAGCACCTTTTGCGCGCCCATTTTGCGCAGGGCCTCGACAGGCATACCGTCTGTCACGCCTCCGTCTACCAGCAGCTGCCCGTTTACGCGGCGGGGCCGAAACACCACCGGGATGGCGATGCTGGCCCGGATGGCCAGATACAGGGGCGCGTCGTCACGGTAGACGATCCTGCCCCCTTCATCATCGGAGAACCGGGACCGGTCGTCGGTGAAGACCACGGTCTGGCCGTTATTGATGTCCACCGCGGTGATGGCGATGGGAAACCCGATCTCCCGCATCATCCGCCCGCCGGTCAGGTCCCGAAACATATCTTCCACGTAGTCGCCCTTGTAGATCCCGGTGATGGGCAGATCCTTCCGAAACGGCAGGGTGATCACGCTCTTTATGAGCCCGCCGTAATCGATATCCAGTATCCGCTTATCCATGCTCCGGGCGATGCCGTCCATCCGCTCAGGGGTGTACCCGCAGACGTAGATCCCGGATACGATGGCCCCCGCGCTGGCCCCGGATATCCAGCTGGGCTTCATACCCTCCTCCCACAGCGCCTTCAGTACCCCGATATGGGCCATTCCCCGGAGTCCGCCCCCGGAGAGCGCCAGTCCAAAACGCATAGTCATTCCCCCATTCTGTATATATTGTATGAACCGGTGCCTGTCCCGTTGACAGTATTTTGTCCCGGCAGAAAGAGACAGGCCTTTGCAAAGGTTTAACTTGCGCTTAACACTATATCTGGTATACTGTCACCGGAAAGGAGGTGAAAAGATGAGTAATATGAGTGATACCCATGTGCACAGCGATCAGTCAAAGGACGCGGTCGACAGTGTCATGGCGCTCTGCGAGGAAGCGATCGGCAAGGGTTTGGGTGAGATCACCATCACCGACCACTACGAGCCCCGTCCTTACGGGAACGACAACACCGGCTACAATCCCATGCAGGCATGGCTGCAGGTGCGCCTCGCGCGGCTTAGGTACGGTCAAGATCTGGGGATACGCCTGGGAGTGGAGCTGGGGCAGCCCCACCTATACCCCGAGGAATCCCTCTCGATCATCGCGTCGGTGCCCTACGACTATATCCTGGCATCCGTCCACACGGACCGGAAGGGCAGGACCTATTTCGAGAAGGACTACGCGGGGCAGGACATGCGCGAGATCCGGGAGACCTATCTCACCGAGGTGCTGCACCTGGTGCGCTGGGGGCGGTTCGACGGGATCGCCCACCTGGATGTGCCGGCCCGGTACGCGGGAGGCGAGGCCTTTGACATCGCCAGGTCCGCCGACCTGACCCGGATGGTGCTGAAGGAGATCATCCATCGCGGCAAGGCGCTGGAGTTGAACACCAAGGGCTGGACCGGCGCCGATGGCGGAAGGCATTTCTCCCCCGATGTAAAGGTACTGAAATGGTACCGTGAGCTGGGCGGCGAGATGATCACACTGGGCAGTGACGCCCACAATAAGCGGGACCTGGGCCGGGAGTTCGGCAGGGCCGCGGCGGTGCTCACCGGTCTGGGATTTACCCACACCGTGTCCTTCACGGACCGCACCCCCGTGTGGATCTCCCTTACGGACGGCACCCGCCGGATGGAAGAGATCTGCGCTGTGGTGTAGGGACAGAGAACAGGGAAAAAGAAGAATGCCGAGGGGCATTCCTTTTTTTTTTGCATAAATGAAATCTCACGCCGGGGCTTGACCCGTTTCTTTCGGCGTTTTTCTATATTTGACCGGATATATGTGATATACTGGCACTTGATCAAAATGTGGAGGTAACACTATGGTAACCGTCACTGACTTAAGGAAGGTCTACGCATTGACACGCAAGCAAAAGGCCGTGATGAAGACCCAGGCAAACACCAAGGTCGCGGTGGACGGGGTCTCCTTTACCGCCCGGCCGGGGCAGATATTCGGGCTGCTGGGCCCCAACGGCGCGGGCAAGACCACGACCCTTCGGTGCCTCGCCACCCTTCTAAAGCCCACCGAGGGCCAGATCCTGGTGGACGGCCACGACGTGGTCCGGGAGCCGGACGAGGTCCGCAGCCGGATCGGTTTTTTGACCAATGAACTGAAGCTGGACGACCACTTCTCCGCCCGGTATACCTTCGGATTCTTCGGCAGGCTCCACGGGATGGACGATCATGAGATCGCCGAACGGGAGCGAATGCTCTTCGACGCATTCGGCGTCACGGAATTCGCGGAGATGAAGATCGGCCAGATGTCCACGGGGATGAAACAGAAGCTGGCCATCGCGGTGAGCCTGGTCCACGACCCGGAGGTCATCGTATTTGACGAGCCCACCAACGGGCTGGATATCATCACCGCCCGTCTGGTCACCGACTTTCTCCAGGACCTTAGAGATCAGGGAAAGACCGTCATCATATCCACCCACATCATGACCGTGGCCCAGAAGCTCTGCGAGACCATCGGCATATTGCTGGACGGCAAGCTCGCGGCCTGCGGCTCCCTTACGAGTATCCTCGCTGAAAACAACGCCGACGACCTGGACGATGCGTTCTTCACCATATACAAACGGATGCAGGAGGCAAGCGCATGAGAAAAGAATTACCGACCATCATCGCCAAGGAATTGAAGCGGGTCTTTTCGGATAAACGGCTGGTATTCACCTCGCTGATCATGCCGGGACTGATCCTGGCTCTGATGTACTCGATGATCGGACAATTGGTGGGCAAGATGGTCACCGACACCGAAACGCACCAGCCCGTGATCATAGTGGAGAATCTGCCCACGAGTCTCTCCCCCTATATGGAGGGATTTGATCTAGCACCGGCGGATACCGATATGGATACCGCCAAGGAACAGATACGATCCGGTGATCTGGACATGCTGCTCATTTTTGACCAGGACTTCGATCAGGCGGTAACGAACTACGAGGGCGGCGCCCTGCCCGAGGTCCAGATCTACTACAATCCCAGCGAGGACTTTTCCCAGTCGGCCTATTACAAGGTGGACGAGGTCCTCAATCAATACAAGCAGGATATCCTGGCCAACCGCCTGGGTGGGGAGACCTACACCGAGGTATTCGCCTCCAATAAGGTGGAGACATACAACGAGCAGAAGGCCTCGGGCCGGATGCTGGGGATGCTTCTCCCTCTGCTGATCACCATGTTCCTGTTCGCCGGAGCCATGCAGCTTGGCATCGACTCGATCGCCGGGGAAAAGGAGCGCGGCACCATGGCCAACCTGCTGCTGGCCCCCATCCCCCGCCGCACCATCGCCTTCGGCAAGATCATCAGCCTGGGGGTGGTGGCGATCATCAGCGCCTGTTCCTCATTCCTGGGGATCGTCCTCTCGCTGCCGCTGTCCGGCGCCATGTTCACCGGGGGCGGGGATGTGAGCCTATCCTTATCCTTTAGCCCCCTGCAGATCATCCAGCTGATCATTCTGATGATTACCCTCACCGGGGTATTCGTGGGGATCATCTGCACGCTCTCTGTCTACGCCAAGAGCGTCAAGGAGGCGGGGACCACCATCATGCCCGCCTATCTGGTGGTGATGTTCTGCGGACTCATCCCGATGTTTTCCCAGGCCACCCCGGAATTCAGCCAGTACCTGGTACCGATCTACGGGAGCATACTGGCTCTGAAGGCCCTGCTGGTGGGAGAACTGACCACACTGAACTGGGTTGTTTGCTGTGTGATCAATCTAGCAATAGCGGGGGTTTTCGGGGTCATAGCCGGGAAACTCTTCGACAGCGAGAAAGTGATGTTCGGGGTATAGTAGACCCGGTCCAGCCTACAAGCCCGCCTTCCAGGCAAAAGGACCTTGCGAAGAAAGATACTGAAAAGAGACGCCGGGATAATCCGGCGTCTTTTTATGTCACGAAGAAATACTTGACGATATCCTTCCACAGCGCGAGACACTCCCGGACCCACCAGTGGACCCCCTCGGGCCAGGGCGTGGGGGCGCCCACTGTCACGGCGTCCCATCCCATCCAGCGGCACCAGAGTCCCGCCCGCAGGGTGTGGAACCCGCTGGTCACGACGACGGTATCGCTTCCCCGGGCCAGGGGACGGCTGTAGATCAGGTTCTCATAGGTGGAGGTGGACCGTGGCTCGATGACGATCCGGTCCCCCCGTATCCCCCGCTCCTCCATGAAAGCGGCCATGGCCTGTGCCTCGGAAACGGTCTCCCCCGCGTCAAATCCCCCGCTGGGGATGACGAGGGCATCGGGGTACTGCTCCGCCGCGCTTATTGCGGCATAAAGCCGCATGCGCAGTCTCTCGGAGGGCGCGCCGTCCTCGATGCCTGTCCCCAATACGACGATAGTATCGCAGTCGGGGGGCAGCGTCTGCTCCAGGCTCCGGGCGCTGTTGACCCCGATCCACACCAACGAGGATATGAGCCACAGACCCGCAAATCCCGCCGCCGCCCAGACCCAGCGCCCCAGCCGCAGACGGCCCCGGCGGATCAGAAAGACCGCCAGCCAGCCCATCAGGGCGATAGCCAGCGGCACCCAGAAACCAAAGCCGATGCCCGCGTAGATCAAGCTGCCCAGCGGCACTACGGTAATCGCGGCAGCCGGGATAAAGCCGGGTTTTTCTCTAGTCACCGGTCATGTCCGTATCGAATAGATGGGTGCTCAGGTATTTCTCCCCCCGGTCGGGGAGGATGGTGACGATCACGCCGCGGTCGATCTCCTCCGCCACCTTCACAGCCGCCAGCATGGCGGCCCCGCTGCTCATCCCCACGAATATCCCCTCCTCCCGGACGACGCGCCGAGCCATATCGAAAGCGTCCTCGGTCTCCACGTAGATGGTCTTGTCGATCTGGCCGGGATCGTAGATGCTGGGGACGATGGCCTCCGCCATGTTCTTGAGCCCCTGGATATAGTGACCCTTCACCGGATGGGCCTCCACGATCTGGATCCGGGGATTGTTTTCCTTGAGCCCCATCCCCACCCCCATCAGCGTCCCCGAGGTGCCCAGGGCGGAGACGAAATGGGTGATCTCCCCGCTGGTCCCCCGCCAGATCTCCTCGGCGGTGGTCTTGTAATGGGTGAGCTTATTGTAACGGTTGGAGAACTGGTCGGGCATGAAGTACTTCTCCGGGTTCTCGCCGACCAGTTTGCGCGCCATGCAGATGGCCCCGTCCGTCCCTTTTTCAGGGGCGGTGAGGATCACCTCGGCCCCGTAGGCCTCGATCATCTTGCGCCGCTCCACCGATACGGCCTCGCTCATCACGATGGCGACCCGGTACCCCTTGACCGCCCCGATCATGGCGAGCCCGATGCCGGTATTCCCCGAGGTGGGCTCGATGATGGTCTTGTCCCTGGTGAGGCATCCCTCCGCCTCCGCCTGTTCGATCATCCGCAGCGCGATGCGGTCCTTGATGCTGCCGGTGGGGTTAAATCCCTCCACCTTGGCGTATATGACCGCGTTGGGGTTTGGATTGAGCCGGTTGATCCGTACCAGGGGCGTATCCCCGATGGCCTGCAGTATGTTCTGATAGATCAATTTTCGTTTCCTCCGATTACGGTGTGTCCAGCGTCACGCACATGGGGACGAGGTCCCGGCGGGCCTCCCATCCGGCGGCTTCCCAAAAGCCCCTGCCCTCATGGTTCTCTTGAAACACCATGATATAGGTTTTCTGTATCCCCTGCTCCTTTAGCAGGGCCAATGCCCGCTCCGCCATACGCCTCCCCAGGCCACGGCCGCGGTAATCCCGGTCCACGGCGAGATGGTAAAAAAGCCCCCGCCGGCCGTCATGGCCGCAGAGCACGGCGCCGACGACGCGGGTATCCGATACCGCCACCTGGGACAGTCCCGGATTGCGGATGAGATAGGCCCCGATACTCTCCCGGGTGTCGGACGCGCCCAATCCCACCCCTTCGCTGCGCCCCCAGAGGGCTAAGACATCGTCATAGTCGGCGGCGGTCATGGGCCGCAGGTCAATCCCGGCGGTCATATCTTCTGCGGCGGAAAAGCGCCAGTCCGCCGAACCCGCTGATGATCGCCATATAAAAACCGAAGTCGTACCACCAGCCGGTATTGACGGGCTCATATATACGTATGCTGTGATTGAATATGCCTATGATCAGTGAAATGGGCGCCACCCAGCCGTGCCAGATACCCCAGAAGAATCCCGCGGGCCTGGCGGCGGTATAGGTCCCGTCCCCCGGGACACAGCTCGTCAGTACGAATATTAGCGTCAATGCCAGCGCGATCAGCAATAGTTTCTTTTTCATATAGATCCTCCTATGGAAAGTATTATACCATCGCGCGGAAATAAAACCAAGTAATCTGCTATGGTTTATTGCGCGAACAGGTCGAGCGAGAGCACCTCTGAAAGCCCGGAGACGATGTAGTCCGCTCCGGCCTCCTTCAACCGCTCACCGGAAAAGGAATTGGTCACCGCCACGCATACCATCCCGGCCGCCTTGGCGGCCTGCACGCCGTTTATAGCGTCCTCGATCACCACGCAATGAGAGGGCTCCGCGCCGATCCGGCGGGCCGTCTCCAGGTAGATGTCGGGACTGGGTTTCTTGTGCGGCACTTCCTCCCCGCTCACGATCAGATCAAAGGCGTCCACGGGGATGCCCGCCGCGTCCAGGCTCGCCCGGATCTTCTCATGGTCGGAGCTGCTGGCCAGGGCCGTCTTGCCGGGGAGGCTGGATACTCTGTCCAGCAGTTCCAGGGCGCCGCCGTGGGGCTTCAGTCTGTCCTCGATGAGATCATAGTATATCTCCTGGACCCGCTCTTTCATCTCGGGCCGGTAGGTGAGGCCGTATTTCTCGGCCACACCGCCGATATAGCGGTCCTCCCCCGCCCCCACGAATGGCAGAAAATCTTCCGGTCTGGCGTCGACCCCGTATTCACTGAGCCCCCGTATGGCAGCGGCGTTGATGACGGGCTCGCTGTCCACCAGTACGCCGTCGTTGTCGAATATGATGTGCATGCTGTCCTCCTCGATACGATCTGCTCAGATTATACGGGGAGCGCGCGTCCTAGTCAAATCATGGAGGCGTATTTATACAGGCAGACCCATATGATATACTGTATACAAAACAGTATGTTGAGGAGGTAATTATGTCCGCATCCAAAGTCACCGGGTTTGCCCACGTCAGTCTCACCGTCAAGGATATCGCCCGCTCCTGCCGCCTGTATCAGGACCTCCTGGGATTCGTCCCCTATGACGAGCATGTCAATGAACACATGAGACTTTTGCTGCTGCAAAACGGCGGCGACACCCTGGAGCTGATCCAGCACACCCCGGGGAGGGAGCTGCCTACCGAGCCCGGCCCCGTCGATCACATCGCCCTGCAGGTCGAGAATATGGACGCCCTGGTGAAGGAACTGCGCGGGCAGGGATATGAATTCGACGACGACGCCCCCAATGACGCCCCGGAGGTATTCGGCGGCATCCGGTTCATCTTCTTTACCGGTCCCGACGGGGAGCGCGTGGAACTGATCGAGAACCTGTAGGGATTATCATGATCGAGATACGCCGGTTTGACGACACCCGGTCCCTGCGCGCGTTCATCCGCTTTGCCTTTGACCTATACCAGGACGACCCCAATTGGGTACCGCCCCTGCGGCGGGAATTGTTCCGCACGCTCACAGGGGTCAACAACGCCCTGCTCAGTAACGGCCCCCATACCTTCTTCATGGCGTACCGGGACGGCAAGCCCGCCGCCCGGCTCATGGCGGGGATCAACGAGACGCTGAACGCGGCCAAGGACAAGAAGGAAGGTTACATCAGTTTATTTGAATGCGTGGAGGACTACGATACCGCCAGGGCCATACTGGACGCGGCGTCGCACTGGCTGCGGGGCCGGGGCATGGAGCGCCTGGCGGGCCCCATCTCCCCCACCAACGGGGACGACAGCCGGGGGCTGTTGATACAGGGCTTCGACGGGCCGCCGGTGCTGATGAACGTGTACAATCCCCCCTACTATCCGGAGTATTTCGACCGATACGGATTTGAGAAGGACTTCGACCTGCTGGCCTATCTCCTGGACGCCTCCGACCTGCCCATAGAGCGGTTCGAACGGGTGGTGAACTACGCCATGCGCAAGTACCATTTCCGGGTGGACAGGATGGACCTAAAGCACATCGAGCCCGATCTCAAAGACATCAAGTATATCCTCGACCGGGCCATGCCGGACAGCTGGCAGCACCTGGCCCCGCCCTCCATGGAGGATATCCGCAAGGAATTCCTCCAGCTCAAAAAGGTGGCGGACCCGGACCTGCTGTACATCGCCCGGTCTGACGCGGGAGAGCCCATCGGTTTCGTGGCGGGTCTGCCGGACTATAACCAGGTATTGATCCATCTGAACGGCCGATTGGGCCCCGTCGGCCTGCTCAAATACCTCTACTACCGCAAGCGGATCGAAGGGGCGCGGGTGCTGATGCAGTTCGTGGTCCCCGAGTACCGGAACAAGGCGGTGAACGGCGCCATATTCGCCAAGCTCATGGTGGAGGGCCGCCGCAAACGGTACCGGTGGGGCGAGGCATCCACCATCGCGGAGATGAACACCATGTCGCGCCGCAGCGTGGAGGGCGCCGGAGGGAAACTGTACCGGCTGTACAGGCTGTACCAGAAGGAACTATGATATCGGACGGACGCTAAAAAGCCAGGGTGCCGAGAACACCGGGACCGCCGCGCAGGCGGTCTTTTGATCGAATGCCGCCCATAGACGGTCCGCCGAACGCGATTTGGGTCATGCTTGGCTGTGTTTTTATTTTTATCGTGGTTACAATACGCGGTCATGGGCGGAATCCTTCCTCCCCTGCAATACTGAAATACCTATGAATACCGGGCTTTTCATCTCCGCGCCCGGGACTGCGCGCGTCGCGTCCATACAATTTTTGCGGTTGTCCCATACCGTAAAAAAGGTTTTGAACGATGTTCGTTTAGCAGTTTTTCCCATTTTTTACTTCCGCAAGCAATGCGGTATTGCCGTGATGGATTTGCGATATACCTGCATCATAAACGTGTATGACAGAAAAAGAAACACAGCAAATAGGTAGAAAAAAAGTTGATATCGAAGGGTTTGTTTTCGGCGGGAGAGAAGTCTTGGAATCGACACTCTCTAGCTCCAGACTTCTGACTCCAAAACTCTTTTTCGACACTTCATCCGGCCCTTTGGGCCACCTTCTCCTCGAGAAGAAGGCTTTCGGGGGTTCCACCTTATCAAGTCTGCGGGCCACTTTCCCCTCCCTGGTATTACCGGGTGCGTTTTGTTTCGCAAAGCCGCACCACACAGGGGAAGGCTTTTGGTTTTTATTGAAGTTCTAGTGGAATCACCTCATCCGGCCCTGCGGGCCACCTTCCCCTCCAGGTATTACCGGGTGCGTTTTGTTTCGCAAAGCCGCACCACACAGGGGAAGGCTTTTGGTTTTTATTGAAGTTCTAGCGGAATCACCTCATCCGGCCCTGCGGGCCACCTTCCCCTCCCTGGTATTACCGGGTGCGTTTTGCTTCGCAAAGCCGCACCACACAGGGGAAGGCTTTTGGTTTTTATTGAAGTTCTAGCGGAATCACCTCATCCGGCCCTGCGGGCCACCTTCCCCTCCAGGGGAAGGCTTTTGGGGGATACCTTTTCCGGCACTGCAGGCCACTTTCCCCTCCGATGGCGTTTTTGACAGGCTTATCCGGCGTTCTTTTTCAGAAACATTCCCATCCATCTTTTCGACAGGGAGAGTTTTCCCGGCTCGTTGACACAGATGCCGCTCCATACCAGGATATTGGCGATGGGAGAGATCCTGCGGAATACGGACTCCCCTTTCTGCTTTCCGTAAACGGTGTGGGCCACATGGCCCTCCACCGAGTCCAGGGGAAGCGCGTCCGAGCCTAACCGGTGGCCCATGACATTGCCCTTCTCCGCGGACCCGCCCTTTTGGATCAACAGGGATACGGTCTCGGTGAAGATATCCCAGGGCAGAAAGGGCTGGTTCCCCAGGTCCGACACGATGACACCACCGTCCACCATGACGGCGGAGAATGTCCCCTCGGTCTGCATGGGTATGATCATGACCCGCCCCAGCGCCTGAAAGGAAACCATAAGGCGGTTGACGACTTCAATAGAGGGCTCCATCCGTACCACCTCCTCACAGTCAGTATATACCAGTTAATATATGGTCGCAAGGATAAAATCACCGAACCGGAAACTCATACCCCCTCCCATTTCGGATATAGAAACAGAGCATGCCCGCAGACATGCCCTGTTTTAGCACCCTGTTCTTACCCCAGTGTGAGTACAACCGTGGTCCCATAGGCTACCCTGGTGTTCTCCGGTATTGACTGGGCAGTCACATTGGCTCCGGAGCCCTCGAACACGATCTTCAACTTATCGGAATGGCTATTCACATTTGCAGCCGGACCGATATAATTGGGTACGTCGGTCCATTTATCGTTGGGATTGTATTTCAGGGTGATGACGGCGCCCTCCGTGATCTCCAGTCCCGCGGGAACGCTCTGGTACCACACCTCTCCGGGCAGGTAGTCGCCATTGTATTCCTCCACGAAATCGGGGATGATATTGATCGCCTCGCACATCTCCACGGCCGTTTCCCGGGTGACGGCGTCCGCGTAACCATTATCATAGCTCTTGGGCAGGCCGACGAAGTCGGGAGTGTGGAGCAGATCGCCGGAAGATACGGCGATACTGATCGTCTCGTTGGGCGCGATGGTCACATTGACCTTGTCCTGATAGGTGACGGTCCCCCTGGCGGAGCTGCTCATCACCGTCTTCACACTGAGGGTGATACGGGCGCCCTGCTGGTTAAGACCGTCGGCCCACAGTTCCGCCTCGCCCAGAGTCGAAAAGGACGGTACGCTGATCTTGTTGCTCAAAGAGTATTTCAGCTCCAGCACATCCCCGTCCTCATAGACGGTGCCGGCCTTGATGCTCTGTGACAGGAAGGTCCCGGCCTTGGCGGTGGAGTACCATTCGGTCTGGATGATGGGGATCCCCAGCTGACCGGCGACGGTAGACGCCATCTCCTTGGAGTAGGCGGAGAAGTCCGGGATATTGATCTTCTTGCCCTTGGAGACAACGAGCTTGATCTTTGTGCCCTTGCTCACCTTGCTCTCCGCCTTTTCGCTCTGGGAGATGATCGAGCCCTTGGGCACATATTCATCGTACTGCTCCTCCACGGTGAGCACGATACCGTTTTCATTGGCGAAGGCGTAGCTCGCACCGAGTGTCATGGTCCTAAAGTCCGGGACTTCCACCTGGATGGAGGATTCGTCCTCCGCGCCCTTGGAGACGATGACGTAAATGGGGGTGTCCCGCCGCACCTCGTCCACCACGGTGCTGTCATTGATCTCATAGCGGATGACATCCCCCTGGGGCACCGTGTCACTGTACTCCGAGGTGATACGGACCTTGGTCATGTAGTGCTCATCCGCCCACGCCCGCACCTCGTCCACCGTCATGGACATGAGATCCGGCAGGGGCAGGGTGACCGAGAGATCGTGGCCCAGGGAGACCCGGATACTGATGAAATCGCCTTTATCGACCCGGGTATCGGGGGCCGGGTCCTGGGATATGACGACGCCCTCGTCGTAGGTATCGTCGTAGACCTCTTCTTCCTTGAGCATGACGCCGTTTTCATCCGCCCACAGACGGGCGTCCGTGATGGACCACCCGGTCAGGTCCATGACCTTGACTCCCCCGCCCAGCAGCAGGATCATCACGACGACGGCGGCCACGATGACCACCGCCCCCGCTATGATAGGCCCTGTGAGCTTGGGGCGTTTCCGGGAAGGCGGCCGGATACCGCCGCTCTTTGGGGGCTTCATGAAACCGCTTTTTTCCTCGTATTTGTACGCGGCCTTTTCCGACCCCTCTGCGGACGCGCCGGAAGATCCGGCGTCCCGGCCTTTATTGTAGTTATTCAAAAAGCTATTGTCCTCGTCCATTGCCCTATCCCCTTATCAATTGGTGATGTCCCGTTTCTTAAATACCTGCGCGGCCACGCCGATGCACACCGCGGACAGGCCCAGCAATAACAATATACCATAGGTGAGGCTGACGGGGACACCCCTCTGGATCATACTGTTGACCGGGGAGTAGTCGGCAAAGAAGGAACTGATCTGCACATATGGAATCGGCGTCCAGGCGATCCAGTTGGCGGCGTCGCGGTACGCAAGCATGGGCAGCGCGATGGTGCAGCCGATGAAGCAGAAAACGGGCACCGCGATGGCCACGGCGCTATTGCGGATCAATACCGACAGCATAAACGCCACGCTGAACCCGAATGTGATGGGCACCAGTCCCGCCAGGAACCGCGGCAGGTAGTAGACGAAGAAATTGACCGGGCCGGACACGGTGATATTGGGGAATGTAAAGTCCGCGAACCCGAAACAGATGCCGTTGGCGACGATGTTCAACAGCGCGCCCGCCGCGTAGATACCGAAGCACAGCAGCAGTGCGGCCAGGAATTTGGACATGAGTATCTTCACCCGCGACCTGGGCCGGATCATCAAGAGCCGGATGGTCCCCTGCTGGAACTCGCTGGCGATGAGCCAGCCCCCCAGCAATACGGCGAACAGGGCCACGAAGGTGGAGTACCCCAGGAAACCCACGGTGATCTTCCGCGAACCCCGGGGGACGAATTTCATATCGGGCTTGCCGGTATCCAGGCACTTCTGGGCGACGAGGATCCGGTTATTGAGATCGTCGATCTGGGCCTGCATGGCGGCCACGTATTTGGCGTAGGTGCCGTACTGCTCCGCCATCCACTGGTCCTTGGAAAACTCCTCTTCACTCACGATGGTGGTATAGGTCAGCTGGCTGCGGCACTGCTCCAGCTCGGTGAGCGCCTGGTTCTCCCATGTGTCCTCGCCGGGGATGATATTCTTCTCCAGGCGGTACTCCAGGATCGGGATGGTGTTGGTCTTGATCATATTGATCTGCTTATTCAGTTCCTCGATGTATTGATTGAGATTCTCTTCCTGGGAGGGATTGTCGATAATGGCCTGCTCCTGGACGCTGATCTGCTCCTCCAAATCGGCGATATCATCATTGGCCTGCTGAATCCGAAGCTCGATGTATTTGGCGAAATCGTCAGACTCCACCACCTCGTATATGGTATCCAGGTACTCGGTGGCCTCGTCCAGGGCTTTCAGCCGCTCCTCGGAGGTGATATCGATGTATTTTTCCTTGAAGGACTTATCGTCCATGCCGTAGCGGAAGGAGACGGCCTCCTTCAATATGTCCAGGTTTTCCGGGTCGTAATTTTCATAGATAAACTTGTCGTACAGGCGGGAGGTGCCCCCCCATACCAGATCCATGCGGTAGTCGTCGTAGGCGGTGATGATGGCGGCGAACCGCACGTAATAGGCAAGCTCCTGATCCATGATGTCCAGGACCATGTCCAGCACCTGGGGGCTCGAGAACATGGTGTTGTCGGTCTCGTAGCGGTCCTTCTCCTCCATCAGGGATTTGACATTCCAGTAAAAGGGATTGTCCGCCTCGATGGTGACGCCGTCGACGATGACGGGCTCCTCCCCGCTGTCATAGTAGGGCTTGCCGCCGTAGGAAACGGCGCGTTCATAGGCGATGGGGCCGCCTCTGCCGGGATTCTGTTCCCTGTTGTTTTGGGTGATCACCGAGATGACGGGTATGACGATACTGGCCGAGAGCAGCAGTATGCCGATGATCAGAAGGAATCTCGACCGGAGGATATTGCCTATCTCTATCTTGATCTGACGTATAAATTTCATCGTCTATCCTTTCTATCCCGTTACCGGATCTGGCTCTTGGTGCCGGAGGTCATGGTGATGAAATCCTGCTCCAGGGTCCGCTGGCGCTGGTTGACCGCGTAGATGTCGATCCCCTTGCCGATCAGGGTCTTGATGATGCCGGGGATCTCGTCCCGCTTCATCACCAGGGTGACGTTGCCGTTCTGCCTGTCGCAGTTCGCCTCCAGGCTCTTGAAATACGAAAGGGTCTGATCCGGGTCGCTGGTGATGAAGGTATAGCTGTAAATGGCCTCGACTTCTTCCTGGACCTGGCTGATGGTCTTCTCGCCGATCATGGCCCCCTCGTCGATGATGATGATCCGATCGCACATCAACTCCATCTCGCTAAGCAGATGGCTCGATATGAACACGCCGATCCCCGCGTTCTTGGCGAGGTATTTCAGCAAATCGCGAAGCTCCTTGATGCCGATGGGATCGAGGCCGTTGGTGGGCTCGTCCAGCACCAGCAGGCGGGGCCGATGGAGGATGGCCTGGGCGATACCGACCCGCTGGCACATCCCCAGGGAATAGTTCTTGACCCTATCGTCGATGCGTTTGCCCATCTTGACCAGCTCGACCACTTCGTCGACCATCTTTTCCCTGTCGCCCTCGTACATGGAGGCGAAGTATTCGAGATTTTGCCGTCCGGTCATCCGTTTGTACAGGTCGGGGTTCTCGATGATGCCCCCCACCTGCTCCATGGCGCTCTCGAAATCCGTCCGCACGTCATGGCCGCAGATACTGATATGGCCCTCGGTGATGGCGAAGAGTCCGAGGATCATCTTGATGGTGGTGGTCTTGCCGGCGCCGTTTGGCCCCAAAAAACCCACGATCTCACCCTCGTTGACTGTCAGGGAGATATCATCCACGATGCGCTTCTTCTTGATGACCTTGCTAAGGCCCTCGATCTTCAATAGTTCCACAGGCGTATCCTTTCTGTATCTATAAAATTTGGAAATGCAAACCGTCTGACTGCCTCTACTCTCTGACGGTGAAGTATATATATTTGTTGCAGAAAAAGAGCGAAACGTTACATATTTTTTATTACCTCATCACAACCCTGGATATTATAGCATCGGTTGAAAGAAAAAGACACACTATACAGTGTGTCTTTAACGAAATGTAAGGAAATCGTAAAGTATGGATAACTTACACCTGATTCTTCCAGAATATCTAAAATAATATGATTCGCCGTTTTCTTCTGCCCGGCCGATGCCCTCTGGGTCCGGGAATCAAATCAACGCGGACCCGTATGCCGTACTCAGGAAGCCATCGGTAACGGCGCACAAAGGCCCGGGAATCCCGGGCCTCGTTATCTAATGAAAAGTACTGCACGGGGCAGCCCCGTTAAGATCGGATGGTCTGGCCTATACTACGGGGACACCCCGAAATCGTTCCACGCGTCATTGGGCTTGAAATTTCCCTCCAGGGTGGGGTATTCGATCTCAAACTCCGCATGATCGCCGAAGGCATGGGGCACGACGACGCTGATCCCCAGGGCCTTGTCTGTGAAATAGGTGAAGCAACGGTCGGGATTGTCCGGCCCGTACACATTGTCGGCGTTGTTCAATGCCCCGTACAAATTGTAGCCCGTGACTGTCTCCCGGATCAACTCTTCGGCCTCCATAAGCCCCGGATCATCGTTAACGTATACGCCTTCGTTGATTTTCTTCACAAAAGACGGTTCGACGGTGATCATATTGGCAAGGCGGATCTTGGTCCCGTCGGCGATACTGACATTGGTGGTATAGAAGATATTCGTGGGGTAGGCGGCGTCCGGCACCGTCCTGGTACCGCTGTACTGCACGCTCAGTACCCTCTGCCCCGCCCATGTGACGGTGTAGGAGATATCCAGCGTGCCGCCCTCCTCCGCGATGGCGGTGGCGTCGTCCTTAAGGAGGGTATTGATCTGATCCTGCCGCTCCATGTCCGTGAGCCCCTCGATCTGAGGATACTTGATGACACTGGCTCCCTCCGCGTAGGTGTCGTCCGCGATCGAATACCCCGCGTCGGGGGCGGTGGTGGGCTGGGATGCGACGCCGGGGGTGCCGGTGGGCGTCGGGGATGTAGACGCGCCATTGTCCGTGGCCTTGCAGGATATAAGCAAAGCGGAAATAAGGATAGTGATGAAGAGCAGGGTATGTTTTTTTGTCATAATGAGTCTCCTATGCGTAAACTGGGAATAGTTCCCGGAGTTTTATTTTTCACAGATTTATTGTATCCCATGCACTTTTTGTTCCTTTATTTCCAGAACATAGGCACAAGGCGGCCTTCGTGCCTATTTCCAATGTATTGTATTGATCGCCCACAGGGCAAACGCGATGTTTGCAAAGCATCCTCCGACAAAGCCGATCCGGTAGATCTTGCTATTTAGGTGCTTGAAAGAATTAACCTTCTTTAATCTGTCGGCGAATGCCAGAGCAATGAGATTCAGGATGATAAATACGCATAATATGATATAGATAGGGTTATTGATATCAAAATAATCCACCAGGAGACCAGCAGTGATTATCAGCATCCCCACTGCCATTTCCACGACAGAACCTATTCTAATCATCTGAAGGGCATCTTTCTCATTGGCGGGAAAACCAAAAATCGCGTTGGTTTTCACATAAATACTAGCTAGGGGTTTGTAGCGCTCCTGTCTCGCGATCAAGCCTATCAGAAAGAAAGACAATCCGGCTCGAATTGCAAATAAAGAAGGTATGCCTGGGAAGATTGTGGATAAGACCGAAGGAACGATCATTACCAAAACAAATACTGCGAAAATGATGAGAAAATGCTCAAGAAAAAGTCTGGACTCTTTTTCCATACCTTGTCTCCTTGTCGCGTATTATTTGTTGAAAAAGACCCGAAGAATCAAGTTCTCCGGGATTCACTTTTCATATTGAATTGTATACCATATGCTATTTATTGTAAATACAGCGTTTACTTCACGCACCCTGTGAGCACATCCACCGCCCTGTCCACATCGTCATCACCGATCCAGTAGTGGGTGACCAGCCGCATGAGCCCGTTCTCCGGGGGATAGACCAGCACGCCGCGCTCACGGCAGCGCTCCACCACGGCATCGTGAGACAGGGCCGTGTCCATGGTGAGGTACACCATATTGATGTCCAGGGCGTCCCGCTTCACCTCGATGCCGGGGACCAGGGACAGTGCGTCGGCCAGCCGCCGGGCTTTGTGGTGGTCCTCCGGCAGCCGCCCGGTCATGTCTCTAAGCGCGATGATCCCCGCCGCGGCCAGTACTCCCGCCTGGCGCATCCCGCCCCCCATGAGCTTGCGGTTCTTGCGTGCCCGGTCGATCCATTCCCTGGTCCCTGCGACCATGGAGCCGACGGGGGCGCAGAGGCCCTTGGACAGGCAGAACATGACGGTATCGCAGTAGCGGGTGATCTCCCGGGCGTCCACTCCCAGGCAGGCGGCGGCGTTGAAGAGCCGGGCGCCGTCCAGGTGGACGGGGATATCATACTCAAGGGCTGCATCATAGACGGCCTTCATATCCTCAAGAGGCACCACCTGCCCGCCGGAGTGGGCGTTTTCCATGCAGATCAATCCGGTCTCGGGGTAGTGCAGGTCCTCGGGGCGTATCCGCGCGCGGACCGCCGCCGGGTCCAGCCGACCGTCCGGGGACGCTATGGGACGCAGCTGCACCCCGGCAATGACGGCGGCGGCCCCCACCTCGTGCTGCACGATGTGGCACTCCTCCCCGAGGATCACTTCCTGGCCCCGTTTGCAATGGGTCAATAGGGACACCTGGTTGCCGAAGGTACCGCTGGGGACGAACATGGCGGCCTCTTTCCCGGCCATATCGGCGGCGAGTCTCTCCAATTCGTTGACGGTGGGGTCGTCTCCGCAGACATCGTCCCCCACCTCTGCTTGTGCCATGGCCTTTCGCATGGTGTCGGTGGGATGGGTAACCGTGTCGCTTCTGAGGTCTAGAAATTTCATGTGGGTATCCTCTCTGTTATCAGTATTTCTCGTTGATATAGTCATGGACGATGGAGTGGCGTTTGCCCTCCGTAAATACGCCCGCCTCACGCAGGTCGGAAAGAATCGTCTCGTCTGTGGAGTGGAGGACGATCCGGGGGTATTCGTCGAATAAGATCTCGAACAATTTATTGCGCAGCGCCTGGGAATGGACCCGGACAAAATAGGCCGTGATCCCGGTATATCCTGTAAGCTCGATCATCCGGGCGGTGGCCCGGTCCTTCTTTTCGTAGAAATACCGGGCGCGGTCCAGATGAGCCTGGCGCACCTCGGAGCCCTTCCGAGACCGGGAGGCCTTCCGCTGATAGTATTTGGCGAGGACATTGTAGTACTGGTAATTGAATATGCCTTTTTTGAAATTGTCTACCCGCCGGTAGGGAGAGACATTCATGGACTGGATGTACTCGTAGTTGCGCTCGATGAATTCATCTTTGCCGATGTCCCCTATATTGTACTGATAGATCAGGCTTTCCCTATGCTGCCAGAATCGATCGTAGACGCTCTTCTCCATGGTGTGCCTTTCCGGTATGTCGTTAGCTTTATTATAGTATAAGCGCCGGACAGGGTCTACCCCGCCCGGCGCCTGGCATACAGTACCGGTATTTTCAGCCCTTCAGGCTTTTTCTGAATTTGCCCAGATCCTTCTGCCGTTTTTTCTCGGCCATACGGGCCGCCCGGTCCTGCTTGGCCTTCTGGTAGGCGAGCTCCCGAAGCATCTTCCGGTAATTCGTAAGCCTCGCCGCCTCCAGCCTGCCTGACTCCAGGGCGTTTCTGACAGCGCAGCCCGGTTCGCTCTCATGGCGGCAGTCAGTAAACCGGCAGTCCCGGGCGAGTGTCTCGATATCATCGAACAGACCCCGGGCTGAATCATCCCCGTCCCATAATCTCAACTCCCGCATGCCGGGGGTGTCGATGACCCATCCACCGCTTGGAAGGGCCAGAAGCTCCCGGTGGGTGGTGGTATGGTGGCCCTTCTCGATATGGGCGCGCAGTTCCCCGGTATCCATGCGCCGCTCCCCGGCCAGGGCGTTGATGATGGAGGACTTCCCCACGCCGCTGGAGCCGATCAAGACCGCCGTGCCTCCGGACGCGAAATACCCCCGCACCGTCTCCATCCCCTGCCCCGTAATCGCGCTGACGGCGTGGACGGCGACCCCTGGGGCGATCGACTCCGCCTCCGCCGCATACCGGGCGGCGTCTGCGCAGAGGTCGGATTTATTGAGCAATATCACCGGGATGCCGCCGCTGTCCCAGGCCGCCAGCAGATAGCGCTCCAGCCGCCGGGCATTGAAGTCATACCCCGGGGTGCTCACCACAAAGACCGTGTCGAAATTGGAGGCCACCACCTGCTCCGCCGTCCTCTGACCGGCCGCCTGCCGGGAAAAAGCACTGTGCCGGGGCAATAGGGCGTGGATGACCGCCGGACCGTTTCCCTGGAGTGTTACGGCGACCCAGTCTCCCACCGCGGGCCACTCCGAGGCACCGGCGCTGTGGAACGATCCCGCCACGGTAGCCTCCCCTTCGCATCGTTCATCGATGATCCGGTACCGCGCCCGGTGCCTGATCGCGATCCGGGCGGGTGTTAGATTTTCCTGCGCCAGCGCGTCCATGGCGTTTTGCAGTTCGTCGCTCCAGCCCATTTTCAGTAACTCGTTATTCACTGTGATACTCCTTCTTTTCCATACAAAAAAACCGCGGCAACCCGCGGTCCGTCTGGGGCCATCACATGTCCCCAAAAACCAAAACAACACGACACCATGGGCGTCATGCGTTCTCTACTAACCTGCCACAAGCTGTTTTCACGGGAAACCTCCCGAATATTCTATGCCGTTTTCACCTCTACACTCTCTCGTACTGTCATCATACATTCTCCTCTCATACAGTAATAAACCGCTGCCATCATACCATATACAAGGATACGGCGCAAGAAATATTACCGCGGATGCCGCGAATTGTATTTCCTCCCGTTTGCGTTTATACTGAGAGAAAGACAAGACGGGGACTGATGCGGTATGTACCGGTACTTCATTTTCGATTTCGACGGGACCGTGGCCAATTCCGGAGCGCTGGTGGAGCAGATCATCGGAAAGCTGGCTGCCGATCATGGGCAGAAGGCGTCCACGGCCAAGGAATTCAAGCACCGGGAGAACCTGTCGGTCGCAAAAAAGCTGCGGCTATTTTTATTTATCCGCAGGATCAGCGATGAATTTAAGAATATGTACACCCAGAATCTGGCCTCTATCCATCCCTTCGCGGGGATGCTGGAGCTTTTGGTCGCCGTCCACGATGCCGGGTTTCCACTGGTGTTCATCACATCCAACATAGAGGGAAATGTCCGGGAGTTCTTCCGCGTGAACCGCTTTACATCCCCCGTCACCATACTCTCCTCCGATGGGCTCTTCGGCAAGGACAAGGCCATCCGCGACTTTCTCAAACAGCGTCAATGCGCGAAGGAAGACGTGCTGTACATCGGCGATGAGATACGGGATATCAAGGCCTGCCGCAAGGCCGGGATCGATATCGCGTTTGTGGAGTGGGGACTGGACGGGGATGAGAACCTGGGGGACCTAAAACCAAAATACCGGGTCAAAAGCCCCACCAAACTCCGGGATATCCTGATGAGAACGGGGTATACGGATTAACGAAGTCGCCGAAGGGTTATCAAATCCCCAGCAGGGGCAAGAGCTCATCCATATGATCGATGACAGTAAGTCCGGTCTCCGCGAGCCTTCCCCGGTCGTTGTGCCCGCCGCTATATAGGACACATCCGCACTTAAGCGCCTCGGCCACCTCCGCGTCGTGGAGGGTGTCCCCCACCATCACCACATCCCGGGGATTTAAGCCGCGGCTTTCCAGCCAGTCCAAGGCGTTTTCAACCTTGCTGTGGGCAAGCTTGTCGGACAGCCCGATGATATCCTCAAAGTACTCGCTGATCCCCAGATCCTCCACCGCCGAATCCAATCCTCCCTGGTGATAGGCGGACAGGATGCTCTGGGTAATACCGGCGTCGCGTAGTTTTTCGAGGACATCGATGACGCCCTCCTGCAGCCCCGCTTCCCGCCTGCGGCTGTCGTAAATCCGGTGGTAGTCCTCGCTGACCTCAGTAAATTCCTCAGGGGTAAACCTGTACCCAAGCCGCTCATAGTAGCGGAGGATGGGATACTCGAGCCATTCCCTGTATTGATCGAGGGTGATCGGCTCCCTGCCGTCGGCGGCAAGCATCTCATTGCCGATGCCCCAGCAGAGACGGGTGTCGTCCAGTAGTGTTCCGTTAAAGTCCCATATGACGTGTCTGTATCGCATAGCACCTTCCTTATGCCAGTAATTTCTCTATGGCTGGCAGCGCCTTTTCCGCCGCCGCCTCTCCCCTATCCAGGAGATCATCCAGATTGTCCAGACGGTGATATTTGTATTCCGATAGATCGGGTGAGATCATCACGTCGCTGGCGCGTATGCCCCGCTCGGCGTTGACGCTCATCATCATATTGATGGCGGCCAGCAGTATCTGCATGCGGTTATTGGAATGGGTGCCGCTGCGTCTGTCCTGGTTGAGGTTGACCCCGACGACCCGGTCCGCCCCCATCTCCCTGGCGATATCGGCGGGGACGCTATTGAGCGTGCCGCCGTCTATGAGCATCATATCCTCCCAGGGCGTAGGGGTAAATACCCCCGGCACCGAGCAGCTTCCCCTGACAGCCCTGGCGACGGGACCATGATTGAGCCGGATAAGCTCCCCGGTACGAACGTCTACCGCGATCACCGTAAAGGGAATCGATAGATCCTCGAAGGTCGTATCCCCCAGGGCGCGTTTCATGATCTCTTCGATCTGTCCTGAATGGATGCTGAGCCTGACCCGCTTGCGCAGGATATCAAAGGGGCGTATCTGCGCGGCAAAATCGTACATCTCTTTCCACGAATACCCCGCGGCGTACATGGCGCCCACGATACTGCCGGCGCTGTTGCCCGCGACGAGATCAAACCGGATACCCTCCCGCTCCATGACCTTGAATACTCCGATATGGGCCATCCCACGGGCGGCGCCGCCCCCCAGGGCGATGCCGAGCTTATTTTTTTTAGATCTTTGAAACAAGGAACACCTCAATACTCATGGTCTGCAGCTAATTAAAGGTAAACATTGCCGAATTGGAAAATGAAGATGGATTGTATATAAATATAACCATATCATATGCGTTATTTTTTAGATATTCAACCAATGCCTGCTTATTAAAGTATCGCAAATCAATGATATCTGTCTGATGAAAATTCAATGACATGAATGCGGAAAATGGCAGTCCGAACGAATCCTGCACTATCAATATTTTTCCATGATCCATATTATTATTTATTACTTCAATCTTTGCATGATCCCCAAAGAAAAACGCCGCGTACCGGTTTGTTGGCAGAGAAGAACTTTCAATTCTATTCTTATCAAGAATCGCATCATAAAAGGTACCGTTGTATTCCTTTCCTTCCTCAATATATTTTACACAATAATCCGTATCAAAGGCGGGCTGCACGAGAGTAAAATCGTCAACCCCTACAAAGTATTTTCCCACGCGTCTGCCTTGGGATCCTAGAAAAACGTGATTGAACGTGGTAAAGGTAAAATTGTAGGGATCAAATTTATCTGATTCGATTTCGATATCATAATTTTCTTCCAACTCTCCGGCTACATGTGTATAGGCCCAAAAAGCTGTATCTACCCTCCAGTGGTGGTCCGTATTGAAAAAGAGACTTGGATAATCCATTCCGGCAACATGGATGACCTCCCTCAAATCAATACAGGAAACGCCGTAATCGGCCAATCCTTGCAGTAGCCTATCGGCATTTGGATTAGTTGTATCCTCAATGCCTCGTGGCAACTGGGGATTGTAATTATCTATCTTAAAGGGGGCTTGCACATATAAGAGGGGTGTATCCTGCTCGGCAAGGAAACTATTTAGCGCGGCCATATTATCAACATATTTTTCAACATCGTACCGGGGATAGTCAAATGTTATTTGTTCATCCATGGTCCGGTATATTGTTCGCATCGAACTGATGTCATCGATCACCCATCTGCCGATCAATCTCTGGAACGCGCCATTGCAGTCAATAAAGGGTGTATTCCCACTTACTATCCTGTTAATGCGGTCATCAACGCTGTCCACTGCGGCTTCTACGACAGAAAACGCTGAGTCATCTTCACTCAGAAAATCCTTGTATCCGATCAACAATGCGGAACCAACATCTTTCGCATTGGCAAAGATTAAAGCGCAAATACCGAATACCAACACTAAAAAAGCAATAGCAGTAATCTTTCTACCAATCATCATGTACCTCAAAAATTGAAATAAATAAAGGGATTGTAGGTACCCTTGACAATATAGGATACTGACACCAAGAACAATAAAAATAAGATAACCGGCGATACGTACTGAATGATCTTGATATCTTCAAACTTTTTAGCGAACCATTTTGACAACGGAACTGAAAACAGCACTGCGAATAGATAGAAATACTTATTTTCCATAAAATAAAGCCACGCCGTATCATCAAATACCACATTGGAATTCAATCCAAACATCGACCGCATATACTCCCCCGCTTGACCAATCGTATCAGATCTGAACAGAACCCAACCGAAGATAATGATCGCCATAGTGTATACGTGCTTCACGGGCGTGATGTTGAACTTATTATCAAAACCTATAAGTTTTTCAAGTGAGATAAATACAAAGAACATCAATCCCCAGACGATAAACGTCCAGTTGGCTCCATGCCACATCCCTGTCAACGACCAGACGATAAATAGATTGAACACGAGACGCCATTTAGAATCAACCCGGCTGCCTCCTAGTGGGAAATAGACATAATCACGAAACCATGTGCCCAGGGATATATGCCATCTCCGCCAGAATTCAGAAATCGACTTGGATATGTACGGATAATCAAAATTCTCTAAAAAATGAAACCCAAACATTCGTCCTAGCCCGATAGCCATATCGGAGTACCCTGAAAAATCAAAATATATCTGAAAGGTATAGGCCAAAACGCCCAGCCATGCCATTGAAACGGATAATTCCCCGGTAGGCATGGCGAAGGCTTTGTCAGCGACTACGGCCATTGTATTAGCAATCATGACCTTTTTCCCTAGGCCGATGATAAATCTATATACCCCCTGTGAGAAATCAGAAAAGGTTTCTTTTCTGTTATTCAACTGATCCGCGATCGTCTGATACCGAACAATCGGACCAGCGATTAATTGTGGAAAAAACGATATATATAGCCCAACATTCAGTGGATTTTTTTGCACTTCTCCATCTTTTCGATATACATCAATCACATAGGATATAGCTTGGAATGTAAAAAACGAAATCCCTATAGGGAGTAATATATTTGGAATATTGAAATTGCTATGAAGTAACCCATTAATATTTGTCAGTGTGAATACGAGATATTTAAATACAAAAATAATCGATAAATTAACGATCAGCATTGACACTATTACTAAACGTGATTTCGTCTTGTCATCTCTATGCCGATCGACCAGCAGCCCAAAAATCCAATTGGCCATGACAGAAAAAATCATAACAAACACAAACCACGGCTCACCCCAGGCATAAAAGAACAAACTCGAGAGGAATAAGAAAACATTCTGCGCCTTGCGTTTTTTTCTTAAGACAATATAATACCCAAACAGTACGATGGGAAAAAACAAAAATATGAAAATAGTTGATGAGAAAAGCAAAACTTTTTCCTCCAAAACGTCATATGACAAATCTAATTATATTTTGCAGCGATGCTTTTATCAAGCTTTTTTAAAGACCATTTTAGTGTAATGCTACCTTAGAGCACTGCTCCCGCCAGCGCATCAACCAGTCCAACTGCCGGTCGATGAAGGCCTCTCCGATACAGTCAAGGCCGTTCATCTCGACTATCGTCGCCTGGAGCTGGTAATGCCGTATGGCAATCAATGAATAAAACGCGTCGCGCTCCGCGTCTGTGATCGAATGATGTCTTGTATACCCATTCAGAAACTCACCGTATATCCGGGTGGCGCGGTCAAAACCACCGGGATCGAAATAAAAGTAATCGGTGGCGTCACATATGACCATCGCGTCATATGCGGGAAACCCCAGGCAGGAAGTATCAAAGTCCAAAAGATATAACTGGCCTGAAGGGGTCAGCAGCAGATTGCCCCGGTGCAGGTCTCCGTGGCAGAAACCTCTGGGAAGAGCCTTGACGCTTTCCCACAGGGCGTCGCCGTACTCGATATATCTCGCAAGTTTTATCTCAGGATACGCCTTTCGGCGCAGAATATCAATATATCGATCGATGAAGAACGCCTTGTCGTGAACGGTGAGACTTCCGCCATACCGGCTCATCAGATGATGAAGGCGGCCAACAAGCTCTCCCGTCTCCTCCATTCTCTCACCTAATCCAGGCTCCCGGCCCTCGATAAACGTGAACAGGATACATATCCGCTCGCAGTCATGATCGGTTGTGGCAATATAGCATCTGCCATCCGCCGCGGATATGATCCGCGGAACAGGGAAATCATGACCGGCTAAAAACGTCATGATATGGACGGACTGCTTGACCGTATCCATAAATGCCTTGTTGACGATTTTCAGCAGGTACTTCTCCCCGGCGCCGAAGGCGATATAGGAAACACAGCCGCCCTCCCGGAAAAATTCTACCGAATCAACATGTACGGCGTAATGCCGCTTAATCAACGTAATGATCTGCGCCTCTGTCATGCATCCTCCTGATAGGGTTTTATTGTACCATGCATCCGCCTTCCAGACATAGCAAAGCGCCCGTCCGGAGGGACGGGCGCATCTATAGGAAGCTTTAGTACTTCTTACGCTTGGTGTAATGGGTGTGCAGCTGCTCGTGGGCCTTGTGGCTCCCCGGCTCCCCATAATACTCCTCGTAGATCTTCTTGATCGAGGGATTCTCATGGGACTTGCGGAGCGTCATGGCCTCATCCTCGTCATAGATCGCCGCCGCGCGTACTTCTCGAGGATCGGTGTCCATCAGGGTCTTCGCGTTTACGATAGGCTGTCCGCCGCCGTTGACGCAGCCGCCGGGGCACGCCATAATCTCCACGAAGTGATAGAATTTCTCCCCGCTCTTGATGGAATCAAGGAGTTTACGGGCGTTCCCGAGGCCGTGGGCAATGGCAACCTTCACATCCAGGTCGCCGATGGTGACGGTGGCTTCCTTGACCCCTCCGATACCGCGGACCGCATGGAAGTTGATATCCTCCAGAGTCTCGCCGGTCAGGATTTCGTACACAGTACGGAGCGCCGCTTCCGCCACACCGCCGGTGGCGCCGAAGATCGCAGCCGCGCCGGTGGACTCGCCCAGCACATCGTCGAACTTGCCGTCGGGCAGATTGGGGAAATCAATCCCCGCCTGCTTGATCATCCGGCCCAGCTCACGGGTGGTGATGGCCACGTCCACATCGGGCAGTCCCGTGGAATTCATCTCGGGCCTATCCGACTCAAACTTTTTGGCCGTGCAGGGCATGACCGACACGGAGAATATCTTCTTGGGATCGATATTGTTCTGCTCCGCGTAGTAGTTCTTGATCACCGCACCCATCATCTGCTGGGGTGATTTACAGGAAGAGAGATTTTCATTGAACTCGGGATAGAATGTCTCGCAGAACTTGATCCAGCCGGGGCTGCAGGAAGTGATCAGCGGGAAGGGCCCGCCTTCCTGGATGTGATTAATCAACTCCGTGCCTTCCTCCATGATAGTCAAGTCCGCGGAAAAATCGGTATCGAATACCTGATCAAATCCCATGCGCCGCAGTGCTTCCGCCATCTTGCCGGTTACCCGGGTGCCCATGGGCATCCCGAACTCCTCGCCCAATCCGACGCGGATGGAGGGCGCTGTCTGCACCACCACATGCATGTCGGGATCGGCCAACGCGTCCCAGATCTTCTGGGTGTCGTCTCGTTCAGAAAGCGCTCCCACCGGGCAGGCCTTGATGCACTGTCCGCAGTTGATGCAGACGCCTTCGGCAAGGTTTCGGTCAAACTCGGTGCCGACCTTGGTCTTGAAACCGCGGTTGATAAACCCTATGGCGCCTACTTCCTGGACATTGTTGCAGACCGCCACGCACCGGCGGCACAGGATGCATTTATTGTTGTCCCTGACGATGGACGGGGACGACATATCGATATCGTAATCGGGGTTTTCCCCCTCGTACTCCACCGTGTCAACGCCAAGTTTCTCCGCCAGGCTCTGCAGTTCGCAGTTCTTGTTGCGCACGCAGGTGAAGCAGGTGGCGTTATGGGTGGAGAGGATCAGGTCCAGGTTTACCCGGCGGGCTTCCCGGATCTCCGCGTTATTGGTGACGTACTCGGCACCGTCGGTGACCGTGGTCACGCAGGAGGCCATCATCTTGGGAGAGCCCTTCTGCTGCACCAGGCACATCCGGCAGGCGCCGATCCCGCTGACCCCCTCCAGATAGCAGAGGGTGGGGATGTCGATGCCGGCCTTCCTGGCCGCCTTCAGTACCGTGGTATGCGCCGGTACGCTTACGTCTACACCGTCTATTTTTACATTGACCATGCTCATTTTCTATATCCTCCCTAGCCCTTGTATACGGCTTTGAAATTGCAGACTTCCATGCATTCGCCGCACTTGGTGCATTTGTCCTGATCGATCACATAGGGTTTGCGTTTCTCGCCGCTGATCGCGTCAGTGGGGCATTCCCGCTCGCACAGGCCGCAGCCCACGCATGTGTCGGGATCGATCTTGAAATCCAAAAGCGCCTTGCATTTACCAGCCGGGCACTTCTTGTCCCGGACATGGGCCTCGTACTCGTCGCGGAAATACCGAAGCGTCGATAGTACGGGATTCGGCGCGCCCTGTCCGAGTCCGCAGAAAGCGGTATTGGCGATATTGTTGGCCAGTTTCTCCAGCTTCTCGATGTCGCCTTCCACGCCTTTGCCCTCGCAGATCCGGGTCAGCAGCTCCAGCATGCGCCGGGTACCGATCCGGCAGGCCGTGCATTTGCCGCAGGACTCGCCCACGCAGATGCCGACGAAGAACCGGGCGATATCGACCATACAGGTGCTGTCGTCCATGACGATCAACCCGCCGGAGCCCATCATGGAGCCGATCTCCTTCAGGTTCTCATAATCGATGGGCAGATCGAGGTATTGCGCGGGGATACAGCCGCCGGAGGGCCCGCCGGTCTGCGCCGCCTTGAATTTCTTTCCGTCGCGGATGCCGCCGCCGATATCAAATATGACCTCCCGGACGGTGGTGCCCATGGGCACTTCCACCAGGCCCGCGTTGACCACGTCGCCGCCGATGGAGAAGACCTTGGTCCCCTTGGACCCCTCGGTCCCGATGGAGGCGAACCACTCAGGTCCATTCAGTATGATGTGGCGGATATTGGCGTAGGTCTCCACGTTATTTAGGAGCGTGGGCTTCCAGAACAGCCCCGCGTCGCTGGGGAACGGCGGTTTGGGGGTCGGCTCCCCGCGTCCGCCTTCGATGGAGTGAATCAGCGCCGTCTCTTCGCCGCAGACGAATGCGCCCGCGCCCATCCGAAGCTCGATATCAAAACTGAAATCGGTCCCGAATATATTCTTACCCAATAATCCGTATTCTCTCGCCTGTTTGATGGCGGTATTGAGTCGTTTCACAGCCAGGGGATACTCGGCCCGTACGTAGATGTACCCCTGGTCGGAGCCCACCGCGTAACCGGCGATGGTCATGGCCTCCAGCAGACAATGGGGATCGCCCTCCAGGATGGAACGGTCCATGAACGCGCCGGGGTCGCCCTCGTCGGCGTTGCAGAGCACGTATTTCTTTTCGCCCGGAGCCTTCTGGGTCAGCTCCCACTTGAGTCCCGTGGGGAAACCCGCGCCGCCGCGGCCTCTTAGCTTAGAGTCCTTGACGGTCTGCACCACATCCTCGGGCGTCATGTCCGTCAATACCTTGTGGAGCGCCTTGTACCCGTCGAACGCGATGTACTCGTCGATCTTGTCCGGATCGATGACACCGCAGTTGACCAGAGCCACGCGCATCTGCTTTTTATAGAAACTGACGTTGCTGATGGAGCGGACCGTCTCGTCCTCGGTGACACTCTCATGGAAGAGCAGCCGGCGCACGATGCGCCCCTTCATCAGATGCTCCTCTACGATCTCAGCCACGTCATCGGGTGTGACCTTGCAGTAAAAGGTGCCTTCCGGAAATACCACCACGATGGGTCCGGCCACGCACAGCCCGAAACAGCCTGTCTTGACCGTGCGGACCTCTTCTTCCAGTCCGGCTTTTTTAATCTGTTTGTCTAATTCAGAAAGTACGTCAAACGAATCGTTTGATACGCATCCCGAACCGGCGCAAACCAATACATGTGCACGATAGTTATCCATAACCTCTATGCCCTCCCCAGTTTACTTTTCGTACTCGTAGGCGCCGACCGTATACCGTACGATCGGCTGGCCGCCCAGGATGTGCTCTTCGATGACTTCCTTGGCCTTTTCGGCGGTCATTTTCACATAGGTGACTTTTTCCTCACCGGGTTTATATACCTCGACGATGGGCTCCAGGGAGCACATGCCGATGCAGCCTGTCTGGCTGACGATGACATCCTTTAAGTCCCGGTTCTTCACTTCCTCTACAAAGGAAAGCAGCACCGGCCGGGCCCCAGCCGCGATACCGCAGGTCGCCATACCGACGACGACACGGGTACCGGTCCGGTCCTTTCGCTGACTGACTTCATCTAAAACCTTGTTCCGGATCTCTTCCAGTTCCTTAAATGTTTTCATACACTGGCACCTCCATCAAAAATACGCCGCCCGGTCAATACGAGCCGGCTCCAATATCTAATAATCCTTCCGCCACATCGGTGCGTACCCAGTCCACCACCGCCGGCGTATCGAGGGGTACCCCCCCCAGCATCTGGCGCATCGCAAGCGTATCCAGATCGTACTCCACACTCCCCGCCCGATGCCTGTATAGAAAATCAGTGTCGGGATGACACGCTACCAATGTGGCCATGGTCTCATCCATCCTGCCTATGGGCGGCCGGTCTATGTGTCCGTAGCTAAAAACCGCCTCCACCCTGGTTCCTTTTCCCGGCGTGGACTCGATCGTCAAATCTCCGCCCGTACCAACGGCTGCCGCCTTGAGAAAAGACAGCCCCAATCCTACTTTGCGCGTCGTCCGGGTGGTGAAGAACGGATCGGTAACCCTAGTAAGGGTCTCACTGTCCATGCCGCTGCCATCGTCTTCAATCGCCAGCAGCAGTCTGTCCTGCTGCCGATCCTCCGTCATGCTGATGCGTACCAGGCGGGCTCCCGCCTTGACGGAATTCTCTACGATATCCAGCACATGCAGCGACAAATCTTCCATTACCTGTATCGGCCTATTTAGGCCGTGTATTTGTCCAGGATTTCGGGGATATCGTCGGGGGTCAGATTGCCGTAGATGTCCTCGTCGATGACGATGATCGGCGCCAGGCCGCAGCAGCCCATGCACCCCGTCTCCTGCAGGGTGAATTTACGGTCCTCGGTGGTCTCGTCCATACCGATGCCCAGTTTCTCTGTGAGTTTGTCCAGGATGGCTGTGGCGCCCCGCACGTAGCAGGGTGTCCCCATGCAGATCCCAATGACGTGCTCACCCTTGGGCTCCACCTTGAATTCGGTGTAGAATGTGGCAACTCCGTACACCTCCGACATGGGTATATCCAACCCATCGGCGATGCATTTCTGCACATCATAGGGAAGATACCCGAAAATACCCTGTGCCTCGTGCATGATGGGAATCAGCGGACCTTCCATGTCCTTCATTTCGGTAATGACTTTTTCCAGCTTTGTAAACTTTTCCTGATTCTCGGCAACATCAACCGGCATGCCTGCGTACCTCCTTATTAAATAGCGCCAAGAACTGCGCATTATATCCTGCAACGCGTCCTATTATCGCATATCTGATATGCATATGCAACACTGTTTGACAAAAATTTAACGATATTTTAGTGATAAAAACGGCGTATATATGCGCCGCTCAGAGAATTATCCACTATATCTAGTATATGGCAATAGCCTCTTATCTTAGCCGGGCGTTCCGATCCAGTCGAGGATAGAATCCGTATCCTTTTTCGACACGTCGATGAAGAACTCCCGCTCCAGTATGTCCCCCAGCCGGTGGGCGTCGGACGAAGTGAGTATCCGCCACTCATCCCCCAGTGGATTGATCCCGCCGTGGGACACTTCAATAACCGCAACGGGCAAGTGCCGGGGCATGAAACCAAGCTGGGACAAAACGCTGAAACTATCCCTGTCCACATGCGCGGGCACAGCCACACCGCCGTGGGATCCGATCAGCGCCACCGTCTCATCAAAAGACAGGTCGGTGGAAGTGAGCAGCATATCCTCCCGCTCCCCCATAGTACGATCCTCCGCGTCCATGATCCACTGATGGCCGAACAGTTCGGAGTGGTTGGGGATACCGGGCAGGTGGGCTTTGATCTCATCGGAAAAGGAAAGGGCGTCTGCAAGGGTGCGAAAATAGGCCAGAAGGTGGACCTCCTCCTCGGTCGTAACCTCCATGCCAGGGATGACGAGGAGCCGGTCTCCGGCGGCTTCCATCACCGCGGATACGTTGCCGCAGGCGTTGTGGTCGGTGACGGCGATCGCGTCCAGACCCTTTAGGATGGACATATTAGCGATATTGCAGGGAGTCATCTCGTCATCGGCGCAGGGAGAGAGCGCCGTATGGATATGCAGGTCCACGGCCAGGCGGGGCATCCTAGCCCTCTATGCCCAGGGTAATCAAGCGGCCCGAGGCCTGGTAGCCTGTGAGAGAGGTGGAAAGCACCGCGATGCCCTCCTCGTTGGCTTTACTAAGCGTCTGCTCGTTGACCTCGATATCCTCGGGGATGATGATGCAGGCAAGATCCAAAAGGGAGGCCACCGCCACGGTGTTCAAGTGGGTCTGCACCGTGATCCAGGCGCCGTTCCGTTTCCCGTGGGCCATGACCCAGCTTAAGAGGTCGCAGCAGTACCCGTCGGCCACTTCCTTGTCCAGATGATCCTCGCCGGTCAATACCTTGGCCGGCAATGTCTCTATCAGTTCACGTACCGTCATGCTTCTTCCTCCTCATGCTGTCCGGTGGGTATATTGCTGGACAGATCGTACATCTCTTCGGCCAGCTGTTTGACCTTTTCACGCAGGATGAATATGCAGTCCATGGGCGCGGCCACCCCCCGGACGATATCCTCGGCCAGAGCCCGGCAGCTGGGCGCGCCGCAGGAGCCGCAGTCCAAGCCCGGGAGGCTCTCCTCGATCTTCTCGCTGTCGGCCATCATCTGCATGGCGACCTTCATATCGTCATTGAGCTTCATCACGGGATGCCCCTCAATGGGGACCCGGTACTCGGGGCTGTATCCATTGAGCCGTGACAATACATTGGAGCTGCGCGGCATATGATCCATGGCTTCCACCAGTTTTTGTATCCTGTTTTTGGCCACATAGGCGTTCTCAAACGTCAGGGCCCCGCCGACGCAGCCGCCGCTGCAGGCCAGTCCCTCGAAAAACTCCAGGTCCGAGAGTTTGCCGTTCTCGATCTCCTCCAGCACCCTGATGACATTGTGGATGCCGTCCACCGACAGGGCGTTTTCGGTGCCCACGGCCCGGCTCTCCCCTCCGGAATTGGCCCAGCCCACACCCATGAAATTGGCCACGTCATCCCGGTAGGCCTGTTCGTGGTGCCGCAATTGTCCCGAGAGCAGCCCGTAGATCTCCAGGATGGAGATGGCGCCGTCCACATTGGACTTTGTGAGCCCCACGGGATGGTGGATGCTGGTCATCTTGGCGGGACAGGGGGTGATGAAAAATACCCCGATCTGGTCCATGGCGATATTGTGCTTCTCAGAAAACTCCTGCCGGGCCACCCGGGCGCTAAGCTCCATGGGGGACAGCACGTCCACCACGTTCTCCAAAAGCTCCGGAAAACGCACCTGTATCAGCCGCACCACGGCGGGACAGGCGGAGGATATCAAGGGCCGAAGCTTGCTCTTTTTAATCTTCATGGCGATGGCCTCACTGGCCATGTCCGCCCCCCGGGCGACCTCGAATACCTCGTCGAATCCCATGGCCCTAAGGCCCGCCAGTACCCGGCGGATATCCTTCAGTCCCTTGAACTGCCCGTACAGGGACGGAGCCGGCAGGGCGATCTTGTACGGAAACCGGCTGATGCTCGAAAGCGGGTCGGTAACGGCGACCTTGGCATGATGGGGGCAGGTGCGGATGCACTCGCCGCAGTCCACGCACCGCTCCGTGATGATGCGCGCCTTGCCGTCCCGCACCCGGATCGCTTCGGTGGGGCACCGCTTGATGCAATTGGTACAGCCCCGGCATTTATCTTTTTCCAGGGTAACGGAGTGTTCCCAAACTTCCATCAGATCACCTTTCTAAGTCTCTTGGGACCTCGGCTATACCGGTGCCCCAAACCCCTTGCTGTTCTGCTATCCTTACGCGATGCGAAAAGACATCTCCACCCGCGTACCTTTTCCCGGGGAAGACTTGATGTCAAATCCATCGCTCATACGTTTCATATTGGGCAATCCCATCCCCGCGCCGAATCCCAGCTCGCGGGTCTTGTCCGAAGCGGTGGAATACCCCTCCTGCAGAGCCAGGTCGATATCATCGATCCCGGGGCCTGTGTCCTCGGCGATCAAACGGACATGGTCGTCGTCCAGCGCCAGTGTCAGTTCCCCACCGAGGGAATGGATGACGAGGTTCATCTCGACCTCATAGGCTGCTATGGCGATACGGCGAACGATATCGGAGTCAATCCCCAGTTTTCGCAGCATACCCTTAATGGCGCTGGATGCCTCCCCCGCCCGTATAAAGTCATCTTTTTCTACCGTATACACATGGTCCATCCGCACAGTCTCCTTGTCGAGTTACCGAGTGGCCCGCTAAAACCTATCGCTGACCCCTCTCAGTCCCGCCTGGTAAAGCCTCCCGCAGGCCTCGAACAGGGTATACTCCGTGCACAACAGCACCATGTTCTTGCTGATGGCCATCTCCAGGGTGGCGGGCGGTACGTCCTTGCCCCGGACGATGACGATCACATTCATATCCAGCATCTCCGCCGTGCGCACCACCTGGGGATTGGTGAGCCCGGTGAGCAGTACCGTGTCCCGCTTCACAAACGCCAGCACGTCGCTCATCAGATCCGACCCGCAGGCGCTCAAAATTTCTTCTTCTTGGCGGTCTTGTCCACACAATAGCCGCGCGTCCAAGATCTCAATCACTGACTCTATGGTCATCCTGTCCTCCATTATATCTAACCGGTAGTCCCGGCCTGCTGCACAAATTGTCGGTACGCCTCGTTCATATCGATATAATTATACATGAGAGAAGCCGATATTTCTACCGTGTTTTCTTTCCGAACCCTTACGATCATCTCACTGACCCGGCTCTCATGGGCGGCGTACAGCGTATTCAACCCCTCCACCACGGGATTCGACCCTACCGTCTCGCTGTAGGTCTGCAGGGTGGTCATGTGCGTCTGCAGCGTGGCGTTTTGCTCGGAAAGCATATCGGTCACCTCGTTGGCGGTCCAGTCCCCCTGATCCATCTTCACGAAGGCGTCATACCAAGAACCCGTCATCTGATCCCAGTCAGCCACGATCGACCGCAGTCCCTCCGCGATATCGGCGGGAGCGGTGATCTCGATATTGAGCCCGGGACATGCCATCTCATAGATGCCCACCTCCAGCTCATCCTCGGTCCGGATCCGTTCCGCCACGGACTCAGCGTCCGCTTCGCTCTTGTATCCGGAGGCCAGCACCCTGAAATAGGTATCATCCACGATATAGCCGGCCGCCCCCATCCCCTGGAGTGACGCCGCCAGGTCCTTGGCATTTGCTTCGTCGGAGAATGCCCCCAGTTGGAGACAGTACAGGGTATAGCCGTCCATCTGGATCTGGACATGCTCCTGGGCGGCGCCGGAGGGCGCGCCCGTTTCCGCCGGAACGCTGGCCTCGGGAATCCGCGTCACCTCCCCCTCCTGGGCCTGGGAAGCCCGTTCCATGATCCAAGGGGCGATCCATTGGCTATAGGCCTTTCCCAGATACCCCGCCGCCGCCAGATAGATCAGCAGCCCTCCGATCAGCAGCACCCCGATCCATTTCCTGCCGCCCTGGTTTTTCCGGCGGCTCATCCGCGAATACCGCATGTCCATCCCCCTCCTATATATACGCTTTCATATCCATCTCTATGGCCTGGACCACCGGAATATGATACAATGCCTACAAATCTATCCAAAAGGAATCGGCATGCGATACCATATCGATACCATCCCCGTATGGGACGCCTACCACGAAGAATCCGAATGCCCCCTCTGCCTATTACAGGCAAAGGCGGAATCCGACTACGTGGATCTGTACCTGGGGGGGTCGGTAATGGAGCCCAAGACCCGAATAGAGGTCAACGATACGGGTTTTTGCCCCCGGCATTTCGGGATGCTGTACCGGGCACAGAACCGTCTCGGCCTCGCATTGATCACCCATACCTATCTCAAACAGACCCTGGAGGAGTGGCAAAAACTCATCGGGAAAAAGAAAGGCACAAAGAACGACCTCACACAACTGAGTGAATGGCTCCAGGAGAAAACAGACTCCTGCGTCATATGCGAGAAAACCGACGGCGCCATGAACCGCTACGCCTACACCATCCTGCATCTATGGCAGCAGGACGGGGAATTCCGGGAGGCGCTCAATGCCTCGAAGGGATTCTGCCTCCCCCATCTGGGGCTCATGCTTCATATGGCCGCAGAGACACTGAAAAAGGACAAGGCCGCCGCATGGCTCAATGCCATCCTGCTCATCCAGGAGCGGGAGATGGGCCGCGTAACTGAGGAACTCTGGTGGTTCACACAAAAATTCGACCACAAGAACCATGATAAACCCTGGGGCAATGCAAAGGACGCCCTTCCCCGTTCCATACAGAAACTATCAGGGGTCTCGGATTAATTTCTCAATTGGAAGGCGGAATTATAAGATATGACGAGAAATGATTGGATACATTGAGCCCGCTGTCATTATGTAGGGTTTGGGAAGTACCCGTTGATGATTGGATGACCTGAATAACCTGTCAAGAGGAGGACCCTTTCGGGTCCTCTCTATCGTCTTATGAATTATTCGGCGTACTGCATCCACTCGATCCCCACGCCTTTCATGATGACGAGGGCCAGATCGTCAGGGTAAGGCTCCTTGTACACGATGCGGCTGATGCCGCTGTTGACGATGAGCTTGGTGCAGATCACGCAGGGCTGGTGGGTGCAGTATATGGTCGCCCCCTCCACCGAGACCCCCAGCTTGGCGGCCTGGACGATGGCGTTCTGCTCGGCGTGGATAGCGTAGCAAAATTCCTGCATGGTCCCCGAGGGGATGTTTTTGACCCGGCGCAGGCACTCTCCCCTCTCCCGGCAGCTTAGATACCCGGACGGCGCTCCGTTGTAGCCGGTGGTCAGCACCCGCTTGTTCTTGACGATCACCGCCCCGATCTGCCGGTTGTCCTGGTAGCAGCTCGACCATGTCGCCACCAGATGGGCCATCTCCATGAACCGCTTGTCCCATTTGTCCATAACGACCTTTCCCCTCCTTATGCAATCGCTTTTTTCATTATAGTATAAAAAAACCCTCTCTAAAACCCTTTTTTCAGCCATAGCTTTCCAGTCTTTTGGGTATAGTAAAGAAGATAAAATAGCACAATATGGGTTGACAGATAGTCATCTTTTCATTACACTAATAGAGGCGTTAGCACTCACCGACACTGAGTGCTAACAATAAATACGTTAAACGAACCATACATATTTACGAGGAGGTTGAACCGTATGAAGATCAAACCCTTAGGTGACAGAGTGGTCATCAAGATGCTGGAAAGCGAAGAGACCACCAAAAGCGGCATCGTGCTCCCCGGCACAGCCAAGGAGAAACCCCAGATGGCCGAGGTCATCGAAGTGGGTCCCGGCGGGACCGTCGATGGCAAGGAAGTCAAGATGGAAGTCAAAGCAGGCGACAAAGTGATCTATTCCAAGTACGCGGGCACGGAAGTGAAGCTGGACGGGGACGAGTATATCATCGTCCGTCAGAGCGACATCCTCGCCATCGTCGAATAAGTTAGGAGGGAAAAGAAATGGCAAAACAGATTATCTATGATGAAGAAGCCAGAAGAGCGCTGGAACGTGGCGTCAACGCGCTGGCAGACACAGTAAAAATCACCCTGGGGCCCAAGGGCCGCAATGTGGTCCTGGACAAGAAATTCGGCGCGCCTCAGATCGTCAATGACGGCGTGACCATCGCCAAGGAGATCGAACTGGAAGACCCCTTTGAGAACATGGGGGCCCAGCTGGTGAAGGAAGTCTCCACCAAGACCAATGACGTGGCCGGTGACGGTACCACCACAGCGGCTCTGCTGGCCCAGGCCATCATCCGGGAAGGGATGAAGAACGTAGCCGCCGGCGCGAGCCCCATGGGTCTAAAGAAGGGCATCGAAAAGGCCGTGGCCGCCGCTGTCGGAGCACTGAAAGAGCAGAGCAAACCCATCGAGAATAAAGAGGCTATCGCCCAGGTCGCTTCCATCTCCGCCGCGGATACCACCGTCGGACAGCTGATCTCCGACGCCATGGAGAAGGTCGGCAATGACGGCGTCATCACCGTGGAAGAGAGCAAGACCATGGACACCGAGCTGGATGTGGTGGAAGGCATGCAGTTTGACCGGGGATACATCTCCGCCTACATGGTCACCGACACCGAGAAGATGGTTGCCGAACTGGAAGACCCCTATGTACTCATCACCGACAAGAAACTCACCAATATCCAGGACCTGCTGCCCGTGCTGGAACAGATCGTCCAGCAGAGCAAGAAGCTACTGATCATCGCCGAGGACATCGAGGGCGAGGCGCTCGCCACCCTGATCGTCAATAAGCTAAGAGGCACCTTCAACTGCGTAGCGGTAAAGGCACCGGGCTTCGGCGACAGGCGCAAGGCCATGCTCCAGGATATCGCCGTACTCACCGGCGGTACCGTCATCAGCGAAGAGGTCGGTCTGGACCTGAAAGAAACCACCATCGACCAGCTGGGCCGGGCGTCCAAGATCACCATCGACAAGGAAAACACCACCATCGTACAGGGCGCGGGGAGCGAGAAGGAAATTCAGAACCGCATCGCCTCCATCAAGGCCCAGATCGAGGAGACCACCTCGGACTACGACCGGGAGAAGCTGCAGGAGCGTCTCGCGAAGCTCTCCGGCGGCGTCGCCGTCATCAAGGTCGGCGCGGCCACCGAGACCGAGCTTAAGGAAAAGAAGCTCCGCATCGAGGACGCCCTCAACGCCACTAGGGCCGCTGTGGAAGAGGGTATCGTACCCGGCGGCGGCGTAGCGCTGATCAAGGCGCTCTCCGAAGTGGAGAAACTCGAGGTCTCAGGCGACGAGAAGACCGGCGTCAATATCATCAAGCGGGCCCTGGAAGAGCCCCTGCGCCAGATCGTCACCAACGCGGGTCTGGAAGGATCCGTCATCGCCGAGAAGGTCAAGGCCAGCAGTGAAGCCTATTTCGGATACGACGCGGCCAACGGAGAGTACGGCGACATGGTCCACAAGGGGATCATCGATCCCACCAAGGTCACCCGCTCGGCCCTGCAGAACGCGGCCAGCGTATCGGCCATGGTGCTCACCACCGAGAGCCTGGTCACCGATATTCCCGAGAAGGAGCCTCCGATGCCGGCGGGCGGAGCCCCCGGCGGCGGGATGCCCCCCATGTACTAAAAAATGGTTGAAATGGGGACCCTGGGTATATACCCAGGGTCTTTCTATTGCCGTGATATCAGAAAAACATGGTAATTGTGATATTTTTGTGTGCCAATTTACCGATACGATTGTTCACAGCCGGAAGATATAGGTATAATAGAAATAAATACATACCAGGAGGTTTATAATGAGTAAAGTCATTTTGCTGGCTGACTCGTGCTGTGATTTGCCGCTTTCTTTTTTTCAAGAGCATCAAATACCCTATGTATCGTTGACATTCAGTTTCAAGGGGGATGAACTGCGTGACGATATGGGGCAAACCCTGTCGTACAAAGATTTTTACAGCGCGGTCCGCGAGGGAGAGATGCCCACCACCTCCCAGATCAATGTCCAGACCTATCTCGATTTCTTCAAGAAGCATGTGAAACCTGGGCAGCCCGCCCTCTACCTCGCCTTCTCATCAGGTTTAAGCGGCTCCTGTGAGAGCGCCTACATGGCGTTCAATCAACTGAAGGAAGAGGATCCCGCCTGGGATATCACCATCGTGGACTCCCTGGCAGCCTCCATGGGAGAAGGTCTGCTCCTGTATCACGCGGTCCAGCTTTGGGAAGAGGGAAAGAGCCGGGATGAGATCGCCAAGTGGCTGACAGAAAACAAGCTGCGCCTGGCGCACTGGTTCACGGTGGAAGATCTGCATCATCTGAAACGGGGCGGCCGACTCTCCGCCACCTCAGCCGTCATTGGCACGCTGCTACAGATCAAGCCCGTACTCCATGTGGACGACACCGGACACCTGATCCCCATGGACAAGGTCCGAGGGCGCAAAAAGTCCCTGTCCGCCCTGGCTCAGAAATTATTTGACACCATCGAAAACCCCGAGGAGCAGGTGATATTCATCAGCCACGGAGATGCGAAAAAGGACGCGGAGTCCCTGGCTCACATAATCCGTGACCGTCTCCCGGTACGGGATATATGGATCAACCAGATCGGGCCTGTCATCGGAGCCCATTCGGGTCCAGGTACCGTGGCGCTGTTCTTCCTTGGTTCCGGCAGATAGATTAGGGTTAAAAGCAGAAAACAAAGGCGATTGGGAAAAACCAATCGCCTTATTAATTGCGTCAATTTCTATATGGATGCGTCCCTCACCAGGATCTCCTGGGAAAACACATCCTCAAACAATGCGTGTGACGCGGCAAACAGATCCACCAATTCGGGATCCAGCATCCTGCCACGCTCCTGCCGGATCACCTCCACCGCTTCCGCGTGGGTGTAGCTCGGACGATACACACGCTCCATCCGCAGGGTGTCATATGTGTCCGCCAGGCCGACGATCCGCGCCGCCAGGGGTATATGGGGCCCAGCCATATCCTCATGATACCCGCCGCCGTCCCACTGCTCGTGGTGATACCGGATGATCTGGCGGACTTCCTCGGGAAGTCCGTACCGCTCTGCATAGCGGGACCCGTGCTCGACGTGCTGTTTGACCCGGGCGTATTCCTCCACCGTCAACGAGCCGCTCTTCTGGAGGATGGAGCGCGGCACATAATACATACCGATATCGTGAAGCATACTGTAGATACCCATCATATGGGCATCGTGTTCGGAGAATCCCCAGAGCCTGGCCAGTATCCGGGTGTACCGGGCAACCCGCATCACGTGCTCCCGCTTGCCGGGCTCATTTTCCCAGTTTTCCAGTATCCCGCAGAGAGAATACACCATCCTGCCGTATTCTTCGGTCTGCCGCCGCGCATCCGCTTCCATCCGCTTGATCCGTTTTCTGCGGCCTGCCGCGACGATAGCTAAAGCGACCAATCCGATTCCCAGGGCAATGGCTGCGCCCCCCAGCCAAAGGGTATACCCCGCGTCCGGTATCAAGGGCTCAGCCTGGGGCGCCTCCTCTATTTCAGAGGCGACGGCGGCCTGGTCCCGGATGGGCGCATGGTTCCGCCCACCCTCCCGGCTCACCCAGTACACACCCGCCAGCAGGAGGCAGAAACCTATCAACCCTATCAAGATGTTGAGAAGACCCCGTCCAAATCCCCGTTTGCCCATAGGCCACCCTTACGTTTATTTCTGATGTATTTCGACAAAGACCACGGATGTCCCTGCACCTATTTATGAAAACTAAACTTGTCCAAGCCGTGATACTGGTATGGGAGACGTGTCTATGGGAAATTAAAAAAAATGTTCGAGATACCAAAAAAGCCTAGGGTCAAAGGCGAAATCCTGGGACGAGCGGATTGATGCCGGATTTCAGGTGGTCATGATCGTCAGGCTGCGGAAAACGGCGGGATAAAAAAAGGGCCGCCATCTAGCAGCAGCCCCACCCTATACAGTGCCTACTCTCTCTCTTCTTCATACACGCGGACGCTGATGGCGGCTTCCCCAACCACTTCCACGTGGATACAATAGACCACATCCAGATACACCGACGTCTCCTGTCCTTCCGTCCGAATGGTGGATTCCACGCATTTTGGCTCGCCGATGAGCCACGCGCGTATCTCTTCGTTGGAGTAGGGGCACTCATCCTGTCCTTCTACGACGATATGCTGGGTAAATTCCACCGTCTCTTTGAAAACCCGGGTATCATCCCCCATCTGGTACCAGACGTGGAGCACATAGGTCCCCCGGACACCGACGGTCATCTCCCCCCTGCCCTTTGACTCCAGCACCGGGGCGGACAGCCGCAGGTCTTGGACGACACACCCCAGTATATTCTGGGGCTCTTCGTCGACCCTGTCATCGTATGTATCCAGACTGAGTGTCTGCCGGCATTCCTTTTCGGCGACGCCGTACACCGCACGGGTAATGATTGTCTTGACCTTATCCATACTTGGCCTCCTTTCAAAACATGGCGCCGGCCGGACAGGGATAGCGGGCGTTCTATGTATCCGGCGCGGGCATGCTCAAATTAACTAGTCCCTGCAGCAGGGATTATCCAGGATATCTTCAAGCTGAGGCGGGAACAACGGCCGCCTGAAGAATTCATCGCATACATTCTCAGCGAACTCCTCGCACGGAGGAATATCGCAGAAACCGAAGGAAGGCACCAACAGTTCCACTTCCGCCACGATCTTAAGTATGATGGTCACACACACATCGATGGTAAATTGATACCGGGGTCCTACGTACGCACCCGACGCGCAGACAGCGCTCACGATGCTCTCCAGGAAAAACGGTATGACCGATTCGTCCGGCACATACAGGATGACATCCTTGGGCACCTCGATAACTGCTTTTCCATGGCCCTTCTTCCCATTCTCGTCCTCGAATGTGACCTCGATGGGGATCAAGACCTTGGTACGCACCCGTGCGAAATGAGGCCGGTCCTCCAATCTCTCGATCTTGGTGTCCACCAGTTTGCCTTTCACGCCGAGACTGCGGCACCCGGTAAACGTCAAGGGATAATCAAAATTTCCGGGTTCCACATCCCGTAAGCATACCGTTACGTCCTCCAACGTAATCTGCTGTAAACAGGAGTCGTAGACTTTCTTGACCTGCAGGCACACACGCTCGATGATCCGGTTCATCTCATCCGTACCGATCCGTTTGGGGCACCGTTGGTTTCCTTGGTTTTTGTACGAAAAAAACGACATCTTCTTCCCTCCCTTTTATTTGGATCAGAATTCATCCAGGGCGTTTGCCTTTTCGCTCTGGAGCTTCCTGCCCATGGCAGTAGAATCTACTGCATAGTATGAAAAGCCGCCCTGCTCCGTGAATAGGCATATACCCTGTAATCACACTCATATTCTTTTGGTGGAAAGGAGGTGCCTTGCATTGGCTACTTTTATACCCGCGGGCCTCCCTCTGGCACTGATTGACGAAAAGGGAATAAGCCGCTGGCTCTTCACGATTCATACCAACCGCAGACTGAAGGTGATCCGCAATCCCGGCCGGACGGCCGCTGACGATATGTACGCCACGAGCTATACCGTACAGGGCATCGATGGAGGATGGGATGCCGAGGGGAACCCTTTTGTGTTTGTACTGTCGGAAAACGGAATGATCTATCATATCCATCACCAGCCTCCTCACTGGCAGCACCGGGCGGTGACGCGGCTGCCCCTGACCCGCACCTGCACGAATTTCCAGGCCGGTATTCTGGATCAGTCCCATGTGCTGCTGATCCAGCATACAGCCCAGGGGGACACGGGCCGTGCCACCAGCCATTACAGGGTGATGGGCCGGGACATACTCCCCGTCGATACGTCGCCGCTGCCACGGAGCGCCCGGCACCTGTATGTACAGACGGGAGCGCATATCGCCTGCCTTCAGATAGACCGGGAGGGACAGTCCGCCTACAGCCTGCTTACGACGGATACCCGGCAATGGACCGCACCCATCCCGCTTCCCTATGCCCTTGGTTCGGAAGCGACGCCGGCGCTCATCGGCATGGACGGCGGGTTTCATATGTTCTGGTATGATTCCCGGGATCACACAGGACACCACGCCGCCGTATCCTACGGGGCGGACACGCAGTCCGCTCCCCAGGCATTCCCCCTGGACATCACGGATAAAGAATACGAGTTGGGATGGGATTACCGGCCTGACGCGCCCATACCCATGTGGCAGACCGGCGATAACATACTGGGAAAAGACCCCCATAGGTCCCAGCACAGTTTCCGATACCAGGGCGCAGGGGGCAATGTGACGCCGGTCAGGGTGGTCCGCGCCGATCCCCGGCATCATCGGATCACCTACAGGACTTTCGCGGCCGTATCGGGATTCACCATCATCAGACCGGGTATGGCAAAGGAGGGTACGCATATGGAGAACACGGTGGACGAGGACCGCCTGCAAAGAATCGAGCAGCGGCAAAAGCAGCTCGTAGCCCAGCTAAAAGACATGTATATATCCATGACACAGATGCAGGATGAAATGATGCGGCAAAGCCGCGTATTGTTTCAGTTGGAATCGGTAACGGGGACCCGGAGCAGGAATATCACCACATACGCCGGGCATCAGGAAGATGCGGAGCCGGAGGAGCCCCACCCCAAAAACCACCAAAGCGGGCTGCATATAAAGGACGTACAGTAGATATTACGATACTACGGTATCCAGAAAGGCAAGTATCTCTTTAACACCCTGCCTCTTGGGGGCGGAAAAGGGCAGGACGGGTACGGTCTCGGGGGAGGCCAAAGCCCTGCGAATCTCCTTGATACGTGGGGGGATCTTGCTTTTTCCCAGCTTGTCCACCTTGGTGGCCAGCACCAGGACGGGGATTCCAGTGCTTATCAGCCAGCGAAACGTCTCCCTGTCCTGGGCGGTGGGGGCGTGGCGCACGTCGATCAACTGGATCAGGCAGCGCAGGGCCGAATACTCCGAGAAAAAACGCTCCATCATGGGCCCCCAGCTTTTCTGCTCGGACTTGGAAGCCCGGGCATACCCGTATCCGGGGAGATCGATGAGATAAAACGCGTCGTTGATCCGGTAGAAATTAATAAGCCGGGTTTTCCCGGGATCTGAGCTGGTCCGCGCCAGGCCTTTACGCATGGTGAGCGCGTTGATGCAGGAGGATTTACCCACATTGCTGCGCCCCACCATGGCGGCGGCGGGGAGGATTTCCTCGGGGTACTGCCCGGGTTGGACGGCGCTGGTGACAAACTGTGCTTTCGTGATTTCCATAGACTGTCCTACTGGATGGTGGGATTGACCGGCATATGGTTATCCGATACGGGAGGACCGGCCGGGATCTTGTTCTCTGACTTGATGGGCACGGGTTTTCGCACCAGTGCGTGTTTCAGTACGTCGTCCATGGTCTTCACCGGGATGATGGTGAGTTTGTTCCGGACATTATCGGGGATCTCGGGGAGGTCTTTCTGATTTTCATCGGGGATCAATATGGTGGTGATCCCCGCCCGGTGGGCGGCCAGTGCCTTTTCCTTCAGCCCCCCGATCCCCAGTACCCGTCCCCGCAGGGTTATTTCTCCGGTCATGGCCACTTCCCGTGAGACCTCAATACCCGACAACGCCGAAATGATGGCGGTGGTCATGGTGATGCCCGCCGACGGACCGTCCTTGGGGATGGCGCCTTCGGGGATATGGATGTGGATGTCCGTTTCCTTGTAGAAACACTCGGGAATCCCGTACTGCCTCGCGCGGGAGCGGATATAGCTCATTCCCGCCCTGGCGGACTCCTTCATCACATCCCCGAGCTGTCCGGTCAGTTCCAGCTTGCCGGTCCCCGGCAGGGACGTGACCTCGATGGAGAGGGTCTCGCCTCCCACCTTGGTCCAGGCAAGCCCCGTGGCCACTCCCACCTGGTCCGTCTTCGCGCTCTTGTCGTATTTAAACTTGGGAACGCCCAAAAATTCCTTCAAATTTCGGGTGCCGAGCTTCACCGGCTCCTCAGGCTTCTCGATGATCTTTCTGGCGGCCTTGCGGCAAATATTGGCGATCTGCCGCTCGAGATTGCGCACCCCTGCTTCCCGGGTGTATTGCTGGATGATCCGGCGCACCACGGCCTTGCGGATCACCAGTTTATCTGATTCGATACCGTGCTCCTGCTTCTGCTTGGGGATCAGGTATTTCATGCAGATATTGACCTTCTCATCCTCGGTATACCCCGCGATGCGGATGACCTCCATCCGGTCCAATAGAGGCGCTGGGACCGTATCAAGGGTATTGGCGGTGGTGAGAAACATCACCCGCGATAGATCAAAGGCCAGATCCAGATAGTGGTCACGGAAGGAATTATTCTGCTCCGGGTCCAATACCTCCAGCATGGCGGAGGCCGGGTCTCCCCTGAAATCCGAGCTCATCTTGTCGATCTCGTCAAACAGGAACACCGGATTTTTGCTGCCGGCATTCTTGATGGAGTTGATAATCCGGCCGGGGATCGCGCCGATGTAGGTGCGCCTGTGCCCCCGTATCTCCGCCTCGTCCCGGACGCCCCCCAGACTCATTCGCACAAATTTCCGGTTCATGGCCCGGGCGATGGACCGGGCGATGGAGGTTTTCCCCACGCCGGGAGGCCCCACGAAACACAGGATGGGTCCCTTCATGGTGTGGGTGAGCTGGCGGACCGCCAGATACTCAATGATCCGCTCCTTGACTTTCTTCAGCCCGTAGTGATCCTCTTCCAGGACCTTGGCCGCCCGGGTCAGATCGAGGTTATCCTCTGTCTCGGTATTCCAGGGCAGGTCCAGTATCCAGTCCAGGTAGGTGCGGACGATAGAGCCCTCGGGGTTGCCCATAGGCATCCTTGTCAACCGTTCCAGTTCCTTCTCCGCCTTCTCCTTGGCTTCCTCCGGAAGGGACGCTTCCTCGATCCGCTCCCGGTACTCCTCGATCTCCTGGGTATTGCCTTCCTTCTCCCCCAGTTCCTGCTGGATGGCCTTCATCTGCTCCCTGAGGTAATGCTCCCGCTGGATATCGTCGATCTGCTGCTTCACCCGGGTGCTGATCTTTTTCTCCAGTTCGATGATATCCATCTCTCGGCTGAGCATCTCGTGGAGGCGCTGCAGACGGGTCTTGGGGTCAAATGTCTCCAGTATCCGCTGCTTGTCCTCGATATTGACCAAAATGCTCGCGGCGATCATGTCGGCGAACTGCCCCGGATTGCGCACGCTGTGGACCGAGAGCAGGGTCTCTGGGGACACCCGGTTTCCTATTTTCACATATTCCTCAAATAGCTCTAGAAGGGTGCGCATCAGCGCCTCGCACTCCAGATCGTCCTCTTCGGCGCTGTCTTCGTTGCGCTGGGGGTTAAGCATCGCGGTGACAAAGGGGTTCTCCTCCATGTCCACATTGATGATACGGCCCCGGTGAAGACCCTCCACCAGGACCCGGACGGTGTCGCCGGGCAGCTTCAATAACTGTTTGATCTTGCTGACCGTACCCACCGGATAGAGGTCGGTGACGTCGGGCTCTTCGACTTTTGCGTCCCGCTGGGTCACCAAAAAGAGCTGCTGGTCCTTGACCATGGCTTCCTCCAGGGCCGCCAGGCTCTTCTCCCGCCCCACGTCGAAATGGGCGATCATATGGGGAAATACCATCATGCCCCTTAGGGGGACCAACGGCAGTATCTGTGTGGATTCGGATAGCATATGTACCTCTCTTTATGGCAGGAAAAAATACCCTGCGTCCTACTATAAATTATATCGGGTTCCTGTCCCTCTTTCAACAGCGAAACCCTGTCTTAGTATGGAACGCCTGCGAAAGCCCATACCCGCAGAGAACAAAAAAGGAGGCGATCTCTCGCCCCCTCTAGACTCCCGTACCCGCTTTTAGATAGCGGTTTCGTTCTTATTGCCGTCGCTCAACCGGGGACGCTTGCGCCCCTCGTCGAAGAGCATGAGTATGGGATCGCTCTTATTGGCCACCGTATCCCGGGTGATGACGCATTTCTTGACGTCGGTCCGCGACGGGATATCGTACATCACATTGAGCATGATCTCCTCGAGGATAGCCCGCAGTCCCCGGGCGCCGGTCTTGCGCTCCATAGCCTTCTTGGCCACCTGCAAGAGCGCCTCCCGCTCAAACTCCAGGGTCACATCGTCCATCTCAAAGAGCTTTTTGTACTGCTTGACCAGGGCGTTCTTGGGCTCCTCCAGGATGCGAACCAGGCTCTCCTCGCTCAGGGGCCGCAGGGTCACCACCACCGGAAGCCTCCCGACGAATTCGGGGATTAGCCCGAATTTCAAGAGGTCCTCGGGGAATACCTGCTCCAGTACGTCGCCGATATCTTTTTCCTTCTGGCTCTGGACATCCGCCCCGAAGCCGAGCGCCTTCTGGCCGATGCGCTTTTCGATGATCTTCTCCAGTCCCGCGAAGGCACCTCCGCAGACGAAGAGTATATTGGTGGTATCGATCTGGATGAATTCCTGATGGGGGTGTTTGCGTCCGCCCTGGGGCGGCACGCTGGCCACGGTCCCCTCCAGGATCTTCAAAAGAGCCTGCTGCACGCCCTCCCCCGAGACATCCCGGGTGATGGAGGGGTTCTCGCTCTTCTTGGCGATCTTATCGATCTCGTCGATATAGATGATGCCCCGCTCGGCCTTTTCCACATCGTAGTCCGCCGCCTGGATCAGTTTGAGGAGGATATTCTCCACGTCCTCCCCCACGTATCCGGCTTCGGTCAGCGCCGTGGCGTCGGCCACCGCGAAGGGCACGTCGAGTATCTTGGCCAGTGTCTGGGCCAGCAGTGTCTTACCGGACCCGGTGGGTCCCAGCATCAGTATATTGCTCTTCTGCAGGTCCACTTCCTCTGTGCGTACATCTGACTGGAGCCGTTTGTAGTGATTGTACACCGCCACCGCCAGGACTTTTTTGGCGGTATCCTGCTCGATGACATACTCATCCAATACGCTGCGGATCTCGGCGGGCTTGGGGACATCCTTAAACTCCACGTCATGGGTGTCCTGAAACTCCTCGTCGATGATCTCCTGGCAAAGCTCAATGCACTCGTCGCAGATATAGACTCCGGGCCCGGCCACCAGCCGGCGCACCTGTTCCTGTGTCTTGCCGCAGAAGGAACACTTCAATTGTTTTCTTTCCTCATACTTTGGCATGTATGCACCTCACTTACTTGCGGGTCGTAAATACCTGATCGATCAATCCGTATTCCCGCGCCTCTTCAGCAGACATGAAATAATCCCTGTCGCTGTCTTTCTCTATCTTCTCCAAGGGCTGCCCGGATTTCTCAGACAGGATCTGGTAAATCCGTTTGCGCATCTTCAATATATGCTCGGCATGGATGGCGATATCCGACGCCTGGCCCTGGGTGCCGCTAGAGGGCTGATGGATCAGAATCTCGCTGTTGGGCAGCGCGAAACGCTTGCCCTGGGTGCCCGCCGTCAATAGCACCGCCCCCATGCTGGCCGCGAGCCCCACACAGATGGTGGAGACATCGCACTTGATATACTGCATGGTATCGTAAATGCCCATCCCCGCCGTCACTGAGCCGCCGGGGCTGTTGATATAAAACTGGATATCCTTGTCCGGGTCTTTGGCCTCCAGATACAGCATCTGGGCGATGACCAGATTGGCGGAATTGTCCGTCACCTCTGTCCCCAGAAATACGATCCGGTCCTCCAAGAGCCGTGAGTAAATGTCATAGGAACGCTCTCCTCGATTGGTCTGCTCTATGACCATTGGTACTAACATGGTCCATCCTCCCTTCCTGTCTTCGCGATTACTTCGCTGTTTCGTCGTTTTCCTTCTTTTCTTTCTTGTCAGCGGTCTTCTTTTTCTTGGGCGCCACGATTTTAGCCTCAGCCAGCAGGGCTTCGATGGTCTTCTGGACCTGCAGGCCCGCCTTCATGGCCTCTTCGTTGCCCTCGTAGCGCTTCTTGATCTCATCCACCGGGCGTTTGTATTGGTCGGCGATCCGCTGGTACTCCGCCTCCATGTCCTCGTCGCTCACCGGCAGGTCTTCCGTTTTGGCCGTCTCCTCCAGCACCAGCCGGGCTTTCACTCTATTATATGCCTCATCGCGGAGCCGTGAACGGTAGTCCTCCATGGAAACGCCCGACATCTCCAGGTATTTCTCCAGGGTCATCCCATAATACCTGTACTGCATTTCCATTTCCCTGAGCATATCGTCGATCTGGTGCTCCACCATGGCCTCCGGGATATCCACTTCGGCGTTTTCTGTGATCTTTGTGATCAGCGCGTTTTCCTTTTGGTTCTGCGCCTGCTCCTCGGCGTTTTTCTCCATTTTTTCGCGCATATCGGCCTTGTATTCACTAAGGGTGTCAAATTCACTCACATCCTTGGCGAATTCATCATCCAGCGCGGGCAGGTCCTTTTCCTTGATCTCATGGACGGTTACCGCGAATACGGCTTCCTTACCCTTCAGGGACTCTTCATGATACTCCTCGGGAAACGTGACGTGAATGTCCTTTTCTTCCCCCACCGACATTCCCACGACCTGCTCCTCAAATCCCGGGATAAAGGTGTGGGATCCGATATCCAGTGTCTGGCGCTCCGCCGTGCCCCCGTCGAACTTCTCCCCGTCGATTGCGCCGCTGTAGTCCAGCAGCACCCGGTCGCCCTCTTTCACGGGCCGTTCGTTGACCGACACATAGCGTGCGTTGCGCTCACGGACCTCTCCGATAGCCTCGTCCACATCCTGGTCTGTTACATTGTACTCTATTTCCTCGATTTCTATTCCCTTGTACTTACCGAGCTTGACAGCGGGTTTCACCGTGACCTTGGCGGTGTAGGTAATGCCCTTTTCTTCGTCGATTGACTCGATCTGCACGTCGGGGTGATCCACCGGTTCGATCCCCGTTTCTTCCACTGCCTGGGGATAGGTCTCCCCGTAGAGATCATTGATGGCGTCCTCATAGAACACGCCCTTGCCGTAATGGGTCTCGATCACGGCGCGGGGGGCTTTCCCTTTTCTGAAACCCGGTATGCTGATCCTGCCTCTATTTTTCAGATAGGCCGCCTGCAGTGCTTTTTCAAAGGCGGCGCCGTCGACCTCAACTGTCAGTTTGACTTCGTTCGCTTCCAGCTTTTCCACAGATGCTTTCACTATTCTTATTTCCTCCAATACACAGTATATATTTATTACCCAAATAATATATGCATAAACCAAATGCAATTAGTTATTCTATCATCCGCCGGGGGTCTTTGTCTACCCACGCCGGCCATCCGTCACGGCTCAAGCCCGCGCGAGACCCTCTTCCCGGGCGGCTTCCGCCACCGCGTCGGCCACGGCCAGGCCCACGCGCTCGTCAAAGGCAGCCGGCAATATATAGGATGGCTTAAGATCATCATCCGATACCAGATCCGCGATGGCGTGGGCGGCGGCGATCTTCATCCCCTCCGATATGGCCGACGCCCGCACATCCAGCGCGCCGCGGAAGATACCGGGAAACGCCAGTACGTTATTGATCTGATTGGGGAAATCCGAGCGCCCGGTACCGATGATCCTGGCCCCGGCAGCCTGGGCCTCCTCGGGGAATATCTCCGGCGTGGGGTTGGACATGGCGAAAATGCACGGATCGCTATTCATGGAGCGCACCATCTCCTGTGTCACCACCCCCGGGGCCGATACGCCGATAAATACATCGGCGCCCCGCATCACGTCGGCCAGAGTCCCCTGCTTGCCGTGGGGATTGGTCAGCGCCGCGATGGCCTTTTTGGCGTCGTTCATGTTTTCCCTGCCGGTATATAGCGCCCCTGTCCGGTCGCAGAGCACGATCTCGCTGAGACCGCAGCTTAGGAGCAGCTTGGTGATGGCGACCCCCGCCGCCCCGGCGCCGTTAACCACCACAGATAGATCACTCAGCGTTTTGCCGGTCAGCTTGACGGCGTTCATCATGGCCGCCAGGGTTATCACAGCCGTCCCGTGCTGATCGTCGTGGAATACCGGGATATCCAGCTCCGCCTTCAATCGCTCCTCGATCTCGAAGCACCGGGGAGCGGATATATCCTCCAGATTGATCCCACCGAATACCGGGGCGATCCACTTCACCGCCGTGATGATCTCCTCCGTATCCTGGGTGTCGAGGCATATGGGAAAGGCGTCCACACCGCCGAAGGACTTGAAGAGCACCGCTTTGCCCTCCATGACAGGCAGAGCGGCCTTTGGCCCGATATTCCCCAGGCCCAAAACGGCCGAGCCGTCTGTCACCACCGCCACCATATTCCACTTCCGGGTGTACGCGTAGACCAGCCCTGGGTCTTTTTCGATCTCCTTGCAGGGGACGGCCACCCCCGGCGTGTAGGCCAGTGACAGGTCTTCCATGGTATTCACCGGCACCGTGCTCTGTACCTCGATCTTGCCCCGTGCCTGTACGTGCAGATCTACCGCCTTTTTCCCTATATCCATGCGTTCCTCCCGCTATCATATTTACCAAATCCAAATCATGATAATACGCCATGGTTTTTTTGTCAAAGCCTGCGGGCATATTGCCCCGGGCAATGGCCGCCGGGCCCCTTTGTTTTCGCCGCGTATCCGGGAGAACGGTAAAACATGGATTTTGCCCTTTCCTTTTACCGTCACAATACCCTATACTATATGTATTCGATAAAAGAGCATGTGAAGGGCCTATCCATATCTTGTTTACAGATAGGTGCCCGGTAGATGCGAACATGTAGGGGGACATATAGGTATACTCACTTCCATATAAAGAGGGGGGCACACATCATGGAAAAAACGGCACCGGGAAAAATCGGCTTAAAGAACTGGATACTGATCTGGGTACTGGGTATGGCCGGACAGATCTGCTGGAACATCGAGAATTCCTGGTTCAACACCTTTGTCTATGACAAGATCGCGCCCAACCCGTCCATCGTGGCGTGGATGGTAGGGGTCAGCGCGGCGGTCACCACCTTTTCCACATTCCTGGTGGGCACCTGGAGCGACCGGATCGGAAAGCGCCGTCCCTTCATCGGGATCGGCTATATCTTCTGGGGCGTTTTCACCATCGTATTTGGTCTGGGCAAGTTCTTGCCCAAGAACCCTCTTTTCCTGGTGGCGGCCTTCGTGGTGCTGGCCGACGCGGTGATGAGTTTCTTTGGCTCCATGGGCAACGACGGCTCCTTCAACGCCTGGACCACCGATATCTCCCACGAGGGAAACCGGGGCCGCGTGGGCGGCGCGCTGGCGGTCATGCCTGTTTTGGCCACCATATTCGGGGCGGTGGTCTCGGGGATTCTCATAGACGCCATCGACTTCTTCGCGTTCTTTGTGCTGATGGGCGGACTGGTCAGCCTGATCGGCGTTCTGTCGCTGTTTACCCTGCGCGAATCCCCGACTCTATCGGCAAAGCGGGACGAAAAAGGGTTCTGGCATCAGTTTTTCTCGGTGTTCCGGTTCAAGACCGTGACGGAAAACAAGGAGCTTTTCTGGGTGTTTATCGTGATGGTGGTGTACTTTATCGGGTTCAATGTGTATTTCCCTTACATCACCATCTATTTTGTGAATTACCTTGGGTTTGACTACACCATGACGGGACTGGTGCAGGGCGCGGGCCTGGTGGGGGCGTCGCTCTTGACCATCCCCGCGGCCCGGTTTATCGACCGGGGCCGGATCGCCGCCGTGATCTGCGCCGCGGTGGCCTGCAATACGGTGGGCCTGATCGTGGTGAGCCTGTCGGACGCGTTTCTTCCCCTGTTGCTGGTGGGGATCTTGGGTGCCGGTATCGGGTATGTGCTGGTATTTCAGGCATTGACTGCCTGGATCAAGAACCTCTACCCCGTGGGTCAGCGGGGACAGTTCGAGGGTGTCAAGATCATATTCTTCGTTTTGATCCCCATGCTGCTGGGACCCGCCATCGCCACCCCGGTGATCAATACCATGGGGATCGAAAAGGTGATCAACGGAGTCGCGGGCATGGTGCCCTCCCCCAGTTTGTTCTGGATCTCCGCGGCGCTGACGTCCCTCACTTTGCTGCCGCTCATCAAAGCCCGCAAGCTTCAAAAGCAGCGCAAATCCCTGTCCTGAGGAGGTACATATGGAAAAACAATGGACACAGCCTGGGCCGGTGCTTGACGAAAAGGGCCGCCCAAACCCAGGATACTCGACACGTAGCGTACTGAAGTACGACAGGCGGGCCATCAAGGCGCCCCCCTGGCGGATCAAGGAATGGGACTTTTATCAGGTCACCGACGGCAGTCACTGCCTGCAGTTCACCATCGGCCACGCCGCCTACGCGGGGATGGTCAGCGTCATGCTCTTTGATTTTCAAAAGGGAGAGGTGCTGGCCCAAAAGGAGAATTTCCTGGTGATGCCCTTCGGCTCCCTGCACATGCCCGAGAATACCGAAACCGATCATGTATTGGCCTATGAGAAAAAAGGGATCGACATGCGCTTTGCCGTGGAGGGGGATACCCGCCGGCTCACCTGCCATTGGGATGATATCGAGGCAGACATCCTGTTGACCCGGCAGAATCCCCATTCCCTGGTGATCAATGTACCCTTTGACGAATCCCCAAGGGCCTTTTACTACAACCACAAGATTAACTGCATGACGGCGGAGGGCACGGTGCGGTACGGCGGGCAGGAATACCGCTTCAACCCAGCCGACGCCTTCGGGCTGCTGGACTGGGGCCGGGGAGTATGGCCCTTCCACAACGAATGGTACTGGAGCAACGGCGCCGGATACGTGAACGGGGAGATCTTCGGATTCAACCTGGGCTGCGGGTTTGGCAATACATCCACCGCCAGTGAGAACATCCTGTTCTACGGTGACACGGCACACAAGCTTGGAGAGGTGTCCTTTGCCCTGGGGGATGATTACATGGACCCCTGGCGTCTTCAAGACACCGAAGGACGGCTGGATCTCACCCTCACCCCCGTCTATGACCGCACCACCCGGACCAAAGTGGTCTGGGTAGACAATGTCTGCCACCAGATGTTCGGGGAGTTTACGGGGAAAGCGGTGCTGGACGACGGCACCGAATTAAGGATCGAGAATGTCATATCCTTCGCGGAGCACGCGGTGAATAACTGGTAACGAATAGCCTACCGAGAGCCGCCTTTCAAAGGCGGCTTTTTTTATTCCCTGTTGACAGCAGTGTTGACCGGCGATATAATAGCGAACGAATAATTCACTTTTAGAAAAAGGAACGATGGCACAGTACAAAAAGGATGAGGTCAAGGACAGGATCGACGGGGCGGCCCTGTCGGTGTTTGCCCGGAAGGGATACCTGTCGGCGAAGGTCTCGGACATATCTGCCGAGGCCGGTGTCTCGGTGGGCAATATATACCGCTATTACGCCAATAAAGAAGACATCTTCTACTCCCTCATACCCGAGGATTTCCCCGCCGAGTTCCAGGCCGTCATTGCCAGCAAAATCGCCGCGGCCCAAAACAGCAGGGACAGCCGCGCCATAGACGATATGGCGGATGCATTCATCGGCTTCATGTCCGTTTACCGGCAAAAGATCACCATCCTCTTCTCCGGCAGCCAGGGGACCCGGTACGCCTCCGTGGGTTCGGACTTTGCCGCCGCCCTCCTCTCCCTCGTGCGGGGACTGTATCCGGAGAGATACGCCGCCTTTATCGCCCGTTACGGGGATGACAGCGTGCTTGCCCTGATCTATCAAAACCTGATCCGCATCTACGGACACCTGCTGGGCTCCCCCTGTGGGGAAGAGGAATTGATCCACCGGATGCGGCAGGTCAATCGGTATCATTTTTCAGGCATTATGGGATTATTGGATGTTTAGGAGGCACATATGACTACGATCTATTATTACAGCGCCACGGGGAACAGCTACGCTGTGGCACGGGATATTGCCCGAAAGATAGACGGCGCTCAGCTTTCGTCCCTCGTACCGCTGGCGTCGGGGACCACGGCGGCCGGGGATGGGGTTGTCGGGATCGTGTTCCCGGTCTACGACTGGAGCATCCCTCCCGTCGTCAGGGATTCCCTGGAGGGTCTCAACGTCTCCAGGGCGGAATACATCTTCGCCGTGGCAACCTGCAATTTTCTCCCCGGCTGCGCCCTGGACCGGATCAATCAGATGCTGGCCGCCAAGGGTAAAGCGCTGAACGCGGGATTTGTGGTCAAAATGCCCGGCACCTATCTGCCCATGTACGGGGCCAATACCCCAGGTCTTCAGGCCCGCAAATTGAGAGCCAAAGACAAAAAGACGGGGAGGATCGCCCGGATCGTGTCGGAAAGGCGGGATCGCAGGAGCGAGGGCAGCCCCCTGCTATTCGACAGGCTCCTGGGCCCCAAGATGGAAAAATGCATGGAGATTTTTCCGGAAAAGGACCGGGACTTTACCCTGGAATCCTCCTGTACCGGCTGCGGCATCTGCGCCCGGGTGTGCCCCTTCGGCAATATCGAGATGATAGGCAAAGAGCCCCAATGGCTCCACCATTGCCAGCAGTGCTTTGCCTGCGCCCACCTATGCCCCCAGCAAAGCATCCAGATCGGCGACAAGACAAAGGACAGGAAGCGGTACCAAAACCCGGCCGTACCCCTCAAGGAGATCATCGCCATGGCGTCGGAGAGCCGGGATGCCCATACCGGCGGAGAGATGCAGCCATAAAATTTGGCCGTTAGATCCGACACGCCTGTCGGATAGGGGCGTCGATCAACGCCGTTTCCGTTTGCCCCCCGGCCTCACCGAGGGTTTTCTTTTGTTTGGCTTTCTTGCTGGCGGTTTCTTTTCCTCCGGCCGCACCAGGCATTTGGGGCCGTAGCCAATCAGATCCCGCCGCCCCGCGGCGGTCAGCGCCTCCATGACCTTGACGCGGTTGTGGGGGTCGCGATACTGCAAAAGCGCCCGCTGCCAGGTCTTTTCCCTGCCCTTGGGGACATAGATATCCTTCATTGTCCTGGGGTCGATGCCTGTGGCGTACATGCAGGTAGAGATGGTCCCCGGCGTGGGGTAGAAATCCTGCACCTGCTCGGGCCGATACCCCATGTCCCGGATGTATTCGGCGAGCTCTATGGCATCCTTCAGCGTGCTGCCCGGATGTCCCGATATGAAATAGGGCACCAGGTACTGCTTTAGCCCCGCCTCCTTCGTCAACGCAAAGAATTTTTCCTGAAACGCCTCGTAGACCTCATTGGGGGGCTTGCCCATGGCGGAGAGTACCCGGTCGGACACATGCTCCGGGGCGACCTTCAATTGCCCGCTCACGTGATGGGTCACCAGATCCCGGAAAAACCGGTCGTCACTATCGGCCATGAGGTAATCAAACCGCACCCCCGAACGGATAAAGACCTTCTTGACCCCCGGCACGTCCCGCACCTTTCGCAAAAGGGAGAGGTAATCGCTGTGGTCGGCATGTAAGTTGGCGCAGGGAGACGGATAGAGACAGTTTTTATGCTTGCAGACCCCTTTATCCTGCTGGCGCTCGCAGGCGGGGCCGTAGAAATTGGCGGTGGGCCCTCCCACGTCGTGGATATACCCCTTGAAATCGGGAAACCGGGTGAGCATGTTTACTTCCCGCAGTACCGATTCCTGGCTGCGGCTTACGACGCACCGCCCCTGGTGGTAGGCCAGCGCGCAGAAAGAACACGCCCCGAAACAGCCCCGGCTGCTCACGATACTGAACCGTACTTCCGATATGGCGGGGACGCCCCCATCCTTCGCGTACATAGGGTGCCAGGTTCGCGCATAGGGGAGCTCGTACACACGGTTCAGCTCCGCTGTATCCAAGGGCCTTGCCGGAGGATTCTGCACCACCAGGCGGCCCCCATGGGGCTGTATGAGCCGCCTGCCGCCGATCGCGTCCTGCTCCCGCCACGCGTCACGTACCGACATCGCGTGGGCCTTGGGGTCGGAGACGACCTCCTCGTAGGCGGGGAGCCACAGGTCCCCTTCTTCCTCGTCAATGGAGGACGCGGGGTACATACTACCTCGTATATCGGTGATGGCCTTACCATCCTCTCCGGCGGCCAGACGGGCGGCGATATCCAGGATCGCCCTCTCCCCCATCCCATAGACCAGTAGATCGGCCTTGCTGTCCAGCAGGATGGAACGCCGGACCTTGTCCGACCAGTAGTCGTAGTGGGCGAACCTTCTTAAGCTCGCCTCCAAGCCGCCCAGTATCACAGGTACGCCCGAAAAAGCCTCCCTTGCCCGGTTCGCGTATACGATGCTGGCCCGATCCGGTCTGCGATGAATAGCGCCGCCGGGAGAGTAGGCGTCTGTGCTTCTGAGCTTTCTGGCGGCGGTATAGTGATTCACCATGCTGTCCATATTGCCCGCGGTGATCAGTACCGCGTACCGGGGACGTCCCATCACCGTGAGATCATCGACACCCTGCCAGCCGGGCTGGGCGACGATCCCCACACGGTACCCGGCCTCTGCGAGCACCCTGGATATGATGGCGTGACCGAAAGAGGGATGATCCACATAGGCATCCCCTGTGATGAGCAGGAAATCAAGCTGATCCCACCCCCGCTCCTTCATATCGCGCCGATTGACCGGCAGAAATGTATCCATAGTCCTCCTCGTTTTCCACACAAGTATACCCTTCCCGCCTCCCCTTTACAATCATAAAGGACAATGCCTCATATCCGTATTCTTTGGGCATAAAGAAAAGCGAAGGATTTATCCTTCGCTTTTCCTGCCGCCGGGTACCGTATTAGAGTACTTCTTCTCCGTTCTCTCCCGTACGTATGCGGGCCACATCCTCCACGGGGCAGACAAATATTTTGCCGTCCCCGATCTCCCCGGTCCTGGCGGCGGTGACGATGGTACGCACCACTTCGCTCACCCATTTATCGGCCAGGACGATCTCCAATTTGACCTTGGGCAGCAGATCGATGGTGAACTCGGTTCCCCGGTAGGTCTCGGTCTTGCCCTTCTGGTGGCCGCACCCGATGACCTCGGTGACGGTCATCCCTTTGATCCCGAATGTACCCAGCGCTTCCTTGACCGCCTCCAGCTTGCCGGGCCTGATGATTGCCTCGATTTTCTTCATCACTGTTCTCTCCTTTCCATATTGTCAAATATACAAAAAACGCCTTCTGGATTCGCTCCAAAAGACGTCTGTGTCTCCGCTGCCACGCTGCAACTATGCTTTAGTATAATCCGGTTTTTATCCATTTGTCAAGCGATGACCATGCATTCCCGTCTTCCGTACGCAATATCCTCTTTGTTTTTTTCGATATCCGGCACTTTTATCAGTATAACACATGATGCGTCCTGTCCCTTATGCCCATTATGATCATGATATGTACCGGCCTTCATTCGTATTCCGTCCGCCGTGGACAAACATATGGAACCGGTATACAATAAAACGCAAAAATCTCAATTCGACTATTGCATATTTATACATACTTATGTATAATTATAAATCAAAAGGGCTGGAGGCTTGCGCACATGCAATTAGAGGAAATCCAAAAACTAGATCAGAAATACTATATGAACACCTATGGCAGTCGCACGCCTGTGGCGTTTACCCACGGTGAAGGCATGCGTCTATACGGCACCGATGGCAAGGAATACATCGATTTCCTGGCTGGGATCGCCGTCAACGCACTGGGGTACCATCATCCCAAGCTCACAGAGGCCATCTGTGAGCAGGCCGGCAAGCTGATCCACTGCTCCAGCCTGTATCATATGGAGAACCAGGCGAAGCTGGCCAAGGCTCTGGTCGAGAGAAGCTGCGCCGACAAGGTCTTCTTCTCCAACAGCGGCGCCGAAGCCAACGAAGGAGCCTTCAAGCTCGCGCGGAAGTACTTCTATCTCAAGGGCGAGGAGAAATACGAAGTCATCAGTACGGTTAATTCCTTCCACGGGCGTACTTTAGCGTCCATCGCCGCCACCGGCCAGGAAAAATACCAAAAGCCCTTTGCGCCCATGCCCGAGGGATTCATCCAGGTGCCCTATAATAATCTCGATGCTATCGAAGCGGCCGTTACGGACAAGACCTGCGCGGTCTTTATAGAGGTCATCCAGTGCGAGGGCGGCATCGTCATCGGCACCGACGCCTATATACAGGGACTGCGCGCGCTCTGCGACCGGCACGGCATCCTGTTGATCATCGACGAAGTACAGACCGGGATGGGCCGGACCGGGACATGGTTTGGATACGAGCACTACGGGATCGAGCCCGATATATTCACCTGCGCCAAGGCATTGGGGGGCGGCGTGCCCCTGGGGGCGTTGCTCGCCAGGGGAAACGCTGCAAACGCGTTTGAGCCGGGAAACCACGCCTCCACCTTCGGGGGGAACCCCTTGGCCTGCGCCGCGGGGCTTTCGGTCATTGAGGCCTTCGAGGAAGAGGGCATCGTGGAAAACGCCCGGGATACCGGCCAATATCTCCTTGAGCAGGCGCAGGCCCTCGGCGAAAAATACGGCTTCGTCACCGATGTCCGGGGCCGGGGCCTCATGGTCGGGGTGCAGCTCGATCCGGCGCTCCCCGGAACGAACGTCGTTAGCGCCATGTTCGAACGCGGCTATCTCATCAACTGCGCCGGACAAAACACCCTGCGCCTCGCGCCGCCCCTGATCGCCTCCCCCGCCGATGTGGACGGTTTGATGAAGGTATTGGCCGACGTGTTCGGAGGATTCTGAAGATGAAGAAGACCCATATCCCCGAGATCGCCCTGGAGCGGTATTTCCGGGCGGCGGCCCAATTAGCCAATATCCCCGTTCGCGAGGCGGACGGACTCACATGGATCGACGGACGGCAGCCCGGATACCCCTGGATGATCATGCGGACCGACATCAAAAAGAAAGACGCCCAGAAACAAATCGAGGACACGATCGGCAAGATGCGTTCCGGCCTATTGCCGGATATATGGTGCGAGACACCCACCACCAGGCCCCGGGGATTCGACCTTGAACTATCCAGGAACGGGTTTGCCGAGGCGTGGACGGGGACCGGCATGGTGCTTGAGCTGAGCAAGCTCTCCCCCCGGCCCGAGGCGGTCGCCGGGTACCGGGTACTGCCCCTGACCGACGGCGCCCTGATCGAGGAATGGTCCGCCGTCGTGACCCGGGAGTTATTCCAAAAAGACGATATGCACGCCGCCGGATTCGCCGCCTACCTAAGCAAGATCTGGCACGACCGGCGCTTTCAGCTATTCGCCGCCATGGAGGATGAGACCCTGGTGGGCACGGCGATCCTGTTCTTTGACGGGGAGCTGGCGTGGATCGGCTACGTGTCGGTGGCGAAAGAACATCGGCGCCGGGGACTGGGGGCGCAGCTGACATGGCAGGCCGCCGCCCGGGCCAGGGAGCGGGGCATGCGCACGGCGGCTTTGCACGCCTCCGTGCTGGGAGAACCCGTATATACCAAACTTGGATTCAAGCCGGTGAGCCATATCACGCGGCGCAGGCTGATCGCAGAATAGAGATGGAGACAGACATGAAGGCAGTATTAGTACTGGAAGACGGTACGTATTATCAAGGCACAGCGTTTGGAAAGAAAGGCACCGCCCACGGAGAGGTGGTGTTCAATACCTGCATGACCGGTTACCAGGAGGTTTTGACCGACCCCTCCTACAGGGGCCAGATGGTGGTCATGACATACCCGCTGATCGGCAATTACGGATTCAATACCGAGGACAGCGAATCCGGTACGCCCCACGTGCGGGCGTTCATCGTCCGGGAGCTCTGCGACTACCCCAGCAACTGGCGCAGCAGCGTTACCGCCGGGACATTCTTCGACGACGTGATGGTATTAAGCGATATCGACACGCGGCATTTGACCCGCCATATCCGGGAGCAGGGCAGCATGTACGCGGTGCTCAGTACCGAGTCAGACGATATCGAGGCGCTGGCCCAAAAGGCACGGGAGCTATCCGGTGAGCCCAAGGAACTCGTCGCGGAAGTCACCCGCAAAAAGCCCCGGCACATCGAGGGCAAGGGCCCCCATGTGGCCGTACTGGACTTCGGGGTGAAGGAAAACATACTGCGTTCCTTACAGGGACTGGGGGCGGCGGTCACCGTACTGCCCGCCGATACGACGGCGGAGGCGGTCAAGGCCCTCTCCCCCGACGGCATCCTATTGTCCAACGGCCCCGGAGACCCCCGGGACATCCCCCGCGCCATCGAGACCATCAAGGGGCTGATCGGCTACAAACCCACCCTGGGGATCTGCCTCGGGCACCAGCTGTTGGGTCTCGCCCTGGGAGGCACGATCTACAAGCTGAAATTCGGCCACCACGGGGGCAATCACCCGGTTAAGGACCTCACTACGGGGCGGGTCTATATCACCAGCCAGAACCATAACTACGCCCTAGGGGAGGACTTTTCCCCCGATATCACCGTCACCCATATGAACTTAAACGACAATACACTGGAGGGATTCGTCCACAACAAGCTGCCCCTCCTGAGCGTGCAGTACCACCCCGAGGCGGCCCCCGGCCCCCTGGATTCGGACTATATATTCCATCAGTTTTATGAGCTAATCAAGGCTTCCTAAGGAGAATACACATGCCCTTACGCACCGACATCAAAAAAGTACTGGTCATCGGCAGCGGCCCCATCATCATCGGCCAGGCGGCGGAGTTCGACTACTCCGGCACCCAGGCCTGCAAGGCGCTCCGCGAGGAAGGCATCTCGGTGGTGCTGGTAAACAGCAACCCCGCCACCATCATGACCGACCCGGAGATGGCCGACAGCGTCTATATCGAGCCCATCAATGTGGAGACCATCACCCGGATCCTGAAGGCCGAAAAGCCCGACGGGATACTCCCCACCCTGGGGGGTCAGACAGGCCTCAATATGGCCCTGCAGCTGGCGGAAAGCGGCATCCTCGACGAGCTGGGGATCGAGCTATTGGGGACGAAACTTACGTCCATCCAGAAGGCCGAGGACCGGGAGCTGTTTAAGGCCACCATGGAGTCCATCGGGGAGCGGGTGGCGGTGAGCACCATCGCCCACAACGCCGACGACGCGAAGGCTTTTGCCCATGAGGTGGGGTTCCCCATCATCGTGCGGCCCGCCTATACGTTGGGGGGCACCGGGGGCGGCATCGCCCACGATATGGACGCATTCCTGGAGATCGTGGCGCGGGGGCTAAAAAACAGCATCATCCACCAGGTACTGCTGGAGCAGAGCGTGGCCGGATGGAAGGAGATCGAGTACGAGGTCATCCGTGACAACGCCGACAACTGCATCGTGGTCTGCAATATGGAGAATTTCGATCCCGTGGGCATCCACACCGGGGACAGTATCGTGGTGGCCCCCAGCCAGACACTCTCCGACAAGGAATACCACATGCTCCGCAGCGCCTCCATTAAGATCATCCGCACCCTGGGCATCCAGGGCGGGTGCAATATACAGTTCGCATTAAATCCCGAAAGCTACGAGTACGTGGTGATCGAGGTCAATCCCCGTGTGAGCCGCTCTAGCGCTTTAGCCAGCAAGGCCACGGGCTACCCCATCGCCCGGGTGGCCTCTAAGATCGCCGTGGGGCTCAATCTCGACGAGATCCAGAACAGCGTCACACAGAATACCTACGCCTGTTTCGAGCCGGCGCTGGACTATATCGTGACCAAGGTCCCCCGCTGGCCCTTCGATAAATTCGTGACCGCCACCCGGACCCTGGGGACCCAGATGAAGGCCACCGGGGAGGTCATGGCCATCGGCAGGACATTCGAGGAGTCGCTATTGAAGGCCATCGACTCCCTGGACGTGCGGCTCAATTACCACCTGGGGATGGAGGAGATCAGCCAATGGTCCGACGACGCCGTCCGGGAGTCGCTGAAAAACCCCGACGACGAGCGGATCTTCGTGGTCAGTGAGGCGTTGAACCGGGGCATGAGTATCGAGGATATCTTTGAGATCACCAAGATCGACCCCTTCTTCATCAAAAAGCTGAAGAATATCGACGATCTCAGCGACGCGGTCCGGAAAGCGGGCAAGGCGGGACTGAATAAAGAATTATTGTATCACTGCAAGAAATACGGATTCGGCGACAGCTACATCGCTACCCTTGCGAAAATAAAGGAGAGCGAGGTCAAGGCGCTGCGCCGGGAGTACGGCCTCTCCCCCTCCTACAAGATGGTCGACACCTGCGCCGGGGAGTTCGCCGCGGTGACCCCCTATTATTACTCCAGCTACGACCAGTACAGCGACGCCCAGCCGAGCGATCGGGACAAGGTCATCGTGCTGGGCTCGGGACCCATCCGGATCGGCCAGGGGATCGAGTTTGACTACTGCAGCGTCCACTCTGTGATGACATTGCGTGACCAGGGCCTGGAGGCCGTCATCATCAACAGCAACCCGGAGACGGTCAGCACCGATTTCGACACCTCCGACGTGCTGTATTTCGAGCCGCTTAGCCTGGAGTGCGTCCTGGACATCGTGGAGCGTGAAAAGCCCCTGGGTGTGGTCGTGCAGTTCGGCGGGCAGACCGCCATCAACCTCGCCGCGCCCCTGGCCCAGGCGGGGGTCAACGTGCTGGGCACCTCCGTCGCCGACATCGACCGGGCCGAGGACAGGGATAAATTCATCCAGGTGCTGCGCAAGCTCGATATACCCGTCCCGGCGGGGAACGCGGCCTACTCCGAGGAAGAGGCCCTGGTGATCGCCGCGGGGATCGGTTACCCGGTCCTGGTGCGCCCCTCCTACGTGCTGGGGGGCCGGGCCATGGAGATCGTGTACAACGACAACGAACTCAAGGAGTACATGGCATTGGCGGTGAAGGTCAACCGCCGCCATCCGGTGCTCATCGACAAATACATCATCGGCAAGGAGATCGAGGTGGACGGGATCGCCGACGGCGAGACCGTTACGATCCCCGGGATCATGGAGCATGTGGAGCGGGCCGGGGTCCACTCGGGGGACAGCTTCGCCATCTACCCTCCCCAAAACATCTCCGACGCCGCCAGAGAAAACATCATCGATACCTCCATCGCCATCGCCCGGGAACTGAAGATCAAGGGGTTATTCAATATCCAGTTCGCCCTGGATCAGGAGGACCGTCTCTATGTGCTGGAGGTCAACCCCCGGGCCAGCCGGACCGTGCCTATCTTGAGCAAGGTGACCCGGACCCCCATGGTGACACTGGCCACCCGGATCATGCTGGGAGAGACACTGGCCGATATGGGTTACGCCACCGGCCTGGTCCCCGAGGCGTCCCTGGTGACCGTCAAGGGCCCCGTGTTCTCCTTCTCCAAGCTCACCACTGTGGATATTTTCCTGGGGCCTGAGATGAAGTCCACAGGCGAAGTCATGGGGACCGCCCCCACCTACGAGCTCGCTTTGAGAAAGGCCATGCTGGCGGCGGGACTGGATATCCCCTCTAGCGGCAGCATATTGTTCTCGGTATCGGAGAGGGATTACGACGAGGCGTCGGAATTAGCCGGTGAACTGCAAAAGATCGGCTTTTCCCTCTACGCCACCCCCGGCACCGGAGAGGCGTTTAAGCAAAAGGGCCTCGCCGTATCGATCGTTTCCAAAGACGCGGTCCTGCCCATGCTGAAGGAAGACGGGATCGATCTGGTGATCAACACCCCTACCAGGGGCAAGATCCCGTCGCGGTGGGGATTTACCCTGCGCCGCACAGCCATGGAGTTCAATATCCCCTGCATCACCAGCCTGGACACGGCCAACGCCGCGCTTACCGTACTGAACTGTGCCACCGAGCCCCTGGAGGCCGTGCCCCTGGCCCAGTACCACCAGACCGCCTAAGGAGGATTCATGATGGATCTAGCAAAATACACACCCCAAAAAGCATTCGGCCAGGAGCATATGCTCACCCTGGCGGACTATACCCCCGATGAGATACACCAGGTACTGAGCCTGGCATTGCGGCTCAAGGACGAGACCAAGAGGGGCATCCCCCATCCACTGCTGGCGGGAAAGACCCTGGGGATGATATTCGCCAAATCCTCCACCCGCACGAGGGTATCCTTCGACGTGGGGATCTACCAGCTCGGGGGATACGGGCTTTTCCTGGGGACCCAGGATATACAGCTCGGGCGGGGCGAGACCGTCCACGACACGGCGCTGGTCCTCTCCCGCTACCTGGACGGGATCATGATCCGGACGTTTGAGCAACAGGACGTCGTGGATCTCGCCAGGTACGGCTCCATCCCGGTGATCAACGGGCTCACCGACATGTATCACCCCTGCCAGGTGCTGGCCGATCTGATGACGGTCTATGAGGCCAAGGGGACGCTAAAGGGCCTCAAACTCGCCTTCGTGGGTGACGGGCACAATATGGCCCATTCCCTGATGCTTGGCTGCGCCAAAGCCGGGATGGACGCGGCGGTGGCCACGCCTGTGGACTACACCCCCGATCCCGTGATCGCCACATTGGCCATGGCGGCCGCCAATGAGAGCGGCGCCAAGGTCACCATCACCACCGACCCCCGGGAGGCCGTCAAGGACGCAGACGTGATCTATACCGACGTGTGGGCCAGCATGGGCCAGGAGGAGGAGCAGCAGAAACGGATGAAGGACTTCGCCCCATACCAGGTGGACGGCGCGCTGATGGCGCTGGCGAAAAAAGACGCCGTATTCCTCCACTGCCTGCCTGCCCACCGGGGGGAGGAGGTCACCTCGGATGTGATCGACGGACCCCAGTCCTTGGTATTTCCCGAGGCGGAGAACCGCCTCCACGCCCAGAAGGCCGTGATGGCCCTATTGATGGGTGATCAGGAGGCGAAGAAGACGCTATGGAAATAATCATACGGCCCGCCGGAGCCGCCGACATTCCGGCCATCCACCGCATCATACTGGCGGCATTCCGCAAATACGCCGACGTCCTGGGCCTGGACGGCCAGGTCTCGGCCCTGCGGGAGACCGAAGCGGATATCGCCAAAGAGATAGTGCATAAGACCGTGCTGGTGGCCGAGCGGGACGGTGAGATCGTGGGCAGCGTCCGCTACGAGATGATCACGGAGGACGTGGCCTACCTCACCCGGTTTTCGGTGGACCCCGACGTCCACAACAGCGGCATCGGCAAGCTATTGCTGGCCGCCGTCAACGAATACGCCGCACGCCAGGGGGCGAAGGTCATCGCGCTGCACACCGCCAGCAAGATGACGCCTTTGGTGCGGATGTACTACGGGATGGGGTATTATATAAAGTCAACGAGTGAGGACCGGGGATATATCCGGGCGCTGTTCCTAAGGGAATTGGCCGAAGAAGGGCTTCCTGACCTGTCGGTACTGGTGAATCACTAAATTTAATAGTTCCATTATTTGGGCTGATCACGGAGAATCCGGGTCAGCTTTTGTTTTGTATTCATTCCCGGCTCCGATAAAACCGCATCCATCAGCCGTTCCAGGGCCTCCCCCACCGCCGGTCCCGGCGCTATCCCCATCTCTATGAGGTCTTTGCCGTTCACCGCCAGGCCGTTCAGCGACACGCACTCCCCCCGCTCGATGACCCCGGTATATGTTTTCCGCGCCGCCTCCACAGGTCTGCCCATGGCCCGCTGGCAGGTGAGGTACAGCCCCATCCGCCGCTCCCCCCACTCGTACAGCCGCCGCCGGACCCATTCGGGATCGGATACGGGGGTGATATCCCGGGTATCGTAGAGGAAAAGGACATCTCCCTTGGTCGCGTTATCGAACCGGAGCCGCGCCAGTGCCGCCCCTACCTCCTGCCTATCGCCGTAGGCCGCGCAGAATAGCCCGCTGAGCCGCAGGACGATGTCCCGGGGCCAGGGAGCAGGGTTCCAGCAAAACACCTCTAGGGCCGCTCCAGGCAGTATACGGACCCCCAGGCCGGTTTTCCCCAGCAGACGCAGACCCGCCCCCGCGTGGGGAGCGAGGAGTATCTTTATAAGCTCCTCCCGGATACGCTCCGCCGCTATGTCCCGAATGGCGGCGGCGTTCTCGCGGATGGCGGCCCCGGTCGCCCCATCCAGCCGAAAGCCAAGCTGGGCGGCGAACCGTATCGCCCGGAGCATCCGCAGCGCGTCCTCCGAAAAGCGTTCGGCGGGCGCTCCCACGCAGCGGATGATGCCCCTATCGCAATCACCACGTCCGCCGTAGAGATCGCGCCAGCCCCGGTCAGGATGATAGGCCATGGCGTTGATGGTGAAGTCCCTGCGGGACAGATCCGCTTCGATGCTGGAGAGAAACGCCACCGTATCCGGGTGCCGGCTGTCATGGTAGGCCCCCTCCGCGCGGAAGGTGGTCACCTCCACCTTCATCCCGGATGTCAGGACCGTCACGGTGCCGTACCGTATCCCCGTGGGGACCGTATGGGGAAAGAGCTTTTCCACCTCCTCCGGCAGCGCCGAAGAGGCCACGTCCCAGTCCTTTTGAGGATGGCCCAGATAGAGATCCCGGAGGCAGCCCCCCACCAGCCAGGCGTCGTACCCGGCTCCTGTGAGGCGGTCAAGCACCTGCGATACACCCCGCGGCATAGATATAGATATGGGTAGGTCCTTGTTCCCCATATTGGCTCTCCTTTGATAGATGACCCCTTCTCCGGGGCGGTCCCCAAGCCCTAAATGTAAAGCCGCTTACTAAGCGGCTTTACATACATATCTGTCTTTGGTTTTCGTCAGGCTTTTTTGTCGCTGCCGAATTCCTGGATCTTGGCCTTGACCAGTTCCTTGATCGCATCCCGGCCCGGCCCCATGTATTTGCGGGGGTCGTACATCTTGGGATTGTCCGCGAGCACCTCGCGGATCTTGGCGGTGCCGACGATCTGGTTCTCGGTATTGACGTTGATCTTGCTTGTCCCTAAGGAGATCGCCTTTTGGATATCGTCCGCGGGTATCCCGGAGCCGCCGTGGAGTACCAGGGGCATCCCCGTCATATCCCGGATCACTTCCATCCGGTCAAAGGCGAGCTTGGGCTCTCCCTTGTAGAGGCCGTGGGCGGAGCCTAAGGCCGGAGCCAGGGCGTCGATCCCCGTCTCATTGACCAGCCGCACGCATTCCTCGGGGATGGCGTAATTGGCGTCGGCGTCGTCGACCTTCACATCGTCCTCCTGGCCGCCGATGCGGCCCAGTTCCGCTTCCACGGAGGCGCCGACGTAGTGGGCGATCTCGGTGACCTTTTTGGTGAGGGCAATATTCTCTTCCAGCGGGTAATGGGAGCCGTCAAACATCACCGATGTGAAATGGGCGTCCAGGGCCAGCACGCAGTCCTCGAAGGTGGGGCCGTGGTCCAGGTGCAGCGCCACCGGCACCGTGATATTACTCTCCTCGATGATGGCCCGCACCATGGCGGAGACCACCTTGTACCCGCCCATATAGCGCTTGGCGCCGACGGACACGCCGAGGATCACCGGGGACTGTTCCTCCTGGGCGGCGGCCAGTATGGCCTGGGTGTATTCCAGGTTGTTGATATTGAACTGTCCCACCGCGTAGCGGCCTTTGAGGGCCTTTTGCAACATCTGCGTCATGCTTTCCATTGCCATGTATCTATGTCCTCCTAAATATAATGTCCTCTATCCTCAGGGGGTGTAGAGCCATTCGATTTTCTCTATGGTCTCCCCCGCCACATAGACTTTCACAAACGTGAGGTAGGTATCCCCGATCCCCTCCACCGCGGGGAACATCCGGTCCCGAAACGTATCATAGGAAACTTCCACGATATTGCCCAGGTCCTCCGGCATGGGGAGGAAATACCGGGTGTCGGGACAGGTCCGGTAGGTCCTAAGCTTCGGGTTCATATTGCGGATATAGCCGATCTCCTCGATGATCTCCAGGGCCTCCGGCTCGGCGTCGGGGAAATCCGCCAGATACTGGTTCCGGGCTTCCTCGCCGTAGAGCCAGTCCACATAGTCAAATGTGATATCGGTCTGCCCGTCCATGCCCATGGACATGGCGGTGATATAGGCGCAGCTCTCCCCCGTCTCCGGCTCGGGGACCGGTTCCTGGGGCGGCTCCGGCGGGGGTTCCGGCGGAGGCTCAGGCTCTCCCTCCGGTATCGCGTCCGGATCGGGCTGGTCCGGCCCCGCTTCACCGGGGACCTCCTGCATATGTCTGTCCGCCTCGATCCGCTCCATCATACGGCAGCCGGTACAGACCGCGAGCGCCACTGCGACCGCCAGGATCAAAAAGAGCATTCTCCTCATCACCAAAACCTCCCTGAGATTCGCATACACACGGAAGCCGGCCGGTTGCCATACCATATGATTATACCATTCCCTTCCACCTGGGACAATGCCCTTTATGTGAAGGGGTCCGCCCTGGAATCAAAATCAGGAAGTCAGAATCCGGCAGTCCGGAGAGCTGATCCGTAGGGCCCGATACCCTCATCGGGCCGCATACACGAAAAGCCCGCATATCGGGGGCCAAGCGTTGCGTCTCAATAAAGCTGTAATGAAATCAGGGTGCCGAGAAAGCCTAAGATGCTAGGCGGCGAGGTGTCTGACTAGGAAGCGTATATAGACATACGCGACCGACGTCAGCAACGAAGCCAACGATGCAGATTAGGCTTTATCGACAGCCTGAGGCCCGCGTGACGCGGGCCCAGTGCCTAGAAGTCCTCTTTTTCCTCTGCCATCTTCTTTTTCTCTTTGCGCTTCTGAAGCATCCTTTTTCCGACCTTGGCCTTCAGGTACCCGATCACCACCACGCCGATGACGATCAGTACCCACCAGTACCACGCAAGTCCCCAAAGCATATCCGATCCCTCCTTCTGTATATTTGATTTTGTCTACGCGGCCAGTCCCCGCTTGATCTTGCGGGCCAGCATCCCGTAGACCAGTACCGTGATGCCCAGTATGATCCCGCTGTAGAGGAGCACGTCGCCCCAGGTGGCGGTCTTCAAGATAATCTCTGAAAATCCCCGATACGTCCAGTAGAAGGGCAGCCAGTAGACCGTGAAGAGCCATCCCTTGGGGATCAGCAGCGCCCCCAGTATGGCCGCCGTCATGGGCAGGAACGAGGCCTTGATGGAGGCCACCGCCGTGATCGGGTCATCGTTCAGTACCCCGATCAATATGCCGAAGATGAGCCCGATCAGGGAACTCGCCACGGTGATCACGATGGTCATCCACCAATTGATATCGGTGAGCCCCAGGATCAGCAGGATGCAGATCGACTGGACGATGGGGACGACGATCCCCGGTATCGACTTGGCGATCACAAACTCCGACGTGGTCAGGGGCGACACCTTGATGGCCTTCATGGTCTTCATCTGGCGCTCCTCCACGATATTGAGCCCGGATAGCATCCCGCCCAGTATGCAGGACATCATGATCATGGCGATCCCGCCGACCAGGGCAGTGAGCGACACCTGCCACCCCAGCCGGGAAATCTCGATATCGACAGGGACGGAATCGCTGGCCCCGGTATAGGCCATCAGTATATTCTCGGCCGTGTCCTTGAGATCATCGGGCTCGTTCCCCTCCATGATGATCTGGAAGGAACCGTCTTTCTCCACGATCCCCGTGATGTCGTCGGTCTTGTTCACCCGGGCGTTTACGCCGTCCAGGGAGTCGAAGGTCTCCACCTCCCCGTACTGCTCCATGAATGCCGTCAGTTTCGCGTCATCCGCCAATACGGCATACTGCAGCGAGGCCGTATTGGCCGCGGGGATAAACGCCTTCAGCAAAAATGTGACCACGATGGGAAACAGGAGGATCATGAGGGCCATGGCGTCCCTTATATTGGACTTCGTATCCCGTTTCAGAACATTCCATATTCGTTTCATCTCTCATCCCCTCCTTCTAAAACGCGGACAGCCGCTTCTTGTACAGCCCCATGGTCAGGGCGAAGAGCACAGCGCTTAACCCGAGGAACACCAGGACGTTCTGCCAGATATAGGCGGCGTTCCCCGTGGGATAAATCGCCTCCCTAAACGCGAACTGCATGGGATAGGTGGGCAGCCAGCGGATGACGGCGGGAGAGAAAGAGGGCATCAGATACGATACGGTCGTGACGCCCAATATCGCCGCCAGCAGCAGGATCCACGTCATGGCGCCCTGCAGATTGTCAAAGAAAGCAGCCAGTATCAGCCCCAATATGGTGCCGAAGACATTGTAGGCGGTCAATAGCAGCAGTACATGGAGGAAATTGAAGTCCAATCCCCGCAGCACGATCAATGCGAAGAATCCCGAAAGCCACCCGAAGACCGCGAACATCATGATCTTACTGAGCAGGTACTGCCAGATCTTCCCCGGCGATACCCCGTAGGCCTTGATGGTCCCGTCGTCCTTGTCCATGAACACGTAGGCCGCGACCAGAAACATCCCGATAAAGGCCGACTCCATGGTGAGGAATATGGGGATGATGCTGACCTTCAGGGGCGCCTTGACGGCGTCTTTTCCCTCCAGGTAGGTCACGGTGGTGTCCACCCCAAGGCCCGCCTCCCGGGCCGTCATGCCCTTTACCTCGGCGGCGAACAGGTTCTCGACCCGCTCTCCTTCGTATCCCTGTAGGATATACTCGGTATAGAGCCGATTGTCCCGTATCGCCACATAGATGCCCTTGGCGTTGCGGTTATCTTCCATGGCGGCGATGACGGCGTCCCGTGAACCGACCAGCTCGAATCCCCCGGCGCTCTTCTCCTCATTGATGAGCAGATCAGAGAAATCCGCGAGGAGCGGGTCGTCCTCCACATACACATAGGCCTGGGTCCCTAAGCTTGGGTTGTCGGGGACGGCGAAGAGCATCACGCCGACAAAGATCACGGCGAAGATCAGCACGATCCAGATATAGAAGCTGCGAGTGGCGAGCTTCATGTCCTTGACGAAGGTATGCATCAGCGCTTTCATATCATACCAACCCCCTGCCGGTGACCTGGATGAATATCTGCTCTAAAGTCGCCTCCTTGGTGTGCATCATCTGCACATTGCCGGATTCGGCGATCTTCCCGAGTTTTTTCCGGTCCTTTTCGTCCACGAAGGACAGGGTCTCTTTTTTGAGCTCCCCGTTCTCGCCGTACTCCACTTCCACCAGTTTTTGGCCGTATTGCAGCTTCAAATTCTTGGGGGAATCCACCAGCAGCAGCTCCCCGTTGTTGATGAACGCCACCCGGTCGCAGAGCTGGTCGGCCACGTGCATATTGTGGGTGGTGAGAAACACCGTGGCGCCTTTTTCATTGCGCTCCCGGACGATGTTGATGATGCCCTCGGCGATGGCCGGGTCAAGCCCCGTGGTGGGTTCGTCGAGAAACCACATCCGGGGGTTGTTGATCATGCTCCGGGCGAAGGTCAGCCGGTGCTTCATCCCCTTACTGTACGCGCCGGCCCGCTTTTTCGCGGCGTTACTGAGCCCCACCATATCGAGAAGCTTCTTGGGCTCCACCGTGGGTACGGAGAAAAGACTGCGATAAAACTCCAAATTTTCCAGCCCCGTGAGCTTATCGTAGACATTGGACTGCTCGAAGGACACCCCGATCAGATTGAAGAACTGATCGGTGGGCTTTTTCACATCGCAGCCCCCCACCGCGGCCTTCCCCTTCTGCATGGGCAACAGCCCCGTGAGTATATTTTGGGTCGTGGATTTCCCCGCCCCGCTGGGCCCAAGGAATCCGAAGATCTCTCCGTCCGCGATCTCGAAGGACACGTCCTTGACGGCGTAGTCCCCCTTCCCCGCGTAATCATGGTACAGATGCTCTACCGTAACCATACTCTTGCTCCTTTCCGCTATCTATTCAGCGGCGTTTCCCCGCGCCGCCTGAATGATCCGCTCCATTTCGTCCAGGTATTGTGTGAGCGCCTTCTGCCCTTCCCGGGTGAGCCGGGCCTCGGTCACCGGCCTGTTGTCCTCAAACCGTTTCTCGATGGCGATATACCCCGCCTGCTCGAGGTTTTTAAGCTGGACCGACAGGTTCCCCGAGGTCATCTCCAGGGCGTCCTTGATCTCCTGAAAAGACGCCAGGCTTCTGCCCTCCAACCCCGCCAGGTATGTGAGGATCATCAGCCGGGCCCGCTCATGGATCACCTTGTCCAGTCCCACGGGCCGCCTCTCATCCACGGGAACCACCCGGCCATTCTATCTCGCCGGGAAACAGCGTCAGGATGAACAGAAACACCATGCTACCCCCGAAGGTCAATGCCAACGCCCCCATGGGACCGATGACAGCGTCCAGGAACAGGCAGATAAAACCCGTCACGATCAGCCAGAAACTGCTCCCGTATATCTCCCGGAACTGGAACTGCATGGCGAAGAATACGAAGGCCAGCCCCATCAGTACCGCCAGTACCGGCACGATGTAAACGCCCAGGCCACGCACCGAAAGGAATACAATCATCCCCGCCACGGTGGCCAGAAACGGAACAAGAAACACCGCCATGTGCCGGGTATAGGTGTCCACAAAGAGCCCAGTGGGTGACCTCGTTGCCGGTTTTTTTGAGCTGGCGCATAATGACCCGCAGTTTCCACAGGGCAAAGACCATGACCAGCAGGGCGATACTCCCGAAAAACACGGCCTTGATCCAATCCGGCACAGCCGCGAAATCACCGTACCGCATTTGCAGCTGACTGACTAGAAAGGCGATCGCGATGATCATGAGTCCGCCCACCAGCGCCACCCAGCGGATGGGCACCTTCCAGGTGACCCAGCGCATGAGACTGCCGCTCTTCTGTATGGCGGTCTTGATATACTTGAGGTCTTCGGCCAGCCGATTGAGTTCTTCCTGTGTGGGCATCACTGCCACCTCCATATGGTTTATGTCATAAACTTAATTATAATATAAATTACTTTACGCCGTTTGTCAATACATAGCATGTACGAATTTTCGAAAAAGAAAGGGGCGCCGCCTGTCATGAATTAATGCCCCGGGTAAACCTTGTTACCGCCGGACGGGCGGCCTTTTCGAAGCTGATGCCAGGCGATATGCCGAAGGCTTTTGGGTGTATGGTCCACTGTGTTTTATTCTTTTCATGGTTACAATACGCGGCCATTAAGCGGGATTCTCCTTCCCTGTAACGCTAATCGCCTAGGAATACCGGGCTTTTTCATCATGCATCCCCGGGTACGGGGGGTTCGCGGCCATATAATTTTCGCGGCTGCCCATTCCGTCTGGGAAAGGTTTTGAACGATGTTCGTTTAGAATTTTTTTCCATTTTAGCTTCCGCAGGCAATATTGCCGTGATGTAGTTGCGATACACCAGCATAATACACGTACATGGGAGAAAAAGAAACACAGCAAATAGTGAGAAAAAAAGTTAATATCGAAGGGTTTGTTTTCGGCGGGAGAGACGCGGCCCGATGGGGGCATCGCGACTCAATAAGACAGCCGGAGGGATACTTTCCAGTAGCACAAGGCGGGACGCTGTGGGCAGTGTCTCCTACGGGATTTGCAGGAGAAGGTTTCCAGAGGAGGAGGATGGGACAATACGAAGGTGTCATTTATCCATGCCTCAACCCCTACCCTTCCCGACACCTCATCCGGCCCTGCAGGCCACCTTCCCCTCAAGGGGAAGGCTTTTGGGTGTTCCACCTTATCCGGTCACCTTCCCCTCATCTGATAGTAACGGGTTCCTTTTCGGATGTACGGGTACGTTCTGCAGCGCAGACCATTCCACTTTGAAAGCCGCACCACACAGGATATTAACGGGCGCGTTTTCATCGAAAGCTGCACTACACAGGAGAAGTCTTATAACAAATACAAAGAGCAAAAAAAACGGTACCCGCAGGTACCGTTCTCGTTTCCCGTGACCCTATGCCTGTTGATAATCCGAAAGAAAATGCTCCAGCCTGTCCAACGCTTTCGTCAAATCGTCGACCCGGGGCAGGAACACGATCCTAAAGTGATCGGGCTGGGGCCAATTGAACCCCGTCCCCTGGACCAACAGTACCTTTTCTTCCTTCAGGAAGTCGTAGACAAATCGCTCATCGTCGGTGATATTGAATCGTTTGGTATCCAGCTTGGGAAATAGATACAGCGCCCCTTTGGGTTTCTCACAGGAGACGCCGGGAATGCTATTGAGCCGCTCCCAGGCGTACTGCCGCTGCTCGTAGAGGCGCCCGCCGGGCCGTATCAGGTCGGAGATGCTCTGGTAGCCCCCGAGCGACGTCTGGATGGCGTGCTGGACGGGGACATTGCTGCAGAGCCGCATGGAGGAGAGCATATTCAACCCCTCGATATAGCCCCGGGCCATGTCCTTATTGCCGGAGAGGATCATCCACCCCACCCGAAAGCCCGCCACCCGATGGGATTTGCTTAAGCCGGAAAAGGTCACCACCAGCACATCCTCGGTGAGTGAGCCCATGGGGATGTGGGTGAGCCCGTCGTAGAGGATCTGCTCGTAGATCTCGTCGCAGAACAGGATCAGTTCATGCTCCGCGGCCAAGTGGGCGATCCGCAGAAGCACCTCCCGGGGGTAGACCGCCCCGGTGGGGTTGTTGGGATTGATGACGACGATGCCCTTGGTCCTATCGGTGATCTTTTTTTCCATATCGGCTATATCCGGGACCCAGCCGCTCTGCTCGTCACAGAGGTAATGGACCGCCGTGCCGCTGGAGAGATTGACCGCCGCCGTCCAAAGCGGGTAGTCGGGGGCGGGGACCAGCACCTCGTCCCCCCGGTCCAAGAGTCCCTGCATGGACATCACGATCAATTCGCTCACACCGTTGCCGATATAGATGTCGTCAACGTCCACGCCGGGGATGCCGATCTCCTGGCAGTGCTGCATGATGGCCTTCCGGGCGGGGAATATCCCCTTGCTGTCGCAGTAGCCCTGGGCGTAGACGAGATTGTGCATCACGTCGTGGATAACCTCGTCGGGGGCGAACAGGTCATAGGGGGCGGGATTGCCTATATTCAGCTTTAAAATCTGGTGGCCCTCCTCCTCCATCCGGTGGGCTTCATCCAGGACGGGACCGCGTATATCGTACAGCACGTTGTCAAGCTTAGCCGATTTTCTGTATTCTTTCATCAATCCGCCTCCATAATCAAAGAACCACATTAAAGTAACCACTGATTAAATCATAATACACGCCTTGCCGGTTTATTTTCCGCCCGGCTTCGTTGAAAATGCTCGGAATACCGCCCGGTATGCCTGCGCTTTTCGCCTTGCCGGACAAAAAATCCCCTCGGCAATTCGCACATCAGACTTAATCAGTGGTTACTTCGTGGCTCCTTGTTAAATTACCTCATTATAGCCTCTGCGGGATATGGATGCAACCCATATTTTACTGCCCGCTGGTACCATATACATTGGAGTAGCCGAAGAGCAGCGGGTCCACGTCTTCCTCCCGGTAGATGGGTATGATATTGAATTCCTCTACGTGGAATGACTCGTTTTCCGCGAGATAGATCCGCTTGTCCCAGGTCTTTTCCAGCATATCCACCGCCCGGCCGTCATCCTCCACCCAGATGGAAAACACGCTTGGGTGCACCTCCACCAGCGCCCCCAGCATGTCCCCGGAGAACGTCTGATCCAGTTCCTTTTCGATCCGGGCCAGTATCATGGAGGCGGAATAGACCTTGCCCGTGCCGTTGCAGTAGGGACAGGGGCTTAACAGCGTGGAGGATAGCCGCTTGCGGACCTTTTTCCGGGTCATCTCCACCAGCCCCAGGCCGGTGATCCCCACCACATGGGTCTTGGTCCGGTCTTTTTTAAGCGCCTCCTCAAACACATCCAGCACCTGCCGCTTGTTCTCTTCCATACCCATATCGATAAAGTCGATGACGATGATCCCGCCGATATCCCGCAGGCGGATCTGGCGGGCGATCTCCTCCGCCGCCGCGAGATTGGTCTGGAGCACCGTGTCTTCCAGATTGTCCTTGCCCACGTATTTGCCGGTATTGACGTCGATCACCGTCAGGGCCTCGGTGGGATCGATGACGAGGTACCCGCCGTTATTGAGCCAGACCTTCTTCTGGATGGCCTGCTGGATCTTGGACTCGATGCCGTAGACCTCGAATATGCTCTGCTCGCCCTGATACAGCCGCACCTGGTCTGTCAGCGCCGGCGCGATGGCTTCGGCGTATTCCTGGGCGCGTTCGTATTCGGCGACGCTGTTGATCACCAGTTCATCCACCTCCAATGTCATCATGTCCCGGATGGTGCGGTAGAGGATGTCCATGTCCTGGTGCAAGAGCCTGGGGACTTCCCCGCTTGCTTCCCGGCGCTGGATCTGCCGCCATAGCCGGGTCAAGACCTTGATGTCAGCCGCGAACTCCTCCTCGCCCCGGTGGCGGGCGGCGGTGCGCACGATGATCCCCATCCCCTCCGGCTTGGTCCGCTCGGCGATCTCCCGGAGACGGTTGCGCTCCTCCTCGTCTTCAATCCGGCGCGAGACCCCCACGTGGTTCACCGTGGGGAGCAGCACCAGGTAGCGCCCCGGCAGGGTCAGGTGGGTGGTGACCCGGGCTCCCTTGCTGCCGATGGGCTCCTTGAGTATCTGCACGGTGATCTCCTGGCCCTCCCGGATGTACTCCCGGATGGCCGCGGAGGACGCCGTTTTGTGCTTGCCGTTTCCATTGCCCACAAAATCAAAGACCGATCTGTCGCCCAGGTTCATATCCCCCAGAAACAGGAAGGCGTTCTTGCTGAGTCCGATGGAGACAAAGGCCGCCTGCATGCCGGGGAGCACGTTCTGCACCTTGCCCCTATAGATATTGCCCACCAGATGGGTGCGGTTCTTTCCCTCCATATAGAGCTCCGCCAGTGTCCCTTCCTCCAGCAGCGCCACCCGCATCTGGTCGTGGTGTACGTCGATGATGATCTGTTTATGCACCTTTTTGTCCACGCAGCGTTACGCCTCCATCTCCCACAGAGAAGTCCATTCTCCTGCATTCCCCTTGTATAGATCAGTCCGAACGATTCGGGCCGTTTCCCCCACTTTTCTCTCCTCCTCATGCCACAGCGCGTCTCTAAACCATATTGGGTTCAGATTGCGGCGGCTCCCGGAGTCCACCAGCAGATCGACGATACCGTCCCCGACGCGGAGTCTATGCAGTCCCGCCCGGAGATCGACGGTCTGCTCTTTTCCCTTTTTCTGAATGGTGCGGATGCAGGTATCCGCCGCCAGGATCTCCCGGCACCGCTCCCCCAATACGGATTCCTCCAGGGGGATGGTGAGCTCATAGGACGCCGCCGTGACCATGCCCATGAGGCCCTTTAGAGAAGAATCTATCTCCCGTATACCCAATACCCGGATATGGGCGGGTAAAACGCCATTGATATCAGCCGCGGTCTGCCCCATGTCCACATCACGCTCTACTGTAAGATCCATATACTCGCTGCGGCTCTCGGTCCCCACGCCAAGGGCGCTGGCAAAGGCCATCTTTGGATGGGGGTGATAGCCCTGGGTGTAGCTGAGAGGCACACCCGAGCGGCGCAGCACCCGCTGCATAAGTCGCAGCAGGTCCAGGTGGGATATATAGCGGGCCATATCCATCTTGGAGAAGCGTATGAGGAGTCTCATGGGCAGAGCTCCTTCCAATCCCCCTGGACCCCGCATCCGGCGCACTGGGTCCGGCAGTCGGGGGTGGTCTCTCCCGCAAGCGCCCGTAGGTATTCCCGCCACAGGTATTTCTCTGAGACCCCGATATCGATCAGCGACCAGGGAAGGATCTCGTCCTGGGTCCGCTCCCTGCCGGCGTAAAAGTCCGGATCAAGCCCTGCTTCGGCAAAGGCCTCCATCCACCGGTCATACCTGAAATGCTCCGCCCAACCGTCCAGCCTGCATCCCTTTTTCAGCGCGCGCAGCATGACGGCCCCAAGCCGCCTGTCGCCCCGGGCGAACACCGCCTCCAGATGGCTGGTCTGCACGTCGTGCCAGCGGTACTCCACCCCGGGGACGCGCAATATCTGCTTCAGTACCTGCTGTTTTTCCCGGAGAGAGTCCGCCGTGTCCTGCCCCACCCACTGGAAGGGGGTAAACGGCTTGGGCACGAAGGAGGACGTCCCCACGGCGATGGAGAGCCGCTTGCGGTCCTTCTTGGCGGCGATCTCCCGGTAGCGTTCCCGGATGCGGCCGACGAGGTCCGCGATGGCCTGCACGTCTTCCATCGTTTCGGTGGGGAGCCCCAGCATGAAATACAGCTTGACCCGGGTCCACCCCGCCGCGAAGGCGGCGCTGGAACCGTTCATGATATCTTCTTCGGTGATATTTTTATTGATCACGTCCCGCAGGCGTTGGGTCCCCGCCTCGGGGGCGAATGTGAGCCCTGTCTTGCGGGCTTTGCTATGGGAACTGAGATATTCCCGGGAGAATGAATCCACCCGCAGTGAGGGCAATGCCAGGGACACGCCCCTCTCCCCCTGCTCTTCTTCCAGCCTGCGTGTAAGTTGGGCAAGCTCCCGATAGTCGCTGGTGCTCAAGGACGATAATGACATCTCCTCGTACCCGGTGGCGCCGATCAGCCGGTCCGAAAGCTCACAGAGCCGGTCCACGCTCCGCTCACGGGTGGGCCGGTAGATGAATCCCGCCTGGCAGAACCGGCAGCCCCGGATACAGCCCCGCATGACCTCTAAAACCACCCGATTGTGAACGATGTCCATATACGGCACCAGCATCTCCTCGGGATAAAAGGCCGCCGTCATATCCGATACAATCCGCTTGCGGATACGGGCGGGGGCGTTTTCCTCGTGGGTAATGGCCTGTATCGTGCCGTCTTCGTGATAGGTAACCGTGTAAAGCGCGGGGACATAGACGCCCTCGATCCCGGCGGCCACCCGCAGGAAATCCATCCGGGAGGCGCCTTTGCGCTTCCACTTACCATAGAGGTCCAGGATCTCCCCGATAACCTCTTCCCCTTCCCCGATGACAAACAGGTCCACGAAGTCCGCCAACGGTTCGGGATTGACCGCGCAGGGTCCCCCCGCCATCACCAAGGGGTGGGTCGTGTCCCGTTCTGAAGCCAATAGGGGAATACCGCCCAGATCGAGCATATTGAGCACGTTTGTGTAGCTGAGCTCGTACTGGAGGGTGAATCCCACAAAATCATATGCGGATAAGGGAGTGCCCGTCTCCAGCGTGGATAACGGCACCGAATGGGCGCGCAGAAGCGACTCCATGTCGACCCATGGGGCGAAGACCCGCTCACAATAGGTGTCGGGCCGCTGATTGATCAGGTGATACAATATCCGCAGTCCCAGGTGGGACATCCCCACCTCGTAGACATCGGGAAAGGCAAAGGCATACCGGATATCGACATCATCCGGGTCCTTTTCGACCATATTGATTTCCTGGCCTATATAACGGACCGGCTTCTCCACTTGGTCCAGTAGATATGCGGGTACGGAACCCAATCCGCTACCTCCATCTCGTTCATCGGGCTGAAATATCAGTGTTCTATTGATAGTTATATCAGAAAGAGAGCGTCCCGGTCAAATATTCCCTTATCACGAAACGTCTGAATTCAATGTCTAAGAAAACTCCCCACGGTGACGTCCATCCCCCGCTCCACCGCCTGGCGGATCAATTGATCCTCCCCGATAATGCCCAGAGTATTCCCCCGGCGGTCCACCACCATGATCTCATGGTACCCGTCCCCCCGGAAACTGCGGATTACCTTCCCCACCGGCAGTGTATGGAGGACCCGGAGCCTATGGACCGACATGGCTCCCGCCTGCTGGAAACGGGACCGCTTCCCGGAAATTGCCCGCATGCACCGGAAACGCTCGGACTGCCATGACTCCCATACCGCCCAGACAAGATACCCTCCCGCCGCCAGCGGGAACGGGGTAAATGTCCCCCGGATCCATAGATACGCCCCATACCCGATGAGACCCAGGGCGGCGCCGTATCCCAATACGCCGCTGACAAACACGGCGGCTCTGGGCCCAATCCAGCGCCCCAGTATACGGCAGGCGGCCCGTCCCCCGTCCAGGGGCAGCGCCGGGAGGAGATTGACCGCCCCCATCCCCAGGCACAAGATGATAAACTGATCGTGTATCATAAGATAGTTCCCCAGGGGGGTCTGGCGGATCAGGATCGCCCCCAGGGCCAGAAGGCCGTTGGCGGCGGGGCCCGCCAGTGACAGGGTGATCTCCTCGAAGAATCCCAAATCAGTCAGTGAGTCGGTGCGGATGACGGCCCCGAATGGGGTCACGCGGATCGATGTCAACGGGACGCCCAGGGCCCGGGCCATCCACAGATGCCCCGCCTCATGAACCGCCAGTATGCACAATAGGGAGAAGAGCCGCCCCCCTTGTCCGAAGGCGAAGGCCGCCGCCATGAGGATGAGAAAAGCCGTGTCTATCTGAATCTCAGGCCCCTGCCTCCCGAGGCCACCGATCCGGTACTGTCCCGTGCCCATCTAAAGGACGCTGTCTCCTTCACCGCTCGTGGAAAAGATGGACCGGAACCAGTCGAACACTCCTTTCGCACCATTGCCGATCTGCTTGTTCCACTCCTGAACCCGCTGCCAGGCCTTTGAATCGGGCAGCTCCTGGGTCACCGTGGTCATAAGCCAGTCCCTGGTCGTATAGCCTGATGAGGTATCCAGCCACCAAGCCAGGCACAGCAATATGAACAACAGTCCCGCGATCACGCACCTGAATACCAATCCCCGTACAAATGAGGTTTCACTTTCCCGATAGCGCTGCGCGCCGGCGCTCGTCCGATGACGGCCGGTGCGTACCCGGCTCACCGGGACCGGCGGCGTCCTGTCTCGCTTTATACCATCCATTGTCCATCCCTCCCCTCTATGAGTATTGAGAAAGGACCCTACTTATACGCAGGACTTTTTGGACATATATAAAACCCGGAAATGCAGTACGCATTTCCGGGGTACGTATACTCGCTATCGGTTAATAGGATTTGGCCGCTTTTTCAGGGGGATTCACCAGCAGCCGCCAGTCCAGGTCACCCCGGCTCACGGCCTTGATCATCGCCTCAGCCGTGGCCATATTGGTGGCCAGCGGGATATTGTGCACATCGCAGAGACGCAATAGGGCACTGACATCGGGCTCGTGGGGCTGGGCGGTCAGGGGGTCTCTAAGAAATATGATCAAATCAAGCTCATTGTACGCTACCCTGGAACCGATCTGCTGGTCGCCCCCCAGGGGGCCGGACAGAAAGCGGTGGACCGGCAGCTTGGTGGATTCATTGATCAGCTTGCCGGTGGTACCGGTGGCGCACAGGTGGTGTTTCAGCAATTCATGCTGATACGCGATGCAGAAATTCACCATATCGTCCTTCTTTTTGTCATGGGCGATCAACGCGATATTCATCAAGTCCTCCTGAAAATGGATTTCTGGCTGCGCATCCCCACATTCAGCACGAGGCCGAAGGCGATCATGGATGTCCACATAAAGCTGCCTCCGTAGCTGATGAATGGCAGCGGGATGCCGGTCACCGGCATGATCCCCATGGTCATGCCGATATTCTCCATGATATGGGCGATCATCAGCGCGCAGACGCCCACCACGATGTAACTGCCGAACTTGTCCTTGGCTTTACGGGATACCCGGATCGAACGCAGGATCAACAGCAGGAACAGCGTGATGATCGCCGCCCCGCCGATAAACCCCAGGGACTCCACGATAACGGGGAATATGAAGTCGGTATGGGGTTCGGGCAAAAAGTTTAACTGGCTCAGCGTATTGCCGCTCAATATCCCCTTGCCGAATACCTGCCCCGAACCGATGGCTGTCATGGACTGGGTGACCTGATAATTGTCCACTGTATCGAGGCTGGGATTGATCAAGGCCAGAATACGGCCCTGCTGTTCTTGGGAAAGCACCGTGAAGTATAGGGTGGGCGCCGCGGCGGCGGCCGCCCCGACCAAGCCCAGGAGCCACCAGATCCGGATGCCTCCCACAAAGAGCATGACAAAGAAGATCACGATATAGACCATGGCGGTCCCGAAGTCGGGCTGCATCACCACCAGCACCAGGGGAATGCCCACGATCACGATGGAGGTCACGACCTTCTTCCACTGGGGCTCTTCTTCCACGGGCTCTTCCTCATCCTCCCGGCCCGCCAGCTGCTTGGCCAGCATGATAATGATGGCGAGCTTGCCGAATTCCGAGGGCTGGAGCGTAAAGGCGCCTAACTGGAACCAACTCTGGGCGCCGCCCCGGATGACCCCCCGGACATTGAGAAAGACCAGCAGGGCGATGACGATCCAGTACAAAAACACGGCGATCTGCTTGTACGACTTGTAGTCGAATAAAAGCACCATGACCATCAGAAGCAGACCGCTCCCGAAAAAAATCAACTGCCTGATCACATAGTACATATTGAAGCTTCCTAGCCGCTCCATCAGGGTCTCGCCCCCCTCCAGGGGCAGACGTTTGGCTACGCCGATCCCGACTAGGCCGAAGCAAACCAGCCCTAAAATCAGCAGCAGGATGCCGATGTCGAGTCTTTCGATCAATTTGCGGTCACGCATACTATCAACCTTCTAAATCACACGATTATACGACTGGCTGGCCGCTTTTTGGACAGCCAATACATTATAACATACTCGGCTACCCCTATACAGACGGAAACCGCAGCCAATGTATCCAGGCTGCGGCGCATGTATCTCGTTTCCCTTACCGGTTTTTTCCCATATTCTTGACTTGCAGGATCGGGATACTGGCGGTCAGCTCCGACCGGATATGACCGTCCGGATGAGACACGCGCTTCAGGTCAACCTCCATCTGGGCGGTATCGATCACCATATAGTCCGATATCACCTTGATGAGATCGGCCTGGATCATCTGCAGAAACCGTGGTGATATATCCGCCCGGTCATGGACCAGCATGAATTTCAACCGTTCCTTGGCCACGTCCCGGCTCTTACGCCCTGAAAAAAAACCCAATTAAACCGCCCCCATCCTTATCCGTTTCTACCGAACAGCGCCTTCAGTTTCGACACGAACCCCAAGGAGTCCGACGTCTCACTGAAGGGCACATCCTCACCCATCAGCCTCGCCGCGATATCCCGGTAGGCCTTCCCCGCCGGGCTCTTCTGATCGGCCACCACCGGCTCTCCCCGGTTGGTGGAGATCACGATCTTCTCGTCATCGGGGACCACCCCGGTCAGATCGATCCCCAGTATATCGGTGGTATCCTCGATATTGATCATATCACCCCGGCGGACCATGTCGTAGCGTACCCGATTTACCACCAGCATGGGCTCCGCGATACCGTGGGCGGACAAAAGCCCGATGATCCTGTCCGCGTCCCGGATGGCGGAGACCTCGGGGACCGTCACCACGATGGCTTTCTCCGCCCCGGCGATGGCGTTGCGGAATCCCTGCTCGATCCCGGCGGGACAGTCCACCAGTATATAGTCAAAACTCTCCTTCAGCTCATTGGTCAGCTTCTGCATCTGCTCTGGGGTGACGGCGTTCTTGTCCTTGGTCTGGGCCGCCGGCATCAGGTACAGCCCCTCGTACCGCTTGTCCCGGATCAGCGCCTGCTTCAGCCTGCAGACACCCTCCACCACATCCACCAGATCGTATACGATGCGGTTTTCCAGTCCCATCACCACATCGAGATTCCGAAGGCCGATATCGGCGTCCATCAGCACCACTTTTTTTCCGCGCATGGCCAGCGCCGTGCCCACATTGGCCACGGTGGTGGTCTTTCCGACGCCTCCTTTTCCGCTGGTTATGACGATTACTTCACCCATCTTCTCCTCCTTGCCTGCCTCATATGACAATGGGTTCTATGGTCATGATATTTTTATCATCCAGATAGATCAGCGCGGGGCCTTCACCGTTGTCCCCCGGACGGGCCACGTATCCCGCGATCCGCACCTGTATGGGCGTCATGTGCAGGGCAAACACGATGGCCCCTAGATCCCCGTCCCTGCCCGCGTGGGCGAACCCCCGCAGGTTACCCAGCACGATGATGTTTCCCCCGGCCCGTACCTCGCCGCCGGGATTGACATCCCCGATGACGGTCAAATCCCCGTCGCATTCGATCTGCTGGCCGCTTCTGACCGGTCCCTTGACGATCCGGTTTCTGGGGGCTTGATTTGGCCGCAGGGCCTCGCCAAAACGCACGCCGGTGAGGTCTACTTCCCCCTGCAGCATGTCCAATAGTTCCTTCTTTTGACCCCTGGAAAGGGTCCGGCCCGTTATCTCAAAATACACGGCGCCCTTTTCAAGAAAAGACCGGCGGGCAGAAAGACCCTCCCGGACCGCCTCCACCACGGCGTCCCATGCCGTATCGGGAGGCAGTACCAGCCTCAACCCACCGGGTATCCCCTTGAACGCTACCGTTTTGTCCATATGCCGCTTCTCCTGCTGTTCACTTCGGTACTAGATGAGATTCGATGCGATTGTCCAAAATCCTTCATGGAACTAGGGAGTCACGGTATGCAGATCCGGCAGCGCCTGTCCCTGATCTTCCCGCTCGATGCGGTAGTACTGCTCCAGTATCTTGCGGGCGATGGGGGCGGCGTTTCCGGAGGTCGTGCCGTTGGGCACCGCCACCGTGACCACGATTTCGGGATTTTCATAGGGTGAGAAGCACATGAACCACGCGTTGTTCCGGTTCACATTGCCCACCACTGTCTGGGCGGTACCGGTCTTCCCCGCCAGGGTGATGGAGGGATCCATCGTCTGGAAGTACCCGACAGCGGTCCCCCGCTGGGGATTATAGACCCCATCGTACACCACCCGGTGCATCCCTTCCTTGACATAGTCCAGTATGGCGGGATCGGCGCCGACCTCGGGTAAATCCTTTTCCACCGATTTGACCAATCTACCGTCCTCGCCGTAATAATTATCCGTCAGCTTGGTCATCTCGTCATTGACATTGGAGTCATAGAGGACGGTCCCGTCCACCGCCACAGCCTCCTTGACCACCCGGGTATCGAGGACATGTCCGCCGTTTGCCAGCGCCGCCAGATACCGGGCGATATTCAGGGGGCTTTCCATGGTGTAGCCCTGCCCGTAGGCGGCTTGTCCCGTATCCACAGGGGTCCAGTTTTGGAAGTTGGACAATGTGTAGCGGATCGCGCCCCCGGCGTTTGCAAAATTCTGGTCGGTGGCGTTTCTGGTGCGTCCCGTCACATCGTCCAGCCCATCCCCGTCGGTATCTTTAAATACGAAATATCCGTATTCCTGCAGTGTGCCGCGTATCTTTTGCAGATTGGCGTCCCGGTCCTCCCCGATCTCAATATCCACCAGGGCGTTGATGAGATCGCTGCCAACCTCGTCGTATCCGTTCCGCCGCATGACCAGCCGGATCTCGGGCCCCATGGTGTCGCTCTTCTTGAAGAGGCGCTCTTTCAGCGCGGGGCTCGCAAAGGCGTTGGGATCATCCTTGATGATCTCCAGGCCGGTGGGGCTGCTTAATCCAAACGCGTCGGTCCATTTATTGATCCTGTCGATCCCGAGACGCATCCCCACCTCGATGAAGAAGTAGTTGCAGGAATTGCGGATGGCGTCCTGTACCGTCTCCCATCCATGGGACATGGGAGACCAGCAGCTCGACGAAGTCGTACTGTCAAAGTAATAGTGGAGATGGTCGTAGATCTTATCTGTGGGCGATATCACGCCCTCCTCCAGGGAGGCCACGGCCACGGCGGGCTTGACCACCGACCCGGGGATCATATGCCCCCGGAACGCCGTGGCGTACAACGGTTTGGCGGGATCATACTCCAGCGCCTGGTAGTCCTCATTGGAGATCCCGTTGGGAAACAGATTGAGATCGTAGGAGGGGTAGCTGGCCATGGCCAGGACCTCCCCCGTATGCAGGTCCAGCACCACGGCGGCGCCGTTTTTGACCAGGGGAGCCTCGGTGTAGGGATCTTCCCCCACCCGCATCTTTTGAAGCTCCTCCCCCATGATGTCTTCCACCGCCTTTTGGAGGCGGCTGTCTATGGTGAGCACCACGTCGTTGCCGTTTTTGGGCTCTATCTTCTCCAACGTGCGGACGACCTTGCCGCGGGAATCCACCTCGGCGATGAGCTTGCCCTGTTTGTCGCTGGTGCTGCCGGTGAGCCATTGCTCCGCGAATTCCTCGACGCCTTCCTGGCCGATCTTGTCGGTAGCCTGGTCGTATCCCAGTTCCTTCAATTTCTCAAGGTCGTCGTCGTACCGGATCTTGGTGACATACCCGATGATATGGGCGGCCGTGTTCCCCATGGGGTAGTACCGGCCCTCCTCCACCGAGATATTGACCCCCGGCATCTCGGCGCTGTAGGTGCTGATCTGGGCCACCGTCTCTTCCCGGATGCCCGACGCGATCTGGATGGGCTCGAACTGGCTGAACCGCTTGAGGAACAAATCCAGACGCACCGAGATCATCATGAGGGCCATCCTGTCGGAGACACCCTCTAGCCCGTCCGTATCCTCCGCGGGAATACCGTACCGCTCTCTGAGATAGGCAAGCATTTTATGGGGGTCGGCGGCGTCCTCTAGGCTGATGCCGCCCCCGGCCTCGATATCTTGGTACCATCTCTTTAGTTTCTTGGCCTGGACGTCGGCGTCGCTGTCCGCCCACTCATAGACCAGATCACCGGGATCCTCCCGCCACTTGAGGGGGATATTGTCGGAGAGGCGTTTCGCGTCGCCGTTTTCATCGATGATGGACAGGGTGTGCTTCAGCATCCCGTTCAGCGCGTCCTGGTCCGCGGGCATCCGCTGGCGGTCGATCTCCACCACATAGATCTGGGTATTGACGGCCATGGGCACGCCGTTGCGGTCCAATATGCGCCCGCGGGAACCGTCCAGGGTCATCTCCACCCGCTCACGCTCCAGGGACTGTCCGTAGTAATAATCCCCCTGGTCCACCGTGAGGTACGCGAGCTGGGCGATGAGCACGCCGAATATCACTATGCATATGATAGCGAAGAGTACGTGTCTGTTTGTGAAAAAAGCCTTTATCTTCTTGGCAAATGTATTCGTTGCCATTCCGCTCATCCGTTCTAATACACCGTATTCATGTGTCATTGTATCACACTAAAATACGGCGCAAAAGGGGCAAACAATTCCCAGGGCGCGATAAAACCAGCAACCGCAAAATCGAATGGATGCAATTGAATAAATAGCTCTTAGGTGTCAGTCATGATTTTGCTTGCTGCGTTGGCTCCGCGTGCAAATTTCAGTCACGTATGTTCTAAATACGATCCTTCATTTGCACGCTTGCCGCCTTGCCTTGCTGTCTGTCTCATCACCCTGGATACTATCTAAAATATCCGACTCCCGACGCGAATATCATCTGGTCCTTTTCTCCCGGGACATTGGCGTATACATGGGCACCGATCCGCTCGCTGTGGCCCATCTTGCCCAGTATGCGCCCGTCGGGGCTCGTGATCCCTTCCACGGCGTTCATACTGCCGTTGGGGTTAGCGGGCATCGCCATGGCGGGACGGCCCCCCTGATCCACATATTGGGTGGCGATCTGGCCGTTCTCGATCAGTCTATCCATCACAGCCTCACTGGCCGCGAACCGTCCTTCTCCGTGGGACACCGCCACGGTGTGGACGCTCCCCTCCCCCGCTAGCGCCAGCCAGGGGGACCGGGCGTTGACGACTTTCGTACGTACCAGCCTGGACATGTGCCGTCCGATGGTATTGTAGGTCAGGGTGGGCGCGTCTTCACGCAACTCCCGGATCTCACCGTAGGGCAAGAGCCCCAGCTTGATGAGGGCCTGGAAGCCGTTGCAGATACCCAGCATCAGCCCGTCCCGGTCATGTAAAAGCTCCGTCACCGCGTCCCGTATCCGGGGATTGCGAAACACCGACGTGATGAACTTGCCGCTCCCCTCGGGCTCGTCCCCGGCGCTGAATCCGCCGGGGATCATGATCATTTGTGCTTTCTCGATCCGCCCTGCCATGGCAATGAGAGACTCCTCGATATCCCGGCTGTTCTGGTTGCGGAATACGAACACGTCTGAGACCGCCCCCGCCTCTTCAAACGCCCGGGCGCTGTCGTATTCGCAGTTTGTCCCCGGGAAAACCGGGATAAACACCCTGGGGCGGGCTGTTTGGCAGCGGCACAGGGAGGGCGCGCCCCCCTTTGCATGGACCGGCTTCAGTTCATCCGCCACCGGCGCGTCAGTGGGGAACACCCCCTCCAAGGGCATTTCCCAGGCGTTGATCATATCGGCCAGGGGAACCGCCTCGCCGCCTATTGTAAATACCGGTTCTTCCATCGTCTTTCCGATAAGGCGCATCTCAACTCCGGCAGGCAGTGTGACCGGCTCGTCATCCTTTATCTCCACGATCATGGACCCGTAAACTGGGGCAAACAGTTCCTCCTGGGTCCAATCATCCCCGAGCTCAAGTCCGATCTCGTTTCCGAATGCCATCTTGCTGAGCGCCGCGGCGATCCCCTCTCCGCCGACGGAACGGCAGGCCAAGGCCCGGCCTGTTCCGATCAGATCATGGACCGTGTCGCAGAGGGACTTGAACGCCTCGATATCGGGGAGCATCCGATCGTCCACGGTGGCCGTGAGGCACAGGATCCGATGTCCAGCCCCCTTGAAAGCAGAGGAACACACCCGGCGCACGTCCACCGGGGCCACCGCGAAGGATACCAGCGTGGGGGGCACGTCCAGCTCATCAAAAGACCCCGACATGCTGTCCTTGCCCCCGATGGCGGCAAGACCCATCTGTGTCTGCATCCAGTAGGCCCCCAGTAATGCCGATAAGGGTTTGCCCCACCGCTGGGGCACGTCCCGCAGCCGCTCGAAATACTCCTGAAAGCTCATCCGGATATCCCGCCAGTCCGCTCCCAGGGCCGCCGCCCGGCTGACGGACTCCATGATCGCGTACACCGCCCCGTGAAAGGGGCTCCACCGGCTGATCGTGGGATCAAATCCGTGGGTCATCACCGTCCCCGTATGGGTCTTGCCGGCCAATACCGGTATCTTTCCCACCATCCCCTGCTCGGGGGTGCGCTGGTACCGTCCCCCGTAGGGCATCAAAACGCTCCCTGCCCCGATGGTGGAATCAAAGCGTTCGGTAAGACCCCGCTGACTGCATACATTGAGCTCAGACAGACGGGCAAGCCACCGCTCCCGAACGTTTTCGTGGGATGCACCGCCCCCCGAAAGGGGCGATACCGCCGTATCCGGGCTCGTGACCCGGGCGGACGTCCCCCGCTTTGCGCCGTTGCTGTCGATAAAGTCGCGGCTCAGATCCACGACCCGAGTGCCCTGCCACTCCATCCGCAGGCGGGGCTCTTTTGTCACCACGGCGATGGGCGTGGCCTCCAGGTTCTCGGAATGAGAAAGCGCGATAAATTCATCCACATCCGCCGGGGACAGCAGCACCGCCATCCGTTCCTGTGATTCGGAAATGGCCAGCTCGGTCCCGGTGAGCCCCTGATATTTCTTCGGTACGGCACTGAGATCGATCGTGAGCCCGTCGGCCAGCTCGCCAACCGCTACCGAGACACCCCCGGCGCCGAAGTCGTTGCATTTCTTGATGAGGCGGGTGGCATCAGGATTGCGGAAGAGCCGCTGGATCTTGCGCTCCTCCGGGGGATTGCCCTTCTGGACCTCCGCCCCGCAGGTGGCGAGGGACTCCCGGGTATGGGCCTTGGAAGAGCCCGTGGCCCCGCCGCAGCCGTCACGGCCGGTCCGCCCCCCCAGCAGAACAATAATATCGTCCGGCATCGGTTTACTGCGCGCCACCCAGTCACGGGGGGCCGCGCCGATCACCGCCCCGATCTCCATCCGCTTGGCCACATAGCCGGGATCGTATATTTCCGTGACTTGTCCGGTGGCGAGTCCGATCTGGTTGCCGTAGGAGCTGTAACCCTGTGCCGCCCCCAGGGTGATCTTGGCCTGGGGGAGTTTTCCCGGCAGGGTATCCCGAAACCCTCTGGTGGGGTCCCCGCTCCCGGTGACCCGCATGGCCTGGTAGACATAGGCCCGTCCCGACAGGGGGTCCCTGATGGCGCCTCCCAGGCAGGTCGCGGCCCCGCCGAAGGGCTCGATCTCGGTGGGGTGGTTGTGGGTCTCGTTCTTGAACATCACGAGCCACTCCTGCTCTTGTCCATCCACGTCCACCGGCACCACGATACTGCAGGCGTTGATCTCGTCGGAGAGATCGAGGTTTGCTAGTTTCCCCTCGGCCTTCAGCTTCTTCATGGCGAGGGTGGCGATATCCATGAGACAGACCGGTTTTTCCCGGCCCAATTTTGTTCGATCGGCCAGGTAGGTATCATACACCGGGCGGATCACCTCGTCCGCCAGCCCCTCGTCAAACGATACTTCTTCTAGATGTGTCAAAAAGGTGGTATGACGGCAGTGATCGGACCAGTAGGTATCGATCATCCGCAATTCCGCCACGGTGGGGTCCCGATGCTCCGTGTCTCGAAAATACCCCTGGCAGAACGCCATGTCCGCCTCATCCATGGCAAATCCCATCTCCGTCCGGTAGGCGGATAGAGCGGACGCATCCATATCGATGAACCCATCCACCGTCGATACCGTCTCCGGCTCCTCCCACTCCATCTCCAGTGTTTCCGGGGTATCCAATGAAACGAACCGGGCCTCCACGGGGTTGACACAGTAGTCCTTGATCTGCTCGAAGGCCTCCTCAGATAGATCCCCCGCTAGGGCGATCACCTGAGCGGTGCGCACCAGGGGACGGACCCCATGGGTCAGTATCTGGATGCACTGGGCTGCGGAATCGGCCCGCTGGTCGTACTGTCCCGGCAGATACTCGATGGCAAAAACCCGGGTGCCGGGAAGATCGGGAAGCGTATCGTAGATATGATCCACCGGAGGCTCCGCGAAGATCCCCCGGCAGGCCTCCCGAAAGACAGCATCATCGATCCCCTGGACCTGGTAACGGTGGAAGATCCGCACCCCCGTAAGTCCCTCTATCCCCAGCTGGGCGGCCAGCTCATGCATAAGCTGCCCCGCTTCCACATCAAACCCCTGTTTTTTCTCCACGTACACGCAGCGGATCGGCTCCATCCCACTACCTCCTGTTTTGCTTTTCAAGTCAAGTGTACTATGCTATGATAGATAAGTAAAATTAATAATATTAATAGTATGTATAAGTATTATGAATGATATACCACTGGACCTGTACAGAGTATTTTATCATGTGGCCCGTGAGGGCGGCTTTTCTCGGGCCGCCCAGCACCTGCACATCTCCCAATCGGCGGTGAGCCAGTCGGTAAAAAAACTCGAGCAGCAGCTCGGGCATAGGCTTTTCACCCGCAACAGCCGCCGTATCGGCCTCACATCGGAGGGCCGGCGGCTGCTGCCGAGGATACGGGAAGCGATCCTTTCACTGGAGGAAATAGGCCGACAGTTTGACCAGGAGAAAACGGAACACACCGGTACCGTCCGTCTGGGCGCCGGAGACACCGTGTTCCGCTACTATCTTTTGGATATATTGAAGCAATTCCACGGGACCTACCCCGCCATCCGGTTTCAGGTGACAAACCGCACAACCGAATCATTGACCCGTATGATGAAGGAGGGCGCATTGGACCTGGCCGTCGTATCCAGGGCCCACGACGCGCCGCCCGATCCTGTCCTGCGCCCATTCGCGGAAATAACCTATGTCTTCGCCGCCACGAAAGAACTGGCGGAGCAGGCAGGTGAGTTTCCCGACTCCAAGATGCCCCTGCTCCTGCCGGAAAAGGGCACCACCGCCCGGCGCATCCTGGACGCCTACTGCGCGGAGCGTGGCATCACACTCAACCCCGAGATCGAGCTTGACAGCGTCGATCTTCTGACCGACCTCGCCCGGGCGGGACTGGGCGCCGCCTATGTCCCCGCGCAGTGCGCGCGGCCGTTCCTTGAAACGGGGGAACTGCGGCTTCTGCCCGGCGTAAGCCTCGGCCATTCCCTCATGCTGTACCTCCCCGGTGCGGCCCTGATCCCCCCCTGCGCCCGGCTCTTTGTCAAAGCCCTCACGGAATAATCAAACCAGGTACATCCTTTTGCATTTTCGACGCTTGTAGCCATTATGGTTACTGTGCTATCATATTGGTATCGGATAGCTCATCTTTTCGACAGGAAATAGCGCGTAACAATGCGAAAGATAAAACCAAAACAGATACCGCACCGGAAGATCACGCCCTCTTCCCACGTGAAGCAGGGCAGGCCCTATCTGCCCTACGGCCTCGGTGTATTTTCAGGGATTGCGCTGGCGTTATTGTACCTCCTATTTGCCATCTGGCTGATCACCTCTCTTGTATTCTCCAACCAGGAGCCGCCCCCGGCGGCCTCTCTACCCGCATTTGTTCAGGAACAGCCCTTTTCGGCCCAGACGCTTGATCTGCCCGATCCTGGCGCTTATGCCGAGGATACCGGGGCAGTGGATCTCATGCGGGCGTATCTGGGAGAGGATCTGCACAGCGCCGACTTAAATACCGACGGCCTCTTGATCGTCAATCTCCAGACAGGCATCGATCCCGTATCCCTCACCGAGGACCAGGCCGGAGCGATTCATGGTTCTTACCTGGACGAATCCAGCAGAAAAACCTATTACGCCCGGATGGGAAGCATCATGTATCTCCTGTTTCATCACCAGGGAGCCAGCGACGTCAATGTCATACGGGTTCAACTGGCGGTCCCCGCCACCGATCCCGACGGCAAGGCGGTCACCGTCTATGACCTGGCCCAGGGCAATCTCGACCGGACGCTTTCCGATGAGATCGACTGGCGGCATATCACCGTGGATGAGTTCACACGGTTGATCCACCAAAACAGATGAAAGGCATGCAGATGGATAAGCTATACAATACGATATCGCACCATATCAAGCACCCCGCCGCCACCAAGCATGCTCCCTTTGTCCAAGGGCTGTACCATGGGCAGTGGATCACCCTGTTGACATTTGTCTTTCTGCTGATCCTCTATGCCGTCTTGAGTATAGCGGGGACGCCGCCGTCTCTTCCCTTTGACAGCATCATCCGCCCCCCGGAGAGCCAGTCCCCCATGCCCATCCCCGAAGAATGGACAAAGGCCTCCACATTGGAAGACCTCTGCGATACGGCCCTGGGTGATCACCTGGTCTCCTTTGAAAACGAGGGTGGAACCCTCCGTATCGATGTGCTGGCCCAGCTGTCCCCCGTCTATCCCAGCACTTTAGGCGGTGACGGCCAGACGCAGGCGCTGACGATCAATCCCCAGAACGCCAAGGCGGCCCAACAGGTGGCGGCCTATCTCATCAAGGCCTGCTTCACCCGCTTCCCCCATGATGTCCAGAGTGTGCAGGTCCAGCTATCCTACCCCTATCGGGACGGCTACGGCGGCTCGGGACACGCCCCAGGCGATATCATGCGGCTTACAGAAAAAGACGCGGCGGGGATAGACTGGCACACCGTCACGTCATCTGCATTGATTACGCAAACCTTACAGTGATGAAGGCTGATGATAAAGCCCGTCTGCTGCGTTGCGGGTCCGGTCATTTCCTCGGCGTAGGCTTACTACGCCAATAGGCATCGTAAACGATGCCTAATGATCCTCCCCGCGATTTGCAAATAGGCACAGTACCTGTGCCTAAAAGAGCTTTTTTATCAGCCTAAATGATACGTATCACTTCAATGTCAATCCACCTATATCTGTTTCCTTGAAATCGGTCACGGGACCAATGCAAACCAAAAAGGGACACTGCGCGCAGCATCCCATCCGTGGTCAAAAATCACTTATTCTGAATTAACGATCGGCTGTATCATCAGCCTATATTTGTATCCGGGGGATCGGCGGCCGTTTCTTTTTGTGATCGTTCAGGATCGACATCCTGTCCACCATCGCCTGGATGCGGATATCCTGCTCCTGCTTCAGGAGCACCCGGTCAAGCTGCCTGTACGTGAACCCCATATCCTCCTCATCGGTCTGTCCGGGCCAAAAACCCGCCGTGGGTTGTTTATTGATGATACGGCCCGGCACGCCCAGGATGGACGCGAGTTCCCACACGTCGGTCTTGACGACGCCTCCCAGGGGCAGCAGGTCAGCGCCGCCGTCCCCGTATTTGGTGAAATACCCCACAGCCATCTCGCTCCTGTTGGTGGTCCCCACCACCAGCGCCCCTTTTTCCCTGGCGTGGTGATAGAGCACCGTCATCATGAGCCTGGCACGGAGGTTGCCGGCCGCCATCTTGTCCATGGATTGCAGCCCGCCATCCTGGAGGCTTTCCGCCATGGAGTGAAACGCCTCGGTCACATCCACCTTGATGAGTGGGATGCCCAGGGTTTCAGCGGCGAGTTCCGCGTCCTCCGTGTCCCTGGAAAGCGTATCGCAGACCACGTGGATCCCCCAGGCCGACCCCGGACACGCCTGGACGCACAGGGCCGCCGTCACCGAGGAATCCACACCCCCGCTCATACCCACCAGGCACCCCTTTGCGTGGGCATTGGTGACCTTGTACCGTATCCAACGTACCAGCTTTTCCACCGTGTTTCGATCCATCCGTATCCTCCTGACTATGCAGAAACGCCTTCAAAAGAACCCGAAGGTCCTTTCAAAGGCGTCATTGCCGATGCGTATACTTCATTTTAGATCATTATAACACAGATGGCACATACCGGCAAACCTTTTCAATCGGTCGTGCTGTATTTCTCAGGGCCTCTGGTCTCACTGATTTCCTCCAGGGCCATGGCCGCCGAGGTATTGGTCTGGTAGCGCACCGCCAGATCGCCCAACGCCACCATCCCTGTGAGCTTACCGTTGTTCTGGACCGGCAGCCGGCGGATCTGGTGCGCCGCCATCAATTCCGCCGCCACCTCCACATCCATTTCCTCCATGCCCATGACGGGTTTGGGAGTCATGACGTCTCTGACAGCGGTGTTACTGACATCCATCCCACCGGCCACCGCCCGTACGGCGATGTCCCTGTCGGTGATCATCCCCACTACAGTATCCTTCCGGTTCAATACCGGTATCGAACCGACATTATACTGCTTCATCAGTCCGGCCGCCTGGGCCAGGGTATCCTCTTCCCGTACCGCTTGGGGCTGGCGGCTCATTACATCACGCAATTTCATCCTCGCATCCTGCCTTTCCTCGATTTCAAACTTATTCTTTCCTCGATGATTTTCTCCTATTCACCCACTTTTCCAGCCAGTCATCGATAAGGAGGAACGCGATACGACACATGCATTTTGTCGCATTCACAGAATGTTCGGATTAAATTGTCATTTCCCGCCATTCCATGTATAAAATCATGTCGATTTATAAGACGTATTCCCGGGAATATCCACATTGTCCACAATGTTATCCACAGGCTGATTTCCTTGATTTCAGGCCCTTGCGGCGGTCTTTCCACAGTATCCACATGGTATGTATGGAACCTGTGTTTATGCATACACGCCTTTTCGAAACAATAAAAAATGACGATGTTTGCGTCCATCGTCACGTAGATTATTCGCCGTTAAAACCGTTGTTTGATCCGATTAAAGCGGCAGGCCCGGCACGGCGTTGAGACTGAGATCGCTCACATCCCCCGCCGTCAGCCTATAATACCCGGCGCAGCCGATCATGGCGGCGTTATCGGTGCAGTACTCGATAGGGGGCACATAGACCCGAACACCCTGATTTTTCGCGTTTTTGGCAAGGTGCTCCCGCAACGCGGTATTGGCGCTGACACCCCCTGCCAGGACCAACGTGCCGATACCCGCTTCCCTGCATGCCAGGAGGCTTTTTCCCACCAGTACGTCCACTACCGCCTGCTGGAAGGAAGCGGCGATATCCGCCATAGGCAGCTCTTCGCCCCGCTGCCGGATACCGTGGATGTGATTGATCACCGCGGTCTTCAGCCCGCTGAAGCTGAAGTCATAGGGGGCGTCCTCAATATCCACCCGGGGGAAGTCCATATAGCCGCTATCGCTGCGCTTGGCAGCCACGTCGATGGCGGGCCCGCCGGGGTATCCCAGGCCCAGTACCCTGGCCACCTTGTCAAAGGCCTCTCCGGCGGCGTCATCCCGTGTCCGGCCAATGAGGTCGAACTCCCGGTATCCCTTCACATGGATGAGATGGGTATGTCCCCCCGACACCGCCAGGCATAGAAAGGGCGGCGTAAGCTCGGGATAAGCGATGTAGTTCGCCGCGATATGCCCCTCGATATGATGCACCCCCACGATGGGCTTATGGAGGGCATAGGCCAGGGCCTTGGCGGTGGACACCCCTGTCAATAGGGCGCCCACCAGACCGGGCCCATAGGTCACCGCCACGGCGTCCATATCACCGTACGATAGTCCCGCGTCTTTCAGAGCGGCCTGTATGATGGTATCGATGATCTCGGTGTGATGGCGGGAGGCGATCTCCGGGACCACCCCGCCGTATTTGGCGTGGATCTTGATCTGGGAGGCCACCTCGTTGCTTAAGACCTGCCGACCGTTTCGCACCACGGCTGCGGCGGTCTCGTCGCAGGAGGTCTCGACTGCGAGAATGGTCACGTCCCCTTTCATCTAGGCCTCCCCCACCCGTCTGCGGCAGACAAGCACCCCCATGGCTGTGTAGGCCAGGAAACCGGCCATCCCCGCCAGCGCAAACCCGATCCGCCGTACCAAGGTGGAGAAGAACTCCTCAGGCACCATCCGGATCAGTAGGTCGGTCCGGGGATCAAGTATCCATAGATCATTGGTAAAAAATATCCGGTGAAACCGGTCCCAGAACGCGGCGAAATTATTGCGGGTCAAAAGCCATATCAATAAACCCCCTGCGATCAATACCGCGCCCGTGATCAGGTAGGCGGCGGAAAGCCGGGTAAAAGCCCCGGTCCGCATCCAGATCAGGAGCAGGACGATGCAGGCAGTCGCCACCACCCAGGAGAGACCCCGGGCAAACCGGACCATGGAATAGAGCCGCTTCACGTCTACCATGTGGGTGATCTCCCGCTCGTTGAATACAGGGCGCTCCTCTCCATCGATCGTGGCGGTGATGTCCTGAAAAGACGCTCCCGGCACGTCATTGAGGTAATCGAGCATCTCCGCCGTTACCCGGCTAAGGTCATCCTGGCTCATCCCCACCCGCTCGGGGGTATGCTGGTCATAGTACATATTCCAGTAAAAATCCAGGTCAAATGCCACCCACTGGACGGCGCTCACCGTCAATATGATAAATACGCAGACAGCCGCCAATACGGCCAGCGCCCATTTCACTGCATTCATGGCGTTTCCCCTTTCATAACCTTCCACATGATATACGCGTCTTCATTATCCTGATAATACCGTTTCCGCACACCCCGCTCCCGGTAGCCCTGCCGCCTGTAAAGGCTGAGGGCGGGCTCGTTGGATACCCGGACTTCCAGGGTGACGCGCCTAGTACCCTCTCGATAGAGCTGTGTTTCCATACTATCCAGCAGCCTGCGGCCAAGTCCCTGACGCCGCCAGTCCGTGTCCACAGCGAGATTGGTGATATGCCCCTCGTCCAGTACCCGCCAGGCGCCGATATATCCGGCGATCCGGTCCTCTATATCGGCCACCAGATGGATGGCAAGGTCGTTCTCCATCTCTTCCTCGAAGGACTGCCGGGACCAGGGAGAGGGAAACGCCCGCTCCTCGATGGCGCAGACACTGTCTATGTCCCCCGCCTCCATCCGGCGCAGGATCACCCTATCCCCGTCCATACCGCTGCTCCGCCTGGGACTTCCGTATATAATGTGGGGCAAGATCCTTATGGGAGATGAGCCGCCCTTCCGCGGCCAGTTTCGCCCCCAGACATGCCGTCGATGACGCCCGCTGGAGCCTCAGGGCCGGAGGGGCGAATACGGCACGATCCCGCATCATTTCTCGTATTGCATCCATGTACACATCGACCCCGTCACCGGTAAACAGCACGGGCTTACCGTATTCTTTCAGCCTATCGCATAGGTCTGTCACAGGCAGGGCCGCGTCCTCACTCAGTTTTTCCCGTATATCGCCCCCGCCCGTCCGGTAGAGGGCTGTGTAGACCTGGTCCCGCCTAGCGTCCATGATGGGACAGACGATCCCCTCGTAGAGGGCGCAGGTATAGGCCAACGCATCCAGCGTGGGCACCGGAGCGACGGGGATATTCCCGGGCATCGCGAGTCCCTTCACCGTGCACACCCCGATCCGCAGGCCCGTGAAGGACCCCGGTCCCACCGCCTGGGCGAGTAGATCCATATCGGACACATCCATCTCAATCCGCCCGAGCATATCGGCGATGAGCGGCAGCAGTGTCTGGGAATGGGTCTTTTTATAATGCAAAAATGTCTCTGCGATGAGGCCGCCGTCCTCCACGACGGCCGCCGACACCACCAGTCCCGATGTATCCAGCGCCAATATGCGCATAGGACCTCCTATTTGCCGATGATCTGCACCAGCACCCGCCGGCGGCGCGATCCGTCAAATTCACAGAGATAGATCCCCTGCCATGTCCCCAGGACCAGACGGCCCTCCTCGATGGGGACCGTCACAGAGGAGCCCATGAGGCTCGCCTTGACATGGGCGGGACTGTTCCCCTCCCGATGATGATACCCGGCTCCCTCGGGGACAAACCTCGATAATGCCCAGAGCATGTCCCGGGTCACGTCGGGATCGGCGTTTTCATTGATGGTGACTCCCGCTGTGGTGTGGGGAACATGGACGGTGCAGATACCGCTAGTCACGGCTTCGGCGCGCACGTATTCCGCCACACGTGACGTGATATCCAGAAAGGCTTCCTTCGCCCCGGTCTCGATGGTAAAAGACTGCATATTTTCACTCCATGAAACTTTTTCATCAGTATATCACAACGATTCCCATCCCGCATCCGGCTTACGCCTGTTTCCGCATAATACACCGGTCCTTTTGCCATCATAAGGACATCCTATACCGCAGGGAGACACATATGGTCAATATCGTCATCCGGTCCGCCCTCCTGTACATCATCGTGGTGCTGGTCATGCGGCTGATGGGCAAACGCCAGATCGGAGAGCTGCAGCCCTACGAGCTGGTTATCAGCATCATGATCGCGGAGCTGGCCTCCATCCCCATGGAAGACGTGGGGGTCCCCATATTCAAGGGGCTGGTCCCCATCTTCACACTGGCGTTCCTCCACGCCGTGCTGTCGCTGCTGGTACTGAAAAGCCAGAAGATGCGCCGCCTGATCTGCGGCACCCCGGTTGTCTTGATCCGGGACGGCAAGATCCAGCAGCGGGAGATGGGCAAGATTATGATTAACCTTAGCGACCTCGTTGAGCAGCTGCGGGTCAAGAGCATACTCGATCCGGGGGACGCCGCCTACGCGATACTCGAAACCAACGGGCAATTGAGCGTATTCCCCAAGGCGGGCAAGAAACCCGCAACTGACGGCGACCTCAATGTCAACTCCCCGCCGGTGACCCTGCCAGTCCCCCTCATCATGGACGGGCGCGTCATGCAGCACAACCTCCCCCTCGTCAATCAGAACCTGGACTGGCTCATCGATTCATGCCGGAAAAACGGGTACGAGACGGAGGGCGTGTTCTTCGCCTACATGGATACGCAGGGGACGCTGCAGATCATCCCCCGGGAGGAACTGAGTTCATGAAGGCAGGCATCGCGTTCTTGGTCATATTCGTATTGATATGCGTCATGGGCTTCTGGACCCAAGGCTATATCAATCACAGCGCTCAATCGCTGGAGATACAGGCGGAGAGGCTCATGGACGAGGTGAAGTCCGAGTCCTGGGATCAGGCCGCCGGCAGCGTATCCGCGCTCAACGACCAGTGGGAAAATGAAAAGAAGGTCTGGCTGATACTGGTGGAGCACGAAAAGATCGACCTCATCGACGAAGCCGTCGAAAAGGCCGAGGTCATGGTCGACATACAGGAAAAGCCCCACGCCATGGACTCACTGGGGCAGTTCACCTTTCATATGCAGGACGTGCCCCACAAGGGGCGCATCGAGATCGGCAATATCTTTTAATCGTCCGGGGATTCGTCCTTGGTTTTAGATGTTAGCATGGGCCGCAGGAACTGTCCCGTGTAGCTGTGCTCCATCTGTGAGACTTCCTCCGGGGTACCGGCGGCGATCACCCGGCCGCCCTCGTCCCCGCCCTCGGGGCCCAGGTCGATGATGTAGTCCGCGTTCTTGATGATGTCCAGATTGTGCTCGATGATGATGATGGTATTGCCCCCTTCGGCCAGGCGCTGCAGCACCTGGATCAGGCGGTTCACATCATCCATATGCAGCCCGGTGGTGGGCTCGTCCAGGATATATAGGGTCCGTCCGGTACTGCGTTTGCACAGTTCCGAGGCAAGCTTGACCCGCTGCGCCTCCCCGCCGGAGAGGGTCGTGGAGGACTGGCCCAGCTTGATATACCCGAGCCCCACATCGTATAGGGTCTGCATGTGCCGCTTGATCCGCGGTATATTGTCAAAGAAGGCGAGCGCCTCCTCCACCGTCATATTCAGCACGTCGGCGATATTCTTCCCCTTGTAGCGCACTTCCAGGGTCTCGCGGTTGTACCGCTTGCCCCCGCAGACATCGCAGGACACGTACACGTCGGGCAGAAAATGCATCTCGATCTTGAGGATACCGTCCCCCTGGCATGCCTCGCAGCGGCCGCCCTTGACATTGAAGCTGAACCGGCCCTTTTTGTACCCACGGATCTTGGCCTCCTGGGTCATGGCGAAGAGGTCCCGGATCTGGTCGAATACCTTGGTATAGGTGGCCGGGTTGGACCGGGGGGTCCGCCCGATAGGCGACTGGTCAATGTCGATGACCTTATCGATCAGTTCCAGTCCCTCCAGGCTCTTATGCTTCCCCGGCTTGATCATGCTCTTGTAGATATGGCGCTTCGCCGCTTTAAACAGTATCTCATTCACCAGGGTACTCTTGCCGGAACCGGACACCCCCGTGACACAGGTCATGACCCCCAGTGGGAATGCCACGTCGATCTCTTTTAGATTGTTCTGCACCGCGCCGCGGACCGTGAGCCATTTACCGTTGGGCTGCCTGCGGGCGGGCGGCACCGGGATCACCTTGCGCCCGCTTAGGTATTTTCCCGTGATGGAGGAGGCGCTCCGCTCGATCTGTTTGACGGTCCCCTGGGCGATGATCTCACCCCCGTGGATCCCCGCCCCAGGCCCGATATCCACCACGTGGTCCGCCTCCCGGATGGTCTCCTCGTCGTGCTCCACCACGATCAGGGTGTTCCCCAGGTCGCGGAGGTTCTTCAGCGTATGGATCAGCCGGGCGTTGTCACGCTGGTGCAGCCCGATGCTGGGCTCGTCCAGGATATACATGACCCCCACCAGGCTGGAGCCGATCTGGGTCGCGAGGCGTATGCGCTGGGCCTCCCCCCCGGAGAGGCTACCCGCCATCCGGGATAGGGTGAGGTAGCTAAGCCCCACGTCTTTCATAAACCCCAGCCGGGAGCGGATTTCTTTCAATATCTGATGGGCGATGAACTCCTGCCGCTCGGTCAACTCCACCGTCTCGATAAAATCCAGGGCCTTCACGATGGAGAGGTCGGTGAATTCCCGTATATTGATCCCGCCCACGGTGACGGCCAGTACCTCTGGCTTCAGGCGCGCGCCGCCGCACTCGGGGCAGGGACGGTTGCTCATGTACTGCTCGTAGACCCCCCGCATATAGGAAGAGCCTGTCTGCTTGTAACGGCGCTGTAGATTGGGCACCAGCCCCTCGAAGGGAGTGTGGTACCGCCCCCGATGTCCGTCCCGCTCGTACACGATATCCAGCTTCTTTCCCTTGGTCCCGTATAGCACCGCATCCTTGGCCTTTTCGGGGAAATCCGAAAAGGGCATATCCATGGAAAAACCGTATTTTTGTCCCAGGGCCTGCATGAACGCGTCTGCCACGCTGTTCTTGGCGCTGCTGGTCCAGCCGGGTATATTGACCGCCCCCTTGCGCATGGACAGACTCTGGTCCGGGATCACCAGATCCGGGTCGATCTCCATCAGCGTCCCCAGCCCGTGGCAGGTGGGACACGCCCCATAGGGGCTGTTGAAGGAGAACATCCGGGGGGTCAGCTCCTCGATGCTGATCCCGCAGTCGGGGCAGGCGTATTTCTGGGAGAACAGTATCTCATCCCCGTCCACGGGACTCACGATAGCGAGTCCCCCGGATAGCTCCATCACCGTCTCCAGTGAGCCGGTGAGCCGCTGGGCAGCGTCGGGACGCACCACCAGGCGGTCCACCACCACTTCGATGGTATGCTTGCGTTTCTTGTCCAGATTGATCTCATCACTAAGCTCCACGATCTCGCCGTCCACCCGGGCCCGGACATACCCTTCCCGGGCGATCTGACTGAGCAGCCGGGTGTGCTCTCCCTTCCGTCCCCGGACTAGGGGAGCCAGCAGGTGGATACGGGTCCCTTCGGGGAGGGAGAGTATCTGGTCCACCATCTGGTCGATGGTCTGCTGGACGATCTCCTCACCGCAGTTCGGACAGTGGGGGATGCCGATCCGGGCGTACAATAGCCGCAGGTAGTCGTATACCTCCGTCACCGTCCCCACGGTGGAGCGGGGATTGCGGCTGGTGGTCTTCTGATCGATGGATATGGCCGGGGACAGTCCCTCGATATAGTCCACGTCGGGTTTGTCCATCTGGCCCAAGAACTGCCGGGCGTAGGCGGAGAGGGATTCCACATACCGCCGCTGGCCCTCGGCGTACAGGGTATCGAAAGCCAGGGAGGATTTCCCCGAGCCTGATAGTCCCGTCATCACCACGAATTTATCCCTGGGTATCTTGATATCGATGTTCTTGAGATTGTGCACCCGCGCACCTTTTATATGAATATACTTGGCCGTCATCTGTGTCTCCTCTTGCTCCCCGGTTTCCCAGCGGTATTTCCTTCCTTGATGGCGTAGATCTTGTCGCGTATCCGCGCCGCTTTCTCAAATTCCAGCGACGCCGCCGCCTCGTTCATCTGGTCGTAGAGCCGTTCCAGCAGAAGCTCCTTATCCACCGCGTCTATTTTCGCGCCCTTCTTGCCGCTGGCCACATCCTCCGCCACCTTGGTGGCCTCGATCATCTCGCCCACATCCTTGCGGATGGTCTTGGGCACGATGCCGTGTTTCTCGTTGTAGGCGATCTGGATCTCACGGCGGCGCATGGTCTCGTCGATGGCCCGCTTCATGGAACCGGTGACGGTATCGGCGTACATGACCACCTTGCCGTTTATGTTTCTCGCCGCCCGGCCCATGGTCTGTATGAGGCTGGTCTCATTGCGCAGGAACCCTTCCTTGTCGGCGTCGAGGATCGCCACCAGCGACACCTCGGGCAGGTCCAGGCCCTCCCGCAGGAGGTTGATCCCCACCAGCACGTCGAATTCCCCCAGCCGCAGTTCTCTAAGTATCGCCACCCGATCCAGGGTATCGATATCGCTATGGAGGTACTTGACACGCACATTGAGATCCTCCAGATACTCCGCCAGACGCTCCGCCATCTTTTTGGTGAGCGTCGTGACCAGCACCCGCTCCTTTTTTTCGGTGCATTCCCGGATGCGGTACAGCAGATCGTCGATCTGTCCCTTCACCGGCAGCACCTCGACCTCCGGGTCGATGAGCCCCGTGGGCCGGATGATCTGCTCCGCCACCTGCTCGGATATGCTCAGTTCATAGTCCCCGGGGGTCGCGCTCACGAATATCGCTTGATTGAGACGTTTCCAGAACTCGTCGTCCCGCAGCGGTCTATTGTCGTACGCCGCAGGGAGCCTAAAGCCGTACTCCACCAATGTATCTTTTCTGGAGTGATCCCCCTTGTACATCCCCCGCACCTGGGGAAGTGTCACATGGGATTCATCCACGAACAACAAAAAGTCGTCGGGGAAATAACTAAGCAGGGTGTAGGGCGGGTCTCCCGGGTTTCGTCCATCCAGGTACCGGGAATAATTCTCGATCCCCTTGCAGTACCCCATCTCCCGCATCATCTCCATGTCGTAACGGGTCCGCTGGGATAGACGCTGGGCCTCTAGCAGCCGCCCTTCTTCCTTGAATTCCCCGATCCGTTTTTCCAGATCTACTTCGACTTCCCCCACCACCCGCTCGATGACTTCCCGCTCACTTACGTAGTGGGAAGCGGCGAATATCATGATATGATCCCTAAGTCCCCGGATCTCCCCGGTGACCAGGCTGATCTCGGAGATACGCTCGATCTCGTCTCCGAAGAACTCGATACGAAACGCCCACTCGGAGGTATAAGCGGGGATGATCTCCACCACGTCTCCCCTGACCCGGAACGTCCCCCGGACGAAGTCATAGTCGTTGCGCTGGTACTGGATGCCCACCAGCCGTCCCAGGAGCTGGTCCCGGTCCATCCGCTGTCCCTGCCGCACCGAGACCGTGAGCTTGCCGTAGGTCTCGGGGTTCCCCAGGCCGTAGATGCAGCTCACGCTGGACACCACCACCACGTCCCGGCGCTCGAATAACGACGCCGTGGCCGAGTGACGCAGTTTCTCGATCTCCTCGTTGATGTCCGCGTCTTTTTCGATATACAGGTCCCGGCTGGGGACATAGGCCTCCGGCTGGTAGTAGTCGTAGTATGAGACGAAGTATTCCACGGCGTTCTTGGGAAAGAACTCCTTGAACTCATTGTACAGCTGGGCCGCCAGGGTTTTATTGTGGGCCAGCACCAGGGCGGGCCGCTGGACGTTCTGGATCACATTGGCCATGGTAAACGTCTTTCCCGACCCCGTGACGCCCAAAAGCGTCTGGTACCGGTGCCCCGCTTCGACCCCCTTGCTGAGGGCGTCGATGACCTGGGGCTGGTCGCCGGTGGGTGTATAATTGGCATTCAACTGGAACTGCATATAAGTACCTCTGAGAACATGTGTTCGCTTCATTATAGCAGAAAGAATATGTATCTGCAACAATAAACCGGTCATGTTTAATTCTAATTTCTGTAATCCGGCTCTTCGATTTAGACGCGATAGAAAAGACAGGCCGCGGTCCAGAAAAAACCGCAGCCCCCTTCAAACCTCAACGAATACGCTAAAACCTAATACCTAATACCTATATCAATGCCCCAACGCGTTCTCATACATGTCATTGTCGACGAGGAATTTCCCCGTGTGCCGTGGCAATAGTATCAGCCCCAGTTGGTGAATGGACATGACCTCGGTATGCTCCATCGAAAGTGTCCGGTCCTTGCGCTTCACCTCCACCACCACACGGTGGGGCCCCTTGCCCATCATCTCGTCCATCATGGGGATGGTGTTCAACAGCTGGGCGTTCAGGCTTAGCAGGATGTCCCCGGCCCGGATCCCCATGAGCTGCCCGATGGAATCATCCATCACATCCAGCACCCGGATCCCCTGGCGGGGCACCGAAAAGGCCTCTTCGTTCCCCTGGCCGCCGAATACCCAGTGCAGCACGAAATACAACACGGGCAGCCCGATCACCGCCGGATAGGCAAGCTCGGGGTTTTGCAATACCAGGATGGCGTAGGCCGTCACCATGAGCCCGAATAACCCATAGAGCAGTCCCCTGTTGCGGGTCCGCTCCCAGGGCAGGTCACGGCTCACCACGTCGCCGTACCCCATCAGCACCGCCATGGGCAGCAGCATCAGGGACATATCCCCCGCAGGGGAATGAAACAGAGGCCACCAGGCGGGCATGGCTACGCTGCTTGTCCCGTCCATCACACCCTGGGGGATCATCCATATCATCAACGGCACCGGCCAGACCCGCTGGATCACGTGGGCCCCGGTGGGCTCGTTGGGAGCCTTTTTCATATAGACCGGCACGCTGTGACGGCTGCCGTCCCACCCGATCAACAGTCCCCGGATGAGATAGAGCATCCCCAGCATGGCCAGCAGAGACACCGGGTCGAGGATTTCCCGTCCCCATATATACTCGATCCCCAATACGGCCCCCGCCGCGATGGGCAGGAGCATGACGCCCCGGCCGAAGAGCATGGCGATCACCGCGGGGATCAGCGCGTAGATCATGGTCTCGGTGAACTGGACGCCGGTCATGAATAGAAACAGGCTGGCGATGAGTCCCACCAGGATACCCGCGATCAGGGTCCAGCTCATCTCCTCCATGAAGGTCTGCCGGTTTGTTCCCAGCCACTGTTCCTCCATCCGGCGGCTGCCCTGGAGGATGGTATAGGCGATCAGTATCGCCATGATATAAAAAACATTCACCAGGGCGCTTAGAAACGTCCTGGCGAGTAATTGTACCACTGTCAAGCTGACCCTCCTACTGCCCCATCTTCTGCCGCAGGACCTCGAGACCTTTCTGAAGCTGATTGTCCTGATCAGGAGGCAGGTCTTCTCCCGGATGATCTTTTGCGTAGTCGATGGTCGCCTGGCTCACCTCCACATGGACATCGGGGGTGATACCCACTTCGTTGACATTGCGGCCCGAGGGCGTCAGGTAATGGGCTATGGTGAAGTACAGGGCGCTGCCGTCCTCTTCATAATACCGTGTGGTCTGGACCGTCCCCTTCCCAAAGGAGGTGACGCCCACGATGGTCCCCACGCCATAGTCCTGTATCGCGCCGGACAGAAGCTCGCTGGCGCTGGCGCTGTATTCGTTGATCAATACCACCAGGGGGATGCCCAGGCTGTCCTTGTCGGAGTATACCGATTCCTCATTGCCCTTGCGGTCCACCCGGGTCACGATCAATCCCTCAGGCAGGAGCGTATCCGCGATCTCGGTGCAGCTGTGGAGATACCCGCCGGGATTGCCGCGGAGGTCGATGACCATGCCCTTCATCCCCTGCCCCTGCAGGTCGCTGACGGCGTCCTTGAAATTCTCCGCCGACACGTCGTCAAATTCATAGAGCCAGATATAGCCGATATCGTCCCCGATCATCTTGTATTCGAGATCGGGCACCTCTATATAGGCCCGCTCCAGGGTGTATTCGGTGACCTCTCCGGCCCGCTCGATGGATATGGTGACCTCGGTCCCCGAGACACCCTTGATCATATCGATGGCCGTGTCCATCTCCTCGGCGGAGACAGGCACGTCTCCCACCGCCACGATCTTGTCTCCCACGGCGATGCCGGCCTCGGCGGCGGGACCGCCGTCATAGACCTGCACGATGGCGATCTTCCCATCGTCCTTGTCCTCCTGGACCACCACGCCGATGCCCTGGTAACTGCTGCTGCTCTTCTCGGTGAATTCCTCAAAATCCGCAGGATCCATGAAATACGTGTGATCATCCGCCACGCTGTCCACCATTCCCTTGATGGCGCCGTACATCATGGTCTTTTCATCCGGAGGGTAGAGATAGCTGTCCTCCAGGTCTTTTTTGACTTTATCGATCTGTTGGTAAAACTCGCGGTTGGCGAGGTAATCGTCCTTGGATATGATGATCCTATCCCCTTGCTGCACGTCGATATACCGGCTGATCTGCAGTGTCAAAAAGGATGCGAAGAATGTGGTGATGACGATGATGACGATGCCGCCGACGATGGCGGCCTTCTTACTGATCATGTACTAAAGCTCTCCTTCCACATATAACCATACCATTGTATTATACCACTGCTTATGCCGGGTATAAAGAGAAACAGTCCTAATCCTTCAAGTATTTCATCGGATCGACAGGAACCCCTTTCTCACGCACCTCGAAATGAGCGTGGGCGCCGGTGGACGCGCCGGTGCTTCCGACCCGCAGTACCGCCTGGCCCCGCTTCACCGTATCCCCCGCGCTGACCAGCCGCGCCGACCCGTGTGCGTACAGGGTGCTGATGCCGCTTCCGTGGCTGATGATGACGCAGTTGCCGTATCCGCCGTAGTACTGGGAGAGGATGACCTTCCCCGAGGCCGCCGCCACGAAATTCTGTCCATATATACTCTGATTTTTATCCCAGTTGGAGCCGATATCGATGCCTGTGTGCAGCTTGTATGTGCCCGAGATGGGATGGATCCGGTACCCGAAGGGCGATGTGACGTGATAAAATCCCGGCACCGGCCAGGCCATCTGGCCTCCAGCGTACTTGCCCTCCTCCATCTGCCGGATCAGTTCCTGGATCAGCGCCTCGATCTCCTTGCTTTCCTTTTCCAGCTGATCGAGTTCGCCTTCATAATTGCTTTCCTGATCCTTCAGATTGGCGAGCGCCTTTTCCCGCTCGGCCTTCTGCTGCTCGATGGCGGCCTTCTGCTGCTCCGCCTGGGCTTTCAGATCCTGGATACTGGCTTCCTTTTGCGTAAGCTTAGCCTTGAGATCTTCCACCTCCGCCTGATGGGCCTGCAGGGTGGCCAGGGTGCCGTTGTCATGGTCGAGCATGGACCGGACCATATTGAGCTTGGCCAGGAAATCCCCCCAGTTCTGTGCGCTGAAGAGTATATTCAGATATGAGGCGTAGGCGCTCTCGTACTGGATATACACCGCCCGGACCCGGTCGGACATCTCGGCCTGCTGCCGCTCACACCGCGCTATGGCGTCACTGAGATCAGCCTTGGTCTGTGTCAGTTCCTCCTGGGTGTTCTCCAGATTGGTCTGTATCTGAGCCAGCTCCGCCTCCTTGGCGTTGAGATCCGCTTCGATGCTCTGTATATCGGAGATGGTCTGCTTCTGCTGCTTGCGCACTTCCGACAGTTTATTCTTCTTATCCTTGATGTCTTTATTGAGATCGTCCAGTTCGTCCTGCTGCTTGTCGATATCCTCCTGGGTGACGGCATAGGCCGATAGGGGCTGCGCGAAGAGCGTGACCCCGATCAGCAGGCAGGCGATGACGATACGGATGATACTGTTTCGTTTCATACTTACACCCTCAGGTGGCGGCGCGTGCTCACGAAGCTCGCGAGCATCCCCAGGCCGCATCCCACCACCGGGAACAGGATGGCGGTGAATACGGCGAATTCATGAAGCGGCACCAACTGAAAGAGCCGCAGCATCCTCGCGCTTCCGCTCACCACATCAAACCGGGTGGCGAGATAGGCGTAGGCCCCCACGGCCGCCCCGTAGGATACGAGCGCCCCGATAAGCCCCAGGTAAAACCCCTCCGCCACAAAGGGGCTTCGCACATAGCTGTTGGTCGCACCGATGTATTTCATGATATTGATCTCACTCTTGCGGGCGTATACGCTGATCCGCACGGTGTTGGAGATGATGATGGTCGTCACGATGAGCAGGATCGCGATCAGGAGCACCCCGCCGTTTCGCACCCACTCCGAGATCCGCTGCACCCAGTTCACCACGTCCTGGCTGTAGGTCACGGTGTCCACCGCGTCGTTGTCCTCGAGCATCGCCACGATATTGGGCACATAGGCCGGGGTCTGCACGCGCAGGGATATGGATGCGGGCAGGGGATTGTTATCCTCCCCGTAGCCCTCCAGCAGCGTCCCGTCGTCCCCCAGGTCCTCTTCCCAGGAAGTAAGGGCGTCCTGCTTGGAGATATAGGTCACCTCGGCGACCCCCTCCCAGTCAGACACGGTCTCGGTGAACGCCGCGCCCTCATCCGCCGTGAGATTGTCTTTCAGAAACGCCCGGACATCGAGCTCGGACTCGAACCGCTGGGCGAACGCGTTGGTATTCAGCACCACCGCGAACACCATCCCCAGCATCAGCAGCATACAGACCATGGAGATCACCGAGGCCAGAGACATGACCCCGTTGCGGAACACATTGCGCATCCCTTCGGAGAAGGGCCGTACGTATTGTTTAAAGCTCATCGCGGTACCCCCCTCTCTCCTGGTCCCGGACCAGCCGGCCCTGCCGCAGTCCGATCACGCGCTTGCGCATGCTGTTGACGATCTCCTTGTCGTGGGTGGCGACCAGCACCGTCGTCCCCCGCCGATTGATCATATTGAGTATCTTCATGATCTCCTTGGAGGTGTCGGGGTCGAGGTTGCCGGTGGGCTCGTCCGCGATCAATATGGACGGGTTGTTGGCCAGCGCCCGGGCCACCGCCGCGCGCTGCTGCTCCCCCCCCGAAAGTTGGTGGGGGTAGGCGTTGAGTTTGTCACCCAGGCCCATCATATTGCAGAGCACCGGCACCTGGGATTTGATCTCATGGCGGGAGGCCCCCACCACTTCCTTTGCAAAGGCCACATTTTCAAACACCGTCTTTTTGGGCAAAAGCCTAAAATCCTGAAACACCACCCCGATGGTGCGCCTGTACTGGGGCACACGCCGATGGGGCAGGCGCAAGAGCCGGTAGCCGTTGACCTCCACATTGCCGGCGGTTGCCCGCAGTTCCCGGAGCATAAGCCGGATCACGGTGGATTTGCCCGCTCCCGACGCCCCTACGAAAAACACAAACTCTCCCGGCTTGATCGTAAAACTCACATCATCCAGGGCTTTGGCCCCTTCCGGAAATTCCATCGTCACTCCGTCAAAACGGATCATGTCTCATTGTCCTCCTGTAATCCCATAGATGCCATCATGAGCACTTGAAAGACCATCGCACCGTGGAAATCACGGAGGTCCAGTCCGATTGTCTTTTGGATCTTATCCAGCCTGTAGATCAGTGTATTGCGGTGCACGTACAGCCTGCGGGCCGTCTCGCTTAAGTTGAGCCCGCTTTCCAGGAATACCTCCGCCGTATGCCGCATTTCCTTATCCAGCAGGCAGTTCCCCTCGCTGTCCAGCATCCGTCCCGCCAGGGACCGCCGCACATCTGTGGGCAGGGCGTACACCATCCGCTCCAGGACCATATCGTCATACAGGCGGATCGAGCCCTTGGCCGCCCCCGCTTTAAGCGCGGACTGGGCCTGCCGGTAGGCCGCAGATATGTCCGTGACAGTCCCGGCCGGAGAGCTGATCCCCGCCGCGCCGTCCACGTCGAGTTCGTTCTCCATGGTATCCAGGAGCGCCTGGGCGAGCTGGCTGTAGTCCTCCCGGTCCTGTCCCGCCTCTTGGACGATCAGGGCCAGGGTTCTCCCATCCATCACACAGGTCAGGCACTGCCCCGGCTCGGGGAATACCTTTTTGACCATCCGCTGCACACCCTCGGCCCGGGGCGCGTCGGTGCGGATCGCGATCACCCGGCAGGGGACGTACTCGCATATATCCCCGGTATCCGGATTCTCCCCCGCCCCGTCCCACTCTCCGTTCAATAGGGCGCGGAGCCATATCTCTTTCTTTTCGCCGGGTGACGCGACTGCCGTTTCACCCAGCAGCATGGCGGCCAGTATGGCCACGTGCTCCGCCGCGGGTCCGTCCCCCTCCGCCGCGATGACATAGGGGGTGTCCTGGAGGGGCAGCCGGCAGGCGTCCGGGGACTCCTGGCTCCCCACCGATCCGGTATGGGTGCTGGCCAGCACCGTTCCGTTTTTGTCGATCACATCGACCCGGAGGGGTATTTCCTTATGCACGTGTTTCAGTGTCTTTTGTATCTGATCTATCGTCTTCAAACACACACTCCATAAATATTAATTTTTCATTACTTTGTCTTTAATGTTTGATTACAGTATACCATTCTTTATGATTTGGCGAAACATATCGAATACCTGCAATATATAGAAAATAGGTGAGGTTTTTATGAAATATGCTCCAAGGATAACCTTATATAGGGAGTGGGACATCGAGTCCCACTCCCTATGGTTGATTGCTGCGCAATACCATTGGCGAAACATATCGAATACCTGCAATATATTATAAAAAGCTCGGGGCATCGAACCCCTCGCTTTTGGATGATTGCTTCGCAATACCACTAGAAAATAGGTGAGGTTTTTATGAAATATGCTCCACGGCGCGTTCCCTTCAAGAGACCACCACTATAGAAAAACCGTGAGGATTAAATGACTCCTCACGGTTTCCGTTACGCTATAGCTTTTGTCTAAGTACCCTTACCGCTTGAGGATGCACTCCTCGGTGTCCTTATCAAAGAACATCAGCTTGTTGGGATCGAGCGCGATCTTGATGGTATCCCCTGTCCGGGCCGTGGACCGGGGGTCGACACGGGCGGTCATGGGGCTGTCGTTCACGTTGAGGTGCAGGTAGGTCTCGGAACCCATCTGCTCGACCACTTCCACGTACACCTTGATGGTGGAGTCCTGCGCGCTCTGGAGGAAGATATCCTCGTCATGCATGTCTTCGGGACGGATGCCGAGCACCACTTCTTTGCCGATGTAGGCGGGGTCCACGAGCTTCTTGATCTTGCCGTCCGGCACCTTGACCTTCTGGTCGCCGAAGGTAGCGTACACGGCGCTGCCGTCCTGGACCAGCTTGGCGTCGATGAAATTCATCGGCGGTGAGCCGATGAAACCGGCGACGAAGAGGTTCACAGGATAATCGTACAGGTTCTGGGGAGAATCCACCTGCTGGATAAACCCGTCCTTCAGCACCACGATCCGGGTACCCATTGTCATGGCCTCTGTCTGGTCATGGGTTACGTAGATGAATGTGGTCTGCAGGCGGTTGTGCAGCTTGGTGATCTCGGTACGCATCTGCACGCGGAGCTTGGCGTCCAGGTTGGACAGCGGCTCGTCCATCAGGAATACCTTAGGCTCACGGACGATGGCGCGGCCCAGGGCGACACGCTGGCGCTGGCCGCCGGAGAGAGCCTTCGGCTTCCGGTTCAGCAGATGGTCGATGTCGAGGATCTTGGCGGCCTCTTCCACCCGGCGTTTGATCTCCGCCTTTGGGGTCTTCCTTAGTTTGAGGCCGAATGCCATATTGTCGTATACCGTCATATGGGGATACAGCGCGTAGTTCTGGAACACCATGGCGATATCGCGGTCCTTGGGAGCCACGTCGTTCATCAGCTTGTCGCCGATGTAGACCTCGCCTTCGGTGATCTCTTCCAGACCGGCGATCATACGGAGCGTGGTGGATTTACCACAGCCCGAGGGACCGACCAGCACGATAAACTCATTGTGCTCGATATCGAGTGAGAAGTCGCTGACGGCGGTCACGCCGCCCTGGTATACCTTGTATACATGCTTCAATGTTACGTTTGCCATTTCTACACCCCTTCTTTTTGCCCTGTGTAGGCAGATAACTTGTATTACTATTATACAGATATCCTACATCCGTCACCATATCCAGACTAACCAAAAATCCCGGCCCGTATTTGATCGCATTGCCCAAAAACGGCCTGTCCAGCCTATTTTCCTCATTCACTAGAAAAATAATCGTGCTTCCTATTGCATTCTTACCGTATTTTTCGTATAATTATTCATTATACTGTATTTTTATGCATTCTCCCGGCTTTACAGGATCCGGGAAAATGGCTACAATGATGAAGAAAATGGCAGGAGGGTATGATTGATGATTTATGCAGGGATCATGGGCGCCACGGGATACGCGGGGCTGGAACTGACCCGGATACTGAGCGCCCATCCGTCGGTAACGATAGAAAAACTGGGCTCGACGAGCTACGCGGGCCGGACCGTGGGCAGCCTATACCCGCAGCTGACGGGGCTGAAAAATATGGTCTATGAGGAGCCGGACCCCCAGGCCTGGGCGCAGACCTGCGATGTGATATTCACCTGCCTGCCCCATGGGGTCAGTTCCGAAACGGTGGCGAAGCTTTCGCCCTACGGCAAACCCGTCATCGATCTCTCCGGGGACTACCGGTACGACGATCCGGCGGTCTATGAGAAATGGTACGGGATGCCCCACCCCCACCCGGACGTATTGGCAAAAGCGGTCTACGGGCTTACCGAATTATATCGGGACGCGGTCAAGGACGCGCCGGTCATCGGCAATCCCGGCTGCTACACCACCTGCTCCATATTGGGTCTTACCCCAGCCATCGCCTCCGGGCTCGTTGATCCCGACACGATCATCATAGACGCCAAATCGGGAACCAGCGGGGCGGGGCGAAGCCCCAGCCACGACCTGCATTTCACCGAGGTCCATGATAATTTCAAGGCGTACAAGATCGCCGTCCACCGCCATACCTCGGAGATCGAGCAGGAGCTATCCAAGGCGGCGAAAAAGCCCCTCGCCCTCTCCTTCACCCCCCACCTGCTGCCGGTGAAGCGGGGCATATTGGAGACCATCTACTGCGCGCTGCCAGAGGCCGTCAGCCATGCCGACGTCATGGCTGTGTATGAGAAATACTATGGTGACGAGCCCTTCATCACACTGTACCCGGAGGGGACAGTCCCCGAGCTGAAGCACGTGGTGGGCTCCAATGAGCTTCATATCGGCTGGGTGGTGGACACCCGGCTCCATCGCCTCATCATCGTGGCGGTACTCGACAATCTCATCAAGGGGGCCGCGGGACAGGCGATCCAGAATATGAACGTGCGGTTCGGTCTGCCCGAAACCACGGGACTAGTATCTCCCGCCTGGTACCTATAGGAGGAAAATACATGCGCGATCTCATCCAAAAAGCGAATATTCTCATCGAGGCCCTGCCCTATATCCAGCAGCTTAGCGGCAAGACCGTGGTCATCAAGTACGGGGGCAACGCCATGGTGGACAAGGCGCTGACCCGCACCATCATGCAGGACGTGACGCTCTTGAAATACGTGGGCGTCAATCCCATCCTGGTCCACGGAGGGGGCCCCGAGATCAATAAGATGCTGGACGCGCTCCATGTGGAGTCTTCCTTTCACAACGGGCTTCGCATCACCTCCGAGGAGACCATGGACGTGGTCCAGATGGTCTTGACCGGCAAGATCAACAAGAACATCGTCTCCGAGATCAACTGCCTGGGAGGCGCGGCCATCGGGCTCTGCGGCAAGGACGGCAATCTGATCCTCGCCCAGAAGAAACTGTCTCCCGACGGGGTGGACCTGGGCTGCGTGGGGGAGGTCGTCTCCATCAATGACAAGATGCTCAATCTATTGGCCAAGGACGCCTATATCCCCGTCATCGCCCCCATCGGAGTGGACGGGCAGGGGCAGAGCTACAATATCAACGCCGACACCGTGGCCGGGGAGATCGCCGCGGCCCTGTCGGCGGAGAAGCTGATGTTTTTGACCGATATCGACGGGATCCGGCGCGACCCGGAGGATCCCGCCTCCATCATCTCGGTCATATCGGTGGCGGAGATCTACGAGCTCATCGATTCGGGGGTAATCAGCGGCGGGATGATCCCCAAGGTCAAGGGATGTATCAAGGGGATCGAAAAGGGGGTCAACCGCACCCATATCATCAACGGCACCGTGCCCCATCCCATCCTTCTGGAGATTTTCACCGACAAGGGGATCGGAACCATGGTCACCGCGTGAACACAAGCATATAGGGTCTATCAAGGGAACAACCTCTGTGTTGTTCCTTTTATTTATGGGTAATAACCAACCTATTGATAAAACGTAGAACCTACCGATAAGGTATGCCTCCCTCGGATGAGGGAAGGTGGCGTGCAGCGCCGGATGAGGTGACATTCCTTTTACTGGCTTTGTAAGCATCTTTGCTTGCGTCTTTGCCTTCCTTTTACTGCTTCGTATGTGGTTTATAAGCGTCTCTGCCGAGCCTATGCTTTTTGAGACCAAAAAGTATCAAAAAGTTTTTTTATGAGCCAAGGCCCGGGGTTTTGCTGGGCTGTTCATTGGAGGTAGCTTTTTAAGTGGCTCTGGGGCCTTGATCGAATCCCACTCTGCAACCATCTTGAAACCGTTTCGGTTATACCCCAAACGCTGTATAACCGTTGCGCCCGCCCAAAAGACAATATCCCTTGCGCCCCATGCCTTTCTGTTCCTTCCCGATAGGCAACGGGCCTTGTGACGTTGGTATAACCGTTGCGCCCGTCCCAAATGGCCGTATCCCTTGTGCCCCATGGCTTTTCGCCCCTTCACGCGTGCAACGGCGTTGCGGAGCGTTGCGGTTATACGTTGGGCCGAATTGCGTTGTCCCCCAGGGCTTTTCGCCTTTTTACCGAAACGAACGTCGTTTTAGCCCCCCTTCCCCCCAAAATCACCCCCGGTAAAAAAGAGCCGCCCCCGCCCCGCCCGGCTATCCCCCGCCGTAAAGCATGGTATTCCCGGTGGGTTTGGGGTATAATTGGGTAAAACAACCGTTGGGAGGACGATCCATGGATACCCAGGCCCTTGTGCAAGAGATACAGGCCCTCAAGAAGGAAAAGAACGCCTACATACTGGCCCACGTCTACCAGATCCCCGAGATCCAAAGACTGGCCGACATGGTCGGGGACTCCCTGGCTTTGAGCCGCCAGATCGAAAAGATACCGAATCCACTCATCGTATTCTGCGGGGTCCGGTTCATGGCCGACACCGCCAAGATACTCTCACCGGGCAAGACGGTGCTGCTGCCGTCGGAGGACGCGGGGTGCCCCATGGCCGACATGGTCAGCGCCCAGGACGTCCGCAAGATCAAGGCCCTCTACCCCGACGCCGCCGTGGTCTGCTATGTCAATAGTTCCGCCGCGGTGAAGGCCGAGAGCGATATCTGCTGCACCTCCACCAACGCCGTGGAGGTGGTCAAGAGCCGCCCCCAGCAGCGCGTCATATTCATCCCTGATCAAAACCTGGGCTCCTACGTGGCCCAGCAGGTCCCGGAGAAGGATATCATCTGCTGGCACGGGTACTGTCCCGTCCATCACCAGATATCCGCCCACATGGTGGAGCGGGCCAAAAAGGCCCATCCAAACGCCAAGATCGCCGCCCATCCCGAGTGCCCCTACGAGGTGGTGGAGCAGTGCGATTTCGTGGGGAGCACCGCCCAGATCATCAAGTATGTACAGCAGTCAGAGGATACAGAATTCATCATCGTCACCGAGGAGGGCATCCTCCATACGATCGGGGAAGATCCGCAAAAGACCATGCATCTATTGACACCGGCGCTGCTCTGCGAGGACATGAAGAAGATCACGCTCCCGGCCCTGCGGGACAGCCTGCTGCACGAGCAGTATGAGATCACCGTCCCCGCCGCCACCGCCGAACGGGCCCGGGCGGCCATCGAGCGCATGCTGGAGGTGTGAGTATGCGGTACCTGATCCCCCCCGCCCAATGGACAGACCTGCCCACGGAGGACACCGACGTACTCATCATCGGGAGCGGCCTCTCCGGGCTGTACACCGCCCTATTGATGGACCCCGCCCTCTCCATCACCATCGTCACCAAGAGCCGGATGCAGAAGTCCAACAGCGACCTCGCCCAGGGGGGCATCGCCGCCGCCATCGGCCAGGACGACTCCCCCGCGCTTCACTACCGGGACACCCTGGAAGCCGGGGCGGGGCTGTGCGACCCCGACGCTGTCCAGGTACTGGTGGACGAGGCCGGAGAGAATATAGACAGGCTCATCGAGCTGGGCGTGCCCTTTGACAGGGACACGGACGGGGGGCTGGCACTCACCCGGGAAGGGGGCCACAGCCAGTTTCGGATCGTCCACGCCCACGGGGACGCCACCGGACACCTGGTGGTGGACGCCCTCGACCAGCAGGTCGTCCGGCGGGACAATATCCATACCCGGGAGAACGTATTTCTCATCGACATCCTGACGATGGACGGGGCCGTCACGGGGGCCCTGGTCATAGAAAACGAAGAAATGAAGATATATCGTACCGGCTGCATTTGTATCGCCACCGGGGGCATCGGCCAGGTCTATGAGCACAGCACCAATCCCTCCGTCGCCACCGGTGACGGTATCGCGGCGGCTTTGCGGGCCGGGGGCCGGGCCGCCAATATGGAGTTCATACAGTTTCACCCCACCCTGCTGTACAGCCGGAGCGGCAAGCGCGCGTTTCTGATCAGCGAGGCCATGCGGGGGGAGGGGGCGATCCTCCGCAATTACGAGGGCAACCGGTTCATGAAGAATTACCATACCCTGGCCGATCTGGCCCCCCGGGATGTCGTGGCCCGGGCCATCAAGTCCGAGATGGACGCCGCCGACGCCCCCCACGTATACCTGGACATCACCCACAAAAACAGGGACTTTTTGAAGGAACGGTTCCCCACCATATTCAGCCGCTGCCTGGAGGCGGGCATCGATATCTCCCGGAAATGGATCCCCGTCACCCCCGGCCAGCACTATCTCATGGGGGGGATCAAGACCGATCTCTACGGGCAGACCGGGGTTACGGGTCTCTACGCCTGCGGGGAATGCGCCTGCACCGGGGTCCACGGGGCCAACCGGCTGGCCAGCAATTCCCTGCTGGAGTGCCTGGTATTCGGCGCCCGTATCGCCAAGACCGTCAGCGGCTCGCCCCACCCCGTCCCCCGTACCCTCGCCGGGGAGACCGACGATCCCCGGAGGGAATTCTCCCCCGGATTTTCCGCCGGGAAGGGACGCATGATACTGAAGCGCACCATGGAGAAGCACCTGAGCCTGGTCCGCAGCGCGGAGGGTATCCGGGAGGTCCAGGCGCTCATCGAGGACGAATACAACCGCATGGACGGCGGGATATTCCGCCGCATCGAGGAGTTTGAGCTGTACAATATGGTGATGGTGGCGGAGCAGATCGCCGACGCGGCCCTCAGCAGGGACCACAGCGTGGGGAGCCACTACCGCTCCGACTACCCGCCCGCGAAGGCAAAGGAAGAGGAACTGCAATGAACTGGATGGAGATTGATCGTATCATCGAAAACGCCCTTCGGGAGGATATCGGCCCGGGGGATATCACCACAGAACTCACCATCGAGCCGGGCCACACGAGCAGCGCCCGTCTCGTCGCCAAAGCCGACGGTGTCGCGGCGGGTTTGCCGGTATTCGCGCGGGTATTCGCCCTGCTGGACCCCGATGTACAGGTACGGATGAACGTCACCGACGGCGCCGCCGTCAAAAAGGGTGACGTACTGGCGACGCTTTCCGGCCCCACCCACCCGATCCTCTCCGGGGAGCGGGTGGCTTTAAACCTCCTCCAGCGCCTGAGCGGGATCGCCACCATGACCCGCAGCTGCGCGGACGCCATGGAAAGCGATCATACCCGTCTCGTGGACACCCGAAAGACCACCCCGGGATTGCGGATGATGGAGAAGTACGCCGTGCGGATGGGGGGCGGCACCAACCACCGCTACAACCTCGCCGACTGCGTTCTCATCAAGGACAACCATATCAAGGCCGCGGGGGGCATCATCTCCGCCGTCACCCGGGCGCGCGCCGGGATCGGCCACACCGTGAAGATCGAGGTGGAGGTCGAGACCCTGGAGCAGTTAACGGAGGCCCTCACTGCCGGGGCCGATATCATCATGCTGGACAATATGGACGCCCCCACCATGAGAAAAGCGGTGGAAATGGTGGACGGCAGGGCTATTACCGAGGCTTCGGGCAATATCGGGCTCAACAATATCAAGGAGACCGCCGCCACGGGTGTGGACGTGATCTCCATGGGGGCGCTGACCCACTCGGCGCCGGCATTGGACATCAGTCTGAAGTTTGATTGATGTTACATTTTTATAGTTATTAAGGAGATGCGAACAATAACAAATAGTTCACATCTCCTAAAGCAATTACTTTGCATTTCCCGTTAATACCATGCCAAAGTTGTTCTTTTCCATCACACCGAACAATGATCTCATTGTCCTTACGTTATGTAATCTCGTCCGCCTGCGGCTCTCCGAACAGTATTCTGATGTAATCGCGCCGTGCGTAAAGCACACGCACGACATAGACGCCGTCCCCCTCCTGCCGGTAAAAGACAAGGTAATTGCCACTCACGAGGAAGCGGTAATCGGTTGGCATATCAATAATGGACGATAAGGGCGCCCCGATGGCAGGGAAGTCTGAAAGATTGCGAATGGCGCCGGTGATCCGGGAAACCGTATCCTGCGCCGCCGTGGGATTTTCAAGCTTCCCGGCGATATATTCCCTGATGCCCTGTAAATCGTCTAGCGCTTCGGGGGATATATGGAAATTCATGCTACACCCCCAATTTTTCTTCGACTTCCTCTATGGACAGCCAGCCTTTTTCGCGACCCGCCTTTTCACCTTTTGCAAGCTGTGACATGAGCTTGATCGTCGCTTGCGTCTTTTCATAATCCTCAATATCAATAAGCGCGTAACGTCCCCTGCCGTTCTTGGTCAAAAAGACCGGCTTGCCCACAGAGACGGCTCTCAAAACCTCGTTATAATTTCGCAAATCTGAAACCGGTTTGATGATCGGCATACACCCACCTCCTTGCTGCTATTATTATATGCAAATTATTCGTAAAGTTCAACAGCAAAAAAGAAATGACCTTGAAGAAAACGTAATCCAAAATACGAACATATCGTTATAAATAGTCGGTGCTTACTCAACCCCGTTGCTGGATGCTAATATAAAGTTCGTTTGAATTACAGTATGGAGTTTTTTAATTTGTAAGCAAGAACTGTATGTGTTAATCTCTGTACTTGTTCAATATAGTCGTTATCAGGAATGTTCTCCGTATTTTCTGGATCTTTTAGCGTTTGCTCTAGCTTTTTTATGTTGGGTATATGATACTCATAATTTTCGTCATAATATCCTTCGAGATATTTTTCAAAAATTATTAGATCACTTTTTTCAAACCCTGAAAGCCATCTTAATTTAGGTGCAATAGGATACAAAAATCTTTTTTCGTAAGCCTCTTTTCTATTTCTACTCCATGAGGTCATAAGCAAAAAAGGGATTATAAAAGACATAACTACCAACACTATTCCAAGACCTATCTTAATTATCTCCAGATAAAAAGAGATAAAGCCAAAGAAAACTCCAGGAAGAAGCCCATACAGAAGTGAATACTTAATATGGTCTTTTATAGGCAAATATACTTTTTTATTTTTCTCTTTAATTGGCTCAATAAATAACACTCGAAATCCCAGATATATCCCGATTCCCACTGCAATCAGCAACATTAATAATTGAATTAAAACAATTATTGCTGAAGACCCTGCAAGTATCTTATTTATTAAGTTCATACTAACTTCCTTAAATATAAGCTGCAAATATATAATGGCAACATGTTCATTATAACAATATTTGGTATTGTGTCAATTTTAACGTAAGCTTTATTCCGTAATCCGCTCAAACGCGCTTGCGAGCATCTGCCCCGCCTTGGGGGCCGCCACGCCGCCGCCGGTCTCCCCCGGCCCCGCGTCCTCGATCACCACGGCGATGGCCAGGGTCTTATCCCCCTTCTCCGCGAATCCCACGAACCAGGCGTTATTGCCGAGTTTCCCATCCACCCGCTTTTCCGCCGTACCGGTCTTCCCATAGACTTGTAAGCCTTCCACGGCCGCCCGTGTGCCGGTACCACACTCGACCACCTGCCCCATTATGTCCTTTAGTCTGGCCGCGATGGCAGGCGTCATGACCTCCCTGAATCTCCGGGACCCCGGCTTTCGGATCATCCGGTCGTTGCGGTTGTATACCGCCATGAGCATCCTGGGCTCCATCATCACCCCGTTGTTGGCGACACAGGCGGCGATCATCGCCATGTGCATGGGGCTTACGAGGACGTCGTCCTGGCCGATGGCCGTCCAGGCCAGCCTGTCGTCGGGCAGATCATCTGTCTCTGGCAATTGACTCTCGGTAAGCTGCATATCGGAGAATAGAAACGGATACTCAAACCCGAAGTCCCGGGCGGTGCCCCGCAGGGTATCCCACCCCAATTCGTCCCCGATCTTGGAAAAGGTGGTATTGCAGGACAGAGCGAAGGCCTGGGTCAGATCGATCGTGCCGTGGGCGTGGGTCCCGTAGCAGGGGATGGTCTGATCGTCCACATCCACCGTGCCCGCGCAGTCCCAGGTCCGGGCATCGATGCCGGGGATATTTGTGAGGGCCGAAGCGGCGGTTATGATTTTCATCACCGAGCCGGGGGCGTAGAGTCCCTCGGTGGCCCGGTTCACGAGGTCGTCCCCGGACACGTTCCCCACGTCCTGGGGGTCGAAATTCGGCAGGCTCACCATGGCGTACACATCCCCGGTGGCCGCGTCCAGTATCACGGCGCTCCCTGTCCGTCCCGCCATGATCCGTGTCACGTCCTTTTGCAGCTCCAGATCGACGGTGAGCGCTATGCTGTTCCCCACCTCCTGGTGCAGGAACACCTTCTGGTAGATGGACTCGAGGATGTTGTTGTTGTACCCCAATAGATACCGGGAGTAAAACGCCTCCGCCCCGGCCTGTCCCTTGCCGGGGTCCTGAAACCCCACCACGTGGGAGGCCGCCCGGGCATCGGGATTGTAGTCCCGAATAAGGCGCAGATGGCTCTGTCCGCTCTCGTCCTGGTAGGTCTCGGTCACCGAGTAGGCCAGCCGTTCCCCGTCCCGGTCCAGTATGTCTCCGGGAACCACCGAGGGATCCTCCGTCACAAAATGGGAGCGTGGGTTGGAGGTGCGGGCGAACCATCGGTTGCCGTAAAAGAGCTGCCCGTAGGCGAAATACGCCCCCAGGACGATATACATGCCCAGCAGCACCATGGCCACGAGGCCCAGTCGTTTGCGGAGAGGACCGTTCATTCCGCATCCTCCTCTTCCTCGTCTTCCAGGTCTTCGTCATCTTCCTCCATCATCCCGACCCTATGATTGCGCATGCTGACGCCCTCGATCAGTCCCAGCAGGAAGAAGCTGGCGAGCATGGAGCTGCCCCCGTAGCTCACAAAGGGCAGGGTCACTCCGGTGAGGGGGATGAGCTTGGTCACCCCGCCGAGGATGATGAATCCCTGTATCCCCAGGGCGATGGCGGCCCCGGCGCAGATGAGGGACGAAAAGGCGTCCGGCGCGCGGCGGGCGATCTTGATCCCCTTTGCCACCAGCACCGCGAAGAGCACCATGATGATGACCCCCATCAATATGCCCATCTCCTCGCAGATGGCGGAGAATATGAAATCCGTGTCCGCCGCGGGGACGGCGGCGGGGCTCCCCATCCCCAGTCCCGAGCCGAAAAGTCCCCCGCTGGCGATGGCGATCAGGGACTGTACGATCTGGTAGCCGGAATTGTATTCCACCCCGATGGCAAAGGGATTGCGCCAGGCCAGCACCCTGGCCCGGACATGATCAAATAAAAAGTACCCCGCGACGGCTCCTGCGCCGGCGGTCCCCAATGCCCCGGCGCTGACGATCCAGTCCCCCGTGGCGGCGTACTGCATGAATAAAAAGATGGCGAAATAAATGAGCGCCGCCCCCAGATCCTTCTGGAACACCACCATCACCACGCACAGTCCCGCGAAGAGCACCGCGGGGAGGTATTCCCGGAACCGCTCCGACATACTGAAGAACCCGGCGAGGATCAGCACCAGCCCCACCTTGACGAATTCAGAGGGCTGAAACCCCGCGCCGGCGATGGTGACCCAGTTCCGGGCGCCCCGGATCTCCTCCCCGAATAAAAAGGGGAGCAGCAAGAGGGCGAGGCTTGCCGCCATCCCCAGCCAAATCCATATCTTTTTGGGCCGCAGGTACCGTCCTGTGATGATCCCGGCCCCCAGGAGGATGGACCCGCCTGCCAGCCACTGGACCTGGCGCATGGCCATATCGGGGGTGAGTCTTTCCAGCATCACGATCCCCAGCACCAGCAGCGCGTCTGATACGATCAGCAGGTCCAGCTCCGCGTGGCGAAAGAGCATCCACACCAGCAGAAACTGGGCCATCAGGGCCGCGGCGGCGGCCGCCCCGGTGAGCATGACCTCGATGTCCATGGCTCCGCCCTGCCGGTAACCCAAGAGAGCGAAGGCGGACCCCGTAAATAGCACCAGCAGCAGCATGCTTTTAAACTGCCGCCACCGGCTCGGGGGCCGTTTCAGGGACAGCACGGCCCGCACGCATATGTAGGCGGCCAGCAGTAAGAACCAATACCGCAGGGCAAGCGCCAGTATTTCATATTGGGTCCGGCTCATAAGCCTCCCTCTCCCCCCGGCTTGTCTTCTTTTCCAGGGATATTGTACCATACCTGAAAATCATCGCAACCGGGAGGATAATCCCCTTTTTGTAAGTCATGATAGATACGAGGAGAAAGGAGCGATTCGCCATTGAATGAATTTACACCGACACGGATCTATTACGAGCCAGCGGTGCTCAAATATCCCCAGGGGCGCGAGATACTGGACCGGTACAGCGATATCCCCCGGCAGGAGATCGAGAGCCACAACCGCATCCCGGAACTAAGAGAGCGTCCCGACAAGGATTTTCCGCAGATGAAACGCTACCTGATCCTCGGGATCCGCAAATCCGTGAAGCTGATGGGCAAACCCAACAGCGGCGACTATATCGTGCCCTTCACATCCTCGGGGTGCAGCGCCATGTGCCTGTACTGCTATTTGGTCTGCACCTATTTCAAGGGTGCCTACTTACGGCTCTTTGTAAACAGGGACCAGATGATCCGCTCCGTCCGCAAAAAGGTGGAGGACACGGTCCGCCCCCTGGTATTCGAGATCGGCAGCAACAGCGACCTGGTGATGGAGAACATGGTATCGGGGAACTTGCGCTGGATCGTGGATCAATTCTCCAAGCTCAAGACCACCGCCACCTTCGCCACCAAATTTCATCAGGTGGAGGACATCCTCCATATCGAGCACGCCGGCAATATGCGAATCCGCATCAGCGTCAATCCCGAGATGGTCATCCGCCGGATCGAAATAGGCACCTCACCATTGGCAAAACGCATCGAGGCCGCCAACGCTCTTTTTGAATCCGGCTATCAGGTGGGGGTCAATATCGCCCCCATCATCCTCGTGGACGACTGGGAGAATCTGTACCGGGAGATGCTGGAGACACTGCGGCGGGACCTGCTCCCCGGCCTTCAGGAGCAGCTTTTTTTCGAGCTGATCTTCATGACCTACGGATACGCCCACCAGCAGATCAACCCCGAAGCCTTCCCCAACGCCTATTCCTTTTTCCAGAAGGATCAGATGCGGCCAAAGGGCCGGGGCAAGCTCTGCTACAGGGCCGAGTACCGGGCGCCGGCGGAGGAATGGTTCTCCCAGATGCTGCCGATGATGTTTCCCGACGCGAAAATCAGTTACATTGTCTAATCCGTTTACAGCCGCTTTTCATTGTACTATACTGTACATTTAGAAAGGCGTGGTAACATGTCGCAGACATTCGGATTATTCAATGATTCATTTCCCCCCATCATGGACGGCGTCGCCCAGGGGACACGCAATATCGCATACTGGCTCAATAAAAAATACGGGAAATGCTATGTCATCACCCCCCATTTCCCCAAATACACCGATGAAGAGGAATTCGACGTGCTTCGCTACCCCTCGGTGGCGCTCCTGGGCCGCAAACCCTACAGGATGGGCATGCCGGGACTGAGCCTCGATCTCGACCTGGACAAGATCCCCTTCGATCTGGTCCACGCCAAATGCCCCTTCAGCTCGGGGCGGGTGGCCCTGCGGCTGGCTCGCCGGCGCAATATCCCCCTGGTGGCTTCCTTTCACTCACGTTTTTACGATGATTTCAAGAGCGCCCTGAAATCCGATACCATGGCCCGGGCGGCTGTTCGGGTGGTGGTGGAGTTCTTCCAGTCCGCCGACGCCGTGTGGGCGGTCAGCGAGGGCAGCGCCCGGACGCTCCGGGACTATGGGTATGTGGGCGCCATCTCCATCGTGGAGAACGGCATCGACTTCGCCATCGAGGAGGACTTCGGTCAGGATCTAAGCGAGATCGACTGGCATTTCGGCCTCAAGCAGGACGTGCCGGTCCTGCTGTACGTGGGCCAGATCATCCAGCAGAAAAACCTGGCGTTTCTGATGGAGGCGCTCCACCATGCCGCCCGGGATGATACCCCCTTCACCATGCTGTTTGTGGGAGAGGGGCAGTACGAACAGGAGCTGAAGGAGCAGGCCGCCGCCTATGGCCTGACCGACCGGATCCGGTTCACCGGGGTGATCCATGACCGGGATATGCTCCACCGCATCTACGCCAGGGCCAATCTATTCATGTTCCCGTCCCTCTACGATACCTTCGCCATCGTGGTGCGGGAGGCCGCCTCGGTGGGGTGTCCCTCCCTGCTGATCCGCGATTCCGACGCGGGAAAATCCATCAAGGACGGGTATAATGGTTTTCTGGCCGACCACCATCCGGCCGCCTATGCCAAAAAGCTCAAGAAGATATTATCCGATCTGCCCGCCGCCGGGGAGGTGGGACGGACGGCGCAGGCCACCCTGTGCCGGAGCTGGGAAGAGGTCGTGGACGACGTCTACGAGGAATACCAGCGCATCATCGCCGACTACAGACGGCGCAATTCCCTGCCCATGTCACAGTTTTAATATGTTTACGCCTGATCATTACCTTCACTGGTATGCCCAATTGGATCGATGGGCGCCCCTGGGATACCGGGACTGCGGCCGCAGCTGCGGCCGTATCTGCTGTACCGACTATGAGGAGGATGTGGGGATGTACCTCTTTCCGGGAGAGGAAGCCCTGTATCACGAAAAAGAGGACTGGTTCCGTATCGGGGAGAGCACCTGTGGTTCGGAGTGCCTCTACCCCTATGACGATACCCCCATGCATGTCTTTATCTGCGACGGACACTGCCCGCGGCACAGGCGTCCCCTGGCATGCAGGCTATTTCCCCTGACTCCCATACTCAGGCCGGACGGGGTCTTCTCTCTCGGGTATCCCCTGGGAGCGTATCCTATCTGTCCCCTGACAAGGACCAAACCGGGGACCCTTCACCGGGGATTTCGCAGGACGGTCCGGCGGGTGTACCGGGACCTTTTGAACGATCCCATCCTCTTTTCGCGGTACCTGGACGAGACCCGGGAAATACGGGAGGAAACCCGGGATCAGTGGTTTATCATGATGCGCAGGCATTCATTTCTATAGGGTATATTGATTCCAGATAATACATTGATAGCATTTTTTTATAATATGTGAGGAAAATATTAATTTTACACCTATCTCTCTTGACTTTATACATAATTCGTATTATGGTAATTTCCGGCATTCTGCTATCAATCCTATAAATCATTTAGATTATCTAACCTGGGGGCAATCGTGCAGCACCGGGATACGGCAAAAACCCATCCCAATTCCGGGAAAAAAACAGATATCATCATTTGGATTATCATGGTGGTGTTACTGATATTGCTTGCGGTGAAAATTTCATCCACACATGGGTCCTTTGCTTTTTCCGGGCAGGCGCAGCGTGCCCCCCTTATAACTGAATGTATGCCCTCGAATAGCAGAACAATCACAAATGAGAACGGGACATACTGTGATTGGATCGAACTGTACAACCCCACGGCCCAGTCCATCAATCTCGCCGGGTTTTGCATCACGGACGATCCCGAGATTCCCGACAAGTATGAACTCCCTTATTGGAATCTGAGTCCGGGGGGCTATGCCCTGATCTATGCTGACGATCAACCGTCTACCGATACCGAACTCCATGCGCCGTTCAAGCTTAATGACAAGGGTGAAATGCTAATCCTGTTTTCTCCCGAAGGCACCGAGGTCCAGCGCATCGGTTTTCCTAAGCTGGAGAGAAATATTTCCTACGCTTTGGATACGGACACATCGGTATGGGAACCAACGGATAGATGCACCCCGGGGTTCTCCAATACCGATGATGGGTATGCGGCCTACCGCCAGACACGCGGGGCCGATTCTCCCGTAATGATAAATGAAATTATGGCCAGCAATACCATCACGCTTTGCGATAAAGACGGCGATTATCCTGACTGGGTTGAGCTATGGAATCCATCCGCAGAAACCGTTGATTTGACGGGCTGGGGCCTGTCAGATACCACAAGCAACCCCAAACGATGGGAATTCCCTCCCACAATAATAGGACCCGGAGAATATATGATCGTGTTTCTATCCGGGAAGAACAGATCCACAGCAGGGGAAGAGTTGCACACCAATTTTAAGCTGAACGCAAGTAAGGACACCCTGCTGTTGAGTAATTTACGCGGGAAAGTCATAAACGAGGTACAGATCAGCGATCTCGAGAGTGATCATTCCTACGGTCTGATCCCCGGTACGGATACATGTCAGGTATTGGTCCGGCCCACTCCCTATTATCCCAACAATGAAGAGGGTTGGAGCGCGTTCCGGCCCCGACTTTATACCAGTTTGGATACACCCGTGGTGATCAGCGAGATCATGAGTAACGATACAGTCACACGGGTAGGCAACTCAGAAGAATACCGGGACTGGATCGAGCTGTACAACCGCTCCGATGAGGCGGTCGATCTGACTGGCTGGGGGCTGACCAATCAAACCGGCACGCCGGGCCGGTGGCGACTCACCGCATGCGTTCTCGGCCCCGGCGAGTATTTGAACGTCAACGCGACAGGCCAGAATTGTGCCAATGTATCCGAGACGATACACACGGATTTCCGCCTAGGCAGCGAGGGCGATATCATCGTTCTCACTAACGGAGAGAATCAAGTGGCCGATTTTTGTTTTGTGCCGCCCCTTCGCATCGGTGTTACGTATCAGCGGGAACCGTATAACCCTTGCTTTATGTATTGTGATCAGCCCACACCGGGAGCCGCCAATGCCGTAGGGTACTCCGACATCGCGGCAGTACCCGTCTATTCCCTCAAGGCCGGGATGTACAGCAGCCCTCAGCAGGTGGAGCTACTATCATCGGAACCCGACACCCGTATATACTATACTCTCGACGGCGCCGACCCCGGTGAGGACAGCATCCCGTATACCAGGCCGATTTATATGGATGAGACGACGGTGATCCGCGCCGTTGCCTGCCGGGACGGCTACCTCCCCAGCAACGCGGCGTGTGCCACCTACCTTATTGGAGAAGATATTCACATTCCCGTAGCCAGTGTCGTTACCGACCCGGCAAATCTTTACGACGAAAAGACAGGCATTTATGCGGACGGACCCGGTTGGACCAGTGAATTTCCTCACCTCGGCTCCAATTACTGGCAGGACTGGGAGCGACCGGCCCACGTGGAATTATTGGAGCCCGATGGCACCGTGGGCATCTCACAGGATATCGGGGTCAAGATATTCGGCTCGGCCACCAGGGCCAGACCTCAGAAACCCCTCGCATTGATTGCCCGGGATCGGTATGGCCATGATTCCTTTGACTACCGTGTGTTTCCGGAATTACCGTATGAAAACTATAAAGCCCTCATTCTCCGCAATGGCCAGGACGCCAATTACTCCCACATCCGTGACAAGCTGCAGGTGGATCTCGCATTGGAAGCCTCCCATGTGGACGGCCAGGCACACCGACAGTGCATCGTCTTTCTAAACGGTGAATACTGGGGTTTATACGATCTTGCGGAAAAAGTCAATGAGCATTTTCTCGCCCAGCACCACGAGGTAGACCCGGACAAGATCGACCTGCTGTGGGGCAACGGCGAAGTGATCATCGGTGACAACAAAGACTATCTAGCATTGATTGAATATGTCAAGAGCCACGATCTCTCGGTCCAGAAATATTACAATTATGTGGCGTCACAGATTGACATTGATAACTACATTGACTGGTGCGCGATCCAGATATATATCGCCCATGAAGACACCGATGGCAATACAAAATTTTGGCGGTCCCAGACCCCGGGTGGCAGATGGCGCTGGATTCTTTACGATCTGGACTATGGTTTCTGGCATTTGTACCAGCCGGAATATGCGGAGCGCCTGGACGCATTCAGCATGTTCCTGCACCCCAAGGGCAATGGGAACGCACACCGAGGGGACAATACATTGATTCGGGGGCTTTTGCAGAATGAGGCGTTCAGACAGAAATTCATCAAACGGTTTGTATACCACTGCACTGTGACATTTGAACCTGGTAAAGTATTGACACGGATCGATAAATTGTCCGCCAATATTAAGCCTTATATCCAAAGGGATAAGGATAGGTGGCCCGGCCTCATTGTGGGCGGGAGCGAAATATGGCAGCGAGAACACCTACAGCTTTTGAAGGATTTCGCGATGGAACGCCCCGGAATTAATCTGTACTATATGCAGCGATATTTCAAGTTGTCCGATGCGGAGATGGAAAGACTTCTTTCAAATTAAGCGGCATGAGAATATTCCACTTTAAACATATCACCATACGTTCATATTAAATTTCTATTATAAGAGGAAATGTTGACATATTTATTTAATTATATTATTATTTTTAACATACATTCGATATTATTCAGTGGAAATAATGGGGAAATTTATTATTTGTCACATTAGATTTACATTCGGGGGGAATAGTGAAAATTCATGAGTTCCGCAGGCATGACATCGGCATATGGATTGTTATGGCGTCGTTATTTGTATTATATGCCGCCAAAATACCTTTCATTAATAATTCTCTCGCGTTTGCAGGGCAAAAAAGCGCGCCCCTGATCTCTGAAGTAATGTCATCCAACAACGGGACGATCACAGATGCCTGTGGTCAGTACTCTGATTGGACCGAGATTTACAATCCCACTGATCAGCCCATCAATCTGGCCGGATTCAGCCTTACAGATGATCCCGAAATACCGTCTCAGTACGTATTTCCCTATTGGGTGCTGGACCCGGGGGATTATATCATTGTCTATGCCGATGACCAACAGTCTACCGGCACGGAACTTCATGTTCCGTTCAAATTGAAGGATAAGGGGGAAACGCTTATCCTCTCGGATTCGGAAGGCACGGAGCTCCAAAGAATCCGTTTTCCGGCCCTCGAAACCAATCATTCATATGCTATAGACATGAATACGAGCGAATGGAGCCCGACGGAGCGGTGCACCCCCGGTTTCCCAAATACCGATGAAGGGTATAGGGCATACAAGCAGACCCGGAAGGCATCCTCGCCCGTGGCCATAAACGAAGTCATGGCCAGCAATACCCTAACGCTGCGTGATGAAGACGGCGATTATTCTGATTGGCTGGAATTATACAATTCCTCCGCGGAATCCATTGATTTGTCGGGCTGGGGTTTGTCCGATAGCGAGGACAACCCCAAGCGGTGGGAATTCCCCGACACGCAGATCAGTCCTAGCGAACACCTGATCGTATTTCTATCCGGGAAAAACAGGTCTGTATCCAAAGAGGAGCTTCATACCGATTTCAAATTGAATACTTTTAAAGACACGGTATTGTTATCCAACCGGTGCGGGCAGATCGTATGCGAGGTCCCCATACGCGACCTCCAAGGGGATATGTCCTACGCCCAGGCTCCCGATAGCGGAGAATGGCGGGTTAACGCTCAGCCCACCCCCGGTTACCCCAACACCGTGGAAGGGTGGAATGAATTTCGGGATAATCTCAGGTCATCTACGGACGCCCCCATCGTTATCAGCGAGATCATGAGCAGCAATGTCTGCACCCTGCAGGATCAATATGGGGAATATCCGGATTGGATCGAGCTCTTTAATCAATCCGGCAGCGAAGTGGATTTATCCGGTTGGGGACTGACCGATGACACCTGCGAACTGGGCCGCTGGCGGCTTCCGTCAATAAAGCTATCCCCCGGCGAATACCTCACCGTCTATGCGTCAGGCCGGGATTCGATCATTTCAAAAAAAAAAGCGCATACCGATTTTAGCCTGAAAACAGAAGGAGATATCGTGGTGCTGACCGCTCCCGATGGCGCGGTTGCCGATTATTGCTGTCTGCCGTGTCTGCGGATGGGACTCACATTTTCCCGACAGCCGGATGGCAGGTTTGTATTCTGCGAGCAGCCCACCCCTGGCGAGGCTAATGCAGGAGGATTTATGCGTATTGCGGCTGAACCTGTATTTTCCATCCAGGCGGGGATGTACGATGGCCCCCTGCAGGTGGAGCTATCTGCCGATACCGATGCTGATATCTATTATACGCTGGATGGCACCGTCCCTAATACGAGCAGTATCCCTTATATAGGACCTATCTCTATAGAAGAGACGACCGCGATCCGAGCCGTCGCATATCAGAACGAGTACCTGCTAAGCGGCGTTGCATGCGCTACATACCTTATCGAGGAAAACATCAATATCCCTGTAGTCAGCATTATCACCGATCCGGCCAATCTGTTTGATGAACAGACGGGCATCTATGCAAATGGACCCGGCTGGACTGCAGAAGGCGCCCATTTTGGGGCAAATTACTGGCAGGACTGGGAGCGGCCGGCCCACATGGAGCTATTGGAGCCCGACGGCACCGTGGGTATATCTCAGAACGTCGGGATAAAGATATTCGGTGGATACTCACGGGTCAATGGCCAAAAATCTTTCGCATTGATGTCCCGTGGGGAATACGGTAAAAGCACCTTCGACTACCGAGTATTTCCCGAGCTTCCCTATACCAGCTACAAGGATCTTGTTATACGCAGTGCCCAGGACGGGTACTGGACTTATATACGGGAAAAATTACAGGTAGACATGGTGTTGGAGACCTCCGATATCGATGCCCAGGCCCATCGCCAGAGCATCCTATTTATAAATGGAGCATTCTGGGGCATATATGATCTGATTGAAAAGCTCAACGAGCATTTTCTTGCCCAGCATTATAACGTCCATCCCGATAATATCAACCTCCTTGAGCACAATGGCGAAATTATTGAAGGTTCCAATAAAGACTATTTGGCACTGATTGAGTATGTCGACACCCATGACCTCTCCATCCCGGAGAATTACCAGTATATCTCGTCACAGGTTGATATCGATAATTTCATAGACTGGTGTACTATTCAGATCTTTATTGCCAATAATGATTTTGTCCACAACACTAAGTTTTGGAAAGCTTCGGGGCCTGATAGCAAATGGCGCTGGATTCTGTTTGATTTAGACTGGGGATATCGCAACCTATACCAGGACGAGAGAAGTATAAAACGCCTGGATTTTATCAGTAGTTTTATCCGCTCTGATTATGACATCGATACTACATTACTGAAAGGTCTGCTCAAAAATGAGGACTTCAAGCGAAAATTTATTGAACGCAACATATACCACTATAAAATTACTTTTTCGCAGGACAAGGTATTGGCGTATATAGACGAGCTGACAGCTATCATCAAGCCCTATGTCCAGCGGGATCGAGCTAAATGGGGAAAGGGTTCGATGGAGTCATGGCGCCAAGAGCTTCAATTACTTAAGGACTTTGCGATAGACCGCCCGGCCATCAATCTCCACTTCATGCAGGAGTATTTCAACCTTTCCGACACCGAGATGGAACAACTGCTCCAGGAGACGGGCAATGAATGAACAACGGAAAGTGTTGCGGCACGAACTGAAATACATGCTCAACGAACGAGATTACCTCTGGCTGCGAAACAAGGTCGCCGCCCTGATGCCCCTGGATGCCCATGCCGATTCCCAAAGCCGCGGCTACCATATCCGCAGTCTGTATTACGACGACGCCTACGACAGCGCACTTTTCGAGAAGGTGGACGGAGATCCCTACAGGCAGAAATACCGCATCAGGATCTACCAGCTAAGCGACCGCTATATACTGCTGGAAAGGAAAGCAAAGGCCGCTCACTGCACCGTCAAGGATTCCGCGAGGATTAGCCGGGAGCAGTGTGACCGCCTCCTGGGGGGCGACTATGGGGTGCTGCATGAAAGCCCCAGTCCGCTTCTCAAGGATTTCTACGGGGCGATTGTATCCAGACAGCTTCGGCCCAAGGTCCTGGTGGACTATTTCCGGGAGGCCTATACGTATCCGGCTGGAAACGTCCGAGTCACATTCGACCTCGACATCCATTCGGGCCAATATGCCCAGGACCTGTTTTCGGGGAGGCTATCTTCCTTGCCCGTGCTTCCCTGCGGCCAGCATGTGATGGAAGTGAAATACGACGCCTTCCTGCCCCAGCCTGTACAAGCACTGATCCAGGGTATGCCCGGCGAGCGCATCGCGGTTTCCAAATACGTACTGTGCCGCCGCTTTCATTGATTATTATTATGCAGGAGGATTGCAATGAATAATAACCCACTGACCTTTAAAGAATTCTTCAAGCCGTTCACCGATCAGGAGGCCTTGACCGGCAGCCTGGATATCTGGCAGCTCCTGATCGCCCTGGCGGTGGGTCTCGTCTGCGGGCTGTATATCTTCTATATCTACAAGCGGACATTCAACGGGGTGCTGTACAGCCGCACCTTCAATATCTCGCTGATCCTGCTGACGCTGGTCACCACGCTGATCATCCGCACCATCTCCTCCAATTTGACGCTGTCTCTGGGCATGGTGGGCGCGCTGTCCATCGTACGGTTCAGGACCGCCGTCAAGGAAGCCATGGATACGGTGTATATGTTCTGGGCGGTAGCGGTGGGTATCACCATCGGCGCGGGGTTCTATGTGCCCGGGCTCATCTGTACGGCGATCATCGGGGTGATCCTGTACATCATCAGCCTGGTCAAGGGCAAGGGCACGCACCCCTACCTGCTGATCATCCGTCACGATCCCCAGGCGGCCGAGGCGGTGAGCAAATCCCTTAAAAGTCTCCCCTGCAAAAGCAAACTCAAGTCGAAAACCGTCAACCGGAACGTGGTGGAAATCACCATGGAGGTCCGCTTGCCCGGTGACAATACCATGCTGGCCAATGCGTTTCTCGAGATTGACGGCGTCGCCGATGCCACCCTGGTGAGTTTCCAGGGGGATTACGGCGCGTAAAAAACCATACATACAAAACAATGCCCCTGCACATTTTCGCAGGGGCTTTGTTTTGTAATGTATCACCATCAATGATTCTTGATATATTGATCCAGGCTGCTCAGGTCCAGCCTGTCCATATCTTTCAGTACGCCGTACAGTTCCCGGGCCATCTCCTTCACCCCGCCAACACTGTCACTTTCCATATTGACCGGCAGCACCGGGTCATGGAGGGATAGCCGCATCATGAACCAGCCGTTCCCTTTCTGGTACCGCACTCCCTCGTGATTGTCGGCGGCGGGTTTCCAATCGGTATGAGCCTTGGCGGCCTCGGAGAGTCTCTCCAGGACCTGCAAGCCGTATGCCTTGAAATCATCCCCGTCAATGCCGATGCGGAATTCTTCGCTCTCACATGGCTCCGCCAGGTCACGTAACAAATCAATGAGGTCCCTGCCCTCCCGCTTCATTCGCGCCATCTCGATCAATACCCGGACCATCAGATACGCCCCGTCGTCCAGAAAATAGTTCTCCTTAAGCGCCCCGTGGCCGCTGGTCTCCATGGCCAGGGGACACTCGACGCCTGCATCATTGAGACGGATAGCCTCGTTGATCACATTGCGGTATCCACGCTTGAACCGATGATGGACTCCGCCGTGGGTCTCGATAAATCGGGCCAGCCCCGTGGATGTCACCGAGTCGGTGACGATGGTGGCGCCCGGGTGCTCCCGGAGCATGATCGCCGACATCAGGGCGATGAGGCGGTTGCGATTGATGGCCTTGCCGGTGTGATCCACCGCCCCGGCCCGATCCACATCGGCGTCGAATATGATCCCCAGGTCTGCTTTGTTTTCCACAACGGCCTCGGAGATGGCCGCTATGGCCTCCCGATCTTCCGGATTGGGCGCGTGATGAGGGAAGTGCCCGTCGGGCTCCAGGTACTGGCTCCCCGCCGTCTCAGCACCCAGGGGACGCAGTACCCGCTCCACGAAGAACCCGCCGGCCCCGTTCCCCCCGTCCACCACGATATGGGACCCTACGAGGGGTTTCTCCTCCCCCAGGGCCCTTCGCACCTTTTCCACAAGCAGGACGCAATAGGCGTCCATGAAGTCGGCTTTGCACACCGGTCCCGGTTGTGAGATGGTGAGGTCATCACCGCTCTCGCCGATTTTCAGAATCTCCACGAGATCGGGCTTGTCAATGCCCCCTTTAGGCGTAAAAAACTTCATTCCGTTCCGTTCGGCGGGCAGATGGCTGGCGGTGATCATGATCGCGCCGTCGTAGGCGTACCCTTCGGTCACCATGCTCATGAACATCGCCGGTGTGGATGCCATCCCGCAGTCGTATACGGCGGCCCCCGTATCCCGCAGGCCGCCTACGATAGCCTCTTTCAGCGCGGGCCCTGTGAGGCGTGAGTCCATCCCCACGCCGATACGCAGACCGCCTGTCTTTTTATTTTTTTTAGCCGCCAGCCAGTGTCCGTAGGCCGCGGCGATCCGCGCGGCGGCGTCCGGTGTCAATTCCGCGGCTTCTCCCATGGCCACGCCCCGGACGTCGGTGCCGCTTATCAGATGCGTTAGTCTCATTGTCTGTTCTCCTTGATTCCGTTTTCTTCCCTATTATACCAATGGAAGCCAGAGCAGGCAATGAGACAGCGGCGGCTATATCTCTATCCCTATATGATACCGATCGAGCCAGTCGTTCAGCTGCAGCAGCCACGCGTAAAACTGGGGCCGCCGCATCAGCTGCCCGAACCAGGGCCGTTCGGAAAGCGCCCCGGGATTTTCCATGAGCCGCTTCACCGCTCCCGGGTCCACCAGCGCGTGCAGGGGGGCGTCCCGGTCCGCCAGGACTGCCTCCAGTCGCCGGCGCATTCCCGCCTCATAGACCGGGTCATGGGTTTTGGGGTAAGGGCTTTTTTTGCGCCACAGCACATCCTCCGGGAGCAGTCCGGTGAGCGCCAGCCGTATTAGGCCCTTTTCCCTGTGCCGGTAAAAGAGCATGGAGGAGGGAACATTGTACAGATACTCTACGATCCGGTGATCACAGTAGGGTACCCGTACCTCAAGCCCGCAGGCCATGCTCATCCGGTCCTTTCGCTCCAAAAGCACCTGCATGAACCAGGTGAGATTGAGCCAGAATAGCTGCCGGTGCCAACGCTCCCTGTCACTCATATCTCCTTCTATAGGCGCGGCCTCCACCGTCTCCCGATACCGCTCCGCCACGTACTCTCGCAGGGGCAGTCGATCCCGCAGGCGGGGAGCCAGTATCTCCTCCCGAAGGGAGATATCCCCCGCCCAGGGGAATGATCCGTTCCACAGTTCCCTGCGGTAATACCAGGGGTATCCCGCGAAGATCTCATCCGCGCATTCTCCCGATAGCGCCACGGTGGCGTATTCCTTGACCCTGCGGCAGAACAATAATAGGGAGCTGTCTATATCGGCCATCCCGGGCAGATCCCTGGCGGTGGTGGCCTCATCCAGGGCGTCCATCAACATGGGACTGTCCACATAGATGCGCGTATGGCGGGTACCCAGATACTGTGACACATATCCCACCCAGCTGGCGTCAGCGTCCGGCTGGTAGTCATCGGCCTGGAAATGCTTCGCGTTTTCCCTGTACTCGATGGAGTAGGTATCGAGTTGGGGCTGATGACGGACAGCCAAGGCCGCCAGTGCGCTACTGTCCAGTCCCCCGGACAGGAAAGAGCACACCGTCACATCGCTGACAAGCTGTCTGTGTACGGCGTCCTCGATGAGCCACCGCACATGGGATACCGTTTCGTCAAAGGTATCCGGGTGGGCAGCGCATAGCAGCCCCCAGTAAGGATACTCACGGCAGCCCTCCCGGTCAATGAGTAGGCTGTGACCGGGCTTCAGTTCCTGGATGCCCGCAAGCACCCCGCATCCCGGACTGTGGGCGGGGCTCAATCCCATCAGCTCGCATACGCCTGTCTCATTGAGTCTGGGTACGATATCCGGGTGGGTCAGCACGGCCTTGAGCTCACTGCCAAATACCCATCCCCCGGGGACCGGCGCGTAAAAAAATGGTTTGACCCCCATTCTGTCCCGTGCGCAGAAGAGCGCCTGTTCTTTGTCATCCCAGATGGCGAAGGCATAGATCCCGTTGAAGCGTTTGACACAGTCTTTCCCCCAGCTTAGATAGGACCGCAGCAGAACCTCGGTATCCGAATACCCGGTAAACTCATGCCCCTGGGTGAGCAGATCTGCCCGTATCTCCTCGGTATTGTACAGTTCTCCATTGTAGACCAGGAACGCCCGTTTTCCCTGCCAGGTGATATCCATCGGCTGGGCTCCCCCCGTTGGGTCCACCACGATCAGCCGCCTATGCCCCAGGGCCGCGTTTCCGGCCGTTATGAACCCCTCGGCGTCAGGCCCCCGGGGGGTCAGGGTCCGGGTCATCTCACGTACGATTCCTTCCCGATACTCCCGCGCATTGTTATTCCAGTCGATCCATCCAGCTATACCGCACATATGTATAGTCCTCCTCTTCCTTCCATTCCCCATCATATGACTCAAAAGGCCTTTCGTTTCGGGATGAAAGATCGGCTGCACGCGGCCGGGAGTTACCTTTACTTCTGCAATAGACATGACAAAAGAGCGGCCATGCGGCCGCTCTGATATACTTTACTATACCAATTATTATTGAATCAAGGATGCATTCCTCTCCAGGGGTTTGGAGATATCCACACTGCCGAAGGTATCCACCGTCCGCCCCCCTACTGTAAACTGAACTTGATTGACCGACGGGAGGTTAAGCGGATCGGTCAGCGAATTCACGATGGAGTAGATCAGCATGCGCTGCCGTGTACTGTCCAGAGACGCACCGTCAAAACCGGCAGGCAGGTCGACCGTCACAACCGGGCTGTTCGCCGACAAGGACACCGAGATACCCAGATCCTTTAGCAGGGGAGGGACTACCGGCGTATTGCCTTCCAGGGTCCCGGCCATCAGTTCTTCCATCACAGCGTTTTCCATCTCACGGTTATTGCTCTCTACCGCCCTGTATTCCGGCACCAAGCCTACGGATTGGTCACCGGCAAAATACACCACGATACGCCGCCCTATCCGCTCGGTAAAATCGGCGGCCCGCATCGCCTTGTCAAACCTGATTCCCTCCACGGGATTATCGGTATAACCGCCCGCTTCGTCCTCATAATAAAACTTCACGGAGGCCACATCCGACAAGGCCGTGATCGTCAGTACCAGGGAGGCTACCCGGATACTGAGGTCGGACTGCTCGGGCTTTGCAGCCAGTACCTGTGTATTGATGAAGGAACGGGACATGTAGAGAGTTACCGCGTCCCCATCGGTTTCGGCGTCCAGCACCTGGACATCCCCGGGCAGCACCGGGTACAGACCCTTGGTCGCCAATGGTCCCTGGGCCAGGGCGTCAACCAGCAAGGCAGCCAGGGGCCTCTCGTCGTCCAGGTATATGGTGCGGACCTCCGTCAGCAGGTACAGTCCTCGAATATCACGGAAATACAGTTCCCGTTCCACGATGCGACCCGCTTCCAGCAGCTTCTCATGGTCCAGTTCCCGGACCTGATTCAGGTCGTTGGCGTAGCGCTCCATGGTGCCGACAGGCGTATTGCCATCCGCCCCCGTATACATCAGTTCATCGCCCTCTACCGAAATCTGCACATAATCGATCCCCTCAAGACCGGTAAACGTATTGACGAGGGCCACCCGTGCCGCTACCAAGTCCGGAGAATCATAAAAGGAACGAGACACATCCAGTTGCAGGATATTGCTCTTTAGGTTTGCCTGGCGGAGCGCGGTGTCCGGATCGATAGCCGGTATCAGATCTTCTCCCGTCGGCCTTATCCGCAGAAAATAAAAAATGTCCTTAAAGGTCTCCTGATTGAGAAACACAGAAAGCGTAAACTCTTCAGGCACCACCCGCTGGTTGGTTTTGTCGAAATAGTAGACCTGAACCCCGCCGCTCTCTGTGCCTTCACTGGGGTTTTCCCCTGGAGCGGGCGCTTCCTCCGGAATCCGTCTCACTTCTTCCGGTATGGTATATGGCTGGCAAGCGGCCGCGAAGGCCCCCAGGATCAATGCCGCCAGACACAGTATTACCTTCGCGATCTTAGTATCCATTTTCTTCATCCAGCCAGGTGTTTGGCAGTTCCAGCTTCCACACCCCGTTTTGATAGATCATATGCAGGTACTCCAGATTAACCGTATCGATCTGTCCCCTGGTACGCTCGATGGCGTAGGACACGGCCACCAGCGCCGTGCCGTCGCCCCGCACCTCCTGGGGAGTGATGGTGTCCGGATCAATGGTAAGACGGCGGTTAATCCTTTCCCATTTATTCTCCATCTCTTCCAGCCCGGGCAGATTCGTCGTCCCGTCAGCCATTTTTTCATACAGAAATGGATAAATCCGTTCCCAGGCCGGCGGGTCCGCGCTCAATTCCGTCCTCAACAGGTCTACCACGTCTTTGGGCTGCAGGATATAGGCGGCGGATCTTGGGAAGGACGGCATAGAGGTATTGGGGTCCGCTCCATAGACTTGGGCCAGGGACTGAAGGCCCAGTTCGGTATAGGTCGCGAAATGATTCTCGATCAGTATTTTCACATTGGCAATCCCGGGCAGTGAGGTCAGGGTATTCACGATGGAGTACAGCATGAGCTCACGGCTGCGCTGGGCGAGTACCACAGGATCCTGGTTGGCGTAATCGCCGGGCCATATCGACTGGAGCGGCAGATCTCCGGTGATATCGTTACTGAAATACACAAAAGCCGTGGTTCCTGTCATCTCCACATCCGTGATATCAGCCCCCTCCGGGAATAAGACCGCCAGAGACTCATTGCCGGCGCCAGGTCCTTTCAGAAGTTCATCCATGGCAAACCGTTCCATCGGGGTATCACCCCTGTACTCGGTTCTGGTCACAGGCACCAGCAGTCCCGAGGGCCTATGCATATAGTACAGGGTGATCTTCTGTGGCATGGGCCGCCGTTCGGGATCGATGTTAAGATAGTCGTTGCCAGGGGTCGCCGGCGGCGAGGGCGTGTTCCGCTGCTGCTGCGCACATCCCGCGGTTGCGAGAACAAGCAGGCATAGGATCAGGATAGCCAGTATCCGCAAGCGCCTTTTTTGCATGATTTCCCCCGTCTTTTGGACTTCCCTATCAGTATACCGCGGTTTCTTTACAGAACAATTACTGCTCTTTGACATTTTGCGTATCGCCTCCCTGTATCGGCAGTACCACGGTGAAGGTAGAGCCTTCCCCGCTCTCGCTTGACACTTCGATGCGCCCGCCATGGAGCGTCACGATTTTATGGGCGATGGAGAGACCCAGCCCGGTACCCCCCGTGGCTCTTGAGCGGGCCTTGTCCACCCTATAGAAACGGTCAAATATATGGGGGATCTCCCCGGGATCCATCCCGATTCCCGTATCCCTGACACTGATCGACGCCTCATATTCATCGCACGCAACCGTGACCCATATGGTTCCCTCCTGGGGCGTGTACTTGATGGCATTGTGGATCAGGTTGAAAAACACCTGATACAGTTTATCCCCGTCGCCGTAGTAGGGACAGGTTTCGTCCTTGCTGACATTGACTTCGATCTGCTTTTCCAGGGCCAGGGGCTTCAGTTGGCTGATGATCCGCCCCACGATATCGGATAGGTCCACATCCTCCCGGGTCACCTTGGTCTCGGGAACGTCAAGCTGCACCAGGGTCAGTAGATCCTCGACGATATTGTCCAGTCTGTCGATCTCATCACCGATATCCTGTAGAAACTCCATGTAAATGGGCGGTAGATTTTCACCGCTGTGCTGCAGGCTCTGGCTCAATACTTTGACGGCGCTAAGAGGGGTGCGCAGCTCGTGGGAGGCGTTGGCCACAAATTCGTTGCGGGCCTGGTCCAGGCTTTCCAGCCGCTCCGCCATGGTATTGAAGGCTTCGCCGAGCTGGGCCACCTCGTCCCGTCCCGTGATGTGGACACGCTCGTCCAAGCGCCCCTGGGCCATCCTGCGGATTCCGTTATGCAGCACTTTGATGGGCTTGGTGATGGTCCCGGACACCAGCAGGCTGATCGCCAGCACCAGGAAACTGATCACGAGAAAATAATAGACAAAAGTCCGGCTGATATTCTGCAGCCGGGCTTCGATATCCGATAGCGATGTGGATATGATCACCATCCCCGTGATGGCGCCCTCGGCATTGTTGATCGGGGCGTAGGCGTAGAGCACCCTCTTTTTCTCCCCGGTATTCGCCGAGTCTATGTAGAGTATGGTGGGATCTACATCAGGCTGCCCCGTCAGCACATCGCGGACCACGGGAAACTCCTTGAAAAGATTGCGCTGCAGAAACGCCTGATCCGAAAAATCGTTATTGGAGTCGTTCTGGACGATCCCGCTGTAGTCCAGCACCAGGATCCGGGTGGCCTGCCCCTCCTGTTCGGCGCGGATACTTTTGCTCTGCTCCTGGATACTGTAGTCCACGTTCATGCGGATATCGGGATTGGTACTGTTGAAATCCGTAGAGATTAACTGCGCTGTCTCCATGGCGTACCGGCGAAAGCTGTCAGACTTATTGGAGAGCTCCGCATCCTCATACGCGCGTATAATAAAATAATGCAGCGCGAAAAACCCCACTGCAATCAACGCCAGATACGCCAATGCGATCTTTAGGCGGATACTGTATAGAAATCCCTTATTGATCCGTGAAATAGTATCCAACTCCCCATTTGGTATAGATATACTCGGGATCGCTTGGATTGGTCTCGATCTTTTCCCGCAGCCTTCGGATATGCACATCCACGGTCCGCAGGTCTCCCAGATAGTCGTATTTCCATACCGTCTCTAAAAGCGCCTCCCGGCTGAACACATTACCGGGATGGGAAGCAAACAGGGCGAGCAGATCAAACTCCTTGGCGGTGAGATTGATGCTGCGGTCTCCGATATTGACCGTCCTATGTCCCAGGTGTATCGACATCTCTCCGGAGCGGATGATATCGGGGTCCTCCTTCTGCGCCTGGGGCTCCTGGATACGCCGCAGCACCGCTTTTACCCGGGCCTTCAGTTCCAGGATATTAAAGGGCTTGGTCATATAGTCGTCAGCGCCGTATTCCAGGCCGAGGATCTTGTCCATATCCTCGCCCTTGGCGGTCAGCATCAGCACGGGGACCCGGCTCTGCTGACGGAGACGCGAAAGGACCTCCATGCCGTCGATACCGGGGAGCATCACATCCAATATAATCAAATCATACTGGCCATGGCTCGCCTTTTGAAACCCTTCCATGCCGTCCAGGGCGGTATCCACCGTAAAACCATCCTGTTCCAGACTGAATTTCAATCCCTTTACGATATTGGGCTCGTCGTCCACGACCAATAACTTACCTGCCATACACTACCTCCTGAGGCATACAAGCCGAAATAGGCACACGTGTAGTTTACCATATGATCCTTTGGTTTTCAATTTCAGTCGTTTACTGCTGTACAAGTTTCCTCCTTCTTTGGTATACTAAGTGATAACGGCTTGCACTTCCCGCTGATTTCAGCCCGAAACGGGATCATCTCAGGGACTTAAGCCGGGCATAAATACCGACCAAGGAGCCATGGATGAGAGCCATCGCGAGATATATATCCAGAGTATTGCCGATCTCACTTCTTTTCAGTATCATAGCCGTTTCGGCCTGGGCCTCCACCCTCCCCGATACCGTCACGTATCCCCAGGGGGACGCCAGGGCCATCATGCAGTATATCCAAAACGAAAACCGAACCACGGAACCCGAACTGGAAGCAGCCGGGGCGATACTCACCGACCTCACCACCGGCCGGGTCCTGGCGCAGAAAAACGCCGATACCAGGCTCTACCCGGCCAGCACCACCAAGATCATGACGGCCTTGTTGGCTCTCGAATACGGGGACCTCACAGAGATCGTCACCGTGGGCGATGAAGCCAATCTATGCGCCTACGACAGCAGCAAGTGCTGGCTGGACCTGGACGAGCAGATCCGGATGGCGGACCTGATCCGGGGGCTGTTGATCCATTCCGGGGGGGATGCCGCCTATACCATCGCGACCCATATCGGCCGTAAAATCGCGGGGGACATGTCCCTGGATTACAATGCCGCCGTCACCGTATTCGTTGATCGGATGAACAGCCGGGCCAAGGAATTGGGCGCCGACAACACCCATTTCATGGACCCGGACGGATATCACAATCCGGATCATTACACAACCCCCCGCAATATGGCGCTGATCACAGAGGAAGCCATGAAGCGCGACTTTTTCAGGGAAGTGGTGGCGACACCCCGGTATGAGATGGAAGACTGGAACCAGTATGAGGAAGACGACCCAACCAAAAAGGTGATCCGCATCTGGCCGAATACCAACGACCTGATCAAGCCCCAAAACCCCTATTATTACGAACCCGCCATAGGTGTCAAGACAGGGTATACCATCGAGGCCCAGCATTGCCTGGTAGCCGCGGGGAAAAAGGATGAAACCGAACTGCTCGCGGTGGTACTGGGCTCCAGCAAGGACGGGAAATGGTATGACAGCGTGAAGCTGCTTGAATACGGATTTGATAATTATACCCTCACCTGGGCGGTCAAAGAGGGCTCGGTAGTGGGACAGGTCCCCATTGCAAATTCAGCGACTGACGGCCCCCGGGCGGTGGACATACTGGCCTCCGAGGGCAAAGCGGTACTGTCATGGAAGGACACGCCCCCCGCCATCGACTATACCATTGACTGGGATGTGCCCCTGTTTGCCGAGGAAGACGTTGCGTCCGACCCTTTTTCCGTGCATCTCGTCGCACCCGTCACGGCGGGCACGGTGGTCGGCACCGCCCACTATACCCAGGATGGAGAGCCCCTCGCCGATATCCCATTGACAGTGGATACCGATGTTGCGGCCTATACAGAACCATCACCCAGCCCCGATGCAGTTCAGCCGTCCCATGGCGCCAACAGCCAATTCATCCAGACGCTCCGGGACCGGGGACTTTGGCCCGTGCCTGTCTTGGTGGCGGCGCTGGTTTTGATCTGGGTCATATACCTGATCTTCTTCAAACCCCGCTCACGGCGCAGGAAATACCCCAGCCGGTATCATTATTCATCCAAGCCTCACAAACCCCGTCGGCCGCGGCGCAGGTACTGAGTACCTATCAACTGCCTAACCATCTCTTCGGAGACAGCCTCCCATTCCAGATACAGCCGTGTCAGCTTCATGATGCGCAGACGATCCCATAGATGGGGCAGTACCCATCTTTTTCTGCGGTTGTAGGTGCGGATGACATCATCCCACCCCACATGCAGGCGTATGATATTGTCTTTCATTTCCTTCAAACCTCCGCTTAGATGATGCCGGAGGCGGCAGAAATGTTAACCGGTTTCTGCTATTTGTTAAAGAATCGTAAACTTTTCTTCATATTTACAGGTACAGGTGGGCATATACGGATAGAACCAGGCAGCACTCTTGCCAATGTGAAGCATCATGTATCAATCAGGCTAAACATTGATTTTCTGGATACCGCGCTACAGAAACGTCCGGTAGTCCTCATAGTTTCGCTTGAGCAGTTCCGGCGGATTGAGACCGTAGGGGCATTTTTCCGCGCAGCTATCGCAGTTCCGGCAGTCTTTTACCTTCTTCATCTCCGCCTGCCATTTGTCCGATAAAAACGATTCCCGGGGCGCGCGGCGCAGAAGCAGGCTCATCCTGGCACACATATTGATCGATATCCCCTCCGGGCAGGGCATGCAGTACCCGCATCCCCGGCAGAATTCACCCGCCAGTTCTCCCCTGTCCGCTTCGATCCGCGCCATCATCTCCTCACTCAGTGCCGGCGGATTGTCCTGGTAGGACAGGAATTCATCCAGCTCACCCTCCCGCTGTATGCCCCAGATCGGCTCCACGGTATCGTATTGGGCCAGATACGCGTAGGCCATGGCGGAGTCGGTGATCAACCCTCCCGACAGGGCCTTCATGGCGATAAAACCGATCCGCCGGTCCCGGCAGGCGTTTACGATCTCCCTATCCGCGTCGGTGGACAGATAGGAAAACGGGAACTGGAGCGTATCGTACAGGCCTGACTCCGCCGCCTCTTTCGCCACGGACAGCCGGTGGTTCGTGATGCCGATATACCGTATCTTCCCCTGCTCCCGCGCCGTTAGCATGGCGTCGTACAGCCCGGATGCATCCTCCGGCTTCGGGCAGAAATCGGGATTATGCAGCTGATAGATATCGATGTATTCGGTCTGTAAAATCCGGAGGCTCTGCTCCAGGTCCTCCCAGAAACCCTTGACATCTCTTGCCGCCGTTTTTGTGCTTATCACGATCTTGTCCCTTATGTGGGAAAACGCCGCGCCGAGTTTCTCCTCGCTGTCGGTATACGCCCTCGCCGTATCGTAATAATTGATTCCGTTATGGAACGCCTTTTGCAGTATATACACGGCCTCTTTTTTGCTCACGCGCTGGATGGGAAGCGCCCCGAAGCCGTTCTTGTTCACATTCAGTCCGGTTCTACCCAGCGTCACAGTATCCATATGCCATGTCTCCTTTGTTTGATAGGATATGTCCCTTCTAGACAGTATAGGCTATGGGAGTAACGCTAAGTCAAGGGTTTTTCCTCTGCCGGACAGGGAAAGATGCCCGCCTCCCGGCGGGCATCTTTCCATTTCTCCCTCTCTTGCTATCTTTCTTTATTCTCCCAGCATCGCCTTCATATCGGCCTCCGGCGTGGAGATGGGCTTAATACCGAATTTCTCCACCAGCACGTTGAGCACGTTCCCCGAGACGAACGCCGGCAATGTGGGGCCGAGGTAGATGTCCTTGATCCCCAGGGCCAGCAGGCTCAGCAGGATGCAGACCGCCTTCTGCTCGTACCAGGAGAGCACCAGGCTTAAGGGCAGGTCGTTGACCCCGCACTCGAAGGCGTCCGCCAATGCCAAGGCCACCTGGATGGCGGAATAGGCGTCGTTGCACTGGCCCATGTCCATCATCCGGGGCAGCTCTCCGATGCTGCCGATATCGAGATCGTTGAAGCGGTACTTGCCGCAGGCCAGGGTCAGCACCACCGTGTCATCCGGGGTTTTCTCCACGAACTCGGTGTAGTAATTGCGTCCCGGCCGGGCGCCGTCGCATCCTCCCACCAGGAAGAAATGCCGGATGTCTCCCTGTTTCACCGCGTCGATGACCGTATCCGCCACACCCAGTACGGTATTGCGGGCAAATCCCGTGGTAAGGACCGTACCGCCGTTGATCCCGGTCATGACCTTGTCTTCGGCGTAGCCGCCCAGTTCCAGGGCCTTCTCGATCACGGGGGTGAAATCCTTCTCTCCGTCGTCCCCTTCCTCGATATGGGCGATGCCGGGGTACCCCACCATGGCGGTGGTAAATACCCGGTCGCTGTAGGAGTCCTGGGGCGGCATGAGGCAGTTGGTGGTGAAGAGCACAGGCGCCGGTATGTCCGCCAGTTCCTTTCGCTGGTTCTGCCAGGCTGTCCCGTAGTTGCCCTTCAGGTGCGCGTACTTCTTGAGCTCGGGATACCCGTGTGCCGGGAGCATCTCGCCGTGGGTGTATATATTGACCCCTTTCCCCTCGGTCTGTTCCAGCAGCAGTTTCAGGTCGTAGAGGTCATGGCCGCTCACCACGATGAAGGGACCCTTCTCCACGGTGGTGGGCACCTTTGTGGGTACCGGATGACCGTAAGCCTCGGTATTGGCCTGATCCAGGAGCGCCATGCACGTTAAGTTGACCTGGCCGAACTCCATCAGCAGGTCCAGCCACTCCGAAACAGAGTGCTCTTCACCCACGGCTCTCAAGCCCTTGTAAAACCAGGCGTTGACCTCGGGATCCTCTTTGCCCAGCACATGGGCGTGCCAGGCGTAGGCCGCCATGCCCCTGAGGCCAAATAGCAGCGTTGAGCGCAGGGACACTGTGTCCTCGTCTCCGTGAAATAGATCCTCGGTAGGATAGTCGGCTCCCACGCCCATGCGCGCGGTCTCCGCGTGGGCCCGGCCGATCAATGTCTCGATCCGGTCTTTATCAAAATTCACATTGGTCACGGTGGCGAATAAAGCCTCCATGACGAGAGCGTCGGTACCCGCGTCGGGAGTTCCCTTCCCCGCTGCCCGGGCCAATCCGATCAACGCGCCGGTCAGCGCGTCCTGCTCGTTGGCTACCCCGGGCTTCTTGCCGCATACACCGGAGCGGGTGCAGCCCTTTCCGCCCGCCGTCTGCTCACACTGAAAACAAAACATAGACATATATCAAAAACCTCCTTGAAAAAGTATTGCTATTTGGTAAAGGATTCCGGACCGGGAGCCTTCACGATAAAGAATTCCAGGACCTCGTCCCTTTGATTGGATACATTCATCCGGGTATCGTAGGGCACCGACACGATGCTGCCCGCCGGATATATATGGGCCTTTTGATCGTTCAGGGCCAGATCGACACATCCCCGTATCACGATGAGATGGGCGTGTGAATTGGCCTTGTGGATGGGCAGTGCCTCTGCTTTTCTCAGCACCACGTGGTTGATATTCACATGCTCGTTCCGAATGATTTTCTCGATGGCCTTCTCATCGGTGATGGAGAAGGAATGAACTGTTTCGACCATGTTTGTTCTCCTTTCCGTACGGTCATACTTGATCTTTACAGGTTCAGCATACTATACTATTGGCATAGATTCGGTAACCGATGTTACCAAAAGGGAGGATAATTCAGATGGACGCCGACTGGCTGGACGTATTGGAGAAGATGCCGCTGTTTCAGGGGATTTCCCGGGAGGACCTCACCCTGCTCATTGGCTGCATCAATCCCCGTACCGTTGCATACGCCCCCCGCGAGACGGTCGCCGTGGCAGGCGATGATTTCACTGGCATCGGGGTGGTGCTGAGGGGATGTGTCACGGTATCCAGGGACAACGCCGCCGGGGAGCGGGTGATCCTCTCCCTATTGGGGCAGGGAGATATGTTCGGCGAGATGGCCGCTTTTTCCGGGAAGAACACATGGCCCGCCTCCGTCACCGCCAAGGAGAATTCGATCATACTCTCCCTGCCCCCCGATATGATCATCAGCGGATGCACCAAGGCGTGCCCCCGTCACCGGCGGATGACCCAGAATATGCTGGGGATCCTTACCCAAAAGGCACTGCGGCTGAACGAAAAAGTGGGGTACCTCACCATCAAGAGCCTCCGGGCCCGGATCAGCACCTATCTATTGGAACAGCGAAAGGAAGCCGGGAGCGATACCTTCGTGCTGCCCATGAAGCGTCATGAGTTAGCGGATTTCCTCAATGTGTCCCGCCCCTCCCTCTCCCGGGAGATGGGCCGGATGAAGGACGAAGGGCTCATCGACTACTACCGCTCCTCGGTGCGTACCCTCGACGTGGTGGCGCTCCGCGCGGAGCTGCAATAAACCATCTTCTCAAATCCTCAAGAGCGTAGGCGCTCTCTTTTGCCCGGATTCAGCGGTTTCTATCTATTTGCTATGTTACTTTTTTTCTCGCGATCGTGTATGATGCGGATACATGCGGCGACAGTGCGCAAAACTGGAAATAGTTGCTAAACGAACATCGTTCAAAATTTATTCGGAATACCGGCAGCCGCAAAAATTTGATCCGCGCGCGCCCATTCCCGGGAAGGAAGGATGATAATCCCGGTGTAGAGAGAAAGGATTACGCCCATGGCCGCGTATGGTAGATGCGGATTATCTAAAGCACAGCGAAGCAGTAACCCGAAGGTATCGGTCGGATCGCCCGGGGGAGGCGTCGGACGCAACAAAAAGACCGCCCGTCCGGCGGCCTTAAGGCTGTCTCGCATATTATCTGATCTTATTTCTGATCCGCGTGAGAAGGCTCTCATCCAGACGCTCCAGCCGGGCGATCTCTTCCACTTTGCCGGCGCTGACGCGGAGCTGGGGGAATGTGATGGCGTTGGGCGCGTAATACGATGTCATGGTGTTTCCTCCTCAAAGATTGAATGAATGATTCTTTCTGATCATATTATATGACTTGGCATCCATTATGTCAACACATTAATTAATATTTTTAATGTAACATTTATTTTTATTAATCTTTGACTGCATATTCATGATAAACGAGAGAAAAACAGCCTGATTTCGGATAATGAAGCAAAAGGACAAGGCAAAAGCCCTGTCCTCTTCCCAGACGCATTGAGATACATCATTGTTCCAGCTCATCGATCACCCCGGCGGGATTCACGATTTTACCGAATTGATAGGTCTGACCGTCGTGCTCGATATCGGTGGTGACCCCCGTGGACTTCATCGCATCGATAAATTCACCGGGGGTAATATCGGGCTTCACCTGGCAGCACAGGGCGTAGAAGCCGGCGCACCACGGCACGGCCCAGCTCATGCCCGCATTATATCCCAGCTCATAATCATCGGTTCCGGTCCATCCCGCGTATGTCCGTGAACCCATCGGTACCAGAATCCGGTCACTGACCGTATCGGAATCAACGGGGAATGCCTCCACAATCCAGCCAGGTATACCATATGAGCGGACATCATCCGGATTAGCGGCATAGTCACGGTTCAGGCCCAAAAGGGTGAAATCATAATACCCTTTGGTAGAGGTCGTGATCACAAAGACATTCTCTTTATCGGCTTTCTCGATAGCGCTTTTAAGTTCCGCGTATCCTTTGTCCTGGGGTGTGTACCCCTTCGAAATGGATATAACTCGTATTTTCTCATTCTTAGTGAGGAAACGGTTGATATCCAGTACCCGCAGGATGCAGTCCGCCATAATGGAGGCGTCAAATACATACCCACCGTCGGTAAAATGCCCGAAAGTCGAGGCGATATAGTACAGTTTCGCCCCTGGGGCGACGCCGATCGTATCGCCAACCGCTATACTGGCCACCGCGGGGCCGTGCATGGCGCTATCCTTATCGACGCAGTGAATCTTTTCATAGTACGTCAGATTGTCTTTGTATTGCTCATGGTCGGACATAAGCCCCTGATCGATGATGGCGATGCCCACACCCTCCCCCGTCACGCCGCTTTCATGGAGGGCGCGTATGCCGAGACCCGGGTTTTTGTTGAATTCCAGCAGGTATGCGGGGTCGAAGCCTTCGGGCAGCGTATCGGGCCACACCGTATCGGTATTGTAGCTCAGATCGTTATAGTTATCGACGACGCTTAGATCCTGGTCCGATATATCACAGCTTCTTACATCATACCCCCAGATATCATCCTTGTTTTCAAAGCCTTCGAACGGTCTGTTCCAGTTCGCCGCATGTACCCACGTTGCGATAGAGCGCTCCCCCTTCTTTAGTTTGGCGGGATCGCCCAATATCGTTTCATACAGCGCTTCCTTCGGGTTCGTATGCCCGCTGTAATCAAACGTCATCGTATCCACCCCGCAGCCTGACAGCGCCACACACAGCGCACACAGTATGAGTATCACTTTTGTCTTCATCATTTCCTCCTGTCTATTGTCCGGGAATATATATAATATTTTATATTGTTGGTATAATTATACTGCACATCGGCATGAAACACAAAGACACCGGTTGAACAAACTTGACAGAACCCATCCTTTCGTCTTATAGTAATGACTAAACCGATGAGTAAGAGTAGTAGATCCGGCGATCGTCTCAGAGAGAGCCGCGGACGGTGAAAAGCGGCAGGCAGGATCGGATCGAATGGACTTACGAGGGCGGAGCGAAAGCAGGGTCTGTGAGTAGTATCCGACGGGAGCTTCACCCGTTACCCAGGAAGCGTGCCGATACGGCACGGAGCGAGATGAGGCGGTCCATAGAGGGGCCGCGTCAAATTGGGTGGTACCGCAGGAGAAGTCTCTTGCCCCATGTGTGGGGCGGGAGTTTTTTTATTTTAGAAGAGAGGAGCATAGACGAGACGAGATGATCAGATGAGACGTATTTGTTGTTACCATCAACCGGGTTTGACCAAATGAAAAAGACAAAAGGAGAATGATCATGTTAAAAGCGAATGTGGATTTTGCGGTATACAGGAAGCAAACGCCTACCAAAGACGGGTATTTCGGCACTTATGGGGGCGCGTATATCCCCCCCCAGCTGGTGGAAGAGTTCGAACGGATCTCCACGGGATACCAGACCATATGCCAGAGCTCCAAGTTCATCAGTGAACTGAGGCGCATCCGGAAGGAGTTTCAGGGCCGGCCCACGCCCACCTATCACTGCGAGAGGCTGTCCAATTCCATCGGGAACTGCCAGATCTATCTGAAGCGGGAGGACCTCAACCATACCGGAGCCCACAAGCTCAATCACTGCATGGGCGAGGCCCTGCTGGCGCAGTTCCTGGGAAAGAAAAAGATCATCGCGGAGACAGGGGCCGGGCAGCACGGCGTGGCCTTGGCGACGGCGGCGGCCTTCTTCGGGATGGAGTGCGACATCTACATGGGAGAGGTGGACATCGCCAAGCAGGCCCCCAATGTGGCCAGGATGAAACTGCTGGGCGCCCGGGTCGTGCCGGTCTCCCACGGACTCAAGACCCTGAAAGAAGCCGTGGACGCGGCATTTGAGGCGTATATGACGGAGTACGAGGACGCCATGTACTGCATCGGCTCGGTGGTGGGTCCCCACCCCTTCCCCCTGATGGTCAGGGACTTTCAGAGCGTCGTGGGGATCGAGGCCAGGGAGCAGTTCCAGGAGATGACGGGCAATCTCCCCGACGCGGTGGTGGCCTGTGTGGGCGGCGGATCCAACGCCGCCGGGATCATGACGCCCTTCCTGGACGACCCTGTTGACCTATACGGGGTGGAACCCCTGGGCAGGGGCACGGAAAAAGGTGAACACGCCGCCAGTCTGACCTACGGGACCGAGGGCGTCATGCACGGGTTCAACAGCATCATGCTCCAGGATGAGAAGGGCGAGCCGGACCCGGTGTACTCCATCGCCAGCGGACTGGATTATCCCTCGGTGGGACCGGAGCACGCCTATCTGCGGGATCTGGGGCGGGTCAACTACGTCACCGCCAGTGACGACGAGGCCGTCGACGCGTTCTTTACCCTGTCCAGGATGGAGGGGATCATCCCGGCCCTGGAGAGCGCCCACGCCGTGGCCTACGCCATGAAGCTCGCGGAGGAGATCGGGACCGGGTCCATCCTCGTCAACTGCTCCGGCCGGGGTGACAAGGACCTGGACTATGTGCTGGAGCGGTACGGAGACCGGCTGGAAGATTAGAACACATTGGATAAACGAAAGGCAGACAGCGATAGGCTGTCTGCCTTTGTTATAATTAAGACCTTCCCAGAGCCCCCAGTATCGTCATTTTGGAACGACACAGAGGTCGTTCCCTGCTTGGTGCATCCATCAATCGGAAAATATATACAACCTATTCAACTGTATACCATGTACCCGGCCAAACTGTATGCCAGGTGGACTTGACAAGGTCGGTCGTTCCCTACTCGGGGTATCCTCCCGCAATCGTTTACAGACCCTACGCTTCAAAAGAAACCGCTGAACGGCGCAAAAAAGCCGCACCCTTGGGTGCGGCTCTTTTCCTGCAATAAAAGTCTTATCCCTTCACCACGATATTCACCAGCCGTCCCGGCACCGCGATCACCTTCACGATGGTCTTGCCTTCGGTCAGTTCCTGTACCCTCTCGCTCCCCATGGCGAAGGCCGCTAAAGAATCCCGGTCGGCGTCGGAGGGCACTTCGATCTTATCCCGGACCTTGCCGTTGATCTGCAGGGCGATCTGTACCATATCCTCCACGGTCTTGTCTTCGTCCCAGGCAGGCCACGCCGTCTCGTGGAGCATCCCCTTATACCCGGCCCGCTCCCACAGCTCCTCGGTGATGTGGGGCGCTACGGGATTCAAGAGCAGGAGCAGTGTGCGGAATTCAGCCCGGTTCACGCTGCCCGCGGCGTTCAGTTCGTTTAATAGCGTCATCAGCGCCGCGATGGCGGTATTGAATTTCAGCGTCTCGTAGTCCTGGCTCACCTTCTTGACGGTCTTGTGCATCGTGACCTCCATCTCGGGGCGGTACGCGTCCCCGGCGATGAGGTTCTCCTGGAGTTTCCACACCCGGTCCAGGAATTTCTTGCACCCCTTGACCCCGTTCATGGACCAGGGCACCGCCTTCTCGAAATCCCCGATGAACATCTCGTAGGTCCGCAGTGTATCCGCCCCGTAGTCGTTGACGATATCGTCGGGGTTCACCACATTGCCCCGGCTCTTACTCATCTTATCCCCGGTCTCCCCCAGTATCATGCCGTGGCTGGTGCGCTTGGCGTATGGTTCCTTGGTGGGCACCACCCCGATATCGTAGAGGAATTTGTGCCAGAAGCGGCTGTACAGTAGATGCAGGGTGGTATGCTCCATCCCGCCGTTGTACCAGTCCACCGGCAGCCAGTATGCTAGCTTTTCCGGGTCGGCCAGGGCCGTATCATTATGCGGATCGATGTAGCGCAGGAAATACCAGCTCGACCCCGCCCACTGGGGCATGGTGTCGGTCTCCCGCTTGGCGGGGCCGCCGCATGTCGGGCAGGTGGTCTCCACCCAGTCGGTCATGGCCGCCAGGGGGGATTCCCCGGTATCGGTGGGCTCGTAGCTCTCCACCTCGGGCAGCTGAAGGGGCAGTTCACTCTCCGGCAGGGGCACCCAACCGCATTTCTCGCAGTGCACCAGGGGGATGGGCTCGCCCCAGTAGCGCTGCCGGGAAAAGACCCAGTCCCGGAGTTTGTAGTTGACCTTCCGCTCCCCGAGCCCCTTCTCTGTCAGCCACTCCGTGATGGCCTCCTTTGCCTGCTTGACCTCCATCCCGTCCAGGAATCCGCTGTTGACCATAGTGCCCTGCTCAATATCGGTGAAGGCCTCTTTGTCGATATCGCCGCCGGCTACCACCTCCACGATGGGCAGGCCGAACTTTTTGGCGAACTCCCAGTCACGGGTATCGTGTCCCGGCACCGCCATGATGGCCCCGGTGCCGTAGCTCATCAGCACATAGTCGGAGATCCAGATGGGGATGGTTTTACCGTTCACCGGATTGATTGCCGTAAGCCCTTTCAGCTCCACGCCGGTCTTTTCCTTGGCGAGCTCTGAGCGCTCAAAGTCGCTCTTCTTCCCGGCGGATTCCCGGTAGGCGGCCACTTCGTCCATGTTCCCGATCCTATCAGCGTAGGTATCGATCATGGGGTGCTCGGGTGACATGACCATATAGGTCGCCCCGAATAACGTATCGGGCCGGGTGGTGTAGACCCTTAAGCTCTCATCGGTATCCGCGATGGCGAAGTCCACCTCGGCCCCTTCGCTGCGGCCGATCCAGTTGATCTGCTGGGTCTTGACCCGCTCGATATAGTCCACGTCGGCTAGATCGTCGATCAGCCGCTGGGCGTAGGCGGTGATCCGGAGCATCCATTGGCTCTTGACCCGCTGGACCACTTCCCCGCCGCACCGCTCGCAGACACCCCCCACGACCTCCTCGTTGGCGAGACCCACCTTGCAGCTTGTGCACCAATTGATGGGCATCTCTTTTTTATAGGCCAGCCCGTGTTTGAATAACTGCAAAAATATCCACTGGGTCCATTTGTAGTAGCCGGGGTCGGTGGTATTGACCTCCCGGCTCCAGTCGAAGGAATACCCGATGGAGCGAAGCTGCTCCGTGAACCGCGCCACGTTCTGCCTGGTCACCACCCGGGGGTGTATCTTATTCTTGATGGCGTAGTTCTCGGTGGGGAGCCCGAATGCGTCCCACCCCATGGGGAATAGCACATTGTACCCCTGCATCCGCCGCTTGCGCGCCACGATGTCCAGGGCCGTGTAGGGCCTGGGGTGCCCCACGTGAAGTCCCACCCCCGAGGGGTACGGGAACTCGATCAGCGCGTAGTACTTGGGCTTATCCGCCGTGTCCTCGGCGGCGAAAACCCCCTGCTCCTCCCATATCTTCTGCCATTTTTCCTCGATCGCCTTGTAGTCGTATCTCTCCATTGTCTGCCTCCCCACTCTCCAAAAATAAAAAACCCGCCCCCCGTAGGGACGAGTCTAACCCGCGGTACCACCCTAATTAGAGTCAAGGAACGAACTGTTCCCCGATCCACTCAGTCCATCGATAAGGAGATGACCCCCGCTTGCCCGTCTGCAAGGCGAGTTCGGCGTCGTATCCGGCCGGTTCGCACCATCCACCGGCTCTCTCAATCAGATACCGCGCGCCTACTACTCCCTGCGGCCGCGTTTTCAACCATTATATGAAAGCTTAGTATCCTTGTCAACCGATAGCAACCGGAATCCGTTCCGCGTCGGCCCAGAGCCGCTCGAGACTGTAGAATTCCCGTGTCTCCCTGTAGAACAGATGGACGATCACCCCGTTGAAATCCATGACGATCCACCGGGAGCCCCGGTGACCCTCCTTGTACAGGGGGGTGTATCCCTTCGCTTCCATCTTTTCCTCCAGTTCCTCGTAGAGGGCCTGGACCTGCCTGTCGCTATTGCCGCTGGCGATGACGAAATAATCGGTGATCACCGTCAATTTCGATAAATCCAGTACCTGGATATCCTCCGCCTTTTTATCGGAGAGTATCCGGGCGGCCTCACGAGCCATCGAGAGTGTTTCCTTACTCAACGCATCTCCTCCTTTTCCTTCTTGAGCCATCTCAGCATCTCTATCGTCGCCGGATGCATGGTCATGCCCTGCTTGTTCCGGACGTGTTCGATTACTTTTTCGGTGCCCCGTATCATCGCCTCACGGATATCCTGCCGGGCCAGCCGCTGGATATCCGATACGCCGGGATACATACGGCCCGGCTCGATCAGATCGGCGAGGTACACCGTTTTATCCAGGGGACTCATCCCCGGCTTCCCGGTGACATGGGAGGCGATGGCGGAGAGGACCTCCCCATCATCGACCCCGTATTCCCTGCGGGCCAGCACGGCGCCGGCTTCCCCGTGGAAGATGGGGAGATACCGGTCATTTTCCCCCGTGTCCCACCCGTATTTGTTCGCCATCACGAGCAGCGTTTCCTTCGGCAGGCACTTGGCGCAGTCGTGGAGTATGCCCGCCAGCGCCGCCTTTTCCGGGTCCGCGCCGAACCGGGGGGCAAAAAGCACCGCCAGGGTCATCGCCCCCAGGGAATGAATATACCGCCGTGTATCCAATGCCCGCCGAAGGGCCGGCAATACGTCTTTTACCTGTATCATGCGCCGTTTCCCGTATACAATCCATGTTTTTCGATGTAGCGGGCCACGCTCATAGGAAGCAGGTATCGGAGCGACGCCCCATTTTCGATCCGCTCCCTAAGGTCGGTGGAGCTTAGGTCAAAGCGGGGCCCCGCCAGCAGATCGTATCGGAGGCCGTACAGGTCGTGGAGCCGCCCGGCTTCCCCTTCGATATCCTCTCGGGTAAACCCTTCCCGGGGGTAAACAGCGAACCGGCAAAGCCTGAAAAGCTCCGCAAACCGCCGCCAGGTGGGCAGCTCGGGCAGCGTATCGCCCCCGATGATGTAGACGAATGTATCGCCGGGGTTTTCGCTCTTTAATTGGGACAGAGTATCCACCGCGTAGGCCACATCCCCCCTGATCTCCCTATCATCGGCGATGAAATAGGGATTGTCCTCCACCGCGAGACGGACCATCTCCATCCTGTGGATAGCCGGGGCGATGACAGCGTCCCGCTTGTGGGGGGGGTTGCCGTTGGGGATAAACCGTATCGCGTCCAGGGAAAGCTGCTCCCGGGCCGCTTCCGCGATCAATAGATGCCCCATATGGATGGGATCAAATGTCCCGCCGCAGATACCGATTTTCACGCGTCATCCCCTTCCCGCATCATTAAGGGCCATTATACCACAGAGACTGGAAAATGTCCCCTTCCACTGCGGTACCATTTACGTTATATACATTGCGCAGCGAAACCCAAATACCCCGCGCCCCGTATAAATACCCCTGAAAAAGCCTACAATCCCAATAGGAGGGATGCCCATGTACGCGCAGAGATCGGACGTTCGTACCTACACCCTGGCCCGGACCCTGGACGGGATTGGAATTCGTCTCATCGCGGGAGCGGTACTGTTCCTGTGGTTCGGCTGGTGGACCCGCCAGTTCTGGATCTCCCTGGCCCTGGCCCTGGGGCTCGTGTCCCTATTGTCCTGGGGGTATTATATCCATCGTCGTCGGCGCCGCGTGGAGGGCCGTGACAAGGAGACCCTGAGCCACAGCATCCGCTCCATGTCCGAAGAACAGCTGGGGGATCTCATCGAGGGCGTCTTTACCAATCTCCCCGAATTCACATCCCTCGCCCGTACCGATGCGGGGATTGCCGCCAGAGTGAATCACCAGAGCGTGCTAATCGGCTGGGACCAGCCCGAAAAGGGCCGCGATACCAGCCTGGGCCAGTGGGTCGCGTTCCTCAAGAATATGAAAGAGCAAAAAGCCGATCGCGGCATCCTGATATCGGGGGGCGGTTTCGACCGGGAATGCCGGCTGGCGGCGCAGACCTGCGGCAAGCCCCGGGTGGAATTGGTGGACCACCGGGTATTATCTAGGCTGGCGGCGTCGTCGGGGCAGTCCCCCGACGTCCCCGAAGAGCCATTGATAGATCAAAGGAAAAATCCAGGCTGGTTCCAGCGGATGTTCTACGTACTGGTCCGGCCCGGACGGTGCATCTTCTACGCGATGATTCTGCTTTTCATGGCCCGGTTTTTCCGGGTATACGCCTGGTACTATTTCGGCGCGGCGGGTTTACTCATCGCCGCGGCGGGCATCGGCATATGGATGCGGTACAGAAACCGCCGCCGCTGGGACCCCCTGCTCCCCAATGAGGAACGCCGGTTTCAGTCCCATGAATACCATGCTCAGCGGGGCAGCTGAATCCTGGGCTCCTCCGCGGGCCGGTAGATGGCAAAACGCCTGCCGATGACCTGGACCGGCTCGGCCCCGGTCCCCTGGCAGAGCGTCTGGCACAGCTCCCGGACGTCACCCTCCGCGCTCTCCAGCACATGGACCTTTATAAGCTCCCTGGCCTCCAGGGCTTCCCCCACCTGCTTGGTGAGATTGTCATTGATCCCGCCCTTGCCGATCTGAAATATGGCGTCTATTTTATTGGCCAGACCCCGTAGATAGCCTCTCTGTTTTCCCGTCAACATACGTAAAACCCCTTCTATGACCGCTTTAGTATTTCAGCGGTTCCTACTCGATAAAATCAAACTCCATATCCTTGATGCGGACCGTGTCCCCCTCGTTGACTCCCGCCCGGCGCAGCCCCCTGATCACGCCCTGGCGCTTCAGCATCCGCTGGAAATACTGCAGTGACTGGGTGTCTTCCAGGTTGACCCGGGCCATGAGCCTGTCGATGGCGGGACCGGACACCACATAGACCTCTTCGTCCCGCTCGATGGTGAAGGGCTCTTCGGGCTCGGCTTCCGGCTCCGGTTCCTCCACCTCGATCTCGGGGACGGGTATCTGATCCAGCCTGTCCGCGACGGCGTAGACCAGCTTGTCAAATCCCTCTCCCATGGCCGCGCTTACGAGATACACGGGGATGCCTCGCTCCTCCATGTACGCTTGTATCCTCGGGTAATTTTCCCGGGCGTCGGGGAGGTCGGATTTATTGACCAGCACCATCTGGGGCCGACCGGCCAGTTCCTCGCTGAATTCGGCCAATTCTTTATTGATCGCCTCAAAATCCGCGATGGGCTCCCGTCCCTCCCGGCCCGAGCCGTCCAGCACGTGGAGCAGCAGCCGGGTCCGATCGATGTGCCGCAAAAAGTCATGGCCAAGTCCCACCCCCTTGGCCGCTCCGTCGATGAGACCGGGGATATCGGCCAACACGAAGGAACGCTCGCCGGCGTCCACCACCCCCAGATTGGGAGTCAGGGTGGTGAAGGGATAATCGGCGATCTTGGGGGCCGCGCTGGTCAGCACCGAGAGTACGGTGGATTTGCCCACGTTGGGGTACCCGATGAGGCCCACGTCGGCGATGGACTTCAGCTCCAGCGTCACACTCAGTTCCTCCCCGGGGATGCCGTCGATGGAGAACCGGGGTGCCTGGCGGGTGCTGGTGGCGAAATGCATATTGCCCTTGCCCCCTCTGCCGCCCCTGGCCACCACCCGGCGCTGCCCGGGCTTGACCAGATCGGCCAGTACCCTGCCGGTGTCCGCGTCCCGGATGACCGTCCCCGGCGGCACATTGATCACGAGGTCGGTGCCGTTCTTGCCGTGGCACTTCTTCTTGCGGCCCGGCCCGCCGTGCTCGGCGGCGAACTTGCGACGGTAGCGGAAATCCATCAGCGTGCGCATGCCGCTGTCCACGGCGAACACCACGTCGCCGCCCTTTCCGCCGTCCCCGCCGTCGGGGCCGCCGTTGGCGACGTATTTCTCGTGGCGGAATGACACCGCCCCGTTTCCGCCGTTTCCGGCCTTTAGATGCACCTTGGCCACATCGACAAACATGGCTCCTCCTTCGCTGTATCCTTATTGTACCCCACTTGCGCAGAGACAAAAAGGCCCACCGCAAGCGGTAGGCCTATGCGTTTTACCTGTGATGCGTTTTACTGGGCGGCCGCTTGTTGGGGATACACGCTGACCTGTTTCTTGTCACGGCCCTTGCGCTCAAACTTCACGACGCCGTCCACCATGGCGAACAGGGTGTCGTCGTTGCCCCGGCCCACGTTGGTCCCGGGATGGATCTTGGTGCCCCGCTGGCGGACCAGGATATTGCCTGCCAGTACAAACTGCCCGTCGCCCCGCTTGGCGCCCAGACGCTTGGATTCGCTGTCCCGTCCGTTGCGGGAGCTCCCCACACCTTTTTTATGGGCGAAAAGCTGAAGAATCATTTTATACATTTTGGATATCCTCCTCGCTGATACTCACAAATTCACTATGATCATGGGCTATGCTTGTTAGCCCCACTATCATCGTCGCCAATATCACCTGGGCGTCGTGATAGACCTGTTCGTTTTTTTGCCGCAATCCCGTCGGCAGTGTCCGCGTCACCCGGTCGTTCCCGGGGTCCAGATCGCACTCCATGGTCAGTCCCGCGATCTGACTAAGGCCGAATACGGCTGTCTGTACGATGGCGGATACCGCCGCGCAGACGATGTCCTGTCCCTCCGGGGCCGACTCCGCGTGCCCCTCTGTGGCAAACCCGTGTATATCGCGGCCCTGCCGATACACGGTGATCCGGATCATTTTATTTCTCGTCGTCCGTCTTCTTGGTCGTGGTCTTCTTCGCCGTGGACGTCGATTTCTTGGCCGCGGGCTTCTTCGCCGCCGTGGAAGCGGTAGACTTCTTGGCGGTCGTGCTCTTGGGCGTCGTGCTCTTGGCCGTCGTGCTCTTCTTCGCCGTGGTGGACTTGGCCGTCGTGCTCTTGGCGGTCGTCTTCTTGGCGGCGGGCTTCTTCTCGGCAGCTGCCTTGGTGCTCGCGCTCTTGGCCGTCGTACTCTTCTTCGCCGTCGTGGACTTGGCAGCCGCGCTCTTGGCGGTCGTCGTCTTCTTGGCGGCGGGCTTCTTCTCGGCAGCCTTGGCGCTCGCGCTCTTGGCCGTCGTGCTCTTCTTCGCCGTCGTGGACTTCTCCGCCGTGCTCTTGGTTGTGGTCGTCTTCTTGGCGGTACTGCTCTTGGCGGCCGTTGTCTTTTTTTCGGGCGCCTTGGCGGCGGGTTTTTCCTTCACCGCGGCGGCCGCGGTCTCCGCCTCAGCCTTGGAGGTCGTGCCCCCCAGTACGATCTTATCGATCTGCACCTGGCTGTAGGGCTGACGATGGCCCTGCTTCCTGCGGTAGTCCTTCTTGGCCTTGTATTTAAATACGATGATCTTCTTGGCCTTGTCGTGCTTTAAGACCTTGCCCTCGACGGACGCGCCCTTGACCAAAGGCGTCCCCACCTGAAAGCCCTTTTCGGTACTGACGCCCAGCACCTCTTTGAATACCACCTTGTCCCCCGCGGGGACGTTGAGTTTCTCCACCCGGATGACATCGCCTTCGTTCACCCGGTACTGTTTTCCACCGGTCTTGATGATCGCAGCCATGCAATCTACCTCCTCTACCCAGTCTCGCCGGACCAATGGCAGCTCCTGAAAAGCTTTATAGCCATGCCCGTGCGGCTTAACAGACCGTACTATGATAGCACTGGCATCACTGCCTTGTCAAGGAATTTCACCCCATGGTCTGGCTCAGTTTCTGCCCTCCCAGCAGGTGAAAATGCAGGTGGTCCACCGCCCCCCAGCTGTCGGGGCCGCAATTGCAAGCCACCCGGTATCCGCTCCCCCCGATCCCCTGGGCTTCCGCGATCTTGGGGATCACCGTGAATATGTGCGAAACGATCCCCGCATTGTCTTTGGTAAGGGCGTTCATGTCCTTGATGTGCTCCTTGGGGATCACCAGCACATGGACCGGCGCCATGGGGTGGATGTCCTTAAACGCCAGTACCTGATCGTCCTCGTAGACCTTATTGGAGGGAAGCTCCCCCGCGATGATCTTGCAGAAAATGCAGTCGTCCATTGTGTTTCTCCTCTCTACTCTCCTATGATCTTCACCAGCACCCGCTTTTTGCGCTTGCCGTCAAATTCCCCGTAAAAAATCTGCTCCCAGGGGCCGAAATCCAGTTTGCCCCCGGTCACCGCCACCACGCTCTCCCGGCCCATGACCGAGCGTTTGAGGTGGGCGTCGGCGTTGTCCTCAAACCCATTGTGCCTGTACTGGCTGTAGGGCTTCTCCGGGGCCAGACCCTCCAGCCATTTCTCCATGTCGGCATGCAGCCCGCTCTCATCGTCATTGATAAAGACGCTGGCGGTGATGTGCATGGCGTTCACGAGGCACAGTCCCTCCTGGACGCCGCTCTCAGCCAGGCATTTTTCCACTTCGGGCGTGATATTGATAAACGCCCGGCGGGTGGGTATATCGAACCATAGTTCCTTGCGGTAGCTTTTCATCATGACCTCCTATTGCTATGTTTGTTTTCAGGCTGCTTGATCCAGTATCGTATGCCTTTTCCCGCATACAGTTCATCGGCGTACCGGGGGATGACATGCATATGAGCATGGAATACCTCCTGCCCGCCGACCGCGCCGACATTCCATCCTACATTATAACCATCCGGGCTGAATTCTTCATCAATTCTCTCTTTTGCGGCCCGCAATAGACCGTATGCCGCGTTCCATTCCGCAGGTGTCAGATCGAACACCGTTTCCCTGTGAGCCCTGGGAACGATAATGCCCGAACCCGCAGGCGTGCTGTTTTCCTGCTGGATAAACAAGCAGAGCTCATTTTCCAGTACGACGCTTGCCGCGGGAGTGTCCACAAAACGGACATTGCGCTTGTTCTTCCGCCATCATTGCCTTTACCTAAAATACTGCCTCGCCACGATCCCCGCGGCCCGGGTGATCCCGTAGATCCCGTCGAAATTCTCCCCGAAACTCTTCCGCTCATGGGCATACCGGATAAACCCGAAGGCGTTGCTGTTGTATTTCAGTATCATATCAAAATCATCTTTGGATTCGTACCGAAAAGACGCCTTGCCCTTGATCTGCTCCTGGATCCGTTCGGGCAGCATCGCGAACAGATCATTCAGGCTGTGGACCTTCTCCGGGGTGATATTGTGCTTGTAGAGTATCGCCTTTAAAAACAGCTCGCAGGAAAAAGCGAAATTCACGCATATCACCGACATCAGATTGCTGTCGGATTTCGCCAGTATGCTCCCCGCCCGGAAGTATTTCCTGGCGCTCTCATAGGCCGCCTCGCCCAGCTGGACATTCTCATTCTGTACATGTTTCATTCGCTTCCCGTCATCCCTCTTTCCGCTTTCTTGCGGCAGACATACAGGTGCACGCTGCCGCATCCCCCCACCGGTTTATCCCGGTAATCAAGATCCTGTTTTCGCAAAAGCCCGTTGATATCTTTCATGATATCCCCAAAGGCCTCCATCAGCCTGACAAACAAAACCCCGCACCGATTCCTGTCCCGGGGATAATCAAAATCCACGATCAGCAGCCGTCCGCCGGGCCTTAGCACCCGCTTCATCTCGGACAGGGCCCTGTCCCCGTCGGGGTATCCCGTGAGGGCCATGGTGTTGATCACCGTGTCAAAGGTGCCATCCGCGAAAGGCAGATTTTCCACATTGGCCTTTAGCACTTTTGCGCCGATCTTTTTGGCGGCCATCTTCTTTCGGGTGATCTCCACCATCTTTTCATTGTAATCGATCCCGGTGATATTGTATTTTTCCTCCCGGCCGTACCGGGTCATGAGATACCCGCTCCCGAAGGACACCTCCAGGATATCCTCCCCCTCGATATGGGGAATGACCTTCTTGATCCATACTTTCCACACCGGGAACACGAACATGAACGCGTCGTACGCCTTCGCCATCCAGGTATACTCCCGGTTCATCCTGTCGGTATAGTCATCCCCGATGGCGCCGGTATCCGTGTACCTGATCCTATCGTCCCTGACCTTCCATACTCCCATGCTGCCGCTCCTTTACCGCGTCGTTCCCACTATCATTTCCCCGTCTACCCTATCCAGCCGTACGGGACGTATCTCTCCTTGGAGATCTTCCCCTCTTTTGACCGCCGTCCGCAGGTAGGTGTCGGTGTAGCCCTCCCAGTATCCGTCCTTCTCTTCCTCGAAAAGCACGTCCAGTGTCTTTCCGATCTGGGCCTCCATATAGCGGGATTGCCCCCTGCGGGCGGCCTCCATTATCCGGCCGACCCGGTCTACTTTCACGGCCTTTTGTATCTGCCCCGGCATGTCGGCCGCCTTGGTCCCCGCCCGGCGGGAATAGGGGAACACGTGGACCCGGCTGAATCCCATCCGTTCCACATAGGCGAGGCTCTCCTCAAATTCCTCGTCGGTCTCTCCGGGAAACCCCACGATCACGTCGGTGGTGATCGACACATCCGGGATATGCCTTCGTAATGCCTCCACCACCTCCGTGAACCGGGCCGTGTCGTAGCTGCGGTTCATCCGCCGCAAGACCGTGTCCGATCCGCTCTGAAGCGACAGGTGATAATGCCTGCATAGCTTGGGCAGCCCCGCAAAGGTCTCGATCCACGCATCCCCCATATGGTCGGGCTCCAGGGAGCCCAGCCGTATCCGGTCCAGCCCCTCGATCCCGTGGACCCGGGTGATCAGCGCGGGGAGGTCCATATCTCCCCTCTCCTTACCGTAGGAGGACACGTGGATCCCTGTCAAAACGATCTCCCGGTACCCGGCGGATGTGAGGCGTCTGGCTTCCGCCACGACCCGCTCCGGGTCGCGGCTGCGGACCCGGCCACGGACATAGGGGATGACGCAGTAAGCGCAGTAGCGGTCACACCCGTCCTGGACCTTGATCACCGCCCGGGCCCGCTCCCAGCCCATGTCCACGGGCAGCTCCTCGAATTCCCCCACGGGGGCGATCTTTCCCACCGCGTTGCCTTCTGTCAGCCTCTGGGGCAGGTCTCCCCGGTCATCGGTCCCCACGACCAGTTTGACCCCCGGCAGCTCCAGCAGTTCTTTCCCCTTCTGCTGGGAGAGGCAGCCTATGACGGCGACATTCGCATCGGGATTATTGCGATGGGCCCGGCGGATCATCTGCCGGGACTTCCGGGCGGCTTCCCCGGTGACGGTACAGGTATTGATCACGTAGGCGTCGGCGGATTCGGTAAATGGCACCACCCGCCACCCCTGATCGGTAAATTGCTTCTGTATGGACTGGGTATCGTACTGGTTGACCTTGCACCCCAGGGTCATGAAGGCGACGGTCCGGTCCATCTATATCTCCCCCGCCCGGTGCATGAGTATGCTCAAGAGCGCGACCCCCGCCGTCTCGGTCCGCAGTATCCGGGGGCCGAGCCCCACGCTCATCCAGCCCGCTTCGCGGGCCGTTTCGATCTCTTCTTCCGCGAAGCCCCCCTCGGGGCCGACGCAGATATCCACTCTTTCAGGTATATCCGTTGACCGCAGTACCGCGGAAAGCCCCTGGTCCCCCTCTTGTTCCCAGGCAATGAGCTTAAGGGGAGCGTCGGCGTTCGCCATGGCCTCAGCGAAGGGCACGGGTGCCGTCACCTCCGGTACTCTGCCCCGGCGGCACTGCTTGGCGGCCTCGGCGGCGATCCGCTGGTATCGCTCCTGCCGTTTCTGCGTCTTCTTTTCATCGAGACGAACCACGGTGTACTTGGTCATAACAGGCACGATGCGGCCCGCTCCCAACTCCACCGCTTTCTGGACGGCCCAGTCCATCCGGTCCCCCTTGGCCATGGCCTGGTAGAGGGTCACGTACAGCCTGGGCTCCGCGTCGCTCTCCTTGACATCCCGGATATCGAGAAACACCTGTCCGTCCCCGATGGCCCGGACGCGGGTATCATAGACGTGTCTGCCGTCGCTTACCTCCACGGCCTGTCCCGGTTTTGCCCGCAGGACCTGGATCAGGTGCCGGGCGTCATCCCCCGTGATGCGCAGGGCATCGCCCTTTACCTGGGACGCCTCGACAAAGAATCTACCCACGGCGCGCCACCACCACGGCCCATTCCTCCATGCCGTGGACTTCCGCCGTCAGTCCCTGGGCCCGCAGGGCGTCCACCACGTCGCTCACCCGCCCGTCGATGATCCCGCTGCCGATAAAGACCCCTTCCGGTTTCAATAGCTTCGAGACATCCGGGGCGAGCCGGACGATCACATCGGCGATGATATTGGCCGTCACCATATCGTATTGGCCGGTGATCCCTTGTGCGAGATCCCCCTGCCGGACCTGGATGATACCATCCAGGTGATTGCGGGCGGCGTTTTGCCGCGCCACACCTACGGCGTGGGGATCGATCTCCACGGCGTCCACCTTGGCCGCGCCCAGCAGCGCCGCTCCTATCGCGAGTATACCGGTGCCGCAGCCGATATCCAGCACCGACATGCCGGGCTGTATATTCTGTTCGATCTGACGGAGGCATAGGATCGTACTCGCGTGGGTGCCGGTGCCGAACGCGGAGCCGGGGTCGATCTCGATGATACGCTCCCCTTCCCCCGCGTCCCACTCCGCCCATGAGGGCTTGATCACGAGACGCTCGGTGACCCGATGTGGCTTGAAGTACTGCTTGTAGGCCTCCACCCAGGTCTGTGAGTCCACCCCTTCGATCTCGATGGCGAGACTCCCGAGATCGAGGCCGGTATCCATGCTGGGTAGATCCCCTACCCGGCGGCGTATCCGCTCGACGGCGCAGGCGGCCTCCTCTCCCGAGGGCAGATACCCCTGCACCAGCACCTCGGCGCTCAGGCTGTCCAGCCAGGCCGGGTCCATGTAGTCCCATTCACCGGGGCCGCCGGCCTGGGCCATGAGGTCCTCCCTGTCACGGATCACCACCCCCCCGTAGGCCTCTTCCATCAGGGCCTCGGCGACGGCGTCCGCCGCCTGGTGGGTGGTGTGTACCGTACACTCGATCCATTCCATCAGCCTCACGCTCCAAACAGTTTTTTCATGGTATCGGCGAATCCCTTTTTCTGATGGTGGTGCTTCTTCCCGTCGGTCAATTCCGCGAACTGGAGCAGCAGCTCCCGCTGTTTGTCGTTGAGTTTCTTGGGCACTTCGATATTGACCTTGACATACAAATCCCCCCGGCTATTGGACTGGAGCCGCTGGATCCCCTGGTTTTTCAGCCGGAATGTGTGCCCGGTCTGGGTCCCGTCAGGGATATCGAAATCCGCGGGGCCCTCCAGGGTGGGTATCTTCACGCTCGCACCCAAGGCCGCCTCGGTAAATGAGATGGGCACGTCGCAGTAGAGATCGTACCCTTTGCGCTTGAACAAATCATGGGGCGCCACAGAGATATGCACGTAGAGGTCGCCGCTGGGGCCTCCCCGCATCCCCGGCTCCCCTTCCCCCCGCAGGGTCATGGCCTGGCCGTTGTCGATCCCCGCGGGGATATTGAGATCGATCCGCCGGTTGCGCCGGATGGTCTTGCGACCCCCGCAGCGCTCGCATACTTCCTCGATGATGACTCCTTCTCCCCGGCACCTGTCGCAGGCCACCACATTGGTGAACCGCCCGAAGGGGGTATTTCGGTGCTGGGAGACGCGGCCGCTGCCCCCGCACTGGGGGCAGGTCTTGGTGTTCGTGCCTTTCTTGGCCCCGGTGCCGTGGCACTCGGGACACTGCTCCCGCCTCAATATCTCGATGGTCTTCTTGGCGCCGAAGGCGGCTTCCTCAAATGAAATGGTGAGATCGTACCGAAGGTCCGCTCCCCGTGCCGGGCCCTGCCTGCGCCTCCCGGAGGACGCGCCGAACCCGCCGCCGAAGAACATATCGAATATATCCCCCAGACCGAAGTCCGAGAAATCAAAATCCATCCCGCCGAAGCCCTGGCCGGTGGGGCCCGCGTGGCCGAACCGGTCGTATTGGGCCCGGGTCTCCGCGTTGGAGAGCACCCCGTAGGCCTCGCTGATCTCCTTGAACTTCGTTTCCGCGTCCGGTTCCTTGTTGATATCCGGATGGTACTTCTTGGCCAGCGTCCGATAGGCCCGTTTCAGGTCCTCCTCGGTACAGGTACGCTCCACGCCCAGCACTTCATAATAATCCCGCTTCTCTGACACCCGTCACACCTCTACTTCCCTGTCATTATAGGTAGGCAAGAGGAAAATACCTCCCGCTTTATATGCCCGTTATACACAAAGGGGCCAAAGCCAGCTCCTTCGATCCGGCTTTGGCCTTACTTTCCCATTAGAGCTTGCACGCTACAGTATACCGCAATCCCGGGGGAAATGTCACATGTACTTTATTTATCGTCGTCCACGACCTCGTAGTCGGCGTCCACCACGTCCTCGTCGTCAGAGCCACCGCCCTGGCCCTGGGCCTGCTGACCAGCGCTCTGACCCTCCGCGGCCTGCTGCTGGTAGATCTTGCCGAAGGCGTCCATGGAGGTTTGGCTGAGTTTCTCGCTGGCGGACTTGATGGCGTCGGTGTCCTGGCCCTCCAGGGCCTTTTTGAGGGCACTGAGTTCGTCCTCCACCTTGCTCTTGTCCCCGTCGCTTAGCTTGTCGCCCAGCTCTTTCAGCGTTTTCTCGGTCTGGAAGACCAACGCGTCGGCCTGGTTGCGCGTCTCGATCTCTTCCTTGCGCTTCTTGTCCTCCTCGGCGTGCTTCTCGGCATCCTTCACCGCCGCGTCGATCTCGTTCTCGGTGAGGTTGGTCGTCGCGGTGATGGTGATATGCTGCTTCTTGCCCGTGCCCTTATCCTGGGCAGACACGTTCACGATGCCGTTGGCGTCGATATCGAATGTCACCTCGATCTGGGGCACGCCCCGGGGCGCCGGCGCGATACCGTCCAGCTTGAAGCGGCCCAGTGTCTTATTATCCGCCGCCATCTCACGCTCGCCCTGCAAGACGTGGATCTCCACCTCGGGCTGGTTGTCGGCGGCCGTACTGAATATCTGGCTCTTCTTGGTCGGGATGGTGGTGTTCCGCTCGATGAGCTTGGTGCACACACCGCCCAGTGTCTCGATCCCCAGGGACAGGGGCGTCACATCCAGGAGCAGTACGTCCTTCACTTCGCCTCCGAGCACCCCCGCCTGGATCGCCGCGCCGATGGCCACGCACTCGTCGGGGTTGATCCCCTTGTGGGGCTCCTGCTCGGTGATCTTCTTGACGGCGTCCTGGACAGCCGGAATCCGGGTGGAGCCGCCCACCAGGATGACCTTGTGGATGTCGGACGCAGAGAGTCCCGCGTCCTTCAGCGCCGCGCGGGTGGGTCCCACCGTCTTTTCCACCAGATCGGCGGTCAGCTCGTCAAACTTCGCCCGGGATAGGGTCATATCCAGGTGCTTGGGACCGCTGGCGTCCGCGGTAATGAAGGGCAGGTTGATATTGGACTGCATCACGCCGGAGAGCTCGATCTTGGCCTTCTCCGCCGCTTCCTTCAGCCGCTGGAGCGCCATCTTGTCTTTCCGAAGGTCGATGCCGGTTTCCTTTTTGAATTCGTCGGCCATCCAGTCCATCACGCGCTGGTCAAAGTCGTCGCCGCCCAGGCGGTTGTTCCCGTTGGTGGCCAGCACCTCGAAGACCCCGTCGCCGATCTCCAGGATGGAGACGTCGAAGGTACCGCCGCCCAGGTCGAATACCAGGATCTTGTGATTGTCCTCTTTGTCCAGGCCGTAGGCCAGCGAGGCCGCCGTGGGCTCGTTGATGATCCGCAGCACTTCCAGCCCGGCGATCTTCCCCGCGTCCTTGGTGGCCTGGCGCTGGCTGTCATTGAAGTACGCCGGTACCGTGATGACGGCCTGGGTCACAGTCTCCCCGAGATAGCCCTCGGCGTCTGATTTCAGCTTCTGCAGGATCATGGCCGAGATCTCCTGGGGGGAGTATTTCTTGCCGTCGATATCCACCTGATGGTTGGTCCCCATCTCCCGCTTGATGGACATGACTGTTCTATCCGGATTGGTGATGGCCTGGCGTTTCGCCACCTGGCCCACCAGCCGCTCACCTGTCTTGGTAAACGCCACCACCGAAGGGGTGGTGCGCCCGCCCTCCGCGTTGGGGATGACGGTGGGTTCGCCGCCTTCCATGACGGCCACGCATGAATTCGTTGTTCCCAGATCGATTCCGATTATTTTTCCCATAGTATATATCCTCCTGACTACTATCTATTTCTAAAATTAATTAGCTACCTTTACCATACTGTACCGTATGACCTTATCCTTGCGTATATACCCCTTCTGCAGTTCCTCCACCACGGTGTCGGCCTGCTCCGGGTCCTCGGCCTCCACCTTCATCACGGCGTGATGATACGTGGGGTCAAAGGGCTTGCCCACCGCCTCGATGGGCGCGACCTCCATCTGGGCCAGTATATCGCCGAACTGCTTGATGACCATCTCCACCCCGGTGACGATGTCCTCGGGGTCCTCCGAGTCCTTGGCGGCGGCAAGCGCCCGCTGCAGATTGTCAAGCACCGGCAAAAACGCCAAAATGGTCTCGTCCGCCGCCACCTGGCAGGCGTCCTGGAGAGCAGTGCGGTTCCGCCGCTTGTAGTTCTCAAACTCCGCCTGGACACGCTGGGCGATTCCCAGGTATTCGTCCCGCTTCTCTTCCGCCGCTTTTAGCTGTGACTGCAGTTCTTCACTACCAGCCCCGTTCTCGGCGGGGGTCTCTTCCTGGATCTCGATCTTCTTCTTTTCTTCCTTCATATCCCTATCCTTTGCTTCTTGATCGTCTTCATGTATGTCCGGCATCATTACCGCCTCCTATTCCTTCTTCAGCAGATCGGTGAGGTACTGGGTCAGGCTCTTGCCCACATAGTCCAGGGCCGATATGGCCTTGGCGTACTCCATCCGGGTGGGCCCGATGAGGCCGATGGAGCCAAGCACCCTGCCCCCCGCCCGGTAGGACGCCGTCACCACGCTGAATTCCTGCAGTTCCTCGATGGTATTCTCCCGGCCGATGGTCACATTGACCCCTTCCGGCTCGATGTCCTTGAGCATGTCGTAGAGCAGGTTCCGCTTCTCCATGAGACTTAGGAAATTCCGGGCCCGCAGTACGTCCTGGTACTCGGGGTAATTGAATATATTGGTGGTGCCCCCCAGGTACACGTCCCTGTTCATCAGTGTGCCGGTGAAGGCGTCCACCATGGCGTTGAAGAAATCCCGCTCCCGGTCGATGTGCTTCTGCAGTTCGTTGCACATCTCATTGCCCATATCCCCCAGGCAGAGGTCCTGGCACCGCTCGCTGAGCATATTGGAGATCCTCTCCAGGAAGGAGGGCTGCACGCCCCCCGGCACCCGGATCACGATATCCTTGATCACGCCGCTGTTGGTCACCACCACCATCAGCACCTGGTCGTCCCCGATGGGCACCAGGTGGATGTGCCGGATCAGCACCCGATCGCTCTGGGGCCCCAGCATCACGGCGGTGTAGTGGGTGATGTCGGAGAGGACCTTACTCGCCTCCACGATCACCTGCTCGATCCGCGACACCCGCTCGTCAAATAGATGCTTGATGCTATGGGCCTCCGTATCGGAGAGAGCCCGCACCTTCATGAGCCGGTCCACATACAGGCGGTAGGCCTTGTCGCTGGGGACGCGCCCCGCCGAGGTGTGGGGCTGCATGAGGTACCCCATCTCCTCCAGGTCCGCCATCTCGTTGCGGATGGTGGCGCTAGATAGGCCCATATCGTATTTGCGCGCCAAAGTCCGGGAGCCCACCGGCTCCCCGGACACGATATAGTCATCGATGATGGACTGCAGTATATGTAATTTTCGCTTACCCAGGTCCATAGCTACCACACTCGTTTTGTCTAGTTGTTAGCACTCTCACCAGGTGAGTGCTAACCCTTCTTTACCCTATCATTATCCTTATTTTTTGTCAATACTTATGAAGCAAAGATCGTCACATATCAAACTTTCCTCACCTAAAAAGCTTTCGCAATAAATGGCAGGGATATTCAATTGATAAAAAGGTGTATGCGGCGATCGGAGGTATCCGCAGTGCCGAAAAAACGCAAAACCGCTTCGCCGGTTGATTTCCAGGAAAAGTGAAACGCGCGGCAGTCTGAAAAACGACGTTTGTTTAATTTGAGGGCGGGGAGAATGATGTGGCGGGGCGGAAAAAGGCCCGGGGCCCGGGCCTTTCGGGGGCTCGGCAGGAGAGGATCAGAATGGTGAAAAGTGCAACGCGTTGCGAAACGCGGGCCCCTCCGGCGTTTCGTCTACCGGGGGCGGGTGGGGAGGGGATATGCGCTGGCACCGCTTAACAATCCGTCACTCATAGACGGGGATCGCGGAGAAAGGCCGTTGCGGTTCGTTTCATTTTGTTTGGGTGTGTTGCGGGGTGGGGGGAGCAATGGTGGCGGGCTCCCCCCATACAAAGAGCGGCCCCATCAAAGCCCCGGGCCTTTTTCGGCCCTTTTTGGTTCGTTCAAAAAAGGTAAACACGACAGAGATGCTTACGAAGCCCTTCCCCAGTCAATCCATAAACAAGATAAGCGCCTGGTTCATGAGGTCCATCCCCCGCTTGGTGAGGCGAAATCCCCCCTCGTCCGATATCCCCAAGCCCGAATCGCATAGACCGCGGATGGCGTCCTCGTACCGCTCCTTTAGATCGACCCCGAATCGCTCCCGGAAGTCACCATACTTGATTCCCTCTGTGAGTCGCAGGCCCATCATGATCGCCTCCCGGATCTGGATTTCGGGGGAAAGTACTTCCTTTTCGGAAAAGGCGGGCAGCCCCGCTTTGGACAACTGGATGTACGCCGCGATGTCATGGGTACCCGTGTAGCGAGCAGGCCCCAACCGCCCGCAAGCCCCGCTCCCCAGGGCCGGGTATTCGTCGTACCGCCAGTAGTGGAGATTGTGCCGGCACGCGTACCCCGGCCGGGCGTAATTGGACACCTCGTACCGGGCAAGCCCCGCCTGGGCGAGCCTATCGATGGCGGCATCCTGCATGGCTAATTCGATCTCATCCCCAGGAAGGGTCAATTCGCCCGACTGATATTGGGTGTAAAAGGGGGTGCCTTCTTCGATCTTCAGCGCGTAGGCGGAGATGTGGGTGATGGGCAGCGTCAGGGATTCCCGGAGGGTATCCTCCCAGTCGGCTAATGTCTGGCCGGGGATGCCGTAGATTAAATCGATGCTGATATTATTGAAACCAGCCTCCGCCGCCCCCCGGACCGCATTATAAATATCCTTGCTTTGATGGACGCGTCCCAGTGTCTCTAATAATGAATCGGAGAATGACTGGGCCCCGATACTGAGGCGATTGACGCCAATTTCCCGCAGCCCGGATAGAGAAGACATATCCACCGTGGCCGGATTGGCCTCGATGGAGATTTCCGCTTTAGGCAATATGCAAAAAGAATCCCGGCAGGCGGTGAGCACTTGACTGATCGCCTCCGGGGGAAACAACGTGGGGGTGCCGCCCCCCATATAGACGGTGTCGATGGCGACGCCCTTCAGGGCGGGTGATATCCGGCGGGCCTCGGCGCACAGCGCGTCGATGTAGGGACCCATCCACGCCTCACGCCCCGCCGCCGAGTGAAAATCGCAGTAGAGGCATTTGCGCCTGCAGAAGGGGAAATGGATATAAAGGCCGGCCCCCATCAGAGCTTCAGCACCGCCATGAAGGCCTCCTGGGGCACCTCCACCGTGCCGATCTGGCGCATCCGCTTTTTGCCCGCCTTCTGCTTTTCCAGGAGCTTGCGCTTTCTGGTGATGTCGCCGCCGTAGCACTTGGCCAATACGTCTTTGCGAAGGGCGCCGATGGTCTCCCTGGCGATGATCTTGCCCCCGATGGCCGCCTGGATGGGGATCTCGAACTGATGCCGGGGGATCGCTTCCTTTAATTTCTCGGCGATGGCCCGGCCCTTGGTATAGGCCTTGTCCTTGTGGACGATCATGGAGAGCGCGTCCACCACTTCCCCGTTTAGCAATATATCCAGCTTCACCAGCTCCGCCTGCTGGTAGCCGATGTATTCGTAGTCCAGGGAGGCGTAGCCCCGGCTCCGGGATTTCAGCGCGTCGAAGAAATCGTAGATGATCTCATTCAGCGGCATGTGGTAGGTGATCAGCACCCGGGTCTCCTCGATATACTCCATGTGCTTGTATTCCCCGCGTCGCTGCTGGGATAACTCCATCACCGCCCCCACGTAATCGGCGGGGGTCATGATCTGGGCTTTGACGATAGGCTCCTCCATGTACTCGATCTCCCCCACGGGGGGCAGATTGGCGGGGTTGGATATCTCCACCATCTCCCCGTCGGTCTTTGTGACCTTGTACACCACGCTGGGGGCGGTGGTGACGAGATCGAGGTCGTACTCCCGCTCCAGACGCTCCTGTATGATCTCCATGTGCAATAGTCCCAAAAACCCGCACCGGAACCCGAACCCTAAGGCCGCGCTGGTCTCGGGGGTGAACTGCAGGGACGCGTCGTTGATCTGGAGCTTGTCTAGGGCGTCTCTGAGGTCTTCGTACTTGGCCCCGTCGGCGGGGTATATCCCCGAGAAGACCATGGGGGTCACCGGCCTGTATCCCGGCAGTGGTTTCACATCCTTGGCGCCTGCCAGGGTGATCGTATCCCCCACCCGGGTGTCCCGGACGTTCTTGATACTGGCCGCCACATAGCCCACTTCCCCGGCCTGCAAATCATCCATGGGCGCCAGGGCCGGGGTCATGATCCCCACCTCCGTCACCTCGAAGGCCTTGCCGGTGGCCATCATCCTGATCTCGTCTCCCACCGCGATCCGGCCCTCCATCACCCGGACATTGGCGATGACGCCCTTGTAATTATCGTACACAGAGTCGAATATCAGCGCTCGGAGGGGTTTGTCCTCATCCCCGGCAGGGGGCGGGATCTGTTCGATGATCGCGTCCAGCACCGCCTCGATATTGGTGCCGTTCTTGGCGGAGATCAGGGGGGCGTTCTGGGCCGGGAGACCGATGATGTCCTCGATCTCCTTGATCGTGTGGGCGGTATCGGCGCTGGGCAGATCGATCTTATTGATGACGGGGACGATGGTGAGATCGTGCTCCAGGGCCATGTACACATTGGCCAGCGTCTGGGCCTCGATCCCCTGGGTGGCGTCCACCACCAGCACCGCTCCCTCGCAGGCCGCGAGACTCCTGGACACCTCGTAGGTAAAGTCCACGTGACCCGGGGTATCGATGAGGTTCAGTATGTATTCCTGTCCGTCCTTCTTATGCACCAGGCGGACCGCCTGGCTCTTGATGGTGATGCCCCGCTCCCGCTCAAGGTCCATGCTGTCCAGTACCTGCTCGCGGATCTCGCGGCTGGTAAAGGCCCCCGTCCGCTCCAGGATCCGGTCGGCCAGGGTGGACTTGCCGTGATCGATATGGGCGATGATGCAGAAATTTCGTACGTGCTGCTGCCGTGCGCTTACCATAAAACCCGGTTCTCCTTTTCAGTCACCACTGATTCATTCATCTTCGTTACCATAGTAAAGAAAACCGGGCAAAAAAGCAACATGGATATATGGAACCGGCCTGGCGGGCCGAATACTATGCCGTATTTACGACCCCAGTACCTCGGCGAGAATATCGGACAGGAGCCGGGCGGTGACCAGGGCCTCTTTCATCGTGGTGTAATTGCTCCCCACCTCGATCAGGATGGCGTTGGTGGAAACATGCTGGTTGTACCGGCCGCTGCGGATGCAGACCTTCTTGGCAAGCCCCGGATACAACTGATCGGAGGCGGCGGTGATCTGCTTGGCGAGCTTGAAGTTTTCCTCCCAGTCCGGCTTATCCTTGAAGGAGGTGGTGTACCCCTCCCCGGTGCCGATCAGCACGAAGAACCGGGCGGCCTTCTCCCCGTTGATCGTGACGGTCTCCTCCTTCTCCGCGGGGGGCGCGTCGTCATAGCCGTTGCGGTGCAGGTCGATGAACACCTTCAGGGACGGGTATTGCTCCATGTCCTTTTTCAGGGTCTTTAACGAACGGGTGTAGGAGGTGCCGAAGTCCCCCTGCTCGTGCTCCGTCGTATCGTGAAAGGTGGGGATACCCTTTTGATTGAGCAGCTCGGATAACTCTTGCCCCACCCGCTCCACGGTGTAGTCGGGATCGTCGCACCGCCAGGGCTCCTCCATCTGGTAGGGGTCCTCCGGGTCCTGCTCGTAGGCCTCCCGGGAATGGGTGTGGTAGATCAGCACCTGGGCCCCCTCTCCGCTTAGCTCCACCGCGGGGACCGCGTCCCAGTCGATAGCCTCGGCCCGGATAATGATATCGTCGGGCACCCCGGTGTCCGCGTCGGCGATAGGGTCTTCCGGCTCCCGCATATCCCCCCGGTCCGACACCCGGGGACTGGGAACGGACACGGGAGCCGGCGACGGGCTGGTCTCCGCCATCCCCAGCACGGGGATCTCCCAGCCGATCAGTCGCTCGGGGCGCAGCACGTCCCCGGCCCAGGCCATGATGGAGGTATCCTCCCCCTGGGGCCTGGCCGCCCTGTTCCGGGCGATCAGTGTGCCCCCCAGCACCACCACGGCCGCCAGGACGATCACCGGCCACAGCCATTCCCTTTTTCTGCGCCCCCGCGCCATCCGAAACCGCATACCCGTCCTCCAAAAAAGAATTATGGGTTTTTGACCATTATTAAAGAGTATGGGTTTGGGGGAGCGGATATACCTTACATATACGCGGCGATCACATCGGGGGTACACTCGTAGTGCAGGTATTGGTTGAGGCCGTCCGCCACCATCTCCGCCATCTTGTCGATAAGCTGGTCGATGTCCTTGGGGGCCACCACCAGGCGCTTCATATCGTCGTCCAGGGTCTGGTCCAGGAGATTATCGGCGTCCTGGGGATTGACCTCCCCCAGATAGGGGAATTTCTTCGCTTCCTTGATCCCGTCGCGCTTGATCTCCGCGCTGACCCCCATCATGGCGTCCCGGGCCACGGTCCGGGCGTAGACCACGGTGGGCACCCCGATGGCGATGATATCGGTCCCCAGGGACTCCTTTGTCAGCTCCATGCGGTGGTTGCCCACCCCCGACCCCGGGTGGATGCCCGCGTCGGAGAGCTGCACCGTGCTGGCGATGCGGCGGGTCTCTCCGGCGGCCAGGGCGTCGATGACGATGATGAGGGCGGGCTTGATCTTCTCCGCCACCCCCTTGATGATCTCCCCGGTCTCGATGCCGGTGATCCCCAGCACCCCCGGTACCAGTGCGCTGACATTGCTCAAGCGCTGGTCCAGCCCGTCGGGGTACAGCATCTTGATATGGCGGGTCACCAGGATATGCTGGGTCAGCTTGGGCCCCAGGGAGTCGGCTGTGATGGCGGGATTGCCGAGCCCCACCACCAGCACCACCTCGTTCTTGTCCACCGGCCGGATGCGCCTAAGCTGCTCTGCGATGCTGCGGGCGCCGTTCTGCTTGGTATCGGGGATGATATCCTTGAACTGCTCGCACTCCAGGGTGATATACTGCCCCTGGGGCTTGTGAAGCCGCTGGCTTCCCTCGTCGTTGACGATGCGCACCACGTGGATGTGGATATCGTTTTGCTGCTGCTCCTCACTCTCGATGCCCGGCAGCGGCTGACGGTCCCTCTCGGCGATTTCCTTGGCCTCCAGGGCCAGGTCGGTATGTACTCCCATAGATGTTCCTCCTCTTTTGTATTGGCATATGGGTATTGTGCCCCAGCGGGCCGGATTTTTTGCCGGACTGCCGGAGAAAAATAAAAGGCTTGCGGCCTGTACCATAGTTGCGGTATAATACTTCTTGCGGTTTTTAATAAACCATGATACAATACCGTGCATTGAACTTTGGAGGTGAAACCGTTTGCCCAATATAAAATCTGCTGAAAAAAGAGTCGAGATCGCCCGTGTCCGCACAGAGCGGAACAGGGCCCGCAAGTCCATCGTCAAGACAGCCGTCCGCAAATACGAGACGCTGATTGCCGAAGGCAAGATCGAGGAAGCCCAGGCCCAGCTCAAGGAAGTCGTCAAACAGATCGACATGGCTGTAACCAAGGGGGTTCTCCACAAGAACACGGCGGCCCGGAAGAAATCGCGGCTCGCGAATATACTGAACCAGGCGACGGCTGAGGCCTCTAAGTAACAGCGTTGAACACATCTAAGGCTTTCCTGAAAAGGAAAGCCTTTTTATTTATCCGATATCCCGAAAAGGAGAGAACCATGAGGCTCTATATCGCCACGTTTGATCAAAACTGGGACACCCTCGGCCCCATCGTGGAGAACTATCATACAGGCGTGGAGGTCCAGCGGTTCTGCGGCCACGCGGCCCTAGATGATCCGGACGCGGCACTCTCCGAGATCGATAGGCATCTCCCCAGGGATAACCGCTCCATGCACGGGTATTTCTACTCGATGAATCCAGCTGCCTACGATCCCCTGATCCGGGACGCCACGCTGTGCCGCTACCGGCAGTCCTATGCCGTCGGCAGGCGGTTCGGGACTGAACGTATCGTGTTTCACACGGGGTTCACCTTTCCGTTCCCGCCGGATCGGTATACCTATGAAAACTTCAACGCATTCTGGGGTACGTTTCTAAAGGACGTGGATGACGATATAGAATTTCACATCGAGAACATGTTCGAGAAGAAATGGGAATACCTGCGGGATTTCGTCGCCGCCGCGGACGACACACGGGTATCGGCCTGCCTCGATATCGGCCATGTCAATGCCTGTTCCTCACAATCCCACGCCGAGTGGATCAGGGGGCTTACTAATACCATCCGCTATATCCACCTGCACAATAATTTCGGTGAGACGGACGAGCACAACGGGCTTGGCAAAGGGTCGATCCCCATGCGGGAGGTGCTGGACCTGCTGATGACCCATGCCCCGGATGCCATATGGACGATCGAGAACGGAGAGATCGAGCAATCCATCCAGTGGCTCGTGGGGAACGGGTATCTATAATACTGTCTGCCAGCGTCATTCCGTACTCTTGCCTTCACACTTACAGCGCGCTTATCTCTTTTTTCGTGCCATTTGTTCCAGACTCCGATAGACGAATATGAGAAAAAGGCTGCGCTCCTGGGACAGTCCCGCGCCTCGAAAAACTGGGTCGCTCTCTGGAGCGGTCAGATCGGCGTTTTTCGGAACTGTCCTAGCGTCGCTGCGCATTTTCCATCTCCAAATTCGCCTATATCGTCTTCCGCAATGGCACCGTATATACCCCGCTGTCTTTCTTTGGAGCTGGATTGCAGTGGTCTTTTATGTCGTTTCAGCAAGGCGGGCAAGATACTAAAAAACCCCAGGTCTCCCTGGGGCAATTCCCATACTGATATAATAAATTCGCCTACCCCTGACACAAAGACGCGATCAGCGCCTCCAGCGACTCCCGCTTCGCCTTTACCCCGTTCTTGTACCCGTGATTGAGCTCGATACAGGTCTCCATGCCTTTCGCCAGGGCCTCCGGATCAAACCGGGCCGCCTGACCGGCGTATTTATTGGCGAGCCAGGGGGCCACCCCCATCTCCTTGGCCATCCTGCTCGGATGGACGCCCCGCCGGCCAAGCTCCTTGGCCAAAAGCATCTGCCGGAACTGCCGGGCCAGCATGGTGACGATCATCAGCGGATCGTCCCCCGCCGCCAGCAGGTGATCGAGGGATACCATCGCCGTATTCATCTCCCGGCGCCCCACGGCGTCCAGCACGTCGAACACCCGCTCCTCCGTGGTGGGGATGGTGATCCGCGCCACCATCTCGCTGGTGATCGTCCCGCCCTCCCCGGCGTACTGCATGAGTTTATCCAGCTCACTGCTCACGTGCCGCATGCCCTCCCCCACACGGGAGAGGAATGTGTGCAGCGTCCGGGTATCCATCTTGATCTTCTGGGCGGCGAGCTCCCGCTTGACCCACCGGGCCCGCTCCTCTTCCTTCAGCAGAGCGAACTCCACCACCGAACCGTGCTTGGCGGCGGCCTTGTACACCGCTTTGCGTTTGTCCGGCTTGTGCCCGGCCCGCATATAGAGCACCAGACACACCGAGGGGGGCAGGTCCGAAAGGTAGGCCGTCATGCTCTCCTGCTCGGACTGGGTCCCCTTGCGCCCGGTGAGCAGGTAGGGGTCCCGGACCAGTACCAGCCTGCGCTCCGACATAAACGGCAGGGTGTCGCAGGAGCCGATGATCTGATCCACCCCGGCCTCTTCCCCGTCCAGGGCCTGGTAGTTAAGATCCCCCATACCGGGCTCCACCAGTACCTCCATAAGCGCCTCCAGGGCCCGGTCCTTCACGAACTCCTCCTCCCCGTGCCACAGGTACAGGGTGGCGATGGTCCCATTTTGAATGTCATTGAATACGTCTCTATACCCCATCGTGTCCTCATTCCATGGTGATGGGGGCGGCCTGATCTCCGCCCCTACGGCAATACGCTCTCCAGCACCCTGGCGGCATTGCCGGTGAGTATTTTTTCGACCTCACGGGCCGTAAATCCTGCCTCAGAGAGCAAGCCGGACAGCTTCCCCATCTCCCCCGCGTCGCGGATGGCCATCACGGGGTCGCCGTCGAAGTCCGCCCCGACGGCGGGACAGTCCGCGCCCCCCGTATTGTATATGTGCCGGATATGGGCGGTCATGGCCTCCCAGGCCTCCCTGTCCGGCCCCAGATGGGGGCCGTAGGTATTGACACCCACCACCCCGCCGCTCCGGGCGACGGAGCGGATGAGCTCGTCGGGGATATTGCGGGGGTGGTCCAGCAGGGCCCTGGCGTCGGAGTGGGACGCGATGAAGGGCTTTCGGGCCAAAACGGCCATGTCCCGGATGCCCCTATCGGAAAGGTGGGAGACGTCCACGATCATCCCCGCCGACTCCATCCATTCCACGACTTCCCTGCCGTAGGGGGTGAGACCCCTGTCCTCCGCGCCTAGGGCGGGAAATCCCAGGGCGTTTGGCCTATTCCATACCGGATTGACCAGCCGTACGCCGAATTCATAGAGTTCCGCCAGATCATCCATATCCGCGGCTCCCTCGCCCCCCTCCAGGGAGAACAGCGCCGCGACGCGCCCCTCCCGGCGGGCTTTTTCCCAATCTCCCCGGGTCTTCACGATGGCCAGATCCTGACAGCGGCCGATCTCCGCCGCCGCCCGCTCCCGGATCTGCCGGACACGACGGGGGGCTTCTGCCATGGGTCCCTCCTTCCCGAACCAGGGAAAGAGGGAAAACACCACCGCCTCATACCCGCCCCGGCGCATTTTAGCCGCGTCGAGGTGCAGATTGTTGCTGTCGATATGCATTTCCGGATTCACCAGGGCGATCCGCGACAGTGTATCGCAGTGCAGATCGATCATAGCGCGTCACACCTTTCAGTAACCACTGATTAAGTCTGATCCACAGATTGCCGAGGGTACTGACGGTACGTTTTGCTTCGCAAACCGTACCACTTGGGAAAAAACCGGCAAGGTGCGCATTGAGATTTATTCAGTGGTTACTAACAGTATACCAGAGGATCAAGCCCCCTCCCATCATCGGCCTTTCTTGACATTCTTTTTGCCATCCTTTATATTTAAAATAGAAAGATAATAAGGGGGAACGGGAATCCTCAACGGGATTTCCCGTTCCTCTATTTGTTTTTGGGAGGATGGACAGCATGGCGTATTCCCTGGAAGAGAACCATTTCTTTGGCGATACCGATCCGGCCGAGTTGATCAAAACCTACGGTTCCCCCTTGTATGTGTACAATGAGGAAATACTCCGTACCCGGTGCCGGGAGATGGCCGACATGGTGGGCAGGCCCAATTTTCGGGTCAATTATTCCACCAAGGCCAATTCAAATCTGGAACTATTGAAGATCGTCCACGACGAGGGCATCTGCGCGGACGCCATGTCCCCGGGGGAGATCCACGTGCTCCTGGAGGCGGGATTTGAACCCTCGGAGATATTCTACATAGGCAACAATGTCTCCGCCGAAGAGATGGCTTTCGCCATCGAGCGGGACATCACGGTGAGCGTGGACTCCCTGTCCCAGCTGGAGATGGTGGGGAAAAACCATCCGGGAGCCCGGGTCGCGGTGCGCCTCAATCCCGGCGTGGGAGCCGGCCATCACGAGAAGGTGGTCACCGCCGGCAAGAAGACCAAGTTCGGGATCAACCTCGATAAAGTGGATGAGGTATTGGAGACCGCCATCCGCTACGGGCTCACCATCGTGGGGGTCAACCAGCACATCGGATCCCTCTTCATGACCGGGGAGGCCTACGCCGAGGCGGTCTCGGTGGTGCTGGACGCCGCACGGCAGTTCCCCGAGCTCCAGTTCGTGGACCTGGGGGGCGGGTTCGGCATCCCCTACCACAAACAGGAGGACGAGGAGCGGCTCAACCTCAGTGACCTGGGACGGCGTATCCGGCAGATGATCGGCAAGTGGGACGATACCTACGGCCGTGAGATCACATTCAAGATCGAGCCGGGCCGCTATATCGCCGCCGAGTGCGGGACCTTGCTGGGCACCGTCCACAGCATGAAAGACAACGACGGCAACCGCTACGCCGGGACCGACCTGGGGTTCAATGTCCTCATCCGTCCCGAGCTCTACGGGAGCCATCACGATATCGAGGTGTACAGGGAAGGCAAACAGGTCACGGAGGGTCCCACCGAGGTGGTCAATGTGGTGGGCAATATCTGCGAGACCGGCGACGCCGTCGCCAAGGACAGGAGGCTCCCCGTGATGCAGGAGGGGGACGTCGTGGCCGTCCTGGATGCGGGGGCCTACGGGTATACCATGTCGAGCAATTACAACAACCGCCTGCGTCCCGCAGAAGTGCTGATCGACAAGGATGGCAATCACCGCCTGATCCGCCGGCGGGAAACACTGGACGACCTGATGAAGGGATTTGTGGAGTAAGACAATACGCGAAAAAAAGCAGGCCTTTTTTAAAGGCCTGCTTTTTATATGCGCGCGCATCCCGGTTTTTTACTCCCGGGGCAGCTCCAGTAATGTGTCGTACCCGGATTCGTTATTGGTGGACTGGACATATTTCTCCCCGTTGGGGCCGTCCATGGGCACCAGGAATGAATAGGGAAACACATCCGCTTTGATGCTGTTGGGGTGGGTCTTTAGATAATCGTGAATCTTCTCCTTTGTATAGAACTGTTCTTCCATATAGCCGATCATGTACAATGAGTGGATATCCAATATATTATTGGAATCCTCGCAACCATTATTCATGTGAATCTTAGTTGCGAACATCATATCGTCCGCCTCCCCCGTATTTATTAAACTCTATCACAATTATAACAAATAGAAAATTTATGTCAATTGATGGAGCAAATTGTTGGAGCGCGGGCGCGCAAAAACCCGTCACCATCACATCGCAGCAAAACGGACCGCCTTTTCGGCGGCCCGTTTGAGGTTACTGTATGATTTACTTTTTGCTGTTCTTCTGTATCAGGGAATTCAGCCTGCCGTCCAGCTCCTTGGCCGCGTGATACCCCATCTCCTTGAGCCGCAGGTTTCTGGCCGCCACCTCCAATATGATGGCCAGGTTTCGTCCGGGGCGCACCGGCAGGACGATCTTGGGGAGCTTGATCCCCAGTATCTCCCCGTATTCGTCGGTCAGACCCAGCCTGTCGTACTCCTTGGTATTGTCCCAGAATTCCAGCTGGATCAGCATCTGTATATTCTTGGAATTGATGACCGATCCCACACCGTACATGGCCTTGATATCGATGATGCCGATCCCCCGGATCTCCATAAAATGCCGGATCAGTTCAGGGGCCTCTCCCACCAGGCGGGATTCGTCCACCTTGCGGATCTCCACCGCGTCATCGGCCACCAGCCGGTGGCCCCGCTTGACCAACTCCAGAGCGGTCTCGCTCTTTCCGATCCCGCTCTCCCCCACGATGAACAGCCCCGCGCCGTAGACGTCCACCAGTACCCCGTGCTGGGTCACCCGTGGAGCTAGGGCGTCGTCCAGGTAGGTGATGAGCCGATGAATCAGCGTGCTCGTCACCAGATTGGAGGACAATAGGGGGCAGTTATTGCGCTTGCTGGCCTCCAGGACCAGGTCGGGCACCGGCATATTCCGGGAAATGATCAGGCAGGGAATATCGAACTGCATCAGCTTGTCCAGCCGCTCGGTGATGTCCTTGTCCTTCATCCCCTCCAGATACGTCATCTCCACCCGGCCGATGACCTGGATGCGGTCCCGGGCGAAATAATCAAAGAACCCGGCGAGCTGCAGCCCCGGCCTGCCCACATTGCTGGTGGTGACGTTGATCTCCTCTATGTCTCCCGCGTTGATGATGGTCATTCCCAGGTCCTGGGCCATCTTCCCCAGAGAAATCAATCCCATACTTGTCCTCCCAATACATATGTTTCGATCGCTTTCGCGACCCCGTCTTCCATATTCGAGGCGATGACCGCGTCGGCGGCCTTCTTGGGCTCTTCCCGGCCGTTGGCCATACAGAGTCCCAGGCCCGCGTACTGGATCATCGAGATATCGTTCATGCTGTCCCCGATGGCCAGCACCTCTTCTCTAGGTATATCGTATCCCTGGGCCAGGGACTTAAGCGCCGCGCCCTTGGTGGCGTCCTTGTGCAGGAATTCCAGGTACATGGACTTGGAAACCGTGATCTCCACCTGATCGCCGTATTTTTCGAGGCATTCCCGGTAGAGCTTCTCGATCACGGGGGGTTCGTTCACGATGATCATCTTGGTGGGCTCTTCCTTGATAAAGGGAGCCAGGGGCCCGGCCTCGATCCCCGTAACCCCGGTGCGCATGGCGTACATCCGGCTGTAGGCGCATTTCTTCCGGAAGAAATAGTCGTCCCGCAGGTAGGCCTGCAGGTAGAGATCCTCCCGGTCGCACCACTCCGCCACTTCCTTGGCAATCTCCAGGGGAAGCGTCACGTGGCGGTAGAGCATATCCGTCTCGCTGTCCCGGACCATGGCCCCGTTGCTGCTGATGATGGGGCCTTTTAGATCAAGCATCTTCATGAAGGGCAGCACGGAGCGGTGCATCCGGCCCGTGGCCAGCACCACCTTGGCCCCCTTGGCGGCGGCCGCGCCCAACGCTCTTCGGGTACGGGGCGTGACGGTGAGATCGTCGGTCAACAGGGTGTCGTCCATATCAAAGGCTAGCAGTCGATAGGCCATAATCCTCCTGTATCCGGTTGTTTGCTAAAATTTCGTTACCAGTATATCCTGCGCCCATTATTCTGTAAAGCGGGATCCTTTTTTGTCGAAGAACTCCCAGACGGCCTGGGCGGCCTTTTCATTCATCCCCGCCACGGCCTTCATGTCCTCCACACTGGCCTCGGACACGGCGCGTATGCTCCCGAAATACTTCAGCAGCGCCTGCCGCCTCCGCGCCCCGATACCGGGTATCTCCTCCAATTGAGAGTACAGCGTCCCCTTGTCACGAAGTCCCCGGTGATAGGATACGGCGAACCGGTGGGCCTCGTCCCGGACCCGCTGGATGAGGTGGAGCGCGTTCCCCGTCCGGGGCAGTATGACGGGATCACTCTCTCCCGGCAGATACACCTCTTCGAACTGCTTGGCCAGGCCGAATATGGGGAGCCGGATGTCGAGCTTGTCTAGCTCACTGAGGGCGGCGGAAAGCTGCCCCTTGCCCCCGTCGATGAGGATCATATCGGGCAGTACGGCGAACCGGCCCGATTCCAGGGGTTTGCCTTCTGATTTGAGCTTCTCCCGCTCGTCGATGGCGTGGGAAAACCGCCTGCGGATGACCTGGGCCATGCTCTCAAAATCGTCGGGCTTAGCAAGCCCCCGTATCTTGAAGCGCCGGTAAGATTTCTTCTCCGGCACCCCGTCCACAAACACCACCATGGAGGCTACGGTCTCGGCCCCCTGGATATGGGATATATCGTATCCCTCGATGCGCTTGACTTCCCGCGCAACCCCCAGGGCCTCGGCGAGCTCCTTCACGGCGCCTACGGTGCGGGCCTCCTGCTGGCTCTCCTTTTCGTAGCGGCGCTGGGCTTCTTTCTCCGCGTTTCGCTCGGCGAGGTCCACCAGCTTGCGCCAGTTCCCCCGCTCGGGGACCCGCAGGTGCACCGGGCCGCCCCGCTGCCGGGCGAGGAGCGACTCCACCACCTCCTGGTCCATGACGGGCCCCGGGATCATGATCTCCCGGGGGATGCCGGGCCGGGCGTCGTAGTACTGGGTGAGAAAGGCGTAGAGGGTATCGGCGGCGGTCTCTTCCCCGGCGTTTTCCATAAAGGCCTGGTAGCCGCCGATCACCTGGCCCTCCCTGACCCGCAGTACCTGGACCGCGCTGATCCAGGCGACCCGACTGAGGCCGACCACGTCCCGGTCCTCCCCGGAGGGGGAGGTCATCTTCTGCCGCTCCAGTATGATCTCCATGGCCCGGATACGGTCCCTAAGCCTGGCCGCCTTTTCAAACTGCATGGTCTGGGCGGCGGCGATCATATCCTCATGCATGGTGTCCATGACAGACAGGTCTTTCCCGTCCAGAAAACGGCACAGCGCGGCGATCGTATCCTTATACGCCCCCGGGTCCACGTCCCCCTGGCAGGGGGCGGAGCACTGTCCCAGGTGATGGTACAGGCAGGGGCGGCCCCCCACCTGTTTGCCGTAGGTGAGTTTTCTCGTACAGCTCCGGGCGGGGAATACCTTTCGCAGGGCCTCCATGGTCTCTTTCAGAGCCCGGCCGCTGGGGTAGGGCCCGTAGTACCGGGCGCCGTCTTTCTTGATCCTGCGGGTGATGGACACCCGCGGATAGGTCTCTTTCATATCCACCCGGATACAGGGATAGCTCTTGTCGTCCTTGAGCATCACATTGAACCGGGGGCGGTACCGCTTGATGAGATTGCACTCCAGCACCAGGGCCTCGAGCTCGGAGTCGGTGATGATGGTCTCGATATCCGCGATCTGGGGGACCAGCATCAGGAGTTTATCCTCCTGATTGCGGGAGTTCTGAAAATACTGCCGCACCCGGTGGCGCAGGGATCTGGCCTTGCCGACATAGATCACCTGCCCGGCGGCGTTTTTCATGATATACACCCCCGGCTCCAGGGGCAGCGCCTCCAGCTTTTCCTTTAGATCCCCCCGCAGTTCATCCCTCATTTATCGCCCTTCATCCTGTTCGTTCTCGGGTACGAAGCTCACGGTCCGCGCGTCGACGTCCGCCCCGGTCACCTTGACGCGCATCTTGTCTCCCAGGCGGATCACCCGCTTTTTTCGCTCCCCGGTGAGGCAGTAGCCGTCCGCGTCGTACACATAATAGTCGTCGTCCAGATCGGCCAATCGGATCATCCCCTCCACGGTATTGGGCAGCTCCACAAAGAGCCCGAATCCCGTGACGCCGGAGACTACCCCGTCGTAGACCTCGCCGATCTTGCCGGTCATGTACTCCACCTTCTTCAGCTGGTCGGCGTCCCGCTCGGCCTCCTGGGCCACCTGCTCCCGCTCGGAGCAGTGTTTGGCGTCCTCGTCCAGGTGCTTCTGGTAGTGGGCGGTCGCTTTGGCGTCCAGCTTTCCGGTAATGAAGTCCTTTAGTATCCTATGCACCACCAGGTCCGGGTATCTGCGGATGGGGGAGGTGAAATGGCAGTAGTAATTGGCGGCCAGGCCGTAATGCCCCAGGTTTTGGGGGCTGTAGCGGGCCTTCTGCATGCTCCGCAGCATTACCCGGCTCACCACACCCTCCTCGGGGCGGTCGGTCACCTTTTTGAGCAGATCGGCCAATTCCTTGGGATGGGGCTCGTGGTGCCCCTTGACATTGTGGCCCAGAAGCCCCAGCAGCTTCAAAAACGCCTCCATCTTCTCCGGGTCTGGCCGCTCGTGGACCCGATACATGCAGGGCGCGTCGGCGTGGTAGAGGTGCTCCGCCACCGTCTCGTTGGCACTGAGCATGAATTCCTCGATCATCTTGTGGGCCACCCCCCGTGGGTAGGGGCCCACCTTCACCGGCCTGCCCATCTCGTCCAAGGTGATCTTGGCCTCGGGGAGATCGAAGTCCAGGGCTCCCCTTGTCTCCCGTTTCTTTCGCAATACGGCGGCGAGCTTCTCCATCTCCCGGAACATGGGGACCTGGGGAGCGTACCGCTCGATCAGTTTCTGATTATTGTCCTCCAGTATGGCGTTGACGGCGGTGTATGTCATCCGCTCGTCGGAGTAGATCACGCTCTTACAGAACCGGTGGTTGACGATCTTCCCCTCCCGGTCTATGTCCATGAATACCGTCATGGTGAGCCGCTTCACATGGGGGTTGAGGCTGCATATGCCGTTACTTAAGGCCGGTGGCAGCATGGGGATCACCCGGTCCACCAGGTACACGCTGGTCCCCCGGGCCAGCGCCTCTATATCCAGGGCGCTGTGGGACTCCACATAGTGGCTGACATCGGCGATATGGACCCCGAGCCGCCAGCCGGTCTCGATGAGCTCCAGGCTGATGGCGTCGTCCAAATCCTTGGCGTCCTCCCCGTCGATGGTCACGGTCATGATGCCGGTGAGATCCTCCCGGTCCTTGAGGCTTTCCGGTGCCACGGTCTCGGGCATGCCCTGGGCCTCCGCAATCACCGGGTCAGGGAACGTCTCCGGGAGGTCGTACTGCCGCGCGATGCTGAGCACGTCCACCCCTGGCGCCTCCGGATCCCCCAGCACCTCTACGATCCGGCCCTCGGGACCCCGGCGCTTGCCGGGCCAGGAGAGGATCTCCGCCACCACCTTTTCTCCGGGTTTGGCGCCGCTCTCCTCCCCGGCGGGGATCACGATATCCTGTGTGATCCGTTTATCGTCTGGGTTTACGAAACCCAGATACCGGTCGTTTTCGTAGGTCCCCACGATCCGGGCCCTGCGGTGGGAAAGCACTCGGACGATCTCCCCTTCCGGGCCCCGCTTTCTGTCTTTGGCGTTGATGTGGGCCAGTACGATATCCTCGTGCATGGCGCCGTTCATAGCTTCCGCCGGGATAAATATATCCTGTTCGTCCTCCCGCAGCACAAACCCGAAACCCCGGGCGTTCATCTGCAGGCGCCCCGAGATCATTCCCATCATCTGGGGGATGGCGTATTTTTTCTTTTTGGTCAGGACCAGCTCCCCGGCCCCCTCCAGTTGATTGAGGGCCTGCTGCAGCTGGGGCATCTCATCCGGGGGCAGATTGAGCCCTGTGAGTATCTGCTCGGCGTACTGGGGGATCTGTCCGTCCTCCAGCATATAGTCCATGGTCTGGGCGCTCAGGCCCTGCAGCTCTTCTTTACGGTACTTGATAGTCTATCTTCCTCTCTATGTCTCTTTATAGTCCCAATTTAGGGGCGATATCCTGCATGGCCGTGACCGACAGCTCGATAAAGTCCGTCAGTTCCATGCCTATATCGGTACAGCGCCCTATCTGCTCCCGGCTCGCTCCCCTGGCGAATGACTTCTCCTTCATCTTCTTCAGCACAAAGGCCGCGTCCACCTCCGACAGGGCCTTTCCGGGCTTGACCAGCGCGCAGGCGACGATGAGCCCCGTCACCGGGTCGGCGCAGTAGAGCGCCTTGTCCATCTCGCTGATCCGTTCGGTGCCGGTGGCCTCATTGTGGGCCTTGACGGCGTGGACGATCTCACTGGATAGCCCTTCCTGGCTCAATAGCTTGGCGGTCTCCACTCCGTGCCGCTCAGGACTGTCCTGGGTGTTTTCATAATCCAGATCATGCAGAAGCCCCGCCAGACGCCACGTATCCTCGTCGTGATGAAGCCGGCGGGCCAGCGCGCCCATGACCGCCTCCACGGCGTAGACGTGTTTGATGAGATTCCTGTTTTTCATGTGGCTTTTGACCAATTGCATGGCGTGACTGTGCTCCATCCTACGCCTCCTAAATTATTCTACCCTTATTATACGTTCTCTCACGCGGGGGGACAAGGAAAGGAACGGTAAATCTGGAAACACGCCCGGAAGTTCAGCGTTAACCGGGTTCCTCGCAAACAACGTATGCGATACACAAGCACACGAAAAAAGCGGCCCCCTATCAGGAAGCCGCCGATAGATCCGATAATTATTATTTCAGGAAAAACGAAAGCACGATGGCCAACACGATAAAGGCGGCCGCGGAGATCTTGGTCCAGGTCTCCAGCTTGCCCTCCATGCTCTTCGCCTTGTTCTTGCCGAAGAAGGTCTCGCTGGCGCCGCCGATGGCTCCCGAGAGCCCGGCGCTCTTGCCCTGCTGCAGCAGCACGACAGCGATCAAAAATAATTCAAATATCACCAGCAGTGCGGTGGCTATGATCTTCAATACATCCATTGTGTACACGTCCTTTATGGTATTGGGTGGCAAGTCGCCACATGCAAGGGGTATTGTAGCATAAAAAGACAGCCAGGGCAAGTACCATGCGCTTTTTGGGGTATATACGTCCGCATCCCCATGCACAAAGGCGGATAGACGGTAATATGTACGTATCCCCCCTTTCTTGACACCCCCGATTCACGGCTATATCATGGGACTGTCAATATATATAAGGGGAGGCTGCGGGGTGGGTAAAGCGGGGCAGGTCATATACTACAGCACGGGGCATTTTTTAGTGGACCTGATGACTATCTCCCTGCTGTATACCGCAGCGATGCGGGACGGTATCAGCCTCACACTCGCGGGGGGACTATTTTTACTGTACAATGTGGCGGCATTCGCCCTTCAGGTCATATTCGGATACTTTACGGATGGGATGAAGCGGCCCCAAATAATAGCGGCCCTGGGATGCGCCGCGGCGGCCGCGGCGGTACTGTTCCCCTCTATGCCCATCATAGCAGTCTCACTCGCGGGACTCGGGAACGCCCTCTACCACGTGGGAGGCGGAGTCGCGGTCCTGCGCCTGGCCAGGGGCAGGGCATCGCTGCCCGGTGTATTCGTAGCGCCGGGGGCCATGGGTTTGTTCCTGGGGGCCTTCGTCGCCCAGTGGGGGCTGCCTCTCTGGCCCATCGCAGCGGGACTCCTGCTATTCGGCTCCATATGCATGCTGCCAGTATTACCGGCCATACCGGGGTATCCCGTGCATGACAGGGCGGCGCTATCGGCGAAGGCCCTGGCGGTCCCAGCGCTCCTGTGCCTGCTGCTCTCGGTATCGGTGCGGGCGTTCTCGGGCGCTTTTATGGACCTGGGATGGAAACAGGGGTTTTGGCTCCCCTTCGCGGCGGCCTGGTCGGTGGTCCTGGGGAAAGGCGCCGGGGGATTTCTGGCGGACGCCATTGGCTGGCGCAGACTTGCCGTGGGTGCGTTGGTTCTGGCCGCGCCCCTTCTCGCCTGGGGAGGGGTCCATCCCGCCGTGGGTATGGCGGGGATATTTCTCCTCAATACCACCATGGCGGTGACATTGGCCGCCACCGCCCGACTGCTGCCGGGATACGAAGGATTCGCCTTCGGGCTCACGACCCTGGCGCTGTTGATCAGCGCGCTGCCCGTCTTCACGCCCCTGGCCGATTTACGCCTGCCCTGGATGGTCCCCGTCTTCATGCTCGGGGCTGCCCTGATGCTGCACTACGGCCTTCGGGATCTGCCCGCCCCCGTGGCGGAGCAGATGCGGGAATCCGATGCTTGACTATCTCATGGCCCTGGGGCTCACCCTGTCGGTGGAGATCCCCGTCGCCTGGCTGCTGGGCCTGCGGAATAAACACGCCGTGCTGGCGGTGGTGATGGTGAATCTACTTACCCATCCCCTGCTGCATCTTATCCTGCTGGTACTCTATACGGTGACAGGGTGGACAGCGGCGCCACTGTACGTCATACCGGTACTGGAATGCGCCGTGACGGCGGCGGAGTGGGGACTGCTCACCTACGCCCTGGGACGGCCTAGAAAAATGCTCTTGGTGTCCGTCGTGGCCAACGCGGCGTCGTATGTGATCGGGATGCTATTGCTCCAATAAACAAGGGAGGTATATATCATGAACATGATAGCGGATGTGGCCGTCGGGGGTATCTTTTACATCGGGGGGATACTGCTGGCGGCGGCCGTGGTGGCGGTCATCACCGCGATCGCCATCTTTATCATCAACCGTATCCGGAAAAAGAGACTGAAAGACCAGGATACGGAGAGATAAGCCATGCCTCTGGTATTCGCCGACGCCCCCTCCCTGCCTGCCGGCCTGGGTGTGGGGATACTGGCGTTCGTATTTCTGGGGCCTCTTCTCATCGCCGCCATCCTCTTCGCCGCGCGAAAACTGCGCCGGATCAGGCGGGAACGAATGCGGCGGGAAGATGCACGGGCTTCGGACAAGGAAAGGTGAATCACGGTCCCGTGATGGACGAGTTAAATCGATCCCTACAGGAGGCTATGTGGCAAAGCAAAGACTGCTCCCTATCTGGTTTCATATCTGGTTTATCGCGTCCTGCCTGATCCTATTGGTCGGCGGAGCGGCGGACCGCATGCAGGGCGCCACGCCGGACTCGTTTAATGCCTGGGGCGCGGCCTTAGGCATGCTCTGCATGTACGGCATCCTACAGCTGATCTGGCGGCTCAGGATCCCGGTCCGGGGGATCATGCCGCGAGGCATCCCGTTGATCCTCTTGTCAGCGGGCGTAGGACTTTTGTTCGCGGAGATCGACGAACTCGTCAATTTTCCATTCAACCCATTGGTCCCTGGGATCAGCCTGGGGCAGGACATCCTGCTCTCCGCACCGATGTACCTGGGCGCTCATCTGATGTGGTACCTGGTCCTTAAGCGGTACCGGTTCAGCCCCTTCCAAGCGCTTATGACAGGCGGGCTGTCACTGGGAATATACGAATTCTTCCTGGGCACACCTTCCCTTCTCGCGTTTTTGACCCTGCCCTTCATGCTCATGATCCACGGCGTTCACATGGTGATACCCACGGTGGTCCTGGGCGACAGGTATGAGAGACCGGAGCGAAAGGATACTTGGGTCAAGTATCCCCTGGGCGTGTTACTCCCGGCCGTGGGAACGGCGATCGGGATCGGAGTCGCGCTGATCTTCGCGGCTTGAGAAGGACTGATCCATAGCCGTATTTTCGCGGAGAAACAGAGGGGCTGACTGCCCCCCTGCTTTCAAAACGACTCAAACTTTCGATCTTCAATACTTCAGGGCGTATTGCAGTACCGGGTCTTGATGATCGATATATTCCTGTACGGATATCTCTATGATTTCATCCGGCATCAGAGAGGGTGTGTCCTCGATCAAGGCGTCCGGGTCCTTTCGGATGGATTCTTGAAGCTCCTCCAATGCGGCGGGATCGTCTGCAAAAACGGACGGATCCGCCAATACCCGATCGTCCAGGATGACATGGGTCAGATCCATGGTGGAGTAATTGACCGTGATCCCTGAATTCGGCAGATGGAAGCTGTCAGTGGCGCCGAAATGGCTGGGTTTGCCCCCTGTTGGTTCCCCGATGAAGATGGCACTGGTCTTTTTGCGGAGCGTGACCGCATTGCGGACCCCCGAAGAAAATGTCTGCCGCCCCACGATGACGAAGAGTTTCCCCTCTCGGTTGAAACGGCTCTGAGATACCGCATACATGAATGGAAACAACAGTTGTTCATTACCGCCTCCGTTGTCCCGCAGATCGATGATCAACTTATCCACCGCCTTATCGTCCAGGGCATGCAGCAGCGTTTGGGTAAAATCCCCAAAGTGCTTGTCCTCCATCTCCCTGCACAGATTGTATTTGAAGTACAGTGCATTATGCCCATCCAGGTATTCAAACCAGTAATTTTGTCCGGCGTTTCTCCGATAGAGGGGCAGTTCGCTCTCCTCCGTCTCCTGCCCGACGATGTCGTCTTTCACATCGCTGAAATTAACGGGAGATAGATCGAGATCCACAGGCGCCCCGTCCCTGGTCTCAAATGAAAAGGCGATATCCTCGGTGTCGTCAATAATACCAATACCGCGCAAGACCGATGGGATCATGAGATAATAGCGCATCTGGGCCTTGAGCCACGCACTGTTTTCATGGGAGATCACCTCCGAAAGCTTCGCGTACACATCGTCCATATCGTGGCCGTTGATAGCCGTCAGCCTGCCGTACAGAATTTGCTCGTAATCCCTCAGCGTGCTGATCACATACCAGCCGTCCACGAAATAACATAGCTCCACCGGGTACATCCTGCCCGCGCTTATATTGGTCCCGGTGTGGGCGTCTCCCAGGGCTGCGGCCAGCTTCTGGATCTCCACCCGAATCTGGTCTTCGTTCATGGTATCGAGGGATGATTTCAGCCGTTCTACCCGGTCGTTGAATTCCGCCTCACTGAGGACATAGAATGGATCGACATGTTTCTGTGGCAGTTCGCTGGCCAGGTATTCGATGTCCTCCCGCCATTTATCCGTATTCATGGGGGTGGTTCCCTTGCTCCCGCAGCCCGATAGCAATACACTGAGCAGGCCGGCGATCAATACGGCGGATAGAAGTCTTTTTTTTCCAAACATAGTTACCTCCTGGATTTCTCTTTGCTTCCATCCTATCTCCTGCCGTGGCGGACCGCCATAGAATGACATGACATTATGATACGTGACATTACATTTTTGTCACCATGTGCTGATTGACGCGAGGGCGGGTTCAATACCCCATCAACCCCTTCTTCAAAAGGTCATCTTCGATGACGGAAACCGCCTCTTTCACGAAATCGTCCATTTCCTCTTTGTTCAGGTAGACATATTCGTGGTCCAGGTCCCCCGTAAACTCCCGGTAAAACCGGGTGATGTATGGGATATGCCTGGCGTAGGCTTCCGGCGGGAAATACTCGAGGATATCTTCGTGAAAATCCCCGGTGGATGAAAAGATGCGAAACGCCCTGAAATCCGGATGCTGCCGGAGGAACAGGTGGTCGAGATCGTACCAGTCCCGCTTGAACGCCCAGATGAAATCACTGTCCCTCTCAAATTCGGCCGCGTATTGGTCCCGCTTGGGACGGAATATGATGTGACGCCATTTATTGTCGGTCAACAGGTGGATATAGTAGCCCAGCAGAAATGACCGAGTCCGCGGGCCGGTATCCTCATCATGAAGATACGTATCGGCGAACTCACCGCACCGGCAGTCCTCCCCTCTCTTTTTCCAATGGGAAATCTCCTTGGGAGGCGTAAAGGCGCTCCAGTCTTCGTTGGGCACCCCGCAGTCGGGACCGATATTGCCCACCACAAAGGGCCCGGAGACGATAGCGGGGATACGGTCCAGGAAATAGTCCGCGACGCGTAGATGGGTGATCCAGGTGGCCATACCTACGCCGCCCGGTCTGTCTCCACGGGGGTATTGTTGCGGATGACGAACACGAAGACCGGCCCCAGGCCGATGCAGCTCAATACCGTATAGAGGACGGCGCGCCGCGGCGCGTACTGCCGGTACAGACTGTTGAGGCTGCCGATCACCAGTACCACATAGGCCAGAAGCAGCAGCAGATAGATATAAAGATAGATGCCGCCTATAAAGGGAACCCATATCAGAAAGAAGAGCGTGATGGCGCCGATGAGGAGCACAAGACCCATGCGGGGTATACCGAATGTTTTTTTCGCGATGGCGCCCAGGACATAGAGCTGTCCGACGGGTATCCAGGACAGCCAATCGGGTGACAGTCCTCGGTTATGGCTGATGGTGTAGAGACCGTATGAGAACAGGAAAAAGAAAACGCCGCTGATGATCAGAGTAAAGAACGGTAATAATGACCCGACTATGGCCCATGCCGTGTATTTCATGATAAAACCTCCTATGATTACCATATACTATCATAACATAATTTGACCGACCTGGTAACCGTCTGGAAGGGTGGATGGCTATTTAGATATTTTTCAAAATAGTTATTGACACCGAAATAATCTGATGCTACGATCTATTTAGATAGTTTTCTAAATAGTCTGCGAGGTGATGCTGTGGGGTTCCCCGATACATTCAAGGCGTTGTCCGACCCGGTGCGCCGGGAGATCCTGGTCATGCTGCGGGACGGCCCATTGCCCGCCGGGGAGATCGCCCAGCACTTTGACATGGCGGCGCCGACGATCTCCTATCACCTGGCGCAGCTGAAAAAGGCCGAACTGGCGCGGGAGACAAAATACAAAAACTACATCTACTATGAACTGAATACATCCGTATTCGAGGAAGTCATGCTCTGGTTTTCCCAGTTTGGAGGCGAAGATGAAAGTAAAAGCGAATAAAGCCCTGATCATCAGCACACTCCTGTGCCTGCTGCCCATTCTTCTGGGCCTCATCCTGTACGACCGGCTACCGGATGAGATAGCGATCCATTTCGATAACGCCGGGAGGCCCGACAATTACGCGTCTAAGGCCCTCGCGGTTTTCGGTCTGCCTGTGCTGCTGGCCGCCATCAATGCCTATGTGCACTTCAGGCTGGGGACCGATCCCAAGCGGGAGAACGCCTCCTCCGCTCTGCGGCAGGCGTCCCGGTGGGCGCTGCCCCTGATCGCCCTGGTCTTGATGCCCGTCACCTTATTCATGGCCATGGGAGCCAGTATCCCCGTCATCATGGTGGCCAAGGCCATCGCGGGGCTGATGGTCGTGATCTGCGGCAACTACCTGCCCAAATCCAAACGCAATTACACCATCGGGATCAAGCTGCCCTGGACACTGGACAGTGAGGACAACTGGCGAAAAACCCACCGGTTCGCGGGATTCGTATGGGTCGCCGGGGGGCTGATCCTGATCGCCAACGCGTTTTTCGCCGCCCCCTATGTATCCCTCGCCGTCATCGCGCTTTTGATCGTACTGCCTTTCGCGTATTCCTATCTGGCCTATGCCCGGCAGCAGGGAGGGGAAGGAGAATAAATATGTCTATCATGAGCAGTGTATTTACCATAACGGCCGCTTTGGCGCTGCCCATCGCGGCGGGCGTCTGGCTGGCGCTGCGGAGAAAAGGGTATCTCAAGCCCCTGCTGTTCGGCGTGCTGACATTCGTCGTGTTCCAGGTGCTGACCCGGATCCCCATCCTGGGCGTACTGCCCCGGATGCCCTGGTTCACGGTCATGCAGATGGGCTATCCCTTTCTGTACGCCCTGTTTCTCGGGGGTACGGCCGCGCTATTTGAGGAGGGAGGCCGGTACCTGGTCATGGGCCTGTTCCTGAAAAACAGGCGGCGGGTCTCCGACGGCATCGCCTTCGGGATCGGCCACGGAGGTATCGAGGCGGTCCTGCTGGTTGGCGTAAACGCGCTGATCACGACCCTGGCCGGAACCGTTGTGGACCCGGGAACGATGTTCGCCGGGGGCGTGGAACGGATATCGACCATGATCGTCCATGTGGCGTGGTCGGTGATGGTGCTGAAAAGCGTGCGGGAGAAAAAGATCGGCTATCTGCTCCTCGCCTTCGCTCTCCACACCCTCATAGACGCCGCCGCGGTCCTCTGCCAGTACCAGGGCGTATCCATGCTGGTGGTGGAGATCATGGTGGGCGCATTCGCCCTGCTGATGCTGGGATATACCGTATACGAGTATAGCCGCAGCGAGGCTACGGCGTGAACAAAAACTACTGGAGCAAATGCGAACCGGACAGACATACAACGTTAATTATATTTCAGATAAGGAGATGAACGGATATGAAAAAAGCAATGGTACTGATGATGGCGCTGGCGCTCACCTGGCTGCTCGCCGCCTGCGGCGGGGCGCAACTGGCGGATATCTACGATCAGGACGAGGTCACCGCCCGGGCCGAGGACGTGGTGAGCCTGATCAACGACCGGGACTACGAAGCGGTCACGGCGCTGGTCCGGGAGGACCTGCGGGACCAATTGACGGCGGATACCCTACGGGACGCCTGGGACGCCACATTGGATAAGTCCGGCGCGTTCCAGGAATACAAATCGGAGACGGTGATCGGGCAGAAGAGCAAATCCACCGGGGAGGACTACGCTGTGGCGGTATTGGTGGGCCAGTACGAGAACGGCGCCCGGACGTTTACCATATCGATGGACCAGAACCTCGATCTCGTGGGGATATATATGAAATAGTTTCAGGGTTTCTCCTGCGATAGGTTGATTTTCTGGGTAGAATTGCGCGCAGAATCGACAGAAGCGTATATAAACATACGTGACCATTAAGGCTTGATAACAAAGCAAACAAAACCCGCCAGATTGGCGGGTTTACGTTTGCGGTCTTTATAAAGCCTCTGTCACTTCTTATAATCTAACACCACGACAGGTGGCACTTCCTCCCAGTGTTCCTTATCAATCTCAATCTGATTGCTGTCGATCCGCTGGCTGTTGCCCATGATCCGGAGGAACCGATCCACCGGGTCCAGGGGAAACGAAAGGGCCCTGGTCTTGAAATGCATGGGAATGGTGAGCCGGGGTTTGATATCCTCCACCAGCTTGGCCGCCTGGGCCGCGTCGATGGTGAAGGTGCCCCCCACCGGGACCAGCAGTATGTCCACCGGCATGACGTTGTGCAGTTTCACCATATCGAGCCGGTGTCCCAGATCGCCGCAGTGGCAGATCCGCATCCCGTCCATATCGATGGTGTAGAGGACATTCTCCCCCCGCTTCTCCCCGATGACATCGTCGTGATAGGTGAGATACCCCCGGATGGGGATATTGCCCACCGAGTACTCCCCCACCCCGTCGATGATGGTGGGCTCTCCCTTGATGGAGGAGGTGTAGTTGTGATCGTGGTGATGGTGGCTGACGGTGACGATATCCACCGCCGCGTCGGGCATGGGATACCCCACCGAGTCGTCAAAGGGATCGGTCAGTACCTTCGCCCCCGTCTCGCTCTCCAATAAAAAGCACGCATGTCCGTACCATCGAATTTTCATCTCGATCCCCCCGTCGTCTTTGCCTCTGATGCTATATACATATTCGACCTAGAGCAGGTCTTCCCTGCCTTCTTTTCGCAAAGCCTCCACGATCTTTTTCACATCGTGGGCCCTGTCCTTGGGGCAGACCAGTAACGCGTCGCTGGTATGGACGACGATCATGTCACTGAGTCCGATGGTGGCGACAAACTCTTCCTGACCGTAGATCACGCAGCCCTTGGTGTCGATCCCCAGGTAATCGGCCTTGACCACATTGCCGCTCTGATCGGGGGGAAATACGTTGGCTAAAGCGTCCCAGCTCCCCACGTCGTTCCACCCGAAATCCCCGGGGATCACCAGTACCTCATTGGACCGCTCCATGATGCCGTAGTCGATGGAGATGGGCTGGATATTTTCATAGGCTTCCTTCAGCGCGTCGTCCTCCTCCGCCGTCCCCATGGCCTCGGCGTAGGGAAGCATCTGCTCGTAGATCCGGGGCAGAAACCGCTCGAACTGGCTGATGATGGTGGATATCTTCCAGACGAACATCCCGCTGTTCCAGAGGTAATTGCCGCTTCTTAGGTAGTCCTCCGCCTTTTCCCGGTCGGGCTTCTCCACAAACCGGGTGACCTCATAGATCCCGCCCCGGCCGCTGTCCATATCGTACTCGATGTACCCGTACCCCGTGGACGCGAAGGAGGGGGTGATGCCGATGGTCACCAGCTTGTCCCGCTCCGTAGCCGCTTCGATGGCGGACTGGAAGACCCGTCGAAAACCGGCCTCGTCGCTGATATAGTGGTCGGAAGAGAATACCGCCATGACCCCGTCCCCATAGATGGAGCGAAGTTTTAGCGCCGCCAGCAGGATGCAGGGGGCGGTATTGCGGGCGTGGGGCTCGAGGAGTATGTTCTCCCCCGGCACGCCTTCCTTCAGCACCTTTTTGAGGACATCCTTTTGTTTGGCGTTGGTGACGATGAAGGTGTCCCGCTCCTCGATGAGTCCCTCGCAGCGGGAGATGGTGAGATTGATCATGGTATCCCCGCCGGTGATATTCAGTACCTGCTTGGGCATCCCCACCCGGCTCAGAGGCCAGAAGCGGGTCCCCCCGCCCCCCGCCATGATCACCCCTATATTCTTCATTGCAGTTCCTTTCTCCCGGCGTCGATGTGTGCCATCATCTCCCGGGCCATCTGCTCGCACCGCCGGACAGCCGTTGATTTGTCCCTGGCGACGCAGGAGAAGTATATCTTGATCTTGGGCTCGGTCCCGGAGGGCCGCACGGCCACCCAGGAGCCGTCCTCCATCATGTACCGCAGGACATTGGACTGGGGCAGGTCGATCTTCTCGACCGTCTCCCCGTCGGGGGTGGTGACGACGCTTTTCTCATAGTCCTCCACCCGCTTCACCGGGTCCTTGGCGATCTGCTTGATGGGATTGCCCCTTAAGTAAGCCATGATCCCCGCCATCTGCTCCATCCCCGACGCGCCGGGGAGCTGGATCGCCTGCAGGGACTCCTGGTAGTATCCGTACTTTTTCCAGAGGGCCGTGAGTGCTTCTATCAGTCCCTTGCCCTGTTCGTAATAATAGGCGGCCATCTCGCAGATCAACAGTGAGGCGATGACGGCGTCCTTGTCTCTCACAAATGTGCCGGCCAGATACCCGTAACTCTCCTCGTATCCGAACACGAACTGTTTGTCTCCTGCCTCTTCGTGCTCCTTGACCTTGTCGCAGATGAACTTGAACCCGGTGAGGGTATCCTCCACGTCGGCGCCGTGGCTGCGGGCGATCTCTCCGCCCATCTCACTGGTGACGACGGTCTTGATCATGAGGGGATTCTCCGGCATCACGCCCTCTTCCTTCATGCCCCCCAGGAGATAATCCGCCAAAAGCACCCCGGTCTGGTTGCCGGTCAGCGCCTGGTAGCGGCCGTCTGCGTCCCGGGCCACCACACCCACCCTGTCGCTGTCCGGGTCGGTGCCGATGATGAGAGAGGCGTCCTCCTTCTTGGCCAGCTCGATGGCCAGAGCAAACGCGGCGGTGTCCTCCGGGTTCGGGGACTTGACGGTGGGGAAATCCCCGTTCGGCGCCTCCTGCTCGGGGACGACCTTCACCTGCGTAAACCCCGCCCGGTCTAGGACCGTGCGCACCGGCACATTGCCGCTGCCGTGCAGTGGGGTGTATACGATCCGCATCGTTTTGCCGACTTCTTCGCAGACCTCGGGCCGCAGGCGCAATCCCAGCACTTGATCATAATATGCTTCAAGCACGGATTGGTCCACAGGCAGGATGAGACCCTGCTGCCGGGCCTGGGCCTCGTCCATCTGCTTGACCCCGCCCAGCACGGGGATATTGTCGATTAGGGTGATCAATTCCTTGGCCACCTCGGGGACGATCTGGCCCCCGTCCTCCCAGTAGACCTTGTAGCCGTTATACGCGGGGGGATTGTGGCTGGCGGTGATGACGATCCCCGCCTTGGCTTTCAGGTGCCGGACCGAAAAGGACAAGATGGGGGTGGGCTCCAGTTGGTCGTAGAGGTGGGCGGTGACCCCGTTGGCGGCCAGCACGCAGGCGGCCTCCCGGGCAAAGGCGTCGGACATATGACGGGAATCGTGGGCGATGACCACGCCGCGCTTGGCGGCGTCTCCCCCGTGGGCCAGTATGTAGTCAGCCAGCCCCTGGGTGGAACGTCCCACGGTGTAGGTATTCATCCTGTTTGTCCCCGCGCCGATGACGCCCCGCATCCCTCCGGTGCCGAATTCCAGTTCCCTGTAGAACCGGTCCTCGATCTCGGCGGGATCGCCGGCGATGCCCCGCAGTTCCACCTTGGTCGCCTCGTCGACGTATTGGCTATTGAGCCACTGGTCGTAGCATTCTTGATAGGTCATTTATTTCTCCTCTTTCACCGCTTGCAGGCTGCAGACTTTCTCCCCCAGATACTTGGCAAATGGTTCGTTGAGCTCAGCATCCCGCAGGGCGTATTCCACCGTGGCCTGGAGGTACCCGAGCTTGTTGCCCACATCGTAGCGTCTGCCCTCAAATTCGTAGGCGTACACGGGCTCGCTCTGCGCCAGTTCCTTGATGGCGTCGGTGAGCTGGATCTCCCCGCCGGCTCCTGGCTCGGTGTGCTCCAGCACGTCAAATATCCCGGGGGCGATGATATAGCGTCCCAGGATCGCCAGCGTCGAGGGGGCCTTGTCCTGGGGCGGTTTCTCCACCAGTCCGTGGACCCGGGCGATGCGCTCCCCGAGGGGTTCACCGTCCACCACGCCGTATTTGCTGACATCCTCCCGTTTCACATGTTGGCACCCGAGGATGGTCCCCGGATGGGTCTCGTATACGTTCATCAATTGTTTCAGGCAGGGTGTGCCGTCGTTGTAGACGATATCGTCGCCCAGAAGCACCGCGAACGGGTCGTTCCCCATGAAAGAACGGGCGCAGTAGATGGCGTGCCCGAGGCCCAGCGGCGCTTTCTGCCGGATATAGTGGATGTCCACCATCTCGGAAATGTCCTGAACGAGCTTCAGGAGGTCCTCTTTGCCCTTCTCCATCAGTGTCTGCTCCAGTTCGAAGGAGCGGTCGAAATGATCCTCTATGGAGCGCTTGCCCCGGCCGGTGACGATGAGGATGTCCTCGATGCCGGAGTCGATGGCCTCCTCGATAATATACTGAATGGATGGTTTGTCCACGATTGGCAGCATCTCCTTGGGCTGCGCCTTGGTGGCGGGCAAAAACCGTGTTCCCAGTCCCGCCGCCGGTATGATTGCCTTGCGTATCTTCATAAAATGCACGTCCCTTCGCTGGATATGATTTGCAGGAATCCGTTTCATTATAGCAAATGGGACAAGAAAAAAAAAGCAATCCATGGAAACGACGCGCTCCGTGGCACATGATGGAGCAAAATAGTGTTTACCCTCCGCCCCCTGGGGTATAGTATTAATCGGGGGCAAAAAACTTAGAAGGGGGTTTCGTATGAAATCACTACAAAACACACGGACAGCAGACTGTCTCATGAAGGCGTTCGCGGGAGAAAGTCAGGCCCGCAACCGCTACACCTTTTACGCCTCCGTCGCCAAAAAAGAAGGGTACGTACAGATCCAGAATATATTCCTGGAGACGGCGGCCAATGAAAAGGAACACGCCGAGCGGTTCTTTAAGTTCCTAAAGGACGGGCTGACCCAGGGCAAGCCCTACCCCATGGAGATACAGGCCACCTACCCGGTCGCCCTGGGCAATACCCTGGAAAACCTCAAGGCCGCCGCCGGCGGCGAGTATGAGGAATGGAACGACCTCTATCCCGCGTTCGCGGATATCGCCGACAGCGAAGGCTTCCCCGATATCGCCGCCGTATTCCGCAACGTGGCCGTGGCGGAAAAGGCCCACGAGGCCCGGTACAAAAAACTGGCCGCCAATATCGAATCGGGCACGATATTCAAGAAAGACGGCGAAGTGTACTGGAAGTGCGGGAACTGCGGCTACATCCACAAGGCCGGCCAGGCGCCGGAGTTATGTCCCGCCTGCGCCCACCCGAGAGCGTATTTCGAGCTGCTCTGCGAGCCTTATTAACGAGTCATGATAAGCCCAAAGGGGCATTCCCTTTGGATCCCTCCTTAGATAAAACGCCTCCGTAAAAAAGGGGGCGTTTTTTATTGAAAAGCACGCAGGACGGCCCGATGAGGGCATCGGGCCTACAGGTGGGAGAAGGTCTACAAAGCGAAGGCAAGCCCGATAACGCCGCATCGCGGTCTTTGTCGCGGCCTACATCGTTGGCTGCACCATCCCGCACGCTATTTTCAACCCCGCCGCCCCGGCGGGCTGTGTCCGGTAATCGTTCGGCAGCAGGTGGATCACCGTGGTATGCCCCACGGCGTCCCAGGGCCGGAACCGATCGGTGAAGAAGCACATCTCCGCGTATCCCCCATTCGCCAATAATACGGGGAAATCCCCGGCGTGGCGCGGGTGGGGCTGATCGGTGGGGTTGTAGTGGCCGTCGGTATCGTCAAAGGCGTCTGACCCGCCCGTGGGTGTGCACTTCGCCCCCGCGTGGAGATGGAACGCGAAGAAGGGCCCCACCATGGGGGTAACCCCCGGCGGGCTATCGGGGGGCAGGCCCCACACCTGGACACAGACCCGGGTGCCCCCCGGCGCGTCGTAGAAACTCACCTGTCCCCTGATCTGGGGGTACTGCTCGCTGCCCCGTATATGGGATACGGCCATGGGCATGCCCCAGGGCTCGTATGGCATCATCATGGATGATCAATTCCTTTCCAACACATTTTATATTGTTATAATATGTTGGAAATATAAAAGCAGATATAGCTTTTTAGTCTAGGAGCTCCTTTCTTTCAAACAATTCATCAATTATTCTGATAAGTTCTGCGCTAAGCTCATCGTTACATAACGATCTCAGTTTCGAATATATTGTAGACTTTTGCATGCCATTGTCACACATAACACAAGCCCTTCCTCGCAAATAATCAAGCCTTTGAGGCACACTCCATTCCGTATAGTTTGATATATGATTATCTTGATCATCTCTTGATTTTCTATCTATCCTTCGTACTAAGAGTAGTAATTCTTCCAAATAATCTCCAACATCTCTTTTCTTAAAAGTCTTAGCATCTTCTTTAACTTCTTCGTTAATTCTATTAAATTCTTCTTCTAATTGTGGCCAGAACATCTCAAAAGTTTTATTTAATGTTTCAGACTCTAATTTTTTACCATCTCCACAACTATTAATTGTATCAATCAATTGATGTATACTCTTTTTATTAAATTGGGTGAACTGAAATTGTGCAAGTGGACCACCTATATCTGTTGGTGAAATATCTACTAAAAAAGTACAGACATGACTTCCTTCTAGCCCTTTTGCTAATGCACCCGTTTCAAAGAGTATCCATGGTTTATTTGCATTACTTTGTGTAAGGCATATGATACCAAAATTTGTATCTCCTAATGCATTATTAATTTCAGTAAGCCATTTCTTTCCTTTTTCTATATCCTCACTTGAAATCCACGGCTCAGCTGATTGTATTACACAAGGTAGCCAATCTTTAAATAATTCAGCAACCTTTCGACTCTTCTCTCCTGACCAACTAATAAAAACTTTCATTCTTTTTCATCTCCTGTATACTATTTCCTCATATTATATCATATTTACAAAAAACAGGCCCCCTTCTGGGGGCCTGTCCTGCACCGTATGTATTAACTTATAGTATGTACTGGTCCTTCTTCTGGGGTCTGCTATCCAACTCTTTTTTCTTCTCCTCGTACCCCGGCCTCCCCATCAGGGCGTAGGTGGCGTTCTTGCCCTCCTCCACCCCGGGCTGGTCGTAGGTATTGATACAAAGCAATTCACCGGTGACGGCGGTCTCCACCTCCATGAGGTAGAGGAGCTGGCCGATGGTAAACGCGTTGACCTCGGGCAGGCGGATGGTGCGGTTCAGGCGGCCCGCCTTTGTAAGCGCGTATTCGGTGGCGGCCTGCTCGGCCTGGATCAGCCCATCGAGGGTATGCCCCCCCAGGAACGACACGGCGGGGATATCCTCGTAGCCCGAGGGGATATAGTGGGTGTCCCGGTACTCATCCACGGTTAGGAACGTGATGACCTTGTCGTAGGGACCCTCTGTGTAGAGCTGGACCTGGGAGTGCTGGTCGGTGACGCCCAACGCCGCCACCGGGGTCTGGCCCGCGTTGACCACGTTGCCGTCCACGTCCACCTTTTTCCCCAGGCTCTCGGCCCATAGCTGGGCGTACCAGGCGGCGACGTACCGGAGCGAATCGGCGTAGGGCATCATTACCGAAATGTTCTTGCCGCTACCCATAGCGATGTACTGGAGCGCCGCGGCCATGGCGGCGGGGTTTTTGGCCGGATCCAGTTCGGAGCAGAATTCATCCATATAGGCGGCGCCGGAAAGCAGCTCCCGGATGTCGATCCCGCAGACCGCCGCGGGCAGCAGTCCCACCGGGCAGAGCTCGGAGAACCGCCCCCCCACCCCGTCGGGGACCACCAGAGTGGTGAACCCCTCCTGGCGGGCGATCTTGATGAGATTACCCTTCTCGGCGTCGGTGGTGGCCACGATATGCTCCTGCCACCCCTCCCCCACCATGTCCTTCAATAGATCGGAGACGATGAGAAACTGGGACATGGTCTCGGATGTGCTGCCCGACTTGGTGATGACGTTGAAACAGGTGGCCTCGGGGTCCACCACGTCCCACAGCGCCTGCATCTTCTCAGGATCGATATTGTCCACCACGTACAGCCGGGGGCCTTCCCGGTCCTCATCGGCCAGTTCGTTGTAGTGGGGGTGATTCAGCGCCTGCTGGACGGCTATGGGGCCCAGGGCCGAACCGCCGATCCCCAGCACCACGAAGGTGTCGAAGGAATCCCGGATCTCATCGGCGATCTTCTCTATCTTCTTGACGACGGTCTCCTGATTGGTGGGCAGATCCCGCCAGGCGGTCTCCCCGTTTTCCCTCTTCCGGGCCAATTCCGTGAGGGCGTCATTCAGTCTGGGCAGCAAGCCCTGGACATCGGCGGGATCGATCCCCCGTTCCCCCAGAAAGTCCGTCATCATATTGTTGTAATCCAGCCGCACGCGCATGCTGTCGCGCCATTGCTCGTCTCTGTATCTCGGCATCTTGAAAAAAACCTCCTGATTTGGTGTTCACTTCATTGTACACAAATGAGCATCCGTATCCAAGACTATTTTTCCTTTTCTGTAAAAATCCCATCCCCTCTCACTCCGTACACCGTCCACCTCCCCCGGCGGTACTCGCACACCACCGCCCCGTCTTGGTTATTGCTGAATACGGCTGTCCCGGCGTCCCGGTAGCGGTCCAGCACCTCCGGGGAGGGGTGATGGTAGGGGTTATTGATCCCCGCCTGGGCTATGGCCGTACAGGGCGAGAGGGCTTCGATCCAGGATTGACCGGAGGAGGTATTGCTCCCGTGGTGGGGGATCTGCGCGATATCCACATCGGGCCAGTGGGCGACGGAGGATTCCGCCGGGCCCTCCATATCCCCGGTGAGCAGCACCGACGCGTCGCCGTACCGAAAGAGCAGGCACAGGGAGCGGTCGTTCTCCTCTCCCGAGGCGGGTCCCCCGGCGGGCGGATACAGGACGCGGATACGCACGTCATCGCCCAATGACAGGGTATCCCCCGCCGCCAGAGGGGATACGGGGATGCCGCTGTCCCCGAGGGCCTCCCAGATGACGGGCCAGGAGGCGTCGGGCTCCCCCGGCGGGTAGTACAGGAAGCGGTCCGCCCCCACCGTATCGAGAACCGCCGGGACGCCCCCGATATGGTCCTCATGGGCGTGGGATACCGCCATCATGTCGAGCTGCCCCACGCCGTTGCTTAGCAGGAAGGGCGCCACCCGGGACGCCCCGGGGTCGTAGTCACCGCCGTAGATATTGCCCCCGGCGTCCATCAGGAAATGTTTCTCGTCGGGGGTGCGGACATAGACGCAGGCCCCTTGCCCCACGTCGGCGAACACCACGACGAACCGGTTGTCCAGTACAGGGGTGAGGATCAGGATCATGGCGGTCGCCAACGCGATCCCCCCGCCCCAGCGCCAGCGTTTCCGGGCCCAGGTTGGCCGCCTCCCCGAGATAAAGAACATAGCGAGATAATACCCGATTAAAAATACCCATCCGGGAGAAGGAATGGAGCGGTACCCCAGTAATGACGCGGCCATGGTGTTGAGCCAGAGCATGAGGCGGGCCATGAGATCGAGGATACGGCCCAGGGCGACGGGGACGAGGGGAATCCAGGATATGAGGGGCAGCAAGAATCCCAGGTTGATGAAGATCCCCGCCAGGGGGATCAGCAGCAGATTGGCCAGCAGGGAGGCCGGGGCGATCCCGTGGAAGTGCCAGGCCAGTACGGGGGCCACCCCCAACTGGGCCGCCAGGCTCATGGACAATAGATCATTGAGCCCGCCGGGGAGGAAATGAAACAGCCTGCGAAAGAGGGGCATTACCAGGATAATGCCCAGCAGTGCGCAAAACGATAATTGAAACCCCGCGTCCAGTATGTCCAGCGGGCGGAAAGCGAGGATCACAAGTCCCGCCACGCAGAGGCTGTTCAATAGGTCGGGCCGCCGCTTAAGCGCCCTGCCCCCCGCCACGATCAGCACCATCACCGTGGCCCGCAGCACCGACACCCCCGCCCCGGTGAGTACGGCGTACAGGGGCAGGATCCCCAGCAGGCAGAAGAAGGCCCCCTTCTCCCCCAGGCGCAGCCTGCGGAACAGAAACCAGAGACACGCCGCCAGAAACCCCACGTGGAGCCCCGAGATGGCCAGCAGATGGGCCATGCCGGTCTCCTTGAATCCGGTGTACACATCCTCCGGGAGCCGCCACCGTTCCCCCAGGATCATGGCCTGCGATAGCCCCGCGCCCTCCCCCGCGTACCGATCATACACCTCGGACAGCCAGTTCCGGGCGCTATTGATCATACGGAGGGGCATGGAGCCGGTCCCCCGGTATGTAACGGCCTGTGGCTCCGCCCGCAGGATCCCCCCGATACCGTCAGCCATGAGCATGCGGCGGTAGTCGAATCCCCCCGGGTTGGATGCGGGGGGCGGGGCTTCCCACAGGCCGTCTATGGTCAGCAGATCCCCCGGCTGGTACCGGAGTCTGCCCGCCCCCTCGATCTCCAGCCTGAGAGACACACGGAGGGGGGCGTGTCCATCCTCCCCATAGATATCCGTGACGGTGAAGAGATAGACGTCCTTCTCTTCGCCGTACCTGGGGTTCAGTCCCACTCTGCCGTCACAGCGCACTTCACGATCCAGCCACGGGGTGACCGGTTGCACCACGGCCATATGGCGGAACGCTCCACCCATCCCCAGGGCAGTTCCCAGGACGATGACCAGCAGGACGCTCTTTTTACCGAACCGTTTCCATAGATACAATAACAGCGCCAAAAACAAAAGAGCCGCGCCGTAACAATAAAGGGCGCTGGATTTTGAGTCCTGTGTGAATTGCGATAGAAATGGAGTTATCCACCGGGCGGCGTCCCGGAAAACGGGCGGAACCGTTACCCGCCAGGCCCGCCATCCGGGGATCGTTTCCCGGAGAAGCCAGGTGAGCCACGCCCCCAGGACCCAGCCGATGAACAACGCCACGAAGGGACGGCTGAGCCTGTGGTCGGTATGCATCTCCCCCTTGGGACGGGGGGTGAGGATCAACGCCTCCCCTGTTTTCCGGCCTCCGGCCATGAGCCCCTCCGATTTATACGGTGTAGCGCTCTCCCTCCCTGGCAATATCCGCCCCCGAAAACACGGGCAGCGCCTCGGACAGCACCGCTTTTTCCTCGTAGCCGGGCCATAGATGTGTCAATAGAAGCTTCTCCGCCCCGGCGGAGGCGGCGACGCCGGCGGATTCCGCGGGGGTCATGTGGTTGGGGTCCCGGGCGGGCTTATCCGCGGCCAGGAAACCCGTGTCGGGCAGGAGCAGCGAAGCGCCCTTCGCGAAGGGAGCGATCCCCTCGTGATACCCCGTGTCCCCGGTGTAGCAGATGCTGCGGCCCTTGGCCGTGAGGCGCACCCCGTAGCTTACGACCGAGTGCATCATGGCCCTGAACCGGACCTCGATGGCGCCGATCCGGGTCTCAAGCCCGTCGGTGATCACGTGGCGGCCGATCTGGGGCACGCCGGTCAGCATGGCGAACATGTCGGCGGGGGCGTCGGGCAGGAAGACGGGCAGGGGCCGTTTGTCCATCCGCCCCCGGGCCTGCTCGATCTGCAGAAAATACCGCAGGATGAGGGTGTCGCCCATGTGGTCGGCATGGAGATGACTGAGGATGATGGCGTCAAGCTCCTGTACGGGCGTATACCGCTGGAGCCGGGAGAGCACCCCGCTTCCGCAGTCCAGGAGTATCCTGGTGTCCCCTTCCTCGATGAGATACCCGGAGCAGGCGCCCCCCGCCGCCGGGTACGGGCCGTAGCGGCCCAATACGGTCAATTCCATCAATATCTCTCCTATTCTACCGGTTCTGCCTGTTCGTAGGACAAAAGCACACGCCGTTGGGTATCGCCGTCGGACACCCAGCGGACCCGGGCCCGCATCTCCCCCAGGTATTCCGGCACGGTGCCGCTTTCCTCCCAGCTCTCATGATCCCCGTTGAAATCCTCAAATCCCACCGGGGCGCTGTAGACGTCGAATTCGACGATATAGCCCTCGCCCTCTTGTTTGTAGAGTCCCCGGACCTGGGGGAAATGATAAGGCATTTCCTCCTCCGGGACCTTGTACCCGTAGCTCTCCCCCTCGTACATCACATTCTCGGTGGAGGCGGGCTCCACCTCGGTGTCAAAGAACCACCAGATGGTGTAGTCAAAGGCGCTCTTGTCCAGCCAGCACATGCCGTACTCGTCCAGGGTGGCGTACATGTCTTCGTTGTAAAAGTAATTGTACAGCACCCCGAAGTCGATGAGCTCGCTGTCGGGAGGAAGCCCCTCGCTGAAGGGAGAAAGCCGCCCCTCGGTGAATGTCTTGAGCCACCCGTTCCAGTCCGCCCACGCGTCAAAGGAGAGGGGCTCGCTGCCTTCGTCAAGGGCGACGGAGGTATCCGCCACCGCGAACTGGACCTCGTACTCTTCCTCCCCGGCGTACAGGACGATCCGGTAATCCCCCGGGTCAAAGGGCACGCCGTCGCCCTCGTCGCCGAACGCCACCCAGTAGTAGGTATCTTCCTCGACGGTATCCGATTGGGGCGCGGCGATATTGCCGTATTCATTGTACCAGACCCAGGATATTTCGGTGGGCTCGCTGACCCCCCCCACATAGAAACTGCAGTAGAAGGCCTCGGTGCCGACGGGGTACGACGACACATTGTCCACGGGATACCCCTCCTCGTCGACGCCGGTGCTCATCACCACATCGTCAAAGAATATATTCTGGGTGACGGCGCCGCTGTCATCCACGAAATAATCCACGACAGCCGACGGCGCGTCGGGAGCGGTGCTTAAGTAGACCTCCACCCTATAGTCCCCCGGCTCCCAGGGGTCCTTCGGGGAGATGCCGTTCAGGTAGAGCCCCGCGTCCGCCGCTTCGCTCACGGGGGAAAACTCCGTATCCTCCGATACGACGCTCCATTCCCCGTCGGTCTTGTGCAGCCACGTAAACCGCCACTGTGTGTCCGTCGCCATCTCGGCAAAGGACAGCATGACGATCATATCGGATTCCTGGTCATACCCGGTGGCGGGCACATAGACGCCGTCTTGCCGCTCCGCGACCATGTAGGCGTCGTTTATGGGAGGAGCCGCGGTATCGGGAAGCGGGTCGGAATACACCGAAAACACCGCGGTGTAGTCCGGCTCCTCCTCGCCGTTCACATGGATCTCCACCGCGTACTCCCCCGAAAAAGCCAATCCGAAATCCCCCGTGGGAAGGGTGCTCTCGCCGTAGAAGGTCCCCGTCTCGGGATCGACGGTGGCCAGTACGCTGTCAAATTCCACCGGAACACCGGTGACGTCGTACCACTTCATCTCCAGGATGGTGCCCTCGTTGAGATTGTCGGCCTCCCCGTACAGATTGACGTCCCAGGTATCGGGCGTCACTGACAGCATGACCTCCGGTGTGCCGCTCTCAACGGGGTCGGTGGTGACGTAGGCGTCGGTGACATGGACCTTGGTCGCGGTCTTGAATAACGACAATAGCCCCCATACCACCAGTGATACCATCACCACGATGACGACCAGCACGGCGGTCACGGCCAGTCCGGTGTGTTTCTTCCTGGGGGGAGGGCCAGCGAGGGCCCCCTGGGCCGCCCCTTCAGTCAAGACCTGGTCCGGCTGAGCCGGCGGCAGTGTCTGGGATGTCACCGGGCCGCCCCCCTCCGGCGTATTATCCACGGGGGCGCCGCAGTGGATACAGAACCCGCCGTCCCCGGTCTCTTTGCCGCATTGGGTGCAGTATTTCGCCATCTTGCCTCTCCCTTACGTTGTTTTTGCCTATCCATCGACATGATGTTTTCGCTTATTGATCCTTATTTCTGCGGCTGCCGCGCGGATTCCTCCCAGACGCATCCAAACGAGGCTATTTGGCGCCGTGGGGCAGCCTGCGGCGGACCATCAGCGTCACCAGCGAGGCCAGCAGGCCTTTCGCGATATCGAAGGGCAGAAAGATCGCCGCCCCGGACCACAGGGCATTCGTGAAGGACATACTGCCGGAAAAGGCGTTGAACATGAAATACAGATAGGGCACACCCAGCACGTACAGGGCCCCTATCCCCGCCCCGGCCCCGGCCATCATCCGGGGCAGCCCGGCGCCGGGATCCCTGGCGATCCGCCCGGCCAGGTAGGCGCAGGGGACGAGCCCCAGCAGAAAGCCGAAGGAGGGCATCAGCACGTACCCGATCCCGCCTCCCTGGCTGAATACGGGCACGCCCAAAAGCCCGATTAAGATGTAGAGGGCCTGGGAGAGCGCGCCGTCCCGGGGACCCAGCAAAAGCCCGGAGAGCAGGCAGAAAAAGACCTGAAGCGTAAAGGAAACGGCCCCCATGGGAAAACGGATCAATCCCCCCACCGCTGTTAAAGCGGCGAAGAGGGCGATGAGGATCATCCTCCGCGGCGTGAATGTCATAGTATAATTCCTTCCTGTAAACCTATATATGTATCTTGGTTTACAACTATAGCATGGACGGATGGTTTTGTCTAGATGCGGGAGTCAGGAGGCAGGGTTCAGAAGGTATCGGTAACCGAAGCCTCCCTCGGATGAGGGAGGTGGCGCGCCGGAGGGAGCGATAAAATCAGACGCCAGTAGAATCCAGAAGGCAGAGCTCCGAAGTCAGTAGTCAGAAGTTCTACCGTTCCGACAAGAAAAAGGAACGACACGGAGTGTATAGTCCGGTAAGATAGTATACAAAATGGCCGGGGAGATAGTGTACAGTTTTCAGATAAAATGAAGGCATCATAAGAAGTTGAAAAGGAGCGGAAGATGCCTTGGGGGGAGAAAACTGTATTGAGCAGTAGACAAGATTTTGTAGTAGAAGCAATGCAAAGCGAACAGAG